>ERZ1023396.7-NODE-7-length-233536-cov-180.514821_pt1 | contig 233536 bp, 205 predicted proteins | sample MGYA00380504_ERZ1023396 | MGnify/ENA primary metagenome ERZ1023396 (study PRJEB33173, sample SAMEA4830410) | metagenome | study: EMG produced TPA metagenomics assembly of the PRJEB25223 data set...
CATTTGGATATTATAAGATAGATTTAGTTAGATTTCAAGAAACAGTTTAAAGCCCTTGATTTTCTACAAGTTTTACTTACAAAGTCGCTATTATATCGTCGAATAAAAATAAAATCGAGATAAGACAGACAAGTTAAGGCATACAAACAGTGCGGTAAATGAGCCTAACGCTGTCTTGGTTTTATTATTGGCAGACCAACATGCTTATCAAAAAATGCGTGCTGTCGCTTGTTTGGCATATTGTCCAATGCCATTGTCCACTGCTTTGGCAATGTCCATATAAAACACAGCAAAGTCATCTCCTGCCCCATTGTTGGCGATGACGCTTGGTAACCCCTTATCTGCCTGCTCACGAATGCCACTGGCTAAAGGCAGTTGCCCAAGTAATGGCACACCGTACTGGTTGGCAATCTGCTCACCACCGCCTTGACCAAAGATTGCTTCGGTATGCCCACATTGACCACAGGTGTGCAGTGCCATGTTTTCAACCAGTCCCAGCACAGCGATGTCGGTTTTATGAAACAGCTCAATGCCTTTTTGTGCGTCCATTAACGCCACATGTTGGGGTGTGGTTACAATGATGGAAGCAGTCACAGGAATGCGTTGTGCCAATGTCAGCTGGATATCACCTGTTCCAGGTGGTAAGTCAATCAATAGGTAATCAAGGTTTGGCCAATTGGTTTGATGAAACAGCTGCATCAATGCCCCTGTGGCTTTTGGTCCACGCCAAGCAACTGGGGTGGTGTCGCTGTCCAATAAACTGCCGATGGATAACGTTGCCAAACCATGAGCATTTATGGGAACAAATTGCTCGTTTTCGATGTCAGGTTTAACCCCCTCGATGCCAAGCATGGTTGGGATAGAAGGCCCATAAATGTCCGCATCTAACACCCCCACTCGATGCCCCATCTTCTGTAGTGCCAATGCTAAATTAACGGTGGTGGTGGATTTGCCCACACCGCCTTTACCTGAAGCCACTGCCACAATATGACGAATGCGTGGGTGTGCTTGTAAATCGCTTTGTCTGGGTGCTGAAGTGGCTTTTGTTGCTGGTTTTGGGTTGGTTTTGCTGTTGACTAAGCCTGCTGTGTCAGCTTGCTGGGGGTCTTTTTTAGATTTTAAAAAGCCAAATGCCATAAGTTTCCCCTTATGATATGAATTTAAGGATTTTGACCATTATCATGAACCGTGTCATGACCATTGTAACTGATGTTATGCTGACAGTATACTTATCATTCATGTTAAAAGCTTATCAATTTTAAAGCATAAAAACGTTTACGCATAAAAACACATGATTGACCTTTTTGTTACTTTTCATTGACTGTCTTAGTCTGTTATCATCATCTGTCATTATCGTCTGTCATCATTATCCATATTTTCACAAGATGGTAGTTAAGACATTCAATTTATCAGGACAATCAATTTAGGACAATTAAGGCAGCCACCCCTATCTGCCTAGCCATGTCTATTTAGCCACAGTTACCTATCCACCTAGCAGGAAATTTAAGATGTTATCAAAATGGGTTCGAGCCATATTACAAGCAAGCGTCTATGACGTTGCCATTCAAACACCACTTGAGACCGCCCCCAAGCTAAGCCAGCGTTATGATAATCACATTCGCTTTAAACGAGAAGATTTACAACCTGTTTTTTCTTTTAAACTGCGTGGGGCGTATAACTGCATCAGCCAATTAACGGACGAACAGCGTCAACGTGGCGTCATTTGTGCGTCAGCAGGTAACCACGCTCAAGGCGTGGCATATTCTGCCAAACATTTAAATATTCCCAACGTCATTGTCATGCCAACCACCACACCTGAGATTAAAGTCAATGCTGTTAAAGTGTTGGGTGGTAATGTGGTGCTACACGGTGATAGCTTTGATGATGCCAACCGCCATGCCATTGCCATCAGTGAAGCGGACGGCTTAACCTTCATTCCGCCTTATGACAACGCTCAAGTGATTGCAGGTCAAGGGACAATTGGCATGGAGCTTAACCAACAATGGCGAGACATGGATTATGTGTTCATCGCCACAGGTGGCGGTGGTTTGCTGGCTGGTGTGGCGGCATTTTTAGGAGAAGTTGCCCCCCATGTGCAGGTGATTGCCGTTGAACCAGAAGATGCCGCTTGTCTAAAGGCTGCTTTGGAGACAGGCGAACGCATTCGCTTACCACAAGTGGGGTTGTTCGTTGACGGCGTGGCGGTGGCTCAACTTGGTGAATTGCCATTTGAATTGGTCAGATTGCCAAAAAGTGATGGCAGTGGGGTCATTGTTAACCCCAATGTGGTAACTTGTAATAATGATGAAGTGTGTGCTGCCATCAAAGATGTTTTTGAAGAAAACCGTAGCATCGTCGAACCAGCTGGGGCATTGGCAGTGGCTGGCATGAAAAAATACATTCAAACCCATCAATTACAGGGCAAAAACTGCGTTGCCATCATCTGTGGTGCGAATATGAACTTTGACCGCTTACGCTACATTGCCGAGCGTACTGAAATTGGTGAAAATAAAGAAGCCATATTTGCAGTAACCATTCCTGAACGGACAGGGGCGTTTTTAAACTTTTGTCGTAATTTACATGGACGCAACATCACTGAATTTAACTATCGAGTACGCTCAAGCAATGCCCCAGATTCAAACGAGCTTGCCAGCATCTTTGTTGGTATCGCCCTAAAAGAAGGTGAAAAAGAACGCCAAACCATCGCAAAACAGTTGGTGGATAACGGCTATTTGGCACATGACTTGACCGATGATGAAATTGCCAAAACCCACATTCGCTATCTGATTGGCGGTCATGCTGACGTTGCCAATGAACAGCTGTTTCGAGTGCTGTTCCCAGAGCGTCCAGGGGCATTGTTAAATTTTTTAGAAAAACTGGGCAGTGACTTTAACATCACCCTGTTTCATTATCGCAATCATGGGGCAGCAGATGGTCGAGTACTGGTGGGTTTGCAAGCCACTCAAGGCAACTCAAGACAACTGCAAGATGCGTTAAATGACATCGGTTATGACTGTGAACCCATCAATGATAATGTGGGTTATCACTTGTTTTTAAAATAACAAGTTTTAAAATAACAAGTTTTAAAATAACATGTTTTAAGACAACGGTTTTTAAAATAACACGCCTTGCTTTACAATAATGAGCAAATACGCTAATCAACAAACAGACCAACTAACAGACAGACCAACGAACATATGAGCGACAACACAAACAGCAACACAGATGATAAAGTAAGGATAGACAAATGGCTATGGGCGGCTCGGTTTTTTCGTACCCGTAGCCTTACCAAAAAAGCCATCGAAGGGGGCAAGGTGCATATGGGTGGTGGTCGTGTCAAGACCAGCAAAGAAATCAGCATTGGCGATATAATCACCGTGCGTCAAGGCTCTGCCACCACCATGAGCGAAAAAACCGTGGTGGTGCAAGCCTTATCGGCTCAGCGTGGCAGTGCCAGTATCGCACAAACATTGTATGAAGAGACTGCTGAAAGTCGCTCACGGCGTGCCTTTTATGCCGAACAAAGAAAACTTGCCAATCTTGCCAGACCCGACAGCAAACCCAACAAAAAACAACGCCGTGAGTTACATCGGTTAAAATCACACCATTAAATTCACAACGTTAACGCCATCTTATTTTACCATCGCTTAACATTCACCTTACTTATCTTCATTTATCTTTACCTTAATTTCTTTTTACATTAATTTGTTTTTTACATTTCTTTTTACCTTAATTTATCTTCACGTTATCGAGCCATCAATATCATCATGCAGATTCTTTATCATCAAGACTTACGCAAAAGAAATACCATGGCATTGGCATGTACTGCCGATAAACTCATCGTTTTAGAACAAGAATCTGACATCACCAGCATCATGCCACAAGTGGCTGACGACGCAAATGGGTTTTTGCTGTTATCTGGTGGCAGTAACATCATCTTACCCAAACACCTAACAAAAAGTGTGATTTTACCAAGGTTTTCAGGCATTCATGTGCTAAAAGATAGCGAGTATGGTGTTGAGATTGAGGTCATGGCAGGGCATTCTTGGCATGAATTGGTGGTGCAATGCACACAAAATGGCTGGTATGGGTTAGAAAATTTGGCTTTAATCCCCGGTCTGGTGGGAGCAGCCCCTGTACAAAACATTGGTGCGTATGGTGTGCAAATCGAAGATTGCCTAACTTATGTGCGTGCGTATCACATTCCCAGTGGTCAATGGCACACTTTAGATAACAAGGCGTGTCAATTTGGTTATCGCAACAGCGTATTTAAACAAAATCCCAACACATGGTTGATTAGCCGTGTGGGGTTTCGGCTGCATAAAGATGCCACTGACGTTTGTGTGGATTATGGTGATGTCAAAGCGGTTGCCAACCACATTCAAGACATGCCCACTCCCTTAGATGTCATGAATGCTGTTATCAGTATCCGCCAAAGCAAATTACCTGACCCAAAAATCTTGCCAAACTGTGGCAGTTTTTTTCAAAACCCCATCATCAGCCAAGCCGATTATAAACATCTGCTGTCATATTATCCTGACCTACCATGCCATCACGTTCAATCCAGCAACTCTAACGAATCGTTGGTTAAAGTGCCTGCCGCATGGTTGATTGACCATGCTGATCTGAAAGGCAAAGGCATTTATCCAATATTAATCCATGATAAGCAAGCACTGGTACTCACCAATCACAGTAAAGTTGATGAACCACCTGCCAGCCAAGCGAACATCACTGCCACACAAAACTTAATCATTAGTACCGTCAAGGCAAGGTACGGCATCAGTTTACACCCAGAGCCCATTTGGATAAGCAGTTAAACCTTAAACCCAATAAACCCAAACACCGCCAAATATCCATTATTATCCATCATGACAATTTAATCTTAATGGGCTGAGATAGTTAATGGGCTGATAGTTAATTAGCTGATAGTTAATGGGCTGATATGTTTGCCTGTACCTGCAAAACATGAGTATTGGGGTCTTGACGGATTTGTAGAGCATCAAACACGTACCCTTGCATCTGTAATTGACTGATGGCTTGCGACACGGTGGCTTGGCTGTGGTGTTCAAATGACAGTTGTACGCCATTACCCGCTGTCATTACCTGGGGATTGGTGATGCCATGATGGCTCAATAATGACGATACTTGTGCGGATAACGGCTGAGAGTCGCCATCTTGCAACAGTTGACTGGCATCTTGTGGTTTTAGATTGCCTGCTTGCGACCGTAACCAAAAATAATCATTGACCTTATTGGTATAAGCTTGCTGGCTGGCTTGGGCATTGGTGTGTAAGGTCCATGCCCCAAACAACATCATCACCAATAAAAATGCCAACAACACCATCAACGCCATGCGGTCACGGGCGGACAGCTGTTGCCATTTGTTGGTTAAGTCGTACCATGTGTTGGTCAGGTCAAATTTTGGTTTAAGTCGTTTACTGATTCCTGCTGAATTTGCCATAAATCAAATTGCCATTGCATGAAATGAAATAAATTGCATAAAATAAAAAAAGATGCTGTGAACATCACATTTAAGACCCCAGCGTTACCACTAACTGTCCTTGTACTTGGCTGTTAGGAGTAGGCACGGTTGTGTTTGCTTGGGTGGTGGTATTCACCGTGGCATCGCTTACCGTAACATTGCTTACCGTGCCTAAGTTGGCATTCATACCTGCTTGTTGTAAATTTGCCACCAATGTGTCTAAACTTTGGCGATTATTTGCAAGCACAGTCATTTCTATCTGTTCTGGCTGCATATTTAGCACGCTTGCCACCACATCAGACTGTCTTAATAAGGCACTTATCTGTTGCATTTGTGTGCTTGTGGCATCATTTTGTCCAGCGGTATTGATAAGTTTTGGCGATAACTGAGTTTGTAACTGTATGCGATTGTTGAGTCGTTCGTTAGGATACCATGCTTGGTATTGCTCACGAATGGCAGTTTGAGTGGCTTGACTGGCGGTACTGTATTGCTGAATTTGCAAGGCATCAACCATTAACTGTAATGCCAATGCCACCATCATCACCATGATGGCAGTCTTAAGATAAGGCGATGCGATGGACGTGCGTTTGATGTGGTAAAAATTTAATGAATGTTGAATGGGCTGTGCCACAGGGGTTAATGTCGCTTGGCTGCCATGCACCGCAATGCCATGATGCAACAGTTGACTGATGCCTTCTTGCCAGCCATGACGGTTGCCCATCTGTTCTACGGTGGTGTGCCATATCGCATCATCGTCATTAGATGCCATAAGCCCAGAAGAAGAGATGACATACACATTGTCTAATTGTTCATCGTTCACATGGTTGGGTTGTGTTGAATGATTGACATGCGATGTCAGCAAGTCATCATCAACATCAGCCACATCATTATCTTGATTATCTTGATTTGCCAACCACTGTTGCACCATTAATGGCAGATAACCAATCGCCCCACCATGAGACACAGAGCGACGCATCAACAGTGTTTGCTTATCAAAATACAGATACACACTTCGCTGTCCCATTTTAGGAATGGGCAGCAACAGATAATCAGGCAACAACGCCACAAGCTTTAATCCAACCAGTTCGGTGGCGTATTGCCACTGCTCAATCTGAGCTTGTGGTAAGGCAAATAACTGATGTAAATTACCCACACTCCATGACTTAATCTGCAACTGTTCAACAGGCGTTAATGTCATCTCTTCAAACAAATACCGCATTCCTGACTCACCCAACTGTTGGCAACGTTTGCTACTTAACCATTGAGGCAGTTGTAACACGCTGGTGGACGGTATGTATAAGCACACATCAGCATTGGGGTGGTCTTTGGCAACCGCTGATAAATTGGCATGGCCATGCCAAAGGTCAAGTTTACCTGTTTGTTCTTCTTGATTTTGTTTTTCTTGGTAAAGATAAACATGGCTGGCTGTTTGGTTGGATTGATTGTTATCCATAGCAACAGCATCAAAAAGCGTGGGTATCCATAGGGTAATCATGGGTAAGGTCACTGAACTGATTTAGGGCGTCTGATTTAGGCTTGCTTGGGAATAAAGACATCGGTTTGCTTGCCAAGTCCTTCTACCAACACAGGCGTGTCAATCACTCGGGCTTCAGCAAGGGCATAGCTGACTGGCGTATCGCCTGTGAGCAATGCCACCAATTTGGCAACAATGGGCATATGACAGACCACCACAATCATTTGCTCACTCTCACTTGTTCCAAACACATCGCACAATGTTTGTAAAGCGACTTTGGCATCGTCATTAGGCGTGATGTTATCCATGATTTGTAAGGGAGCTTTGATTTGTGCAAAAGCATCGATAAACGGTTGTCTGATGATGCCACATGTTTGCTTGGCTCGGTGATAAGGGCTTGAGACAAATAAGGTTGGTAAGCCATATGTTTTGCCATAGTCGGTCAGCCAATGAGCGGTTTGCTCAGCTTGATATTTGCCAAGTTCGGACAGATGACGCTCGCTGTCTGGGTGAGTGTATGCCCCTGCGTCGCCGTGGCGAATTAAGATGATTTTCATTGATTTGCCTTTATTTATGAGTTACCCAATCATAAAACGCTTCAATGGGTATAAAAAAATGACTGCTTTTTCCCTAGAGTAAATTTTACCGTCAATCAGCTGATGCAACAGTGTCTATCCCTGCTTCTTATTCTTTTTTGGTTAAAGCACTTTGTATGTCCATTCCTTGACTTCACGTTGTCTTTTACTTTACGTTCTTATGTGGCATGACAAACTCCACATCACTTCTAAAGCCAGATTCCATTAAGTGTAATGCCACCCCTAAGGGGGCTTGGTCTTGATAAATCACGGCATATAATGCTTGAGTAATGGGCATATAGATGCCATCTTTTTTGGCTTTTTGATTAACTTGCTCAATGGTATTGAGACCTTCAGCCGTTTGTCCCAACTTTTTGATGGCATTTTCAAGACTTACCCCCTGTGCCAACAGCTTACCAATACGAAAGTTACGGCTTAATTCTGAACCACAAGTGGCGTATAAATCACCAACACCAGATAACCCCAAAAATGTCAACGGATTTGCCCCCATATGTGCCCCAAATCGGCTCATCTCTGCCAAGGCACGGGTCAGAATCATGGCTTTGGTGTTTTCACCCACATCATAAGTCGCTGCCATGCCCATGGCAATGGCATAGATGTTTTTTAATGCCCCACCCAACTCCACACCACGCACGTCATCACTGGCAAACACCCGAAAAAACGCCGAATGCAATGCCATCTGTACCGCATGACGCAACTGCTCTGACTCGCTGGCGATGACCGTACCTGATGGCATATTGTCCATGATTTCTTTGGCAAGGTTAGGTCCACTCATCACCCCATAACTCACTTCGGGCAACTCTTGGGTGATGATGTCGCTCATCAACGCAAAGGTGTCTTTTTCCATGCCTTTGGTTAAAGACACCACCGCTTGCCCTGTGATGTGTGGGGCAATATTTTGTAGCATCTCTCTAAACGCCGAGCTGGGTACTGCCACAAAGATGATGTCTTTGTCTTTAACACTCTCTGCCAAGTTATTGCTGAACTTTAGCGTCTCATCGAGTTGATGATTAGGCAGATATTTTTTGTTAATGCGGTGTTTTTGCATCTGTTTGACACTGCGTTTATTGCGTACCCATAACGTTGAGTCGCAACCATTTTTTGCTGCCATGTTTGCCATTGCCGTGCCAAAACTGCCTCCACCCAAAAACACCAATCGAAGTGGCGCAACATGGTCATGACTGGTCATCGTCTGTTTGACTGTTTGTTTGCTGGCATCAGTTTGGGCATTTGGTTGTTCTTTATCAGTATCCACTGGCAGTTTGGTTTTTTTTCGCATGTCCAATATCTCCGCCAAAAGCTTGCTTGCTTTGTCTTTATTGATGCCAAGCTTGTCTAAATTCTCGCTTAAGTTGGTTGGCAACTGTGGTTTTTTCATGCAATTCCCTTTTTAATCTTAACAGCAATGACATTGATTGTAACAGAAATGATATTGATTATAACATCAGTGGCAATATGACAGTAACAACATAACGATGACGATGAGAAAGCATCATAAGGTATATTGTAAACCAAATTTATGATGGTTATTGACGAAACTCAACAAAATCATCTACCAAAATCACTGCCCGTTCTGGCACATCACCCTGATACGTTCCCACATAAACAAATCCCACCACTTGATTGATGTCATCAACACCAAAAAATGCTTTAACCGCTGGCTCATTGGCAAGCAATCCTGTCCGCCATACCGTCGAAAAACCTTGAGCATCAAAGGCAAGCAGTAAATTTTGCACACTGGCGGCACACGCTGCTAACTGCTCCCAATGCGGAACTTTTTCATGGTCTTGGTAGCGGGTAACACACGCCACTATCATGGGGGCTCTTAAGGGCAGATTTTCAGTTTTGCTCAAACTCATCTCATCGGTTTGTCCTTGAGCAATGGCAGCAGTTTTTAACGCTTCACCAAACTGTTTTAACGCATTATCTTCTAGGACAACAAAACGATACGGATTGAGCGATTTATGGTCAGGGGCAGACATGGCAACTTCAATGGCTTGCTCAACTTGCTCACGACTTGGAGCAGGGGCAGTTAGATTGCCGATGGAACGGCGAGATTTGATAAAGTCTAAAATATCGGTGCTGGTTGGCATGTGGTGTTCCTTTGGATAAGTGATGTTTTGGGTAATCGATGTTTTGGGTAAGTGATGTTTTGGACAAATTGATTTGTATTGGCGTGATGGGTCATCTGCTGGTTAGTTTTTATCCAGCCGATGTGCTTGTTTGAGATACGCTTCAGATTGCATTTCCAAAAGCCTTGAGCGAGTCCGCTCAATCTCAAACGCCAGTTTTTCACCTTGATACAATTCTAAGATGGACTGCTGGGCTCGCACAAGCAACTTTACCCGACGATCATAAAATTCATCTACCAAATAAATAAAGCGACGAGTGGGGTCACGCAACTCATCGCTTAGTTTTGGCACATTATCCACCAATACGGTACTGTAATCGTTGGCAATTTCGATAAAATCACTGGCTGAGCGTGGCTCTAGGCACAACTGACGAAACTCACAATACAAGGTATTTTCAGTACGGGCGTTGATGCTGATTTGTCGCCCATTGATGCTGATGGGGTCTTTGCTGATTTTTTGCTGATTGGCAAGGCTGGCAAAGCGATTGGCAAGCCAATGGGCATTATCCTTGGTCAATGGTGATACATATAATTGAGCTTGTTGCAACACCCTTAGGCGATAATCAATGCCAGAATCAATGTTCATTATCTTGGTGTGTTTTTCTAACTCAGCAATGGCAGGTAAAAAACGGTCTCGATGCAGGCCATCTTTATACAAGCCTGATGGCTCAATGTTGGAAGTTGCCACCAAAGTGATGCCACGCTCAAACAGCAGGGTAAATAAATCACCCAAAATCATCGCATCGGACACATTGGAGACAAAAAATTCATCAAAACATATTAAAATGGCCTTGTTATGAATATTATCCGCCACACTGACCAACGGATTGGCCTGCCCTGACAACGCATTGAGCTGTTTATGCACATCTTTCATAAAATGATGAAAGTGCATTCGCATCTTACGCTCAATAGTCACTGTGTCAAAAAACATGTCCATCATCCATGTTTTACCACGGCCAACACCCCCCCACATATATAAGCCCTTTGGTGGTTTTGGATCTGGTTTAAAAAAGCCAAAAAAGCCTTTATCAGGATTAAAGTCTTGCAATTCACGACTGACCGTATCCAAATAAGTCATCGCCATGCGTTGCTGTGGGTCTTCACTAAACTCCGTAGATTGTAATGCTTGCTCATAACGTTGTAAGGGAGTGGGCCTCATCATGATTTAACTCCATTAAAAAGATGACAGGACAATTGAAGCTTTCTACTTAATTAAATTCTACTTAATTAAAGACGTATTTTTCTTTAATAACTTGGTCAACTCGCCCAATTTCCCATGAAAAAAATGTCCTGTGTCATCAACCACATCAGCACAAATACCAAAGTCTTGTGCAAATTTTGCCAAAGAACTCGGAGAAACCAACTCATCATGCTCACCATACACCATAAAGGTTTTTTCTGTTGGCAATGCGATGTTATCCAAAGAGTGCCTCTCAATCGATGGGGCAATCAATGCCAAATCAGTCAATTCAAAATCACCAATGCCCAAAAATGCCCCTTGTTCGTCAATCATTTGAGCCAAGCTCATCGCCACATAACCCCCAAACGAAAAACCACCCAGCCAAAGTTTACGGGCTGATGTTTGGTTGGCTATCCATTGCAACACCGTCAAGGCATCTTGAATTTCACCGTCCATATTGCCATAACTGCCTGTGGACTGCCCCACACCACGATAGTTAAACCGCACCACGTGCATAGGCTCATCTGGTTGCTCTTTGGCAAAATCACGGGCAAATCGGTACATGGTGGTTACGATTTTATTCATCATTGTGCCTTGCCCTAAAGGATTGGGGTGACACAACAACGCAATGCGTTCTACCGCAGTATCCATTGGGTCATCATTGTGCCACAAGGCATCAACTTGTAATTGACCTGCTGGTGCATCAATCAGTTGGGTGGGGTTATTTTTTATCATCGTTACTCAACTCACTGTATCAATCATCATTCATCATTGACATGAATTAAAAAATTGCCTGTCATTGTAACACGATAGGCAGCGTATCATGATACACTTATGTCATCTTATGTCGCTATTTTATTTTGGTTTTATCCTGCTGTCTTGTTGATATGGTGCGTTGATAATGGTTGGTTTATGGCGGTATTCTTACGTGGCTTCATCAGTGGGCATTTGCCTTAGTATCAGCATGGGTATCAGCATGTGTCTGGTCGCTTGTCAGTCCGTTGATGCCACGCAATACCCACAACAGGTTACAGGGTTGCCTGTGCATCAAGCGGTTGGCATCGCACCAAATCCCAACCAAGCTTATGCTCTTGCCAAAAAACGAGCCAATAAATTATGTAACACGCAACAAACGATGATATTAAAACAAGAAATCAATCAACACCATGGCACACGGACGAAGAAAAACAGTGTCTTTGGACGAGTGGGCAGTGTGGTGGGAAATATTTTTGGACAATCTTCTTATCGACAGGTACAACTGCCAGAATATCAAGTATTGATAAAATTTCAGTGTCAATCATTTTAGCATCGGTAAAAAATTGATAAAGGAATATGCAGCTGATATTAATATCACCCATCAATTAATGGTATGATACGCTTTTTTTGTTGCTTATTTTGTTGCTTATTTTGTCGCTGTTAGCAATGCAATTTGCTTGAATATTGCAATGTCGTCGTACGGTCGTTTTATGTCTCATCGCATCTCCCATCTTAGCCAATCTGCCACCACTCATTCTAACAATCATGCCAGTTCTAACAACCATATCAGTCCTAATGACCATATCAATTCTGGCAATCATCTTAATCATCAAGATGCTGATTGTATGGACCTTCATCACGCCGTTGATGATGTTAAGTTTCAATCTGAGCCATCTGAGCAAATCACACAACAAGCACATCAGCCAAAACACAATTTAAAATCCAATATGTCATTATGGACATACTCTTTATTAGGTTTGGGAGCAATATTGTCATTGATGCTTATCAGCAGTCATATTGCCAATCAACAAATGAAACACAACCATGTGATCATTGACATCACCGAAGAGTTGACTCATCGCTTGACCACACTGACCATTGACATAGAACAGTTGGCATTACTCACCCAAGCCAATGATGACCTTGTTGCCCTTATTCCTGCTGTTATTACTCAAGTTGAAGATAATGCAAATCGCATCGATACGTTGCTCCATCACCTACAATCAGGTGGACAAATACAAAACCGTGCTGGTGAAACGATATTAATACAAGCAGTCAATGACGTAAGTAACAACCAAGCCTTAGCCAATCTTAATCTAACATGGCAACGCCAACAGTCGTTGCTACAGCCCCTACTGACAAGTGGCACAAACTTCATTCATCATGATGACAACGACACACTGGCTTTAGCCAATTTTGCTTATCTAAATCATCAATCAATGGCTGACACCTTAAAACAATTAACACAAGAACGTAGGCAACAAAATGCGTATTGGACATCTGTTACCAAAAAGGTGTTTTGGAGTGGCTTTATTTTACTTGCGGTCTATTTATTATGGCTGGTGGTCTATTTTACTCGCCGTATCAAGCAAAGCAATGCTAAGATGCGACAAATCGCTCACTTAAATGATGAACTGTTTGCCACAGCTTATGATGGGCTGTTTTTTTTGGATATTGAAGGACGCATCACCGAACGACAATCGCCCACGCTAACATCCATCATAGGGATTGATAAACTGAGCCACCGCCGTTTTTTAAGCTTGCTTGAGCGACGCATTCCAAAAGCTGACCATGAACGTGCTAAAAGTTTCATCAATGAGATTTACCAAGGTTTATTGACCAATGACGACATTGATGCAAAAAATCCGCTAAAATCAGTGTCATTCATCGTTCACACTGACACTGACACATCATCAAAACAGTCATCAAAACAGTCATCAAAACAGCTGTCATTTTCTTTTACTTTATTAAACACAGCCACACAATCACAGCCATCACCATTATTTTCCACCCAAGCAGATGAGTATCTGTTAGTCAGAGTACGCCCTGCCAATATCACCACATCTGTATTGACCAGCCACCCGACAACGTTAAACCCAACAACGTTAAACCCGACAACGTTAAATAAAACCAACCACTCAACCAGCAAACATATCAACAGCACAGACTTGAATCAACTTGAGCCATTGCCACAGTTATTAACAATTATTGATGCCACAAGGTTACTGAGATTTATGAAACGCATGGACGTACGCCTATCCATGCTCAATCAAGCCCTTAACAATCACACTTTGGCATCTGGTCATATTGATTTTTTATTGCGTACGGCACACAGCATTTTGATTGATGCTAAAGCATCAGACTTACCGCCTTATGTTCAACATGCCACACAAATTCATCATTGTGTCCAAATGTTATCAACCAAACAAAACGTGCATTCATCTGCTAAAGATGATGCCCTTACCACGGCATTGCATGCAATAGAACAGCTTACCTTATTACAACAAACAGCGTATCAACAAGTGTATCAACAACGGCAACACTTGCCAGATGATTTGCCAGCAAATCAACCAGTTTGCCACCCAGCTTTAACAGATAAATTATCACTCACTATAACCAATGACTTAACAGCTGACAACCGAGCAACGGTGGCATCACTCACCCAATTTGTCGAAAATGAAGTCAAAACCCAACAAAAACACATTCATCTACACTGCCCCACATGGAATGAATCAGGACTTAGTAACACCCAGCGTTGCATGATTTATGACATCAGCTTACAGCTGTTGTCCAATGCCATTCATCACGGCATAGAGCCAGCCGCCTTGCGTATTGGCACAGGCAAAACCGCATATGGACAAATACGCATTCATCTGACCAAGACCAAAACAGCAGACGGTCATGCCTATGAGTTGCAATGCAGTGATGACGGTGGTGGTATTGACTTTAACAAACTGGTGCAAGATGCGATGACAGCGGGGCTAATTGAGCAAAAAAATGCCAAACATCTCTCTGATGAACAAATCATAAAACTGCTGTTTTCGCAAAAGCTTTATCGCCAATCGGTTGATAACAGGGTGGTTGATGACAAGGTAGTTGATAACAGGGTGGTTGATAATAATAAAAGTGGCACTGACGCAAATCAAGGAAGCGGTATGGGAATGCAGTTGGTCAAACATCATGTTAAAGCATTAAACGCCCGCCTATTCATTGATAGCCAACAAGCCAAATACAGTAAATTTCGCATTGAGTTTGTGGTCTAATGACACAACCATTCGTCCAATCAATTCAACCAACCCATCTAATAAATGAGCAAAATTGTGTTTAAAATAAAAGTAAGACCCTTATTAAGGTATCATTGACAATCAACTTATCTTACCAGACGCTTTCAACAAGCAAAGTTTTTAACAAGCAAGAAAGGAGCATCACATGCCATCATTTGACATTGTTTCAGAATTACAGACCTTTGAAGTCAAGCACGCTGTACAAAACACCGAAAAAGAGATTGCCACTCGCTTTGATTTTAAAGGCAGTAACATCAAACTTGAACTCAACGAAAAAGCCAAAACCTTGACCATCTTGGCAGATAATGACTTACAAATGGACAATGTCTATGCCATGCTCGAAAAGCATCTGATAAAGCGTGGTGTGGATTTACAATCGCTTAGCCCACAGGAAAATCAAGGCTCAGGTAAGCAAATTAAAAAATTGATTGATTTAAAAGACGGTTTAGACAGCGACACCGCCAAAAAAATCAGCAAAACCTTAAAAGAATCCGACTTAAAGGTCTCTGCCAGCATTCAAGGCGATAAGGTGCGAGTCACGGATAAAAAAAGAGATAACTTACAGTTAGCAATGGCGTTACTAAAAGAAAAAAGATTTGGTGTACCATTGCAGTTTAACAATTTTAAAGACTAGAAATTTAAAGACTAGAAATTTAAAAACTAAAAACATCTTTAAGCCTTACTTGGCTGATACGAACCAGACAAACTAAAGCCATCTTCTAACAGCGTGTCAATACTGATGGTCTGCATGGCACTGATGACGCAATTACGCCCCATCTTTTTGGCATCATATAAAGCAACGTCTGCCATGTTGATGATGTTATCAATACTGCGGTCTTGGCGAATAAAGTCAGCTTTCAGTTTTTGTTGACGGACGGCGACCAACATGGCTTTATCTTGAACATTTGACCAGCTGTGCTTAGCGGTAAGACTGTTTTTGTGGTCGTTTATGTTTTGGTCATTGATGTTTTGGTCAATGTTTTTTTGGTCATTGTTTTTTAGCTCATTATCATTAATGGCATTGATGTGCATGGTGGTCAGTTCAGCAGAGTCGGTTTCTTCTGGTTTTGACATGTGCCTGATTAAATCAACACGAAGCGTATTAATCTCAGCATCAGACAAACTGGCAACACCAAAACTTGCGGTTACCTCAATATGTGTCTTCTCAGCAGGCACATAAACTGGCACATCTGCCAAGCATCGGCGTAAACGATCGGCATATTTTAAGGCGTTATCATGAGTGGTTCTTCGCATCACCACCAAAAACTCTTCACCCCCATAACGACTGATCAGCACCATTTCACTGGATTTTTGTCGATAATGATACTCTTGGCTTTGCTGTTGTAAACGTCTTGCCACTTCTTTTAGCACCTCATCACCTGCCCCATGTCCATGAGTGTCATTGATGCGTTTGAAAAAATCAATGTCTAACAATATCACACTTAAATCTTGTGGTTCATGCTGATGCTTTTGGTGCTGATATGAATTGATGTCAAATAAATGCTTTTGTAACCAATCTATGGCGTAACGTCGGTTTTTGACCCCTGTCATGGTGTCATGGTCCGCTTGATACTGTAGAACACGGCGACTTTCGTCAAATAAGTGCATTAATTGCTTTAAAACTTTGACACTAAAGAAGGCTTTGAGTGTGGCAAACATCAATAAGCTGGCTTGTAAAAATACCCCTGAAAAGCTCTGCTTCACCTCAATTTGGTATAACATCTTGCTGTCATACAGTGTTGGTAGCTCAATGCCTAAAAAATCCATCAAGCTCAATATCATCACTGTAACCAGTTGTGCCAAAAACGAATACCATGTTGTGTGTTTATTACCCAACATGATGAACAGTAACGTTGTACTCACAAGGCTGACACCCAAATACAACGTATCACCACCATTGACTAAAAATATCATGGTGATATAAAACACCCCAAGCACCGCCAAACCATTATCAAGTTGGTGCAAGCGATGTTTGGCAGGTGGGCGGTTATTGACATATTTAATGAGTACTAAAATAACACCCATGAAAACTGTGCATATTAACCAAAATAAATAAACCCTAGATGGGATTAGCGCAGGCATCAGTTCATCTAAAAAAAACCATACCAACACAAACCACGCCCAGTACATCATCAGTTCATATAGAACACATGTCAATAACAGTGCCATTTGATTGGATTGTTGCCAATGAAACACCATCTGTGATAATGACTGATTAAGAATGTGTATGAAAGTCTGTTTCAAGCGTGTATCCAACTACCAAGTAACCATTTTAGATTATCCAACTTTAGATTATCCAACTTTTAACATACTAACATGTAACATACTAACATGCCGTTCTAAAAGACCCACCCAAATTCATAGGTTCTATATTCCATAGAATGGCTTATCCATTTGATACTGTTTTTTGATACTGTTTTTGCTATTCATTCATCAATGCCCAATTATAGGCAAAAAGAACCACACTGCAAGCCTTTTTAAAGTAAGTGGCTTGGTTGTGATTTGACATACATTAGTGCTTACATCTCCACCTAAATCAGAGATTATGGGTGGAGAATGACGCAGGATAGGTTAAATGTTTCTGGGGCAATTTAAACGGATTTTAAACGCTGTTTAAGATGGATTTTGGAAAGGCAATAAAAAACCCACTTTAATAAGTGGGCTTTCAGTGCATGAGATTGGTTAAGCGTGTGCAGTTTCAAATCGTGGGTCAGCTTGCATTTTATCAATCAATTCAACAAAATTACGGTCATGCTCTTGCTCTAACACATCAACCGCCTTATTAAAAACATCCGCAGGAATATCCGTAATATCCTGTACATCCATCGCATGAGCCACACCCGTAAACCGATTTAACGCATCGGCTGGCAACTCATGTTGAAACAAGTCGACTAAAATATGAAAAACACGCCAAAACGGCTGTTCTTTCATCTCAATTTCGATGAAATCATCCGTTGTGTCCATCACGTCTGTGATAATAATTGTTGCCATCATCTAACCTGTTATCAATACAATTCTGCTTTGTTGCTCTTTGGATAATGATAACAGAAAATTCAATAATTTTATACGGTTTTGCAAGTATAAATTACGCAAATCCAACGGCACAATATCAGACTTCGCCAGATGGTCTAATATTTGACTTTCAAGCCCACGCCATGCTTTTGCTTGATGTTTTGGTCTATTATCCATGAGATATTGATTCATACCATCAATTTCATGGGCTTCAAGTGCCAGCATAAAATCAATCGTTGTCCATTCTTTAGGGGCTTTATCCACTTCCATCACCGCAAAATCAGCGGACTTATCTTTTACCAACACCTTATGAATATCTGGATTATAACGCTCTAACATCACATCAAAATATTGTTGATATTCATCACCAACCACCCCTTCAGATGGACTTTGTGTACCGTCTAATTCCATTTTTAGGCGGTCAATCTCGCTAGGTCTTGCCACAATCCCTGCAAAACTTACCGTATTTACCGCACTATCATTAGTCAGTAACTCTAAAACCATATTATCTAGCCGATTAGCCAATTTTTCGGCAAACAGTTTAGCATGTTTATCATTGGCTAGTTTTAGTAAGGCAGTGAAACGGTCGAAATTATGATTAAAACTTGGGTCAATCCCAGCAGGTACTTGTGACTTTTCGCCCGTTTTTGGATTTTCATAATCCACCATCTCAAGCGGTGTTGGTTCAGATATGCCCAGCTTTTCGGCTTGGGCGTGGGTAAGCTGTTTTACCCAGTATTTTTTGCCATTCATTCATCAATGCCCAATGATAGGCAAAAAGAACCACACTGTAAGCCTTTTTAAAGTAAGTGGCTTGGTTGTGATTTGAGTTGTGATTTGACATACATTAGTGCTTACATCTCCACCTAAATCAGAGATTATGGGTGGAGAATGACGCACGATGAGTTAAACAAAAAATCAGCATAATCCCTAAAATAACAAAAACCCCATTTAAAGCACCTTTAAATGGGGTTTTCTTATAGTTAAAATTAAGCATGGGCTGTTTCAAATCGTGGGTCAGCTTGCATGACTGCCAATAACTCATCAACATAAGGCACAAGGATTGGATTGTTTCGATTTTTATAGATTAAATCATACGCTTCATTAAACTGTGCATCATCAAAACGGTCTAAACTATAATTTTTATCCATCAAATCCACTTCAGCTTGCATCAAAAAATCTTCATCAGCGACTTTTTTAGCCAAAGGCACAGTCACATTCTCAAGTAAAAACTTCGCCACCATACGAGTGATTTGTATGGTTACAAAGTCTTTTGTGTCTTGGGCATAAGATACAAATAATAGGCTCATGGTTGTTTATCCCCATAGATAAATACAACTTTTTTCTGTTGTTCTTTGGGCAATGATAACACATAATTAATCAGCTTTATACGATTTTCGAGTAATGTAATATACCGCAAATCCATTGGTACAATATCCGCCTTGCTAAAATGGTCTTGAATTGTTTCGATTTTACCTTGCCAATTATCGCCTTGTGCAAAAAACTCATTGTATTTACCCACTTTAAAAGGTTTTTCGCCATACATGGTAAATAAAAAATCCAATTTTTCACCAGTATTCGTAATCCAATAGTCAAAACCTGCTCTAGGTGTGCCATTTTCATTGAATTTAGGTTCAGGGCGTTCCAATCGCACGCCAAAGTATTCTTGATATTCTGCCCCCGTCATGGCTTCGCCTATCAACTCATCACCATTGGCAGGGTCATATAGCAACCGCACCACCTCTGACTGTGATACCGTAATGCCAGTAAAGTTCGCTACTGTAACAGCACTATTTACCATCATTTGTTCAAGTATCATATTTTCCACATCAATCCCCAATTTTTCGGCAAACAGTTTAGCATGTTTATCATTGGCTAGTTTTAGTAAGGCAGTGAAACGGTCGAAATTATGATTAAAACTTGGGTCAATCCCAGCAGGTACTTGTGACTTTTCGCCCGTTTTTGGATTTTCATAATCCACCATCTCAAGCGGTGTTGGTTCAGATATGCCCAGCTTTTCGGCTTGGGCGTGGGTAAGCTGTTTTACCCAGCATTTTTTGCCATTTATTTATTCATCTTATTCATCTTATTCATCAATGCCCAATGATAGGCAAAAAGAACCACACTGTAAGCCTTTTTAAAGTAAGTGGCTTGGTTGTGATTTGGCATACATTTGACATACATTTAAATTTGCCAATCATGCCACACACCGACTTGTGTGGCATTTAATTCTGCCACATCGCCCAATGCTCGCCATGGCATGCTGGTGCCATGAAAATCACTGCCCACAGACACTTGTAGGTCATGCTGTTGTATCACACGGTCAATCATTTTGCGTTTGCTCAGTGGCTCATCGGTGGCAGGCAATTCACACGCATCACCGCCATATTCAGCAAAGTCAGCCATCAATCGGCGAATACAGGTGGCAGATAGGTCATAGCGTGTGGGGTGTGCCAATACGGCTTTACCACCACAATGATGTATCAGTGCCACGCCATCTTGTAGGCTTAAAGCATCAAGCTTGACATAGGCAGGTTTGTTGTCTGCCAGATATTTGCTAAATGCAGATTGCACGGTGGGTACGTATCCATTTTGGTGCAATACTTGAGCGATGTGACTTCGCCCCACCGCTTTGGCATCACCAGACGCTTTGATAAGTACTTGTTGCCAAAGAGCATCAGCATCGATGTGTAAGATGTCAGCAAGTTTTTTAACCATGGCAAGCCCACGATTGGCTCGGCTGTCTTGGATAAACTGTAACTGCTGTTGCATGGCATCGATGTTGGTGAAGTTTAGCCCCACCACGTGAATGATTTTATTGCGTTGTTTGTCTCTGTCATGACTGCCTGTGAGCGTATAAACACAACTGATTTCTACCCCAAAGATAAGGGTTAATCCAATGCTTTTGGCGGCTTGCTTGGCCATTTGCAATCCACTGATGGTGTCATGGTCAGTCAATGCCAGTACATCTATGCCCCGATTTTTGGCAAGCTTGACCAGCTCATCAGGGGCATAAGTGCCATCAGAACAAGTACTGTGGCAGTGTAAATCATATTTCATCGATTGTCCTAATTGCTCATTTGGGTGAGTGAAAGCTAAGAATGCGGTTTTGGCTTTTTTTTATGCTTTGAATTGTGTAAACTTAGAATGATTTAAACTTAAGCGGTCTTTTTTATGGCGTTTAATGTTTTTATGGCGTTTAATGTGTTATGCCATCTGTGATGGCATTGTATGTTGTATGATATTAATGTCAAACGCATTTTGTTTGATATTTATTTTGATATTTATTTGGCTCACTTCCATTTGGTCTAACCTTATACCTTATATTTATTAATATTATTTGGTCTAACCTTTATCATGCCCGAAAGTACACCAAAAAGTACACCAATATGTTAGCAAGTTGTCATTTATGAAAGCCATTCTTGATTTTATTCCTTTGATTGCCTTTTTTGTGGTTGCCAAGCAATACGGCATTTTGCAAGCAGCAGCAGCGTTGTTGGTCGCTACGTTGGTGGTATATGCTGTTCATTTGATGCGACAAAAGGGCAAATTGGACAAACAACAATGGGTTGTGTTGCTGCTGACGGTGCTGTTTTGTGGCATCAGTTTATTGCTTCATGATGATGTGTATCTTCGTTGGAAATCCCCCATTATTAATGGGTTTTTTGCGTTCAGTTTGTTTGTCAGTGTTGCCATGAATAAACCGTTGATGAAGCTTGCCATGAAAGATGTGTTTGCTTTATCAGATATGGGCTGGAGGCGGTTGACGTTGGCTTGGGGTGGGTTTTTTATGCTGATGGCAACGTTACATTATATCACAGCCTTTATGATGTCCAATGACGCATGGATTAATTTTAAAACTTGGGGTTGGATACCGATTATGTTGCTGTTTATGGTTGGGCAGTTTGCTCTGTTAAAAAATCACCTTAACCCCAATCTCAGCAAACCACAAGAATGACGTTCACCAAAAAAATGCTTTTTATGTCAATGCTTTTTTATGTCAATGCTTCACGATGTTTTATGATACTGACTTTAACCAAAATACACCAACCAAAATACATAAATTAGGACACACAATGCCTTTATTCGTTCTTATCGGTCATGATGTTGCTGACAGCCAAACCAAACGCCAACAAGCCCGCCCTGCCCATGTGGCACGGCTAAACGCCTTGCAAGAACAAAACCGCTTGGTCATCGCAGGCCCTACTCCCATTGAGCATGGGGGTGAGCAGATGTCTGGCAGTGTGGTCATTGCTGAGTTTGACTCGCTTGATGCGGTACAAGCGTGGGTCAAAGATGAGCCTTATCTGCATGCTGGGGTATATGCCCATGTGGACATCAAGCCGTTTGTTCAAACCTTACCCATGCCTTAACATGAACGGTTGATGTTTATGGTTCAGCACATTTTTTATTCACAACATGCCAGTGGTGCAAATGGCAATCGACTGACCCGTTGTCTGTGCTTAAGCTTGTTGTTGATGTTCCTTTCTTCTGTCATGAGCATGACAGCATCAGCAGTCCCCAATACGACCCCCAAAGTTACTGTCATCAACAATGAGACCACAACTGACCCCAGCACCAACCCATCAACAAATGACCTTGAAACCCTTGCCAACCAACAACCCAGTGAAAGTAAGTTATCTGCTGCCAACCAAACGTTACTGACCCAAAACGCCAAACTTCAACGAGAAGTCAACGACTTACAAACACAAGTCAACGTACTGGTACATGAACGCAGTGGGCAACTTTATTTGTATGGTGTGTTTACCGTGATTGTCAGTCTGTTGGTGGGCTTTGGCTTAGGCTTGTTTGTGTTCCGTCAGCGTGAACGCTGGTAGTGGTTGCCCATGTCTAATAAACAACATCATTCAGCTGATTCCACAATTTCTAAAACAGCATCAATTATCCCTGCCAAGATTGATTGGCAAACCGATGATGCAGGTCATACTGTGCCTGTATCACGCCAGTTTGGTGATGTGTATTTTTCTAAGGCAGATGGTTTGGCAGAAGCTCATCATGTGTTTATTGGGCATAATCATCTGCCACAACGTTTTGCCAATTTGTATGTGTCATCACATGAGCAACAGCAAAAAATCTTTGTCATCGCTGAGCTTGGGTTTGGTACAGGGCTGAATTTTTTTGCCACTTGGCTGTTATGGCGACAAATTCGCAAGACACATCTCAATCAGATGAGCAATGATAAGGCAATCTTTCAGTTGCCACGTTTACACTTTATTAGTTTTGAAAAACACCCACTGACCCATACCGATTTAACCCAAGCATTACAAGATTGGCAAAACAGCCAACCCAACCTGGCGCCTTTAATCAGCGAATTTTTGGCAAATTACCCACCATTGGTAGCAGGGTGTCATCGCATCAATTTTGTTAATGACGCTCTGACATTGGATTTGTGGTTGGGCGATGCAACAGATAATTTGCCAATGCTACATGTTGGTCAGCCACACCATCTCAATCAGCAAGCATCTGGTCAAATCCATGCTTGGTATTTAGATGGTTTTGCTCCTGCGTGCAATCAGTCTTTATGGTCAGATGACATTTTTGCTCAAATTCAACGCTTGTCTGCCCCCAATGCAACGCTTGCGACATTTAGTTGTGCAGGGGTAGTCAAACGAAGCTTAGCTTCCATTGGCTTTGATGTTACCAAGGTTAAGGGCTTTGGGCGTAAACGAGAAATGCTGACAGCAAAATTAGCAACGAGTGGCATTCAATCTGCTGATGTCCAATCACATCATGCTTCCAATACGCCACCTTCAAGTACGCCACCTTCAAGTATGCCAAAAAGTGTGCTGGTTATTGGAGCGGGCATTGCAGGATTGATGAGTGCATGGGCGTTGGCAAATCGGGGCATCACAATCACTTTGATGGACAAAACCGCCCCACTATCAGGGGCATCAGGCAACCCCAGAGCTGTACTTGCTCCCAGAATGACAACACTGACACAGGTTGATAAGCATCTGCACAGCATGAGCTATCTGTATGGTGTTCGATTTTATCAACAAATAACCACCCCTTCGACAGCACCAATCTTTGAGCAAACAGGGGTCATAGACACATTAGCCAATGCCAATCCCAAACAGCCCAAACAAATCGACGACTATCCAGATGATTTTGCCATGATGATACATCAGCAAACTGTCAAAAAAACTGGCATGGTAACTGACATGGCAAAATGCCGTCATCTGTCCATGATTGACTTACCATTTGCTTATTTCCCCAAAGCAGGATTGGTCAATCCCAAAGCTTTAGCAAAACATGTTCTTGCTCACCCCTTGATTACTTATCAGACCGCTTGTGTTACCAGCATGACTCAAACCAAAACAGGCATCAAGGTTAACGTTCAAAACAAGCAGTCGCTGAATACCGATGCGGTGGTGATTTGTACCGCTTATGAAAGTTGTCTGTTACATCAGCAGATTTTTGATTATCGCAAAATCCGTGGACAAGTATCATGGTTTACCCCCACAGAAAATCAATGGCAATATCTGCCAAAAATACCTGTCAAATACGGTGGCTATTGCACACCTTTTACTAATTTGCCAAACGATGTTCTTTCACAAAAATCAAGCAAAAAAGCCAAGCAAAAAGCAAATACCCAAACCCTTTTTTTATTGGGGGCAAGTTTTGTGCGTAATGACACAGCGACTGATTTGCGTCCACAAGAGCATAAAGACAATCTTAATAAGCTCATCAATGCCCTTGCTGATACTGGCATGGCGTTTACTGACAGCGAGTCGATATTAACCAGCATCGACTGGCAGGGCCGAGCCAGTATCCGAGCCCAAACGCCTGATTATCACCCTGTTGTTGGGCGAATTGATGACCAAGTTGATAACCATGTTGATAACCAAGTTGATAAGCCAGTCAATGCCAATACAGACATAAGTCGCATTTGGACGATGAGCGGTATGGGGTCAAAGGGATTTGCCTTTGCACCATTATGTGCTGAATTACTTGCAGATATGATGACCAATGCCATTCCGCCAATGCCCACCCAACTGATGGCCAAACTGTCTCCTAACCGTGTGCGTTTGCAAACACCGTTAAATGACTAAAAAATTTTGTTGGCTTAGATTATTTTGCCCAACTTTGCCCAACTTCTTGTTACACTGACCATATGATGGTTGATTTTTATTTTAATTTTATTTCAATATTGACTAAGATGACCGCTTTATGACCAGACGTTCTGCCCCATTTGTACTGCCCCCATTTGCCAGTGAGGCTAACATCAATGACACACTGACCACTGATGATAAAAAACTTGCCAAAGACCTATTATCAACCCTACAAGCGGACATCGCCAAAATGCGAGAAGAACAGATACCACCAGACATCTTGACCCAAGTACAAGACATGCCAATTTTTTATGGCAATTTGGAGGAAGTAACCGCTTACCAACAGCGGTGGCAACCACTCATAGACCGTGCCATGGCGTTTTATCCTTCTGCTTATCTGCCACCTGATTATCTGCCTTTACCTGCCAGTCTTGAACTGCCACAATTTGTACAGCGGGTACAACGTTTACATCTGACCAAAACCCGTGCTAAAGAGTCCAAAAACTTCGGCTCGCTGGGTGCATTGATACACAAATGTGGTGAGTATCCAGAAGCCCAAGTCCTTGCCATGCAACGTGCATTTGATGGCGATGATGATGTGCGCTTGGTGGCTCATCGAGAGTTTATCGACCTAAGGGCGTATGTCTTTGCCAAAGACCATAAGGGTAAAGAGCTTGACCCAGTGAGAATGCGATTTTATCGCACAGGGCTGATTGTCCATGCTTTAGATGGTTTTGAGATTATTGACAGTCGCCAAAAACCACGCAAACGCCGTAATGATGCTTATACCAACCCCATTGCTGATAATGGTATTTGGAAGGTGTTTGTTAAAAACTAAACACTTAATTAATGATATCAACATACCAATTATACCAATAAGGACACTGTATGTTTGCTGCTGCCGCTGGCGGGTCTGATTTGATGTTACAAGTAACGCTGTTTTTGGGAGCAGCGATTGTCTTTGTTCCGTTGGGTAAACGCCTTGGTGTTGCCAGCGTACTGGGTTATTTGATGACAGGATTATTACTTGGCAAGAGTGGTTTAGATGTCGCAGGCAATGCTGAGAGTTTGTTGCATTTTTCTGAGTTTGGCGTGGTGATGTTGCTGTTTTTAATTGGGCTTGAGCTACAACCATCACGCTTATGGGCGTTGCGTCGTTCCATTTTTTTGCTCGGTGGCTTGCAAGTTACGGTTACGGGTGTGATATTGATGGTATTGGTGAATCACCTGTTTGGGCTTAGGCTGGATTCATCATTCATCATTGGCTTTGGTCTGGCATTATCGTCAACAGCCTTTGTGTTGCAGTTGTTGACTGAACGACAACAACTGTCTGCCACGCATGGGCGTGAAGCATTCACCATTTTATTATTTCAAGACATTGCTGTCATTCCATTATTGGCGATTATTCCATTTTTAACAGGGGTGCGTGAGCAAAGTTATGATTTGATATATTTTGCCAAGGTGGTGGCAGTATTTGGTGGGTTGTTTATTGTCAGTCGCTTTGTGGTGCGTCCTTTTTTTCGTTTTGTTGCTCAAAGTGGGGCAAACGAACTCATCACTGCCGTGGCATTGTTCATTGTCATGGGAGTGTCTATTTTAATGGGACATTTGGGCATTTCGATGGCACTGGGCGCATTTTTAACAGGGGTCTTGTTGGCAGATTCTGAATATCGCCACGAGTTAGAAGCCAGTATTGAACCATTTAAGGGGCTGTTGCTTGGGTTATTTTTTATGTCGGTAGGCATGTTGACCGACATTAAGCTGATTATTGATAACCCCTTGCTCATCATCGGTGGTGCGGTTATCTTAATGCTGATTAAATTTGTGATTTTGTCAGTGATTGCCAAACTTTTGGGCAATCGCATACCAACAAGCTTGCGTCTGGGCGTGGTGTTGGCACAAGGTGGTGAATTTGCTTTTGTGCTGTTTAGCACCGCCAACAGCCAAGGTCTAATACAAGATGACATTGCCAATACGTTAACCCTACTCGTTACCCTCTCAATGGCATTAACACCTTTTGCCATGATGCTACTGGATAAAGTGGGTGAGCCTTATTTTGCCAAACGACAGCCCAAGCGTGAATACGACACCATTCCCAACCATGAACACAGGGTCATCATTGCAGGCTTTGGACGTATGGGACAAATCATCGCACGGATACTCAGGCTACACAGCATTGAGTTTACCGCCATCGAAAACTCTGCTCACCAAGTGGATTTTGTGCGTAAATTTGGTAACCAAGTTTATTACGGTAACCCCAAAAATCCTGAAACCCTAAGAGCGGCTGGCATTGATAAAGCCAAATTATTTATCTTGGCTGTTGATGACATAGAACAGTCTGTCCAAACCGCCGATCACATCATTCGTCATTATCCCAACTTAACGTTATTGGCAAGGGCACGCAACCGTCAACACTACTACCGTTTAAAAGACATTGGCGTGGTGCATATCTGGCGAGAGACTTATTTAACTTCATTAGACATGTCTCGAGAATCTTTACAAATTTTGGGCTTAAGTCCAGAAAAAGCCATCGAGACCATCCGCACCTTTCGGGATTATGATGATGCCTTATTGGCCAAACAACAAGCCATCTATGATAATGAAGCTGAACTGATAGCCACAGATAAAGCTGCCCTTGTTGAGTTGGAGAGTTTATTTGACGAAGACATGACACAAGCTAAGAATATTGACAATCAAGTCATCAACACCTTGACAAATGCCGAAGTCAGCAAGCAAAAATAAGCTTAAGAACTCATAATCAAAATACACAGCCAAAACACACAGCCATCATATCAATCCATACATTTGGGTGGTTTTTGCTTATGATTAAGTGAGCTGGTACATCGCCAACGGTTATCTTGGGTGTGGTAAAACAGCATCTTTTTACCATTGAGATTGCGATTAGGAAAAGAGATGTCCACAAATGTTGCCATAACCGCACAATCCGTCTGTATGCCTGCCACGTTATCCACCACTTGCATGCTCATCTGATGCCCATCAGCGGTAATGGGCAGATTGACAGGACAAACCCCAGTTTGTTCAAAAATAGCCGCCACTCGAGACTTAGCACTACTGGCACGGTCATAAGTGGCGTAAATGATTTTTTGTGCTTCACTTTTGGCAAAAATGGGCAAAAACTGCACCTGCACCACCGCCACAACAAACAACAAAAACCCCATTGCCAGCCCAAGCCCAAACACGCTCACGCCACCTTCTTTTTGTAAAAATGCTTTTTGTGCCACGTCATCTTTAGGGAACTGCTCAAGGGCATCAGCAATCTCACGCCGTGCCATGCGATAATAATAAGCATCTGACCATCTTGCCACCATCACCGACCAAAATAACCACACCGCCCCACCTATCAGTATCCGTATCGGCATCTGCCAAACATCTGCCATACTGCCAATAAACAAATACTCACAAAACACCAAGATGATGGTGATATTAAGCTGAATAAATGACCAACCTGCCACTGAATAAACAATGGCATCTAAATAACGTTTGCGATACAACAGCCAACCAAAGGTAACAAAAAACGCTGCCCAATGCCATTTGGCAGACAGATGGTTCTGCTTATCAAACTGCTCAAACCGCTTAAGATAATAGGCTTGCGAGCGATGCCCAATATACCATTGGTCAAGCTGTCTACGCTGTTTATCACTTAGCTGAGCTTGATAAAATGGCGGTGGTGAATCGGTTTCGATAAATAGCATTGCCTTGACTCCGTTCCCCCATCGTTCGTGGGTTATTGGTTCGCCAGTTTGGTTTTGTTTGTTTAAATTGTTTGCAAGATTTGGCGTGGGTTTCATTAATGGTTTGAATGGTGATGGTTTAAATGGTTTGACCATGCAAGCCCAATGGGTCACCGCTACCCTTTGTATATTGGATATATTGGGTATATTGGTTTAAATCGTAAGCAGATAGAAATTTACCTTTGCAAATTTACCTTTGCATTGTAGATGCTGAAAACTTAAGTCATTAACATAATTCCACACAAAGTTAACCGAACCGCTTAGGTGGTTTGGTTGCTCTGTGTGTTTGTCTCGTATGCACAGCTTGAGTGCTTTTATGAAGTTATTTTAGCAAAATTTATACAAGCGTTATGGCATATGAGTTACCTTCAATTCTGTGCATAAAGTCCTGTGCATAAAATCTAGGGCATCGGAGAGTAAAAGTCCCTTACCCCAATAGCCATCATCACAAGTTTTGGCTTATAATTAGCCCCATTATAGCACCCACGCATGACAGCACACACGTAAAACCAACTTTAATTGATAAATACTTTAATTGATAAATATTTTGACCAATAAACACCCACCCCATGAACATACCAAATATGAACTCAGCCAACATGAACACAGAAAACATCACCAATGACCAAGTAGCCAATAACCAAGCAACCAACGGTTCATCTAAAGACAAACAACCTGCCCATCTCCGTTTTGTCAACACCTTTATGAAACGGCGAACACACATGAACAAAATGGCAGAGCAGGCCTTAACTGACCCAAGTTTTGCTCATTACTTAGTTAATGGCCAAGATGGCGACATCACAGGCATCACCAACTTGCGACAACTGTTTACCGACACTCACAATACAGCTGATGCCCCCCTGACGCTGGAAATTGGCTTTGGAATGGGGGACTCATTGGTCAAGATGGCAGAGCAAAACCGCCAGCATAACTTTGTTGGCATAGAAGTGCATGAACCAGGCATTGGCAAATGTGCCTATATGGCAGGTAAACTTGGGCTTGATAATCTCAAAATCATCAATGGCGATGCCATAAAGCTCATGCAACAACTGCCAGATGAACACATCGACCACATTCAACTGTATTTTCCTGACCCTTGGCAAAAAAAACGCCATCACAAACGCCGTTTTGTCAGCCCAGAGCGGGTACCCATCGTGCATCGAGTGCTAAAGACAGGGGGTTGGTTTCACACAGCAACCGATTGGCAAGACTATGCTGAATGGATACTCAATGTGTTGGATAATTTTGATGGATTCAGCAATACCGCAGGGGTTGGCAATGCCACCCCACGACCAGCATTTCGTCCGATGACCAAATTTGAAAAACGGGGCATTGAGCGTGGGCATGGCATTTGGGATTTTATTTTTAGCAAAACGGCATGAGTTTTACCGCTCACCAAATATTGCTGTCCCTACCCGCACCATGGTACTGCCATGATTAATCGCCATCTCCATATCACCACTCATGCCCATGCTCAGCGTGTCCCACTGCTCAAGCTGTGGATAACCGTTGCTGATGTCATCAAACAACGCTTTTGTGCGAACAAAGGCATCTGTGCTGTCCTTAGCAGGAATGACCATCAGCCCACGCAAATTGAGCTTAGGATATGCCATGATACGCTCAACCAGTGCCATCACGTCGCTGGGGTGGCAGCCAGACTTACGGCTTTCGTCATCAATGTTGACTTGAATCAGCACATTAAGGGGTGATAGGTCATCAGCCCGTTGGTCGTTGAGCCGTTTGGCGATGATGTCACGCTCGATGGTATGCACCCAAGCGAAGTGTTTGGCAATATCACGAGTTTTATTGCGTTGAATATGACCAATATAATGCCACACAATGGGCATGGCATTATCCTTTGAGGTATCTGTCAACTCATTGAGCTGGCTGATTTTTTCCACCGCTTCTTGTAGATAATTTTCGCCAAAATGTTGTTGTCCTGCTTGATACAGGGTGTTTATCATTTCAACAGATTTGGTTTTTGAGACTGCCAGCAAGATGATGTCATTGGCGGATTTGGTCAATTTGACAGATTGTGATTGCTGTTTGGCATTGCAAACTTGAGTGATTTGCTCTTTAACCATTTGCCATCGTGCCATCAGAGCTTGACGTTGGTTGTCTGTCAGTGTGTTAGATTGTTCAAAGGCTTGAGAATGATTGGGCATGATGTGTCCTTATCGGTTTTGATGGGGGTTGATTTTTATGTTTTCAAAAAAGATGCTTACTAAGATGGTGGTTTTGGTCATTTTTTACTCTGACAAATCCATCAAGTCTTGCTATTATAAGCAAATGACTGTGATGTCTATTTTATGACACATCTTCATCAGTTCATAAAGCCTTTTTAATAAAAACAACCGTAAGGAACTCTATCATGAGTCAAGTCAGTATTGAAGATTTGTTACGCTTTGTGGTGAAAAACAAAGCTTCGGATTTGCACATTTCAGCAGGTCTGCCTGCGATGATACGTGTCGATGGCGAAGTTCAACGCATCAACATGGCCCCCCTAGAACACAAAGACGTACATCAGCTTATCTATGACATCATGAACGACAAACAACGTGCAGACTATGAAGAGTTTTTTGAAACTGACTTTTCTTTTGAAATCCCTAAACTTGCTCGCTTTCGTGTCAACGCCTTTAACCAAAACCGTGGAGCAGGTGCGGTATTTCGTACCATTCCATCAGAAGTATTGACCATGGAACAACTTGGCATGGGTGATGTGTTCAAAAAAGTGTCTAACTTTAAAAAAGGCGTGGTGCTGGTTACAGGACCGACAGGCTCAGGCAAATCCACCACATTGGCGGCGATGATTGACTATATCAATGAGACCCGTCGTGAGCATATCTTGACCATTGAGGACCCCATTGAGTTTGTCCATGAATCCAAAAAAAGCTTGGTCAACCAGCGTGAAGTTCACCGTGATACCCTAAGCTTTGATGCTGCATTACGCTCAGCTCTTCGTGAAGACCCTGACATCATCTTGGTGGGTGAGATGCGTGACCTTGAAACCATTCGCCTTGCTTTGACTGCTGCTGAGACAGGACACTTGGTGTTTGGCACTTTGCACACCAGCTCTGCGGCTAAAACCATTGACCGTGTGATTGACGTGTTCCCTGCTGCCGAAAAAGACATGATACGAGCCATGCTTTCTGAGTCATTACAAGCGGTTATCTCACAAACCCTACTGAAACGTCAGACAGGAGGTCGGGTAGCAGCTCACGAAATCATGCTTGGCACGCCTGCCATTCGTAACCTTATCCGTGAAAACAAAGTTGCTCAGATGTATTCTGCCATTCAAACTGGAGCGGGCGAAGGCATGACGACGCTGGATCAAACCCTAAAAAACTTAGTCAGTAAAGGCACCATCAGCAAAGAATCTGCCCGTGCGTATGCCAAACAGCCTGAAGCTTTTATTTAATGCTCAATGAGAGACGTTTATTATGGATTTTGATAAATTATTACAATTAATGGTAAAACAAAACGGCTCAGATCTATTCATTACCGCCAATGTGCCACCATCTATAAAAATTAATGGTCAAATCATGCCTGTGAGCAAATCACCATTATCACCCAAGCAGACCATGCAGCTGGTTACCAGCATCATGACCAACAGCCAAAAACAAGAATTTGAAGAGACCAATGAGTGCCAGTTTGCCATTAGCGATAAAGGTGAGACAGCACGCTTTCGTGTCAGTGCTTTTATCCAACGAAACCACGCTGGCATGGTACTGCGTAAAATTGAAACAGAAATCCCCACGGTTGAAGACTTAAATCTGCCCATCATCTTAAAAGAATTGGCGATGAAAAAACGTGGCATTATCCTATTGGTCGGAGCAACAGGCACAGGTAAATCCACCACCCTTGCCGCCATGATGGGCTATCGCAATGCCAACTCTCGAGGACACATCATCACCATCGAAGACCCCATTGAATACGTCCACGAACACAAAGGCTGTATCGTTACTCAACGTGAAGTGGGTATTGACACCCTATCGTTTGAAGCGGGGCTAAAAAATACCCTGCGTCAAGCCCCAGATGTGATTTTGATTGGGGAAATTCGTAACCGTGAAGTCATGAGTTACGCCATTCAATATGCCGAAACAGGGCATTTGGTATTTGCCACCTTGCACGCTAACAACGCCAACCAAGCCATTGACCGCATCATTCACTTTTTTGAGGCCGACCGTCATAATCAACTATTTATGGACTTGTCGCTCAACTTACGTGCCATCATTGCCCAACAGCTGATACCCACACCAGATGGCAAAGGGCGACGAGCAGCGATTGAGATTTTGTTAAATTCACAACTTATCAGTGACTTTATTCGTAAAGGAGAAGTCCATGAAATTAAGCCTGTGATGAAGCGTTCTCGTGAGCAAGGCATGCAAACCTTTGACCAAGCCTTATTTGATTTGTATGAAGCAGGTGAAATCACTTACAAAGATGCCCTTAAACACGCCGATTCTCCCAATGACCTACGCCTACAAATCAAACTAGAAGGCAAAAATGCAGGTCAAGACATAGATGATGACAACACATTGTCTTTAGACATTAATGAATGATTTGGACATTAATGAATGATGTCGCAAGCCCCACCATCAAACTCAGCGGTAATGGTGGGGCAGTTGCTTAACGTCATGAATACTCACACACTTTCTTTTCTTCATCATATCGACCACCACCGTCTAAGCAGGCATCTTTTGCATCACAAGCGGTAAGCAACCCTGCCCCTAAGGTCAGTACCAACATACCTTTTATCAACATCTCTTTAAACATGATTTCTTTTAATGGCATGCCACTGCTCCATATGCTCATTTAAATTCTCGTTTGAACGAACGAATAATATTATCATCAGTTTTATGACGATTCTATACTTTACGATTTTATACTTTCACGACAAGATTCGTTGGCACAAATGCCATAAAGCACCAACGAATGTCCAGATAATTTAAAACCATGCTCTTTAGCAACCTGTTTTTGTTGTGCTTCAATGATGTCGTTATGAAACTCAATGATTTTACCGCACACATCGCACACCAAGTGGTCGTGGTGTTCTCCGTGAGATATCTCAAATACCGACAAGTTATTTTCAAAATTATGCCGTTCAACAATGCCCGCCTGCTCAAACTGGGTCAATACTCGATAAACTGTCGCCAAGCCCACATCTTCTCCTTGGTCAATCAAGGCTTTATACACTTCTTCTGCACTCATGTGATGCTGTTGAGCATTTTCTAGCAACTCTAAAATTTTTACCCTTGGTAAGGTAACTTTTAGCCCAGCTTTTCTAAGGTCTTGATTGGTATAAGCCATAATATTCTCCATATTTAACGAATAACGTCCATCATAAAAAAATTAAATGATAAAGTCGCTTAAGGTGAACAAAAACCAAACAAAAACCCAAGCCAATCTTGTTTAGCAACTGATACAAAATGACATCACCCAAATTGCATAAATAAGGCATTTGCTTTATCATTGTTTGACCTTTTTATCTTATTTATCTTACTGTTTTTTTAATTAAAATGAAATGACCATCATGAATGTCTTTACTCGATTTATAAAAAACCCATTCGCCATCACCACGATGGCGTTGAGCATCAGTGTTTTGGGTGGCTGCTCACTATTGTCTGTCCATACCATCGACATACCCCAAGGCACTCACATCACCCAAATACAAGCCAAACAAATACAAATCGGTATGGACAGTGAACAAGTACTGTATCTATTGGGCAGTCCTGCCGTCAACGACACACTCAATCCAAGACGTTGGGATTATCTGTATGATTACACCGCAGGGACAGACGGTAAGCGACAAGGCAAGCTCAACACTCACAACGCTAAGCAACGTTTGAGTGTTTATTTTGATGAACAGGCAAAAGTCAGCCGCATTGAAGGCATCGAAACCTTACCTATCAGATAGCCCTGTCAGATAGCTGACACATTAGATGGTTCACCAAACAGCTCAGCAAATGGCAAAAGATAAACAATGACTGCCTTATGTGCGTTAGGACAATTAATATGGTCAGTCAGTGATGGTGGCTACTTTTGTTTGCGTCTTTGCATCGGTTCAACGCTTAATGCTCGATAGACTTCTACCCTATCATAAGCTTGCAACACATAACTTAAGGGTTGTTTTTGGGAAAATATCCCCACTCGCCAATCTTTGGCAGTGGGTTTTTGTTCATCTTGATGTGCCTGACACCATGCTTTAAGCTCAAAAAATTCATCAAGCCAACCACACAGCTTTAATGCTTGATAAATGGTCGTACCACTTTTGACTTGTAACGACTGATACAGTTGTCTCTGGCTGATTTTATGTGTTTGACCATCAGTTGGTTCATCAGGAGCATACGCCAAAGTAATCGGAATGTGGGTCATTGATAGGCTCACTTTATAAATACAATCTAAAACATAAAACATGTCATCTAAAATCAGACAATGTTCACAAAAACACCTCTGAAAAAAAACATCACCCCAACCAAATCTGTACCCAACCCACCATCGCAACCAATAATGCCAATGGCACAAAAATACGAATGGCAACACGCCATAGGTTATAATTGATTTCGCTAGAGAAGTTTAACGATTTTCTTAAATGACTGATTTTCATCTGCCAACCCACAAAAATGCTTAACATCAATACGCTGATGATGCTTAGCATCACCGTCAATCCCCACAGCACATAAACTGGTAACACCACCAGCACCAATGCTGGCAACAGCATCAGCATTGACTTTACCAATCCTAATCGCTCTTTGACTTGAATCATGGTCATAGACACCAAAGCGATTGCCAAACTCACCCCTGCCATCACCAACAGCCCAGATGCCAATGTACTGCCCATCTTAGCACCTTGTACCAACGTTGTGTCAGTAGACATCAGCATCAACGTCATTGATAAGGTGGCTTCTTTACTTGCCACCAATACCATCGCCACCAGTCCCACCACCACTTGCACCACCAAAATAGGCAACACCTGCCGACTGGCAGACGATTGAGATTGAGCAGATTGATTGACCTGATTTGGTTGGGCTTGGTTTAAGTTGGTTTGGCTTAGCTCCCACCAATACACACCACCACCCACAGCAAAGCAAAGTAATGCCAACGCCACTGCCCTTGCCCATTCAACCAAAGAAAATGCCGTCATCTGCATATTGGTCAGCTCAAAACCATCTGCCAGATGAATGCCAATGGTGGCAAGCACCGCCAACAATGCCAATAACAGCATGGGTTTTATCAAACCAGACCCCAGCACACTTATCATCAGCACCACTGCCATCAACAACGCCCCAACCACAAACGTTGGCAACACCACCCCCACCATGGCAAATAATGCTTGACCATGCACACCAATGGTGGCAATCACCAAAGCCGCCAAAGATAAGGCTGTCAACTGTGCCAACCACCCATAGCCACGCCATGCCATGCTGGAATCGGATTCTCTGGTTAATACAGGCATCGCCAACAAGGGAGATTGCCCACTGCGTCTGGCAAGCCCAATCTCAGCAAACAACACGGGCAAGCTTACCAATAGCATGGCAACAAGCCACGCCAACCAAAAATCCATTTGACTGGCATAAGGCTCAGCAAACCAAGTAAACAAAAATAACGGCAACACACAAGCCAATAAATAAGAAGCAGAAAGTTTGGTTGATTGCATGACTGTTCCAATCACGGTTAATATACAATTAAAAAACAGCTAACACACAGTTAAAAAAATGAATTGATAATTAAAAAAGTTAATAAAAGTTAATAAAAGGTGAAACAAAACGCCCCATAAAATTCTCATGACTTTATGGGGCAAGATGGGGCAAGGTATGATGGACAAAGTATGGGAAAAGACAAACACAAAATGACCATAAAATATCTGTCTATCGGCTCAAAATATGTGGATTAGTGCAATCCAGCAATCAAGTCTGACAGCATGGCGATGTCTTTGTCAGATAAGTGTTTTGCCACCATCTGCATCATGCCTTTTTCACCTTCTTTGGCAGCATCGTTGACACGCATCTGGTCTTTACTGACATCATCTTCACGACCAGCAGCACGAAATAACTTTAACTGCGTGGCAACATAAGCCGAATGCTGACCACCCAAACGTGGAAAACCTGCCCACGCATTGCCTTGACCTTTAGGGTCATGACAGCCAGCACACGGAATGACGCCACGACTCTTATCACCACCTAAATACAATTTCATGGCTTGGTCTGCGGTGGCAGGGTTGCCATAACTGACACCCCAAGGCTGTTGACTGGCATAAAAAGCTGAAACATTCGCAAGGTCTTGCCGAGATAAGTTAGCAACCTGTGCTTGCATGATGCCATTGACTCGATGACCAGACTTAAAGTCCAGTAGCTGTTTGTACAGATATTTGATGTGCTGACCGCCCAAGTTCGGTTGTGACGGCACAACGCTAACCCCATTGACACCATGACAAGCGGCACAATTATTCTCTGCAATGGTTTTGCCAGCTTCGATGTCATGCTTAGGCACGTTGGTGGCTGCCAATGCACTAACACTGAACAACGACAAACTGACGGCAGTGAGCAATTTTTTCATCGATAAAATCCTACTTACTTAAATTTGGCTTAATTTGAGCTAAGCGAATAAAATGTAGATGTTGTGGGTGTATTGCCAAAACGGCTGGATAAGCATCAGTAAAAACAATCTTGGTTCAAACAACACTAATCCCTACAATAAATCCCTACAATAAATCCAGTTTTCAGCCGTCATTATAGCAAGACTTACGTCATTTTTGATACAAATTGTGACCTAATGGGCAATTTTTTTGTGATTTATTCTGTTGTGATGTGAATGATGTGATGAGTTTGCCCATTAAGTTTGTTACAATTTGGCTTCTTTGTGCAAAAATATTTTAACAACACATGCCAGCCTAAGTGCTTTTAATCAAACTGCTTTTAATCCAACCGCTTTTAATTAAGCTGACTGTCATTAAGCTTAAACTGACGTTTAAAGGTCAAACCATGACTTATGCCCAAACCCCAAACCAAGACAAAACCAACCCCCACTCAATCAATCGCCATCTGAAACGCATTTGGCAAACTGAATTTTTGATGTCTGCCCCCACCTTTCAACTTTGTCCTGCTGACAGTGGCTTTGAAGTGGCATTTGCAGGACGGTCAAATGCAGGCAAATCTTCTGCCATCAATGCTTTGACCAATCAAAGCCAACTTGCTCGCTCCTCTAAAACCCCAGGGCGTACACAAATGATTAACTTCTTTAAGGTGGGTAATGATGCTCAGCGTATCGTGGATTTACCAGGATATGGTTATGCTGCTGTGCCTGAAAAGATGAAACGAGAATGGCAAGTGGAGCTAGAGTCCTATTTGGTCGATAGAAAAAGTTTGGCAGGTTTGGTATTGATGACGGATATCCGCCATCCACTCAAATATTTTGACGAACAAATGCTATTGTGGGCAAAAGACGGTGGGTTGCCTGTGCATGTGCTGTTGACCAAAGCTGACAAACTTAAATTTGGACAAGCCAAAAACACCTTACTAAAAACTCAACAAACCTTACAAAGGCTGGATTTACCATTTAGCATTCAGCCATTTTCTGCCCTTAAAAAACAAGGCATTGATGAGCTGGCAACTGTGGTGGGGCAATGGCTACAACTTGACAGTTCGTCAAATCAATCGGTCATATCATAAGCAAGCTGACTGACAACTTGCTCATCATTAGACTGGTTCATCATTAAAGCTTATCGTGATTCATTTTAACCGTTATCAGCAGTCATCACGGAAGCATTAATCACGGATTAGGCGTCATCTTTCCAGCGTTGAATGGCATCACGAATCACTTGCTTGGCTTCAGCGACATCACCCCAAGAGTCAACAGTGGTGCTGTCTGCTTTTTTTAGGTCCTTATAACGGTTAAAATGAAATTCTAACTGTTTAATGAACTGCTTTGGTAAGTCATCTAGGCCATTGATGGCGTTGCCTGTGTTTCGGTCATCGGCAGGCACAACGATGATTTTATCATCAACTTCACCATCATCTACAAATTTCATCACACCAATGACTTTGGCTTCTAAGAACACCCCTGTTGGTAATGGTTCAGTGGTGATGACTAAGGCATCTAATTCATCACCATCTTCATCTAACGTTTGGGGAATAAAGCCATAATTGCAAGGCTTAGCAAAGATGGCTGGCTCAACTCTGTCAAGCTTAAAGCAGCCCAATTGACGCTTCCATTCAACTTTGTGGTTACTGCCTGTGGGGATTTCTATGACCACGTTAATCACACCACTGTCAACATCGCCTGCGTCCAATATTTGATTAAAATCTGCCATGTGCGTTCTCCTTATATATAAAAAATACATAACATGTTTGTAACAATTGCTCAGCAAGTATAGCAAGACAGACACACCGTTGTCATCTAACTGTCATCTAACTGTCATTTAACTGTCATTTAACTGTCATTTAACTGTTGCCTAGCTGTCATTGACGCAATGCCACCTGCCCTTGATGACGTTGTGTGATGGCATGTATCAGATTTTGACTGACTTGGTCGTCATTGATGCGACCATCATCTGCCTGACCATCACCCATGGGTATCAAGTCTGCCAATCTGAGCATTTGCATGCCTGCATAACCACAAGGGTTAATTAAATGAAACGCTGACAAATCACAACTGACATTTAAAGCGATGCCATGATAACTAAAGCCATGCTTGATTTTAAAGCCTAATGAAGCGATTTTACCCAACATCTCACCCAATGTGCCGTCTTGTTGTTGTTGATAAATATACACCCCTGGGGCATCTTGGCGTGCTTTAGCAACTAAGTTGTTGACATTGGGCTTGTTGACATTGGGCTTGCTGGCATTGGCAGACATGGTTGTTGTGGCTAAATAGCCATTCACCACATCTTCTATGGCTTGTTCAGCATGAGACACCAAATCTCGCACTTTCCAATCCAGAGCATTTAAGTCAAACAGCCAGTACACCACCAACTGCCCATGCCCATGCCATGTTACTTGTCCGCCACGGTCAGTTTGGATAATGGGCGTGTCATTGCGTGCCAAGATGTGTTCAGGTTTACCCGCCTGCCCTAAGGTATAGACATCGTTATGGTCAACCACCCATAACTCATCTGGTGTGTCTATTCCTGCCTTTTTATCGTCAATGCGTGCCAGCGTTCGCTGGAGCATGGCTTCATGGGTTGGTTGATAGTCCGCTTGGGTCAGATAACGCACCTTTGGTATTGGCACTGTGAGTGGCATCGGTGTTGTGAGATGATTGACGTTGGGTATGGTCATTTTTTATCCTTACGCTGGGTTGATGGGGTCGATAAAGATGGGGGTGATGACTCAGACATGCCATGATCAGTATTCAGCAGTAACTGCTGTGTTGGCAAGGCGTGTTCAACATCATACTCTGCCACTTTATTTAGAACATCTAACAGCACCGTGGTCTGCTTTTCATAAAACTCAACAATGCCACTGGCATGAATGTAAGCTTGTAATTCGATGACATAGCAATCTTGACGCAACTCAATCAGATAGGCTTGATTCCATTCTTGATTGGTGAGTTCATGATTGCGTAAAAATTGCTCAAGGTCATAAATCAGTTCCTTTAATATCCTAGGCTCTGCTGAGCGTTTGATAAACAGCTTATGATAAAAACGGAACATATCACGAGCAGCGTAGTTCTCAATCATCATTGATGAAAAGTCACCATTAGGTACGGTAACAATGGTGCGAGTTAAAGTACGAATGCGAGTTGAGCGAATGCCAATATCTATCACCGTCCCTTCAAGACTGCCAAAACGACAATAATCACCGACTCGAATGGGGCGGTCGGCCACCACCACCAAACTACCGACCAAATTTTCTACCGTCTTTTGCGCCCCCAATGCCAATGCCAAACCACCCACCCCAAGAGCAGCAATACCACCAGTCAAATCAAAACCCAAATTACCAAAGATAATGATGGCAGCAAAGATAAATAGCAACACTTTTGCCATTTTGCGTAACAGACCGATAATCGCTAATCGCTCAACATAGTTACGCTTATAGCTGATGCGTTCGGCACTGCCAAACACCACATCAATCACCCGAAGCAACAGCCAACTAACCGCCATCAATGCCAAAATTTCGCTAAAACGATTGACTGGCTCTCGCACTGTTACCGACACACCAGCCAGTAACATAATTTCGGTCAACATCAGCGATGTCAACACCACCGAAAACGGTAAAATCACTTTGCCATTGATGGGTAACGGGCGGTTTCTGACTCTGGGATAAACAAAATTAACCAGTAAATACAACAGCCATACCAGCACATACATGACCATAAAACAGCTGAGTACCAATAGCACCACCGCCATGATGTCTGCAAGGTCAAGATTGAGAATTTTTTTGCCCTTTAACGCATCAATGGTATAGCGCTCTACCCAAGTCATCTTATGGGTATTGACCTGTGTGTTGATGGCATCAATGGTGTCTTTAGAAAATTTCCAGTATGGTGATGCCGTCTGTGTCTGTACTCGCTCAACTATCAGTGGCACTTGTCCATCTTCGACACGAATAAAGCCAACGTGATCACGATGAGCAGGCAGGTTATCGTGGACATTGCCCTCAGGTAAATTGCTGATTTGCAAATCTGTGTCCAACCGTCCACCCGTATCTAAAGCTTTTTTGAACTTACGTACCGTTACAGGGGCGTTATCAGCAGGACTTAAGTTCATATAATTACTGGCAAGCAGTGGTTCATCATCAGTCAATGCTCGAAGTAATCCCAGTACAGTGCCACGTGGTGTTTCTCGCCCAAAAGGGTCAGGCGTTGTGCTGATTTGGGCTTCACGCTCTTCGCCACCATCAGCCAATGGGGAGCTGGTCGTGGTTGGTACGGTTGTTGGCATGGTCGGCGTGGCAGCCACAGCCGTTTGAGCAGTTAATAAGCTCACCACAGACAAACCAAGCACAAAGCAACTCACCAACATCAAAAAAACCAACAGCTGACATGCCTTTGTCTGTGGTGTTGTGGCTTGATTGGCTGGCACTTGATTAATTAACAATGACAGCAAGACAGATGATGGCGGTGCAGATGATGAACGCATAAACACACTTTGATTTTTTGGCTGGGTACTTTTGGGCTGGGTAAAATTGGTCAATGATGACATTGATGAACCATAACATTCTAATTATAACATTGGTTAGAGTATTTGCTAATGGTTGAATGGTTTTTAAGTTAAACTAAAATTAAGATTTTTAGTCATAATCCATGACCATATGGCATCATCGACTCACACATCGCCATTCATTCACACATCACCATATGGCATTCACTTCATAAGCGAAATCTGTTAAAGTCAACACAAACATAACCGCCAGAATAACCGTCTTAAATAACCGTCCTAAATAACCATCTTAAATAATAACCACCCCAAAGAGAACCAACATGCCCAATTCTAACAACCAGCTTGCACACTTTTCTCAAATCACCTTACAAGGCAATGATGCCAGTCAGTTTTTGCAAGGTCAACTGACCCTCAATGTCAATAAGCTCGGATTAAGTTATGTGCCAACTGCCATTAGCAACCTAAAAGGACGCATTGCTTTTGGTCTTTGGATAAAAAAATATGCAGACGATAATGGTCAGTGCTATGATGTGGTCATCAGTGCCGATTGTGCCGAACCTTTTATCTCACACGTTAAAAAGTACGCTGTTTTTTCACAAGTAACGCTAAGCGTTCCTAAGCCTATTTTTCCTTGTGTGATAGATGAAGAACCAACCTTTAGTAACCATAAAGACAATGCTGATGCCATTGCTTGGATGACTGCCAGTATCGCCACTGGTAATTATTGGATTACCCAAGCAACAAGCAATCAGTTTCAACCACAAGAGCTAAGACTGCATCAGCGTGGTGGGGTAGACTATGACAAAGGTTGCTATCTTGGGCAAGAAGTCATTGCTCGCTTATACTTTAAATCAGCTCCTAAGGCCCATCTGCATCGAGTGGCAGGTGATTATCACACCTTGCAAACAGATGCCACTGCTTTACCCATGGCAGGTGAGACGTTGGTTGATGGCATCACGGTGGTCAATGTGATGCCTTGTGCTGATGATGACTTAACATTTGAAGCATTGGTGGTGGCTCGTCCGCAAACCATTGAACAGTGGCGATTAAAAGGACTTGACGTGTTAGACTTACCCATGGCATTACAAGCAGATGTGGCTCGCTCCGTTTAGGTTAAACAGATGGTTTTGTTACGTTGTCATAAAACTGTCATAAAACCGTCATAAAACCATCATATTTCAAATACTGTCATTGATTCACGGTTATTTTAATCATGCCAAATGAGACCATTTTAGTTGTGGAAGATGAACCTGCCATTCAAGAGATGATTGTTACCACTTTAGAAATGGCAGGCTTTTACTGTTTGCAAGCTGAAGATGTGCCACAAGCATATCAACAAGTGGTTGACCATCGACCTGATTTACTGTTATTAGATTGGATGCTGATGGGCAATCAATCAGGGATTGATTTGTGTCGTTTGCTCAAAAAAGATGAGATGCTCTTTGAGATACCAATCATCATGTTAACCGCCAAAGGTGAAGAAGATAATAAGGTGCAAGGGCTAGATGCAGGTGCAGACGACTATATCACCAAGCCGTTCTCTACTCGTGAACTGATTTCTCGCATTAAAGCGGTGCTAAGACGCTCAAACGCCCTATCTGGTGATAAATCCATTGAACATGTGGGCTTACGCCTTGACCCTATCAGCCAACGTGTTACCGCTGATGGCAAACCTTTGGACATCGGTCCTACCGAATATCGGTTATTGGCATTTTTTATGAGCCACCCTGAGCGGGCTTATACTCGCACACAGCTGCTTGACCAAGTGTGGGGTGGTAATGTCTATGTCGAAGACCGAACCATTGATGTGCATATCCGCCGTTTGCGTAAGGTGCTTGACCCTTATGATTATGCTGAGTTTATCCAAACGGTGCGTGGCACAGGTTATCGATTTTCGACTCAAATCAATGAATGACACCAATGAATAACAATCACCAATGAACAAATGCCAAACAAACGACACAACAGCCTTCTTTTTTGGGCAGATTTTCGCTGGCTAACACTTGTCCTGATTTTGGGGGCTGTTTTGGGTTGGCTGATTACCAGCATGCCTTGGGGCATCACCATTGGATTGTTGGGATATGCTACCTTTCGTATGATAACGATGCGACGGTTTTTGCATTGGATTAACCAAGCCACTTTACAAGAACCACCCAAACTATCTGGCGGTCTTAGCTATGTGGCTCATCAGTTGTACCAAAGTCGCTTACAAGAGCAACTGACACACCAACGCATGATGGGACTGGTCAAAAAAATCCGCCGCTCACTGAGTGCTTTACAAGATTCGGTGATTATCTTGGACAAACATGATAGGTTAGAATGGTGGAACAATTCGGCAAATCAGCTTTTAAACCTACACGCCACCGACCATGGACGGCATGTGTTTGAAGTCATCACATCACCTGAATTTACCCAATATTATCAAGATGCCATCTCACCCAATGATGGCATTCGCTTGCAATCTTGGCGAGATTCACAACGCTACTTACAATGTGAGCTGACTTTTTTTGGTGAAGAAAAACTGCTGATTGTCTATGACGTAACTCGCCTACAGCATCTAGAACAGATGCGTAAGGACTTTGTTGCGAATGTCTCGCATGAGTTACGCACCCCTTTGACGGTGTTAATGGGCTATATCGAGACATTTTCTGATCAACCAGACATGAACCCAAAGTGGCAACGTGGCTTTAGCCTAATGGGTCAGCAAACCAGACGCATGAACAGCATCATCAACGACCTATTAATGCTGTCTCGGCTAGAGAATGAAGAAGCCTTTGAAGTCAAGTGCGTCAATATGCCACAGCTGTTGATGCAACTTTTTGATGACGCTCAAGCATATAATAAAGAATACAGGCATTTTATTGACTTACATTTAGACTCACAACTGAATGTCATGGGGTCAGAGATGTATTTGACCAGTGCTTTACTAAACTTAGTAACCAATGCCATTAAATACACGCCAAAAGGTGGCGAGATTGCCATTACTTGGACACAAGTGAGTGAAGGTTGCTTGTTTGCCATATCTGATAATGGCATTGGCATCGCCCCTGAACACATCGAACGCCTGACCGAACGCTTTTATCGAGTGGACAGTGGTCGCAGTCGTGCCACGGGTGGAACAGGGCTTGGACTTGCGATTGTTAAGCACATTTTGTATCAACATGATGCCACTTTGACAATCGAATCGGCCGAAGGACAAGGCTCAACCTTTAAGGTATTATTCCCAACCAAAAGATTATGTGAATTGTCTCTGCTCACATCAAAAAGCACTTTTTAGCTTTTTAGCTTTTTAGCACAGGTGTCAGTGTTTGACTTTACTGTTCCAAAGGTTATCATAGGACAGTTTTTGCTTACTAACTGACAACGCTTATGCAACCGAACTCTCCAAATCGTCCAAACGCAACAGAGCCATCACATCATGACCGCTCTGCCACCACCCCATTGCCCAACTCAGATGACTTGTCAGATGATTTGGGCGGGCAGACAACACAGATGGAAAATGGGAATAATGGGGAAAATGGGGACACGGCAGATGCCAAGCAAGCTGTTTTTGATGCCACTCACTTTGACAACCTTGGTGATGAGCTTGTTGATGAGCCTGTTGATGAGCCTGATGTCAGTTATCGTACCAACACAATTAACAAGAACGACAACACAGATGATGCTGACAATACCAATCATGTGAACAATACCGACAATGGCATCAACATCTCTACAAATACCTGCATTCCCATCAATGCCCATGACCACCATCATGACCATGATGATAATACAGAGTTCCAAGACTTACCACACGACTATGGCAATGACAGCTTTATCTATGGCGATGCCGACAGTGAAGAAGACACCCTAGAAATCATGACCATATACGACCCCGATGCGGATCGTTTTGAAGATGTCGAAGAGTTCTCTCACCAAGAAGTGATTAACTGTCATGTCTATTCTCGTAAGACAGGTGAACAGCTGCATGAAGTGAGCATCGAAGAAGTCAGCAAAATCCTAACTCACAACAATCAATTTGTTTGGCTAGGATTATACGAACCAAGCTTACAGACCCTAAAACAAATGCAAGAATCTTTTGATTTGCATGAGTTGGCATTAGAAGATGCCGTCGCTGACCACCAGCGAGCCAAAATCGAAAGCTATGGCAATGACACCTTATTTGTGGTGGTGCAAACCGCCAAGCTAGAAGACAACCATATCCGCTATGGCAAAACAGCCATGTTTATGGGTAAAAACTTCATCATCACCATTCGCACAGGCCCATCTAACAGCTACGCCCCTGTGCGTGAACATTATCAACGCCGTCCTGACAAACTGCGTCTTGGTCCTATCTTTGTCATGCACGCCATTTTAGACTTTATCGTGGATAATTATTTGCCCGTTACTGACCGTATGGGGCGGTATTTACGAGAGCAAGAACACGCCATTTTTTCTGCTGAGTTTAGCAAATCCACCTTACGAAGTTTATATGAGCTAAAGTCCCAACTGGTACACATGCGAGCGGTGATTTTACCTGTACAAGACATTTGTAACTTTTTTATCAATCACAAAAGAAATGAGCTGATTTCATTTTTTCCAAGCTCCGCCAAACCCTACTTTCGAGATGTCAATGACCATCTGGTACAAGCCTTAGATGCGGTTAATGGGCTAAACGAAATGCTCAGCGTCGCCATGGATACCTATATGGCGGTGGTTACCATGGGGCAAAACGATGTGGTTCGGAAGCTGGCAGCATGGGCGGCGGTACTGGCTGTCCCCACCGCCATTGCAGGCATCTATGGCATGAACTTTGACAACATGCCAGAATTACATTGGCAATACAGCTACTTTGTGATTTTAGCTGTCATTATCAGCATCTGCGTAACCTTATATTATCGATTTAAAAAAATCGGCTGGCTATGACGTTTGTGCCTCTTTTGCCGCTGCCAGAGTCTGACGTATCAAGGTGTTGATGGTCATCGGTCCTACGCCACCAGGCACAGGGGTGTAAGCACTGGCAATCTTCTCAATGCCATCAAGCTCAATATCACCCACACCACCATCATCGGTTGGGTGAAAACCTGCATCCACCACCACAGCACCCTGTTTTATCCACTCTTTTTTAATCAGCTCTGGTACGCCCACAGCACCGACTAAGATGTCTGCTTGCTTGACATGACTCGCCAAATCAGCAGTTTTTGAATGACAAATGGTTACCGTACAATTTTCGTTAAGCAACATCATTGCCATCGGCTTACCCAAAATGGCACTGCGACCGACCACAACCGCATGTTTACCAGCCATATCAATCTTATGGTGCTTAAGCAAATGGATAATGCCTTGTGGCGTACAAGAGCCAAACGCTGGCTCACCCATGCTCATGCGTCCAAAACCCAAACAAGTTACCCCATCGACATCTTTTTTTAAATCAATGGCGTCAAAACATGCCCGCTCATCAATTTGACTTGGCACAGGATGTTGCAACAAAATACCATGCACATCTGGATTGTCATTAAGCGTTTGTATTTTTGCCAAAAGCTGTTCGGTGGTGGTTTGTTCTGGCATTTGCACTCGCAATGACTTCATGCCCACTCGCTGACAAGCATTGCCTTTCATACGCACATAAGTGGCAGATGCAGGATCATCACCGACTAAGATGGTTGCCAAAATCGGCATGCGTCCCGTGCTGTCTATTAACGCTTGCACCTGCTCACTTAGTTCCCTTTCAATTTGTTTGGCAAGTGCTTTACCATCAAGTACGACATCAGCCATCATAGATTCTCCTTATTATTAAAATGTAAAATGACCATTAAAACGGTGGTTATTTAGATACCGCCATCGCCATTTAGATAAAATTAACCCATAAAACGCTTGCCAACACCAAGGCAAACACATAGCGTCCCACCCAAACATTATGTAAAAACGCTTCAAAACAAGCAGATGGCTCTCGGCTGGCACACGCCACATCTTGCTTAACAAACATCATCGCCACCACACTCAAGCCAAACACAGGCAACAGACCAAGCGGTGTTGGGGCAAAATAATGCCAAAACACCACAGCCAACGCCAGTAAGAACAGCGTTTGTAACACCGCAATCATAAGCACATCATGCCGTCCAAACAAAATGGCGGTTGATTTAACCCCAATCTTTAGGTCATCGTCCCTATCTGCCATCGCATACTGCGTATCATACGCCACCGTCCAGCACATATAAGCACCAAACAACAACCAGCACCACACATCAGTACGCCCAAGCACCGCCACATATGCCATCGGAATCGCCCAGCCAAATGCTGCTGCCAAAACCACTTGTGGCATGTGCGTAAATCGCTTCATAAACGGATACACAAACGCCAATGCCACAGCCACCAGCGACCAATAAAACACCTGAATCGGTAAAAATAACAACAGCCCAGCACTCATCAGCGACAACAACAAAAATGCCCCCACCGCTTCTTTGCCTGACAACCGCCCATCTGCCAATGGGCGGTTTTTGGTACGCCACACATGCCCATCTACCTTACGGTCAGCAAAATCATTGATGGCACAGCCTGCCGCACGCATCAATGTTGCCCCCAACGCATAAATCAGCACCACCTTAAAACTTGGCATTCCTGCCATCATGCCACGGTCTTGCCCTGCTGACATACCTGCAAACAACACCGCCCACAGGGTTGGCCATAATAAAAGCTCAATCCCAACAGGTCTATCAAAACGGGTCAGTTGAACATAAGCAAGTAATTTTTGTCGATAATTCATCGGTTCGTTATGCTTTAATTGATTGTGGTTGAATTCGTTGCATTTTAATTGATTATACTTTTTAATTGATTGTGCATTAAGTGTTCAGACTGCTGTGAACGTGGACATGATGACTAAAAAATAAGATGACTGAATAAACATCAATTATAACGGATATTGGCATTCATCACAGGGCAAAGCCATCTTTTTTTTCAATGATGGGTAAATAGTGCTTGCAACCCTATCAAATACGTTTATACTGTCCTTGCTAGAAAGAAGTCATCAATATCGCAATATCGTTTTAAATCGCTACTTATCGTATTTTGTCAGGTTTGACAGTGCCAACTTAACTCTTTGCCACTTATCATATCTACCATTATCCTTTAGTTTCAGATTTTGACGTATGGCCCATTAGTTGGGGGCTCATTCGAGCATTTGCTCTGCTTAGGTTTGTTTATCTTTAAATTTTTTATCTATCAATATTTTTATCTTTAAACATGACCAGCAGGTATCATAAATCTGTTATTTTAGGAAAATTTGTATGTCAAATACAGTTGAAGGTACTGTTAAATGGTTTAATGAAGCCAAAGGTTTTGGTTTTATCGCTCAAGAAAATGGTGGCAGTGATGTGTTCGCCCACTATAGCGAAATCCAAGGCTCTGGTTTTAAAACCTTAGCAGAAGGTCAGCGTGTGTCTTTTGAAGTAACCGATGGTAAAAAAGGCCCACAAGCCAGTAACATTCAAGCCATTTAATTGTTTTTAAATTCTTTTTGAATGTAAACAACAAAATATAAATAACAAATGAATCAAAGCAAAAACATCACGGTTTTTGCTTTTTTTATGGCGATTTTTTGACAATCACTGACTGTTCATGGCAAATAGCCAGTTCATGGCAAATAGCCATCAAACCTTAACGCATCATTACTCCAACTTTTAAATGGGATAGCCCCCGCCAGATAAGGGGCATTTTTGGGACGTTTAACCACCACCCGCCCCGTATGATGAATGGCGTTAATGGCAGTGGTGAGCATCAGACTTTCTTGTGATGGTGTTGGTGGATGGGCGATTTTATGCAATATCTGCATGTGCTTGCCCACTTTGGCATCATGGCTGTCATTGGGAAACATGGGGTCTAAATAGATGGCTGATATGTCGCACGCCTGCTCATTCAAAGCAATCAAATAATCCACTGCATCGGCACAGACAATGTTTAATCTGCCCATCAACGCTTGCCAGTTTTTTTGTTGGCTCATGCGTTGTTTCTCAAGCAATAAGAGCATCGCCATCACAGGGTGCGATTCAACCAAGGTTACCCTTGCCCCTGTGCTTGCCAATATCAGACCATCATGCCCAAATCCTGCGGTTGCATCTATCAGTTGCTTATCAACGTTGGCTTTTATCGCTTGCAATAAAAGCTCTGATTTACGCCCAGCACTGACTATCCTTTTTTGTAACTTGTGCCAATCCAATGCCACTTGCATGTCATCTTGCCACAAACTGACGCTAACACCCATGTTGGTCATTTTTACCACTGCTAAAGGTGATGCTGGCTGTTTTTTTATGCCATTGGCAATTTGGCGAATGGTTTTGTTATTGAGTTTTGTCATCTCGTGGTATTGCACGTTAAGCGACAGGTGTTGGTGATTGTGCTTATTGATTTGAGTGTGTTCATCTAACCAAGCACTCACATACTCAAGTCCCAAAGACTCGCCAACCACCACCAAATTAGGCGTGGTTTTTTGTTTGTTTGTTAATTTATTTTGCCATATGGTCATATATTAGCCATGTATTTGCCATGTATTTGCCATGTATTAACCTTGAATGTCATAGCCAAACACCAAAGTTGATAACAGCACAACAACGCCTGTCATGATTCTTAACCAAGCAAAAATGGTAAAATCTCGTCTAGACACCCAAGCCACCATCCAACGAATACATAGCAATGCCACCACAAACGACACCAAAACGCCCACCCCCAGCACCCACCAGTCTTGAGTATGAGTCAATGTGTCTTGATGCTCAAGCAAATCCAACAGCCCTGCCCCCACAATCACAGGAATGCCCAAAAAAAAGGAAAATTCTGCCGCTGCCTTACGAGACACCCCCAACCACAATGCCCCAATGATGGTTGCCCCTGAACGTGATGTGCCGGGAACCAGTGCCAAACACTGAAACAGCCCAATCATCATGGCGGTTTTAAGGCTCACCTGTTCTGCTTCTTTGGCAATGATGGGCTGGGGGCGTTTTTCCACATAAAATATCAACAAACCACCCATTATCAGCATCACCGCCACCACCATGGGGCTAAACAAATATGCCTTAATCACATCAGCAAACACGATTCCCATCACCATCACAGGTATGGTTGCCACAATTAACGACAATCCTAATTGCTTAGGATTTGTCATGTCCACCACTGCCTTGCCAGTTACCAAACCCATCAGTGAATGCCATAACCTACCCCAATACTCATAAATGACCGCCAATATTGCCCCAAGTTGTATCACCACCACAAATAAATCTGCCTTGTCTTTTGTCCAAAAATCCAGCAAATCAGCGGTTAAAATCAGATAACCTGTGCTGGATATGGGCAAAAACTCAGTAATGCCTTCAACCACGCCCATGATGATGGCTTTTATTAACAACACAATGTCCACTTTTTTTACCTTTTAACTTTTTTAGTTTTATGCTTTTTTAGTTTTATGCTTTGCCTTGCTCTTTTAGTGTTTTCCAAGCATTGTGCCTAAGATACACAGGCAAGGCTTGCTCTGCTGGCACACCACCATGTTGGGCATAATGATTTGATGCCAATTTTGCCAAAATACCTGCATCAAGCGATAAGTGTGTCTGTTGTGTTTGCTCAGCAGCAGCCATCAATAGCATGGCACCATTACCAACCATCGGATAATTGGTGTGTGTTTGGGCATCGTAATCAAGCAAATATTCATTGGGTCGTGCTTGATTAGGTTGGTTTTGATTAGGTTGTTTTTGATTAGGTTGTGTTTGCTCTGCTGATTGCTGATTGCCCTGTGAAGTGCCATGTGAAATGCCATGTGAAGTGCCATGTTTAACACCATGGTTAACAGGTTGCATCAGACCGTCTTGAACAGCAAATTCACCCACATAAACTTGTTGCATTCTGGCATCAAGACAGGCAAAAACATGGTCATGACCATATTTTTCATAAGCAGATTGAGCCATGATTTGTAAACTTGACACCCCAACACAAGGCACATCATAAGCAAATGACAAGGCTTGAGCCACTGCCGTGTTGATTCGAATGCCACTAAATGCCCCCGGCCCTTGATTAAAGGCAATCGCATCAAACTCACAAGCCTGCAAACCCGTCTGATTGATGGCAGTGTCAATCATTGGCAACACAACTTGCGTTTGTTCACGTTTGCCAGCCACGGTGTGTGAATAGATGACTTGCTGATTGTGCCAAATCGCCACTGAGCATTGCTCAAAAACGGTGTCAATGACAAGGATAGAATTTGACTGGTTTATTAAAGATTGCATGGGCATGGATTATTTTTTAAATTATTTTGTTGATAAAAAAGGTCAGATGATAAAAAAAGTCAAACGTGAGACATTCGTCATCAAAGACATCACATCGCTGTTCACAACAGCACCGACCATGTTAAAGCGAAACACCACTTTAAGCAAACACCACTTTAAGCAAACAACGAATACTAATCAAACAACGAATACTGGCGATGACCTTGATACCAATGCGAACGCAAATACGCATGATACAGATGACGAAACAGCACATTGATGATGGCAGACACAGGCAGGGCAATCAACATGCCCACAAACCCCATCAAAGATGCCCCTGCCAGCACTGAAAAAATCACCCATAATGGGGACAAACCAATCTTATCACCAAGTAATAACGGCTGTAGCACATAACCTTCCACCGCCTGCCCCACCAAAAACGCCCCCACAATCAACCCCAAATGCAGCCAATCCAACCCAAATTGAAACCAGCCTGCAATGATGGCTGCCACAAAACCAATCCCAAACCCCAAATAAGGCACAAAACTTGCCAATCCAGCAACCATACCAATGGTTAAACCAAGACCCAAGCCAATCAGCTGCAACTGTACGGCATAAATCACCCCCAACAATATCATGACCACAAGCTGACCTTGCACAAAGGACATTAACGCCTTATCCATGTCAATGAATATTTCAATGATTTTTGCCCGATAAACCTTTGGTAATGCTTGTTGCCACTGAAGCAAACGCTCATTCCAGTTTAATAAAAAATAAAACATCAAAATGGGCATCAACACAATCAATCCTGCATTGTTGATAAAGTTCATGCCTGACACCAGCACTTGTTGAAATAAAGCTTGAGCATCTTGTACGTTATAATTATTACGCATATAATCGACCAACGTCTCAGACAGACGTTTGGATTCCATCGCAGGCAAGCGAATGCGTGTGTAGTGTTGTATCACATCACGCACTTGCCCATTGTACCACTCTTGAGCAACAGGCAAATAATTCCATGCCATCTGCATCTGATTCCAAAGCATGGGGGCGAGCCACCACACCAATAACACCACCCCCACAGTGATGCCCACATACACCACCATGATGGCAAGCCATCTGGGCATAATCAAAGCAATCCGCTTGACCAAAGGGTTAAACAAATACGCCAAAATAAATGCACACAAAAACGGCATGATGACAGGCATCATCAGATACAACAAATACAACCCAATGACCATAATCGCCACCAAAAATAAACGGCGAAAAAATGGATCGATGGTGTAATGAGTTTGCATGTTAGATGTCCTTATGATAATAATGACCATAAAAATAAACCGACCGATAATGATGACGGATTTATCATGCTGTTTCCAGTTTGTTTATGTTAATCCTAAAATTGATGATGAGTAAAATCAATGATGAGTAGACGAATCAGCACCAATATCTATATAATGACGACATCATCTCACCCCATCTTATAAACATGCCCACAATACCTATTTAAAGGCGACACATCATGACCCAAGCCCCCCCAAAAAACCCATCAAGTTCTCAACCTTTCAGCACTCAACCTTTAAGCTACAAAGATGCAGGTGTGGACATTGACGCTGGCGAAGCCTTGGTACAACGCATCAAATCGGTTGCCAAATCCACAACTCGCCCTGAAGTCATCGGTGGATTAGGCGGATTTGGGGCATTATGCCGTATCCCACAAGGCTACCAATCCCCACTGTTGGTGTCAGGCACGGACGGCGTGGGAACAAAACTCAAACTGGCATTAGACTTCAACAAACATGACACCATTGGGCAAGATTTGGTTGCCATGTGTGTCAATGACCTGCTTGTGTGTGGGGCAGAACCATTGTTTTTTTTAGATTACTATGCCACAGGCAAGCTGGATGTGGACACCGCCGAAGCGGTGATTAAAGGCATTGGTGATGGGTGTCAATTGGCAAATTGTGCCTTAATCGGTGGCGAAACTGCCGAAATGCCCGGAATGTATCAAAACGAAGACTATGACTTGGCAGGATTTTGTGTCGGTGTGGTGGAAGAAAGCGAAGTCATCACAGGGAAAAACGTACAAACAGGCGACATACTCATTGCGATTGCTTCAAGTGGGGTGCATTCCAACGGCTATTCATTGGTACGCAAAATCATTGACGTGGCAAACATAGACATCAACACCCAAACCATTGATGACAAACCACTCAAAGACGTGCTACTTACCCCAACTAAAATCTATGTCAACGCCATTCAAACCCTACAAAAATCCCTTGGCAACACCAACCTACACGCCATGGCACACATCACAGGTGGCGGCTTAACCGACAACTTGCCCCGAGTGTTGCCCGACAGCTTAACCGCTCAAATTGATGTCAAATCTTGGGACTTACCAGCTGTGTTTGCGTGGCTACAACAAACAGGCAACATTGAGCAACCAGAAATGTATCGCACCTTTAACTGTGGCGTGGGATTTGTTGTGATTGTGCCACATCATAAGGCAGATGAAGCCATTAAACTGCTCAATGACAATGGCGAAAACGCATGGAAATTGGGTAAAATTGTTCAACGCTCTGATGATGCCAGCGGTGATGCGGTCACATATCTTTGATAAGATTTGACATGCTCTTTATTAAAAATCTTATCTTGATGTTTTTTAAGTAGGAAATAATCTCAATATCTCATTAAATTCATTCAATCATGTTCATTAAATCATGCAAACCAATTCTTTAAAAATCGCCATTCTTGTTTCTGGTGGCGGAAGCAATCTACAAGCCTTAATCGATGCCAAGCAGGCAGGTGAGTTGCCCATTGACATCGTTGGGGTCATCAGCAATAAAAATGACGCTTATGCCATTACTCGTGCCAAACAAGCGGGCATCAAGGTGGCGGTACTGTCGCACACCGATACTGGCAAAAAAATGGGCATCAAGACCTTTGAGCAACATGCCCAACGCCAGCTCAACGACTGGCAAGCGGATTTGGTGGTGTTGGCTGGGTTCATGCGTGTGCTAAGCGGTGAGTTTATCAATCAATGTCCCGCTCCAATCATCAACCTACACCCATCACTACTGCCCAAATATAAGGGACTAAATACCCATCAAAGGGCATTATCAGCCAAAGAGACCACCCACGGTTGCAGCGTGCATGTGGTTACCGCTCAGCTTGATGCAGGGCAGGTATTGACCCAAGCGGTCATGAACGTGCCAGTTGACATCACCGCCGATAAGCTACAGCAATGCGTGCATCGTCTTGAGCATCAACTTCTGCCATGGACAATCAAGCTGATTGCTCAAGGTGTGTTGCCCTTAACTGCGCTTAAACAGGCTCAATATCACCAACCTACTGACAGCTCAACCAATGCCAGCTCGCCTGGCCCCTTATCTTTTACTCAGTTGCCTGATTTGCCTTGGCGGTTGTTTTTTAAATGATGACTGGGTAAATTTATCAAAAACACGGTTGCCTAAATTCACATAGGCTTCATCAGTTTTGCCACCATCATAAGTGAATTAGGCATCAGATGGCGTGAATTGGGGCAAAGCATTGATTTATTACTCTTATGTAAATTACTGGTAATTTTTTATCAGCATTTGACTGGCAATGGGGCATTTACTTTATAATGTGGCTTTTTTTTAGACACTGGTTGATTTTTAAGTATTATTTCACTTGAGATTTAATTAAAGAGTTCATTTGGGGATTTCATGCAACGCATTCGTGATTTTTTTCAGTCAGACATTGCTGGTGGCGTGGTGCTGGCATTCGCCGCTGTGTTGGCGATGATTATCGCCAACACACCGTTATACGGACATTACCACCATCTATTAGAGATGTCCATTGGCGTGCATGTGGGTGATTTTGTCTTAGATAAACATGCCATACATTGGATTAATGATGGTCTAATGGCAATATTTTTCTTTTTGGTGGGTCTTGAGCTAAAGCGAGAAATGCTGGTCGGTGAGCTGTCAGAAGTCAAAAAAATCATCTTGCCTGCACTGGCTGCCGTTGGCGGTATGATCATACCTGGTTTGATATATGCCGCCATTAACTGGAATAACCCTGAGTTTTTAAAAGGTTGGGCAATTCCTGCTGCCACCGACATCGCTTTTGCCTTAGGGGTCATCAGTCTGCTTGGCAATCGTGTGCCTATTGCCCTAAAGGTATTTTTGGCATCGGTGGCTATTTTTGATGACATTGGGGCAATTTTAATCATTGCTTTTTTCTATTCTCACGGTTTGTCTTTGACAGCATTGGCTTGGGCGGGCGGTATTTTGGCGGTGGTGTTTGCCTTAAACCGCTTAAATGTTACTCGCATTGCCCCTTATCTGATTTTGGGCTTGTTTATGTGGCTTGCGGTGCTCAAATCTGGCATTCACGCCACCATCGCAGGGGTGTTATTGGCGTTTTGTATCCCCATGTATGATAAGGACGACGAAGAGCATTCACCGCTAGAAGATTTAGAGCATGATTTACAAGACGGTGTGGCATTCATTGTGTTGCCAATATTTGCCTTTGCCAATGCAGGCATTCATTTGGGTGGGGCAGGTTTGGGTGAGATTGCCCACCCTGTGCCACTGGCGATTGCCGCTGGGCTGTTTTTAGGTAAGCCAATTGGGGTGATGTTGTTTAGCTGGTTGGGGGTAAAATTGGGGCTTGCCAGCATTCCCAACGAAATTAACTGGAAGCACATCTTTGGAGTCTCGTTATTGTGCGGTATTGGCTTTACCATGAGCTTGTTTATTGGTGGTTTGGCATTTAGTGCCGTTGATAAGGCGTTTGATGAACGTTTGGGCATTATTTTAGGGTCATTGTTATCAGGCATTGCAGGCTATGTGTATTTAAACATCATCAGTAAACGCACCAACATGGATTTGGCAGATTTGGCTCAACCAAGCGACGACAACACTTATATCCCAGATGCCCATTGACACATTTCACCACCACATACCCACCACTTACTTCTCTTGCCACATCAGCCAACACCTGTTGGCTGTATGCTTGATGGATAAAGAATGACGCATGGTAAGTTAAAGTTGGTTTAAAGTTGATTGTTAGACAACAAGCCTTGACTGTGTTCTTCTGCCACCACTTGCCGTGCCACGTGCATGATAAGTTGACGCAACCAACGGTGGGCAGGGTGGTGTTGAAGCAGTGGCGACCACGCCATGGTCAATTCAAACTCAGGGATAAAAAATGGTGGTTCTTTTATGATGATGTTGTCATTATCCGCTTGCATTTTTGCCACTCGAGTTGGTAAGGTTGCAATCAAATCTTTATTGGCAGCCAACATGGCAGGCATTTGATAATGACGAGTAAAGATGCTGATTTGACGTTTTTTGCCCAGCCGTTGTAGGGCTTGGTCAATCGAACCAAGGCCGCCTGACTTTTCTGGATTTACCCCAAACCCCACACCCATGCCTGTCTTAGATACCCACACATGTTGAGCCTTTAGGTAGTTTTTTAGGTTAAAGCGATTAACATAGGGGCTATTGGCAGATAACAGACAACTAAAGGTGTCTCGCCACACCAAAACCTGATGAAAACTTTGCGGTATTTCATTAAAGCGGTTAATCGCCAAATCCACTCGCCCTTGCTCCATATCACGGTACGACACATCAGATGGGGTCAAAAAATCCAATATCACATTGGGTGCTTCGCTACGCAAGGCTTTCACCAACCTAGGCACAAGGGTCGCTTCGGCATAGTCAGATGTCATGATGCGAAACACTCGAGACGTGCTATAAGGACGAAACTCAGTACGTGGCTCTAGCACCTGTGATAAATCTGCCAAAATCTCACGAATGCGTGGCTGTAGCTCTAAAGCTCGTTCGGTTGGAGACATGCCCTCGGACGAACGTATTAACAAAGGGTCATGAAACAATTGACGCAATCGACGTAAAATATTGCTCATGGCTGGCTGAGTGATGCCCAACTGTTCTGCCGCTCGAGTAACGTTTTTTTCTCTTAACAAGACATCTAAATGCACCAACAGATTTAAATCCACTTTTTGTAAATTCATAAACTCATTCCTACCGATGCCATCATGGCATAAAAAACCACCCATGACATCAAAACACATCAACAGCAGTTTTTGGGTTGGTTATTTGCCACAATTATCTGTCCACAGTCATTTACCACAGGGCATCTGTGGGCTTTACCGTCAATACCTGTTGCTGTAACGTGCTTAGCCCATCTTGCAGACGTTGCTGTAATAGGTCCGTTAATTCATGCTGGCTTTTGCCATCAGGATAAAGTGGCTCAAGGGGCAACACATACGCCGTGATTTCATCGTCATCTAAAACGTGCATGAAACTGTCTTTAATCGTCATATCACCATAATAAGGAATTTGTGTGCTGATATGCCCATGTTTATCCACATAACAAATCACCATCGGTTGAATGGGCAAATTGGTCTGTATGGCCGCTTGTAATAACTTACCGTGAATGCGTTTAATTTTGTGTCCGTTGGTGGTGGTCGCCTCAGGAAAAAACAACACCGATGCCCCTTGTGTCATAAACTTGGCAATTTGCTCCGCCACCGTACCAGCGTCTCCCGACCCGCGCTGGATAAACAAAGTGCCTCCCGCCTTTGCCAACGCCCCAACCAATGGCCATTTAGCAATCTCAGCTTTGGATAAAAAGAATGCCCCACTGACGCTACCAGCGACAGGAATGTCCAGCCAAGAGATGTGATTAGATGCCCATAAGCCATGGGTGGCAGGCATGGGTTTAACCGTAACCACTTGTACGCCAAACGCCAAGCACATCTTACGACAAAACACTTGAATGTATTTGGGCAAAATGTCTCTGGGTGGCTCTTTAAATGCCCCAATTTGATGGGCTTTTTTAAATCCACCAATAAAAGCATGGGTAACAGAAGCCACTTTTTTACTGCGTTGCCATTGGGTACGAATTCGATGTTGTAAGCTCATGTATGCAATAGCCCTAATTTTATGTGGTCAATTTCAGGTGGTTAACTTAGTTTGGTTCATTCAATCAATAAACATATCATCTTAGCACCAAACCCCCATGGGGTAAATAACCATCACCAGCAACCTTAATAAGACACACCTTTAAAATAAGACATACCTTTAAAACATCTGTTAAACATACCATAAAAAGCCGTTATCCCCCATCATTTGATTGAACCATGCCATTAAAATGTTACAAAATGCGTCTTTATTCTGCCAACCTTCCCATGTCAATATGGCTAAGCCACCATGGCGAATGACACACAACATGTAACTAACAACTAACAACACACAACTGATAGATAAAGGATAATGTCTTGCAATATTTTGACAGACACAAAGGCGGTGAACGGGCAATCTTAGTACATTTAGACATTCACCAAATCCAAGACCCTGATGATTTAGATGAATTTGAATTATTGGTAGACTCAGCAGGAGCAGAGCGATTGGCACTGGTAACAGGCTCACGGCTCAAACCTGATGCCAAATACTTTGTTGGCACAGGTAAAGCCCAAGAAATTGCCGAATTGGTACAACATCATGATGCCCAGATTGTGATATTTAACCATAGCCTATCGCCATCACAAGAGCGCAACCTAGAAGCTTTGATAAAATGTCGAGTTTTGGACAGAACTGGGCTGATTTTAGACATTTTTGCTCAACGAGCACGCACCTATGAAGGCAAACTGCAAGTAGAACTGGCTCAGCTGACCCATCTCTCTACTCGCCTGGTCAGAGGCTGGACTCATTTAGAACGACAAAAGGGCGGTATTGGTCTAAGAGGCCCTGGCGAGACGCAATTAGAAACTGACCGACGACTGCTACAAACTCGAGTCAATCAGCTAAAAACCAAGCTTGATAAAGTCAAACAAACCCGAACACAAGGACGAGCCAAACGACAAAAATCCGAAACCCCCACCATATCACTGGTTGGCTACACCAATGCGGGCAAATCCACTTTATTTAACCGATTGGTTGATGAAAACATCTATGCTGCTAACCAACTTTTTGCCACCCTAGACCCCACCCTACGCCACTTAAATTGGACAGGCGTGGGACGTGTGGTGTTGGTTGACACAGTGGGGTTTATTCGTCATCTTCCCCATGAGCTGGTTGAATCTTTCCACGCCACTTTAGAAGAAACATTAGAAGCAGACCTATTGTTGCACATCATCGATTCTGCCAGTGAAGACATGCACGAACAAATCGATGCAGTCAAACAAGTATTGGCTCAAATCAATAATGACGTTCCTGTGTTGGAAGTGTATAACAAAATTGACTTGTCAGGCGAACCTGCACACATCGGCTATGCCAGTCAAAATGTCCCCAATCGTGTCTATGTCTCTGCCCAAGCCAACATGGGCATGGATAAGCTAACCCAAGCGGTGCAACAACTGCTCACAGGCGAACTTAGCCACTTCACCTTAACCCTGCCCCATGACGCAGGTCAGCTCAAAAACACCTTATATGAACTTAATGTCATCAAAAGCAAACATCACAACCCTAACACAGGGCAAGAAGTGTTTGACATCACCCTACCCATCTCCAAACTACAACAGCTGTTAGGACAAGCAGGCATCACGCCCAATGACGTACTGCCACCAGAGCAAGCACAACAACTGTTGGTTGAACCTGAATTTTTTGAAATAAGCAAACAACAGGCTTTTAACAAAAAAAACAAAACCTAACCATTGATAATTTATGGGTTTTGTATGGTAATCAAATTTGTTAAGATATAAATAAACAAGTTTTTTACCCATCAATCCATTACCTAATACTCAAAACTCTTCCACGTTGCCTATTAAGATTTAAGATACTTAAGGCAGGAAGTCATCGTCAAATTTCCTTTGATGGATTTAAGTAAGAGTTTTGGAACAGCATTCTCATCGTCATGATGTTATTAATAGGTCAATTTTATGATAAATCGCTATTTTCTAACCCTACTGGTTATTGCCCTTGGGACAACAGCCTGCTCACAGCAGATATCAAATACCACGCCATCTGATGCTGTCAATGTTTACCCAACCGCTACGGTGGGAGTATCCATGAGTGCCACCACCACAAACGATTTTTTCCAAGACATGTACAACGCCTTTAAAACAACAGCAGAACAGCAATCATCACTTACTTTACTGCTTGATGAAGCCGATAACGACCAAGAACGCCAATATAAACAACTTGATGACATGATTGCTAAAGGTGCAAAAGCTTTGGTAGTCAATATGGTTGACGTATCTCAAGGCACAGAGTTTGTCCAAAAATACTGCAATAAAAATATTCCCGTTGTTTATATCAACCGAAACCCCGGTGAAAAAAATATCGCCAACTGTCAAAATGCCTACTTTGTTGATGGCGATGCTAACCAAGCAGGAATCATACAAGGACTAAAAATTTTAGAAGGTTGGCAAAAAAATCCTGATTGGGATAAAAATAAAGATGGCATCATTCAATATGCCATATTAGAGGGCATTCCAAACCACGCAGGAACAATGGCCCGCACCAAATGGTCAATCGGAACTATGCAAAACTACCCAACCTTACAAGTTCCTGTACATAAAATATTTCAAGATTACGCCCTATTTAACAAACAAAGAGCCAGTGACATGGTAGAGTCATGGATTAACGACCCCAATTTTACCAATGTCGAAGTACTTTTAGCAAACAATGACAACATGGCAATCGGTGCGATTGAGACTCTTAAACAGCATAATATCAAACTGCCTGTCTTTGGCATTGATGCAGGAGAAAAAGCTCAAGAACTTGTCAAATCTGGCGACATGCAAGCAACGGTATTTAACGACTATGACAATCAAGCCAAAGTAGCCTTACGCATGGCAGCCAATTTAGCAACAGAAAAACCTGTGATGGAAGGCATTGATTACCGTTTGGAATACGATACAGTGCAGATTCCTTACCAAGATATTGATATCAAAAATAACTAATTTTTTACACTATCAAAATAAAATCGTATAGGAAATATAATCATGGCAGACAGCAAGCTCACTGCTAACACCCACACCACAGGCTCAAGGTACAAAAAATACTCAACTTTAATCATATTGGTTGTGTCATTTTTGCTTTTAATTCTTGGCATGTTGGCACTTAACTTTATCTCAACCAATCGCTTTGCCACACTTACCCAAAAGCTTGACGTATCCAGTCACCAAGGGGCGATAACTCAGCAATTATCCAAAAACCTACTGGACATCAACCTTTATGTGGACACAGCATTAAACCAACAGGACAATACTCAATCTACACAAAGCCCAAGCCTTATCCAAAACCCCACACAAACCATTGATTCGCAATCTACAGATTTAGCTGAGCAAAGCATAAACGACCTTGACACAGGTGATATCGTACCACTCTCAGACTTACCACAAATTGCCCTGTATAAGATTGAAGCTATTCAAGAGCAACGTGATGACTTTGAACATGCACTTAAAGCTTTTCAACAAGGTGGTGAAGTTACCCTGACATCAGGAGAAACTGTTAACCTAACCGCTGAAACGAATCCTAATGCCGTTAAAGCATTAGAAGAGATGCAAGAAATTTGGACTCCTTATTTGGGTCTATTAGACAACTTCATTGCCGAAACCAAGCAAGGCTATATTGACAAACAAACCAGTGATTATTTGGTTGACTATACTCGTCTTTATAACTTGGCATTACTGACCGAAGCAAATAACTTATCATCAGCACTAAACCAACAAGCATCTAAGCAAACCCAAATACAGATATACATTCTCATCATAGGGGTAATCACCGCTTTTATCCTATTTTTCATGATTGTATTTGGTGCTTTACGTCAATTACTACAAGGTGATGAAAAACTTGCCATCGCACGTCAACAGGCAACTGACATTTTAAGAACCGTTAATGATGGCTTATTTTTGATTAACAAAGATTTAGTGATTGACTCAGAATACTCCAACCAGCTAGAACCTATCTTAGGCACTAAAAATATTGCTGGCAGAAAACTGACAGATATCTTAAATAACAAAATTAATGATAAAGAGCTTGAAACCACCAACACCTTCGTTGACCAACTATATAGTAATTGGGTGGTTGAAGACTTAATCAAAGAACTCAACCCATTACAAACCATCTCATACAACTATGTAGAAAATGACACACCAGTACAAAAATACCTAGACTTTGACTTTTCACGAGTTAACAAAGGTGATGAGATTGATAGAGTGCTGGTCAGTGTGCGTGATGTTACTGCTGCCAAAATCTTACAAGATAAACTGGAAAAAGAACAAGCACAAAATAACCGCCAATTTGAAATGATTAGCAACATTCTATCAATGGATCATGTTTTATTAGGTGAATTTATTGACAATACTGTTCATCGAATAGAGCAAATCAACGAAACTCTCAAAAACACAGCAGGTAATACCTCTGCCCTACACCAAAAAGCCAACAGTATTTATCGCCATATCCATGGGCTAAAAGGTGAAGCATCTGCACTCAGATTTGCAGCTTACATTGATTTATCAGAAGCAATCGAACAACAAACACAAGCTTTATTAACCAATCATAGTTTAGCTGGTGATGATTTCTTACCGTTGGCAGTACATCTAGATGAGTTAATGAGCTTGCATCAATTTGTCATTGAATTAAATGAACGCCTACACCTAGTACCAACATCATCAACACACAACACCAAATCAACCAAACCTACCACCATATCACAAAGAGACAGCACTGCCTATGATGAGTTAAAAAAGCTACCTAAAGGACACAAGCCCACCATAAACACACAAGAACAATCACAATCTAACAGCTCTGATGCTTATTTTGAACAATTTGCTCAAGATATCGCTACTCGTCAACACAAACAAGTAACCTTAGATTATCAATGGCAAGATGAGGGCTTAAACAAACAAGACGCCAATCGGCTTAAAGAAATCAGCATTCAACTATTACGTAACGCCATCGTACACGGCATTGAATTACCAGATGAACGTGAACAAATTGGTAAATCTCCTGTCGGTCAACTGACACTAAATCTACAACGTGAAGCCAATGGCAAATATCAGCTGATTTGTCGGGACGATGGGCGTGGCATATCTTATGATAAGCTCAAACAATCTGCAATCAACGCAGGTCATATTACCGCTGAACAAGCCCAGTCTATGACAAAAAATGATATCTTGCAGTTGCTGTTTCTGCCCATGGTAAGTACTGCAGAGCAAGTCAGTGAAGATGCAGGTAAAGGTGTTGGCATGGATATTGTCAAACATGAGATACAAGCACTTGGTGGCAAGCTAACCATCAGCTCACAAATAAACGACCATACCCAATTTAGTATCAAAATAGACCGCTAAATTATTTAACAATCAACCCATACGAGGTTTTCTTATGTATACTTTAATGATCGTTGATGACTCAAATATCATTCGTAATCGTATCGGACGTAGCGTACTGGCTTCTGACATCAATATTGTGGCTCAGGCCAGTAATGGTGAAGAAGCTCTTAAGCTGTTTGAAGAATTTCAACCAGATTTAATCACCATGGATTTGACCATGCCAAAAATGGACGGACTAGAATGTATTGAGAAAATTGTTGCCAAAAATCGTAAAGTCAGTATCTTAGTCGTCTCAGCCCTATCTGATAAAGCCACCGCCTTACAGGCACTTAAATTAGGTGCCCGTGGCTTTGTCGGCAAACCCTTTAGTGAAGAAGACTTGATCAATGCTTTGCACAAACTGATGGCAGTAAATCGTAAATAATCATTCGTTCACACCTTTGACCTTTATAGCATACAAAAAAACCAAGCTTTCGCTTGGTTTTTTATTTATTTTTCTATTTAGACTAGAAAGTTATTTCTTAGCAGCAGCTTGAGCAGCGGCAACTTCATCAGCAAAGTTCTCTTCTTTTTTCTCAATGCCTTCGCCCACTTCCAAACGTTTAAAGCCCAATACTTTAACGCCTTCAGCTTTTAAGATATCACCGACTTGCTTATCATTATCCATCACATAAGGTTGACGCAATAACGTTACCTCATCTAGATATTTACGCAAACCACCTTCAATCATTTTCTCAACGATGTTATCAGGTTTGCCTGACTCTTTAGCCTTAGCTTCGATGATGTCTTTTTCACGAGCCAAAGTATCCGCTGGTACATCTGTGTCATCTACCGCTATTGGGTTAAAGGCAGCGATGTGCATGGCTAGGTTTTTATTGGTTTCTTCATTACCACCTTCGGTAGCAACCACAACACCAATACGGATACCATGACGATATGCACCCAGATTATTGCCCTCGATGACTTCAGCACGGCGAATTTGGATATTTTCACCAATCTTTTGTACCAATGCCACACGAGCTTCTTCAACAGTCTGTCCGTCATAGTCAAGCTCAGAGATTTTAGCCACATCAGTGGTGTTATTGGTCAAAGCGATTTGTGCCACTTTATTAGCAAAGTTTGTGAAGTTATCATCTTTTGCCACAAAGTCAGTTTGACAATTCACTTCTAACAATAACGCCTTGTTGCCCTCTTGAGCAATAATAATCGCACCATCAGCAGCAATGTTGCCTGCTTTTTTAGCAGCTTTGGCTTGACCAGATTTACGCAAATTATCGATGGCAAGCTCAATATCACCACCTGCTTCTTCTAACGCTTTTTTGCATTCCATCATACCCAAACCAGTACGATCACGCAATTCTTTTACCATTTTGGCAGATACTTGTGCCATGTTGATACCTCTTATTTTTTATGTTTTAATCCATATCACCGCTAACTTATATCACCGCTCACTTATATCAATGCTAATTCATATCAACGGTTAAGTTATCAGCGACATTTAAACTTATTAATCTTAACTTACTGACCCACTTCTTGAGTTGCAGCGACCTCTTCAACAGCAGGTGCGTTAGCAGTATCTTCTGGCACCACATCAGACACAGAAACGTTTTGACTGCTGTGGACTTGTTCTTGAACTTGCTCTTGGGCTTGGTCAGCTTTGCCACCTGCTTGGGCTTGTGCGTACTCTTTACCTGCGATGATGGCATCTGCCATGGCAGTCACATAATAAGTTACCGCACGAATGGCATCATCATTAGCAGGAATGACATAATCAACATTATCAGGGTTTGAGTTGGTATCCACGATGCCGATGACAGGAATGCCCAGATTTTTGGCTTCTTTGATGGCGATGGCTTCATGATCAACGTCTACCACAAAGATGGCGTCTGGCAAGCCGCCCATGTCTTTGATACCGCCAAGTGAACGCTCAAGTTTTTCCATACTGCGTGTCAGCTCTAGAGCTTCACGTTTGGTTAGTTTGGCAAATGTGCCGTCTTGTGATTGAGTTTCAAGCTCTTTTAGGCGGTTGATGGATTGACGCAAGGTTTTCCAGTTAGTCAGCATGCCACCCAACCAACGATGATCAACATAAGGCATGCCTGCACGGCGAGCTTGCTCACGGATAACACCACTGGCAGCACGTTTGGTACCGACAAATAAAATTTTGTTACGTTTTGATGCCAAGTTATTGACGTAATTTAGGGCTTCATTAAAAGCTTTAACGGTATGCTCTAGGTTGATGATGTGGATTTTATTGCGAGCACCAAAGATAAAAGGTGCCATTTTTGGATTCCAAAAACGGGTTTGATGTCCAAAGTGAGCGCCTGCTTGCAACAGCTCACGCATAGAGACTTGAGTTGGGTTATTGCTTGACATAAAAGTTCCTTAAAGTTTGGGTTATGCCTCCACATTGCCAGTAAAACTGATTCATAAGCACGCATTCACATCATAATAACTAATCATCAACATTTAATCATCAGAATTTAATCCAATCATCAGAGTTCATCAATTAATCATGAGAATTAATCAAGCTCATAAACACCCAGTTTACCGTTGGGCAATGTGTGTGTCATTGGTTGTTGACTTCCTCCCCTCCCTATCGTTCGGGGATTCCTTCTGCAAGACGGTGAAGCCCCACCGCAAGCCTAAGATAGTGGCAACCGCCCGTACGACACACCGTACATCTTAGGTTCTTATTTTAAGTTAATCTTACCGTTAGGATTGTCATAGACACAAATTAACTTAAGTGTGTGTTTGGAAACGTCTTACCAGTTAAGTTACTGCGTACTCGCAATTTAGTCTTAACTTAACTGTGGAATGTAAGACATTGAATATAGTGAGATGAGTATAGCAAAACTTATCGCATTTAACAATTGCCTTATATCCACCGCCCAAAGTCGCAGGTTTACGGCAACGGCGGATAAAATAACGGTCTGATTTTTTCAATTAAAAGTTTTATTGGAAAAACTTACGTCACACTGATGCCAATAACGCCAGGCATTCCTCTCCATCGAAAAGGAATGATGTAACTACGGCGGTCTTTTGGTAGATAACTGGCAGGAGGCAAGCCATCAACCACTTTGGGCGTAGAGATGATGAATTCTGAACCAAATTCAGTACGAGCATTACCCGCAATGGTATTGGCAATTTCCCCCACCAAATCTTTCATCAGTGTGATGGTGATATCTGGCTCTTGCATGACCTTAAGCACTTCACGCAATAGATTACTAGGAGCACTGACAAACACACTACCTTTTAATGGTCCTGTAATACTAATGATGCCAGTATAATCATAAACACTGATGTCGGTATTTGAGCTGATGTATGGCGTGCCTATTTCTTCAAGAGGATAACCCACTTGCATAAAAAACGCCATCACTGAAGTGATAAACACCCCCAGCTTTTCTGCTTTAACCATAGTTTATTGTTCCGTAATTAATCTATTTATCAATAGAGTGACTGCTTGATGTTATTTTATATTAGCTGTCTTTTTGCATTAACTGTCTTTTAGACAAATAACAATCTCACCAGCATGACCTTGCCATGTGACAGGAATAATAAAAGAACGTTCTTCTCTGGGCAAGATGACACTTTGTGGCGCACCTTTGAACACAAAAGGCACTGAAATGTGGAATTCATGTCCAAACTCTGTGCGAGCATTGCCAGATATGGTATTGGCGATTTCACCAACCAAATCTATCATCAGCTCATTGCTGACCTCTTCGCCCATTCTTAGCAAAATGCTCTCTAGCAATTCTTGAGAAGCTGTCACATAAACCACACCTTTATGAACACCTGAAATGCCAATCAATCCTGTGTATTCTTTCACATTGGGATTTTGGGTATTTTCTAACAGATATGGCGTATCAACCACCAGCTCTTCTTCACCAAACTGGTCAAAGTAATGACGGACAATATCAACAAATACTTGCAGTTTTTTTTCTTTCATAAATCTAATCCTGAGTTAACTCATCTAAGGCAGCAACCAATTCTTCTTCTGAAAATGGTTTACATAAAAAACCACTGGCACCTAATGACAAGGCTTCAATGCCTGTTGCCTTATCAGACAGAGCAGAGACGACCAAAATTCGAACATTCTCATCAATCGAAACCAGTTTTTCAATACATTCAAGACCGTCCATGTGTGGCATGGTAATGTCCATAGTAACCACATTTGGACGATGAACTTCAAATTTTTCTACCGCTTCTACTCCGCTGGTGGCAGTCGCCACCAACATAAAATGATTAGAATCATAAGCTCTTTGAATGCGGTTACGGATGATATTAGAATCATCAACAATCATAAGTTTGTACATAGTTTATCTACTCATTGGCTAAAAGTCTATACTGGATATTTGGGTAATTTTACATTAAAGCGAGTTAAACGACCATATTCGCTATGTACATTTAACTTACCGCCCAGCTCTTTGGCATGTGATTTAATGATATCCAACCCAACACCACGCCCACCATCTTCATCAGCTGATTCTTTGGTGGTAAATCCTGATGAAAAAAGAGTATTTAACAGCTGTTGCTTGCTTAATTCTTTAATTTCATCTTCAGAATGTCTACCCAAGCTGAACAATTTTTGGCGAATTTTATCATAATCAATGCCATGACCATCATCTTCAACACTCAGAACAATCATATCATCTTGTTCTGCCAACGTCATATTAAGCATACCTGTGGCGGCTTTAAATGATGATTTGCGTTGCTCTGGTGTCTCGATGCCATGAACGATGGCATTTCGTATCAATTGCACAGCAATCTCTTTGATTGCAGATTGGGTATCATTTGACATGTCCATGCCATCAATCGCATCAAAACCATTAATGTGCATCTCAATTTGCTTGCCCTGACGTTTGGCAATATCGTCAGCAAAGTTTTTATAGTAGCTTTCAATCGCTGATGATGGTTTTTTTATCGAATGGTTCTCATCAAAATCAATATCCATACTAACAGCCTGCACACCATTCACTTCTTGTTCTTTTAAGTTGTTAGTTGTTGTTTGGACAGTTGTGTTATTAGTGATGTTATTGGCAGTATCTTGCGATGGTTTGGTAGCGGTCGGATTGACACCAGAAGATGCCGTGATGCGTTCACCCAAAGCTTCAATGGTCTGAGACAGACTTAATAAATCATCTAAATGTACCGCCAATGGCAGAAAGTCATTACCTGATAGCTGATTTTGGTTTTGCAAGGCTTGAAGTTTGTCTTCTGCATCGGTGGCAATCTTAGTAAAGCTATGCAATTTCAAGGCAGACGCTTCGCCTTTTAAACTGTGCATTTCTCTATATAGCGACTTAAGTTTTCCTTCTAACTCAAACTGAGAACTGCCGGGGTTTTTAAGAATGTTGTTCATCTTATCGATGTGAGCTTTGGTGTTATTAATAAATTCATTAATTAATGCTGGGCTTACGTTTAAGATGGTGGTAAGCATCTCAACCTGCATGTCATTTTGAGCACGTTCTTTTTCAAGGCGTTGCTCTAGTAACACCGCATCAGACACATCTTGTACGTTAACCAAAATACGAGCAATGTCTTTACCTTCATAAACACGAGAGAATCTAAAATCCAAATAACGATTAGACACCCCATCGTCAGACTCACTGTGCAGATTGACTTTATTCAATGGGTTTAAGTCATTGACCAGCTTTGTTTTAACCCTTGGGTTATACAATTGCCCAATAAATTGGCGAGTGGTCTCTAGGTCTTTATCAGAAATGCGACCACGCAATATGCTGTCAAATTTTTCACCAGCGATGCGATCTGTGCCAATGATATTTTGAAGTGCCCTAGAATATTGGTTACCGATATTTAAATCTTTATCAAGTAGGAACAGACCTGTGTTTACCGTTTCCATGATTTCTTCAGTTTCACGGCGAGCTTCGATGGCTTCAGCATCAGCAATGCGCAAACGACGCAAGGCGATGAAAATAAAGAACACCAAATAAACAACCATCACCGCAATGGCAAGCAACTGAGCAATCTCAATGCGCTTGGTAAGATCAGACACAATACCACGGATATGTTGGTTTAGATTCTGAAAACTCTCGGTCATTGGCACCGATGACGTTTTGGCTTGTTCCACCGCAATGGCAAGCTCTGATGTGGCATCTTCGGTGATGTCGTTAGAGATTGCCAAAAAGTCATCAATCTTAGGTTTTAATTGTTCCCATTCTGCTTTTGACTCACCTGCCAAAGCTAAAGTTTGTGAGTCATTGATATGCGGCATCTGCTCATTAGCACCAGAAAAGTCGATGGCAACCCCTGCATTTAAGATGGCATCAAGGTTTTGGGAAATATCTGCTGAGGATTCTTTTAAGCCTTGGGTAACTGTGCGATAATGCGGAGAGTTGATGTCCTCGCCTTGCGAGTTTTGTAAATCAAATAGATGCTTGACGACCACCTGCTCATCAACTGAGATTTTGTCAACGACGTTAAGTAGGGATTCATAACGAGCCAATTGTTCTGTTGAATAGATGGTGAATGCCAAAAAACTGGCAACCAACAGTAAAAATACGACAATCGAGATAATCAAACCTCGATAACGACCTGTATTAAGTGCGTTATTTTTAGCCATAGATACATACCCTATAAATCATTAAAAATCTTATTACTAAAATTTTATAGTAAACAACATCTACATGATGCCAACATTTGAAACTAGAATACCACAAATGATGACTTAATTATTAATTATTTCATAATTATTTCAGATAAATTAATAATTTTAGATTAAAAACTTATTAATAATAAGTTTATTAAATCATACAGTATGAGTTGTTTGATGATAAGTTGTTTGATGATAAGTTGCTTTTATTGCCCAAACCATTTTTGCTCAATTTGTTGATATTTGCCATTTTGACGAATGTTGGCCAGTCCTTGATTGACTTGATTAAGTAACTCTGTGTTGTCTTTTTTTACCACAATGCCATAAGGGTCATCACCAAACTGTTTGTCTAGCATTAAACCAAAGTTCATATCTGCCTGTTGCTGTTGATAATATTGTAAGATTCCACTGTCAAGCACCACCGCATCAGACTGCCCATTTACTAGGTTTTTAATCAATGGAAATACCATGTCTGTATTTGTGGTGGCAACACCTATTTGTTGCATGATTTCTTCTTGTATTGACCCTTCTAGAACTTCTACTTTTTGACCATTTAAATCTTTAAAAGATGTGATGTTAGCAAGTTCAGGTTTGGTTAGGGCTGCCTGGTGTGAGACGTAATAAGAATTAGAGAAGTTGTGAGTTTTTTGACGCTCGGGGGTGATGCTGATGTGGGCAATGGCGATGTCCGCTTTGCCTTCGGCCATGCTTGGCAATATCAATGACCACGGCAGCACTTCATAGGTAACGGCAAAGTGTTGATCTTGGGCGATGGCGTTCATCACATCAATATCAAACCCTGTCGGTTGTCCTTTTTCGTCACGATAGGTAAAAGGCACGCCATCAGCATCGGTATAGACTTTATAGCTGGCTGTGCTGGCAGTGTCAGCGGTATTGTTGGGGTTGTCAGCCACATCAGATGAAGCATGCGTTTGCGTCTCTCCAGAGCCACTTGTCGAACCGCCATCAGGCGAACCACCACACCCTGATAACAGACTGGCGGTTGCGAACAACACCATCAAAGATAATGGTTTGACTGAGCATTTGGCAAATGATGATTTGGTTAAGACACTTTTTCTGACACCATTTTGGGTTAACACGTTTTTGGTTAACACGTTTTTGGTTAACACGTTTTTGGTTAATACATTGATGAATGAAGAATGATTCATATTGCACCTTGGTATTTAGGGTTAAGCTAAGTTTGGTTTGGGTTTAAATTTGAGTTAGGTTGGCACTTTTTTCTTAATTTTAATCTTTTTGCTTAATTTTAATAAAGTGAACATACAATAATACTTTGATATTTATTCATAATGACAAATTTTAAGCAAAAACACAAACATTTAATCAAATTTAATAAAACTGTCAGCAACTGGTTGAGTGAAGTGGCTTAGCAATAAAATTTTGTTCACCAATTTTTTTATTTTTAGTAAATTTATCAACATAAATTTACTAAAAATGCTGCCCAAGTGAATGATGATAAGATTAAATTCTCCATAAACCACAAAAAATAAAAAAGCCTGATAAAATAAATGTGAAAGAGATAAAAGATGTCATATAAGGGATAATGTCGTTCAATGATTTTAAAAACAGCACACTTTTGTTTATTATGCCAATCGCATCAAATCATCACGCAAATAACGCAAATTGGCACTTCAACAGAGTCAATAAAAAAAGACCAGTTACTGCTGGTCTTTTTTTGCTTGACATCATTAGCTGTAATGGGGTGGCTCTTCGTCATAAACATTGGCATGCCATTGCTTAAGCTGTTGATACATGATGCTTTGAATGGCGGCATGTATCATGTGCTGACCAACCATGCGCACTTCTTGCCCAAGCATGCTTTTGACTTTTTCTGAAAAATCAATGGTTACCATTGGCTCTTCTTTACCATGCACGTCTCTTAAAACCAAACTGCCATCTTCAAGCTCAATCAGCTCCAGCATGGTCTCTTGGGTAAAGCCTTCTTCCATATGGGTATCCACATCTGCATTATGTTGCATGATAGTTCCTTTTTACTAACCAGTTTATTGCTCTTTTTAACAACCAAATTTATTAAAAACCAACCATGTTAAAAACCGACCATGTTAAAAACCAACCATGTCGCAACTGTTATAATGGTTGTTCTAATCATGAATTTCAAGGGGCTAATCAAAAGGCTCATTCAAGGGCTAAGGCATGTCTCTGAACGTCTTAACGCCAATAGCGTAATTTGGCCAAGGTAAACAAGAATGCCACAAACATGCCAAGATAGTACGCCTTTTTTACATCAAAACTGGGTTCTCGGTATTTGTGTGGTAGGGTAATCACAGCGGTGGCGGTGGGGATAATGATGAGCATAAATAACCATTGCTCCAAAACAGCAAGCCACGCATCTTGTCGATGACGCAATGCCGCCAACCCAAGCAACAAGCACGCCATAATCAGAGCAACAAACAGTCCCCTTGGTAAGTCATTGGGGAATAACTTATCAAAGATTGGGGGGTTGTTGGCTGTTGCCGACTGTAAATCTTGTGAGTCATTTGGATTTAGGTTCATCAGCTATATGTCCCCATTAACCACAGCATGGTTACACAAGAGAGCAACAACCCAAGCGTGATGGCGTTGCGATGATGCACATCGTTACCTGTGATGCGAGTAAATACTTTTGCTCCCAGCCACATCAGCAATGGAAAACCCAGCACAAATGTGGGAATGATAATCACAGCATGAGTTACAACCTGTTGCCAAGGTTCACCAAATGCCAAGCGAAATCCATATCCCACCGTACTGAGCAGTATTGCCAAGATGGCAAGTCCAATGGTGTAGCCTTTGGGAATGACAGAAACCTTGGTTTGGGTTGATGAGCGGATATTATGTGGTTCAGTGTTCATCATTGATGGTCAAATTTTTATCACCCATGATGGGGATTCATAATAGACGTTAGTGTGTTGTTACTTGTGCCAGCTGTTCACGCATGTCAGCGATGGCTTTGGCATAGTCAGGTTGATTAAAAATGGCAGAGCCAGCCACAAACATATCTGCCCCAGCTTCGGCAATGGCCCGAATGTTATCTGCTTTTACCCCACCATCAACCTCTAAACGGATACGTCTGCCACTGGCATCAATGCGTTCACGCACTTGGCGGATTTTATCAAGCGTACTGCCAATAAAGGTTTGCCCACCAAAACCTGGATTGACACTCATCAAAAGAATCTGATCAAGTTTATCCATCACATGATCAAGATGGTAAAGGGGTGTGGCGGGGTTAAATACCAAGCCGCATTCTGCACCACCATCTTTGATGAGTTGTAATGATCGGTCAATATGTTCGCTGGCTTCAGGGTGAAAGGTGATGATGTCTGCCCCTGCCGCTAAAAATTGCTCAATCATACTATCAACAGGTTTGACCATCAAATGTACGTCAATGGGAGCGGTTATTCCATAATCCTTAAGTGCTTGGCATATCATGCTGCCAAATGTTAAGTTAGGAACATAATGGTTGTCCATCACATCAAAATGCACCACGTCTGCCCCTGCGGTGATGACATTGGCAACGTCTTCACCCAAACGAGCAAAATCCGCTGATAAGATAGATGGGGCTATCAGATAGTGAGAATCAGTCACAGTTTACCTCGATATTGATGGGTGCTTGATATTGATGGATACTAAACATGAATGGATAATAGTGCTTCAATCATTTGTAAATCACTTGGATAAGTCAGTTTAATATTGCTACGACTGCCTTCGACGACATAAATGGGCAAACCCAACTGCTCAAAACCACTGGCCTCATCGGTGATGTGACTGCTTTGAGTGGCAATATTTTGCTTATTAACATAACTGAGAACGTGTTGTAACTCTTTGAGTCGAAACACTTGTGGCGTTTGTGCTTGCCATAAATTTTGTCGTTGTATCGTCTGTTGTATTTGTCCATGTGCATCTACCTTTTTAAGGGTGTCTGCCACAGGCGTGGCCAGTATTGCCCCATAGGGTTGCTGATGGGCAACTGCCAGCACGCTATGAATGTCATAGACCGCCACACAAGGTCTGGCTGCATCATGAATAAGCACCAAATCATTAGGGTCAGCCCCTGCATTGGCAATGGCAATCACCCCTTGCCAAACTGATTGCCAACGTTCTTTACCACCCTCTACCAAAGTGATGGGAACACAAAAGCTGACATCGTCAGTTAGGTTTTGCACAAGTTGTGTGGCAATGGCATCATCTTTTGCCACCACCAAATACAGATGCTTAAGCTGATTGCTCTGTGCCAACCGCAATAACCCATGTTCCAAAATGGTCTTACCAGCCACTTGAGCATATTGCTTGGGTTGATGTCCACCAAAGCGACTGCCCACACCCGCTGCCACCACCAAGCCATATACTTGTCCATTTGCTTTAACCAGCGTCACTGTGTCCTCGACGGAATTAACTTATCCATTATCAATTTATCCCTTCAGGAATTGGCTCAATCGCATCTTCAATGGGGGGCTGATTTTTTAACACGTCATGGTTGGGGTTGGTTACTGGCACATCGGCGGTGGAAAACTGCACAAAGGTCTCGTATGGTTTGATTAATCCCAAGTCCAAACGTGCATGTTCTTCTACTGCTTCTAATCCTGTTTTTAGGTCATTGACATCAGCAACTAAGATGCGATTCTTAGTATGTTGCTCCTCGATTAGGGTTTCTTTCTCCTTGATTTGTTGTTGTAAGGCATTGCGTGCATCGTACCCATAACTACCAAACCAATATTGGTATTGCAATGACGCAAGCACCACCACCGCCACCAGCAATAACAACGACTGAGCTAAATACTTCATCAATCACAACCAAAACCGTATTTTCTTCACTTTTTTCTTAGCTTAACTTTTTTTAACTCAGAGCAACATTAACCACGCAATCCAATAAACTCTTGAGACCCACGATAGCTTGCTCGCACTTGTTGTTCAATTCGCAACAGCTGATTATACTTAGCAACCCTATCTGAACGACACAATGACCCTGTTTTGATTTGTCCAGCAGCAGTACCCACTGCCAAATCAGCGATGGTGCTGTCAGCAGTCTCACCTGAGCGGTGTGAAATGACGGTCGCATAGCCATGCTCTTTTGCCAAATAAATGGCATCTAACGTTTCAGATAAAGTTCCGATTTGATTAAATTTAATCAAAATGGCATTACCAATTTGCTTATCAATGCCCTGTTGTAAAATGGCAGGATTGGTTACAAACAAATCATCACCAACCAATTGTATTTTATCTCCCAGCTTCTGGGTTAGATAACGCCAACCGTCCCAATCTGATTCATCTAAGCCATCTTCGATAGAAATGATGGGATATTGTCTGACAAGACTGGTTAAATAATCAACAAATCCTTGACTGTCAAAACTTTTGTTATTTTCACCTGCCAATACATACTGCCCATGTTGATAAAATTCGCTGGCAGCACAATCTAACGCCAGATGAATGTCTTTGCCTGTTCTATAGCCTGCCTGCTCTATCGCCTGCATAATGACGGTAATGGCTTCTTCATTGCTACGTAAATTAGGAGCAAACCCCCCTTCGTCGCCAACAGCGGTGTTTAGCCCTTGCCCTTTTAGCACCGACTTTAAGCTATGAAAAATTTCTGTCCCTGCTCGCAATGCTTCAGAAAAGCTGGTAAAGCCAACAGGCTCAATCATAAATTCTTGAATGTCAACCGTATTGTCAGCATGAGCCCCCCCATTTAAAATATTCATCATCGGCACTGGCATGGTTAAGGCAGTTTGACCACGTAAATTGGCAATATATTGGTGCAATGGCAGTTTGTGTGATTTGGCAGCAGCTTTGGCAACCGCCAGTGAGACCGCCAACATGGCATTTGCCCCAAGGTTGGCTTTGTTGTCTGTACCGTCCAGCTCAATCATAATATCATCAATGCGTTGTTGTTCATGGACATTGACATCTAATAAAGCTGCACGAATTTGACTATTGACGTTACTAACGGCTTTTTTTACCCCTTTGCCCATATAACGTTTGCTGTCGCCATCTCTTAATTCCAGTGCTTCTCTTGAGCCTGTTGATGCCCCACTGGGTGCTGATGCCCTTCCGCACGTCCCATCTGCCAAAATGACATCGGCTTCGATGGTGGGGTTACCCCGTGAGTCTAAAATTTCACGAGCTCGAATGTCTTGAATTTCATAAGTATGTTTGGCTTCTTCAGCGTACATGGCAAAATCTCACAAGATGATGGCAAAATTAAAATAAATAAAGTCAATGACCAATGATAACTTGATAACTTGATAGATGAATAAGCTCGATTGACATATCCAAGCTTGACTGCCAACATCATACCATATTCATGCCAAACAGATGATTAAAATTTAGCCCTTTATCTCTCTTAACCCTTAACATCAGTCCTTAACATCTGTTGGTTGGTAGTACGTGAGCCGTAACGCATTCACCAACACCGAGATGGAACTTAATGCCATGGCAGCAGCGGCAATCATGGGATTTAAAAAACCAAATGCAGCCAATGGTATGCCAATCACATTATAAATAAACGCAAAAAACAGATTTTGTTTGATGTTGGTCAGCGTTTGCTTGGCTATTTGTTGAGCATGAAACACATGCTGGAGCGACTCACCCACCAGTTTTGCAGACGCGCTGTGTTGTGCAATATCGGTGGCTTGTGCCATGGCAAAACTGGCATCTGCTTGAGTCATGGCGGCAGCATCATTAACCCCATCACCCACCATGGCAATCTTTTGCCCTTGAGTTTGCATGTTGGCGATTTTTTCTGCTTTTTGGCGTGGGCTCATCTGTGCATAGGCTTGCAAAATACCCAATTCATCTGCCATATGACTGACCACCGATTTGCCATCACCACTCATCATCACCACTTCAATGTTGGCGTGTTGTAGTGCTTTAACCGTGGCAGCAGCGTCTGATTTTAGCTTATCTGCCAAAGCAAATGCTGCTAATGGATAAGCGTCAGCACTGACCGTAACCACACTGGCTAACTGCCAAACTTTTGGCATCTGTTTGGGAAATTCAAATCCTGTCAATTCAGGACTGCCCACCTTAATCAGCCCTATCCCATCAATCACCCCCATGATGCCCTGCCCTGCCACCACTTGTACCTGATGCACAGGTAATAAAGGCAACTTGTGTTGCTTCGCCAACGCCAACAGTGGCACAGCAAGTGGGTGGCTGGTATGTGCTTCAAGGCTGGCAACCAGTTGTAACACGTCTTTAAACTCAATCTGATGACTGACCAACATCTTATCCACTACTTTGGGCTTACCAACAGTGAGTGTGCCCGTTTTGTCCATCACCACCACATTGATATTGCCTGCCTGCTCTAAACTCTTGGCATCTTTAAACCACACGCCATATTTGGCCGCCTGTCCCATGCCTGCCATGATGGCGGCAGGCGTGGCAAGTCCCAACGCACAAGGGCAAGCAATGACCAACACCGACACACTGTGTAACAAACTGGTCTCAATCGACTGGGTAAAATAATAAGTTACCACGGCAGTTACAAGGGCAATCAATATCACCATAGGCACAAACACCGCTGCCACTTTGTCCGCCATACGTGCCATGGGAGCTTTTGAGCCTTGGGCTTCACTTAAGGCTTGTATCATATCGCCAAGTTGCGTCTGTGAGCCTAATGACATCACTTTATACAAAAAACTGCCATTAACCACCAACGCCCCTGCCAACACATCATCACCACATTGCTTGTTCAGTTGCCTAGATTCACCCGTTAGGTGACTTTCATCACAATAACCATTGCCTTCAATAACCTTACCATCTGCTGCAATGCGACTGCTTTGCTTGGCACGCAAAACATCACCAACCTGCACATCACTCAATGCCACCTCATGAAAATCACCCATATCAGAGCGACGCTCAACCACAGTTGGCGTTAAAGACAATAACAAATTGATGCTGTTTAAGGTATGTGATTTGGTACGATTCTCAAGATATTTGCCCAATCGCACAAATGCAATCACCATCACCCCAGCTTCAAAATACACATGCCCACCCATCACAGAGCCGACATTCATCACCCCAAGCTGTGCCAGCCACACCACCGTAGAATAGCCCCAAATTGCCAACGTACCAACCACCACCAGCACGTCCATATTTGCCATGTTCTCTTTAATAGAACTCCACGCACTTTTATAAAACGGAACAGCCAACACAAACTGCACAAAACTTGCCAAGACAAACTGTATCCAAAGTGGCGGCATCCAGCTCATGCCTTGAGCCAATAACATTCCCAACATGCCCCACAAAAACGGCAACGAACACATCAGCAACAAGATTAACCGCCACGGCAACTCATTTTTTATGCCATCTGCCTCATCAACATCTGACGCCCTGTCCAATCGATAAGCTTTGGCTTCATAGCCAATGGCATGTATCCAATCAATGATGTGTTCATCTGTCAGCTGTGGGTCAGTATGTTCAACCGTTACCATTTCACTGGCAAAATTAACCGATGCTTGTTTAACCATTGGTTTTTTGTTCAATGATTTTTCAATACGAATGGCACAGTTTTGACATCTCATGCCCTGCACGGCAAATTGTGAACGAAACTGTTCATTAGGACGCTCATTAGGGCTGCTAGAATCAGCACTGTCATCAGTGATGTGGTAAGAATCAGAACTTGAAGAACTTGAATAAGTAGGCATGGTCAGTCAAACAGTAAAATATAAAGAAAAAACACAATCAAAAAAATAAAAGATTTGAATTATACCCAAATAAAAAACCACCGCAATAAAGATTTACAAAAATAAACCAATTTATGGGTTGCTAGTATCGGTATTTTATGACAAATTAAAGACGTGATGACCACCGTGATAAGCGTGGTGATAAGCGTGGTAACAAGCATGATAATCACTGGGTAATAATCACTGGGCATCACATCTGTCTTTTGCCTACTTAAATGTCATTGTCTTAAATGTCATGATATGACACACATCGTGATTATATGACACACAGATTGGTAGGCATTGTTTGTTAAGAAGGAATTTACCATGAATATCATCATTAACAGCCATCATCTCACCATCACCGATGCCATGAAAGAAGCGGTCATCAACAAACTGTCAAAAGTTGAACGTCATTTTGACCAAATTCAAAGCATCAACGTGATTTTATCACTTGATAACCATCACAGTGACAGCACCCATCAGGGACACAACTGTTATAAAGCAGAAGCCATCTTGCGAGTATCAGGCAAAGAGATGTTTGTCAGTAGCCATGATGATGACATGTATCAAGCCATCAACCAAATGGCAGATAAGTTAGATAGGCAAATTCGCAAATACAAAACTCGCATCAACCATAAACACCGCAACCAAAAACACCATTTGTGGCAATCGACTGACGAGACAGTGATTGATAAAGCAGTGGTTGCTGTTTAAATCTTACGAAGACAGACAAAAAATAAAACAAAAAAAGTGCCTTAAATTAGGCACTTTTTTATAAGCACATGTTTGCTTACCATCAAGTACTGTTACAATGTTCTCTAATTAAAACGCTTTCAATATTTGATAAATCACCACTTTTAGGGTAGTCAGGCATATAAAAAATTAGCACACCATCATCATCAATTTTGTATTTTTTGTTGATGCCATGTAAAATATCTTTCAATTTTTTCAAGTTAACAGAAAAAATATCAACACCTTGCATATAAAAAGCTGAATTTGGCGAGTAAATTTCAATTTCTTTTACTTGATTATTAGGGTAATAAAAAATACCCACACCATCACCCCATGAAAAATCCATGGTGTTTTCTGAAAATATATTTTTTTTAATCTCTCTATATTCAGTCAAGAATTGACGAATTTCTTCTCTGCTTTTTGCTTTTAGAAAAGATGTTTGATACAAAAGTGGATAATGAAATTTCATTTTTCAATCCTTTTTTCTTTAAAATTATTAGGATTTAAAGTTTTAGAATAGTCAATCATTTTTTTAATTGCCTTATCGTACTTATCTAAGATCAATCAGTTTAAAGCCATTGAGATAAAAGCCACTTAAATAACTTAAATAACTTAAATAACTTAAATAACTTAAATAACTTAAATCTCAAATCTTAAATCTCAAATAAAGTTACTCGGCTTAATAAACGCCAAGCCAAATATCCCCACAAGAGCAATCAATGACACAAACAATCCCATCAACACCTTGATACGTAAGTCATTCCCTGTTAAATTTGATGACCCAGCCAGTCGATATGCCTTACTGCTGGCACTGATAAAGGCAATGAACACCACCACCTTGGCAATGAGCCACTGCATGGGAACATTTAACTGTAAAAGAGGCATCAGCATAATTATCCCCGTTATCAGCATCACCCCATAAGCAATGTGAGTCATGATTTTAATCGGTTTGTGAGCCATGCGTCCTTGCCATGCCATCACGCCTTGATAAACAAACAGCAAGACAATCACCACAGCAATCAACATGTGTAGATGTTTCATGATTTTTCTCTTATCGATTTTAACAACTACTTATTTTGACCTGCACAATTTGGGCTTTTGGGCGAATCGCTGAGCATCTGCCATTCAGTTGGCGTATAAGTATGCAATGCCAGTGCGTGTACTGTACCACCACCAGATGTCAACAACTCTGCCAGCTCTTGATATAGCAACTGGTGACGAGTGGCTAAGCGTTTATCAATAAACATCTCACTGACCAAAGTTACCTTAAAATGACTTTCTTTGCCATCAAAGTAGCCAGCATGGTTCATGCTTTCGTTAACAATTTGCAAATAAACAGGCTCAAATTTTTGCAAACGGTGGAATATGTCATCTTGAATGGGCGTCATGGTTTTATACAGCTCATCTAATCAAAAAATTCAAATCAATAAAAATATCAAATCAGTGACACAATCATCAACCATATCACCAGATAAGCTCAACAATATTATGGCCTAACAATGTTATGTGTGGTTATGTGGCTATGTGGCTATGTGGCTAACAACTTCACACCAAACCATTATACATCAAATAAAGCTCAAATTTTGCTTAACTCGTTTTTGACATCAGCTGTTGTGTGTTTTCGTTAAGTTACGTATGATACTTCATCAGAGTTGAAAATGAGATAATGATTGTGAACCATCAACACATTAACCACTCTTGCCAATACGACTTTCCCAACCCGTTACATTGTGATGACAATCATGGCTTGGTTGCCATAGGGGCAGATTTATCCCCACAAACGTTACGATATGCTTATGCTCACGGACTGTTCCCTTGGTTTAATGACGGCGACCCCATCATGTGGTGGTCCCCCAACCCCCGCTGTGTCATCTACCCACACACTTACCAGCCAAGCAAAAGCCTGTCTCGCAAACTGAAAAAAAGCGATTGGCAAATCACCATCAACAGTGACTTTCTTTCGGTGATACAAGGCTGTGGTGATGCCCGTGTCTGTACCGATGGCACATGGATAACCGAAGAGATGATAACCGCCTATCACCAATTACACCACCTTGGCGATGCGGTGAGTGTGGAAGTCTGGGACGATGACAACCTTATCGGTGGATTATACGGCATCAAATTAGGGCAAGCATTTTTTGGTGAAAGCATGTTTCATCGGGTAACCGATGCGTCCAAAGTGGCATTTTTTGCTTTGATGACATTGTGCAGGTTGTCTAACTTTGCTTGGGTAGATTGTCAACTGCCCAATGAACATTTGCTAAGCCTTGGGGCAAGTGTGATAAGCCGTGATGCGTTTTTAACCAGCCTACCCAAACAAGTGTACCAACCAAGCTGTGACTGGTCGACACTCTATCAACACAAAATAGCGGTAAAAGCGTTATTTTTAGCTGAGCCGATTGTCAATCAACATCATCATTTGCGGTTAATCTAACACTTTTTGTAAAATTAATGCATCAGTAAATGTTCCGTCTTTATTGTCATAATAATTTTTACGAACATGAATTTGTTTAAAATCAAACCCTTGATACAGTCCAATCGCTGACAGATTATCATTCCTGACTTCCAATAACAGTTTATCAACTTTTATATTTCTTAAAAATGTCATCACATCCATTAAAATCTGCTTTGCCACCCCCTGCCCTTGATGATCCCTACCCACCCCAATTCGTAAAATTTCTGCCGTATCAAACATAACTTGCGTGATGCAATAGCCGATTATTTCATTACCCAACCGCATGACAAAAAAATGGGTGTATTGTTGACCAAAGAATTCTTGTAAAACATAATCACTCCAACTGCCGATAGCAAAAAGTTGTCTCTCAAGCTGAGCAATTTGAGATAAATCAGATTCTGATTGCTCCGTCAGCAGATGTGATATTTGCTGTTTCATGTTTACATCACCTTTTATCTTTGCATCACTTTTCACCGATACTCAGCACTATCTAAAAAAACAATCTCTAAAAAACAACAAACCACAAAAAAGAGCCACCAAAGTGACTCTTTTTTTGTTTTATGGATTTTTGTTTTGTGGGTTGTCTGTTCTTAAAAGAAGTCTATCCAGAACAAGCCCATCAGGATCAGTCTTTAACAGACGATACCACACCAGCACCTACTGTACGACCGCCTTCACGAATGGCAAAGCGTAATCCTTTGTCCATGGCGATTGGGTGGATTAGCTCAACACTCATTTCGACGTTGTCGCCTGGCATGACCATTTCAGTGCCTTCTTGTAGGGTGATTGCTCCAGTAACGTCGGTGGTGCGGAAGTAGAATTGTGGACGGTAGCCGTTTAAAAATGGGGTGTGACGTCCACCTTCTTCTTTGCTTAGTACGTAGACTTCAGCGTCAAATTTGGTGTGGGGGGTGATTGAGCCTGGTTTTGCCAGTACTTGCCCACGTTGTACTTCTTCACGTTTGGTGCCACGTAAAAGTACGCCACAGTTTTCGCCTGCTCGTCCTTCGTCCAGTAGTTTGCGGAACATTTCAACGCCTGTGCAGGTGGTTTTGGCGGTGGGTTTGATGCCGACGATTTCGATTTCTTCGCCGACTTTGATGACGCCTGATTCAACTCGTCCTGTGACGACTGTGCCACGCCCTGAGATTGAGAATACGTCTTCGATGGGCATTAGAAAGTCTTTGTCAATGGCTCTTTCTGGTTCTGGTATGTAGGTGTCTAGGGTGTCTAGTAGTTCTAAGATGGCTGGTTCGCCGTATTTGCCGTCTGAGCCGTTTAGGGCTTCTAGGGCTGATCCTTTGATGATTGGGGTGTCGTCCCCTGGGAAGTCGTAGTCGCTGAGTAGTTCACGTACTTCCATTTCGACCAGTTCTAGGAGTTCTTCGTCATCTACCATGTCGCATTTGTTCATGAATACCATGATGTAGGGTACGCCTACTTGGCGTGATAGTAGGATGTGTTCACGTGTTTGGGGCATTGGTCCATCGGTGGCTGATACGACTAAGATGGCTCCGTCCATTTGGGCTGCACCGGTAATCATGTTTTTGACGTAGTCGGCATGCCCTGGGCAGTCGACGTGGGCGTAGTGGCGGTTGGCGGTGTCGTATTCGATGTGTGAGGTGTTGATGGTGATGCCTCGGGCTTTTTCTTCAGGGGCGTTGTCGATGGCAGCATAGTCTTTGGCTTCGCCTCCATGGTGCTTAGCAGCAACGGTAGCGATGGCGGCTGTTAGGGTGGTTTTGCCGTGGTCAACGTGCCCAATTGTGCCTACGTTTAGGTGGGGTTTGTTTCGTTCAAATTTCTCTTTGGCCATGGGGCTATTCCTCTTGATGTTAGGTGAGAGATAAAATTAAAATTTTTACTTAAGCTTATCGCTTCAATATTAAAACGATAAGCCAAATTACTGCTTTTAGATTTTAGATGACTGATTAATGATATGAACTGGCTTGTTCTTATCCTTACTCGTCATCATCATCTTTTTTACCATTGTATTTAGAAATGATTTCATCAGCAACAGATTTTGGAATTTCTGCGTATTTTTGGAATTCCATTGAGTATGTGGCACGACCTTGCGACATAGAGCGAAGTTGGGTTGCATAGCCAAACATCTCTGCCAATGGCACTTCTGCACGAATTTGCTTAGTCCCACCAGGCAAGTCATCCATGCCTTGAACCATACCACGGCGACGATTTAAGTCACCCATAATATCACCCATGTAGTCTTCAGGTGTTTCAACTTCAACTTTCATGATGGGTTCAAGCAGAGCAGGACTGGCATTCATAAAGCCTTTTTTGAAAGCGATAGAACCCGCCATCTTAAATGACAATTCATCAGAGTCAACATCATGGTATGAACCATCATATAAGGTGGCTTTAACACCCACCACTGGGTATCCAGCCAAAACGCCGTTCTTCATGCGTTCTTGGATACCTTTATCAACCGCACTGAAGTATTCTTTTGGCACAACACCGCCAACAACTTCTTCTGCAAATTCATACTCAACTTCACCAGCAGGATCAAGTGGTTCAAGCCGTATCCACACATGACCGAATTTACCACGACCACCAGTCTGACGCACAAATTTACCTTCTTGCTCGACGGTTTGACGGATGGTTTCACGATAAGCAACTTGGGGCGCACCCACATTGGCTTCTACGTTGAACTCACGCTTCATACGGTCAACAAGAATCTCTAAATGAAGTTCGCCCATGCCACTGATGATGGTTTGACCTGACTCTTCGTCTGTGTGTACACGGAACGATGGGTCTTCTTTTGCCAAGCGGTTTAATGCAATTGACATTTTTTCTTGGTCAGCCTTAGTTTTTGGTTCAACTGCCAATGAAATCACTGGGTCAGGGAATTCCATACGCTCCAAAGTGATGACATTTTCTTCATCACATAGGGTGTCACCTGTGGTCACATCTTTTAGACCAACAAAGGCAACGATGTCACCTGCACGCACTTCGCTGACTTCATTTTGTGAATTGGCGTGCATCTCAACGATACGACCAATGCGTTCACGCTTCATTTTCACAGGGTTATATACGCTATCCCCTTGCTTGGCAACACCTGAATAGACACGAATAAAAGTCAAATTACCAACATACTTATCATTCATGATTTTGAAGGCTAATGCTGAAAACGGTTCATCATCTGATGATTCACGAGTAGCAACCGTTTCATCTTTATCATCTAAGATGCCTTTGATGGCGTCAACATCATTGGGTGCTGGTAAAAACTCGATGACCGCATCTAGCATGCGTTGTACACCTTTATTTTTAAAGGCTGTACCACATAGCATGGGTTGAATCTCAGTGGCCAGCGTACGCGCACGAAGACCTGCGATGATGTCTTCTTTTGATAAATCACCTTCTTCTAAGTATTTATCCATAAGCTCTTCAGAAGATTCAGCGGCAGCTTCCACCATGTTGTTACGCCATTCATTGGCGGTTTCTTCCAAATCAGCAGGAATGTCTTGATAATCAAATTTCATGCCTTGGGTTTCGGTGTCCCAAATGATGGCTTTCATTTCAAGGAGGTCAACAACTCCTTCAAAGTTCTCTTCTGCACCGATTGGCACAACGATGGGAACAGGGTTGCCACCAAGGCGAGTTTTCACCTGCTCAACCACACGGAAGAAATTAGCACCCGTTCTGTCCATTTTATTCACAAACGCAAGACGAGGTACTTTATATTTATTGGCTTGTCTCCATACGGTTTCTGATTGAGGCTGTACACCACCAACCGCACAATACACCATACAAGCACCATCTAGCACACGCATAGAACGTTCAACTTCAATGGTGAAGTCAACGTGGCCTGGGGTATCGATGATGTTGATGCGATGTTCAGGGAATTGATTTGCCATACCAGACCAAAAACAAGTGGTGGCAGCAGAGGTGATGGTGATACCACGCTCTTGCTCTTGTTCCATCCAGTCCATGGTGGCAGCACCTTCATGCACTTCACCAATTTTATGGCTTTTACCTGTATAAAACAAAATACGTTCTGTGGTGGTGGTTTTACCAGCATCAATGTGGGCAGAAATACCGATGTTACGGTAGCGTTTTAAGGGCGTTTTACGAGCCATAGTGTTATCCTAAGAGTGGTATATTAAAAGCGGAAATGTGAGAACGCTTTGTTAGCATCTGCCATACGGTGTACTTCATCACGTTTTTTGACAGCGTTGCCTTTACCTTCGGCAGCGTCAGCCAGCTCACTCGCCAAACGTTGTACCATCGATTTTTCTGAGCGTTTTTTGGCAGCTTCCACCAACCAACGCATTGCCAAAGCGGTACGACGGGAGGGACGTACTTCCATAGGCACTTGGTAGGTTGCACCACCCACACGGCGAGATTTAACTTCAACCATAGGGCGAACAGCTTCTAGCACTTCTTCAAAAAATGCAACAGGGTCTTCGATATTTTTCTTGGTTTTAACGGCGTCTAAAGCACCATATACGATGCGTTCTGCAACAGATTTTTTGCCGTCAACCATTACTTGGTTGATGAATTTGGCAAGGGTTTGGCTGCCGTATTTTGGGTCAGGTAAAATTTCACGGGCAGCAACGACACGACGTCTTGGCATGGTTAGTTTCCTTATCTTCAGGACAGTCTGGCATTCACAAAATCTTGCTTATCAAAATGATGGTTTTATCAAGTTCAAACAAGATGGTTATCAGCCAGCCTTACTGCATGTAAATGTCTTAATTAACATGTCATGCAAAAAAAAATTATCATCAGATGATGACGGTGATATATGGACATAAGCCATTGACATTTTATGATTATGCTTTTGGCTTTTTCGCGCCATATTTAGAGCGACCTTGCTTACGGTCTTTAACACCAGCTAAGTCAAGAGCGCCACGGACAGTGTGATAACGCACACCTGGTAAATCTTTAACACGACCACCACGGATAAGCACCACGCTGTGCTCTTGTAGGTTGTGGCCTTCACCACCGATGTAGCTAGATACTTCATAGCCAGAAGTCAAACGCACACGGCAGACTTTACGCATGGCTGAGTTGGGTTTTTTTGGTGTGGTTGTGTAGACACGAGTACACACACCACGGCGTTGTGGGCATGCTTGCAACGCAGGAACTTTTGACTTTTCCTTGATGGTTTTGCGACCCTTACGAATTAATTGATTAGTTGTTGCCATAAGGCATCTTTCTCCCGTTGAGTGAAATAAAAACTGGGCGAATTGACTTTAAATGTTGATTTAAATGAAATTCACCCATTTTTAGGACAATATATTATAAGGATGTCAATGACGTTTATCAACCTTTTATTTTTATCAATCTTGGATTAAGACGTTAAGGCATCACCACCACGATTGTCATCATTCACATTGTCATCATTCACATTGTCATCATTCACATTGTTATCGTTCGCATTGTCATCATCATTATCGTCATCATTTAAGTCATCTGCCATCTGTTCGTTACGCTTATCGGTTAAACTTGCCAATTTAATTTCAGGAGCAAAGGTGGCTTGAGCCACGCCAATGACCTCTTCAATGAGTAGGCTATTGTAGTGACAGCCTGCAACGACAGCAGTCATGGGGAATATTTTTTTTGCCCAACCCATGTTTAGGTTGTCTAAATCTAAATTCAGTTTTTCTATGAGCAGGTCGATTTGTTCGGCATAATAGCTGACACTACCACCAGCAAATGCTTGGTTTCTTAATTCATGATGCAACCCATTTTGTTCGGCATTGTCGACCATTTTACCTGCCACACCAAGCCCTGCTAAGATGGCTTGTTTTTCTTGCATTTTGCTTAAATTACTGGCAGCAATGACAGCATAGGCTTTATTGATGCCTTCTTTGCCTATCAGTGGTTGGTCATAGACGGCCGCCAGTTGATAGGTGGTGCGCAGTGATACAAGCAATAGCCACAAGGTATCTGCTAACATGCCTGGCAGTCCTACCAATCCTGTCAGACCGCCCAATGTTGCCAATGCTCGGTTTTGGTTGGCGATGTCTCGTGCCAAGGCGTGACGGTCAATGTCTGATAGATGCTGTGAGTTTAGACGCTGTTCTTGGTTTAAGTCAAGTTGACTCCAGTTGGCGGCTAAGTTAGCAACTTGCGAAAATATGGCATCAACTGCTTTTTCAAAGGTGCTGTCTGGCACGACTTTTTTGATGTATTTGCCATAACTGGCAAAGCGGTTACCTACCAGTTGGGCTGATGTGCTGATGGTTTGGTCACGAAATAGGTTGGCTTTATCCATGGATAAATCAGCGGCATGGAATTTATGGGGAGTTTCTCGTTTGATGTTAAAGGATTCAATGAGTGAGCCTAGGTTTTCTAGTTGGTCACGAGCAAACATACCCAAATTTACCAATTTGCTTTTTTTATCAAGGTTGTTGGCTTGATTGTTGCTTTGATTGTCGGTTTGATTGTCGGTTTGAGCAGTGCGGTCATTGTCGGTCATAAGGTTCTCCAAGATTAGGGTAAAACATCAATTAGGGTGAGGCATTTTGTCATGCAAATTAAGAAAATTAATCTGTGTCATTGTCATTGTGTGTCATTGTCATTATGATAATGAGTTTATGACAATAATTGCAAGCCAGAGTATGTTACCAAACACATATGATTGGTAACGAGATTTTGAGCAATGGGCAATTTTATTTTTTGTATGAACAGTAACCACATGACCATAACAACCACCAAAAACATGACAAATGATGTCTTATTGGGCGATGACATTGATGCCGTAACCACCGCTGTGGTGCTGGCAACGTTTGGTCATCAAGTGCAGATTTACAGTCACAAACAACGACTACAAGCAACCTTAGAAAAATACAGTTTTGAGCATCAGGTGATGGCGTTATGGCAGTTGTATGTGAATAAAGGGTGTATTGAAGTATCCCAGCTACCCCAAAAAATTCATACTGATGATGCTGATATGTCCGTTTGGCAAAATATTTGTCAATCAAAGGTTGAAGCGATTTGGTGGTTTGTGAATGACACCATTCAAGCCAATCAACAGCTGGTTAATCAACAGCTGGTTAATCAAAAAAAACAAGCTCAACACGACGCCATTGATTGGACAACAAATGACTGGACAGATGCCATGGTTACGGCTTGTAACACCAGCGAACACCAGTCGGTTGCCATTGTGTTATCAGGCAAACAACCCATCGGCTATTTTCATCAATTATCACAACAATTACACCGCCCTTGGGTGTATTATGTGCCGTTTGTATTTTTACAAGATGGTCAAGCATATCACTCAATGCTGTCTCCATTTTTATGGCTATTGGGTGAAAAAACACCCAACAGTGGTCAACGGGTGTCTTCTTTGACTTTATTGCAAAATCATGCCAAACAAAGTGAAGTGGCGGATATCAATACCATGGAGTTTGCTCGCAGTGGCATCATGGCGATGCTTGCCACTCGAGTCAGTTATATGAATGAGCTGTCAAGACTGGCAGACGCACATAAAGTAGACATCACACGCATCAGTCACATCATGGGATTAGACAGTCGCATCGGAGCAAGCTATTTACAAGCTGGTTGGGGCTTTGGTGGGCGAACGCTTCCTGTCGAGATGCAGCTGATTAAGCAAAGTTTTGCACAGACACACACTGACAGTCGGCTCATCACTGCAGTAGATGCCATTAATGAAGACCAAAAAGAGCTGATATTTCGCAAGTTCTGGCAGTATTTTGATGGTTTGATAGATAATAAAACCGTACTGATTTGGGGTGGCAGTTATAAAGCAGGCTCAGGACGCACACAAAACTCTGCCATTCATCCGTTATTGCGTTTATTATGGTCGTATGACATTCAAACCTTAGTGTATGCAGATAAAGCCACAGAAGAATTGCGATTGACTTATCTACAATCAGAACAATCAGAACAATCACAACCAAATCAACCACAATCGGTTAAGCCAAAACTGACGTTGTTACAGCACCCTTATGAACGCATCAATGATGCCCATGCGTTATTTGTGATAAGCTGGGATAACGCTCAGGCGGTACAAGTGGCTCGCATCAATGACGTGGCGATTCCAGTATTTGACGCAAAAAATTGTTTCAGCACATCTCAAGTTGCTCAGCTGGTGGGGGACTATGTGGGCATGGGCAGATAGATTTAATGTGAGCATGGGTTAGTCATGCTTCGCTTTGTTTGGTCAGTGCTTCAATCAAGGTTTCCATGCACATATGCCGTGAGCCTTTAAATAATAAGGTGGCTTTGCTGGTTTGTTCTTGGTTGATGCGTGCTTGTAAAGCAGTGAGCAAATCCGTTTTATTATCAAAAGCAACCGCCTCGATACCGCCCACTTCATTTGCCCCTTTGATGGTATATGGGGCAAATTCCCCAACGGCAAATAAGGCATCAATACCAACAGTGGCAATGGTGCGTCCTAAAGCTTGGTGTTCGGCAACTGCTGCCTTGCCAAGCTCGCCCATGTCGCCCAATACCAAAATCTTATCCCCTGTTTGCGATGCCAATACTTTGGCAGCAACACGAACAGAATGGGGATTGGCGTTATAGGTGTCATCAATCAAGCGATGTTTGCCAAGTAACTGACTGCTTAAACGGCCTTTTGGTGGGCGGGTCTGCTCAAGGCCTATGATGATGTCTGCGATGTCAATACCCACAGCATAAGCACAAGCAGCAGCGGCTAAGGCATTATTGACGTTATGTTCACCAGATAAAGGCAGTTTTACGTGATGAGTAAAATGCCCAAAATGCAACATAAACTCACTGCGTTCTGGCTCAACTTCCAAGTGACTGGCACTGATGTCTGTGTTGCCAAAACCGATGACATGGCTGGTATGTTGTTCAGCGACTTTACGTAATTCATGACTAAAGTCATCTTTATCGGGGACAATGGCATGTTGTTTGTCGCTTAAAGTATGATAAATCTCAGCTTTGGTTTGACAAATACCTTGACGACTGCCAAACTCGCCCAAATGTGCCGTCCCAACATTCAGCACACAAGCCACATCAGGACGGACAATATTGCTGGTGTAAGCAATCTCACCAATGTGATTTGCCCCAAGCTCTAGTATTGCATATTGATGTTGGTCGGATAATTCTAGGAGCATCATGGGTACGCCCAAATCATTATTAAGATTACCACGAGTAATTAAAGTCGGAGCAAGGCGGCTAAAAATACTACCAAGCATCTCTTTACACGTGGTTTTACCACTTGAGCCTGTGATGGCGATGATGGTAACACCACGATGAGCCATACGGCGATGAGCCGCCAACAAACCTAGGGTAATGCGAGTGTCTTCAACGACCAACTGGGGAATATTGATGGAACTCGGACGCTCAACAATGACAGCCACTGCCCCAAGACTGACTGCCCTATTGATATAATCATGCCCATCAAAGTTATTACCTGATAACGCCAAAAAAACATCACCCGTCTGTAGTGTGCGAGTGTCTGTTGAAATACGACCACTGGCAAAAGATGGCATTGTGTCATCGGCAGTCAGCCATTTGCCATTCATCGCTTTGGTGGCGGTGAGTAGATTATCTGCTTGCCAAATATACAACCCTTGACTGTTCATGGTGTTTTGTTTGGTGTGTTTCTGACCATTAAATTGCTGATTGGCAAGTTGCTGATTGGCGTATTGACCATCGGTTTTCGTCATAGGGCATTGTCCTTATTATGATTATGTTGACCATCTGATGTTTTTAACATTCACGTCCATTCACGTCATTGTTATCATCAATCACGTCCGCTCACACAAATGTCCCCATCTCGCTTGCTTGTTTTTCTAATTTTTTGAGTTTCTTTTTACCCAAACCGCCAAGTACGTCAATGGCATGACGCAAGCGTACCAGTGTCATGTCTGCACCGATGATAAACATGGCGTTCATCACAGGGGTAGATGAAGCACTGCCTGCAATCGCCACAAAAAACGGGGCCATCATGTCTCGCAATTTGATGTCCAATGCCCCACTCAGTCCTTTTAAGGTGGCAAATATGTTGTCTTCTGTCCATATTGGCAAGGATTCAAGTTGCCATGTGGCAAGCTGTAAGATGTCCACAATTTGCTCTTGGCTTAAGGTCTTATGCTCAAAATCGCCCGCTGTGATGGTCGGCAGATTTTGAAAATAAAACCCTGCCCAATTAACTGCATCAGAGAGCAAATGAATGCGTGGTTGAATGGCGGCGGCGATGGCGGTCAGTTTATCGCTGTCATTTGCCCAGTTTAGGATTTTATTTTTTAGCTGTTCTGGGGTCAGCTCACGCAGATATTCGCCATTAAGCCAGCTTAACTTGTCAGTATCAAAGATGGGTCCACCCAATGACACTCGTTTAATATCAAAACCATCAATCATCTCATCTAGACTAAATTTTTCTTGTTCAGATGGCAATGAATATCCCATACGACCCAAATAATTAAGCAAGGCTTGTGGTAAAAACCCTGCATCTCGATAATAGGTGATGGATGTGGGGTTTTTTCGCTTAGACAGCTTGGATTTATCAGGATTACGCAATAAAGGCATGTGGCACAAAATAGGCATTTCCCAACCGAAGTATTGATACAATAACTGATGTTTGGGTGCAGAGCTGATCCACTCTTCACCACGAATGACATGGCTAATCTGCATCAAATGATCATCGACCACATTGGCAAGATGATAAGTTGGCATGCCGTCCGTTTTTAGCAACACTTGCATGTCCACTTGTTCCCAAGGAATGGTTACTTGCCCACGGAGCATGTCATCAAAGGTGCAATTGCCTTCGCTTGGCACACGCATACGGATAACAAAAGGTTTGCCTGATTCGGCAAGTTTGTCCGATTCTTCTTTGGACAAATGGGCATAGCGTCCGTCATAGCGAGGGGCTTCACCTTTTGCCATTTGTTCAGCACGCATGGCATCGAGTTCTTCTGGGGTACAAAAACAACGAAACGCATGTCCATCATTCAACAATTTTTCGGCATACTGTTTATAAATATCACGACGCTCACTTTGGCGATAAGGAGCGTGTGGACCTCCCACGTCAGGACCTTCTGACCACTCAAGCCCAACCCATTTTAGGGCATCTAAAATCATCTGTTCTGATTGGCTGGTTGAGCGAGTTTGGTCGGTGTCTTCGATGCGTAAAATAAATTCACCACCATAAGCTTTGGCAAATACCAAATTAAATAAGGCAATATACGCCGTTCCCACATGCGGAAATCCTGTCGGACTTGGGGCGATGCGGGTTCGGACAGGACGGTGATTGACAGTGGCTGGTTGTTGGTTGGGTTGGTTGGGTTGGTTGGGTTGGTTGGCAAGTGTGGACATGATGGCTCTTTGGTTTGTTAAAGTTGGTTTGTTAAAGTTGGTTTACTGACATTGAATTGGTTAAAAACATGAATTGGTTAAAAACAAGCGTGATGGCTTTATTATACTGGTTTCGTAAGATAATTTCATGTTTGCTTGCCAAAACCTGTTTTTATTCAGATTATCACCATAAAATTCACCATTTACTCTTGACCAATGATAATTGTGCGTCATAATAGTAGGTTGTATAAATTTTAGCCAAAATGTGCCTGCCTGATTTTGATGTGTGTTCTGCGATGAATGACCACTTGCCTAATGATTGCCTAACTGACGATGCCTGCTTGACTGGCAATGATGTCAGCGATGATTTTGCTCACAATTTTGCTCACAAAGACTTTACGCACAAAAGTGTGTTGTTGTCAGAGACAGTGGCAGCAGTGCTTGGGGTGAATGATTTGGCACATGCCAATTTAGCCACAGGGACATTTGTTGATGCAACTTTTGGGCGTGGTGGGCATAGCCGTTTGTTATTAAAGTATTTACATGACGATGCTCGTTTATTGGTGTTTGATAAAGACCCAGAAGCGATTGCAGTGGCACAGGCATTGGCTGGTCATGACCCCAGAGTGAAGGTGATACACGACAGCTTTGCTCATTTAACCCAACAGTTACAACGACTGGGCATTGAGCATGTCGATGGCATCATGGCGGATTTGGGGGTGTCATCACCCCAGCTTGATGATGCCAGTCGTGGCTTTAGTTTTATGCGTGATGGGGCGGTGGACATGCGAATGGACACCAGTCAAGGGCAGTCAGTGGGAGAATGGCTGTCATCAGTAGATGAGACAACACTGGCAAACATACTGTATGAATACGGTGAAGAACGCCACAGTCGCCGTATTGCCAAAGCGATTAAACAAATGGACAGCTATTCATCAACACTTGAGCTTGCTGAAGTCATCAAACAGGCTCACCCTAACTGGCAAAAAGGCAAACACCCTGCCACACAAAGTTTTCAGGCGATGCGAATTTTTATTAATAATGAGCTTGGTGATATTGACACATTTTTGCACCAAAGCATACAGGCATTAAACACAGGTGGACGGCTGGCAGTCATCAGTTTTCATTCATTAGAAGACAGACGCATCAAGCAGTTTTTGCAAAACCACAGCAAGGGGCAATACCTTGAAGATGCCATCTTGCCCATACCCCCAAAACGTCCAAAGTACTTTGCCAAACCCAAACGCATTGCCCCAAGTCGCCAAGAAATGCACACCAATCCCAGAGCCAGAAGTGCTTGGTTGCGGTTTGCGGTGCGTTCTGATGTCCGCCATCAGATGGGCTAAAAACAGCCACTTAAAATCTAACCAAATCTACTCTATAATACACGATTATGAATAGATTGATTGGTCAAAAAAGTTTTAGAAGCAGTTAAGGTAGTCTTAGAATGACCTGTATTCGTGGACACATCATAGAGCTAACCCCCAACAACACCCAAGCCACTTATTTTAAAAAGGCTTGCGGTGTGGCACGATTTGCCTATAATTGGGCGTTGGGGCAATGGGAAAAGCAATACGAACAAGACAAACAATACCGTAATGACTGTCTAGCCAAAGGCATACAAATTGACGAAACCAAACTTCACAAACCATCTCAAGGCAAACTAAGAAAACAACTTAACAGCATAAAAAGACAACAATTTCCCTTTATGCTAGAAGTTACCAAGTGCAGTCCACAACTTGCCATCATGCAATTAGGCGATGCCTTTAAACGCTTTTTTAAAGGTGAAAGCAAATACCCACAATTTAGAAAGAAAGGCGTCAATGACCGCTTTTCTCTCTCCAACGACCAATTTAGAATTGATGGCAAACACATTAAAATTCCTAACTTAGGTTGGGTTAAAATGCGTGAAAACTTACGCTTTGACGGTAAAATCCTATCCGCCAAAGTCTTTACAAAGGGCGGTAAATGGTTTGTGAGTGTTGCGGTTGAATTGTCAAAAACAACCAAGCCTTTACCCAAAACAAATAAATCCGTTGGCATTGATTTGGGCATTACCGATTTAGCCACGCTTTCAGATGGTACAAAAATCCAAGCCCCAAAACCACTTAAAAACAAACTTAAAAAACTGCAAAGATTGTCAAAATCTTTATCAAGAAAACAAAAAGGCAGTAACAACCGTGAAAAAGCGAAAACCAAGCTATCACGGTTGCATGATAAAATCTCAAACATCAGAAAAGATTTTTTACATAAACTCACAACTGATTTGGTAAAAAAGTTTGATGTGATTTGTCTTGAAAACCTTAACATCAAAGGTATGGTACAAAACCGCAAATTAAGCCGTGCCATTAGTGATTTAGGCTTTTATGAGTTCAAACGGCAACTTATTTATAAAGCAAATCAATGGGGTAAAGCCATTAAATCAGTGGATAGATTTTATCCAAGTTCAAAGACCTGCCACCATTGCCAACACAAAGTAGATGATTTACCTTTAAGTGTAAGATACTGGCAATGCCCAAGTTGCAACACAATGCACGATAGGGACGTCAATGCCAGTATCAACATTTTAAACAAAGCGGATAAAGTGCTTACTTTATCTTAACATTAACATTGGCGGGTAAGTTCTATCCCCAATTCAAAAATGCCTATGGAGTTGATGTAAGTCTTAAGTCAAATGACAAGAGCAAACAACATTGAAGTAGGAAGAAAACGCTAAATTTGCCTATGGGTAGATTTGGGTAGGTTTTTTGGAGCGGTGATTTGACAGTTTTTTGACACAACTTTTTAAAACAACCCATTTTTAAAACAACCCATTTTTTCAAAATAACCAAACAGCCGTTGAGATGTTATTGAGTAACCCCACACCATGACCAACCACCACCACACCCATTCATTTAAATACGATGGGCTTGCAAATAAACCCCACACACAAGTCTCCCATCACCACGCCCAACACGATGGTTCTGACCTTGCCGATTTGTTGTCACACCGTTATCGGGGGGTGAGCATTTATTTGGTGGCAATGATTGCCTTAGTCATTGGCATCATTGGCACGGGCATCAACATTGCTGAACAAACCATGCAATATCGTCAAGATTATCAAACCCTAAAAAACAAAGAAAAAACGCTCAGTCAATTACAAATCGAACACCAACGCCTATTGATTGAACAACAAACCTTCAGTGCCACCCCACAAATCGCCGCTCGTGCGGTGGCCCAGTTGCGTATGTATTCACCCAAATTGTCCGAAAAACTCATCGTCCAACCCGTCAGCATCAAAGGCATGCCACAAACAGCCACACCCAACCAAAATCAACACCGCCAAAACCAACAAAACATTGCTCAGTCAATCAACAGCAAACCAAAGGCAGGGCAATGACCATGGCAAAGCAACCCACAAACCCAAATGGCAAAATAAACCATACCCACAAAAAACCAGCCAACCAAACAGCAAAAGCAACCAAAGTAACCAAACTTTTGAAGCGAAACTCACCATCAACATCACCAACAGGGGCAAAACAAACAGGAACAAAACAAACACAGACAAGTTCTCAAAATAAGACAAATACAAAAATCTCTTGGCTAAATAAAGTCAAACGTGAACCAACCAATGACGCTCGTCTGACAAAACGTAAAAAAAACAAGCACGCTGATGACAAGCGAGGACGGTTGGCTCGTTGGTTCATGTATGAATCATCAGGAGCATCTACCTTAGGCAACCATCAAACTGATAAATTCCGCTTTTATTTTATGTGGGGAGTCAGCGCGTTGCTGTTTGCCATCTTAATCAGCAAAGCATTTTATCTGCAAGTCATCAACCCCAAGTTTTATCAAGACAAAGGCAACCAGCTTATTCACAGTGTCAGCACACAAACCGTCTATCGAGGAATGATTGTTGACCGCAACGGATACCCTTTGGCAATCAGTGCCCCACTGTCTACGGTATATTTTAGCCCCCACGACTATGCCCGTGATTTTTATGAACTCAAAAAACAATGGATTGACAGCAAACCTGGTGAAACCAAAAATAACTTAGCCAAAAAAATGCAACAGATGGATTTGAACAACTTAGCAACCACCGCCAAAGTCGATGTCAATGCCCTAAAAAAAAGCGTCAATCTGCGTGATGACATTGATGTGCATGACGATGATGCGGTTAAATCTGCTTTACCATCAGGGGCAGGGTCACATTATTTTTTGTTGTTTAACAAAGTTACCCCAGAAATTGCCAAAAGCGTTACTGATTTAAAGTTTTATGGCGTATATGAAGATAGGCTCACACGCCGTTATTACCCACAATCACAACCCAACGCACAACTCATAGGCTTTATGGCAGAAAGTGCAAGCGACCCCAAAAGTGGCTATCGAGGACGGGCAGGTATCGAACGCCAGTATGATGACGTACTGGCTGGTAAAGCAGGCAAGGTATTGGTGGTCAAAGATGGCAAACGCAACACGTTGCAAGAAGTGGCACAGATTGAACCAGAGGTGGCAGGGCAAGATGTTACCTTAACCATCGATTCTCGCTTACAATATCTGTTATATAAAGAGCTTGAAGCAGTCGGCAAATACCAGCAAGCCATGTGGGCAACGGGCATTGTGGTCGACATCAAGACTGGTGAAATATTGGGGTTATCGTCATGGCCATCTTTTAATGCCAACAACCTATCTGAGATGACAGGAGAAAGTCAACGTAACCGAGCCTTATTAGACAGCTTTGAGCCAGGGTCGGTGATGAAACCATTTACTGTTGCTGCGGCATTGGCGTCAGATAAATATCACAAAGATTCGCTGATTGACACATCACCAGGCTATATTCGCATTAAAGGACATACGATTAATGATCATGGCAATCTTGGCACAATCAGCTTTGCCACACTATTACAAAAATCCAGTACTGTTGCTTCCACCAAAATTGCCCTATCGTTACCCAGTGATGCCATCAGTAACATGCAACATAAGTTTGGTTTTGGGCAAAAAACAGCCTTAAACTTTCCTGGTGAACAAAAAGGCACGGTTGTTATCCCCAAGGATAACGAAACCGCCCGCCGTGCCACAGTCAGCTATGGTTATGGGTTAGAAGTTACCTTAGCACAATTGGCTCAAGCCTATGCCACATTAGGTAATGGTGGCATTAAAGTGCCACTTAGCCTGATTAAATCTGACCCATCTCAAGACACATCGAACACAACCCCATATCAGCCAGAACAAGATAAGTCCACAATGGCACCAAATCCGACACAAGTCATCAGCCGTGCCGATGCCAACGCCATTGTTGACATGATGGAAGCAGTTACCCTACCAGGAGGAACAGCCACATCAGCTGCCATTGATGGTTATCGAGTGGCAGGCAAGTCTGGCACATCACGCCGTGTTAACCCAAAAGGGGGGTATTTTAGCGACCAGCATCGCACCGTTTTTGCTGGTGTTGCTCCTGTGTCCAACCCACGTTTGGCGGTGGTCATCTCAGTAGAAAACCCACAAAAGCAACACTATGCAGGTCAAGTGGCCGCTCCTGTCTTTCATAACGTCATGCAAGAAGCCTTACGCCTGTATGATGTGCCATATGACAAACCATTAAAATCCACCACAACGTCATCATGATGAGCAATTAAATCCAATAATATAAAAAAACATTCCTAGAATTTTTACGTAATATGGTTGTTTAATGTCATCATGATTCAACAAAAATTCCCCACAATTCCCCACAAAAATTCTCCACAAGGACACCGTATCATGCCAATCACCCTTGCCCAGCTTTTTGACCACCCATCATTACATGCGATGAATACCGATGGCCTACAACACGCATTAGCACCCATTTGGCAGGTGGCGTTTGATGGCTTTTGTTTGGATTCACGACAACTGTCCAGTCAGTCGCCACAATATGACAATAAGCATGATGACAGTAAGCATGACAACAAGCCAGCTTTTGTCTTACTTGCCAGCACCACACAAGACATGGCGCGCAGTGCTGAATATGCCAAACAGGCCTTACCAAACACCGCTTTTATTTTAAGCGAGATTGACCCAATATTGTTAGTCAAACATTGTCCACAACTGTCAGATTACCCCCATATCGTACACACACCTGACATTCGTCAATTTTTGGGCAGTATGATGGCCGTTTTTCTATCAACCAAACATTCAACTAAAAACCAAGCAAGCACCCCCTTACCCACTGTGGTGGCAGTAACAGGTACGAATGGTAAAACCACCATCACCCAGCTGGTTGCCCAACTGATGCAAAGCATGGGCAATACCAGTGCAGTCATGGGAACAGCAGGTAACGGCAAACTTGGCTCACTGACACAAGCCACCCATACCACAGGTGATGCCTTGGCGGTACAACAGTTTTTTTATCAAATGGCACAAGATGGCGTGTCAATCTTGGCAATAGAAGCCAGTTCACATGGGCTTGACCAATACCGCTTGCAAGGTCTGCCCATCAAAGTTGCCATTTACAGCAACTTAAGCCGTGATCACATGGATTATCACGCCAATATGGACGAATACGCCATCGCTAAGGCACGGTTGTTTGACCGTTACCATTTCCCAAGCCTTACCCATGCCATCATCAATGCCGATGACACTTATGCCAACTTGATGATAAACACTGCCAAACATGGCGGACTGACGGTATGGACGTATTCTTTAGTCAAGGACAAAAGTATTGGCAAAGAAACAGATGCTCACTTTATCGCTACCGACATTCAGCCAAGCCTGACTGGCACACAAATACACCTTAACAGCCCCTTTGGTCAGCTGACAGTCAACAGCCCATTGTTGGGTCGGTTCAATGTTGCCAATTTGTTGGCAGCCATGGCGACATCAGTTGCCTTGGGTGTGTCATTAGATGACTTACCGACACAAGTCAGCCAGCTCAAAGGGGCGGACGGACGCATGGAGCAAGTGTCAGTACCAATGGCATCACCGATGGGGTGTTTTATTGTGGATTATGCCCATACACCTGATGCGTTAACGCAAGTGCTTAGCAGTCTAAAACCCCATTGTATGGGCAAACTTTGGGCAGTGTTCGGTTGTGGTGGCAATCGAGATAAAGGCAAGCGACCACTCATGGCACAAGCAGGTCTGGCAGTGGCAGATAAGGTGGTATTGACTTCTGACAACCCCAGATATGAAGACCCCAATCAAATTTTAAATGACATGCAAACAGGCATGACTTGTGAGCAACATTATAAAACCATCATCGAAGCTGACCGCAGACAAGCAATTGAATATGCGGTACGCCATGCCAAAAAAAACGACATCGTGGTCATCGCTGGCAAAGGACACGAAACCTATCAAGAAATCCAAGGGGTGCGTCATGATTTTGATGACCGTCAAGTGGTCAGCGAACTTTTAAAAATCCATCACCAATAGCTTAGAACCTATTGCTAATCAGCCATGCTTAATCAAGCATACTTAATCAACCATGCTTAATCAATCACGCTTAATCTGTCTCGGTTATTATCCACCGTCTTTTGCCCAATGCCTTTGACCTTCGCCAGCTCATCAACATTGGCAAAACCACCAAACATCTCTCGATAAAGAATGATTGCTTGAGCCTTGCTTGAGCCAATGCCATCTAATGTGGTCAATGTGGCTTCATCAGCACGGTTAATATTAACCATCGGACGATGCCGTTCATCATACTGCAATCGCTCTTGAGCAATGACGTGAGCATAAGCGGTGTGTATGTCAGCATGGCATTGATGGTTGCTATGATGACCACCATGTTGCAGATTTTTATTTGCCAAAACCTTACCCGTATCAGCAAACGCACCAATGGGTAATGTGATGAACAAAGCAAATAGAAACAAAACAACCAAAAATGACACATTGGCAAACAAGACATAAAAAGCAGACATTTGACAGCCTTTTTTTAGCTGTTTTTGATGCCAATATTTGGTTACTAAATATCTGGTTACTGTCTGTGTCATCATTGGGTTAAGGACTTTCAAGGTCTTTTGCTTGTTCCCACAGAATATCCATGTCGCCAAGGGTGCTATTTTCAGGGGTTTTGCCAATTTTAGCCAGTTCTTGTTCGACATAAGCAAAGCGTGAGCGAAACTTATGCACACAACTAAGTGTTGCAATCTCTGCATCTAATCCCAATTTGCGAGCAATGTTCACCAAGGCAAAAAAGCAATCGCCCATTTCTTTGTTCATTGCTTGTTTGTTCATCGCTTGCTGTTGATTATCGCACTGCTCTTGATTCAGTCTTTGCCTATCTTTAATCAGGGCTTTTAATTCGTCAATTTCTTCTTGTAGTTTGTCAATGGCATCAAACACCCCCACATCATCATCGCTCCAATCAAAACCAAGTTTGCTGGCATGGTGTTGTAAAGCTTGGGCTTGCATCAATGCTGAGCCTGCTTTGACCTTATCCAACTGACTGACTGCCTTGCCACGAGCCAGTTTATCTGCCAATTCTTGAGCCTTAATGCTGTCCCAACGCTGTTTAACAGCGGCTTCATCGGGTAGATTATCGGCATCAAACACATGTGGATGACGGCGGATAAGCTTCTGTTGCAAGGTTTGGATAACATCCGCCATGCCAAAACGCCCTTCTTCAGCATATAATTGACAATGAAAAACCACTTGTAACAACACATCACCCAACTCAGACTTTAATTCTTCATCATCTGTGCCACCGTCTCGCAAGTCAGCTTGTACTGCTTCTGCCAGTTCATAAGCTTCTTCAATGGCATAAGGAATCAGACTTTGATTGGTCTGTTTGATGTCCCATGGACAATCCGCTCGTAACCGTGCCATCAATGACAGTAAGTCAGCAAATTGTCCTGTGGCAACTGGGGGATTATCAACAGTCGGTATGGGTGCAGTTACCACAGTGGTTATGTTGGTGGGTGGGTGAACTGAGTGGATTAATGAGTTGATTAAATTGATGTGGTTAGCTTGATTGGTCATCACAATACCTTTGTTAATCACAATGCCCTTGTTAATCGTGCCAATGACGTTAAAAAAAAGACGTTAAGCAAAAGACGTTAAACAAAAGACATTAAGCAAAAAATGTAAAATGCCATTTAAACAAATTTTTGCACAAAACACACACATAGCAACAGGATAACATGCCAATTTATAGCAATATGTGCTAAAGTAGACAACGGTTTAAGAGCGGTTTAAGTAAAGTCGATGATGGTTCAAGTGTACCAATTTGAATTGAACTTGTTACTTGTCATTAAACCCAACTTGAATCCAAATAGAACCTAAAAATGTTAACATTGTAACTAAAAATGTAACATTGAACCTTAAATACAAATACACCATTTACTCTACCATAATCAACAAATAAGGAAAACATTCTCATGAAATCATTATATTCAACTCAAGCCACGGTAACAGGTGGACGCACTGGTAAAGCAACACTGAGCGACAGCGATTTAAGCATCAACATGGTATCACCTGGTAGCGGTCAGGACGGCAATAATCCTGAACAGTTATTTGCTGTTGGCTATGCTGCCTGTTTTGATGGGGCTTTATCTGTGGTCAAAAAATCACAAAATGTTAACTTTGCATCAACCACTCAAATCACCGTGGAGCTGTTGCAAGGTGATGAACATGATTATCAGTTGGCGGCCAAAATTCATGTCATTGCAAAAGACACTGAATTATCTTCTGATGATGTGCAAAAATTAGTTGAAAAAGCTCACGAAGTTTGCCCTTACTCTAAAGCCACCAGAGGCAATATTAAAGTAGAAGTAACATCAGAAGTTCAATAATTGCCATTTTTTACCATCAAAAGCCCCAAATCACAAATATGGTTTGGGGCTTTTATCGTTTTTTTGTTAGTTTTTTCATTTTTTGTTATTTGATGCCACATGACCATGACCAACAACACCATGACCAGCCACCAAAACCCACATGTACCCAACCAGTCTGCTATGAATCTAACCCAACTTTCTTCAGCCCAACTGCATCAGTTACATGACATGCCCAATGTGGCAATCATGGACACCACACACATTAATAAAGAACAGCCACCTTTTGTGTTGGTTGATGGCTCTTATTATCTGTTTCGTACTTATCATGCCCTGCCACCGATGACCACCAGCAAAGGTTTACATACCAACGCCATCAAAGGCACATTAAATGCACTCAACAAGCTGATGCGTCGTCATCACCCCACACACATGGCAGTGGCATTTGACAGCAAATCACCCACGTTTCGCCACAAGCTGTCTTCTGATTATAAAGCCAACCGCCCATCTATGGACAGCGAACTTGCTGAGCAAATCCCCTACATTCATCGTCTGATTCAAGCGTTAGGAATTCCACTGATTCACATCGAAGGAGCAGAAGCCGATGACATCATTGGCACACTGACCCATCGTGCTTGTCAAGAAGGGCATCATGTCATCATTTCCACAGGGGATAAGGACATGGCTCAACTGGTCAATGACTGCGTGTTGCTAGAAGACAGCTTTACTGGAAAAATCACCGATGTCGCTGGGGTAAAAGAGAAGTTTGGTGTTGAGCCACGACAAATGATAGACTATTTGACCTTAATGGGTGATCGTTCAGATGGCATTAAAGGCATACCTGGAATTGGTGAAAAAACCGCTAAAAAACTGCTTAATGAACACAACAGTTTAGACCGCATCTTACAAAATGTTACCAACATCAAAGGACGAGCGGGTAAAAATCTGGTCGAATATGCCGATGACATTCCCATAAACCGCCAGTTAGCAACCATCGTTACCGATTTACCGATAGGATTGGATTGGAATGACTTGGTCATTAACACCGACCCCACCGCTCACGTTGATGAGCTAAGACAGCTTTATGGTGAGCTTGAGTTTAAAGGTGAGTTGGCATCACTTGGACACCCACACCACCCTGCCAACCGCCATCATATCCAAACACAAAAAACCCCAAATCAAGCCAACACACTCACAAGCACCATCATCGATGATGTCAAATCCAGTAAAGCCAGTCCATCACAGGATAAAGCATGGCACATCATACTGGACGACTCTGCATTTGATGCTTTGGTTAAGCGGCTTAGCACTGCCAAGCAGTTTGTTATTGATACTGAGACCACCGATTTGGATTGGCGACATGCCAAGATTGTTGGGTTATCCTTTGCACTGCAATCTCATGAAGCCTATTATGTGCCATTGGCTCACTGCCATCAAGATGACCCACTCACCAATAAACAGCTCAACCGTGAGCAAGTATTAGCAAAGCTAACACCAATTTTACAAAACCCTGCCATCGGCAAAATTGGGCAAAACCTAAAATATGACGCTCATGTGCTGTCAAATCATGGCATCAACTTAAACATCAACTTTGATAATTGGCAATTTGATACCATGCTTGCCAGCTATGTCATCAACGCAGCTGCCACTCACCATGGCATGGATAACTTGGCACGGCACTATCTAAACACCCAAACCATCAGTTATGAAGACGTGGCAGGTAAAGGGGCAAAACAGGTCAGCTTTGATAAGGTTGCCATTGACATCGCCAGTCGCTATGCTTGTGAAGATGCTGACGTAACCTATCAGTTATTTGAATTGTTTACCCAAACACTAAAAGATGATGACAACAACCAACGCCTATTACATCAGCTTGAAATTCCCATCGCCCAAATCCTAACACAAATGGAATCAGATGGCATTTTATTAGACATTGATTTTTTAACCAAACTGTCTGCTCGTTTTGATGAAGAGATTGCTGTGTTAGAAAAACAGGGGCATAAGCTGGCTGGTGAAGCGTTCAATCTGGCATCTCCCAAACAACTGGGGGAAATTTTATTTGAAAAATTAGGCATCAGTGGTCATAAAAAGACCAAATCAGGACAATATTCCACCTCAGAAGCCATCTTATCCACCATTGACCACCCATTAGCAGACGTGGCACTGGAATACCGCAGTCTTGCCAAACTGAAAAATACTTACACCGATGCCCTAGCAACGGTGGCAGATGCTGACAGCCAACGAGTGCATACCAGCTATCATCAAGCATTGACCAGCACAGGGCGACTGTCATCTACCAATCCAAATTTACAAAACATTCCCATACGCACCAAGACAGGAAGACTGATACGCCAAGCGTTTATCGCACCTGCTAACCGCTTGATTATGGCAGCGGATTATTCTCAAATTGAGTTGCGATTAATGGCTCATTTTTCTGCTGATGCCAATCTTACTCGCGCCTTTAACAAAAACTTAGACATTCACACTGCCACCGCTGCTGACGTACTGGGTAAAACGGTGAATGAAGTCACTGCCACTGAACGCCGTAATGCCAAGGCAATTAATTTTGGTTTGCTGTATGGCATGAGTGCTTTTGGACTTGCTAAGCAGTTGTCCATGAGCCGAGTCGAATCCCAAGAGTATATTGATGTGTATTTTACCCGTTATCCTGCTGTTAAAGATTATATGCAAAACACCCGAGCCTACGCTTATGATAACGGCTATGTGAAGACAATTTTAGGGCGAAAGCTATACACCCCAGACATTCATCACAAAAATCGTATGATAAAACAAGCCGCTGAGCGAGGTGCCATCAATGCCCCTTTACAAGGCAGTGCCGCTGATGTCATTAAGCTTGCCATGATTGCGGTCGATGCCATTATCAAAGATGGTTATGCCAATCATGCCAAGATGTTGCTACAAGTGCATGATGAGTTGGTATTTGAAGTGGATACCAACAAGGCAGATGAATTTGCCAGTGCCATCAAAATTGCCATGCAAAATGTGTTGTCTGATACCGCCAAAACCTTAGGTTGGGACATTGATTTTACAGTGCCATTATTGGTAGAAGTGGGAATGGGTAAGAATTGGGACGAAGCTCATTAGCTTTAAATGGCATGTTGGCTTTATAATCGGCTGATTTTATAATGAGCTATTTTGATGATGAGCTGTTTTGTTTATCTAGCACCAGCATACAGCTATAAAATTCGCATTTTGCCAACGCCACTTTGACACCGCTGACATCTTTATCTTTGATGGTCTGTCCGCTGAGCATTTGCTTCACCAAATTGCCCCCTTGGTCGCCCATCACATGCCGAGCGAGTAAATACGCTTTTTTGGCATGGCTGATGCTGGTTTTTTTCTCACTGTCGCTGTCGTTGGGGTTGGCATAGTACCAGTCAATTTCAAAGTAATTGGCAGAATCCACGATGTCCAGATATGGTTCATCGTTTGCCATATGGCGGTATTTGGTGGCAGGACTGCTGTCAAAATCAAGACTATTTTCGTCAATGTCTTTAGGCTTGTCCAACACTGAAAAAATGGCGTCTGTGTCGCTAAGGGCAATGCGTTTGACATCACCACCGCCCCATGATGGGGTGTCATAATTGATGGTGGTGCTTTGGGTAATGGCGTTGTTTTGGGTGTTTTTTAACTTGACTTTATCCACAGATTTGTCAGTATCAGCAGAATTGGCAGATGTGTCTGCCACCACTTGTTCACTGCTTTTTTGTTGACAACCCCCAAGCCCCATTAACACAGTAAACGACAAAGACGATACGACTAAAAAAGTCGTTAAGTTACGCAAGGCTGGCATATATAAGCACTCTTTGAGTAAAAAACTTCAGTTGGCTAAGTTTATTAAGTTTATTGAGTTGGCTAAGTTTATTAATGAATATGTTTATGAGCATTTCGTTAAGTTTACTTTTTTTTGTCAGTTTTGACCAGTTTTTAGATTGGCTTTTAGCAATAGGAACATCACCCATCATGCCCTTACATTTCATTGTCATTGGCAATCCCATCAGTCACAGTAAATCGCCCCAAATTCATCATGCGTTTGCCAAGCAAGTGGGCTTAGACATCTGCTATCAACGACAGTACTGCCCCAATGATGCCAATGCCTTTACTGCTGTGGTGGGGGCGTTTTTTGCTGGGGGTGGTATTGGGGCAAATGTTACCGTTCCCTTTAAACAAATTGCCCATCAGCTGTGCCAACAAACAGGCAGACTGACCGCACAAGCTGAACTGGCACAAGCGGTCAATACCTTGTATCAACAAGATGGCGTTTTGGTTGGGCATAACACCGATGGTAACGGTTTGGTCAATCATTTGCATCAACTTGGCTGGCTGAGTTCAACCAATTCTACCAATAACAATTCTACCAATAACAATTCTAACAGCAACCATTTTGCCAGTAAAAAGGTTGCCATCATTGGGGCAGGTGGGGCGACTCGTGGCATCATTTTACCCTTGCTGTCAGCAGGCATTCATCATATTGACATCGCCAATCGCACCGTGGATAAAGCCAAACAGCTCATTTGTGATTTGCATTCAAAAGCCAAACAGATGCCCAATGACATCAAACATCTGTTCGCTCAAGCGTCATTATCTGCTTGTGCCATTGATGCACTAATGGGGCATTATCATCTCATCATCAACGCCACTTCGGTGGGGTTATCAGATTCTCGTTTGCCTTTATCAGAGCATCTTCGTTGTCAGCATGCTTATGATTTGATGTATGGGCGAGAATTGCCATTTTTGCAACACTTTGACGCATTAGGAGCAGACACCAGTGATGGCATGGGCATGTTGATTGGGCAGGCGGCGTTAAGCTTTAAACAATGGACTGGTCAATCTATTGATACGAGCCAAATTTATAAATAAAAGTTATTAAAACAATATAATTATATGAAATAATTTTATTATTAATAGGTTTATAAAAATCTTTTGGTTATACTGAAGTTGGTTATGCCTGCTTATCAATTTACGTACATAAGGAAATTCCATGCTGACTTATAAAGCCCCCTTGCGTGACATTAAATTTTTGCTAAATGATGTGTTTGATTATCCCTCACACTTTAAGACTTTAAGAAATGGCGATAATGCTGACCCCGAAACTGTGGATATGATTTTACAGGGCTTGGCAGACTTCACCGAGACCGTGCTGTCCCCTCTTTATCAGCCTGCTGATGAAGAAGGCTGTCATTTTAAAGAAGGTGAGGTAACCACACCAAAAGGTTTTAAAGAAGCATATGATCAGTTTGTTGAAGGTGGCTGGCAAGGGCTGTCTTATCCTGAAGAATACGGTGGTATGAACCTACCCATGTCATTAAACTTAATCAAGTCTGAAATGATGGGTACTGCCAACTGGCCTTGGGCAATGTATCCTGGGCTGTCCACAGGCTGTATCAACACCATCATGCAATATGGCACTCAAGAACAAAAAGACGTGTATCTGCCCAAACTGGTTGATGGCACTTGGGCTGGCACCATGTGCTTGACTGAGCCACAGTGTGGCACAGATTTGGGACAAGTCAAAACCAAAGCTGACCCCAACAAAGACGGCTCATACACACTCAATGGCACTAAAATCTTCATCTCCAGTGGTGAGCATGACCTGACCGAGAACATCATTCACATCGTATTGGCACGCTTGCCCAATGCCCCTGAAGGCACCAAAGGCATCTCATTGTTTATTGTGCCAAAGTTTTTGCCAGATGAAAACGGTGAGATTGGTGAGCGTAACGGCGTTACTTGTGGCTCAATCGAACATAAAATGGGCATTAGCTCATCTGCCACTTGTGTGTTGAACTTTGATAACGCCATCGGTTTTTTGATTGGTGAGCCTCACAAAGGACTAAAAGCCATGTTCACTTTCATGAACACCGCTCGCATTGGCACAGGCATTCAAGGCTTGGCACATTGTGAACTTGCGTTCCAAAATGCCCTACCCTATGCCAAAGAACGTCGCTCGATGCGTGCATTATCTGGCACGAAAGAAGCCAATAAACCTGCCGATGCCATCATCTATCATGCTGATGTCGCACGCATGTTACTCACCATGAAAGCCTTTGCCGAAGGCGGTCGCTCAATGATTTATCACGTTGCTCGCTATGGCGATAAAATGGCTGAAGGCATCGCCACAGGCAATGACAAAGAGTTTCACAAATGGGACGATAAATTGGGCTTTTTTACCCCTGTTATCAAAGGCTTTTTAACCGAACTTGGTATTGAAGCTGCCAAACATGGTCAACAGGTCTATGGCGGTCATGGCTACATCAAAGAATGGGGCATGGAACTGATTGCCCGTGATGCACGAATTGCCACCCTTTATGAAGGCACAACAGGCGTGCAGGCACTTGATTTATTGGGGCGTAAGGTCATCTTGCAATCCAAAGGCAAGGTGGTGCGTGATTACACAGCAGGCATCATGAAGTGGTGTGGCGAATATGCCTTAGATAAAGACATGCGTAAGTTTGTTTGGGCGTTGACTAAGCTATGTGCTGAGTGGAATACCCTAACCGTGCGTATCATGTTAATGGCACGCAAAGACCGTGAAATCATCTCAGCTGCCAGCGAAGACTATTTGATGTATGTTGGTTATGTGATGATGGGCTATCATTGGGCTCGCATGGCGGCCGTGGCATATGACAAGCTAGAAAATGGTGGCAGTGAATCTGCTGAGTTCTATAAAGCCAAAATCCAAACAGCAGAGTTCTATTTTGATAAAATCTTGCCACGCACGTCAGGGTTAGCAGAGAGCATGGTTGCCCCAAGTCAATCCATGACCGACATGGAAATTGACAATTATTCGTTTTATGATGAATGATGGGTTTTATGATGAATAATGAATTGTGTTGGCACATTCTTGTGTTGGCACAATCACCATAAAAACCCCAAGCGTTGGCTTGGGGTTTTTATGGTTTTGGATTGATGGGGGTTGTTTGCCATGGCTTATGATTTGGTAAGTGATATTGAAACAAGTAACCATTTACCATATTCATTTTTCATGATGAAATGCCTTGTCTCAGGTTTTCCTGTGGTATTAGAGCTAAATACCGCACTGAATTTCAACGTATTTTCTCCATCTAAACGCCAACCACCGACATTATTCACCGTCAAACATTGATCTTTTGGCTCACCCACCATAAAGGGAATGATGGAATGATTAACACCATGATTGGGTGATAAAGCATCACCTGCTGCCAAATCATAACCTTGTACTTGGCATGAAGCGACCAATAGAACCTGAGAAATATTGTGCTTTGCACCAAGAATCGCATTATCTAATTTTGTATCTCCAGTATGAATTGTTAAATTATTGGCAATGCTTGCTAATTGAGACTCGGTTGGGGAAGCAATGGCTGAACTGCTCACTGTCATCACGTTACCTGTCATCACGTTACCTGACGTATTATGATTACCTGTCGTCGTATTGACTGTATTTAATACTTGATTAACCGCCCCAAGTGCTTTGTTTACCTCATCAAAAAAACCAGCATTCGCATGGTTGCTTATGATAAGGACAGATGAAGCCATCATTAGTTTTAAAATATTCATAGCATTCCTTTGTTAAATGTTTAAAATGTTTAGAAACCACAATTTACCATATCAAATCCTAAATCCATTAACAATCAACATATCAAATCTGCAATTCACCAATATCCGCCACACTCAAAAACAGATTTCTCACCTGTTTAAGCAAGGCTAAACGATTGTTTTTTAAACCCACCTCATCGGTATTGACCATGACTGTGTCAAAAAATGCGGTCAATGGCTCAGCAAGATTGGCTAAAGCGGTTAAAATGCCTTGATAATCAGCATTTTCTTGTAACGGTTTGGTCACTGTTTGGGCGTTTTGTGTCGCTTTAAAAAGCTCTTTTTCAGCAGATTCGGTGAGCAGATTTTTATCAACCGTTTGGCTAATGTTGCCATCAACCTTGGCTAAGATGTTGCCCACCCGTTTGTTGGCTTGTGCCAAGCTTTGTGCTTGGGGCAAACGACGAAACGCCTGCACAGCACGGATACGCTCGTCAAAATCCAATGGCATGTGCGGATTTATCGCTTGTACTGATTGAATGGTATCCACCGCCACACCTTGGTCTTCATACATTGCACGGTAGCGAGCATTGATAAAGTCCATCACATCAGTGAACGTTTTGCCCAGATTGTCAATTTTATTGCCATAATTTTTTAGGGCTTGCTCAATTAATATCACCAAATTGAGCGGTAACTTTTTTTCAATTAAAATTCGCAAAATACCGATGGACGCTCGCCGTAAACTAAACGGGTCTTTTGAGCCTGTTGGGGCTTGCCCAATGGCAAAAATACCCACCAAAGTATCAATGCGGTCAGCCAATGCCAATGCTGTGCCAATATCAGTCGTGGGTAGGTCATCGCCACTAAATTTTGGCAAATATTGCTCTTTGATGGCATCTGCCACCGCTTTAGGCTCGTTATTTAAGTGAGCGTAATAAGTGCCTGCCACCCCTTGTAATTCAGGAAATTCACCCACCAATGTGCTTGCCAAATCGCATTTGGATAAGATGCCTGCTCGAGTGGCATATTCTACATTAGCGCCGATTTGATTGGCAATAAAGGCACAAAGTTTGGCAATGCGTTCAGATTTTTCCCAAATTGTGCCAAGTTTTTCTTGAAATACTCGGTTTTTTAGATTTTCAGTCAGGGCAAATAAGGGTTGTTTTTGGTCTTGTAAAAAGAAAAATTCAGCATCAGCAAGGCGTGGGCGCACCACTTTTTCGTTGCCTGCGATGACTTGTGATTTGTCTTTGCTATCAATGTTACTGATAAAGATAAAATAAGGCTGTAGTTTGCCATCTTTATCGGTTAGGCAAAAATATTTTTGGTCAGCTTGCATGGTGCTGATTAGCGCTTCTTGTGGTACTGCCAAAAATCGCTTCTCAAAACTGGCTCTCATGGCAATAGGTAAATCCACAAGGGCGGTAACCTCATCAAGCAAGTCTGGTGGTACGATGGGCATCGCATTCACTTCATCGGCAAGGTGCTGTACTTGGTTTTTAATGTCAGCTTGACGTTGGTCAAAGTCAGCTTTGACAAAGGCATTATCCAAAATTGCTTCATAATTATCAGCGTGGTCAATCGCCACACATTCAGGAGCATGAAAACGATGCCCACGGGTTTGATTGCCAGTTGGGTGTCCTTGAATGATGGCATCAATGACTTTGTCATCTGCCATTAATACCACCCACTGCACAGGACGGACAAATTCATCACGGCTGTCTGCTGAACGCATACGCTTGGCTATGGGCAAGTCATCTAAGGCTTTTTGTAATATGGTGGGTAATAGGTCGTTGGTGGCTTGACCTTGCACCTGTAATTCATGACCGACATAGTCGCCTTTATCGGTCTTGATGATGATAAGGTCATTGACATCAATGCCTAAGCCTTGGGCAAACCCTTGGGCGGCTTTGGTGGGGTTGCCATCTGAGTCAAACGCACCCTTGACAGCTGGGCCTCGTTTTTGTTCCACTCGGTCGGGTTGTTTGTTGCTGATGCCATGGATTTGTAGGGCAAGACGGCGTGGGGCAGCATAACTTTTGATGTTGTCAAAACTGATATTGGCTTCAGCCAACGCTTGGCTGACATTGTCATTTAACGCATCACGCAGTTGTCTTAGGTTTTTGGGTGGCAATTCTTCTGTGCCAAGTTCAAATAAAATCGTGGTCATGGTGGTCATTTATCCTTTTCATTACTTTTATGGCTTTGCTTTTGTGGCTTTGCTTTTTATTGGGCTTTTTTGGCTTTCTTTGATTGCGGTTGATTTTATTATAACAAAACCATGATAAAAATTTGCTGATGTTTTGTTTGCTTATTGGCTTAAGCAAGTTTGTTAATCACCTGAGTCAAAAAACATGCTAAGATGATGACGCCCCAAAACAGCAAATAAACACATAGATAAAATAGCGATAAAATAGCCACGTTTTTAGGAACGATTATGATTTATGACATCATTGGTGATGTACACGGACAAGCCAATAAGCTGATAGGACTGCTTGGCAAACTTGGCTATCAGCAACACTTTTATGAGCAAAATGATGAACAAAATGGCATCACCACCCCCTATTATCAACCACCCGTGGGTCATCATGCTGTCTTTATTGGTGATTTGATTGATAGGGGTAAACAAGAAGTAACAACGCTACAGATTGCCTTTGCCATGAAAGATGCGGGGGTGGCGGACATCGTCATGGGCAATCATGAATACAATGCCCTTGCCTACGCCACCAAAAACCAAATTTACCATACTGACAATGCTGACAATGCCAACAACATTGACAATCACAATGGGGGTTATTTACGCTCACATTCGGACGTGCATCATCGTCAGCATCAAGCATTTTTGGCAGAAGTGCCGTTTGGCTCAGATGCTCACGCTTATTGGCTGTCTCGCTTTTATGAGCTACCTCTATGGCTTGAGACACCACACGCCTGCTTTGTTCATGCGTGTTGGGACACTGACAGCATGGCGGTATTAGCACCGCTATTGACCAATGACAACCGCCTTACTCCACATGCCTTACAACTGACAGGACAAAAAAACTCAATACAATACGATGCCCTAGAACGTGTGCTAAAAGGGGTAGAAACGCCCCTGCCTGATGGCTTATATCTGCTGGATAAAGACGGTGGCAAACGCCACAATGTGCGAGTCAAATGGTGGCTAGATGAACTTAACAACCGTCCCATTCATCAGATAGCTCACGCCCCTAATTTCGCCTTAGCCAGCATTCCCATTGATGCGATTAGCCCACCCATCGAATTTGGATTAAAGACGGATAAGCCTGTGTTTATTGGGCATTATTGGTTGACTGGCACACCCAAGCCGTTAAGTGAGCAAGTGGTGTGTGTGGATTATTCAGCAGCAAGTAAGACAGGGTACTTGACGTGTTATCAGTTTGACACGGGCAATCCATTGCCGTTATCAGCAGATAATTTTGTGCAATATCGGCAGGACTAATAAGCAAACTACATGTTAATTTTGAGATTGCCCAAACCATTTTTGCTCAATTTGCTGGTATTTGCCATTTTGACGAATATTGGCCAGCCCCTGATTGATTTGATTTAGCAGTGCTGTGCTGTCTTTTTTTACCACAATGCCATAAGGGTCATCACCAAACTCTTTATCTATCATTAAGGCAAGATTTTTATCCGCTTGTTGCTGTTGATAATATTGCAAAATGCCACTGTCATGCACCACCGCATCGGTTTGATCATTGACCAAACTTTTGACTAAAGGGAACACCATGTCTTTATTTGTGGTGTCAATGCCCATCTCTTTCATCTCTCTTTCTTGTATTGTTCCTGCCATCACCTCTACCCGATGACCTTTTAAGTCTTTAAAAGATGTGATGTTAGCAAGCTTAGGTTGGGTTAGGGCTGCTTGGTATGAGACATAATAGGGGTTAGAGAAATTATGAATTTTTTGACGTTCTGGGGAAGCACTGATGTGGGCAATGGCAATGTCCGCTTTGCCTTCAGCCATGCTTGGTAATATCAATGGCCATGGCAATATGTCATAGGTAACAGCAAAATTTTGGTCTTGGGCAATGGCATTCATCACATCAATGTCAAACCCTGCTGGTTGTCCACTTTCATCACGGTAGGTAAAAGGCATGCCATCAGAATCAGTATAGACCTTATAAGTGACATCAGTACTGGAAGTATGAGTGGCATGATTTGGGTTGTCTGTCGCATCAGATGACGCATGCGTTTGCGTCTCGCCAGAGCCACTTCCAGAAACATTTTCAGAACCACCAGCAGGCGAACCACCACACCCTGATAACAGGCTGGCGGTTGCAAACAACAACATCAAAGATAATGGCTTGACTGAGCATTTGGTAAATAAGGATTTACTTAAAGCACTTTTTGTTAAAACACGGCTGCTTAACACATTGAGAAGTGAAGAATGATTCATATTGCACCTTGATATTTATTGTTAAATTCATTACTTTTCTTAATTATGAGCATTTTGCTGAATAAAATGGGCATACGATAATGCCATTATATTGATGAATAATGATGAATAATGATGAATTTTGCCATTTTACCCAAACAGGTATCAAGAAGTAAGTCCAAAAAAAAGACAGGCCAGCACATGATACAATGGTGAAATGCCAATCACACCATACATCAACTGTCCAGCCTGTCTTGGCACAGTATAAAGAAAAGCGGCAAAAAAAGCCATGCTAAAGACCGCCAATGCTAAGACCGCCAATGCTAAGATTGTATGTGATTGAATATGATGGTTTTTGCCTCACTTCAGACGTTAAAACAAATAAGATAAAACAGAGATGTAAGATAAAACAGAGATGAAACAGGTAACATAAGACAGACAAAAAAGGAGCATCAACCATGAGAATACGCATCATCAGCATCGGACAAAAAATGCCCAACTGGGTAGAAACTGGTTTTAAAGAATACCACAAACGCATACAACCCATGCTCAGCACGGAGCTGATTGAGCTGGCTGCTGCCAAACGCCACAAAAATCCGTCTTTGGCAAATGTGGTTCAATATCGCCAGGCTGAAGGTGAAGCGATTTTAAACACACACGCCCAAGCCAGCCAAGAAAAACTGTGGGTATTGGATATCAAAGGAACGATGCTATCAACAGAACACTTAGCCAGCAAACTGGCAACCGCCATGCAAGACGGTAACGACATCGCTTTGGTGATTGGCGGGGCGGACGGTGTGTCGCCAGAGGTGCTTGCCCAAGCGGATTTTAAATGGTCTTTGTCTCATCTCACTTTGCCACACCCAATGGTGCGAGTGGTGTTAATGGAACAACTGTACCGTGCCATGAGCATCAATCACAACCACCCATACCATCGAGGGAATTGACATCACATAAAACGTTGAGCAAAATATCACACAAATTTGCAACCGTGGCATTTTATCGTTGCTGACGATGACGCAGGTAAAGAGCAAGTTGCCAATGACCACACATCACAGCGGTGATTGAGCAAGAAACCCAAGATGGTCGCCATGACACTGATGATTTTAATGACTGATGATGATTTTAATGCCAAATTGGCAAAATCTCGTTTGCTAACTGATGTGGTGTTTGGCCAATATTGAGAATCAATTCAAAAGGTAATGGCATGAATCACAACAGCGACAAATCCACCCCACTTGGCATCAGTAAGCTGATACAAAGGCGTATCAGCTCAGCGGTGTTAAAGACCCTACACGCAAGCAACACGGTCAGTGAGCCAGACGGCAAACGAAACGGTGAGCCAAACAATGAAGCAAACGATGCGTCAGCCACATTGTCCACATCGCTCACTGAACAACAGCCACACGCCATTGATGTCAGCAGTCTGACCTCCTTACCAGCGGTATTTATCTCGCATGGTGCTCCAACATTGGCAACCGAGCAATCTGCCACCACCCACGCATTGGCACGAATGGGACAAAACCTACCTAAGCCTATCGCCATTATCATCATGTCAGCACATTGGCAATCGCCCAAACTGGAGATTAACAACAACCCCAGCCCTGCCACTTGGCATGATTTTAGTGGGTTTGACCGCTCACTTTATCAGATAAACTACCCTGCCAAAGGGGCACAAGCCTTAGCAGAGACGCTCAGCGATGAGCTGGCAGGTGTGTTGGCAGAATATGGGGACGTGTTTGCCAGTGATTCTGATAAGCAAAAGGATAAAACACACACCAACACAAAGATCAGTACCAACCCTTTGCGTCCTTTTGACCATGGGGTTTGGGTGCCTTTGTTGCACCTATACCCACAAGCAGACGTGCCTGTGGTACAATTATCACTGCCCACACACTTTGATTCTCATGCCTGCTATAAGCTTGGGGCGATGCTATCAGGTTTGCGTCATTTACAAATCTTGCTAATCGGTTCAGGCAGTATCACCCACAATCTAAGTCATTTACGATGGCAAGCGGACACCGAAGACAAACTTGCCAAAGACTTTAAAGTATGGCTATTACGCCAGCTTAAGACCGACATCGCAAGTGCATTGGACTGGCAGACGTTTACGGATTATCAACAAGTACACCCAAGCGATGAACATTTATTGCCGTTATTTTTTGCTTTAGGAGCAGGGCAACGAGTGTCAGTGGTACATGAAAGCATGATACATCATAGTTTGGGTATGGACATTTATCGGTTTGATTAGGGGTTTAATGGCACGACAAATCCCAAAACGCACAGCACCGCTTAGCCATCTTATTCTTAATCACTTTATTCTAAGCCTCTTATTCCAAGCTTAATGTTAATTCAAACTTAACTTTGGGTTAATCTTCCATACCAATACCGTGCCAATTAACATCAGCACAAACATCGTCATGCCAAGCTTTGCCACAGGATTGATGGGCAGTAAATTCAGCAAAAATCCACCAAATATCCCCACACTAAACATCAATGCCCCTTGCAACGCACTTGCCATACCAGCTCGATGTTTTTGAAACGCCAACGAAATTGCCCCAGCGTTGGGCTGAGTCAAACCAAGCCCAGAAATGCACATAAAAATGCACACCAACACCAAAGGCAACCACGCCGTTGTCCCCATGGTCAAACCAAGCAACATTAGCCCAGCAGAAGCGATGGCCTGTTGCATTGCCCCAAAACGCAAAATACTCACCAAGCGAAAATGGTTGGTCAGCCATTGATTGAGTTGAGTCAAGGCAATATAGCCTGCTGCATTCGCCCCAAAAACCACACTAAACGTGGACTCAGACAGCCCATAGCTTTCCATCAACAACTCTGATGCTGAACTAATATACACAAACATCGACCCCATCAACAGACCACCGCCAATGGCAGGCAGGCTAAACCGCTTATCGGTCAACAGTTCCCAATACTGCTTAAACACTTGCTTAATAGAATGATGGTTACGGTATTCTGGCGGTAAGGTCTCTTTAAAAAACAACTTGGTTAAGAGCAAATTGAGTACCCCAAACGCAAGTAAAAACCAAAAAATGGCATGCCAATCAAAAAACCGTAAAAATACCGCTCCCAAAGATGGGGCCAAAATCGGAGCAATGCCCATCACCAACACCATCAAAGAAAATGCCTTTGCCATCTGTTTTGGGCTCATCACATCACGAATGGCAGCTCGGGTAACCACCGACGTTACACATGCCCCCAAAGCTTGCATGGTGCGAGCAATAAACAGCACATACTCACTGCTTGTGGTTACACAAACCAAGGTTGCCAACACAAATAAAGTCATGCCAATGTATAATGGCAATACTCGCCCAACTCGGTCGCTAAACGGTCCATAAAATAGTTGTCCAAACACCAATCCCACAAAATACGCTGGCACAGAATTGGCAATAAAAGCGGTTGACACACCAAAGTCATCTGCCATTGCTGGTAAGGCTGGTAAATACATGTCAATTGATAAAGGACCAATGGCAACCATTATCCCCAACATCATCACCCATAGCTTGGCAAAGGTGGGGTTATGTGTGTTGGGGCTAGGTGTGTTGATAGATGTGTGGGGGCTGTCAGTTGATGACTGCTGGGTTTGGTTGGTCATTTGGTATTTATTTGTATTTTTTGGTGTTTATTGTGTTTGCTGTGCAAGCATTGCGTCAGATGACACGACCATAGATGACACGACTATTGAATACAAAATCAATGCTCCCGAGTCGCCCGAAATTCCACTTCAGGATACCGCTCTTGCATCAGTTGTAGATTGACACGGCTGGGGGCAAGATAGGTCAAATAGCCACCACCATCAATCGACAACTGGTCATGGGCTTTTTTCTTAAATTTGGCAAGCACAACAGGATCATTGCAATGTATCCAACGCACAGTGGCAATGGATACAGGCTCAAAACTGCATTGTACCTTATACTCTTCTTTTAAACGATGAGCAACCACATCAAATTGCAATACCCCAACTGCCCCCAATATCAAATCATTGTTAATTTGAGGCATAAATACTTGTGTTGCTCCTTCTTCAGACAGCTGTTGCAAGCCTTTTTGTAGGGCTTTAGACTTGAGCGGGTCTTTTAGCACCACACGGCGGAACAGCTCTGGGGCAAAGTGTGGAATGCCTGTAAAATTAAGCTTTTCACCAGAGGTGAAGCTATCACCAATCTGTATCGTGCCATGGTTATGCAAACCAATGATGTCACCGGGGTAGGCTTCTTCTAGGGCTTCACGGTCGCCTGCCAAAAAGGTCAACGCATCAGAGATACGCACCTCTTTGCCAATACGAACGTGATTCATTTTCATGCCTTTTTCGTATTTACCTGAGCAAACCCTTAAAAAAGCAATGCGGTCACGGTGGCGAGGGTCCATGTTGGCTTGGATTTTAAACACAAATCCAGTAAAGTCGCTTTCGGTGGCAGATACCACACGCTCTTTGGCGGGGTGGTCTTTGGGAGCGGGGGCATGTTCGATTAACGCATCTAACACCATGTTAACACCAAAGTTACCTAATGCCGTACCAAACAACACAGGCGTTATTTCTCCTGTTAAAAAGGCATTGACATCAAAATTTTCTAGTGCCAGTTGTACCAATTCAAGCGACTCTTCAAAGGCAGTGAACATCAGATTCCCCAAACGTTGTCTGATGTCTGGATAATCGTAGCCGTCTCGCACTTCGATGTCCACAATCTCACCACCATGCCCTTTTTGATAAAAGTAAGTCTTATTTTCGGTCAAATGATACACGCCAACAAAGTCTTGCCCCATACCCACAGGCCAGGTGATGGGGACACACTTGATGTTTAAAACCGTTTCAATTTCGTCAAGCAGCTCAAGCGGATCACGGATTTCTCGGTCAAGTTTATTGACAAATGAGATGATGGGTGTATCACGCATTCGGCACACGTCCATCAGTTTGATGGTGCGTTCTTCCACGCCTTTTGCCCCATCAATCACCATCAAAGCACTGTCCACAGCGGTGAGCGTGCGATAAGTGTCTTCACTAAAATCAGCGTGTCCGGGTGTGTCTAATAGATTAATCACATGGTCTTTATAAGGGAATTGCATCACGGAAGTGGTGATGGAAATGCCACGTTCTTGCTCCATGCTCATCCAGTCACTGGTGGCATGGCGGTCAGATTTGCGAGATTTGACCTCGCCTGCCACTTGAATGGCCTGCCCCCATAACAGCAGTTTTTCGGTCATGGTGGTTTTACCCGCATCGGGGTGCGAAATGATGGCAAATGTTCTTCTAGCCTTGATTTCATTTAGATGTGATTTCAATTTAAGCCCTTTTATTACCCTATTACCAGTATTGTCAACATGTACACCATATTGTTAATGATACACGCCAAAATAGGTGCACGCCAAAAAATAAAAAAATAGGTGCACACTCAAATCATGTTGCTTATTATATCATGACAGTTTTGTCTGCTTAAAAAATAATGACATCACCATGCAACCATGCGACATTTCACCATTTCACCATTTCACCATTAAATGGTGTTACATTGTTTTGCAATGTTTTTAAACGGTTCTACAATAGGTTCTACAACATTTTCCAAGTTACTTTATCCACTTGAACATTGGCATCGTTTGCCTGTGTGTCTGGGGGTTCATGGTTGGGCAAAGCGTGATTTTCTGGTTCATGCGATGATTGATTTTGCTGTTGGGCAATTTCACTGGCTAAGTCAACCGTTTGCATCTCTTTAAGTGCTTCTAGCAACAGCTCATAGCTGGGTGAGAGCATCGCCATTTGTGATGGGTTATTTTGCTTAACATTAAGCAAACATTTGTCTTCAAAATCTTGACTGGCTTGGCGGATTTTTGGCACACCTGTGTAGCGACTTGCTCCCAAAATTCGATGACTTATCTGTGCCAATTGTTCTCTATCACATGCTTGCCATGCTCGTTGTAGTCTGTCTTTATCGTCGCTGATGCCATCTTGCATCATGTGTAATAGTTTGACTGCCAACTCTGAGTTATGTGCCGCTCGAGTTAAGGCATCTTGCCAGTCGATTGATTTGTCTGTGTGGGTGTCCGTCATTTTATCAGCGTTGTCATGATGATTGACATTGTCATGATGATTGGTGTTGGCATGATGATTGGTGTTGGCTTGCCTTTGCTTGTCGTCAACACTGCTGATGCTGGCTTTAGCAAGGTCATTGATGGCAGATGCTGGCGGGGTTAGCCAACGTTGCAATACTTGTTGTAGTTGTGGTCGGCTAATGGGCTTGCCTATAAAGTCATCCATGCCTGATGTGGCCATGTTGGCTTTTTCGTCAGCGACACTGTGAGCAGATAAAGCAATGATGGGTGTGCGGCGGCGTTTGCCATTGCTTTCGATTTTACGGATTTGTTGGGCGGTTTGGTGTCCTGACATTTTTGGCATTTGAATGTCCATAAATATCAAATCAATGTCTGGTTGACGGAAGCTACTGATGATTTCTAACGCATCAAAGCCGTTAGTGGCGGTTACCACGTCGATGCCCATTTCTGCCAATAACGCATCAAGCACCAATAAATTGGGTAAATGGTCATCAACCGCCAGTACCCGTTTGCCTTGCCATGGCAGATGCTCAGGCTTGGAAGTTGGGCGTTTTTGTGAGTCCAACCAGCCATAAAATTGCCGTTTGCCAAAAGGTTCATATAAAACAGCCGCTTGATAACGGCTCAACAATCCCATGTCTATTGCCACTTGATAACCATACAACGCCAAATCACCTTGATAATGCAGACGGATTTGCTTGAGTAAGGCAGTCATGCCATCACTGTCGGTATTATTGACAGTATCGACAATCACATAGTCATAAGGTTGGGTATGTTCTTTTAAGGCGGTCAACAACTCCGCCAAACCATAAGCTTGGGTCAAATGAATGGGCAAAGGTTGCAAGCTGGCAGTCAATGCGTGCATGACCGCATCGCTTTCAAGCCATACCAAAAGGCGGTATGGCTTGCTGTGAAAACTGCCTTGCAAATCCCTGATGGGCTTGAGTATTGGCAAAGGCATGTCTGCTGCCAATGGCACATCGAGAATGTTCACTTGGGTGGGCAGTCCAAACCAAAATGTTGAGCCAGATTTGGCAAGGTTATGCTGTTCATTATCCCAATAACCAATCTGACCACCCCACAACCGAGTCAACTGCTTACTGATGACCAAGCCCAAACCTGTGCCACCATATTGCCTTGTGGTTGATGGGTCGCCTTGACTAAAAGACTGGAACAGATGGGCTTGGTCTTCTTTAGCAACCCCACGCCCTGTGTCTTGAATGGCGATTAACAGCTGATTGTCTTTATCTTCATCGACACGCACTTGTATCAGCACTTGCCCCACATCGGTAAATTTAATGGCATTACCCACCAAATTGGTCAATACCTGCTTGATGCGTAACGCATCGCCCACCATTCGCATCGGCACATCATGATAATAATTCACCGCCAATCTTAGCCCCTTTTCGCTTGCTAAAGGCGATAGCATGTCCGCAACATCATAAATGACATCGTATAAACCAAATTCATGATATTCTAGCTCCAGCTTACCTGCTTCAATTTTAGAAAAATCCAACACATCATTCACCAATGCCAACAGATGAGCAGATGATTTGCGAATGGTCTGCACATATAAGTCTTGTTCATCGCTTAACTTGCCATGCCGTGCCAACAGATTGCTAAAGCCATCAATGCTGTTAAGCGGTGTTCTCAGCTCATGGCTGATGTTTGCTAAAAAAGCGGACTTTGCAGCACTGGCAGTGATGGCAGCATCACGAGCGTTACGGATTGAAATGTTTTGCATCTCCATGGCATCAAAGGCCTGCCTTAAATCCGCTTCAGTCTGTTCAGCATGTTCTTTTAGCTCTTGAAAGCTTGAATACACTCGCCTTAACGTATAAACCAAATCTTGTTGTAATAGATTAATCTCCCCTTCTGACCGCACCGCAATGGGCTGATACAACGTATCAATCGTTACCCTTTGTAAATACATACGCATTTCATAAATCGGAGCAACCCAGCGTTTGGCATAACCATTGATGCTCAGCAACAACATCAAAATGGTAAACAGCCCCGTTACCGCCAGCGCCAGCATAATCCTAAGATTGGCGTTATCAATCGGCTCATTATCCATGTTAATGATGAGCCAATATCGCCGATTGTCATCAGCGATGATTTGTCGTTTGTACTCTGTTCCCCCCTCTTCTGTCCCCACATCATTTTGATAACCAACCGCATGGACAATTTGACCGTCATCATCAATGATGCCAATGCGATGTACGTGGGTGTGCATCTTGACATTAAGCAGCGTTTGATGTAATGGTTGATATGGGGGTGATTGATACGAAGAGGATTGATGAATGGGCGTATCTTGTTGAGCCAAAACCGATAACTGCTCACTGATGGCAGGTTCATAACGCAACAACAAAGCTTGAGCAATGGCTTGCTGTTCGTTATGACTGGCACGGCTGGTCTCAGTATACACCAACACCGCTCCCACCATTGCCAACAAACAAATGGGCAAAAACACCAATAAAATTAACTGCCCATAAGCAGAAGTTAAGTCTAAACGTTGTTTTAAACTCACAAAAAGCGTTCCTTGGTTATGATAAACGGATTATAACCAAATTATGTTTTTATGCCAAAATTCGCTACAATGGGCAGTCAACTTATTGATAAAATCAAACACTGATAAACTCAAACAAAATCAAACATTGATAAACATTGATAAACATTGATAAACATTGATAAACATTGATAAACATTGATACAAAACAGAGAGTCACATGAACCTTTTAAACAACCAAACCATCACCAACTTCACCACCAAAACCAGTCAGCTTGCCGACTGTGTGGGCTTAACACCACTGGTCAAACTGCAACGCTTTGGCTCACATGCCACCAATGCCACCTTGCTTGCCAAACTTGAGGGCAATAACCCAGCAGGTTCAGTCAAAGACCGCCCAGCGTTTAATATGATATATCAAGCCGAACAGCGAGGCGACATCAAACACGGTGATACCCTAATCGAAGCCACCAGTGGCAACACAGGCATTGCCTTGGCAATGGTCGCTGCCATGCGTGGCTATAAAATGACGCTCATCATGCCTGCCAACGCCACCCAAGAGCGTAAAGATGCCATGACAGCATATGGTGCAACATTGATTGAAAGTGATGGCATCGAACAAGCCCGAGACATCGCCAAGCAAATGCAAGCAGAGGGCAAAGGCGTGGTACTTGACCAGTTTAACAACCCTGACAATGCCCAAGCTCATTACTTAAGCACAGGACCTGAAATCTGGCAACAAACACAAGGTAAAATCACCCATTTTGTCAGCTCAATGGGAACAACAGGCACCATCATGGGTGTGGGAAAATACCTAAAAGAACAAAACCCCAACATTCAAATCATCGGCCTACAACCTGCCGATGGGGCAAACATTGCTGGCATTCGCCGTTGGCCAACAGAATACTTACCAGGTATTTTTGATGCGTCTTTGGTGGATAAGGTGATGGACATTAAACAGTCTGACGCTGAACACAGCATGCGACAGCTTGCCAAAACCGAAGGTATTTTTGCAGGCGTGTCATCTGGTGGGGCAGCATGGGCAAGCCAAAAAATCGCCCAACAAATCACAACAGATGACCCACATGCACTGATTGTGTTTATCGTCTGTGACCGTGGTGACCGTTATTTATCCACTGGACTTTATTCACAGTCATGACAGTTACGATGACAACCAACTTATCTAATCATTCATCTGTTATCCAACACCAACAACCTGACTTAATCCATCAATCTTAATCCATCAGTGTTATCTAATGCTGCCCAATGCAATGCCGTCTACCTTGCTACCCACTTTGATAAAATAGGATACCATCAATGCCTTTTCCCCAATCGTTACTGGTGTTTGATATTGAAACCGTCCCTGACCTTAAAACAGGCAAGAGACTGTACCCCAACTTAGCCAAGCTGTCTGATGCTGACACTCTGTCTGCTTTGACCGCCATTCGCCAAAGTGAAGCAGGCAATGACTTTATGCGACCACCTTTGCATAAGGTTGCCTGTTTGTCATTATTTTGGTTTGGCTTTACCCAACAGCCAAATCAAGCACAAATGCGACTTAAATCATTTAGCCTAGCAGACATGGACGAAGCACAAATCCTTAGCAAGTTTTTTGCCATATTTGCTGATAAACACCCCAACCGACTGCCCAATTTGGTCAGCTGGAATGGCTCAAGCTTTGACATTCCTGTGCTGATGTACCGTGCCATGTACCATAAACTGTCTGCCCCAGAGTTTTTTGACGAAAACTCCAACCGAGACATTCAATACAATAACTACCTAAACCGCTATCACAATAGGCACACCGACCTGATGGACAAGCTGAGCTTATTTGCTGGTCATAACAAACAACCGCTGGACGTGATGGCAAGCGTTTGTGGTTTTGCTGGTAAAGGGGGCATGAACGGCTCACAAGTGGTGGGGCTTGTACAAGCTGGCAACTGGCAACAATTGACCACTTATTGTGAAAGCGACGTGCTAAATACTTGGCTCATTTATCTGCGATGGCAGTTACTGGTGGGTGGACTTGATGCCACTACCCACCAGCAGTTAGAACAAATCACAGTAAACTACCTTGACACCCTGACCGATGCTCAAGGGCAACGCATTCATCAGGCATTCTTAGACGGCTGGAAGAGGTGATGGCTTATTTGCTGCATCAAATTGGTGCATAACATAAAAGTGCATAAAAAAAGTCCCCCAAACAACTTTGGTTTGGGGGGCTTTTTAATTTAACGTGCTTAATTTAACAAGCATTAACAGCAGACAAATTACCAAGTGTGTTTATTTTTCTCAGTCCATGCGTCGATTTCTTGTTCAACTTCGTCTTTGGCTTTACCATAACGTTCTTGGATACGACCAGCTAACTTTTCACGGCTGCCATCGATTTGGGTGATTTCGTCATCGGTCAACTCACCCCACATCTCTTTTACTGAGCCAGTCAGTTGCTTCCAGTTGCTTTCTAGTGTGTTTTTGATTGAATCTAAAGTGTCATTGGTGTCATTACTCATACGGATATTCCTTGTTTAAATGGGTTGATTGTTTAAAAGAGTTGTTTTATGGGTTTGTTTGCCATATTGATAATTGATAGAAAGATTGATAATTGGAAAGATAATTAATCTAATATATCAATAATTCACACACTTACCCTATTTACAATATCGCTTTTATTGGCTGTTTTCTATTGGCAAATTGTGTGTGATTGTGTTGATTTGTTGTCATTTTGCTAAGCATTTGTGCATTGTGCATTTGTGCATTTGTGCATTGTGGCATTGCTTAGGTACTGGTGCTTAACTGGTACTTATACTTAGTGATGTACACCACCCACGCCATGCACATGACCATGTTTGAGCTCATCAGCCGTCGCAACACGCACATCGGTAATCTCCACATCGAAGTGTAGACGCTTGCCTGCCAATGGGTGGTTGGCATCAACGATGACCATATCGTCCGTAACATCTTTGACGGTTACCAACATCACTTGATCACCAGCTTGTGATTGAAATTGCATGCCAGGTTCGATGTTATCCACACCTTGGAAGTTCTCACGGGGGACTTCTTGCACCGCTTCTTCTAAAAATTCACCATAGGCATCGGCTGGCTCAACGACGGCTTGCACTTTATCACCAACAGATTTGCCTTCAAGTTGTGCTTCTAATCCTGGAATGATGTTTTGATGCCCGTGTAAGTAGGCAAGTGGTTGACCTTCTTGTGATTGGTCAATGAGCTGACCGTCATCGTCTGTTAGGGTGTAGTGAAAGGTAACGGCACTGTCTTTACTGATGGTTGCTTTGTTGATGTCTGTCATGACAATTATCCTAATAAAAAAATTTAAAAAATATAACGATTAAAACAAAAAACAGCAGATTATCTTGCTTATTTTAAGTTAATGGTTAATTGTGATGATACCCTTAACTTTCAAGAAAAGACAGTAAAATTCAAAAAAGACAGTAAAAATTTTTGAGTTTGAATATTGGTTTGAATAACCATCACTTTTGCCATAGACTTAAGCCCATATGACTTGAGATTTATCATTTTTTATTTGATTTGCCTTTTATTTAATTTATCGTGTTTATGGGGAATCCGTTCAATGACATATGTACAATACCAATTCAACTTTGACCGTTATCGTGAGCATTTGGTCGATGTGCGCCTGTATTGGCAGGCTGATGATGATAAGCCGATGCTTTGGTTGCCATCATGGCTACCAGGCAGTTATCTGATGCGTGAGTTTGCTCGGCACATCACGGTGGTAACGTATGATGTGTATGATGGCAGTGATGTGTTTGTTGCCAAGCAGGATAATGTTGTTGCCACCAAACACCGTGCCATCAAATTAAGTAAAAACCAATGGCAACTACCCAACGTAACCGCAGGACAATGGGTGCAAGTGCATTATGAAGTGTATTGTTATGATTTGTCGGTTCGCACCGCTTATGTTGATCAGCGTCGTTTGTTTGGGAATTTTTCGTCATTGGCATTGGCGGTGATGGGGCAGGAACAACAAGCGTGCAAAGTGTGCTTACACGTGCCAATGGGCTTTATTGATGGTTTAACGGGCTTGGTAAGTGATGACTTAGCTGATGGGTTGGGCAAAAGCAAGTTTAATAAAACAGAAACAGACAAACGTTTTCCCAATAAAAATGCGGCGTTTACTCAGCAACGTGAAGCGTTTAAAGCATTGCTGGCATGTGGTTTGTCTGCCAGCGTCTGTCAATCGACAGATTATCAGAGTTATGAACTGGTGGCAGACAGTTATGATGAGCTGATTGATTATCCATTTGAGTTTGGGTTACAGACCCATACTCAGTTTATGGTAACGGCTCAAGATGAAGCGCTTACGCAAGACAAAAAGCTCACGCTTAACAAGCAGATTTGGCATCATGTCTATATTTCAGGTCATCATCACACAGACATGAGTCGACTTCAGCGAGATTTACAACGGATTTGCCAATGTTATGTCAATGTGCTTGGCAGTACGCCATTTGATGAGTATCATTTTTTAACCCATGCCAGTGGTCATGATTATGGCGGGTTGGAGCATGGCAACAGCACGGCATTGATAACCCCTAGGGCAGACTTGCCAAGTTTAACTGAGCCTGACGAGCCAAGCGATGGTTATCAACGATTTTTGGGGTTATGTAGCCATGAGTATTTTCATGCGTGGTGGGTTAAGACCATTCGCCCTGATGTGATGATGGCGGTGGATTTGACCAAAGAAGCTTATACGCCATTGCTATGGGTATTTGAAGGTTTTACGTCTTATGTTGATGATTTTATGCTACAAGCCAGCGGGGTCATCAGTACTGACAGTTACCTTAAACTGCTGACAGAGCAAATCAATCGCCATCAGCAAACCGATGGACGAGCGTGGCAATCGGTGGCAGAGTCAAGTTTTGATGCGTGGATTAAGCTGTACCGCAGTGATGAAAATACCGCCAACGCAGGCATTAGCTATTATAATAAAGGAGCATTGGTGGCATTGTGTCTGGATATTTTGCTGTTGACCCAAACTCAAGGCAAAAAGCGATTGTTTGATGTCATTAAGCAGTTTTATCAGCTTGCCAAATGTGAGCCAATCGGTCGCATTGGCATGAGCATGGACAGCTTAAATGCAGTGATGTGCGAATATCTGCCATCATCGGTGTGGCAGGCGTTTGTGGATAATTATGTTAATGGTGTCAAACCTTTGCCCATCAAAGACATGTTGGCAAGTGTGGGCGTGAGCATGGAAAACCCACACGACAATCCACACAACAAGCCACACGGCAATCCACACGACAATCCACCCAAACATCTGCCTTGGGGAATACATACCCAAAGTTCTCCAACAGGTCTGGTTATCCAAAAGGTCAAACGTAACAGCGTGGCAAGCCAAGCAGGCCTGTCTGCCAACGATGTCATCGTGGCGATAGATGGCATCAAAGCCAGTAATGAGCAGTTGGCACGGGTGGCAAAACAGCAAAGCCAAATCAGCACGCTGACCATACGCTGTCATGTGTTCCGTGGTGATGAGTTGATTTGTGTCCATGTGCCAGCCCAAACGAACACAGGGGTATCTGCCAATCCGCCACTGGATACGGTACGATTGCAACTTAGGTCAGACTCACAAGATGGCACTGAGTTACAGACTGAATCACAAGATGCTGTGATGAATGATTCAAAAGACAATCCATCAAATGGGGCTAAAAATCAAGCATTACCATCAAACCTTTGGCTAAAGCTGGTTAATGACTCTGTTGAGTATCCGCTTCTTGACTGACATTTTGTTGAGCATCAGCTTCTTGTAAGATTTCAGTAACCTCTGTATCACCGCTGTTAAAATGCACCCTGAGCAAACTCTGCTCATATTTGCTATCAAGCCAAGCGGTGATGCGTTGTTTATCAGTATTTTTTAGAGGTCGTTTGCTGTCAATGTTCACTTGCGTGAGCGTTTGTTGAACGATGTTGTCGCTTGGGTTTGAATGCTCACTTTGATTTGAATGAGCGTCAATCACCGCATTGTTGTGATTGGCAGTGATGTTTGGCTGTTCGTTTATTGGCTGTTTGGGTGTTTTGTTGGCTTTAGCGTATATGAACCTATCCCCTCGTGTGATGGTAACACTGTCAATCTGTGGATATTGAGCCAGCAATTCTTTATAAAGTTGTTTATCGGCACTGCTGGTTTGTTCAGACAGCGATGAGTTGCTTGCCAACTGTTGTGTCAGTTGTTCGTTTTCTTTGCTGAGACTTTCGATTTGATTAACCAAGTTACGATAGGTAGATTGAGTCAATTCCGTTCTTAAGCTGTTGATGTCCACTTGGTTACTGCCTGTATAACGCACCTCCACCTTGCTTTTAGCAAAGCCTCTGCCAGCTAAGTTTTGGGCTAAGCGGTCTTCTAGGTGTGTAGGGAAGTGAACACCACCCACGGTTAATACCACTTCACGGGCTTGTGGACGCACTTCATGTGCCAATATTAAAAATTCATTATTAAAATCTTGCCCATCAACAAAGGCATCTACTGCTTGAGTAAAGCGGGTACTTTGCACCAAATTAAACGCCAAATAACCACTTGGCACAATCATCAAAACAGCAGTAACAGCAATCAACATGTTGGTGCGTTTTTCGGTGATTTCATCTAAAAATTTATGTTTAGGCAGATGAAAAATTTTCACAAACAGTAAGGTTGCCAAAGCAATAAAGACGCTATTAATACAATATAAAAAAAACGCCCCAAAGAAAAAACTCCAATTACCCGTGGCAATGCCAAATCCTGCGGTACACAAAGGTGGCATTAATGCCGTGGCAATGGCAACGCCCGGCACGACGTTAGAAATGCTTTTACGAGTTAAGGCAATGATGCCAGCTGCACCACCAAAAAAGGCAATCAACACGTCCCAAAGATTTGGGGAAGTGCGAGCAAGCAACTCAGGTTGTATTGCATCTAAGGGGCTGATGGCAAAGTACATGGTCGATGTTACAATGCTCAAAGCAGTAAAAATGCCCAAATTACGTAACGACAGCTTAAGTAAGTCCACATCGTTAATGCCCAGTCCATATCCAATGCCCACAATAGGACCCATTAAGGGCGAAATTAACATCGCCCCAATGACCACCGCTGTAGAATTGACATTTAACCCCACAGATGCCACTAAGATGGCAAAAAAAAGCACCCAAAGATTCGTACCCACCACCCTAACATTATCTCTGATGGTTTGGTCAATGACGCTGGGCTCAGCTTGGTCAGTATGTAAATCAAACAGCTCTTTGACTAATGGTGTCATGGTAAAAAAAGCTCATAAAAACCAAAAAAAATTTTGGCGATGATAATACGTTATGAACATATTGGCAATCACCACCACATCAAGAACCAATCCGATGATTTGCGATAAACAAGGCTTGGCAGGTTGTGATGTTTTGTGATTGGGCAATTTTACGTTATCATGCAGCTTAGTTTTGATGCCACTCTTTGTTATCTCACTTTTTTAGGTTATTTCTCCACAAGACCATCGACCCGATTAACACCCCAAATTAACGAGCCAAACCATGAACCAAGCCATAAACCAAACCAACACCCCCCCAGATAAGCCAATTCATCAAGTCGCCATTCATCAAATCGCAACAGCTGGGGAACACAACCTTACTCACCCACCAAGTAAAAAAAAATCCAAACCCTCTGCACGAGTGCGTCAGCGTCTAAAAGATGCCCACCCTCTGCCTTTTGTGGTCGATGGCTTATCACATGATGGGCGTGGTGTGGCAGTATATGGCAACACCCATAATAATAACAATAACAATGACAACAATGACGATATGGGCATTGATTTTAATCACCTGCCTGATAAACATGGTAAAAAGGTGTTTGTCAACTTTGCCCTACCCCATGAAACCGTGCAAGTGCAACTGACCAACAGCCGTAACAGCTTTGAAGAAGGCGATGCCATTGCCGTGCTTGCCAACCCCAACCCAGAAAGACAACTGCCACCTTGTCCACACTTTGGCGTTTGTGGTGGTTGTAGCCTACAACATTGGCAACCTGATGGGCAGATTGCCTTTAAACAGTCAGTCTTAGCAGAGTTATTGGCACATCAAGCAGGCGTACAGCCTGATAACTGGTTGCCTCCTGTGGTGGGTGATCGCTTGGGTTATCGCACTAAAGCACGCTTAGGCGTTCGCTATGTGGCAAAAAAAGACACCGCTTTAGTGGGCTTTCGTGAACGAAGCAGTAACTACCTTGCCGAGCTAAACGAATGTCATGTTCTAGACCCTCGCATTGGCTTTGACATGCAGGCGTTAAAATCACTCATCAGCTCTTTGGATACTCGTGAACACATTGCCCAGCTGGAGTTGGCAATGGGTGAACAAATAAGCAACTTACCTGATGGCAATCAACCCGTGGCATTGATTGTGCGTCATTTGCAACCGTTAACCGATGCTGATTTGGATAAGCTAAAGACATTTTTTGCTCAGCGTCATTGGCAACTGTATCTTCAGCCCAAAGGCGCTGACAGCATCCACCGCATCGCCCTACCAACCGATGACCATCTCTGTTACCCCACCAACAACTGCCATGACCAGCAGTTTGGCAATTTGTATTATCGTTTGCCCAAATATGATTTAATTTATCGCTTTATCCCCACCGACTTTACCCAAGTCAATTTGTCGGTCAATCAACAGATGACACAACTGGCATGTGAGCTGTTGGATTTACAAGTAGGCGAACAGGTGTTGGATTTGTTCTGTGGTTTGGGGAATTTTAGTTTACCGATGGCACGTCTGGTTGGTGGTAAAGATGGTCAGCAAGGGCAAGTGATTGGCGTGGAAGGCAGTGATGCGATGACCAAAAGAGCCAAGGACAACGCTCAACACAACAAGTTACATAACACTCAATTTTTTAGCCAAGATTTGACGCAAGACTTTTCAGACAAACCATGGGCAAAAGCGGTTGATGCGTTACTCATCGACCCACCACGCTCAGGAGCATGGGAAGTGATGCAATATTTACCCCGCTTTAATGCCAAACGCATCGTCTATGTGTCCTGCAATCCCACCACACTTGCTCGTGATGCTAAGGCATTGATTGACAACGGCTATCGGCTAACACACGCAGGTGTGATGGACATGTTTTGTCATACAGGACATGTGGAGAGCATTGCAAGATTTGAGCGAGTTTAAACAAAAAAACCAGTACCATCAGGCACTGGTTTTGTAAAAAACTTGGCGGAAGCGGAGAGATTCGAACTCTCTTTATTAGTAATAGATAGAAATTAAAATAAGTTGGAGTATTGGTTTTATTGGCTTCAACAATGTTTAGTTGCTATGACTGGCTACTGATTTATAGCCACGTGTGCCAAAATCTGTGCCAAGATTTGATTTGATTATCAAAATCAATCCAAGTAAGTTTTTAAGCCAAAAACAACTCACGCTCTGCCTCACGCCTACGCACAAGCCCTTTTAACACCCTGCCACCTGCTTTATTCCACAGCAAAAAGCCATCTGCCGCTTTGTCCATATTGCCAGACTTTATATAACGCACCACACTTGAGCGAGCCAAGCCAGATACGCCAATGTTATAGGCAAGCGAGATAAGTGCGTCAAACATTTGCTGTGATATTTTGCCTGCCTTAATCTCGTCTGCAAGTAGTGCGTTGATTGCTGGTGCAAAATCTTTATTGATTATGTCTAGCTTAAGCTTTGACGCTTCTGCTTCTGTCAACGGCTCATCACTGGAGCTGACACGCCGTCCATCAGGATAGTACGTATTGCCGTACCCAATAGTCCAAACACCTACAGCATCTCGATACGGGGCGGAGCGGAAGCCCTCAAATTGTTTGATCAGCTCAAGCCCCTCATTAGACAAACTCATATTATCTGACCAATCGTTTAGCTCCATCAAATACTCTTTAAGCTGCTTGGGTTCAATATGCTCAAGCATGGCGTTTGCCACTGCCACCTTATTAGACGTTAGCCTTTGGTCGTCTTGCATCAAGCGTAACCAATCAAAAAACTGTTTGTGTGTCATAGCATCCCCCATAAAAAAACTCCAATCATGCACCCTTAGCCTGATACTGCTGAGCCAGCCAACACCAACTGACAATCATAAAAATCCATGGTAAGTCAATTGGGCTGTCAAAACCTGCCACATAAAATGTAAATGCCGCAGACGCCCACGCCAAAGTCCCCAGTATTATGGGCAATGCGTGGGAGAGATGAGTTGGGCTGCGCTTAAATACACTTAAGTCCCTAATCAATACCACCAGTCCGTACACCGATCCGATTAAGCAAAGCACAAAGCTCATCGTTATCATCTGTCTTGCTCCTTATCGTCTGGCAACTCCAATTTATAGCTGGTTGGGTTAACCGCATTAAACAATCCCACCTGATTTTTTAGCAAGCTGACAATCGTCAGCAACCCTTGTAACAAAGGGCTAGCACACGCCCCTGCGACAAACGCATAAAACGACAACTGCGGTGTAGGTGGTTCGCCGTCAAACACCAGCAACGACATACCCACACCGCCAAATACCCCCAATACGACTTTAGCAATGTGCAGGAAATAAAACTTGTCATCCAAATCTTTGATTTTGACAAACGCAGCACACGCTCCGCCAGCTAAGCTAAACACCCAAATCGGCAGCCAGCTCAACAAAAATGGTGCACCAAAACCGTACTCATTGACGATAACGACTTGATCGATATTGATGTCTGAGGCTGCCGCCGCTGCCGTAGTAGCCAAAACTAAAATGGACGCTATAATTAGTAGCGCCCAGCGTTTGAGTCTAAGACAGTGAGCATCTATAAAATCTTCCATTTTTTCTCCTTTTAGGCATTAAAAAACCCACCGATGGGGTGGGTTGGTTTTATCAAACGGGCTATCTAACATAAAACAAAAATCGGTTTTGCGTACCCATGCCGATTTTTTGTAATTTGGCATTGGGGTCAATGTCGCTCACCAGCACATACTCTGTTGAGTATCGTTCACGTTGCAAGCGATAGCATAAATCTGTACCTTTTAGGTAGGCAAAGATAATGTCGCTATTAGCTACGTTAAATCTGCGTTTGTCATCTAAGCTAACACGTGGGTTTTTAACGCCAGCGTACGTGGTCGTATTGTAGTCTGCAATTTCCGCATTGTACCAGTACAGCTTTGCCACACCGCCTGCCACCCACGTCACGCACGGTCGCATATTTTGGTCAAACGTCACGTCAATCTCGGTAATACTGTCTTGCTCGTCTGTCAACAGTAGATACTCAGTCGCCAAATCTGCACGTTTAATGTAAATATTAGTTTTATCCATCCACCCATGCCAAGCATATTTTGTCATCTCCTCGCTGGGGTCAGACAATGCCACACCACCCATTTCCCATGACTCTGTTAAGCCGTATGATTTTGAGCGTGGATATAAAAACGGTGTAGTTACTTGGTCAGATATGATGAGTGGCTCAGGTAAAGGTAACATTAGAGCTCACCCTCATATCTGCCCCAGCTAAATCTAATAGGCACACTCATTTTTTGAGTATTATTTTTAACAAGTGGGCTATCATCATCAACACGCCCAAATCTTATCTGCCAAAAGCCCATAGTAGATATTTGCCCAATGCTTCTTAAACTGCCATTACCCTTATTTACAGGTATGTGAACAGTAAAATCACGATAATAGCTCCCATTTACGTAAGTTGATTTAGAATAATTTAGATTAGAGTAAGGATTATAGCTATATAATATAGTGCCTGTTGGTCCGTTATAAATATCCCTCACTTCTCCCGTTTTGTAACAACTGTTAGTATTACCGTTAAATATGCCTACTTCACTTCCTACACAATAACTCCACGACCCACTACCTTCGGTAGACCCACCCACATAAGCAGGTCTTACAATAACGTTATAAGTATCCGTTTTTACAATTCGTCTTCCTTCCACAGTAGGAACGTTTATTTGATATGTCTTATCTCTAACATCTACTACAAACCATAATTTATAGTAAACTTCTAAAATTTCACCTGCTAACAAACTAATTATTGTGGGGTTATCATTAGCATCTTTGATTAAAGCTCTTGTGCATAAAACTTTATTGCTAGTAGCTAGACCCAATTCTGCAATATTTACATCACTATCTATGTTAAATATATATTTAAAAACTCTGTTTACTTTATAAAAATCACCGTCTATTTTGGGGTCATAAGAAAACTGATTGCTATGAACACTACTATATGTGTCCTGATAAAAAGAATCTAATGCAGTCTGAGTCACACTCGGATAACTATTACCTGTTCCAATCAAGCACCTTGAATAAATACCATAATTAGCTAACGCATCTAATCCTTGGTTTAAAATTAGATTCTTTTGCCAAGGTATTTCAGTTTTAGTATCGCCATTTTTATCTTTAATAACGAGCTTAAACTCACCTGCCAAACCAACATTCATCATAATAATAAATCCTTAACTTTCTAAAGTTATGTCCAATGGTTGTACTGAACTAATATAGACATCAATATCATCTACATTATGTCTATATAAAACAGTATTTAATGTAATATCAAGAGGAATTGCATTACTAATATAAACATCAGGTTCATCTATGTTTTTAGTAATTAAAATACTAACTAATGTTATATCCAAGGGTTTTGCTGAACTGGTATATACATCAGGGTTATTAATATTTTGTTTTACAACACTATTACGTAACGTAATATCTAAAGGTTGTGCTGCAGTAATATAAGCATCATCTATATACTGCTTTCTTACTACTGTATTAATAGTTATATCTAATGGTGCGAGCGTGGCAGTATAACTATCTTGCTCAAAAACAGGATAAAGATGGCTGGCGTATTTGTATGGTGGACGGCACAGCTCATAAGCCAACGGCAATCGCAGGATAAAACCCGCGTCGTCTGTCATGTTTAGCGTGATACTAGCCATTTGTTAAGTTCCAAGAGTCACGTTCCCACACCATAATGCCGTCCACGGTGGGGGCATCGGGGTCAAGATAAGCTCCATCCACAGCCGTGCTTGCCAGCGTCACGCCTGTTTCTTCAGTGTTAACCGCCAAGGGCAATTGCAAAGGCTTGCCAGTGGTGTCGGTCAGATTTAGCATAAAGTTAGCCATATCAGATCACCTCCACCACAGTTCTAGCCGTCACCCAGCTCACCATCTGATTTTTTAGATAAATTCGCCACTCATAAGTCCCCAGTTGCAGGCTGTTTGGCGGCAAGCTAAACTGCACATACACACCATCTTTTTGCACGCCCACAGTGTGCACTTCGCCTGTCTTAATGTTTCGCATTTGACTGGTGATAACAAAATTAAGCGGGTTGATTGTGCTATTATCAGCACAATTTAAAATGTTGCCGCTGTGCTTAAATTCGGTGCTTGCGTCTAGGCGGTATTTCATAAATTTCACCCATTAAAAAACCCACCTCAAGCGGTGGGTTTTAGTGTTAAAAATTAGTAGTTTTCATTGATGGCAGTGTCGGCAATAGTAAAAGTCTGGTTAAGTGTTGCAAAAGCGGTCATAATGAACTCCTTACTGTTTTCTGAAATTCAGTTTGGGTATCAACAACAAACACGCTATTGGAGAGATTTTGGGCATAAAAAATCCACAGATGACGCTTGTGGGTAACGCTTACTGATTAGAGGTTCTGACGCCTCACTTACGAGTATGCCTCAATCTCGCCATCAATGCAATAGGCAACATCACTTTAGCAGGCTTATACGCTCTTGAAAGTAAAGCTACATTTTGCAAGAGGGAGAAATATGCTAAGGTTCATCGTATTCATCAATACTGAGGGCTTGGGCAGTGAATAAATCAAACACCAACATTTTGATAATTATATTGCTATTAATCATAATCGCTGCCAACCCCTGGATGCTTAAAACAGCATTTTCAAATCTTCTTTCCCTAGCCCTTTGGATTTTAGGAGCATTAACTATATTCTTTTGTATAGCGTACATCATAGACCTAATTCGCTACTCAAAAACTCCAACAGGCAAAAGAATTAAGAACTCCAAGTTGGATATGCTTGCTATTTTAGTGTTTTTAGCTTCTATAAGTTTAGGAGGGTACAGCTGGGCAACAAGGAACGAAGACGTAATGTTCATCGCATTAGCTGCTCTATTACTTTCGAACTTAATTCTCAAAATAAGTGAGAATAATGGTTCGTTAAGACAAACCCTTATAAGTTTTACAAGATTTAGGATTCGACCTGCAAAAGAGTACTCCATATTTAGAACACTAAAACTACTGTTTATATGTTTGATACCTTTCTCATTACTAGTGCTGTACTTGATGCTAGGTGAATGATCTATTTCGCCCCAGCACTCGATGCTGTCGCCTGTGTGCCACGCTCCGCCAGTCCCATCATCCGCAGCATGTCGGGCGATATGCCCATGCTTGAGCCTTTGGCAACAGGCACTTTGCCATTAATCATCTTAACCGCCGCCCCACTTTTGGCGAGGTTGCCCAACGCACCCATACCGCCCAAAGCCACATTGCCCACCGCGGGGATTTTACCTGCCAGTGACACAATACCCAGCAACTGCTTGATAAGCACGTTGGCAGTGTTCGAGTGGTTGACGTGTGCCCCCAAAGGCTGTTGCACCAAGATGTCCGCCACTTTTTTGATGTCGTTGATGCGAGCGATTTGCTCAGGGGTAAATATCGCTTTCATGCGGTTATCCCCCAGACTTTTTAACGCTCGGTTCAACGCATGTGGGCTAAACGCCCCATTGTTAGAGTTTGTCGCCTGTTCTAGCAAGTGCTCAACAGTTGCCCCTTGGATGTCCGCCACGTGTTGCTGACCATTTGGGGCTTTTTTGAGCTTGTCCATCATTCTTACAATGTCGGCTGCGTTGGCGTTTTTGACGTATTTATCAAAGGCTTTATCAGGCTCTACGCCGTCAATGGCGGCTTTTAGAGCAGGGGTGCTCTCAATATCTTGAACACGCTGCTTATAGGCACTTCTGGCATCGTCCCATTGTTGTTTTGTCGCAAGCAGACTGTCATCTACCCCATTGCCCAAGGATGCTGCCAAGTCGTCTGCGGTCTGTCCGATTTCTCGCTCCAAGTTGTCACGGATAAGCCCCAAGGCATAGCGTTGGTTGCCATCCGTGGTTGTTCGCATTCGACTGTTTAGCACCTTGATGATTTCTTCGGCTTTGCCGTAAGTCAGCTCAAAATTCGGGTCTTCAAACATGCCCTTAAATATGCCCTTAATATCCCCGCTCATGAATGAGCCAAGCCCTTGGTCTTCCAACTCTCGGCTTGCTTGGTCTATAAACCGCATGTGATTGAGCGTGGCTTTGTTGCCTGCCATGTTTTGGGCGGAGTCATACAGCTGATTGATGCCTGTTTTGGCAGCATCGTCAGCATCTTTTAATGACCTAAACGTGCTTGCCATTTTCTCGTACGTATTGACGGGGGCGGCTCCTGTGTCACTAACTAAATTTCGCATCAGCTCGTCAAGCTGTTGGTGGTTTTCAATGTGCACGTCATTAAGGGCGGAACTGTGTTTTGCCGCTTCTCGTTCTGTCGCCCACATCATGGGGTCTCGGGTAATTTGGGCTTGTGTGCCTTTGATGTTGTGACGCTCAAGCAACTGACGACGGATGGCGGCTTTGGCGTCAATCTCACGCCCTCGGCTTAACGCTCGTGTCGCTTGCTTAACAAGCTGGTCACGCCCTGCTGCATCAACGGCAATGTCAGACTCACGCAAGGCATCATCAACAAGCTTGGTTGCCGCTTGTGCGGTGTTGCCAGACTTGTTTGCCGCTCGCCTTGCGATGGCTTGCACGCCCTTTTTAACTACAGGGGCTAACACCTTTTCACCCACCACGCCGCCAATCGCCGCTCCGCCAGCACCCCATCCGATATTTGCTTGGCGTTCTGCTGCGTTGTCGGCATGGCGGATAGCCCCCATCGTGCCGCCAATTGCCGCTTGCCGTCCTGCAAACGCCGCTGCACCTTTCGCACCCACGCCAGCACCGCCACCAATAGCGAACGCAGGAGCAGTAGCCAGCACTTCTGTGCCTGCACGCACCCAGTCCGTGCCCGTGCCACGCCCAGACCCTTTTCGCCCCATTTCTAGATCTTTTTCTGCCACTTTGTATTCGGCTTGCATTTTGCCTAGGGCGTTGTCTTCAAGGTCTGTGCCAAAGGTGTCATTAATTGCCCCATTAACTTTATCGCCTGCCCACGCCACGCCCTCAAGTATGCCGCGCCCCACATCCGCCAAACCAAACAGTGCTGATTCAAATCGGCTTCGGCTTTTACCGATATTGCGTTTGTGGGCAGCATTAGCGTCAACAGGCGTTAGGTCTAAGCCAAAATAATCGCCCAATGCTCTTGTGGGTGTCATGCCGTTATCACGAGCTATGCGGATAAACTTATCAACGTCTTTGCCGACTTGCCCTTTTTGTTTAGTTAACCCAACGACAATCTGGTTGTCGGATTTGCCACGCTTGCGTTCTTGGGCGATGTATTGCTCGATGGCTCGTTTGGTGCCTGCCATAAATCGTTTACTCCAAAATATTCGGTTAAGTGTTCGGCGGTCATGCCTTGGCTGTAAGCGGTGCGGATGGATTCGCCCACCTTGTCTTGCCTCTGTGCTAGAGCATAGATGGCTTGGTAAGGGTTTAGCCCCTGCTGTTTGAGCTTGGGCAACTCGTTAGTGATTGTCTCAAATGTGCCAAAACCACTCGGCTCTTGCGTTTGGCGTGGCACAGGTTCGGAGGCTTGCGGTTGTGGAGCGTTAGCAATATCCACTTTTAGCCCCAACTGCCCTGCAATGTCAGCAGGGTTATGCCCTTGCTCAAGTAAATAATTAATTTCTTGAGCCGCCCGACCATTGCCGTTAGCTAAGTTTACAAACAGCTCGTTATCGCTCATCTTGCCTCCGCTTTTTAAAGACGCTAACAACTCGGGGGCAGACATGGACAACCTAGGGTCAGGCGGCGGTGTGTTGGGTTGCTGTGCCGCCAGTCCTTGCCCACCTTTGTGGCTATTCATAAACTTCTGCACCTTTTTCCACGACTTGGTTGGCTGTGGGTGTGGAGATGTTGGCAAACTTGCCCACGTTCGCCCAGACTTAGCTATGGCGTTGTTCCAGTCACCTTTTAGCACATAGGGTAAAGCCCCATTTTGAGCGAGCAGAGCAACCGCACCTAGGTCTTGATTACGCTCGCCAAAATCATTAAAACCGTACCGTTTTGCCAAGCCGTCCCACGTCCCCCGCAAAAACTGATACCGCCCTGCGGCACTGGTTTTATTGGTTTTGCCGTTGGTTTGCTTAAAGGTTTTTAGATAGCGTGGGTGATCAGCAAGGCTTTTTAGCCTGCCCCCACCAAATGCTGTGCGGTAGCCATTGCCCTGTGTTCCCTCGGCATAAGACAACAAGTCCAAAAACTGGCGAACGTTGGGGTTGTTTAATGCTTTTTCTAACGTTGCTCGTGAGGCCATAACGCACCCCTTATTTAAAAATACCGTCGCCCAAGGCGTAGATTTTAGACTTGGCAGTTTTGTCGCCTGTATTAAACGGATTGTTGGCATTGCTGATATTTTGACCGCTTTGGGGTTGCAAGTAAGAGCCACTGGCAATGCTTGCAATTTGCTTGTTATAACCTTGCAAGCGTCGCATTGCTGCCTTTTTGGCATTGGCTAATATGGCTTTTCTCTGTGCAGGTGTCTTGCTTGCAGACGCTTGGATGTCTAGCAAGATTTTACGCTCGCCCTCAGTTGGCATTCCGCCAAAAATGGCTTTGAGCTGAGTTAACGCCTGCTCCGTTGCCATATTGTCGTACACAACGGTATTGTCCGCTTCTTCTCCGCCAAAACCCAAATTACTGGCTATTTTCGCTCGCACGCCAGCACCAAAGCCACTGTATGTTTTATCATCGCTTGCGAGTTTTTCCATTTCATTTAACGTCTGTAAGGCGGACTCCACGGACTGCACACTATCTTGTAGTTCCATTATCTTTTTCCGTTCGTTCGCTTCTAGCTTGCGTGTGGGTTGCCCGTTCGACCCTGTGTTTGTCACTTTATAACGGTCAGTCTCCGCTTTATAAGCATCGGTATTGGCTTTATTTTCTGCCTTAAACCATTCAATTTGCCCCTCTTGATTAAGTTTTAGCTGACGGTCTTGGCTTGCCACGTCGGTAGCATAAACCGAGCTGGCGTAGCGTTTGTCTGCTCCGTACATGCTGCTTTGATTCGTGCGGATGTTGTTTTCACGGCTGGTCTGATTATCTAGCACATTGTCAGGCGATGCCCCTTTGCCATAATCGCCCAATTCTCTATATTGCCCTGTCAAGGGACTATAAGTGCCTATGCCCACACGGTCGCCCAAGTCGATTTTTTGCATCGATGGCAAAAACGTCTTGGCAACCTCAGGATTTCCCATCGCCATGCGTTGCATGAGCGTGGCAGCGGTCTGTGGGTCGTTTTGCACCATGCCAAGCAAACCCTGCGTTTGGGCAGGCGTTATCAATCCACGTTTGTACAACTCACCAATCTTTAAGCCAAAGGCAGTCGGATCTTGAGTGACTGCTGCCGCTGATATGTAATCACTGATACCTTGGGCGGTTTTTAAGCTTTCGCCCTCCATCTCAGTACCAAGCTTGCCTGTTTCAGCAAAAGTTTTTTGGATGTCGGCACTGTTTTTTAAGTTGTCCAGTGCCGCTTTTTGCCGTGCTTCTTCATACTCTTGCACCATAGGGACTAACGCCCCTGCGTATTTGTGTTGTCCTGCCGCCGCCAACCGCTCGTTAAAGTCACTAATACCCATCAGCTCGTTCAATGCCTTTTGCTGCTGACGTTGCTCATACTCTTGCCGCAGCTTCAAACCATCTCGAAACTCTGCGGACAGCTGGCTAATGTCGGTATTTTGCGTCAATAGCGGGCTGTTATTTACTGCCATTACCATAGCTAATCCTCAAAAAAACATCTTTGCGGCTTTCATCCCCAAGTTAAGCAAATTGTCCATGCCGCCCACTCTGGCATTTGCACTGCCGACCAAACCATTGGCTTGAGCATTGGCGGCATTGGTGTAAGCATCTCCCATGGCGGCTGCATTTTGAGCCCCAAACGCCCCCAAACTGTTAGCCGTCTGTTGCCCCACGCCTGCAAGGTTTGCTAATTGGTTATATTGGCGAGCATCTTCGTTGCTAAATAAGTTGTAATCCTGCATTCGCCCAGTGTTTAGTACGTTTGCCAGTTGATTTTGCTCATTATTATGACGAGCATAGGCGTTTTGATACTCTTGACTTGCCAAATTGCTGTTGTACTCATTCAATGCTTTGAGCGTTGCTCCGCTCATTAAGCCGCCGCCTGCCGCCGCTTGAGCCTGCAAAGTGTCCATGCCTTGTTGTTTTCTAAATTGATAACCTGGGTCGGCCTCAAAGTCCGCCAATGACAAACCGCCCGTCAGTTGCCCATTTTGATAAGCGTCGTTGTAGCGTTTACCCCACACGTCATCAAACTGCTTGTTTTGGGCAGCATAGCCTTGCAACTGACCCAATGCTTTCTTGCCAGCGTTAAGCCATGGCATTTGGTCTTGGCGGGTCTGCTCATACTGTTTTTGACTCAAGTCCGCCGCATACTTGTTTGCATCAGCTTGCAGGTTGGCTGCTTTCTCGCTCGCTTTAGCCGCTGTCTTGCCCGTAATGCTGTTAAACACGTCTTTAACAAAACCCATGTCACACCTCACAATAAAAAACCCGCTCAAGCGGGTCAAAATCATTTTTAATTAAAAAGTCATCAATTGGATGGCTGTCACGACTGGACACCATCCAATAATTAACACCCATCTCTTTTAGCAAGCATTTGATGCCATCCATAAATACTTGACTGTTGCCTCGATGCTCAGGCTTGACCCAAAGCACGTCTGTGGACGCATCGACAATGGTAAGATTTCGCAAGCTCGGTGAGACAAAAAGTAAAGCCACACCCTTAACCATGCCAGCATCAAACCATAAAAAAGGCTTTAAAATGCCCATGTCGTCAAGCTCAATATAACGAGCCACAGGAATTTGCACTTCTTGCGGCTCAAGGTGCGTCATGTCCAGCATCATGCTGACAATCTCGTCTTGGTACTGCTCAAAGCTAACTTGTTTAATCATGGCTGGCTCTTAAGGGTTGCCACACGGCTGTCCAAATCGGTGATGTTGTCGGTGTTTGTTTGCGTGGCGGTTTGCAATTCGCCCAACTCGGTTTGCATTACAGTGATTTGGTTTTGCAACTCGCCCACTTGTGCCTGCAAAGTGCTGATGGCTGTCTTTTGCCCTGCTATCGCCCCTTCATTAACGGCGATTTTGCCTGCGTTGGCAGTAACTCGGCTGTCCAAATCGTTAATGTTTGTTTGGTTGGCACTAATAGCGTCTGCGTTGACTCGTATTGCCTCGATATTAGCAACGATAGACTCATTGGCGATTTGGTTTGCCAAAGCATTGTCATCAGTTGCTTGTTGTAGCACTAACGTTTTACGCACCGTATCAGTGACTTTGGCAACCAAATCTGGCAAGTTAGCCGCCACTTGAGCGTCAATCGCTTCGCCGACGCTATTAAAAAAATATAACCATGCTTGTGCCAAATAGCCACGGTTGTCTAAAATTGCCGTATTTGGCACTTTGATAAATTTGGCAGGGTCTTTGATGTCGTCAGGGGTCATCGGTCTGCTCCTTGCACGTCAACAAACGCATTAATCAACGCACAGCGTGCGTTAGCTGTCGTGCTAAATCGGTACGTCCGCTGTCTGCCAATGCCAAGCCTCCGCCACACCACACGCTTGCACGGCTCGTCTTTTAAGCCCAAGCCTTGGGGCATAGGGTCGTGCCAGCTTTTGGCATAATCGTCTGACCATTGCATATGTATTACTGGCTCATCCGCTACCGCATCATTAACGCTCATCTCAAGCTCCAAGCGTTGGTAGCTGACGTGCTTATGTTCACTTGGCAAATAAGGCAAGGTGCGTTCACGATAGACAGGTTGCCCATCATCCGTAAATACGTCACGTCTTAAGGCGTAAACCTTGCCGTTTTCCCAGTCACCAATCAAATTGTCTTTGCCGTCATAGGCGTGGTGCTGGCCACGGTAGCGGTGCAAGCTCCCTGTCTCGTCTCGCCATGCCCTCCCGTGCCACAAGCTTGTCAATGCGTCAAAGACAAAGGTGCGGTCAATGTCAGGCAAATTAAGCACATAAAAGCCATGCCCAGATTTTTGATAGCTAAATGCCGTGGCTTGCTTTACATCTGCGTCTTGTAACACCTGCTCAATAGCGTGGGTGCTGATACGCCCTGCTTGATAGCCTTGCGTCATGCAAACTTGCCTGCCACCTGCCTCGGTTTTTGCGATAAACACCAATGCCGAGCCTAGTTTAGCGACGGTTTGTGGGGCTTCGCACCCCACAGTTAAAAACGCACCGCCAACACGGCGAAACGGCAAATCCTTATCACCGCTGTTGTAGTACACCTCGCAACTGTGCTCGCCCAATGCCCAAAGCTCACGCCCAACCACAATCAATCGCACCAGATTGTCAGGGTCACCCTCGGCAGTGGCGTAACTTAATGCGTCAAACTCGGTGTTGTACAAGCCAAACCATGCAAACCGACCTGTGTCGGGCGTGGCAAAGACAAAATACCCATCCAAAAAGTCCACATACTGACAGCCCCCAAACCCATCGCCTGTCACTTCAGACAGCTCCCACGTGGTCATATCCACCGCATACAGCTTACGCCCCACCGCAATCACGGCTTGCTGACCGTTGTCGGCAATCGTGGTGTGCGTATTACTGGCAATCATGCCCACGCCTGTCACAGTGCCACCTGTGATGCGGTAAGCATAGGTAGCAGTGGTGACAAACAAGGTGTTGTTTGATAGTACTGCCATGCCTGTGATTGCGTTGCCCAAGTCATGCACCGCCACCAGTCCGTCAGTTGGGATTAGGGCAGGCTGCCCACCGCCATTCTCGGACGATTGGGCGTACCAGTTGATGCAGGTTTGAGCGTCAATCTCGATGTTATCAAGCTGATACGCTGTGCCAATGAGGTTAAGTTTCATAGCTTAAGACAACCCCAAAAGTACAAGGTCAGGTTTGTGGTAAAGCGGCTTGGCATTCCACCGCTTGAGATTGGTTTCTGCTCGCTGTGCATCTTTGGCAATTTGCGGGGCGATGGGCAATCCGTACACGCCAGCCAACCGTACGGCTAAAATATCAATCAACGCCCATTCAAGCTGGTCGTCCATGCCTGTGTGTGCGTCATTGACCCCCAGCGGTAGCATCACGCCATTGTCTGCTAACAGCCGCTCCATGCTCATCATCGACAGCATGCCGTTTAAGTTGTTCACCGCATCGCTAAGCTCACTGTCACTTAACTGCTCACTGTGAGCAATGATGTTGGCTCGGCGTGCGGCGTGGGTGCAAAGGTCGCTTGGGGTCATCATTTACTCGCTGTCTTGAGCCGCTTTCACCAAGTCGGCTTTGCGGTCGCTGGATTTATGCTCAACACTGCGAGCGTCAAGCAAAGCACGCAGCTCATCGTTGGTCATACTGTCATAGTCTGTGGGCTCTTTTTGCTCTACAGACGCCTCTTTGTCATTGTGGACAACTTGGGCTTCCACATGCGTCAAGTTGCCACGGTCGATGCCGTACTGTTTTGGCGGTGAGTAGGTTTGGGCATTGATGTGGTCGTCGTTTTTGGCATCTTCTGGCAACTCATCAAACGACACATAGCCATCCTTACGCCAAATTTTTTCATCTGCCTCTGACTTCGCCACTGCCTTACCGCCAGTGGTGTTGTATAACATTTTTGGATATTCAAGCATGATAGCCCTCCAGTTTTATCAAAAAAAAGATGAGCGGGCGACCTAAGCCACCCGCCTTTTATCCAAGGTCATCGACCTGCAACGATACGAGCGGCGTGGTTGCCACGGATTGTGCCAAAACCATACAGCACATCGATGCGTGTGCCTTCCAAGTCGTTATAACCATCGCCAAAGGTCATCACCCGCAAAGCCATGGTACTGGCATTAAAGGTATAGCCCTCACAGCCTGCCAACACCTTAAGTGGTGCAAAGGCAGCGGCAAAGGCATCTTTTTGGAAGCACAATGCTTGCTCAACCAACTCATCACTGCCCATCACAAAGGTAATGGCGGCATCATTGGCAGGGCTGTCTAGCACCGTGGCATTTGACTTAAGCTGAGAATCTAATTTGGACGGAGTGATTTCAGGATAAACCTTCACCGTCGCCGTTTCCCCACCTGCCACCACATCTTCGAGCACCACAAAGAACAACGGAGCTTGATAGCTTTGACGAGTAATGGGGTGGATTTGCTCAACCCCATCAATGGTGAACACCTCGCCTGCTTTGACAGTCTGTCCATTACTCAAGCCCTTGATTTCTAAGTGGTTGCCTGTTTGACCTGCCCCAGACACACTTAAGCCTGATTCTGAGTGGCTGCCTGTGGCTTGACGATAGATATGCTCAGACTCAACAAACTCAAAGCCACGACTACGACCGATATAGCCCTCTTTCCACTGCTTGGCGATTTCAGCGGTTGGGTTAAACAAAGTGCCAGCAGGATCAACAATGCGGTTGGTAATCTCGCTTGACAGCAAGGACATGCGGTCGCTGGACGGTGCTAAAGCACGGTTCATCAATGTGCGTGCACGTCCCCATGGTGCGGTTGGGTGCGGTTCGCCTACCCCAAACACCACGGCGTTATTGACGCTAACGATAGCACGTTGCAACAAATCCGCATCCACAGACGTTGCTAACGAGTTGATGGCAGGACGCAAAAAACGCTCTTTAAACTGGGTAAGCTTGAGCGTCTGCTCTGCTGCCCCAAACTCTAATCCAACATGTCGTTGGGTGTCGATTTTGAGCAAAACAGCGGTTTCTTTAGCGTTTTCGTCTGCGTCTTTTTTGTTAAAGACGTGCCCCTCAGTGACAATTGGCGTAGGCGGAACACGGATGCGAACGCTGTCGCCCACTTTGTAACCGCCTTTGTCTTTGGCGAACTCTTTTTCACGGTTGCGGTTAATAGCTTTGATAAACTGCGACTCCTCAACCAGCATGGCGGCGGCTTCTTTTGCCACGATGTCATGCGTCAGGATGTTGTTTTCTGGGTTTTCGCTGTAGTTTTTAGCCATGGGTCAGTCTCCTATTTGTCTACCCCAAGCCACGGGCGGCAAGAAAGTCATCGTCTGACTTGTCGTAGTCGCTACGCTTAATCGGGGCGTTTGATTTGGTATGGTTTGGCGGTGGCGGCGCTTTGGTTACCCCAACACCTTTACTGTTGGTTTTTCGGAGTTTGATGCGAGCCTGTATCTCGCCATATTTGGCGTACTGGGCTTGAGTGGGCAACTCGGCAATCTCATAATACAAGTCAGGATTGCCTGCCACCTCTTCTAACAAGTCCATCAACTCCTCGCCCTGGTACAATTCCGATGGGTCAGCCTCGATGGGCTTGTCTTGCATCAACGTCTGCAAATTGGCAAAGTCCTCTTTAAACTTCGGATTTTGCTCAAATCGCTTTTTGTATTCATTGACAATTTCGGCTTCTTTAGCTTCACGCTCCCGTGCTTGCTCACGCTCTTGCAAGCGACTGTCAAACTCCCAGTCCTTTACCGCTTTGTCATACTGTGCATGAGCATCAAAATAGGCTTGTAAACCGTCTTCCGTCTCAATATCAAAGTCATCGATGTTGGGCGGTTTGGGTTCTCCTGTTTGATTTTGCGAATTAGGGGGTTGGTTGCCTTGTTGCTTGAGCTGTTGCTCTAAACGCTCACGTGCTTCACGCTCTGCGTTTCGCTCTGCGACAAGCTCTTTGATTCGCTGACTGGCACGACTTTTAGGCTTATCACCGTCGTTGTCGGTGTCGTCTCCTTCGGTCTTGCTTGCATCGTCTCCGTTGCTGTCGCCTTTAGCATCTGCTTGCTCTGTCGTCTCGCCGTCCGTATCTTCCGCTTGCAAGCCTGCGTCCGCCTGTTCGGTTTCTGCGTCTGCTTGCGGCGTCTTATCCGTTGATACCTCGGTTTGGTTAAGCTCAAGTGGCGTGTCTTCATCGGTCACAGTGGTATCAAAAGCCATTGTCATTACTCCATATCATTTATCGCTTGATTAGCGGGGTTTACGTCACTAAACGCATTGTTCCCATCCGTGACGTTGATGGGGTGCGAAACTGGTTGCATGGATTGCGTATTTTGCTGTGGCATTAAAAAACCCTGCTCACTGGCAGGGTCTTCAATGTCTTCAAATTGTTGTGTCCAATCGGGCGGCAAACTTTGAGCTTGTGCCAATGCTTGCTGTATGTCGGCAGTTCGCTCAAGCAGTATTTTTAACAAGTCACCAAACTGCTTAATCTCTTCTTGATCATTACGTCCTGCTTCTCTGATTTTAGCGGTTTGCAAGTCGGTTTCCGCCTTCAGACGAGCTTTTAGCATCTCAAGCTGGCGGTCGGCTTCTTTGTCGCCCAACTGCTTTTGAGCTTCTGCCAACGCCTGTTGTGTTTGTTGCATCGCCTGTTGCATCTGCATCATTTGCTGTTGTAATTCAGGTGGCAACTGTGGCTGACCGTCTTTTTCTTGCAATTGTGGCGGTAGCAATAATTTGAGGCGTTTAGCAATCTTGTTGGCGTCAGGAAAGTCAAACGCATTAACAATCAAGTCACCAGCCACTTGCATCAGCTGTGGATAAGCCCGACCCAACTCAATCAACACTTCTCGTGCCTCTTCTCTTTGCGTGTTGTGATCTGCCCCTGTTGCAATGCGAATATCATACTGCCCAACAGTTACGTCATTGTACAAACCGTTAATGCCAATCTGTGCATCCTCAAGCTCTTTTTGATATTTTTGCACCATCGGCGAATTTGGCGGTACGTTAATCAGCAAGGTCTTATAAATCACATCATCTTGCGTAATGCGTAGCACCCGTGGCGTGTCATAAATATGCGGTATCATCGACAAGATGACCCGACCGCCATGCTCATAGCTACGCTTAAAATTATCCAAAAAATGGTAGTTGGCTTGGTCACCTTGCCGTTGGCGAGCCATAATCGCCCGCCCGCTGGTTTCATTGCTTGATGCTCCAAGCGAGGCATCAAAGATACCCGTGGTTGCTTTAATCTCTTCGCTGGCGGTCATCGCCTCACGCATGAGGTCTGGCGAGCCTTGATACGGAGCAGGCATAAATGGCGGTGCATATTGCCGTCCATTTTCATCTGTCGAGTTATAAGGCAAATACTGCGTCATTGGGTTGTTGGCTTGCTCCCAATAGCCCTCGTAACCCTCAATGGCTTTAGCGTCTGCAACCCACGGGCGGTTGCCTGCCTTTTGCAACTGCTCAAGCTGTGCGGTGCGAGCGTAGTTATAAAAGACTTGTGGGTCTTTGGCGTTAGTAATCAGTGACTGCCAATGTCGTTTATTGCCTGTCCACTGCTCATCGCCAATGACAAGTATAATTGGGATATAGTCTGCTTTAATCTCGCTTTGCTCAAGAACCGCATCACGACTGCATTTGTACCACATGATGCGTTTACGTTGCGTGGCACGCTCATTGACAATCTCTAAACTGTCATCGCCTTGGTACTCGCCAAGCTGTGACGCTAAAAGCACCGTGCCATCTGCAAGCTGATAAAGCGTATCATCGTCATACTCAACTCGGTAGTATTCAGCGACAAACACTGTGTCTTCGGTTTCCCAGTCGGTCACTTCGTCCAAGTCGTCAGCAGACACTGGCTCATGCTTTGGATATTGGCGTTTAAATTCCGCCTTGCTCATCCACTCGCCCGTTATCGCCTCGGTCGCATCGCTGCCCACTGGGCAACGGATTTCAGGTGACAGATACGTGCTTTGTGGGTTTTCGATCCGTTTAACTTTGATGTCTTGGTTAAAGCTAATATCACTCACATACTCGGTAGTAATCCGCCAAAAGCCAAAACCGCCCATGACAGCACGCTCATACGCCCAATCGGTTGCGGTGTCCGCTTTTGATGACTTAAGCACATACTCAAGCATCGCATCTTGCACGTCCGCCTTGGCAACGTCTGTGTCGTCCACAGGGATGGCGTTAAGCGTGAGTTTGTTGGCTCGCAGCGCATTGACTTGTTGCTTAACAAACAAAGCAATTTTGTTAATCGTCAAACATGGTCGTCCGCTTTTTTTGCGAGCTTCACGTGCTTTAGCGTCCCATTGGCTCTCTTTGTTGACACAAAATTCAATGTCTTCGGCGGCTTGTGTATAAATCTCGTCCCAGTAACTGGTCGCACGCTCTCTAAAGTCACGCATGCTTGCCAATACGTCTTTGTTGTCTGTCTGTCCGCTCATCTCGTCTTATCCTTGCCAGCCGCCCATCAATTTAGGTGGTGGCGGTAAATTAGGTCGGCTACTCTCGTTGCGTAACTGGTCGGCATTGATGCACAAATAGCGTGCCATGTCCGCACCGTGGCTGTACTCATCATGTACAGGGCGACTGGCTTCATTTGTCGATTTAACTATGTGTCTGCGATATCGCTTTAAGCATTCCACCAAACGCATCACGCCAGCATCGTCTTTGTTAAAGTAAAGGCGGGGGAATACTTCTCGAGTGCGTCTGATGCCGCTCTCCACGTCCATGTTTGGCGTTTGTCTCACATTACGCCCCAATGCCCTAAGCACGTCTGCGTCTGATTTACCGCTTTGGTGACGCTTAGCAAAACCGTCATGCGGTAGCCAGTCCTCGCCCCAGTTATAGTTAAGCGGTTTAATGTCGTCCATCACATAGCTTGATAACGTCCGCTGGCTGTCCTCAATCGCTTTGATTATGCGTATCTCGGACGCTGACCGTTGCACAAAGCCAATAAACATGCTGTCGTTAAACCCCAAGTCCCAAATGGTATGTACTTTCAGCATCGGGTCGTATTGCAAGCGAGTAATCCGCCCTTGGCTTTCGGCATCGGCAATCTCATCAAAGTAAATCGCCCCCTCAACCGCTGGCAAACATTTGCCCTCCCAAATATGTTCGTATTCAGCTTTGGGCAAAATGCTTTTTGCGTGTAAGCGTTCGTCATTCAGCACATCAGGAAACCACGGATTATCGTCCCAGTTAACGTCAATCGTCACGATGTCGTCACGCTCACTGTTAGCCAAAACGTGTATCGGGTCGCTATCAAGCTGTGGGTTATACGTCACCCAAATCTCCGACCCTTCCGCTCGGATTGTGGGCGTTAAGATTTTAAGCGACTTGTCTGTAATCGCTTGCCCCTCTTCAATCCAGCAAATATCCACGCCTTCAAAAGACTTAATGCTGTCTGCGGTTTGGTCGGACAGTCCGCTAAAGTAAACACGAGAGCCATTTAGCCCCCGTATTTCCGTCTCTAACACGTCAAAAAATGCGTCCAGTTGCATCAGTCTGATTTGGTCTTTTAGCAGCTGATGCACAGATTGTTTGATTGATTTTTGCACCTCACGAGTACACAAAATGCGGATTGGTTTTTGCGTTGCCAGTAGTAATAACTTTTTAGCCACTGACCAAGACTTACCGCTACCTCGTCCGCCTCGTGCAAACTTGTAGCGAGCTGGGCGGTCGAACGCCTTAAATTTAACAGGAAATGTGACGTTGACAACGTTATTCATACTTAACGATAATCTGGGGGAACAGGTCTGTTCCGTCTTTGCCTGTCAGCTCATGTACCTGCTTATCCAAACCGAGCAACTTCGCCTTACCCATGGTGGCAGACACCGCCGCACTGGTCTGCGGTGTCTCACACGTCAAAGCCGCCATGCGAGCTTCTTCCAACTCCGCCAACAAATCATCAACCGTCAAATCATGACGCTGTCTGTGGCCTGCCTGCAACTCATCAACTTGGCTTTTAATCTTATCCATGGCTAACAACTCAGATGCCTTACGGTAAATGGTGGTGTTGCTCATACGCTCAGCATCATAACTTTGGCGATACGCTTTAGACGCATTGCCAAGCTCCACATACAACTGACAAAAGCGTGTCTGTTTTGGCGTAAGTGTCGCCATGCTTACGCTCCTTTTTTCAGATTTTTTCAGACGTTCAAAAAAGCAAAATCCCCACTTAAACAAGCAGGGATTGTTGAAATTTATTTAAAACTGTGTTGAATTGTTATTTAGTTTAAACTACAATATGCCTATCAAGAACAGGAACGTACTTGATGAGCTGTTGGGCTTTGACCCAACCAAAAACGTTAAGGAGTAAGACGATGACTACCGTTCTCAAAATCATCGCCTTCATTATCCTGCTCCTAATAAGCGGTAACGCCTATTAAGCAGGTAGCCTAAAACGAGTACCAGTCGTCAAGGCTTGAGCTAGACCGAAAGGCTAGCCACTCCTTAACCCTTATACTACCACAAAGTCAGGATAAATCAATATGCCAACCAAACAGCCAAAATCTCGTAACCAAACCCAAAGAGAATCTGACCAAAGACGTGGCGTTAAACCAATCGGCTTTAAAGTGCCAGTCGAATTTGCCGAGCAGTTGGATGGGCTTGCCAAGCAAACAGGCTTAACCAAAAACATCATCATCATGCAAGCCGTTGAGCTTTGGGCAAATCAGCACAAATAGCCACAAATAGCCATAAAAAAAGCGATAACGGATTACGTCATCGCCTTTTTTAACACCTTGTTGCAACTTTTTGCAAATCTAGCACAAATGTAGCAGTTGCTGTCACAAATTGCAAGCTTTTTATCAAAATATTTTAAATTTATTTTTTGACTTAGATGTTACCGCTGGCGGTTGATTATATCTTACGTCTGACTATCTGCTCGGCCTCATCAAGCAACCTAGCCACCGCCTGCGGATGCACACGCTTACTCCTCTTTGCCCCCCAGCCCATGCTTGCTTGTTCTGGGTACTCAAGCGGTGTTAGATAGTACCTGCTAATCTCACGCAAGCTACAGCCATTGATGTACCTAAGCCTTAGTATGTTTGCTAAGATAACGGAATGACGTGCCAACTCACACACCGCCCTATCCACTTTTAGGGCGTCATCATCGCTGATTTGTGGCACGTCACCACGCCAGCCTGTGTTAAATTTGGGGTTGTTTTTTTTCATCAGCTGATACATCGGACTGCTGTAATAGCCATAATCATGCCGTGCCCATTTGCCCCATTCGATGAGTGGGTCAATCATCACTCCTCCTCCACAATCTCACACAGCACCACATCAACTCGTCCGCCTTTCACCACGCTGCCACGTCTCAATACGATCTCATCAAACTGCTCATCGTCGACAAAAAACCGTGCGTCTTCCAGTGCGTCCAATATCAGCTTCATCTTGTTATCTAGGTCAAACTTTCGCTTGTTAGCAGGGTGAACAATAAACTCACCTGCCAAACGTGCCTGAGATGGCTCACACGTGGCGAGATGCCCCACTTGACTATATACCTCACGCTTATATGCTCTCGCCTTGTCAGTGAGCATTACGCCCCCGTGACGGGTGCGTTTGGTGTAATGATTCACACTTGGCGGTAACGAAATGGTGAATGAAGCGAGATGATTAAGTTGATTCATCATGATTTACCTAAAAATAACAATTCAGAAATAATTAGAAATAAAGGCTTTGTTGAGACAGGGTGTCTGCGTTTATAACCCTTGATATATATAGCTTTATATTATTGTTGCAGACAAATAGGGGGGTACACCCATATTTTTTTAAGGGGGTAATACCCCTGTCTCATGTCTGCAACAATGGCTCAATCCCTTACTAAACATGGCTTATAAATGCAGACAGGCTGTCTGCAACAATGGCTTATTTGCCAGCATCCATCGTTGTTTCGTCAAAAAATTTGGGACTGATATAAGCCATTCGTTTACGTCCACGCCCAGATGGCGACGGAATTGCTACTTGCATGATGCGAGACTCAGCCAACAATGCCCGAAATGCTTGCTCACGCTCATTGGGGCGACTGGACGCAAACAAACGGCTATATGTTGATAAATCTCGTTCGGTCATGCCTCTACCTTCTGATCGTTCCACCAGTTCTTGGACGTTTAAATACAGACGGTGGAAATCGCCATCAGCAACTCGGGTGGATGCGGTATCCATAAACCGCTTGCCATAAAAAAACACATATTCAACGCACCAACCTGCAATATCGGCAGAAATAATAGGGTCGTCGGCATTCTCACACACCGCCAACGCTGTCGACAATCGCATGGCATTCTCAACCCATCGTCTGGTTAAATCAGGTAGGGCAAACTCCCCTTCATCTTCAAGGTCTGCCAACGTGTCAAAAAAGCCATCAAATATCAGTGTCGCCCCGTCGTCAATCGCCACCACAGTCGGCGTTGGGGTCACGTCATAACCTACCTCAATCCCACTTAAGTCGGTGCGACTCTTAGGTTCAGGGTGTCGTATGTTATAAGCCCAATCTCTTAAATGCTCAGGCACGGGCAACCGCTTGCTGCGTCTGCGTGGGGCTTGCGGCTCGGACACTTCAACGACGTGCAAACGGTTCAAAAATCCGTCTTCAATTTCTGCTGTGCTCAAGTTGTCAAATACCTGCCCACTGGTCGCCAGTCCCAATGTTGTGATGGCTGGGTGATGCACCACAACTTTCTTTTCGTCTGTCCCTTTACCTTTTGTCAATTCCACCATATTGGAATAGTTGCGAGGGATCATGTAACTGGTGGTTGCCGAATACGCTTCGGTCAAGGTGCTAAACGCTTCCGCCATCTGCCCATTGACTTGCTTGCGAGCGGTTTGCAATTGCTTGCCAACTTCGTCGGCAATTTGAATATGACACGGAGCACGGCATAAAGCGGTATAAACTGCCCCCGCTGACGTATTGCCACTGCCTGATAGCAAATGATCAAGTCCAGACTGCACCAAAAACGTTTGAATAGACGTTTTGGCATAGTTTTTACCTACACCTGTGTCAGCCAACAACATAAAATACATCGAACTGGTGTTGGACTCTTCTGAGCAGTAGTTGCGACCAGCCAGCACCGACGCCAGTGCCAAGGTCGCAACTATGGATATTTCTCGTTGTGGTTGTCTGCTATACCCTTCCATCCAGTGTATGATTTCACTTAATGGCTTAACAGGTATGTCCAACAAATGTTCTGGGGTTTCCGATTTGTGCCCATGTTTGGGTAGTTTAATCGGCACTTCCTCTGCCACGCCCTTTTTAACATTCAGCCACCCTGCATCTTGTGCCAGCTTAAAAATAGTGGGCAAATCCACGCTTGTCAGCCCTTTGTGCCGAAACGAACGCCATACTCGGTACTGGTCTTTTTGATCATACTTAGGGCTACTGGCTGACCACTGGCACCACATTTCATAAGCTCGTCTATCGTTGGTGGCGTGCAGTGCCATACCCACCGTCAACCAAGTATCACGCTCATCATTATCAATAAACGGCAGTGCCTCAATCACATCATAATACTGCTCATCACTCATGCCAGCGTGTAATGCCACGCCTGTGTCAACGGACTTATCCAGCGTCGAAAACGACCGAATCCAATCAGGCAACGGCCCTGCCACTGCCCCATCTAACGGGCAGCTTGACGCCTCCCAAATGTACTCGCCGCCTGAGATGTGATTACTAGGCTCGGCAATGATATAACCGTTTAATTTAACATCCACACCACTGCCCAACTTGCCCGGCAATGTGCCATCTGGACGCAAAAACAAACGATGCTCACCGCCACCACCCGTCAGTTGCATCACATCGGCAACCAACTCGCCATGTTGTGACTCCAAATCCTCAATCGTGTAATCACCGCCATTGCGAGGGTCAATGTCAATCGCACACAGTCCACTACCTGCCAAATAGATAGCAATGTTGGCGTTAGGATGCTCAGTCCACCATTGCGTAATCACTTGCTTGTCATTGGTGGCACTGTCTTGCCCACGTGGGGCGAGTGCGGATATCGGATGCTTGCCAGGCGACTTACAATCCGTACCACACGCACACTTGCCCTCGCTGTCAATCTGCCAGCAGGGGAATATTTGCCACCCCAAGTCGGCATACGCCAATGCGGTGGCTAGATTTTTAGTTTTGTCATCTGACGCTTGCAAATTTAAGTTATCCATGATTAAATAAAACCTTCTTAAATACCCATTTAAGGAACACCCAACCCCAATCAGTAGACGCTGTTTGGGGTTTTTATTTGTCTGTTGGCTTTGGGCAGCTGATTGGAGTTTCCCATCGCATCTCATCTGAGTGCGGCTCGTTGATGGTTAGGCAACGGTCTTCGCCATCGTTTCTCACGTTCCCATGACAACATTATTTGTCTGTGCCGTACGGGCAGTTATCACAGTTCATAACCCCTCCTTAATACCGCAAGTCGTTGCGGTCGCTGATTTCGTCATGAGCCAAATCATCTACGCTCTCGACACGTCTATAAAATTCTTTGTTGATTGCCAGCATGGACTCCAAAACCTCAGGCTTAAGCATGCGGTAATCTTGTGGCACGACTTTTAAGCCAGTCAACGCCAGCAGGTCGCACAGTCGTTCAATCTCTCCAGCATCGCCGTTTTCTTTGGGTTTTAGCATTCGCCCGACGGTTGTGGCGTGCACGCCAAGCTTTTCGGCAATGACGCATTGCCCTGCATCCGCAATGCCCTGCAAGATTCTGCTTTGCATTCTGCGTGAGCGTGCAAGCTGTTCGGATGATAATTGGCTCATGCGGTGGTTTCCTGTTTGTGGTTAATATAAGCATTCATCAAAGCGTTGCCGTACCGCCAAGAAAGATTTGGCCTAGGTTTACCTTGGTTTAAGTCGCTGATAACACCTTGATGAACGCCTGTTTGAGATGACAGCTCGGTTTGAGTTTGATGTTTTAGCAATTCTCTAACGATGCTTGTCCAGTCAGTTTGGTTTTTCATCGTATTTACTCCCATAAATACCATCATAGTATCGTAATCACGTTATTAAATCAACGCCAAAACGATATTATTTTAGGGCATAATTATCACATTTACGATATACAGAGAGAATGTCATGCCAAATTTAACGTTAGGCGACCGTCTTAAAAAGGCTAGAAAAGCTGCAAAACTGACACAGAAAGAGTTAATGGATGCTGCAGGTATGAAGTCGCAAGGACAGATTTCTGACATTGAAAACGGCAGAAATAAGTCGTCTACTTCTTTGCCAGAAATCGCTAAAGCCTTAGGGGTAAGTTATGAATGGCTGGCGTACGGCAAAGACCCCGAAGAAGACAAACCCAGCATCGAGCAACTTAAAGCCATGATAGCCAAAGCCGAGCAAGCCCAACCAGGCGACATCCCCACCCCTTATGACACCGAGTTGGTGGACATCAACCACAACATGGACGGCATGATGCCTGTCATCAGTTGGGTAGCGGCAGGGGCATTTGTGGAAGTCATGCCCACCACACTAGACGATGTCATCGAGTATGTGCCACGCCCCAAGAATTTAAGCCGTCATGCCTTTGGACTGATTGTACAGGGACGCAGCATGTATCCTGAGTTTCGCCCTGGTGACATCATCTATATAGAGCCGACCATCTCACCTTTGGGGCTAAAAGATGGTGATTTGATTGTTATCCAATGCAACGACGACAAAGAAGCCACCTTTAAGCAACTGGTCATCGGTGACACCTCAGCAGACATGTATCTAAGACCACTCAACCCTGACTGGGTTGAGCAAAAGATTGTACCAATGGACGAATGCCGACTGGTAGGCAAAGTGATGAGCAGTTTAAGGCGGTACGGGTGATGGGGGTGTTCAACGGTCTAAATCATTTTTTAGACCACAAAAAATACCTAAGAAGCCCTTAGTAAGCTCATGCCGACCACTTCCCCCAATCTTACAGGAACAGCATTACCTATCATACGTCCAAGCTGACTGATATTCATGGTGGTGCTTTTTTCATCAAAAAACTGATAATCTTTAGGAAAGGTTTGAAACAATGCGGCTTCACGCAAGGAGATGGCTCGGTGCTGCTCTGGATGCCCGAAACGACCATTGCCAAACCCATAGCACTGCGTGGTCATGGTTGGGGCAGGTTTGTCCCATTCCATCCTTCCATACACGCTGCCATAGCCTTTTCCTGATGCCTTTTTGTGACAGCATACTCTTAAATCTTCATCCCAATCATGCCAGCTGCCCCCTGGCTTTGAAGCCTTTATCCGCTTTAGATTGATTGCGGTCAATCCTGCACAATAATGTAAAGCATCAAGCTCATCATGTTCACCCGCCTGCAGAGGAGGCAGACCACTGATGACATCACGTACAGTAACTGGTTGCTGATACGTTGGCGGAATCAAGCTGATTTGGTCAGATAGGCGACTTGCTATCAGCACATGACGCTTGCGAGTCTGAGGGATTCCATACTGCACGCAGTCTACTTGATTTGCTGATATGCTATAGCCGAGAGCTTCAAGCTTGGCGACAAAGTCATGATATACCTGATGTTTGATAACATCTGGCACGTTTTCCATGGTCACCAATTCAGGGCTCACCTCTTCAATCAGACGGGCAAAGTGGTATAAAAGCGGGTACTTCTTATCCATGGTAGCATCCCGAGCTTGACTGTATGTCGAAAACGGTTGGCAGGGGGCACACCCAGCCAATAGACGCACCGCCCCTTTTGAATACCAAGAATTCACCTCGTCTGCAGTTACATCTGCCACGTCTTTTAAAACAAATTTGGCATTGTTATTGTGCTCATAGCCAAAGCGACAGCTGGGTTCAATATCGTACCCTGCTTTAACGGTTATTCCTGACTGTATCAACCCTGCGGTTAGGCCACCAACACCACAGAACAGATCAACTGCCTCAATATTCATCATAATAGGTCTACCTGTAGATATGCGTGAATGTGGCATATGATACACCTTTCTAAAAAAAAACTCGAGTGCTAATTACCTATTTAACCGATTCACCCCGCTATATTGCATATAGCGGGGTTTTTTGTGTCTTGAGTTATCTTTACGATATTTATTATCAAAATTACGATAAAAAAATATCATTTTTACGTTGACATAATATCGTAATCACGATACTATCGCCATATCAACAACAAACAAAGGCACTGACCATGACCGACTTTATCAAAAGCTTTGTGCTACTGCCCTTTGTCGCCCTGTTTGTCTTTGGCTGTCTGCGTGCCTGTGACATCGAGTACGCCAACCAGCAAAAACAAATTGAAGAATGGAAATTTGAGCAAACTTATATCAGCCCCAGCGATGAAGTCATCATCGACTGGAATAACCCACCAAGTAAGTAACGTAATAAACGCAATCAATTCAAGGAAATAACGCTATGAACGCATTTGTCACCGAAGCAAGCAAGAAAGCAAACGCATTGACGCATAACAACGCCATTGCGGCGGCAAGCCTAGCTAACGGCACGCACCAATCGCCATCAACCGACCCTTTGGACATTTTGGCCACCGAGTGGCTGGAGGCTAAAGAGGCAGAAAAGCTCGCAAATGAACGACGCAAAGAAATCGAGGCGGACATCATCTCATTGGTTGGGGTTGCCGAAGAGGGCACCACCAATGGCGAAACCGAACACTATAAGATTAAAACAGTGGGCAAGCTTACCCACTCGCTGAACGACAGCCAGTTGCAAGCAGATTGGGACACTTTGCCCGATGAGATTAAAAAATGCGTGAAGTGGAAAACCAGCCTCGACACCAAAAACTTACGCAGCTTGGAGTCGATGCGAGATGACTTAATCCCTGTTATGTCTCGCTACCTAACCACCAAACCTGCCAAACCCTCGGTAGTAGTGGAGGCCAAATAATCATGGCGATCAAACTAACCACCACCAAACAGGCAACGGCAGACAATGGCATCAAGATTGTCTGCTATGGGCAAGCAGGGGCAGGTAAAACCGTCCTATGTGCCACCACGCCTGACCACGCCAAAACGGTCATCATATCCGCCGAAGCAGGGCTACTGTCTATCGCTGAAGCTGACATATCCGTGATTGAAATCACTTCAGCAGACGATTTATTGGACGCTTACACATGGCTGACCCAAGACCCACAAGGGCAGTCGTTTGACTGGATTTGCCTAGACAGCATCAGCGAGATTGCCGAAGTTGTGCTAAACAAAGCCAAAAAAGACAGCAAAGACCCACGCCAAGCCTATGGCGAGATGCAAGAAAAGGTAGAAGACATCATTCGGGCATTTCGTGACTTGCCTCGCAATGTGTATTTCTCTGCCAAGATGGAAAGCTATCAAGACGACAAAGGCGTGGTGCGGTATCAGCCGATGTTCCCAGGCAAGCGACTGAGCAACGCTCTACCCTACTTTTTTGATGAAGTGTTCTTTTTACGGGTCGAAAAAGATGAGCACGGCGTGCCACAACGCTACTTGCAAACCGAAGCAGATGTCAAATATCACGCAAAAGACCGCTCTGGCAAGCTCAACTCTATCGAACGTCCCAACTTGGGGTATATCGCTGCGAAGATTCGTGGCGAAATGCCGAAAACTGAAGCAACTGAAACAACAACCGAAGTAAACAACGAAACTAACTCAACTCAAGGAGCCTAACCATGGCCTTACTTAACATGCAATTTAGTCAAGACGAAATCAAAGACGCTCAAAGCAATAAATTTGAGCTTATCCCAGCAGGCACTTACCTTGCAGAGATTAACCGCTCAGAGATTAAGCAAAACAACTCAGGCAGCGGCGACCGCCTTAGCTTGGGCTTTAAAATTTTAGACGGTCAATACACTGGGCGTTTGGTGTTTCAAGACATCACGCTGCGCAACACCAACGACATTGCCCAAAAAATTGGGCGTGAGCAGATGGCTCAATTGGTACACGCATGCGGCCGCACTAGCGTGCAAGACAGCTCAGAACTGCATGGCATTCCCATGCAAATTAAGGTCGCTATTCGCAAAGACAAAACTGGACAATATGAAGACCAAAACGAGATCAAAAAATTTGCCCCTATGGGTGGTAGCAGACCTAACTTTAACCAGCCAATGAGCAATCAAGGCACTCAAAGTCAAACGCCACCACCACAAACCAACCAACAAGCTCAAGCCAATGTGCCGCCTTGGCAACGGGCTTAAACAGATGGTGCTGTAGCAGAGCCATACACGCTAGGGCATATTTTGCAGAGCCTATGCAAACCCCTCTTGTCAGAAAACCGCTACCGATTGACTGCCGTAAGCAGTCTTTTAACCTCGACAAATTGGGTGAGGTCACTCGCATTAATCTCCAGTTTGTCGAGATTAAATGAATTCATCAAAAGATTGAGGCGAAATAATGCCAAACCTAACCCCCTACACTCAAGACCCAACTGTTACCGCCATCTATGACGGCATCAAAGCAAAGCACGATGAATCGCCTCGTCGTTACTTGGGTGCGTCCATCATCGGCAAACCCTGTGCCAGACAACTTTGGTACGACTTTCGCTGGGTGCATTTCGAAGACTTTGACGGACGCTCATTAAGACTGTTTGAAACAGGGCATTTAGAAGAGCCTCGCATGGTACAAAACTTGCGAGACGCAGGCGTTGAAGTGTATGACGTGGACGAGAGCACAGGCGAACAGTTTGGCGTGATTTTTCACGGTGGACATTTTCGGGGGCATGCCGATGGTGTTGCTCTTGGCATTAAAGACGCACCGAAAACTTGGCATCTGCTTGAGTTTAAGACGCATAATGAAAAATCATTTAGTCAACTTGTTAAAAATGGCGTTGCCACTGCCAAGCCCATGCACTTTGCCCAAATGCAGGTGTATATGGCAGGAATGGGGCTGACTCGGGCGTACTATCTTGCCAAAAACAAAAACACCGATGAGCTGTACGGCGAACGGGTACATTTTAATAAAACAGTGGCAGAGGACTGCCTTAATCGAGCAGGTCGCATCATTTTTGCCAATGAACCTCCGCTCAAAATCAGTGAAAAACCTAATTGGTATGAGTGCAAATTCTGCCCGTATAGTGATTATTGTCACGGAGGAGCAACCGCCCTACCCGACCCCATGCCAAACGCCAATTGTCGCACTTGCATTCATAGCACACCGCAACCCAATGGCGGTTGGCTATGCGAATTATTTAACACCCCTATCGCCTATGAGCATCAATTGCAGGGCTGTAGTGAGCATAGATATATCCCACAACTGTTGCCCAATTTGACTTATGACCACGCCGAAGATGGCGTCTTGGCAGACTCGCCAACCGTGTTTTATCGCAGTGGCGATGATGGTTATGTCAACAATGGCAAAGGGTCGGTGGTGACCGAACGTGTTTATCGAGGTGAGGATTTATGTACCAACTAAGAGATTATCAAGAACGGACACTAAACGAGCTATACGATTGGTTGCAGCGTCACCCTGACGGCAATCCCATTGTTGATGCGTGCGTGGGAGCGGGAAAATCAATCATTATTGCTGAATTTTGTCGCCGTGCCATTGAGCAATATCCACAAACTCGCATTGTCATGTGTGTGGCGTCTAAAGAACTATGCCAGCAGAACTTAGAGAAGTTAAGAGCAATATGGCCAGAAGCCCCTGCAGGTGTTTGCAGTGCAAGCCTAGGGCAAAAGGACACCGAATCGCAAATCATTTTTGCCACCATTGGTAGCATTACCCGCATTGCTCATGATTTGGGCGAAGTAAATTTATTAATCATTGACGAGTGCCATAACGTCAACCCTGATAATGCAGGCATGTACCGCACCTTTATCAATGACCTTAAACAATACGGCAGCCCTTATTTGTGCGTCATTGGCTTTACAGGAACGCCATTTCGTGGTGATGGCGTATGGCTTTGGCAAGGCAAGGACCCACTGTTTGCAGGCACTGCCACGCGCGTATCTATGGATGAGCTACTAAAGCAAGGCTATCTTGCTCCACTGGTGGTTGACCGTGGGACGCCAGAAACCATTGACGCAACCAACGTCAAAGTAGTGGCTGGTGACTATGTGGTCAAGCAACTAGAAGACGTGGCGATTGATCCTGCCATTATCAAAGCCACTGTAGATGATATGTTTATCAGAGGATCCGACCGTAAAAAATGGCTCGTATTTTGCGTTACTATTGCCCACGCCGAAGCCGTGCATGAAGAGTTAGATTTGATTGGTGGCTTACGTCCAGAAATCGTCACCAGCAAAACGCCAATGGGCATACGGGCAGACATTTTAGAGCGTTTTAAATTACCAAAGGACAACCCAAAAGCGGTGAATTGTTTGGTGAATGTGGCTTGCTTAACCACAGGATTTGACGCACCAAAAACTGATTTAATCGCTTTGTTACGCCCAACTAAATCGCCTGTACTGTATGTGCAGATTGCAGGGCGTGGCATGCGAATTGCCGACGGCAAACAAGACTGCTTATGGCTGGACTACACGTCCACCACTCGGGACTTAGGCCCTGTCAATCTTATTAAGGGACGCAATAAAATCACCATGCCAGAATGTGAGAGTAAAGCCCCGTTTAAGTATTGCCCTGAATGCGGTAATAAAAATCCCATCCACGCTATTGAGTGCATGGAGTGTGGCGAACCCTTACCACCACCCAAAAGCGATATGCACCAAACCAGTGCGAGCATCGCACTACCTTTACACGGTTTTCAGCCCCCTGAGCAACAATGGTTTGACGTGAAACGCATTGGCTATTTTAAGCACGTCGGCAAAGGCGATAAACCGCCAACCTTGCGTATTGATTATTTTTATAACGATTTTGAAGAACCGATTAGCGAGTGGAAGTGCTTTGAGCATGACGGTTTTGCTCTACGAATGGGTTCACAATGGTGGGTCAATCATATGCCACATAAAGACGTTCCGCTCACCGTTGATGACGCAATTGAACGCATACACGACACAACAGACGGGACGATAAAAATGCCAAACCGCATTCTGTGCCAAAAAAACGATAAGTTTTGGCAAGTTAAGAAGTATGAGTATGCGAAAAATTTGGCAGATGAGCCGAAGTTGATTAGTCATCAATCTAAAACCGTTGATGACGGCCTGCCGTTTTGATAAGTGATAAAAAAAGGAGAGCAAGATGGCAACCCTACTGATTAACAACGAACAGAGCGTTGGCGAAGTGGTTAACCTCGATTGGATTGGCAAAGACTTGTTCTGTCAAATCACAGGCATTTCACCCAAAGCAATTCACAACCATCGTAAACGGTGGCAAGAAATGGGCTTGAGTATTTGCCAACTCTTACCCTATAGCAAAAGTTACATTTACAGCTTGCAGGAATTTTACAAATGGTGCGATCAGCTAAACAACGAAAACTGCCTGAAGGTGTGCGAGTCCGAGAAAACGCCGTGCAAATCAACTTCATCGACCACGATGGCAAAAGACGATGGATTACGCTCCCGAACCCAGCGACGGTTGAAGGCATCCGTGCGGCAGCCAATACCCGTGCTGAGCTGATTCATAAGAAAGCATGGGGCATATTGACTGAGGCGGAAATTAATATTACTTGTGGTATTAAAACTGCTGAAGAGGTGAACCGCCCCACGTTCGCCGAGTATGCCCAAATGTACTTGGACAACTTAGACTCGGATAATGTCAGCACTCGAAATAAATACAAAGGGATTCTAAACAAACATTGGATGCCAGCATTTGCATTAACGCCTATCGCCGATATTAAACCTGCCGACATTCGTCAGCGTGTTAATGAAATAGATTTTAATGCCGAAAAGACTCATAACAATGCACTCATCCCCTTACGAGGCGTTTTTGCCTTGGCGTTCGATGATGAAGTGATTGACGACTTGCCCACCAAACGCATTAAAAACAAAAAGTTTCAAGCAGAAGACCCTGACCCTTTCACAGAAAATGAAATGCAAATCTTGCTAGGCTGGATAAAAGAGAACGCCAGCGACATAATGCTGTATTGGTATTTTGAGGTAGCGTTTTGGACAGGAGCAAGACCAAGCGAGCTAATCGCTTTATTGTGGGGTGATGTTGACCTAAAACAAGGCACAATGCACATTAGCAAAGGAAGGGTTAAAGGCATACTGCAACACAAAACCAAGACGTCAAAATCACGTTTGGTGTATCTAAACGACAAAGCAATCTATGCGTTCGAGCAGATACGAGAATTGAAACGAGGAGATGACCACGTTTTTGTCAAAGAAGATGGGGCGTACTGGAAGCATGAAAGCAATATGCGGTCAGTTATGCGGTCGGCTACAAAGAAAACGGGCATACGTCATAGACCAGCATATAATACCCGTCACACCTATGCGACCATATTGCTTATGAACGGGGTTAATCCAGCATTCGCCGCTAACCAACTCGGACATAGCCTTCTAATGTTCACAAAAATCTATAGCCGATGGATTCATGGTGAGCAATCTCGCAACGAAATAAACAAGCTGAACGGTTAGATTGTGTCAAAAGTGTGTCAAATAAAAAAACCAGTACCGTAAGGCACTGATTTTATTAAATATATTTGGCGGAAGCGGAGAGATTCGAACTCTCGAAGGGCTATAAACCCTTGCCGGTTTTCAAGACCGGTGCATTCAACCGCTCTGCCACGCTTCCAATAGGACGGCTATTATAAAGCATTTTTTACCAAATGCAAGCTAATTGATGTGATTTTTAGCCAATCAGTAAACAAAAAATCATCATCACCCTTGTGCATGTGTATATGTCATTGACATCTTTAAAATATGATACAATACCATTTTTTATGATTATCCATTTTTAAGCCATTTTTTTAAGCCATTTGCTTAACCCATTTTGTCGAGCCATTTTATGTCCAATACTCCCAAAAGTGCCCCCAATATCCCAATTCAATCGACCGATGCCATTGCCAAAATGCGAGTGGCTGGTAAGCTTGCCAGCGATGTGCTGGTGATGTTAGATGACCATGTTAAAGTTGGTGTCAGCACCGAAGCCCTTAACCAAATCGCTCATGACTATATCGTCAATGTGCAACAAGCCATTCCAGCCCCACTTAACTATCATGGCTTTCCAAAATCCATCTGCACATCAATCAATCATGTGGTGTGCCACGGCATTCCAAGCGATGACAAACTGCTTAAAGACGGTGATATCATCAACATCGATGTGACGGTCATCAAAGACGGCTATTATGGTGATACATCTAAGATGTGGATTGTTGGTGAGGGTTCCATCATGGCAAAACGCATTTGTGATGTGGCTCAAAGGGCGTTGTACGCAGGCATGGCAGTGGTGAAAAATGGGGCACATTTGGGGGATATCGGAGCGGCAATCCAGCAAGTGGTTGAGCCAGAACGCTTTAGCATCGTGCGTGAGTTTTGTGGTCATGGCATCAGCAATCAGTTTCACCATGAACCACAGGTCATGCACCATGGGCAAGCAGGCACAGGCATTGAGCTGAAAACGGGCATGACCTTTACGATTGAACCGATGATTAATCAAGGCACTTGGAAGACCAAAATCATGCCTGATAAATGGACGGCAATCACCAAAGACCGTAAGTTATCTGCCCAATGGGAGCATACTTTGGTGGTTACTGATGATGGTTGTGAGGTGTTCACCGCTCGCCCTGAAGAAGATTTAAGTTTTTTGACACCATAAGACGTTTTAGTACACAAACCGCTTACTTTTAGGCGGTTTTTTTTGTTAAAGTGAGCATCATAAAAGTGGGTATCATAAAATAGACAAGTGTTATTTTAACACGTGTTCATATGTGCAAATTTTTATATGTGCAAAAATTTGATTGATAACGATAAAAACACGCTTAAAAAAGGATAACTTGGATTTATCATGCGTTTAAATCACCTTCCTAACACCAACCATGATGTAACGGTGCTAAAACTGGCAAAGCCAAAATTGGCAAAGATTGTGCCACTTTTAGATAATGACAATGACAATACTGATGCCAGAGGTCTTGTGTCCGAACAATTATCCATGTGGCTTAGTCAAACCTTAACCACATTGGACACCGCTTTAGCCAATGGTGTGAGCATTCGTCAAGTGGTGCAAGCTCATGTGGCGGCAGTCGATGATTTGTTGGTGGCGTTGTTTGAGCATCATCAGCTGAAAAATCATGGGCTGGCACTTTTCGCTGTGGGTGGTTATGGTCGGGGTGAGTTGGCACGGCATTCAGATGTGGATATTTTATTGTTGTATCAAGACGAACTGGCAACAGGTGTTGATAAGCATGTTGAGCAATTTGTTACCACACTTTGGGACATCGGGCTTGAACCTTCGTTGGCGGTGCGAAGCGTTAGCGATACGATGGAATCTGCCCATGACCACACCGTTGCCACGGCACTGCTAGAAGCTCGTCTGCTCACAAATGACCCTACCCTGACCTGCAATCTTGCTGCTAATTTTGCCAAGATACCCCATAACGTGGTGAATGATTGCTGGGGGCAAGAAGAGTTTTATCATGCCAAAATGAATGAGAGCAAAAAACGCCATTTGGCACACAACGCCACCGAATACAATTTAGAACCAAATATCAAATCTGCCCCCGGAGGTCTGCGTGATATTCATACGGTCGGTTGGGTCAGCAAACGCTATTTTCGGGTAAATAATCTGTTTGATTTGGTGCAACAAGCGTTCATCACTGAGCGAGAATATGATGAGCTGATACAGGCGGAGGAGTTTTTGTGGCAAATTCGTCATCATTTGCATCAGATAACAGGGCGTAATCAGAACCAATTGCTGTTTGACCATCAGCGAGAGGTTGCCAATCGCATGGGCTATCAACAGTCAGCTACTGACCCTGCCAACACGGCGGTTGAGCGGTTTATGAAAGATTATTACCGCTGTGCCATGCACATTTCCACCTTATCTGAGATGCTCACCAATCATTATTATGAGACATTAATTGAGGCACGCCTGCCTGATGCTGATAAACCACAAAAAACCACTTTAACTGCCCTATTTAACCGCATCGGTGATCAAATAGCCATCGCTCATCATCGAGTGTTTGCCCAGTACCCTGAGGCGATATTGCACATGTTTTTGTTAATGGGGCAACACGGCATCAAAAAAGTGCGTACCCGCACACTTCGGGCATTAAAAGTCGCCGCCTGTGGCATTGACCAAGCCTATCGAGACAATCCAAAACACCAACAGCTGTTTTTAGCCAATCTCAAAGAGCAAAACTATCTGTTCCACCGATTACGAACCATGAAACGCTATGGTGTATTGGGCAGTTATTTACCAGCTTTTGGGCAAGTGGTCGGGTTGATGCAGTATGATTTGTTTCACCGTTATACGGTCGATGCTCACACGTTGTTGGTCATCAGAGTGTTGCACCGCTTTATTGACCCCAAATATAAAGAAGTGTTTGGCTTGGTCAGTGGCATTTATCAACGCATTGAGCGTAAAGAGATTTTGGTGTTGGCAGCGATTTTTCATGACATTGCAAAAGGGCGTGGTGGTAACCACAGTGTGCTTGGTGAGACAGATGCGGTGGCATTTTGTTTGGCACATGGGCTAAGTGATGCTGATGCCAAACTGGTCGGTTGGCTGGTTCGCCAGCATCTGCTGATGTCTAACACGGCACAAAAAAAAGACATACTAGACCCCCAAGTCATCACCAACTTTGCCCACATGGTCGGTAATGTGACTCAGTTAAATCATCTGTATGTGCTGACTGTGGCAGACATGACTGCCACCAATCCTAAGCTTTGGAACAGTTGGCGAGCCACTTTGATGAAACAGCTATACACACGCACTCGCAGTATTTTGCGAGCCGACATTGATGCCCCAACCAACCGCCAAGAGATGATAACTGCCACACGAGAACAGGCAATAAAATTACTTGATGACTTATACACATCACAAGACTTAAACACATCACAAACAGATGCGTTGGCCTTTGACCGAAAGGACGTTTTGATGCTGTGGGACGAGTTGGGTGATGAGTATTTTTTACGAGAAATCCCTGAAGACATCTTATGGCACACCCACGCCATTTTAACTCAGCCACCTGTTGATAATGTTAATAAGAGTTCCAACATCAATCGTAAACCGCTGATTGTGCTAAGAGAACATCGAGATTTGGCACTTGATGCGGTGCAGGTGTTTATCTATACCCAAAACCAAGACAATCTGTTTGCGGTAACCATGGCGGTGTTTGATTTGATGGGGTTAGATGTGTTAGACGCTCGCATCATCACAGGCACTCGTGATTTTGCCTTAGATTCTTATGTTTTGCTTGACCATCAAGGCACGTTGTTGACTGATGTTGAGCGACAAGATGAACTCAAATGGCGACTGGTAACGGCGTTTGCCAACCCCACCCAACCCAAGCTTGCTCACAAACGCTTGCCAAGACAGCTTAAGCACTTTAGCGTACCAACCCAAGTCCGTTTTGAGACGGTGGCTCAAACTGGGCAACACATCTTGTATCTGACCGCCTTAGACCAACCGAGTTTATTGGCACGTGTGGGGGCAGTGTTTTTACAACATGGCATTGAAGTGCATGCCGCTCGCATCACCACACTGGGCGAAAAAGCACAAGATTTGTTTTATATCAGCGACCGTAAAGACAACCGCTTAAGCGATGATAAATTAAACACACTGACACAAACAATCATTGACATTTTAGACAATTAGTCGTCTGGACAATCAGTCATAGACATTACATATGGCTAAGTTCAATCAGCTTAGCAACAGGATAAATTGCCATGAACTCAGCTTTTATCAATTCTGCTTCTAACAATTCTGCTTCTATTAATTCCGCTTTTATTAATCCAGTCATAGAGCAACTGCCCCCCTACCCATTTGCTAAGATGACCACATTGCTTGCTGGTATTGAGCCTGCAAAAGACCAGCCACTTATCAAATTGGGCATTGGCGAACCAAAACACCCACCACCTAAATTTGTATTAGATGCCTTGCTAGAGCATGTTGGCAAAGTGCAACATTATCCAAATACAGGCGGCATGCCAGAGCTGAGCCAAGCGATTGCTGATTGGTTAAGCAAGCGTTTTTATTTGACTGATGTTGACCCAAACCATCACATCATACCAGTGATGGGCAGTCGTGAAGCCATTTTTAGCTTTGTACAAGCGGTCATCAATCGCCATCACATCAAAAAACCTTATGTGGTGATGCCCAATCCCTTTTATCAAATCTATGAAGGGGCAACGCTATTGGCAGGGGCTAAGCCGTATTATGTGCCATGTACTGCTGATACAAAGTTTAAAGCAGATTATGCCAATGTGCCAGCAGACGTATGGCAACGCACTCAGCTTCTGTTTGTCTGTAGCCCCAATAACCCCACAGGCTCAGTATTAAACCAAGATGACTGGCAACATTTGCTTGCTTTGGCAGATGAACATGATTTTGTGATTGCCAGTGATGAATGCTACAGTGAATTGTATTTTGACACACCACCCATTGGGCTACTACAAGCCTGTGCCACGCTTGGACGTGATGACTATGACCGCTGCGTGGTGTTTCATTCATTATCCAAACGCTCTAATCTGCCAGGGTTGCGTTCTGGCTTTGTGGCAGGTGATGCCAAGCTGTTAAATTCTTATTTGCAATACCGAACTTATCACGGCTGTGCCATGCCCCTGCACCATCAACATGCGTCCATGACCGCTTGGCAAGATGAGACCCATGTGCAAGCCAATCGTGATTTGTATGCCCAAAAATTTGACTTATGGTTAGACAGATTGGGTAACAAACTCAATCTACGCCGTCCTGAAGCTTCTTTTTATCTGTGGGTGGCTGTGCCTGATTGTTTTGATAATGATGATGAACTTTTTGTCAAATCCCTATACAGTCAGTGTGGCATTCATGCGTTAGCAGGGCGATATCTGTCTCGTGATGTGGGCGGGCAAAATCCGGGGCAAGGTTTTATCAGGTTGGCATTGGTGGCGAGCATGGAAGAGAACCATGATGCCATTGAACGCATCGACAGCTTATTAAATGAGATAATGAGATGACACACATCAAAACAAGCGGGCACAAAGTCGGTCAATGTGAGACCAGCCAATGAATGCTCAAAATCTTTGGCAACATGCCCCCAGCACCGCTTTATTATTGGCAAGCTTTGTGGGCTTATTCACTTGGCAAGTGCTGACAGGCACCAGCATCACTGAGCCAAACACACAAGACCTGATAGCGTGGGGAGCAAATGCCTTGCCCTTAACCATGATAAATGAACCATGGCGACTGCTTACCAGTGCGTTTTTGCATGTTGGGGTGATACATTTGTTGTTTATAGAACTTACGCAAACACAACCGAAGGCGACTTCAACTGCTCTCGCAAATAATTGCTCAGCAAGCCATATTTAACTTGATACAACGTTTGCTTTAATCTTTTAGCCTGTTTGGCTAACTGCACCCAAACAAGCATAGAACAACAAATGTGATTACGCCAAATACGAGCCTTACGACACTGATTGTTTTCAATGCCAGTTAATTGCTTGATTTCTCGGTGAAACTGCTCAATCTTCCAACGGATGGCACACACCAGTCGTGTGTCATCTGATGAATCTTGAGTGGTGTCATTGGTGACAATCCAGTCCGTGCGGTTGTCATTGTAGAGCATGATGTCTTTGGTAGCGTACCATGTGTCCATTAGAACATATTTGAATTGAAGTTGTTTGTGTTCAATACTGTGTTTTAGCATGTCCTTTAAATGGTCAAGTTTGCTTTTGCTATCGGTGTTTTTGTCATAGATGCGGTAGTCAATGAGCCAATACTGCTGCGTCTTTGGATTGACGTAAATACAGTTAACGATACAGATGCCCTTGATGATGCGATGGGCGTTACCACTATATTGATGGTTAACCAGTTCGATTTTATGGCTGTGATTCTTGTCTAAAATACTGTCGTCAAAGATGAGTATGCCTTCGTTATCTGGTACGATGTCTTGTTTGACTTTCTCCCAAACGAGTTTTGGGGTAAGTTTGTCATCTCGAAGATAGCGATTAATGCGGTCGTGGCTTATTTCTTCAAGATGATGCTTGGCATAGTGGGTAAGTGTGTAGTTATTTTGGCTTACCAGTAAGTATTGGCAGTAGTCTAGTCGGGTGATGGCTTTTGCTTGCATTCTTTTATGCTACTATATTTTAATCCGCTTACGCAAATTTATTGGTTTTGCGTAAGTCCTATTTTTATGTCAAAACTACATTTACATCATTTACAAAGTTCTCGCTCTTTTCGTATCATTTGGCTACTAGAAGAGTTAAATTTAACTTATCAATTAACCACGTATGAGCGTGTCAATGGTCTTGCTCCCAAAGCCCTGCAACAGGTTCACCCAATGGGAAAAGCCCCCATTTTACAAGATGGTGATAAGACATTGATTGAATCTGCCATCATGATTGAATATTTGATTGATAATTATGATGCCAAAGGTGAGCAAAATTCTGAACTCATCGCCCAAATGGTGCTAAATAAACAATTTCGCCCAGATTATGGCACGCCTGCTTATGAAGATTATCGCTATTGGTTGCATTTTACCGAAAGTTCACTCATGCCTTTGTTAATTATTCGGCTTTTGTTTGGCAAAATGATTAAAAAATCACCGATTGGTATCAAACAAGTTGCCAAACTGCTCAAAAAAGGCGTGGACGAATCGTATGTAAATAAAACCCTTGAAGCAGAACTCAATATGTTAGACAAACATTTGTCAAGCAATGATTGGTTGGCAGGTTCGCAGTTTACAGGGGCGGATATTCAGCTTGAATTTGCGATTAATGCAATGAAAACCACACGCCAACTTGAGCCACGTTTTGCCAATATTCATAATTGGTTAAAACGCTGTCATGCTCGTCCTGCTTACCAAAAAGCCATCGCAAAAGCAGGTGAAAATCGGTTTTGATGATGAAGTTTAAAAAAAGCAATCTTGTTAGGATTGCTTTTCTTGTATTATCATCATTTTATTCAACTTTTGCGTGATAATTGCCCATATCATCTTTTGATACATGGACATTGGCAATAAAGTGAGTTGGGTTATCTTCTGTTGCTTCACCCATTACAGCACTTTTGGTCAAAACAACGCCTTGTTTATTGGTGGCGATTTGGACTGTGGCAGTACGTCCATCAGCTCGGTTATAGTTTGCAAGTTTAATTGTATAAGTACCTTCTTGGAGTTTGGTTTTATCGCAACTTGCAAAATAATGTTCTGGACCAAAACCGTGCGTATTATCCACATCAAGATAGCCTGATTTACCTTGCATATTACGATAGAATACTTGCATATTGGGTTCAAATGTGTGTAAATCTACATCACCAGTACCATTCCATGTTAATGTTGTTGTGAAAAAGCCAGAAGATGCTTGAGCCACAGGTTTTTGTAATGTATTAAAAGAAGTATTTACATAATCGGCTATTTTGACAGAGGTTATTAAACTTTTATTTAAATAAATTTCCAATAGTCCATGTCCTAAAAAATCTTTTTTCCCATTCAATCCTGCAGGTCTCAGTAAGAATGTCGGAATTACATCAGTAACTGGTGGAACAGAGCCTACCAATCTTAAACCATTAATCACGTAGTCTTTATCAGCCAACACATGATTTCCATTGAGTGTTGGCGATGCAGGAGCAACATGTATGATATGTACGGAAGATGCGTCCATTTTTGTTCTTGCATATTGATAGGCAGAATTGGCAAATAAATTTCCTTGAGAATGGGCAAAAAATAACACTTTATAACCCTCTAATGCCCATGTGTCAATTCTAGATTGATGTTCCTTATAGTCTTCTAATGTTGGTGGATTACCGAATAGCGTTGTAAGTTTTTGAGCCATCCATACTTTTTGTCTGTCTTTAAAGGCAATAAAAATATCTGTTAGATTTGGTACAGCTTTTTTAATTTTATCTAAAAAAGTACCTTCATCATGTAGAGCTTCAAAAAATAATTCAAATCTACCCTTTAAGGCAATATCTTGCTCAAGTAATCTTTGTTCAAATACTTCTACAAAATCTGAAAAACCGTTTGTTTGATTGTAAAGTAGCTCGTATCTGATAGCTTCACCTTTTGGTGTTGTATTACCATATAAGTATTTCATATGATTTAAATTGATACGAGCTTGACGTGATGTGGTTTGAACGCCATTTAAAAACCCAAATATTATCCCTTGTGATTGGCAAATATTATTTTCTGGTGATATAGTTTCTGCATATACCACAGGTGTAAACAAATAAGTATTGATAAAAAATACTAAACCAAATGTTGCTGTTCTTTTATTCATAACAATCTCCTTTTGGGTCGGTTAGAGCGTGAACTGTGCCATCTAATGCTTTATCATACGCTAGATAGGCAAGTAATCTCTCTTTTGTGTTTGTTGTGAGAGATTCTATTTGATCAAGAATATCAAGATCAAAACTTGGGTTAATGCTATTCATGTAAAAAGCACAGTCTATGCCTTTTCCTATTTCTAAAGAAAGTTTTTTTGCTTCAAGCCGTCTTGTTTCTTCATCAGCTATCATACCGACAGTCAGCGATTTTTGCATGGCTTTTGCCATATTTTCTACTGCTTTTTTTTGTGCAGGGTCTGTATATTTTTTTGCGATATACGCATCAATATCATCACGAATGCCATTATTATTGCTATCTGTGCCTAACAATGTATTGGTTCGGTCAAGATGGTCTTGATTATCCACTTTGTCTTTCTCCTTATCATTGTTTGGTAAGTCCATTGTTGGTGGATTTGGTTCTGTCTGCGGTGGGGATGGATGGTTAGAGTTGCTTTGCGTACAGGCTGTGAGCAAACTAATACTAAGCAAAATAATCATAAAACTTCTCATAAAAACTCCTTTATTATATATTTAGATAAATAAATAGAACTTACGCAAACACAACCGAAGGCGACTTCAACTGCTCTCGCAAATAATTGCTCAGCAAGCCATATTTAACTTGATACAACGTTTGCTTTAATCTTTTAGCCTGTTTGGCTAACTGCACCCAAACAAGCATAGAACAACAAATGTGATTACGCCAAATACGAGCCTTACGACACTGATTGTTTTCAATGCCAGTTAATTGCTTGATTTCTCGGTGAAACTGCTCAATCTTCCAACGGATGGCACACACCAGTCGTGTGTCATCTGATGAATCTTGAGTGGTGTCATTGGTGACAATCCAGTCCGTGCGGTTGTCATTGTAGAGCATGATGTCTTTGGTAGCGTACCATGTGTCCATTAGAACATATTTGAATTGAAGTTGTTTGTGTTCAATACTGTGTTTTAGCATGTCCTTTAAATGGTCAAGTTTGCTTTTGCTATCGGTGTTTTTGTCATAGATGCGGTAGTCAATGAGCCAATACTGCTGCGTCTTTGGATTGACGTAAATACAGTTAACGATACAGATGCCCTTGATGATGCGATGGGCGTTACCACTATATTGATGGTTAACCAGTTCGATTTTATGGCTGTGATTCTTGTCTAAAATACTGTCGTCAAAGATGAGTATGCCTTCGTTATCTGGTACGATGTCTTGTTTGACTTTCTCCCAAACGAGTTTTGGGGTAAGTTTGTCATCTCGAAGATAGCGATTAATGCGGTCGTGGCTTATTTCTTCAAGATGATGCTTGGCATAGTGGGTAAGTGTGTAGTTATTTTGGCTTACCAGTAAGTATTGGCAGTAGTCTAGTCGGGTGATGGCTTTTGCTTGCATTCTTTTATGCTACTATATTTTGATAACCTTACGCAAAATTTTTGGCTTTTGCGTAAGTCCTAGTTTAATGGCTTTGCCATGCTGGTCTTTGGTCGGGTGGCTGAGCCAATCTTTGGCTCTGTGGCATTTTTGTGCTTGTTTGTTTTATCTGCCATCGGTGGCAATTTGTTAAGCAGTTATGTGACTTGGCATCAAGTATTGCATGAAAGGCAAGCAATCGGTGTGATGGCAGGGGCATCTGGTGGCATCATGGGAATTGGTGCATCACTGTTGATACTGGCACTGTTTAAGATAAGGATAAATGGTGTTCAGCTTAATCCAAAGTCCTTAGGGTGGATAATGGCGATAAATCTGCTGTATGGCTTTGTTGTGCCTGGCATTGATAATGCTGGTCATATTGGTGGGGCATTGACAGGCATGGTGTTGGCTTTGTTGGTGGGGTTAACATGGCGAACATCACTCGGTCTGCAACGCTTTGGCTTTACGTTGGGCGTGCTGGCATTGTCGGTAGGATTTGTGTGGGGCTGGTGGACATTGCACCAAAACATATTGGCAGTGATTTAAGGTCATTCAGCAGTCATTTAAAATTAGGTTGTTGGTCGTGTTTTGATTTTTATCTTTTATGGCGGTTTGGGGGTGTGTTGTGATAACAGAACATCTGGTCGATATGTCTCGATTGCAGTTTGCGGTAACAGCGTTATACCATTTTTTGTTTGTACCACTGACCTTAGGTATGGTGTGGATGTTGGTCATCATGGAATCGGTGTATGTGATGACAGGCAAGACGATTTGGAAAGACATGACTCAATACTGGGGCAAGTTATTTGGGATTAACTTTGCACTTGGGGTAACCACAGGCATTACCATGGAGTTTCAATTTGGCACTAACTGGGCGTATTATTCGCATTATGTGGGCGATGTTTTTGGAGCACCACTTGCCATTGAAGGCTTGATGGCGTTTTTCTTAGAATCCACGATGGCGGGGTTATTTTTCTTTGGTTGGGACAAGCTGTCTCGCACTCAACATCTGTTAGTAACGATATTGATGGCATTGGGAACAAACCTATCTGCCTTATGGATTTTAATTGCCAACGGCTGGATGCAAAACCCTGTGGGAGCAGAGTTTAATTATCTGACCATGCGTATGGAGATGGTGAATTTCTTTGATGTCATATTCAATCCTGATGCCCAAAATAAGTTTGTGCATACAGTGTCAGCAGGCTACACCGCTGGGGCAATGTTTGTATTATCTATCTCAGCATTATATCTACTCAAACAACGAGACGTGGAATTTGCCAAACGCAGTTTTCAGGTGGCAGCAGCGTTTGGCTTTGCGTCAATTTGTAGTGTGATTGTGTTGGGAGATGAATCTGGCTATTCGATTGGTCTGGCACAACAGACCAAAATCGCCACCATGGAAGCTGTGTGGCACACTGAGCCTGCTCCTGCTAATTTTAACTTAATTGCCAAAATTAATGAAAAAAAACAAACCAACGATTGGGCGGTACAAATCCCTTATGTCATGGGCATCATTGGCACACGTTCATTAGACAAGCCCATTCTTGGCATTAAAGAAATTAAAGAAATCAACAAAGAACGCATCATCAATGGACAACATGCGGTGGGTCTACTTGAGCAGTTGCGACAAAATCCCAATGATGTCTCTTTGGTCTTAGAATTTGAGCAAGTTAAAGATGACTTGGGCTTTGGTCTGTTGCTCAAAAAATACACCAAAGATGTCAGCACTGCCACGCCTGAGATGATAGCCAAAGCCACCGAAGATACCATTCCTAGGGTGTTGCCCATGTTTTGGGCTTTTCGCATCATGGTAGGCTTGGGCTTTTTAATGCTGATATTGTTTGGCATTTGCCTGTGGCATACCGTTAAGGGTAAATTCACCGAAAATAAATGGCTACTAAGATGGGCAGTCTTGATGTTACCTGCCCCTTGGATTGCCATTGAAGTGGGTTGGTTTGTTGCTGAATATGGGCGACAACCGTGGACGATATATGGCATGTTGCCCACACATTTTTCTGTGTCCAATATCAGCGTAACCAATGTGTATCTGTCGCTGGCAGGTTTTGTGCTGTTTTATACGTTTTTGTTGATTGTGGAGATGTATTTAATGATTAAATACGTCAAAAAAGGCCCTGCCAGCTTAGGCACAGGGCGTTATGATGGGGAAGACAAGCCTGCTGTTAACTCAGCTTTTAACCCAATCAATACATTGAATAAGCAGGAGACCGACCATGCTGTTTGATTATGAAACGTTAAAAATCATCTGGTGGCTACTCATTGGTGTGTTGCTCATTGGCTTTGCGATTATGGACGGTCATGACATGGGGGTATGTGGTTTGTTGCCGTTTGTGGGTAAAAACGATGAAGAACGACGTGTCATCATCAACACCATTGGGGCACATTGGGAAGGCAATCAAGTGTGGTTTATCACAGGGGGTGGGGCGATATTTGCCGCTTGGCCGTTGGTATATGCAACAGCGTTTAGTGGTTTTTATTGGGCATTGATGGCGGCGCTGTGGGCGTTGTTTTTTCGCCCTGTGGGCTTTAAATACCGAAGCATGATTGCCAATGCCAGATGGCGACAATGTTGGGATTGGGCATTGTTTGTGGGGTCATTTGTGCCTGCGGTGATTTTCGGGGTGGCATTTGGTAATTTATTTTTGGGTGTGCCATTTGAGTTTGATAACAGCTTGGTGTCTAAATACTCTGGCACTTTTTTTGCCTTGCTTAATCCATTTGCCCTGCTGTGTGGTTTGGTGAGTGCCAGTATGCTTATCATGCAAGGCGGTGTGTATCTGGCTCACCGTACTGTTGGTGATATTCAAGCTCGTGCCATTCGCCATACCCAATTATCTGCTGTGGTCATGGTGATGCTGTTTGTGCTAGCAGGGGTATGGGTTCGTTCACTTGATGGTTATGTTATCGTCTCTGTGGTAGATGGCAACGCATTACCCAATCCATTAGATAAAACGGTCATGACTCAAACAGGGGCATGGCTACATAACTTCATGACCCACCCACAAACATGGACATTCCCAATGCTGGGTGTGGTGATGCCATTGATAAGCATGATTTTATTAAGACTTAAACATACATTAACCGCATTCATTGCCTCTAGTCTGGCGGTGCTTGGGGTAATCATGACCGCTGGGGTGGCACTGTTCCCCTTTATCATGCCGTCATCTAGCCAGCCCAATGCCAGCTTAACCGTGTGGGACGGTGTGTCTAGTCATCTCACCTTAATGGTGATGCTGTATGTAACCGTATTGCTACTGCCCCTTGTGGTGATATACACCAGCTGGGCATATGCGGTGATGCGTGGTAAGGTTACTAAAGCGTATATACAAGAACAAGAACATACGCTGTATTAGAGCGTATTCCCATTGACACATTCCCAATGCCTTACCTACCCAATAAAAATAAAGACAAACGGAACGATTAACCAGCACTTGCAAACCCATCTAAAAATATCCATAATCTAATAAAATAGATGGGTTTTAAGGAACAGACAATCATGTGGTATTTTGCTTGGATTTTGGGGCTAGGATTTGCGGTATTACTTGCCATCTTAAATGCGTTATGGTTAGAAAATGAGCAAGGGCGAGTAAAAGCCTTTAGCCGAAAACCCAAGCATAAAGCAGAAAAAGACCTTGCTCCTGAAGAAAATTAAAAAACCGCCCAAACCAACGGATAAATGAACAAACAAATCATTGACATGCTTTGTGCAAAGTACTGGCAATTAACCGCCGTTTTTTATATAGACAACGACAGACTTTTTTATTAACCTTGATTTTTTATTACCCTTTTGGAGCATGACATGAAACCCACCAGCGAAATCTTACCTTTGCCTGATTTTTCCGTGCCAATGGTACGCAAATTTGATGATAACTTCATCACCGATGACATCAGCCTTGCTGACTGGTCAAAAAATAGCCGTAAGGGGTTGGTTTTGTACTTTTACCCTAAAGACAACACCCCCGGTTGTTCCACACAAGCCACTGATTTTACCGACATGCAACACCAGTTTGACAAATTAGGTTATGACGTGATTGGCGTGTCTTGTGATGGCATCGACTCACACAAAAATTTCATCGACAAAAAAAACCTACAAATCACCCTTATCAGCGATGAAGATGAAAAACTGTGCCAGTACTTTGATGTTATCCGTGAAAAAAACACCTACGGTAAAAAAACAATCGGTTTGGTACGTTCAACCTTTGTCTATGATGCCAATGGCAATCTGACCCACGCCCAACGCAATCTAAAAGCAACGGGACACGCCGAGCGCCTTTATAAGACATTGGCACAAAATAAGACATTGGCACAAACCTAACATCGCACACTTTAGGACATGTCCCCAATAGGGCTGACGCATGATACACCGTGTGTCAGCTCTATTCAGTCTTAAATATCAGTATCCGTCTTAAATATCAGTATCCGTCTTAAATATCAGTATCCGTCTTAAATATCAGTATCCGTCTTATTTAATTTAAAAAATCATCATTCACCATGGCAATCCATATGACCAACTCCCAAAAAAATGGCTCAAACAGTCCAAACAACAGCCCTAACCCGAACAACAGCCATAATACAAACAACAATCATACCAACACCGCCACTCGCCATGTTGAGATTGCCATCATCGGCGCAGGAACAGCAGGCAATTCGGCTTATCGACAACTGCGTGAGCAGACTGACAGCATCGTCATCATCAACGATGGCTATTGGACAACCACTTGTGCCACGGTTGGTTGTATGCCCAGCAAGCTGTTAATCGCTGCTGCTAAGCGAGCTTATTACGCCAAACAGTCAAACGAATTTGGGGTGATTGCTGATGTTAAAATTGATGGTAAAACGGTGATGCAACGAGTACAAAAAGAGCGAGACCGCTTTGCTCAATTTGTGCAAGACAACGTAGATGGCTGGGATAACCATCACAAAATCAATGGTCATGCCAGTATTGATGCCAATGGTTTGATACGGGTTAATGATGAGCGTATCCATGCTGAACGCATTATCATTGCCACAGGGTCAACGCCGTTTGTTCCTGATGGTTGGCAAGAGAGTTTGGGTGAACGTCTATTAACTTCTGATGGTGTGTTTGAGCTGTCCGATTTGCCCAAATCACTGGCAGTGGTCGGTGCTGGTGCGATTGGCTTGGAGTTGGCACAAGCCTTTCATCGTCTGGGGGTAACGGTACGCTTATTTAACCGCACTGACAATTTGGGTGGTCTACAGGATAATAAAGTCAATGCCAAAGCGATTGCGTGTCTGAGCAAAGAGCTGGACATGGCATTAAATAGCGACATTCAAGCCGTCAAGCTCATTGATGAACAAGAACAAAAACAGGTACAGATTGATTACACTGACACCAATGGCGACCAACAACAATTCACTTGTGACTATCTGTTGGCAGCCACAGGGCGACGCAATCAGCTGTCAAATCTGGGCATAGAACATTTAGGCGTAGAACTGGACGATAAAGGACGACCCAAACAACACAACAAACTGACAGGACAAATTGCCAACTTACCTGTTTATGTCATCGGTGATGCCAATGGCTATCTGCCATTGTTACATGTGGCATCTACCGAAGGCTATATGGCAGGGCTACAAATCAAGGCAGACATCAACAAAGAAAAGAATGATGGTGATAATTTGGCAAAACAAAAAGACACCATCAGCAAACTTGATACCCCCATCTCCATTGTCTTTAGTGAACCACAAATCGCCCAACTGGGCAAATCACTGTCAGAAATAGAAGATGAAAATCTGGCGTATGTGGTCAGTGAAGTCAGCTTTGATAATCAAGGACGTAGCCGTGTTATGGGGGTAAACTGTGGGTTACTTCGGCTGTATGTGTGCAAAAAAAGTGATTGTGTGTTGGGAGCAAGCATGGTCGCCCCTGATGCAGAATACATCGCCCACCTGCTCACTTATGCCATTAACCATGATTTGAGTTTATATAGCCTACTGAATACGCCATTTTATCACCCAACCATTTTAGAGGGCTTACGCACCGCTTTAAGAGAGGCACAAGCTCAGATGCAGCTGCCGTATTTTGATAACCCATCAGCTTCGGATTAGTCGGTTGCCGTCATGGAATCGGTTAAGGATTTTTTTGCTCATATTTTAATCGACCTACACGATAGCCTTTATTTGGCAATTGGTGGGTCATTAGAAGAAGAAACCCGAGACTGGACATCTCGAGGGGTTGAACTTGCCAGCACAGGCATCAAAATCTTAATTCTCTTATCCATTTTATGCTTTACTTATTGGTTGTCTATTTATATTCTCAAACACAATCGCCAACGTCTACATCTCAATCATAAAAACTACCGACTTATCCGTTCTGTTTTACGCTACTTTTGGGTAACTGCTGGTATCATAGGCATCATGAGCCAAATGACCATCACCCCAAGCACCATTAAAGCCACTGCCAAGGCCAGCATTTGGGCAGGCATCTATTATATGTTATGGGCAAGCTCAGGGCAGGTCATTAACAAAATCTTACGGCATTATGGGCTAAATGCGTCGATTGAACAGTTACTTAAAAATGTCTTTTCTGTGTTGATTGTGGTCATGGGCATTGCCAGTATCATGGCACAGTTCGGCTTTGACATCGTCTCACTGGTGGCAGGTTTGGGGATTGTGGGTTTGGCAGTGGGTTTTGCCGCTCAATCGACACTTGCCAACTTCATTGCAGGCATGACCATTCTGGTTGAGCAATCTTTTCAAGTGGGTGACTGGATACACATTAACAACAAAGAAGGGCGTGTGGTGCTGATTTCTTTACGTACCACGCACATTCTTACTCGTGATAACATGACCATCATTTTACCCAATGCCACCGTTGCGTCTTCTGAAGTTACCAACCTAACGTCCAAAAACTTTATTCGCTTTGACATCAAAGTACGCATTGCCTTTGAAGCAGACATGGACAACGCCAAAGCGGTGATTGCCAAGGTATTAGAAGACAGCGACAGCATACTCAAACGCCCTGAACCGAGCATTACAGTGGCAGAAGTGGCAGATTTCGGGGTGTATTTTATCGTTCGTTTTTGGGTCACACCTGCCCACGTTGCTAAAATACCAGCCATTAAAGAAGACCTACAAGAAACCATCAAAAAAGCATTAGACACCGCTGGCATCAGCACGCCCTATCCGCATATGCATCTGGTGATGCCAAAAGATATGGATTATCCGATTACGACCAAGCCGTTTGAGGTGAGAACGAGTGTAAAACAAGATTAACAACACCCAACTAACCTGATTAGCTGGGCGTTATGTTAAAGGCTTTAGAACTTACACACTATCTAACAACAGCATGATATGCTAAAAAAAACCAACACAACATTAAAAATGCGACAACCAACCCAACCCAGCACCGCCCACTGCACCTACTTTCAAGAAATGCTCAATGAAGTCATCACATGGGAGATTAAACCCAGCCATATCACAGGTGACAGTTGGTACAGCAGTAAAGAAAACCTTAAACACATCAAAAAAGCTGATTAGGGTTTATGTTTGCTGTTAAAGCCAACCGAACCGTTTCAATCAAACAAGGTGAATGGCTACAAGTACAGAAAATTGACCATGTGCCAAAAACAGAATTAAAAGTTTGGCTTAAAGACTTTGGCTTTGTCAGCCTTTACCGTCATCACTTTAAAGACAAAGTGAGACATTATGTGAAGTTTGAACCTAAGCCTAAAGATGATGAGCCAAGTTCACCTGTGTCTACGCCACTTGATTTTGAGTATCTGCATGATTGTCATTGGCGGATTGAAACCTATCATCGAACGATTAAACAGTGTTGTTCAATTAAAAAGTTTCAGCTTCACCGTGAGCGTAAAATCCGTACTCATGTATTTTCGTCATTGATGGCGTTTGTGTATTTAAAACAGCAAGCAAGCCTTGGCTTTTCTTCGGTGTATGCTTGGGTTAGTAATCTTTTTACGCCTGTGGTTGCTCAAGTATCCAAATAGGTCGCTGATGATTTATTCCATTTAAATCCACAATCTAGCTAGGAAATCATGTTTTCTTGAGTTAAAATGGTGCGTAAGTTCTAGTGCTGTTAATTGATGGTATAATGTCATTTTATCAATGACTGATTTCAGCATCATACCAACCGTACATTAACTGATTGGTGTGTTAAGTGATTGTCTGATGGTCTTATAAGGCTGATTATGTGGCATCGTTCTTATCACCTTTTAAACATTAAGTTTTATCCAAATGCCAAGCCTTATCAATTGTCTAAGCGTCGCCGATCGTGGTTTGGCTGGGTATTGGCGGTTTTGGCTTGGTTGATGCTACTGATGCCCATGACATCGTCGCTATGGGTGGAAAAACCAAAGATTGGTTATAATATTTGTATTAAGCTTGCCCCCATTATCAATCATATCAATCAGTCGCACCAAACCCATACTCACCTTCACCAAGCACACACGCACCAAACACACACGCATTTTTCAAAAAAAGACAACCAAACTCCCCATAAACATGACTGTGATATTTGTCTAAGTGCCATGTCTTTTGCATTGCCAGCGGGTGCTTTGGGTTTGTCTGGTCATATTTTACAATTCAACAGACAATTAGGCGCTTTTTATCGTCAGTTGCGTTTGCAGTTTTTATTTTTCTTACGCCCACCAAGCCGTGCTTCTCCTGATTATTCTTAATCAAATCACTCCAAAATTCATCACAATTTGTCAATCATTACATTGACAAAACCAGATTTATTTTGGTCTATAAAACCAATTCACACGATTTTATTGAGACACGATTTTATTGAGAATAGTTATGAGCAAAAGCATCAAATCCAATCTTTCATCAAAACACAGTCAATCAACAACGTCGCAGCATTATTTACGCATTTGGCGATGGCATTTTTATGCAGGGTTATTTGTCATACCATTTTTGGTGATTTTGGCCGGCACAGGGCTTGGCATGATTATATTATCCAATACGGTTGGCAGACAAGGTGAGCTTATCAGCGTATCGCCACAAAACACCAGTATGGCAGTATCTCATCAAGCTCACATCGCCACATCAAACATCGCTGGCGGACAAGTGACACAATACATCGCTCCAAAAGATGATCATCATGCTGCCGCTTTTTTGGTTAAAAATCATGATACGCAAGTTGCCAACTGGGTCGCCATAGACCCCTACACGGCCCAAATCGTTGGCACACAACCGCAAAAATCTGGCTTATATCACACATTAGACAGCATTCATGGTGATTTATTGATGGGTAAAACAGGAGATTTATTGCTTGAAACAGCGGCTTCTTTAACCATTTTATTAATCATCACTGGCATCTATCTTTGGTGGCAAAAACGCAAAAGTGTCATAAAAATGTTGACCGTACAAGACACCAAAACAAAACGCAACTTATGGCGTGAAATACACGCAGTTTTAGGCAGCTGGACTGCCATTGTGTTGTTATTTTTTTGTATCACAGGCTTGGCTTGGGCTGGGATTTGGGGAGAAAAAATCGTGCAAGCATGGAATCAGTTTCCTGCTGGCAAATGGGGCGTAGAACCTGTGCCTACCTCCAGTTTACCCGTTGATACTGCCCATGATGACGCATCATACCAGCAACAAAATACAGCAGATACACCCCATCATGCCACAGATATCTCAACACCCACACACGGCGACGCTCTTAATGACGGCACAAAACAAGTGCCTTGGGTACTTGAAAAAACCCCCATGCCAAGCTCCACGCCCACATCAAACGCATGGCAAATGACGCAACCAGACATTGATTTTATTGATAACATGGCTAAAAACATGGGCTTTGTGGGACGGTATCAAATCAACTACCCCAAAACACCAACAGGAGTTTGGAGCATCAGCCAAGATTCGATGAGCTATGACAGCCCCAATCCAACCGCTGACCGCACAGTACATATTGACCGTTATTCTGGTGAGATATTGGCAGACATTCGCTACCATGACTATTCAGCATTTGGTAAGTTTATGGCGGTTGGTATAGCACTACATATGGGGACAGCGGGGATTTTTAGTATTTTGGCAAATCTCTTATTTTGCTTAAGCGTCATTGCCATTTGTATCAGTGGTCTTGTGATGTGGTGGCAACGCAGACCCGCCACCAACCTGCATAAAAACAACAAATCCGCTTTACCGATGGGCTTAATCCCCCCAGCCAGTCAAAAAAACATTCCCATTTGGTGGGGTTTTGGTGGGGTGTTATTGTTAATTTCAGCACTCTTTCCCATGGGGTTGTTTGCCATCTTGGTTATCGTCATTTTAGATTGGCTCATCATCAGCCGAGTTCCATTATTAAGTAAACTATTAAAATAACCAAGCCTGACAATATCGTTTATCAATAAAAAGTGGCCTTAGCTTAATTGGCCACTTTTTTATTATTTTTTGTCATTAATAACCAGCCTGACTGACATTATCAATCATCAGTCACCATCAAAAGGTAGGTTAAATCAGTTCTTAGCTGCTGTCTTTTCTATGTTTGGTTTACATAAAGCCACTAACTATAAGACCTTTGTCAGTCTTGTGGAACAAGTCATGCAGGTTGAGTATGACAAGGACACTATTAATGAACAAACCAAATATAGTCAAAGTGCCATCAAAGACATACAAGCCAATATCAAACGTGGCACTAAAGCCATGAATGATGTTTTATTAACTAAAGCAGATGTTCATCGTGCCATGTATCGCAATGACATTGGTTGGATTGATTTTGTGTGGGGTGATACAGGCATCATCAAAACCAATGGTAAAACCAAAGGAGCTAAAGGCATCAGTCATATCATAGAAGCAAGAATGCGTAAGGATAAGATGAGTTATGCTGATGTGGTTAAAATGCTTACTCAAGATGTGGTAAATACCATTGCTAAAGGAAGTACTTATTTAGCAACAGAGAATAAGGTACAACTAAGGCATGATGGCTATGAAGTTGTGATGAAAAAATCCACAGGAAGTAATGCTTGGATTATCACCGCATATGAATTATTTGAAGATGGTACTGGCAAGGGTGATGGCAAAACCAGTCCTACGCACAATCAGTCCTATTCCGCTCGTACTGATGTGGGAGCTTCAAATAAAGTATCAGATGATGAACAAGGAGTAGGATTTGATACTTCCAAGTCTACGCACATTAAGCCTACACTGGCACGTCTTAATGTGGGAGCATCTGATAAAGACAGTCTAATCCAAAACACACAACAATTCAACCAACCAAGATATTCCACCCTACCTAAAACCACCACAGAGCTACTAGAGCAGACAGCAAAAGCCTGCCAAGGCTTATTACTAAGGCTACTAAGAATCCTTATTCTGATGTAAACTAGGGGGGAGGGTAATTTGGTTTTGCTGTTACGATGTAAGAACCCTACCATCAAACCAATTTTATTTGTGTTAACCAAACTTAAAATGGAGTATTGATTATGCGTAAGTCAGTTGTATTTGGTGTGTTGGTTTTGATGGGGTCAATGGCACATGGAGCAGTGTGTCCTGATGGTACTAGGGTAGCTGAAGACCATTGTGTCAGAACCCCTAATGGTAAGTATGTTGGTAGTAGTGATGCTTTTGCTTCTACCAGCATAACTCCCAGTGGTAATTAGGTTGTTGGGGATACCAGTAATTTAGCTCCCAATGGTAAGTATGTCAGTGGTGATGATAATAAGCGGTGTTCTGATGGCAGTTATGTAGGCATACATGAAAGATGCTCATAAGCAAGGTACTGTGATGACTTCGTTGGATAAAAAAGAGTTAATAGCAGGCAGTTTTGTGGGCATATTGGGCATCGTTATGTTAGGGGTGTTCATGATAAATTTGATACCGTTATGGGTACTGTTTATTGTTGCCTTGTTTTACAGTCCTGTTTGGAGTATGTTTTTTGTTGTCTTGGCTTGTAGGATAGTAATTATATTGGTCATAACAGCGATTGGTGCAACAAGCAGTGGTTGATTGGTATGGGGGGTTATTAAAAAAAGACAAATCTTTATGATTTGTCTTTTTTATTTATGAAAATATGTGGTATCAAACAAGGCACAAACGTGTGCGAACGCACACACATATTAATTATTAAATTAAATTATTAAATTATGTGGAGATTCTTAAGGGGAGTACTAACGGAAGGTAGCCCATGCTGTGGAGTGGTTGCTTCCCTTAAGCTGATATATACATAGTATATATACATTTATTGCCGTAAAGGGGGGGGTATGGGGGATATGAATTAGCCCAAAGTTTAGGATTTTCCAAAAACCTTGTCAAGTAAAATTTTTTTGTATTTATGTTTTTTGATGGTTTAGCTTATGGTGGTTTCATTAGTGAGGTGTGTATGACCATAACGATTGATGTGCTTAAAAGAGCATTGCCTGAGAAGTATAAAAGGGGAGTTAATCAGGCATTACTGGACAGTATTCATCAGACTTTGTCTGACCCTGTGCATTATGAAGAGTATCGGAATAATTTCATCAGTTATATGTCTGTGCTTGATGAAGGTAAGTATAAGCTACAAGATTATATAAACGCAGTGAAGTATGTTACGCAAAAGTTGATGGGTAATAATAATACGGATGCGTATGTTAAGACGTTCCCTGATAGGTATGCAAGCATGGTCAGTAAGGGGATGTCTTCTAAGGAAATTTCTTCTTTCATCACGGCATACAATAAGAATAAGTTGGTGAATGCCATCATGGAACAATCCATGATACCCAGTTGGATTATTAATCAAGATTTGTATCAAAAAGCCATTAATGTGCAAGCAGAGTTGATGCTAACGGCTAATAGTGAAAAGGTAAGGAGTGATGCTGCGAATTCTTTGTTGATTCATTTAAAGCCACCTGAAGTTAAGAAGGTTGAGTTGGATGTTGGTTTGAAAAAGAATAATGATGTGGAAGAGTTAAAGACAGTGTTGGCTCAGTTAGCAGGTCAGCAAAGGCAGTTGATACAGTCAGGTGTCATGACTGCAAAAGAAACTGCTGAAACTAAGTTGATAGGACAGGTGATTGAGCATGAGTGATGGTTTGTCTACATTGACGGTGGAAGAGCGTTTAAGGCAGGTGAGTTATGTGAATGACCCGAGTTATGTGCCTAGTGAGTTTGCCATTGAGTTTGTGAATTTTATTAAATTGGTTAATGGTGAAGAAGGTGAAGAGAATAAGACACCCATCATTCATTATAAAATGTTGGATACTTTAGACAGTGATGCAACCAGTATTGCTAATATGATTTTTAGGGGTGCTGCGAAAACCACGGTGTTTGGTGAGTATTTGATTTTATATCTTGCGGTGTTTGGTAGGTTACCTAAGTTTGGTAAGGTGGATTTGGCAATCTATGTATCAGATAGTATTGATAATGGGGTTAAATCCATGCGTAAGAATTTGGAGTATCGTTGGGAGAACAGTGAGTTTTTAAAACGGTATGTGCCTGAGATTAAGTTTACAGACATTAGGTGGCAGTTTAATAACAAGGAAGGTAATAGGTTTGTGGTTAAGTCTTATGGGGGTAAGTCAGGCATTCGTGGGACAAAAGAGATGGGCATACGTCCACAGATGGCAATCATGGATGATTTGGTTTCTGATGATGATGCAAGAAGTCCTACTGTGTTAGAAGCCATTAAAGACACTGTGCATAAAGCCATTGAGTATGCGTTGCATCCTACTAGGTATAAAAAGATTTGGCTTGGTACGCCTTTTAATACCAATGACCCTTTGTATGAAGCGGTGGCTTCAGGAGTATGGCAAGCCAATGTGTTTCCAGTATGTGAAAAGTTTCCTTGTAGTCGTGAAGAGTTTCGTGGTGCTTGGGAAGACCGCTTTGACTATGATTATGTGTTACAGAAGTATCAAGGGGCTTTAGCCATTGGTAAAGTGAATACTTTTTATCAAGAGTTGATGTTACAAATCATGTCTGATGAAGATAAGCTCGTCAGTGATGGGGATATTCAGTGGTATAACTTAAGTCATCTGTTGGATAAAAAAGGTAACTTTAATTTTTATATCACCACTGATTTTGCAACCAGTGAAAAAGAGTCTGCTGATTTTTCTTTCATATCTGTGTGGGCAGTTAATCATAAAGGGTATTACTTTTGGGTTGATGGTATTTGTGAAAGACAAACCATGGATAAAAATTTAGATGATTTATTCAGGTTGGTAACTAAGTATCACCCCCAGTCAGTGGGTATTGAAATCACTGGACAGCAGGCAGGGTTCATTCCTTGGATTCAAAAAGAGATGTTTGAACGCAATGTCTTTTTTACTTTGGCTTCTAACAGTAAAGATGGTTCTCTTGGTTTAAGACCCAATACCAATAAGATGGAGAGATTTAATGTCATTGTGCCTGATTTTAAGTTAAAGCGGTTTTTCTTCCCATTAGATAAGAAACACAGTAAGCCTTTAAAAGAGCTGTTAGAAGAGCTTTCATTGGCTTCTGTGGGTGGGTTTAGGAGTAAGCATGATGATGCCATAGATACCATCAGTCAGTTGGGTATGATGACAGTTTGGTTACCCAGTAGTAATGATAATTGGCTTAAAAAAGAAAACAGCATTTGGCAGTCAGATGATGTGAGTGATGAATCCAATTTAGATAAGTATATGGTGTGATGATGATATTATCAGAAATTTATGATGCCCTAGCAACAGGGGAATTAAAGAATCTACGTTTGAGTGAAGACAATCAGATAACAACTCAAGGTCGTAAGGTGTTGCTTTCTAGTATTAATGCTGGTTTGACTGATTTACATACAAGGTTTTTGTTAAAGAAAAATGACATTGAGATGTCTTATAACAAAAGCAGAGAACAGTATCGCATTGGTAGGGCTGATTTAATAGAGATATTGTCAGTTAAGCTCAATGATGTTGAGCTTAAGGTTAATCATGCTGATGGGTATCATTTATTAGACCCAGCCACCATTCATATAGATAAGGGGATTGAGCGAAGTTATTTACACAGTGCTGATGAGTTAAATGTATTGACTGTGGTTTATAAAGCCAATCATAAAAAGCTGACAGAAGAAGACATTTTGTTAGACAGTGATGTTGAGTTGCCTGACAGTTATTTAAATGCCCTACTCTATTTTGTGGCATCACGGTTGTTTGCGTCTATCCCTAATCAGTTAGATGGTGATGTGAATGAAGGTTTAAGGTATAGCAAACGTTATTTTGATGAGATTAATATGTTGATTAATCAAGGGGTTGATGTGGATGGTATTAATGAGTTTGCTTTATTTAATGTTAGGGGGTTTGTATGAGTTTAAATTTAAACCAGTTGTCTGATGATGCCATTAAGTCATTGGACATCAGTAAACTTCAAGAAACGGATAAAAAAACCAAGCTGACTAAATGGAAGAAAGAACCCAGTTTACAAGATTTAAAAAGAGATTTGGAAAATACCAAAACCAGTCATGATGAGTTTGTTGGTAATCTTGATAGGTGGGTGAAGTTATATGACGCTCCTAAGCATGGCAGTGCTAAAACCAAAGGCAGTCGTGTAACTCCTAAGTTGATACGTAAGCAGGCTGAATGGCGTGCCAGTGCGTTATCTGAGCCTTTTTTATCCACCAGTAATTTATATGATGTTAGGGCATTGACTTGGGAAGATACCAAAAGAGCCAAGCAAAATGCGTTGATATTAAACATGCAGTTTAATACTCAGTTAAATAAGGTAACTTTGGTAGACCGTATTGTTAGGTCTGTGGTGAAAGAAGGTACGGTCATTACTCGTTTGGGTTGGGAATATCAAGAAGAAGTGGTTGAAATCCAAAAACAGTATCAATATATGCCTGTGCCTATGGAAATGGCTGAACAGATTCAACAACAGTATGAGCAGTACATGCAGTTAAAAGAGAAGTCTCCTGACAGTTATGAACAAGATGTGCCTGAAGAGATGAAAGCAGGCATGGAAATGTCTGAACAGCAAGGACAGTTACTTTTGGCTCAAGAGATGGGTGAAGAAGAGATTACAGTCATTAAGCCTGTGGTTAATAAACCCACTGTGGAAGTGTGTAATCTGCGTAATGTGTTTATTGACCCTACCTGTCAAGGTGATTTGGATAAGGCTCAGTTTGTCATTCATAGCTATGAATCCAGTTTGTCTGATTTAAAGTCTAAAGGCTTTTATGAGAATTTGGATTATTTGGAAGATTATGAAGAGACTGGTCATTTTGACCATGACAGTAAAAATACCAGTTTTAAGTTTAATGATAAGGCTCGTAAAAAGTTGGTGGTTTATGAGTATTGGGGGTATTGGGACATTGATGGCAGTGGCATTACTAAAGCCATTGTTGCCAGTTGGGTTGGTAATACGTTAATTCGTATGGAAGAAAATCCTTTCCCTGATAAAAAACCCCCTTTTGTGGTGTTTAATTATATTCCTGAAGTGAACAGTGTTTATGGCATTCCTGATGCTGAATTGTTAGAAGACAATCAAGCCATCTTAGGAGCAATCACTCGTGGGGTGATTGATTTATTGGGTAAGTCTGCCAACAGTCAGACAGGGTATATGAAAGGGTTATTAGACCCCACAAACAAACGCTTATATAGAAATGGGGAAGATTATGAGTTTAATCCCATTGCCAATCCTGCCCATGCGGTATTTACCCATAAGTACCCTGAAGTGCCTAACAGTGCCATGAATTTGATTAGTATGATGAATGGAGAAGCAGAAAGCTTATCTGGGGTTAAAGCCTTTGCAGGCAGTGGCATCACTGCCAGTCATTTGGGTGATGTGGCTGTGGGCATTAGGGGGGTGTTAGATGCGGTGTCTAAACGTGAGATGACGGTACTTAGACGTTTGTCTAATGGTTTTATTAACATGGGTCGTAAGATTATTTCCATGAACTCTGAATTCTTAAATGAAGAAGAAGTTGTCAGAGTAACCAATGAACAGTTTGTTAAAGTCAGAAGAGATGATTTACTGGGTAATTTTGATTTGCATTTAACCATCTCAACGGCAGAAGCAGATGATGCAAAAGCCAAAGAGTTGTCATTCATGTTACAAACCATTGGCAATACCATGGGACAAGAAGTTACTCAGATGATGTTGGCTGAGATTGCAAGACTAAGAAAGATGCCTGAATTGGCTCATGGCATTGAGAGTTATCGCCCTGAACCTGACCCCATACAACAGCAGTTACAAGAGCTTGAGATTGAGTATAAGAAGGCTCAGATTGAGTTGATGCACTCACAGGCTCAAGAGAATTTGGCTAGGTCGCAAGTACAGTCAGCCAAGGTAAATACAGAGCATGCAAGGGCAGAAAGTTTACAAGGTGATGCTGATAATAAGTCATTAGACTTTATTCAAAAAGACACTGGCATTAAACATGACAGAGAATTGGATAAACAAGTGATGATTAATCAAGGACAAAATGAAAAAGAGATGATTAAACAACAAGGAATATTAGACAGTCAGTTTAATCAGTTTGGTTTACAAACCTTAAGCCAGTAATCATTAAAAATAGTTGTCATTGGTTTTAATTATGTTATATAAAGTGGTTAATTTAATTTAAGGAAGTCATGATGAATTTATCTGCCAATGAATATGCCACACATTTACATGAATGTAAGGAGATGATTGCATTGGCAGAGATGACAAATACGTTATTAAATGATGTGAAATTCAAACAGGTTATTTTAAAAGGATACTTGGAAGATGAAGCATTAAGATTGGTTTATTTGTTGTCTGATTTGGATGAGAATTCACAAGAGTATAGACAGACAATGGATAAGTTAAAAAGTATTGGTCATTTTAAAAATTATTTTTATGGATTAATTAACAAGGGGCAATTAGCAACAGATGCGTTACATGAAGCGTTGCTAATCCCTGAAGATGAGATTATTTAATATGTCAAACATTTTAGCACTATCTGATGATGAATTGATGCAGTTAGATGAACAGCAGTTTGTTGAATCAGAGCAAGATACAGAGTCTCAAGAGCAAGAAGTGGTTGAGTCAAGTGATGATGTGGCTGAGCCAGTAGAGCAAGTTGATGAAGCTGATGATGTGTCAGAAGATTTATCTGATACACAGACAGATGATACAGCTGAAGAAACTCAAGAGCAAGAACAGACAGAACAACCACAAGAACAAGCTGACATAGATTATAAGGCGTTTTATGAGCATTTGACTGCTCCTTTTAAAGCCAACGGTCGTGAGATTAGAGTAGATAATCCCCAAGATGCCATCAGCTTAATGCAGATGGGGGCTAATTACTCACAAAAGATGGCAGGGATTAAACCCCATAAAACCATTCTAAAAACGTTAGAAGCCAATGGGCTATTGGATAATGATAAGCTTAATTATTTGATTGACTTACATAATAAAAATCCTGAAGCCATTGCCAAATTAATTAAAGAAAGTGATTTGGATGTGTATTCATTGGATGCAGATATTGCAGATGAATATAAGCCAAATAATAACATTGAGCCTTACTCACCCATAGAAGAAGTCATTGAAGAATTGGCTTCTGATAAGTTTAATGCGGTGTTAAATACCGTGGCTAATTGGGATGAGAATAGCAGAAGCATCATCATTGAACGTCCTGATATTCTAAGAGCCTTAAATGAACAAGCCAATAATGGTTTGTTTGATGAGATTACCCAAGAAGTGGAACGTCAAAGAATGTTTGGTAGGCTCACTGGTGTGCCATACATTGAAGCGTACTCAATGGTTGAGAGTCAATTAATGAATACTCAAGCAACCAATGGGCATGCTGTGGACATGCAACACGCCTTTACTGCTCCAAGACCTACTCATAAATCAAACAATGCCAGTAACAGCAATAAAGTCAAAGCCACTTCACCAAAGAGTGTGAGTAAACCTACTAAGCCTGACTTCAATCCTTTGGCAGTGTCTGATGAAGACTTTATGCGGTTTATGGAACAACAACAATATCATTAAACAATTAAGGAATTTTTATGACAGTTAAATTTAATGGCGGACAAGACCGTACTGGGGCAGGTGCTAAACAACTGCAACCCCATTACTTTGAGCGTAAAGCGTTAATTGAAGCTCAAGATGAGATGTATTTTTCTCAACTGGCAGATACCAAATCCATGCCTAAAAACCATGGCATGCAGATTAAACAGTACCGTTATATGCCTGTGATTGATGACCGTAATATTGGCGGTCAAGGACTGGATGCTAAAGGTGCTGAGTATGCCAATGGTAATTTGTATGGCTCTACCAATGACATTGGTAAAATCACAGATAAGTTCCCTGTGTTGGGTGAAATGGGTGGACGTGTCAATAAGATTGATTTTACTCGTGTTGAGTTGGTGGGAACGTTACATAAATTTGGTATGTTCTATGAGTATACTCAAGATGCCATGAATTTTGATTCAGATGCTGAGTTACTTACTCATACTAACCGTGAGTTGATGAACGCATCTGTTAAGGTGTATGAAGACAAACTGCAGTTAGATTTATTAACCAATGCTGGTTTGGTTAAGTATATGGGTTCTGCAACCCAAGACAGTGAGCTTGATGCTGGTATGGAGCTGACTTATAAAGCCCTTATCAAATTGGGCATTGATTTGGATAAATCACACACACCTAAAAAGACAGAGATTATCACAGGCACTCGTATGATTGATACCAAAACAGTGCCTGCTTGTCGTGTGGCATTTATTGGCAGTGAGCTGTTACCCACATTGATGGCATTACAAGATTTCAATAATAACCCTGCTTGGGTTTCTGTTGAGAAGTATGCAGGGGGTACAACGGTATTAAAAGGGGAAGTGGGTGCTTGTGCTGGTTTCCGCTTTATCGTTGCTCCACGCATGCTTAAATGGGCAGGTGTTGGAATGACTGCCAATGATGCCACTTACTTTAGTACCAATAATAAGTATGATGTGTTCCCATTATTGGTTGTGGGTGATAAGGCATTTACAACCATTGGTTTTCAATCTGATGGTAAATCACAAAAGTTCATCACCAAGCATGTGAAACCCAGTGAGAATGTAACATCACAAGACCCTTATGGTGAAACTGGATTTAGCTCAACCAAATGGTATTACGGCTTTATGCCACAGTATCAAGAGCGTTTGGCTTTGATTAAATGTGTGGCTAAGATGTAATTAACCACTACCCTACCCTAAGCCAATCCATAGGATTGGCTTTCTTAAACATAATAAAGGATATGTCCATGTCTGAAGTAAACCAATTAGATAAGTTAAAAGAACAAGCAAATCAGTTGGGTATTGAGTACCCTAATAATACAACCATTAAGTCATTAAAAAAACGCATCACTGACCATTTAAATCAAGAAACCATTGAAGAAACTAAAGAGCAGTACACCAACTTATATCAAGAAAACATGAAGTTGGTGAAAGTCATCATCACCCCTGTGGACAGTGCTAAGCGTGATTATCAAGGGGAGTATTTCTCTGTGGGTAATGATGTATTGGGTACGGTTACTCGCTTTGTGCCATTTAATGAAGAATGGATGATTGAAGAGATTTTAGCCAAACACATTGAAGCCAAGCAGTATCAACACATCACCACAAAACGAAGTAAAGATAATCGTAATGAAACGTTAGATAGCAGACTTGTGCCTGCTTATAATGTTCAAAGATTGCCTTTACCTACCAAAGAAGAATTGGCTGAACTTAAGCGTATTCAAGAAGCACGTCAAGGGGTTGAATGATGACTGACATTACCATTCCCAATACCACAGGAGATATTAAGATAGGTGAACTCACTGATGCTGATGTGAATGGTAACGGTGTGTTTGATGTCTTAATGCGTTCTGTGAAAGCTCATTTACAACAAGAGTATGATGCCCAGCGTATTAGGGGTACTGATTATGCCAATGCTTATGTTCAGAGCATTACTCAAGTAATGCAAATGGCTCATGCCTATACCTTGGCTAAAGCCAAATTACCCTTAGAGTTACAATTACTAGAAGCAGAGATTTTAAAAGTAGCCACAGATACTGCTGTGGCTACTAAGCAAGGTGGGTTGTTTGATGCTCAGATTTTAAACCAAATGGCTCAAACCAACCAAACCAATAAACAAACAGAGCTTAAACTGCCTGCTGAAGTTGAACAGATTAAGACACAGACTGGATTAATCAAAACTCAAGATGAACTGGCTGAGTATGATTTGAAACATAAACAGCCCATTGAAAAACAGGTACTACAAAAGCAAGTAGACCAGTTAACTGCTCAAACCAACCAAGTAACCAAACAAACAGAAGTATTGGATTATGAGTTAAAAAATAAATTACCTAAAGAAGTGGAATTGATGGGTAAAGATTTACTCATCAAACAACAGCAAGTAGAGTTGGCAAATAAAGAGTTGCTTTTAAAACAGTATGAATTAACTCACATAAAACCAAAAGAGTTAGCCATGCTAACGGCTGAAGTTGCCATCAAACAAAAACAATTACCTTTGATGGAAAAAGAGATTTCATTGAAACAAAATCAAATTGACCTTGGTATAAAAGAGCTTGATGTTAAAGAAAATCAAATCACTTTGGGTTATAAGGAAATTGCTTTAAAAGAAAAACAACTCCCAATCATGGAAAAAGAGCTTGCGATTAAAGGACAACAGCTTAAGCTTGCTGAGTATGAGTTTAATTATAAAGCACCTGCTGAAGTTGGTTTGATAGATGCTCAAACACAGTTGTATGGTAAAAAAGCCAATACTGAACAAGCTCAAACAGATGGGTCTGTGATTAGACCTAACAGTGTTATGTATTGGACAAATAAACTGACTGAAGAGCAGTCTAAAACCTATCAACGAGATGCTGAACAAAAGGTGGCTAAATTACTGATTGATTCATGGTCAGTAAGATATAACGCAGACCCTGACAATCCTTATGTGGCTGCAGATGGTCAAAATGAATTGGAGAATGGTAATATTGGTAAAGCCATTCGTAAGATGGGAGAAACTGTGGGTATCAATTTTTAATTGGTGTCATAAATCATTTAAGCTAGGTCATCTTGCCTAGCTTTTTTATTGGATTATTTATGGGATTATTTAGTTTTTTTCGTGCTAAGAGAACCACACATCGTTTTGCTGTGGCTCAAAGAATAATGGATGATAAAGACTTTAAGTATTCAAGTAAGATTGGCATGCACAGGTATCTACAAAAACAACGTAGTTACAGTACTTTGAATATGAATGAATCCATTACAGATTATTTACAAGAAGCTTCACAACACAGTTTGCCTAATAAGTTTGAAAAGGTGTATCGCTATGCCAAAAGAAAGTCCATAACCAGACCTAAGGTATCCATTGCCAATCAAAACACCACAGACATTGCAGACAGTTATAAGCAAAGATTAAGGCGTACTTATCCTAATGCCAATGTCATCTATGCTCGTGTGGGTACAAAGGATTTTTATCATTATGCTTGGAAGAAGTTGTTTGATGATTATGTTTATAACGGTAAAACCAATGAATTAAAGACATTGAGTTTAAAGCATAAGACACCTTGTTATTTACACAGTGGGCAGTTGTATCTGTCTCAACAGAGTGTTAAGGATTATGATTTTATTGCTCAAACTGGATTGAGCTTTAATCATGGAGAATGCTTTGATAGGGAAAAGAATTACGCCAGTAAACAGCCTGAAATGGTGATAGCAGATAGGGATTATTTTACCTTTACTTATGCGTATGCCAAAGAAATACCTGATACAGAGCCACCCAGTCGTGTTGTTATTAATTATTATGATAACCAAAAAATGGAAGGGTATGCTGAGCATAACAGCACACTTGAGATATATCATAAAGGACAATTAATAACCAGTGGGCAATTAGGAGATGAAGGGTATTTTAGGGCAACTTTAAAAGAAGCTTATGATACATTGATGGTACGGTGTGTTGATGCCAGTGGTAATGCGTCTGTGCCTGTGGAAGTAGACCATGGTTATGTAAATCCCCTGCCTGCTGATACAGGCAGTAAGCCTACAGTTACTCGTGAGATTGTTTATGAAACCTTAGAAGTGTCTTTGGCAGACATCAATCCTACTTTAGAGCAAGGTGATAAGTTGTCTGCTGACATGATGTATTTGCAGGCAGGGTATGTGGTTAATGATACTTACCATCTTGAAACAAGAAAAACAACGGCAGAAGAAATCCTTAATCACCATTCCTTTGATGAAGACATTGGGGATTACTACCCAAGGTTATACACACGCTTTTATAACACAGACATCACAAAACACAGTTCTGAATACCGTTTGATAAATGGCATGTTTAAACAAGCCAGCTTGGATTTTCAAACACTCTCTGAGCAGTTAAAACAAGGCATTGGCAGTGATTATGGTAATACCAATTATGTGTATCTTGGTTTGGATGCCAATGTGAATAAGAGTAAGAATGACACAGAAGTGTGTGAGTATCTTTATCACTATTTTTTAAAGCTGTATGAACGATGTGAAAAGACAGATGGTAACCATAGACTGGGATTGTCTTTTAAGGTATCAGATAAATATTACACTCAAGTGGTGGAGTTTGAAGCCATTGAGTTAGGTCAGCAATCAGGCAAGATAACAAAGGTGGGTAAATATAAAATCCTTACTAATACCAGTAATGTGCCTGATATGGGATTAGCCAGTGCGGTGATTGCTCATAACACTCATACCATTGTATATCAAAAATCTGAAAACCAGATTTCTTATATTAAGGTACAGCGTTTAAAAAGCAGTCATATTCATGATGGGGGTTGGGTAACGGCATGGGGTGATGATGAGAATTTGGTCATTCCTTTAGACAGAAAGTTCGTTAAGTCATTAACACCAAGAGAACGTGAAGTGTTGTTTTTTAAGTGCATGCACGTGCATGTGTTCATCACTAAGGTAACCAAACAAAAGTGGTATCAAACCAAATGGTTTAAAGCAGTCATGGCGGTATTGACGGTGGTTTTGACCGTTGTGGCTGCACCTGCAGGGGCAAGTTTTGCAGCCATCATGCAAGCGGTGTTGGTGAATACTGCCATTGCCACAGTGGCAGGAATTGCGGTGTCTTATCTGACTAAGGTGGCTGTTAAACTTGGTTTATCCCCTGAAGTGGCAGGGGCGATTGCATTCATTGCCACAGTGGTGGCATCTGCTTATGCAGGGGGTGGAATTAACTTTTCTCATGCGTTTAATGCCAATACAATGTTACGTGCATTAAATGTGTCTTTTGATGTGGTGGGTAAAGTGTCTGCCATTCAAATAGGGCAAGTGCAACAACAGATGGAAGTATTTCAACAGCAAGTAGCCAGTCAAAAAGAACAGTTAGCCAAAGCACAAGCCATGTTAAATACTGGGGTTATTCCTTTGGATATGGAATTATTAACCTCTCCTGTGAACTTACATGTAAATTTGGGTGAGAGTGTGGAAGAGTTTTATACTAGGACTTTGAATGTTGATGTTACCTACATTACTCAAAACATTGCCAGTCAGTTTGTGGACATCACTACCTTACCACCTGACTATAGAGTACTGATGGCAAGATTAGCTAAGTTTAAAACAGAAGATACCACACTATTACTCTAAGGAAAATATGATGATTCAAGCAAATAAAACCCCTACTTTTTTTCCAGCATATTCACCTGTTACACCTTTGCCCACAGTTACAGACGTTCTTGGTATGACTTATGCTGGTTTGGGTAACACATATAACAATGGTCAGGTAATGCCTAATCAGGTAGACAATGGTAAGGGTTTTACTGGTTTTAGGGACGCATTCAACAACGGTAAGATAATGCTTAATCAGATAGGTAATGGTGCAACTCAAATACCTTTACATGATAAGTTAAATACCACCTTGGGTTTGGTTTCTAATTTTGTGAATGGGTATAACTCTTATCAAGCCAATAAGCTGGCTAACAAACAGTTTAACTTCAGTAAAGATGCTTGGAATAGACAATGGGAAGCACAAAAGGGATTAACCAATTCACGATTGGCAGACAGACAGCAAAGACGCTTTAATGAAAGTGGTGGTACTGGTATGACTGTGAGTGAATACATGAATAAATATGGAGTGAAATAATATGTCTGAAATTAAATTTTATGCTCCTGAGACCCCTAATTTTGAACAAGCCAATATGCTGGCTAAGTTAGCCATGGAACAAAGACAGAAAACGGCAGATGGGTTTAAAGACACAGTTAAAGGATTCACAGATGCAGTGGTTAAATCTAACCACTCTTTAATTAAAGAGCAATTAGATGCCTTAACTCCTGAACAGTTACAAGACAAAGTGGCTGTTAATGCACTGGTGAATAGTCTGACCAAAGACACTGGATATATGTATGACGCTCCTGTGGTTGATGCGTATGTGGAAGCAAGACCTGACATATTACAACAACGTGCTTTAGAAGCAGAGAAGCTTAAACAACAAGAACTGGCTAATCAAAATTCAGCATTTAATTTACGTAATGCTCAAATGGATAAAAATAAACAAGCCAGAGATGAGTTGCGTCAAGACTTACTTAATCAGTTTACTCATTACATAGGTAAAGGTGATACAGACACTGCCCTTAAAATCATGCAAAAAGGTAAAGATTTATTCCCATCATCTGAAGAGATGCAAGCATTTTTACATCATGGTTTGGATAAATATACTAACGACCATGAGATGGATGCCTTAAAAAAAGCTCAATTACAAGCTCAAACAAACGCATTAATAACACAAGCCAATGTGGCTCAACAAAATGCTGATACTAATGAGTATAAAGCAGTAAATGATAATCAGAATACCCAAACTGAACAAGCACTTAAAGCATTTGGTATAGCTAATAAAGACAGTGGTGGGGGTAATGGTGGTAGTAAGGACAGTAATGGTGGTAAACAACAAGACCTAATACAAAAAACAGCTACTGAGAATTCCTTGAAAAAGTTAAATGAGTTAGGCATGCCTAATGCTGTGGAACAAAAAGAAGATGGTTCTCTTGGTGTGAATTACAACACTGTCAATAGCACAATACAAAACACCATGAGCAATATTAATGAAAAATATCGTGAAAGTGCAAGTGAGTGGCAAGAAAAATTGTTGTCAGCAAAACATATGCAAAATGGGTGGGCAGAATTTGGTAAGAATAAGGCAGAGAGACTCATAGAGTTTGTAAATAAATATGAGACCACAGATGACGAAGGCAATAAACGTCCATTACGTCCTGATGAAAAAGGAGAGATTTATCGTAAAGCTGTATTGGGAGAAGTCCGTTTTGATAATTGGCTTGAAATGGGTGAAGGGGATACGTTAAATTCAAAGAAGATAGACCCTTTGATTAAGTCATATAATAACGAAAATATCAAGAAAGCCAATGCAGAGATTACAGCCCATGTGGCAGATACTCTGTCTGCTTTAAGCCAAGCTACTGGCATGGCTAATGGACAGCTTGCTTATGAACTGGGTTGGACACCAAACACAGACATATTTAAACGATTGCCTAAAGGCATACAAAATGACTTGACTAGGTATGCTACTCAACAAGCTGAAAAAAAGCTTATTAAAGGGTTTACCTTTACTGACACATTTGACCAAGCTAGTAAAAATACCCCAAAAATTTTCCTTAAAGGTAATGGGACATCTACCCAGAAATCCAATAAGAATAACTCTACCAGTCTTTCAAGAAAGTATAACTTAAATGCAGATGACTTTACTCGTAGGTATAGACATTAACAGTCATCAAACTTTTTTGTAACAAATACAGACCAGTCTATTGACTGGTCTTTTTGTTTTGGTTTATGTTGTGGTCTTTATTGGTTTATGTGGGGTAAGTTATGGTCATCAGTAAAAAAGACAGAATAGCCTTGGTCATCTCAATTCTTTTGGTTTTGTTTACCATTCTTTTAATTGCGTCTAATGTTGCTTCTGGGGAATTCATTTTTGTTGTACTTTTCTTTATTCTCATTTATTGGGGAGTACGGATTATTAAAAATAACATCTCTTTTATTAGCTTTGATGGACGGGGCAGGACTAAACAAATGCCTGACTCACTGGTTAATGAATTGGATAAGCTGGCTCAACTTAGACAAAAGGGTGTCATTACTGATGATGAGTTTTTATCCTTTAAACGTAAATTGTTAGATGAATAAAGAATCATCATGTTAAACCAACCAACCTGATTAGGTTGGTTTTATCTTATGGAGTATGTATGAGTTATGGTAAATGGGTACAAGAAAAGGCAGTGAATGATGTTGTGCTGAATGTGCAAGCTGTTGATTGGTATTCATGGCAAGAACGTTATTGTAAGCAGTTAAAGCATGTGGTTGGTTTTGAAAAAGCCTTTGTACAAAACATACTGATGAATGTGTCTAATTTGGCTTATTCTGATGTGATACCACAATATCATTTTATAGATGATAAGGGCGGTAATCGTTATATAGATTTTATGATTATCAATCAAGCTAAGGGGTATTGCTTACCCATTGAATTAGATGGTTATTCTAAGATGGTAGGTAATGGAGAAGAGTATCATAGGTTTAATGACTTCTTAGAAAGACAAAATAGCATCATCAAACAGTTTGGTTTGGTTTTAAGATACAGTAATAAAAAGATGCTCAATGAAGCTGATAGCATCATCAATGAGATTAGCCACACACTCAATTTACAAGCCAATAATAAAAGCACTCAAGCCATTAAACAACAACAAGTCAGTCAATTAATGGTTACCTATGACCAACAGATTAAGGAGCTTAAACAACAAAATAATCATGAGTTTGGTCAGCCTATCCAAGAATTACGTCAAGAGATAACTCACTTAAAAGAACAACAAGTAACAGAACCAGTTGAGCCATCACCTACCCCATTACCACAGGTAAATAAAGATACTGATACAAAATGGATTATTGCCATTGTTGTGGGTTTGGTTGTGTTGGGTGTGTTGGGTGTGTTGGGTGTGTTGAGTTATCTTAGCATTAATAAACAACGACCCATGCCAGTTACTCAAAAGAATGTTCAAGAGCCTGAATATAAAGCTCCCACAGTTACTTATGAAGCCAAACCAAGTCCATTGGTTGTTACTCAAGAACAAGAGCAAGTACAAATACAAGAACAACCAGTCAAACCTAAACCCCAACCAAGTAAGCAAGAAAGTAAGCCAGTTAAAGAAGTTAAAGAAACTCCTAAACCAGCCAAAGTAACGTCAGAATATGTTGAAGGCAGTCATCAACAGATGTGTGGTAAGGTGGCAGGTTATAAAGAGTTTGCTAAGGGGGTTTATCTTAATTTAGATGGCATGTACCCAAGACATAAAGCCAGCATCACTGTATGGAATGCTAAAGAACCTGAAGTGTATCATTTGTATGATGAGTATGTGTGTGCAACAGGTAAGGTAGAGTTTTATAAGGGTAAACCAAGAGTGTCTGTACAATCTGTTAATCAAGTGAGTGTTAGGTAGCTTATGGATATTATAATAATACTTGGTCTTGGTTTATTTGGTTTGTTATTGGTTTGGTTGTTTTTAAAGTGGCTGGTTAAAACCAAGCTATTTTTAATTGTGTTTTATGTGCCTTGTTTATTTTTAAAAATCATGCTCTTTCTTCCATTATGGATTGTGGCAGAAATGATGAGTGCAGAAGAAGAAATAGAAGATACACGAAAAGAGATAATAGGAGCTTTTAATAAGATATGCGAAATATTTGAAAATTAAAAAAAAAACAGCTCAATAGCTAAGGAGTAAACTATTGAGCTGTGAAGGGAGTATGTATCTATTTTCTTATTATTATATTAATTATATCAGATTTTTATTAATGTGTTAATTTCTTTGGTTTTCTCCTTTAAATAAACAAACCGCAACACGGTGCGAATGCACCACATGAGTTAATTTTGTAAGTCTAAATTTACAAAAGGTAGACTTGGTGGATTATTTATTGGAGAGCTGATATGAGTGTTAATGACATATTAAGACAACGTAATTACGAAAGAGTAGAACAAAGACGTGAAGAACTAAATGAACGTATGCAACAACTGGCTCAACAAGGACAGATGTTGGTCAGTCAATTTGTCCAACCAACCAGCGAACCACAATCACAACCACCACAGTCATTAAAACGACTGCCAAGTCCACCACCAGCATCCATAGCATTGCCTAAGACTGATAATAATAACGCCCCTACACGCACCATTGGTATGGCAGGCATGCCTGTGTATGGTGTAGATGATGTACCCATCAATCCAGCCAATAGTCTTCCTAAGATTCAAGAAGTGCCTAAAATAGTTCCCGCCAGTACTCCGTTAGATTTAGTACAAGATGGTGTTGTGGGTGTTGGTAAGGGTGCTATGGGTATAGCAAAAACTGGTATGAGTGTTGGGGACTGGCTTACAAATGATATTCGTAAATCAGCAAATTCAGCAAACCAGTATTTAGATGATAATAATAAAAATTCCCCACTGGTTAAGAATGTCCTTAAGTTTATAGGCACGTCTAATAGAGAGCGTTTTCAACCGCTCATTGATGGGGCTAGAGAATATTTAGCCAATCAAGAGACAGACCAGTATAAACAAGATATACAAAACCTTTCTAAAGCTTTAGAAGCCACAGATAAGGATTGGTGGTCATATACTAAAAATGTGGTAAATAATATCACTCCCAGTACAGTGGCAGATACGGTAGGAAGTAGTGTGCCTTTTGCTGCTGCTGGTGGTTGGGCAGGCAGGGTTCTTACAGAACTGGCAGGCATGAGTCCATTACTTGCCAGTGCCATTGGTGAAGGTTTGATTACTACTGCTGATATTCTAGCCATTGCTGATGAAGAAGCGAAAAAGAACGGTGGTAATGTAACCAGTAAAGACTTGGCAAAAGCCTTACTAACAGGTGCTTACACTACCACAGTTGCAAGAGCAATCCCAGTACATAATACAGGTGAAGCATTGGTAACAGGGGGTTTAAATAGAGCTTTAAACAATCCAGTAAAAGCAGGAACAGACATCACTGCAAACACAATACAAGAAGCATCACAAGGTTTTGGGCAAAGCCTTATAGACCAAGGGATTGATAATGGTGGGATTAATAAAGAGACAGTTAAACGAAGCCTTGGTGATGGTCTTGTTGAAGCCAGTGCAGGTGCTGGCAGTTCAGTTGCAACAAATTCATTAAGTATGGTAGGTAGTGTGGCTAATACCACTGCCAATACCGTAGGTCAAGGTGCTAACTTTGTGGGTAAAAACTTTAACAAAGGCAAGGAATTAATTTCTTTAGGCACATCTGAACAACAACTAAACCCTGAAGATAAGAAATTTAATCCAACCCATGTGATGAAAGATGCTCATAAAACGATTAGTAGTCAAACCAGTACTACAGATGAAAAAGCTCAAGCCATGGTTAATCTACAACAGGCAGAAGAAGCTGTACAAGCCAAGCATCAACAGTTAAAAGATAATCTTGCTAATGCTGTGTCTGATGAAGATAAATTCATTGCTGAACAGGCACTTAAGGTATTTGAAAACAAACATGTTAATAATGTACAAACCGCTAAGACTGCTTTTATAAATTCATTGGCAGGCAAGAATGGCGATGATTTAAATAACAAACTGGTTAATATGCGTGAGCAATTAACTGGTAAAAAACCCATGGTTGCTAATAAACCAGTAGCCATCATGGGAGATTATGGGCAAGGAGATACAGGCAGTGGTAGTGGAGACCATTATGATTTACGCCTTGCCAGCATTAACGGTAAACGTGGTGATGTTACGCCTTACTTAAACCGTTTTAGTGTCATGGGTAAAGAGTTATCACGCTATCAATCCAGCAGTCCTTATGGTGATACCAAAGGCAGGGACAAACCACATCAAGGGGTTGATTTTGGTTTTAATTCTTCCTTTGGCGGTAATCCACAAGCAAGACAATTACACATTGCCCCTAAATGGCAAGATAAAGTGGTGTCTGTAACCACACATCATGATAAAGGCAGAAATGACAAATCAGGTGGACACTACACACAGGTTACGTTTAATGATGGTGTTAAGGTAAACATACTTCATCAGAATGCCACAGGGGTGGCAGAAGTAGGTAATCATTATGCAGGACGCACAAGACAAGTCAATGACTTTAGTCAAGCCACTGGCATAAACCAAACTCAAAAAAAGAACATGAGCATGGTGGCTAATGCTTTGGATAAATATGACATATCCCCTGAATTTAAAAAGGTATTGCTTGGACAAATAGGACGTGAGAATTCTTATGACTTTAAGCATTTACGTTCAAGCCATACTGATGCAGCCAATGGTAAAAGTAACGTTGGTATCATCTCTTTTCAAGGCGATAGACGCAAAGCATTATTAAATTACTTGGCTTCAAAAGGTTTGTATAAAAACGGTCAAATCACTGGTATAGATGAACAGTTGGTACAAGCCAATATTGATTTTGTCATGCAAGAAATCAACACCAATAAACGCTATGCCAAAACCAAATCCTTATTAAAATCCAATGATACCAATGCCATTTGGCTTGCCACATCTGATAATTACATTGGCTGGGCAAGAACCAATCCTAACTTTGCTGGGCAAGGTAAAGCGAATTTTGATACTTTTTATAACATTGCCAATACTGGGGTACAAAGCACAGTAAGAACATCTGATGACGCTAATATTGTATCTAATGATGATGCCATCAATGACCTATTGGCTCAGATAGAAAAAGAAGATGATGCTCAAACCATTGCCCAATTACAAGCTCAAGTGGCTCAACTACAACAAGAACAAAACCCTAAACCAAGTAAAGAACAACAAGCATTTGATAAGTTTGCCACTGAAGTAACATTCAGCCGTTTTTCCACATTAACCAAACAACAAATAGATGAAAGTCCTTTTTTAAATGAAGAACAAAAAACTGTGCTTAGAAACTTATTAAGCATTAAAGAAACCATTAAAGGAGATGGTGTAGAAGACACTCGTAATCAGATTGTTTCAGGTAAAATCACCAACATCAAAGACCCATTAGCCAATAACATGGGCATTACTCAATACAATGAGCAATTATCTCAAGCCTTTAGTACAGGTAATAGAAACCAAGCTAATAAATTAATGAGTTGGCTTCAACGTTTTACAGACAATCATGTCAGTAAGCATCAAGCCATAGAAGAAGCATTATCACTATATCAAGGGGGTAATTATGTTCGTATTGCTCCCAACAAAGACAATCAATGGTCTGTCATTTATCCTGATGATGTGATTGAAATTGATGGGGTGAGTAGACCTTCAAAAGAATTTACAGACAGTGAATTCACCAAAGTAGGTAATACCATATCAAGACCCAATAAGTTTACTCAAGCTGTTGCAGAAGAAGCCAGTAATTTGTCTGCATTTACAGACACGTGGTCTAAAGCCATGCGACAACGATTTAATGGTACTCCTACTGAAACTGTTGGTTTAACACCCATGGGTAGAGCCAGCATTCCTACTGACACAGCACCCATCAATAGCGGTACTCAGACTAAGTCTACTGCCACTGTAACTTCTCCCATTAATAATCAACCTACCCCACGTACACTTAATGCCATAAAGAAAAATGGTAAATGGCATTCATTCTCTGATGTGATAAACAAAAAACCAGTGGATTACTCACAGGGAATATCATGGTTAGCCAATCCGTACACTCAAACTGACAAAATAACAGAAGTTGATGGTTTTAAAGTCCTACAAGGAACAGACACAATAGAGCTATATAAATCAGCATTTAAACAGCAGTTCAATAAGAATGATGACTTTGCTCAAGCAGTCATTAATCTAAAAGGACAGCAAATACAAGATGGTAAGCAAAACCATGGCACTGCTGAGTTTATCAATAACTTACTCAATGACATGCCTACTGATTTGGCTCAAGCAAGACAATATGTGAATGAGCAAGTTAAACCAATCAAACAAAATATTAAGAAACAACAAAAAACAAGTTCTCAAAATAATGATTTAGACACCATTGTGGGGTTAGCCAAACAAGGTTTAAGTACTGAACAAATCCGTGAGTATTTACAAGATAGGGATAAACAAACGGCAAATAAGTCAGTATCTGCTGATGATGGCATGTCAGTATCTGATGCTAATGATGAAATTAATCGTTTGGATACTGATACTACAAGTAACACACAAACCAGTACTAAAGATAAATCAATGACTGATATTGATAAGGAAATCAGTCAATTAGACACCAGTAATCTAAAGAAAACTAAAGAGATGTCATCAGCAGAAGCTAATGATGAAATCAGTAAGTTAGATACTGCTAAATCAACCCAAACTAACAATAAAGAAATGTCAGTATCTGATGCTGATGCTGAAATCCATAATCTATCTAATGATGACATTGATTTATCAGACATGGATAAAGACGCTCAAGCACTCAATGATGATGTCATAGAAGAAACAGATGCCATCATTGATTTTGGTTTAATCAGTGTGGATAAAGGTTGGCTTAATAAATCAGTAAGCATCACAGACTTATTGGCTAACATGGACACACAAGACTTATCTGTCCATAATCAGCATTTATTTAACATCATCACAGCATTAAACAATTATGTATCTAAACTGAAAGTTAAATTGTCTGATACAGCCACAGAACATAGCGTAGATGGCTCTACAATCACGCTGGTTGATGATAAGAGCATGTTTAAGTACTTAGCTGAGCAAATGACTCAAAACGCCATACAAGGCATTGAAACGCTAGATAACGGTGAACTTACAGACATACTCACATCAGTACGACAAGACATCTTAAAAGCTCTAAATGACTTTAATCCCACAGAGCAGTCTGTTCTATTTAACATGACAGAACTGAATGATGTTGAGTTGCTTAAAATGGTACTCAACCAACAAGCGGTTGAGTTACTCACCAAAATCAAAAGCAATAAATCCAAAAACATCATAACCAATGTGTTTAGACGCATTGTTGGTGGTATTGCCAAATACTTTGGTTTATCTAATAAAAAAGTAGAGACAGTCTTTGCTCAATTAGTGAATGGCTTAGGTACAGCAGTTAGCTTAATCAATCAAAGCAGTGAGTTATCTTTTGAAGCCAGTGATGAAGCTAAGATACCTGCCTTATTGTTGGATAAAAAAGAAGAACTGACCAAAAGCATTTATGAACAAAACTTATTAACCACTGGCTTTAGTCAAAATACCAATAAGCCTTTGGCTCGTATCAGTCAATTAGCCTATAAGCTTTTGCTTAATCGCACACAAGCCATAGAAGCCTTATCAAATGAATTACCTAACGGCAAACAACAAAGACAGTTACAAGACTTCTTGGCATTCAAACAAGAGCTGACACCTTATATCAAAGACAGTTTTATAAAACAGTCAGATAAATTTCGTTTTAGGGACTTTAAGTCATTCATGGCAGATGAGCCAAATCAGATTAATGACAACATCATCACTGCCATCTCTTTAAATGCTTATCAATGGATTATAGAAAATGGCAGTAAAGACCAAAATTACTATAACGATATTGTTAGAATACTTGGCTTAGATACTGACCATGACTATAGATTTTCCAAAGAAGTATATGAGACTTACAAATACCTAGGTAATGTGTATCAGTTTGAATACAACAAGATAGGTAAGGCTGTCTATGACACTCTTGGTTTAAAAATCAATGATGAAGTCAATCAAGAATGGCAGTACAGACTACAAGCATCATTGGGTGATTGGACAATGACAGCCATGCAACAAGCAGGGTTATTACACTTTCATGAAATGAATGCTCAAGAGCATAATGACTTTCAAGCCAACTATGATTCAAATAAAGAACAGAAATTTAACTCAAAGGTAACCATTACTTTTGTTAGTACCACAGACAGACAAGGTAACAGCCGTAATGAGCGTTTAAAACAAATCAGTGATATGGCTAAAGGTACTCAAGGGTATTTGAATAAACTGTTTAGTAATGAGTTTGGTTTAAGATACCCCAAACTCAAACAACCTGAAACAGTCAAAACCAAAATCAAAGGTACAGATACCATATTACCTAAAAAACAACAAGAGATGTTGAATAGAATCCAACAACAATCTTTTAGGGTTAATCCACCTGTTTATGAATTATTCCAAAATCTATATCAAAATCACGAAACAGACTTCTTAAAAATGATAAAGGCAAGTGTGTCGTCAGACACACTTGCCAATACTCATGCAACTAACAGAGAAGGTATGTTAGCCAGTGCCAAAGGTAAGTTACGTGAGTTAGAGCGTATGTTTGGATTTGTTTCAAGTCTTGAGAAAACAAATGGTGAGTATCAAGAATTTTGGGATACTGTAACAGGTACAAAAAATGGACGCTTTCAATATGACTCTAACGTGGTCAATATCCAGTCCAGTAAAGTACAAAGAGCAGTCATTGAATTAAGTAATAGTAAGTCTGTATTTAATAAATCAGATAAGCTATTAAATAAAGATGGCACAATCAGTGTGCATGGTAGGTTCTTTCAAGCTTTAGCAGAAAAAGCAGAAGGCACAGAAGACATCATAGAAGACATGCTAAAAAACACAGATTATAGCCGTGGATTTACCTTTGATAAAATACAAGGTAAACACTTCATTCCTGCATTTAAACACTACCTAGAGACAAATACAGACGTACAAGAAGCGGTTAAAGCCATGTCTGTAGCGTTACGTACACCTAAGGAATTAACCCAAGCACAAGTAGAATCTATTGCTAAGGTAGTTAAGCAATGGGACATGGGAGCAGAAAGCTTAAGGGCATTGATTGAATACACTCAATATACTCAATCCAAAGATGAGCATGAGACTTATATCACCTTGGGTTCTGATGGTGTGAATAACGGTAGTGCCTTAGGTTATATTCTAACTGGTAATTTAACTGCTCTTGTTATTCACATGTTTGGTTTGTTAGATGGCAACCTAAGACAACGCTTTGATAGTTATCAAGCCACCAGACTGGATGAAACCTTGGTGGATTATTATGAAGGCTTGGTAAAGTACATGAAACCTATCCTTGATGACGTGCGTAAAGACAAGGTGGGTCAATCCATATTAGCACTCAGTAAGTCGCTAGAAGGGCGTAAGGCTGCTAAAGCAATCTTAATACCCTTTGGGTATGGTGCTGGAGCCAGTCGCTTAAAACGAATATCTTATGAAGCCTTTAAAGAAGACATCTACAAAAAAATGGAGAGCATTCATCAATCTCAATCCAAGCAAGAATATGATGAATTTCACCATCATCTTAAAGTCATCTTAAACACTGATAATGACATACTAAATGGTTTGGATAGTATCCTTGAGTTTGAGTTCTCATCAAAGCAAGACAAAGATTTGTATAAAGTCTACAACAACAAAGTAGGTAAAAAACTGGTAGAAGACGCATTAAATGAGTATGCCAAAGATTTTAAACGAGTTAGAGACTTAAATATAAGCATACATGAAGCAACAGCCAATGTGTATTTAGCCATCAGACAGGAAATATATAACAAAGCGATACAAGCCAAAAAAGACAGTTTAAGACCTGATGTGGAAAAGTTCATCAAAGGTAATGAACGTCATCAAGGTAAATCAGATGAAGAGTTAAAGGAGATTATAGACCGTCAAGTAGATAACAGCTTTAGATTAATTGGTTTAAACAAACATGAGATTGACTTGGTAGAAGACAAGTTAGCTCAACTTAAACCAAGAATACAACATACTGATGGTTTTAGTGTAACTAACCCTGAAAAAGAAGCAGGGATAGATGTGTATAAATATGGCTTTGGTAGTGTTAATGATGGCAGTACTATAGTTAAAGCACCTAATAACAAAACAAGAGAGCTGACTGTTAGGTATAAAGAATTATTACAGGTTGGAGTAGGAGTTAATTCTGCACAAACCCAAATGCAAGATGGAAGTATTGCCAGTTATGCCAACAGTGGAGAACATATTGGCTTTAATATCTTTGATGCCTTAAATACCAGTATTGCTAAATTTAAAGAATTGGTTATCAGACAAAATAAAGCCACCTTTGAAAGTACAGCCAATTATCATCAGCAACTGGCTTCATTGATGCCTATGGTGGATACTTTGGTTAAAGCCAAAGAGTTAAATTTAGTAACTCAAAGCATGTATGAGCAGATTGTTAATATCTTGGTAAATAAGTCTCAAGAGATTAATGACGCATTATCAGATAGTAAAGATACCCCTGAAGTACAGGCATTTAATGCCCTTATCATGGCAATAGATTTAGGCATACAAGCTGATTTACTTAAACTAGACCAGTGGCAAGTCATCAGAGATGTTGGTCAGTATGCAGGGGAAGATGGTAAATACACGCTCACCCAAGCAGACTATGCTAAGCTTACTGAACAAAAAGAGATAATAGAACAAACAGCAGATAAGCTTAAACAAAGGTTAGAAAAAGCGTTTAATCTTAAAGCCAATGAAGTCAAACCATCTGCCAAAGTTATCTTAAAAGGTAAATCACCTTATCTTACTAAAGACCAAGCCAAGAGTAATCAAGCCAATAAGTTCATTGGTTATGGTGTTAAAGGGTCTAGTACAGACCAATATAGACAAGATTGGGGTGATAAAGCCAATACAGGTAGTTATACTCAAAATGATAAGGTCTTTGTTTCTACCAATGGCAAACGAAACAATCGTATTGGTTTGGATACTTATAAATCAGAGTTGGATTTAGCCATACAAGCCAATGCCACTTTGATTACAGACAATCAAAATGACCGTAATAGAAACTATAATATAGGTGAAAGAGAGCTTGCCAGTTATTTAAGTGAGCATGGATATATTGAAAATAATGGTAATGGTATATGGATTAAAGCAACAACAATAAACAACCATCAAATCCCCACTGACTTACTAGACAAGCCATTTAAGTTATCTGATAAGTTAGATACTTTATTGGATTTAGATAATCAAAAATATAGCATTAACTTAACCAAGCGTATTGCTCAGATAAATCCTGATGTGCAGATACAGATTGTCAGTGATGTGAGTACATTGGACAAACAAACTCAAAGCGACATCAAAGCAGGGGGTATGTATTATCCTAAAACCAATAAGATAATCATCAACCCTAGTACTCAAGATTGGCAAGGCAGTTTATTAGAGTTAATCAATCATGAACTGGTACATAGCATTACGGCTGATGTGATTGGTTTTGATGACATACCAAGTAAGCTAACTGATGCACAAGTAAAAGAGTTTGGCACATTGCGTAATGAATTAAGTGCCATCATTATGAATGATGCAATAACGATTTCTGAAAATACCCAAGACCGCTTAAGTTATGCTTATTTTAGTAATTTTAATCATGAAATCATGTCTATATTTTCTGCAGAAAAGAATGTCCGTGAAGACATTCGTTCAGCAGTACCTGAATTTTTTAGCAAGTTAGATAAGTTAATCAAAGAAATTTTAGGAGTAAAAACCAATGTCAGTAGGATTAAGACAGCACAGCAAAGCAGAGATACTGGAAATGACCAAAACAGGTCTGATAGAGATGTTCAAGACAATACCAACGAAAGAACAACAAACGAACAATCAGATATTAGAACAAATTCTCCAAGCACAGACACCAGCACAAGCTTGGCAGGCAATCAAACCAGTATTTCATCTAATAGAGCAAACCAATCACCAAGACAATTAGATAATCAAAATGATGACTACTCTAATCAAGCCAATGAACCAATAAACATCTGGTCAACAGATAAAAATGGTTACGAAACCTTATCTAACTTAGCACCAAGACCTTTTACAGGTCATGATAACAGGCTGTATCACTCTGTAGAACATGCGTATCAAACATGGAAGTCAGGTATGTTTGATGAAGCCATCTATACAGACAAAAGATGGGCTAAGGGTTGGGTGAAAGTTAATTCTACTAGAAAACCCAATAAAAATCGTAACATGGATATTATGAAGCGTATCATGCTTCAATCATTTAAACAGAATGAACACGCCAAAGAGTTATTATTAAGTACAGGAGATAGACCATTTACCCATAATGGATACAAACCTGATATATGGACTGAAAAATTCCCTGAACTTTTGGCTCAAGTAAGACAAGAGTTAAGGAATACAGACACTCACTCAAACCCAACACCAAAACAACACACCATAAACATTAACGAAATTGTCAATAATCTCAATACTCCCAAGCCATTAAAAGACTTCTATAAGTTATTGGTTAAGCAGGTTCATAGTCATAACAAAGACTTAAGATTTGTCATGGCTGACATGGGAAACAGACATCATGGTAAATATGACAACACCAATACCATCACTTTAAATACTCAAGTATTTAGTAATGATGCCATTGATGACAGAGATAAACTCACTGCCATTAATCATGAGCTTATCCATGCTTTAACAGAAACTGGATTAGCCAAAGGGGGTAAAGCGGTAAAAGATTTACAAGCCATGTATGCTCAGCTTAAAGCCAAAGATAATGGTCTTTATGCAGTACAGTTAGAGACTTTTCATGAGTTCATTGCTTATGGCATGACAGATAAGGCATTTGCTGAGTTTATCATTCAAGAGTTAGACATTAAGGCATTGGGAATACCTGCTAAAAAAGGTAGGTTAAATCAGTTCTTAGCTGCTGTCTTTTCTATGTTTGGTTTACATAAAGCCACTAACTATAAGACCTTTGTCAGTCTTGTGGAACAAGTCATGCAGGTTGAGTATGACAAGGACACTATTAATGAACAAACCAAATATAGTCAAAGTGCCATCAAAGACATACAAGCCAATATCAAACGTGGCACTAAAGCCATGAATGATGTTTTATTAACTAAAGCAGATGTTCATCGTGCCATGTATCGCAATGACATTGGTTGGATTGATTTTGTGTGGGGTGATACAGGCATCATCAAAACCAATGGTAAAACCAAAGGAGCTAAAGGCATCAGTCATATCATAGAAGCAAGAATGCGTAAGGATAAGATGAGTTATGCTGATGTGGTTAAAATGCTTACTCAAGATGTGGTGAGTACCATTGCATTGGGTGAAACTTATAAGCAATTTTATTCTGCTGATGGTAAGAATACTAGCCTTAAAATACGACATAAGGGCTATGAAACCAATCTAATTAAACGTATAGGAAGTAATGCTTGGATTATCACCGCATATGAATTATTTGAAGATGGTACTGGCAAGGGTGATGGCAAAACCAGTCCTACGCACAATCAATCCTATTCCGCTCGTACTGATGTGGGAGCTTCAAATAAAGTATCAGATGGTGAAAGTAGAGTAGGTGGATATACTTCTACCCCTACGCACACTAAGCCTACAATGACACGTCTTAATGTGGGAGCATCTGATAAAGACAGTCTAATCCAAGACATCAAACAATTCAACCAACCAAGGCATTCCACCCTACCTAAAACCGCCACAGAGCTACTTAAGGGGTTGGATAAAGGCAATGTATCAGATGGTTTTAATACCCACTTAGATAAGCTCATACAGCGTGTGGTGAGTGATTATGAAGCGTCTGATACCAATAGAGCAGATAGCATCAAACACGCCTTAAATCACACCACAGGAGCATTAAAAGCAGGGTATCAATTAAGTGATAAAGAAGCTCATACTTTACAAGTGTTAATGCCTATTATAGAAGCCTACATCAAACAACATGCAGGGCATTTGAGTGTTTCTGAACTGTATGACATTTATCATGAGTTGTCTGACACATTAACGGTTAAAGACTTTATTGCCAACTATGACCAAGCCAGTCAAGCAGAAAAACAACATGCTAAAAACTTAAAAGATTATGTCTTTGCCAGTAAGGGTAAGAATAACACTGAGTTCTTAGCAAGGTTTGTTGGTTTGTCTGTGGCAAGTGAGCAGTTTGGTCAAATCATCAACAAACCAAGGGTAAAAAAACAGGGTAATCAACATTGGTTTGATGCTGTTATGGGTGTGGCTGAAAGCATTTGGTCTTGGTTCACAGGAGTGGTACAAAGAACCAAACGTGGACATACCAATGTGCAAGTGGCAGGATTGTTAAATAACTTACAGCGTGTGGATAACAAGGTTAGAAACCAAAAAGACAATGTGATAGATAAGACTTGGGAATTGGCAGGTAACCCTGTGAATTATGCCAATGATAAGCTAACTCAAGGCATCAGACATGCTTATGTTAAATTGGATTTACAAAACAGTCAGTACGATGTTTTAAGACGAATGGCAAAGGCTTCTGATGTGGCAGTGAATTTGGACAAATACACTCAAGGGGCTGTGGATGACTTTAGTGAACGCACACCCAACAGTAAGTTAAATGTGGTGGCTGAAACACTTAATGAAGTGGCTCAAGGGGGTAAGTTATATGATGCGGTTGAGAAGTTATCACGCTTAGCCAATGTTTCTCAAGGAGTGCGTAAAGAAACTGACCACATGACCCAAAAGCTGTTAATGGAGCAGTTTACAGAAACGCTTAGCCAAGAGCAAAGACAGCACATCACTCAAGCCATCTTAAAGACAGACATGGGAGCATTGTTAAATCATTTAACCATCAATCAAGTACAGGCATTGATTGTCAATGATGCTAAGCGTCAAGATAAGATAAGCCAGCTTGAAGACAGGTTAAGCCAACACATCAATGGCAATGACATGGTGATACAAAGTAAGATACTTGGGGCATATATGGCAAGGGAGATTACCCCACGTCATCTGTTAAAGAATGCTCAATCCATTGCCATTGGTTTAGGCACAAAGCATGAAACAAGCTTAGACAACATGGACATGGATGTGTTTCAAGACGTGGACATTCTTAGCAGTTTGTATGCGTTGGAGTACACAGATAAGGACGTGTTAGATGGGGTAAAACAACTGTTTGAAAGTGAAAATAAAGGCATGAAGTATCTGCTTAAACAACATCAGCAACTGGTAAATCAATCCAAAGCTGACTTTACTTTTAACATTCATAACTATGCCAAAGGATACACCCCACAGATATATAACCCTTATCGTAACTTTGAGTTTGTCTCACAAGATGATGCTGATTATGCTCATAAGATTCATGAGTTACAGTTAGATGGGTATGAGATTGTCAGCCAAGAGTTGTCCCAAGATGAGTTAGACACCACAGGAGCAAGGACGTTATTGCTTAACCGTAACTTTAAACGGCAAAAGTATGTTTCAGGGGCATTGGACATGTATGACAGTCATTCAAGGGGAACAGTGATTTATGATGACACCAACCCACAAGAGCTATCAAGAGTGGCTAAAGCCAATGCTCAAGCAAGACAAAAACGCAATCAAGACATCTCTTATAAAGACTTTAATCCTTTAAATGAACCCAGTAGCATGGTGATTAACTTTGGGGTAGATGGACGCATCTTAGATTATCATTATGAGATGACAGGAGTGGTACGAGACAGTTTGTTAGAGCGTGATAATGATGTCTTTACCTTGATGGGTAAATGGTCAGGGGACTTGGCTTATAAACCAGAAGTCAAAGAAAATCAACGCACCATCATAGAAACCTTGCATGAAGATTATATGACCAATTATGCCAGTGAACCCCATAAGTTCATTGCCTTAGACCCAAACAGTGATGACCCTAAGGTGATGCAACAATGGCGTATGTTGCCTTATGAAGCACGTGAAAGAGCCAAAGAGCTGTATGGAAGTGGACAACCCATCATGGTAAGAGATGATGTGTATAACATGGTGTTTGGTTTTAGAAGTCATTCCATCAAAGACATGTTTGATAAGTTAGCAGGTGAGCGTAATGCTTTTGAAAAAGTCGTTGTGGGGATTTCACAAGCCTTATTGGGGGGAGAAAAAGCCAAGTACAGATTGTATAAAGCAGAGCAATGGGTACAAGAGATTGAAAAGCGGATTAAGTCATTCATTGTGATTAGAAATTATGATGTGTTAATAGGCAACATCATGACCAATAATCTGCTGTTGTTATTACGTGGGGTAAAACCAACTCAGCTCATCTCAGGGTATGTGTCTGCATGGCGTAATGGCAACAGATACGTCAAATTGCACAATCAATTAACCCAAATCAATCTTAGAATTGCCAATGGTGAAAAGGGATTAAGCCAAAAACGCAATGCTTTGTTAAAAGAGCTTGAGAATAACCCAACTCATAAATACATGCAGGTTGGGTTAAAAAGCACCATTGTTGATGATGTGGAATTACAAAATCAAAGTAATAAATATAGAACAGACCTTGAGCAACAAATAGATAAGGCATATGACTTATTGCCCAAACCATTTAAAGTTGGGGTGGATTGGTTGTTTATGTCAGAGAATACGCCTTTGTATGAGCTGATGGCAGATGCCACTCAATTTAGTGATTTTGCAGCCAAGTTTGTGTTGGCAGAGCATTTACAAAAACAAGGCATGGGGTTTGATGATGCGGTGAGTGAAGCTCAAGAAGCGTTTATTAACTTTGATATACCCACCAGTAAAGCCATAGATTATGCCAATAGAGTGGGTATTTTACGCTTTACTAAGTTTGTATTCCGTATCCAAAAATACCTGCATAAGACATTACGTGATAGACCTGCTCAACTGGTAGCCAGTACGTTAATGACGGAGTATTTGGACACTCAAGGGGTGATGGATGCGTCTGTGTTATTACGCTTAGGGGGTAATCCAATGCAAGCAAGTATTTTAGATGGGTGGGATGCGTTTAGAAACATCAGTACGGTAGATTTTATTTGGTAGTGTTTTATTTGGTAGTGTTTTATTTGGTAATATGTGGTGGGGCTGGAGAGACTCGAACTCTCACACCTTGCGGCGCTGGAACCTAAATCCAGTGCGTCTACCAATTCCGCCACAGCCCCTAATGGTTTTGCGTGTTAGTGGTTGGCTATTATACCCATTTAAAACGATTTAGCAAGCATTTTTTCTATTTTTTTATTTTAATGGCTTTGATTGATGACTGTCATCAGCCTGACAACTTAAAAAAGTGATGATATGTGGTGATTATGCGTGTTTTGTCAGAATTCAAACAGAATTGCCATACAATATGGCTATAAAATGGCTATAAAATGGTGATATACCATTCTTCCCAATCTGTTACACTGAGACGCTTTTGGCTTAAGTCTAGATGATACATACCAAATGACATATATTAGGTTTAAAAATGATTAGGTTTAACAATATTCGCTTTAAAACATTCGCTTTAAAACAATATTCACTTTAAAACAATATTCACTTTAAAACATTCGCTTTAAAACAATATTCGCTTTAAAAAGGTAACTTTGTTATGACACAAAAAATTCCAACCATTTATCAAGGTTCTCAATGGTTACTAAGCATCGCCAGCATCACCATTGTGGGTATTTTGGTGGCACAAGGTCATCAAACTGCCATTGCCAAACCCACCAGTAACTTTAACATCACGCCTGAACAACGGTTGACCGCCAGACAAGTGGCAACATTACTTGACCGCAGTCATTATTTAAATCAACCTCTTGATAAAGAAATGGGGCAAAAGATGCTATCTATGTATTTAGACACGCTTGACCCCAGTCGCACGTTGTTTTTGCAGTCAGATATTAACGAGTTTAAGCGAAAGTACAACGATGATTATGCCATTCGTTTAAAGCAAGGTGATTTGTCTGCTGGTGTGGCAATTTTTGAGCGATATCTTGACCGTTCGATTGAGTATTATGATTTTGCACAGCAGTTTTTATCCAAAGATAACATCAATCTAAAAACCAAAGACAGCATCATATTAGACAGAGAAAAGGCAGATCGCTTTAATAGTGTCAAAGAGCAACAAAACTACTGGCAACGCAAACTGATTTTTGACTTGATTAGCATCACCTTAGGACAAGAAGAAGAAAAAGCCAAGGAGAAAATCTATGTTGATAATCCTGACATTGCCCTAGGACAAGATTTGTTGCGTAATGATGCGCGCACACCAAAACAAATCATGCAACAACGAATGCAACGACAATTGGGGCAACTAAAGCGTTTAAAAGATGATGAAATCATGCAGACCATTTTGGATTCAGCGGCATTAACCTATGACCCACACAGTAATTATTATGCCCCCATTCAAGCCACCGAACTACAAATTCAATCTAATTTGCAACTAGAAGGCATTGGCGTGTCCATTCGTCCAGACCGAAAAAATCCTGACTATACTCGCATCGTTACTTTAGTGGAAGGTGGGCCTGCGGCAAAAACTGGTCAAGTCAAGCCCAATGATGTGATTTTGAGTGTGGCAGGTGATGGTAAAAACATGCAAGATGTGGTGGGTTGGTCAACCCGTGAAGTGGTGGCTCTTATCCGTGGTAAGCGTGGCACGCCCGTTACGTTAAAGCTTAAGCAAGCAGGCAGTCCAGACTCTTCTGCTCGTCTTGTTACCATTGAGCGAGATGTCATCAAACAAGAAGACAGTGGTGTCAATCACCGTGTCATTACCATGTCACATAATGGCAAAGACCAACGTATTGGAGTGCTTGAGATTCCCAGTTTTTATCTAAACTATCAAGCTCGCCGTCATGGCATGGAATACCGCAGTGTCAGCATTGATACCGAAAATGCCATTAAAGCCCTTAAAAAACAACACATTGATGGTTTGGTGGTGGACTTACGCAACAATCCGGGGGGGTCTTTAGATGAAGTTGCCAACATGCTTGATTTGTTCATTAAAAAAGGACCCATGGTACAAATCCGTGACAATCAAGGCAATGTGCAGGTCTATACCGACCGTGATGATGGCGAACAGCTGTATGATGGCGACATGGTGGTGATTACCAACTTAGCATCAGCGTCTGCCAGTGAGATTTTTGCCGCTGCCATTCAAGATTATGGGCGTGGCTTGGTGGTTGGCAGTACGACCACAGGCAAAGGCTCAGCCCAAATTCAGCTGGACAATCTGGCGTTAGGCAGTGCCACCTTAACTCAACGAAAATTTTATCGCATCACAGGTGGCAGTACGCAAAACAAAGGGGTTGTGCCTGATGTGGCGTTGGTCAATATCTTTGATGGGGCAACTTTTGGTGAACGCTCACAAAAATATGCCCTAAAATGGGACACCATTAAGACCGCGCCATTTAAGCCTGAAGGCAAGTTCACCAGCGACACCCTTGCCACTTTAAACCAACAGTCCAAAATACGCCAACAGACCAACCCACAATTTGTGTATCTGTCTAAAATCAATGCCATTCGCAACATGGAAGATGATAAAAAACCCATCAAACTTGATATTGATGACCGCCGTAACCACATGAAAGAAGTGGAGCAAAAAACCTTGGCTGCTGAAAATGCCCGACGCAAAGCCACAGGACAAAAACCTTATGCCAGCTGGGACATGTATCAAGCAGCGATGGATGCTAAGTTTGAAGAGCTTAGCCGTATGAAAGAAAAAGAGCGTCCCAAAGAGCCTGAGAGCGAAGTTTATGTATTGGAAGCGGCTCAGTTGATGCTAGATGCCAGTAACATACAGAACAATCCTTAACGTCATTGCTCTTGAACGTCATTGCTCTTTAATATTATTGTTGTTGTTCCATGGTGTTGTTGTTCCATGGTCATCTTGTAAGCATATGCTTACAATCATTGACGATTTATGCGTCTATGATGACAGGGTAAAATTTGCGATTATGGTCACACGGCACAGACACATGGAATAGCCACACGGTGCAAAGGAATGCTCTCAAGGCAAGGAATGACCGTTAAAAAACGTGATGGACGTGGTGATGTTGTGCTGTTAAACCAATAAGGGTTAAGCTTGGTTCTACCAAGCCCAATTCAAGGAAGCAAGCCCAATTTAAGGAAGAATGAACAAGGAAGACAATAACGGTCAAGGAACATGATGCTCACCCCCATGAGCGTTAAGACCACCCCAAAGCCCAAAAATCACCAAGGAATGGTGATTTAAACTAAGGACGGTTTGTAACAAACCCGCATGACCTGCCCTGTCATGTGGGTTTGTTGCGTTTATTTTTCAGATGATTCATTTAAGTTTACGATTGCCAAACCAATGCTGACAATAAGATTACCATTCAAACAACAGCCATTTAATGCGATAGCGACGCCAAATACACACACATATCCACCAAACGGTTGGCATAACCCCACTCATTATCATACCAAGCAAATACCTTTATCATATCCCCCACTTGCATGGTCTGTAGGGCATCAACAATCAATGATTGAGGCTGATGAAAAAAATCACTGGATACCAACGGTGCATCACTGTAACCCATGATACCTGATAGTTTATCAAGGCTGGCTGATTTTAGTGTTTGATTAATTTTATCTGGCGTGCTTATTTGTGCCAGTTGAAAAGTAACATCAATGGCGGCCACATCAATGGTGGGTACACGGATAGAATGTCCGTTGATTTTGCCCACCATATAAGGCAATACTCGCTCAGTAGCGGCAAGGCTGCTGGACGTGGTCGGTATGATATTAAACCCTGATGCCCTAGCCCGTCTCAAATCACGATGGGCTTGGTCTAAGACATTTTGGTCAGCGGTCAGTGCATGGATTTCAGTCATCATGACCGCTGTCACGCCATAGGCTTGGTGCAAAGTATCAATCAATGGTACTAAGGCTTGTGTGGTGCAAGATACGCTGGATATGATGGGCAGTTGACGGGTTAAAATCATCTCATTGATGCCCATGACCACACTGGCATCGACATCATCAAAGGGGGCAGCACCCACGATGACTTGTGTTGCTCCTGCTTGTCGATGCAAGTTGGCATCAGCGTAAGAACGGAATTGTCCTGTACATTCAAGCACCACATCAACTCCCAACTGTTGCCAAGGCAAATCTTTTGGGCTGGCGTGTTGCAACAGTGGGATATCAATGATGTTCACAATGCCATGAGCATGGTTAAACTGCCCATGTTGTTTGTCCAGTTTTTGTAGGTGTAAGTTGCCTGTTTTGCTTAGACTGGCATGTATGCCTTGTTGGCTTAGCCGTCCATGCGTGCTGTCAAACTTGAGTAAATGCAGTTTGGTGTTGGCATCTGCCAAGTCATTGATGGCAACCAACTCCAATGGACAACTGGCATCGTCGGTTGATAGCAGTTGTCGCTCCAACAAGGCACGCAGTACATTTCTCCCAATACGACCAAAACCATTGATGGCGATTTTTAAGGGTGGCTGTTTGGGGTATGAATGAGTCATGATGATGGCAATTTATGGTTTAAATGACTTATGGTTTAAAGATTAGAGCCAAACGAATGTCATTATAAGACACACGTTCGTGCAACCTGTCAAAAATGGGCTTTAGTTTGATGTTACCTTGCTGGTCAAAATCATTGGGATCATTGATGGCCATAATGGCATCATAGGCTTGATAAACGTCTGTAACCAACTTATCGTTTGGTCTTAGGTGCTCGCAAGGGAAGTTGGGGTCTTCTTGTTTGATGGCTTGCAGATGACGCATGATGGTGGCTTGTGCCAGCTTTCGTTCTTGAGCTGTCTCAGCAATGGTTAAGCTCTGGGCAAGCAAACGTTTGGTGATGTCAATGGTGCTGTCGGTGATGACGCTTTGATTGCTCAGATGCTCTTTTTTCTGCTGTTGTTGCTTTTTTTGTTCTTGTTTTTTTTGATGGTCAGCAATGACGGCTGAGTCATTTGTGCCACCACACTGTATGACAAAGTTTTGATGTGCTTGGGTAATGGCATCTTTATCCAGTTCATCATAGGTGGCTTGCACTTCTGCTGACAGCTCTAAAAACCGCTTATCTGCCCCACGAGCCAAAGGGTCAAGATTAAGACTGGTTTGGTTAAAACCAAGCAATTTTAACCCAGACAAATCGGTTAAGCGAGACAGTGCCACATAGCCTTGTCCTAACTCAAAGGTATTGCGAAGGTCAATTTCTGCGGCATCTAAAGTCATGCCTTGCGATTTATGCACGGTAATTGCCCAAGCTAAGCTCAATGGCACTTGCCAATAGGTGGCAAGGGGCAGTCCAATTTCATCTTCTACCACCCATTGCTCTGGGGTGGCGATGACTTCTCGTCCTGTATTTAGGCGTATCACAGGATATTTGGTTTTGATTATTTTTTCATCATCTTTTGCATCAGCATCTTTTGTATCATCTTCGGTCTGCTTAACCAGTTCATCATTGGATTTACTGGTCAGATTTTCGGTTAGGGAAGCATCAGTTTGAGAAGCGTCGTGCTTAGGCTTAGGCATGGGCTCATTTTTATCGTTGATGGCCACAAATTTTACCACCTCACCCATCGTACCATTACACACCGATAAATCAGGAATGTTTTTCACAAACATCACTTTTGCCCCAATTTTTAAGGTCAGCTCATCTGGGGTACGGACACTTTTTTTGAGCATGTCTATCAGCTTAGGGTCGCCATTTGCCATCGCATGATAGACTTGCGCCTCTCCAGTCAGATGGCTAAGTTGCGTGTCATTGATGCTATTGACATTGACATTATGGGTATATAGACGGGTACGGATTTGACCAATGTGGTTGTGCTGACTGTCATGTAATACTTCGATGGCATCGTGAGTAACCGACGCTTGACGGATTTGGTTTAAAATGTCATTTAAACTCAGTGAATTTGACGTGTTTTTTTGTTGGCGGTGCTGTTCGGTCAAATAGCAAACATGCAGTTGTGCTTCCAGCCATGCCTTGGACATAAAGGCGAATTTATCTCGGTTGCTCTCACCTCGCTCACCCACTGGTGGTAACTGAAAAAAATCGCCAGATAACACCACCTGAATACCACCAAATGCCTTGTCATTATTTCGCACCACTTTTAGCACTTGGTTAATCAAATCCAGCTGTTTGGCATGTAACATGGATATTTCGTCAATGATAAGCACTTGCGTTTGTTCCAGCCGTTCTTTTAGGGATTTTTTGCTTTTAAGCTGGCTTATTTGCTTATCTTCCATGGTCATGCGAATGCCAATGCCCGACCAGCTATGAATGGTTGTGCCATTCATGTGGGTGGCTGCAATGCCTGTACTGGCAGTGATGGCAACAGGCACTTGTCGAGCTTGTAGATAATGGATATATTGGTTCAGCGTGTAAGTTTTGCCAGCCCCTGCCGATCCTGTCAAAAAGACATTATGTCCAGTTTTTAAAATATCTAGGGCAGTGCTTTGTTTCATAAGGCAGGCTTAATTCATAAAAACATGATATAAAAATATTGGGTAAAAATTGGGGCAAATCATCGCCAATATAGTACCCATGCTTCTGTTGTACCAACATTGGGGTCACTGTTGATTTTGTCTTTTAGAGCAATGGCAGCTATTTTGCCACGTTCAGGACCGACCATGACTCGCACGCCACGGCTGGTCTGGCTGGTACTGACTTGATAACCTGCTTTTTTAAATTTGGCTGCCACTTCATCAGCTCGTTGTTGATTGCTTGCTAACGCCACTTGTACGCCAAAGTTGCCTTTAGCATCTGTTTCTTTGACGGTCTGACGGGCTTCTTTTAGCTTTTGTTGCGATTCTCGTTTGGCTTCGGCAGATTTTTGTGCCAGCAGTTCTTGCTGGCGTTTTTCTTGTTTTTCTTGTTCGGCTTTCAGCTGTTTTTCTCGCTGGGCTTTTTGTTTGGCAAGCTCTTTGGCTTTTTCGGCTTCTTTGGCTTCACGCTCTAAACGGGCGATTTGTTTGCCTGATGGAATGATTAATTGTTGCCCCAAAGTCAGCTCAGCATCGGTTGCCAATTTATTCATAGTGGCTAAGGCTTCTAGGCTAACGTTATATTGCCGTGCCAACCTTATCAAACCATCACCCCGTTTGACTGTGTGGTTAATGGGACTTTTTGGCGGGGCTTTGTTGGCTTGGGTGTTATTGGCTTGGGTTTGGGTGTTGTTACTTTGGGTGTTGTTGGCTTGGGTATTTTGTGTTGTTCCGTTGGCGTTATTGGTTGCTTGTGATGCACTGGCTTGTTGTTGATTTTTGGCAGGGGGCTGTTTGGGAGCTTGACGTGCGGTTACCACAGGACGGCTGATGTTGTCTTGTTCTGCCGTGGTTAGGCTGTCAACTGGTTCAGTGCCATTATCGGTTTTGGCTTTATTTTTGGCGGCATAAATTTCACTTTCAGCACGAGCTTTGGCTAAGGCAACATCGACGGCCTTTTGGTTTTCTTCCAAAAAGACTTGCGTTCGTCTTTCTTGTTCTTTGACATTGGCAATGCGTTGCTGTTGTTTTTTTGCCAGTATCTGTTTTTCGGTTTCAATATCGGTGGTCAAAGGCTCAACCATCAAATCGCTTTCGATACTTTGGCTTGAATTTTGGCTTGAACCTTGATGATGCTGATTACTTTTCACATCATTGCTTTGCACATCACTCATCTGTACAGAGTTTGCGGTGATGTCAGTGGTTTGAGCGGTATTGTCATTGACTTTTTGCACCATGGCATATAGCATGACACTACCACCGATGAATAGCACCGCACCTAAAATGCCCTGTCGTGATAAGCTCATGCCCACTCTCCCCTAATACACACCCATGACTTAAATTTGTTTGCCAATTTTACTACATATCCTACCCCATGCAAACCGCTTAAAGTGCAAACTGCTTCAATGGCTTTCATGCTCCTAAATAGCCCAAACTCTCAGCAATGGTATGAAAAGACCCACACACCAATATCAGCTCATCAGCGGTACTGTCCGCTTGTACTGCTTGGGTGGCACTTGCCATGTCATCATAGATATGATAATGCTCGCTTGCTAAGTGTTGGCTAAGCACTTGCTGCAATGTATCGGCTGAGGCAGCTCTGGCATGGTTGATAACTCCCACATACCATTTGACAATGGGCAAATTTGCCTGTTGAAGATGCGTAACCACCTTATCAATGTCCTTATCCACCAACATCGAAAATAATAAGCGTATTTGCCCCTTATTGGCATCAGTGGTTTGAACGGTTGGCAACGTTCGTACCATACTTGGTAATCGCTGTTGTAACTGCTCTAATAAAAAATTGATGCCTTCTTGGTTATGTGCCACATCAAATAGCCATTGTCGTTCTCCAATATGACGCAAATCAAATCGACCTGGCATACGTACCTGTGGCATCGCCATACGAACATGCTCATCGCTAATGCTCAAACCGCTTGCCAGCACCGCACTGATGGCATTAGTAACATTGACCAAAGATAAGTTGGGATATGGTAAGTTTAACGTGATGGCAGGATTGCTGTATTGCCACTGTTGACCACAAGTTAGCTTATTAGCACCCATATCAGCATCATGTTGATAAAAACCATAATCCCGCCCTGCCTGATAAACAGTAACGTCCAACTGCTCGATTTGCTTAGCAACTGATGCTGGCATGTCTGCTTCACCATAAATAAGCGTCATGCCTTGTCGTAAAATGCCTGCTTTTTCATAACCGATGGACTCACGGTTATCGCCCAACCAGTCCACATGGTCAATACCAACATTAGTAATGACTGCCACGTCGGCATCTATCAAATTGACCACATCTAAGCGACCACCCAAGCCCACTTCCAATACCCAAACATCACAATTGGCATCAGCAAAAATCAACAACGCTGCCAACGTGGTCATTTCAAAAAATGACAAACTGACCTGACACGCCAAGCGAGCTTCTTCTACTTGTTTAAAGGCATCGATTAACCATTCATCACTCACTGATTGCCCATCAATGCGTACCCGCTCATTAAACTTAAGCAAATGTGGTGATTGATACAGAGCAGTTTTGTGGCCTGCTTGTTGGCAAATTTGAGCAATGGTGGCCGTGGTAGAGCCTTTTCCATTCGTCCCTGCAACCATAAAAACATGAGCAGTGATTTGCTGATTGGCAGTGTCGCCATCTCTGTTGTTACCCCATGCGGTGATGCCCAACATGTCGGCAACGGGACGCACTCGTGACAGCCCCATGTCTATCGCTGACATGTGAATACCATGGATATAAGTCAGCCAGTCATCAAGTGTCTGAAACGTGGCAGGATTCAGTGAGACGTTGGGCTGGTCATTGGCAAAAGAACTTAAAGATGGCATGAACGATAACTTCACTATCAATAAAACACCAATTATATAACCAAATACTGGCAAAATCGAGATGGCAAAATGCCAAAAGGCAACACCATTAACATGTAACCATTAACATGCAACAATGTGATGTAACAACCTAATGTAACACCATTAAAATGTGATGTTAAAAGTTAACATGCAAGTAAGTTAATGGGTTAACTTTGCCAATAATCGATGCACGGTGTCTTTGAGCTGATGGCGATGCACCACTTGGTCGATTACCCCATGCTCAAGCAAAAATTCTGCTCGCTGGAATGGCTCATCTAGCTGTTCACGCACGGTCTGTTCAATGACACGCTTGCCAGCAAAACCAATCATTGCTTTTGGTTCAGCCAGATGAATATCACCAAGCATGGCAAGGCTTGCAGTCACGCCACCATACACAGGATTGGTCAGCACCACCAAATATGGCACGCCTGCTTGTTTTAGCCGTTCTATGGCAGCAGCGGTACGTGCCATTTGCATCAATGACAACAACCCTTCTTGCATTCTAGCACCACCTGAAGCAGCAAAACACACCAACGGCAAGCGATTGCTAAGAGCAGTCTGGGCCGCCAACACAAATCGGTCTCCCACCACCGATCCCATAGAGCCACCCATAAAAGCAAAGTCAAACGCACAAGCAACCATTGGCAAATCCTTAACATGCCCTTGCATCACCACTAAGGCTTCTGACTCACCTGTCTTTTCTTGGGCTTGGGCTAACCGCTTAGGATAGGGCTTGCTATCACTAAAGCCCAATGGGTCAGTGGTGCTAAAGTCTTGCCCAAGCTCACCTGTTACATCATCAAAAAACCACATCAAGCGGTTACGAGCCGTGAATGTCAAATGGTGATCACAATGTGGACACACAAAGTCATTAAAACGTAAAGCGGTGTTGGTTATCATGCTATGACAGTGACTGCATTGGGTTGACGGCTCGGTCTCCACAGCAGTCAATGCGATGACATTATGATAATCCACGCTGGGGACAGGACGGTCTAACCACACAGACATGGTATCGGACACGGTACTGGTTGGGTTGTTTTGGGCATTGTTTTTAGCATCGTTTTTAGCATCGTTTTTAGCATCGTTTTTAGCATTGGTTTGGGTATTGCCATTTACCGTGTCGGTTATGGTTGGCGTTGCGATGTCTGAAGTGTTTTGTGTCAAACTCATGGCTGTCCTTATTGGCAATCTATATTCACAATCTACCCATAGTCAAAATCTACTAGAGCGTGTTTCTAAAAGGTTTTGTCTTTAAATGTCATTTACCGCTTTAACCAAGTCATCAAACGTCGCCAACAGCTTATCTTTGGCTTGATTGACCGCATGGGCATCATTGACATCAATGTTGGCAAAGTGGTTAACCAACGCACTGCCCACGATGATGCCATCTGCCATCTGTCCGATGGATTTGGCAGACTTCGCATCTTTGATACCAAAACCCACGCACACGGGCAGGTCAGTCATGGCTTTTATTTGTTGTACTTGCTCGGTAACATCGCCCACATCTAAATTGCTTGCCCCTGTTACCCCTTTTAATGACACATAGTAGATAAAACCACGTCCATATTTTAGCACCTGCTCACGTCGCTCTGGTAAGGTGGTTGGGGACAGCAAAAATATCTCATCCATGTCATGCTCTGCCAATAATTCCAGCAAATCACCTGCCTCCTGTGGTGGCAAATCCACAATTAAGATACCATCAACACCTGCATCTTGACAGGCAGACAAAAAAGTTTGATGGCCAATGATTTCAATGGGATTAAGATAACCCATCAAGATAACAGGAGTGTGCTGATTGTCTTGGCGAAAAATTTTAACCATCTCAATGGCTTGACGAGTATTTGTGCCTTGTGCCAAAGCTCGCTCAGCAGCAGTGGCAATAATCTTGCCATCTGCCATTGGATCACCAAACGGCATACCCAACTCAATGATATCCGCCCCATGTGCCACCAACTCATGCATCAATGGTACGGTTGCTGTTGGATTGGGATCACCTGCCATCACATAGGGAATAACGGCTTTTTTTTGCTTTTGTTGTAACTGAGCAAAGACTTGTTGAATTTTTGACATGATTGACTCACTTAAACATATAAAATTTGGCTGGGCTGGTTAAACATGCTTGATTAAAACGATTAAAACATTAGCATTTGACCATTTGACTGATTGACACACATGATTAACACACACATGATTAACACACAAAAACACTTAAGACCGCCCCATTTGGTGTACAAGCGTTAACAATTGGCTTAAACTGGCTAATATACGCCAATATGCCAAAAAAATCGACCCATAACCTGACAAAGGGTGATAATTTAATTCTGCACGTTTAGATTGAGACAAGGTAGTCAAGGTGCTGAACCACACAATGGTGAACCACAGAATGTGAAAATGTCGTCTATGGGTAAATAAAGCACTGCCAACTCAAGGCAACTGGGCAGATGGCATGCGTCTCATGATGATGCGTTGCTTATTGCGTAGGCGTTTGTTATTTAAATTGTCTTGATAATATTTGGGATTGGGCAATAAGCAAATGAGCAATGCTGCTTCATCACGGTTGAGTTTACTGGCAGGTTTATCAAAATAATGCAGTGCCGCCGCTTGAATGCCATAAATGCCATTACCAAACTCTGCAACATTAAGATACGCTGTCAAGATACGCTGTTTATCCCACATATGTTCTATCATCATGGTGATGAGTGCTTCATCTGCTTTACGAATGTAGGATTTTTGTGAAGTTAAAAATAAGTTTTTTGCCAACTGTTGGCTGATGGTTGAGCCACCTGCTGACACTTTGCCCAAACTTTGGTTTTTTTCTAATGCCTTTTCGATTCCTTGCATATCAAAGCCATGATGACTGACAAACTTAGCATCTTCACTGACAATGGCGGCTTGTTTGGCACTCTTAGCGATGTCGTCATACTCTACCCATTGCTGGGTAACTTGTCCACCTTGTAGACGATGTGTCAACATAAACATGCTGTTGGTAATGGGCTGAGTTTGCCACACCACAAGCAATCCTGCCACCATCACATGAAAAGCAATGACCAGCAAGATGACGGTGAATATGAGCCATTTTATAGGCTTGAGCATAATTTTTATCATGTGGCTGATTGACCCAATCAAATAAATAAAAGCTGATACAAATCTTATCTTATATGCGGAGCAATTTGCCACCCATTCACCAAGCAGGCAAATAATTGTGTAACATCAATCGCAACTTTAACGACCACAGCGGTTGAATGCCTGTCATGCCTTGGGTCATTTTTCCTTGATGCAAAATCACAAATGAAGGCGTAACTTGCCCCTGCCAATCAGCAAATATCCGTCCATGACTGTCGTTGATGGTAACAAACTCATAATGATGCTGTTGCAAATATTGACCCAGCTCAGCATCATCACCTGATTTAACAGCGATGCTGACCACAGGGTAGCCATCTTGATGTAGCTGACTGACCTTAGGCGATGTTACCGCACACACGCCACACCAACTGCCCCAAAAATACACCAACACAGGGGAATTTTGGCTGATGGCAGACACATCAACAAGCCTGCCTTGATAATCCATCAAATGTAAATTTGGCTGAGCAGGCATGACAGGCTGTCGCCACCAATTCACCAGTAAATAAATGACCACAAACAACAAAAGATACTTTAATAACCCAAACAAGGTCGGTAAGATGGATAAACGAAAGTTAATCATTGTCTCCTTAATCACTGCATTTTTAACACTGTATCTTTAACACTGTGTCCTTATGTCAATAAAGTTAACATGACCATGGCAGGCAATCATTATTCACAATATTCATAATTCATAGATAATCATGATTGTGGCAATTATGCCAAATCATCATTGTGATCAATCATCATGATAAATCATAATCATGCCAACCATTTAAAACCGTTCCTTAAAACCTACCTAAATCTACCCAAAGGCAAATTTAGCGTTTAATT
>ERZ1023396.9-NODE-9-length-199888-cov-35.976605_pt1 | contig 199888 bp, 184 predicted proteins | sample MGYA00380504_ERZ1023396 | MGnify/ENA primary metagenome ERZ1023396 (study PRJEB33173, sample SAMEA4830410) | metagenome | study: EMG produced TPA metagenomics assembly of the PRJEB25223 data set...
AAGCAGACGCTCAAACCATTGTCGCGTCTAAAAATAAAATCTCAATTCAAGAAGACAAGAAAGCGCTTTAAAATCAGTAGACGTTTTCGTAAGGTTCGCTTGATGTACGAAGATGAGGCTGGTTTCAGTAGAATCAGTAAACTGGGATCTTGTTGGTCTCCAATAGGAGTAGGTCCACATGTCCATAGTCACTATATACGAGAATTTCGCTATTGTTATGGAGCTGTTGATGCCCATACAGGCGAATCATTTTTCTTAATAGCTGGTGGATGTAATACTGAGTGGATGAACGCCTTTTTAGAAGAGCTTTCACAAGCTTATCCAGATGATTATCTTTTACTCGTTATGGACAATGCTATATGGCATAAATCAAGTACCTTAAATATTCCGACTAATATTGATTTTACCTTTATTCCTCCATACACACCAGAGATGAACCCATTGAACAAGTGTGGAAAGAGATTCGTAAACGTGGATTTAAGAATAAAGCCTTTCGAACTTTGGAAGATGTCATGAATCAACTCCAAGATGTCATACAAGGACTGGAGAAGGAGGTGATAAAGTCCATCGTTAATCGGAGATGGACTAGAATGCTTTTTGAAAACAGATGAGTATTATATGCAATTTCTTTATATAAAAAGACCGGATTGCTCCGATCTTTCAATAGTTCATATTCTCAATTTCTATTTTAAAAATAGCTAAGGTTAACGTCAAATGACTACGCGACCTATTTCATACGATAAAAATCAAGCACTAGACCAGCAGGTCCTTGAACTAATAAGGACTCTGTTCCCCAATCGGTTACAGTTGGTCCGTGTAAAACCTTTATACCAAGCTCGTTCAACCGTTTGTAGTTCTGGTCTACATCCTCAACCTCGATATGAATAATGATTCCTGACTGAAAGTTTTCCAAAGGAACCAAATGATTTTGTGACAACATAAGGCAGTGACTACCAATCGTAAACTGAGCAAAACCATCATCAGCATAATCTGCCTTTTTATCCAAGATATGCTCCAAGTCAGCACAGACTTGGGGAACATTTGAAACGATAATATCTAATTGATTTAAATTCATTTACTCTCCTCCATAAAAAGACCGGATTGCTCCGATCTTTTAAAGTTCTGCTCTATGAAAATCAAAGAATAAAGTCTACAAGTTTCATATTTGATTTTCGGCGAGAGGAATTATTTAATTGCGCGTGATTGCAATCCTTCTTCTTCCAAGAAGAGACGGAATGGTACGAGTTCTTCTGCTTCGTATTTTTCCTTGAAGGCTTTGATAGCTTCTTCTGAGTGAAGTTTTGGATCCAATTCAAGTACTTCTACTGGAAGTGGACGGTGTTGAGTGATGCGAGCATCGATGACAACAGTTTTACCTTCTTTGTTCAATTTAACAGCTTCTGCAACAACTGCATCGATGTCTTCGATACGGTCAACTGTGAATCCAACAGCTCCTTGAGCTTCCGCAATTTTAGCGTAGTCAGCGTTTGTGAAGTCTACACCAAACAAGTGTTTGTTTGTATCTTCGTATTTGTTCTTGATGAAGCCGTACTCAGCATTTGAGAAGACAAGGTTGATAACTGGAAGGTCGTATTGAACGTTTGTGATAACGTCTGGGTAGCACATGTTGAATGCTCCGTCACCCATGATGTTCCATACTTGGCGATCTGGATTGTCTTTCTTAGCAGCGATACCACCAGGAAGGGCAATACCCATTGTCGCAAAGAGTGGAGATGTACGCCACATGTTCTTAGGTGTCATGTGAAGGTGACGAGTAGATGTTTGAGTAGTGTTACCTACGTCGATTGAGTAGATAGCGTCTTGATCAGCATGTTTGTTGATTGCATTGTAAACTTGATACAATTGCAATTCACCCTCAGTTTTACCTTCGAGTTTGTTCATGTAATCACGCCAGTTTTGGTTGTTCTTAACGTTTGCACGCCACCATGGAGTTGATTCAACTGGGTTTACTTTGTCAAGGATAGCTTTAGCTGCTTGACCAGCATCACCAAGGATTGAAGCGTCAAGGGCATGACGTTTACCAAGTTTGTAAGGGTCGATATCGACTTGGATGAATTTTTCAGTGTTCTTGAATGCTTCGTAAACTTCAGCAAATGGGAAGTTTGAACCAAGGAAAAGAACTGTGTCTGCTTCAAAGACCACTTCGTTGGCTGGTTTCCAACCAACACGGTAAGCAGAACCTGTCAAACCTTCATAGTTCCATTCGAAAGCTTCAAAGTTTTTACCAGTTGTGATGATTGGTGCTTTGATTTTACGTGACAATTCAGTAATCACTTCACCAGCTTTAACACCACCAAATCCAGCATAGATAACTGGGCGTTCAGCATTGTTCAAGATTTCAACAGCTTTGTCGATTTCAACTTCGTTCAAAGCAGGAGCGATGAATGAGCGTTCGTATGAACCTGAACCGTAGTATGAGTTTTCGTCGATTTCTTGGAAACCGAAGTTTACTGGAATTTCAACAACAGCTGGACCTTTTTTAGAAATTGCAGCACGGCAGGCTTCGTCAATTACTTTTGGCAATTGCTCAGCGTAAGCTACACGTTTGTTGTAAACAGCGATACCGTTGTACATTGGGTTTTGGTTAAGCTCTTGGAAAGCATCCATGTTCAATTCGTTAACTGGACGTGATCCAAGGATCGCTAGGAATGGAGTGTTATCCATAGCTGCATCGTAAACACCGTTAATCAAGTGAGTCGCACCTGGACCACCTGAACCAACTGCAACCCCGATTGAGCCGCCGAATTTAGCTTGCATAACCGCTGCAAGAGCACCTGTCTCTTCGTGGCGAACTTGTAAGAAGCGGATATCTTTGTCTTCAGCCAAAGCGTCCATCAATGAGCTGAGTGTTCCTGATGGGATACCGTAGATTGTATCTACGCCCCATGTTTTCAATACGTTAAGCATTGCTGCAGATGCAGTAATTTTCCCTTGAGTCATAATGATAACTCTCCTTCAATTTTTTTAGATTTGGAGAATACGATTACATAGAATTGGAAACGTTCTCCAAATTTTTACTATTCCACTGTATCATATTTATGCTGACTTTTCTAAAAATCTGCTCAAAACTCTCTATTCTCTATTCTAATACAGTTTTGAAAGTTCTGTCATTTCTGTTTTATAACAAAGAAATCTAGTCATTACTTTTAGTCTATTTTACTAAAATTTAACAGAAGGGAACTGGTCAGAACAGATACAGAACTAAAGGCCATGGCTAGACCTGCCAATTCTGGGTTGAGAGCCAGTCCAACACCTGAAAAGACTCCTGCTGCAATCGGAATTCCGACAACATTGTAGATAAAAGCCCAGAAAAGATTGAGTAGAATTCGATGAAAGGTTTTCTTACTCATATCAAAGGCACGAACCACTCCTAAAAGATTATTGGTTGTCAACACCAAATCTGCTGACTCGATGGCGATATCTGTTCCAGCTCCCATAGCAATCCCCACATCTGCTACACTAAGGGCAGGAGCGTCATTGATACCGTCCCCAACAAAGGCTACTTTCCCTGACTGTTGCAGTTTATGGATTTCATGGGCTTTTTCTTCTGGCAAGACGCCTGCAATGACCTCTTCAATTCCGATTTGATCTGCAATAGCACGCGCCACATCAGCATTGTCTCCTGTCAGCATGACTGTTCGGAGACCACGTTTTTTTAGCTGACTGATGGCTAGCTTAGCATTTTCCTTAGGAATATCTTGCAAAGCAAGCAAGCCTTTGATTTCATTGTCAACAGCTAAAAACACAACTGTCTTAGCTTCTTTTTCTAGTTCTTCTAGTTTATCTTGATAAGTATTAGAAATATCCATGCCATCCAGCATTTTAGCATTTCCAAGTAAAACTTGTTTTCCATTGATTCGCCCTGAAACACCTTTCCCGTGCAAGGCCTGAAAATTTTCAACAGTTTGAAACTCAAGTCCAGCTTCACTCGCTCGCTTAACGATAGCCTCAGCCAGTGGGTGTTGAGAAGCATCTTCCAAGGAGGCTGCCAATCCAAACACTTCTACTTCGTCGCCGATGATATCTGTTACCACAGGTTTCCCTTCCGTCAAAGTCCCGGTCTTATCAAAGACAAGAGTTTGAACTTTCTGGATTTCCTGTAAGACAGTTCCATTTTTGAGGAGAACCCCCATCTTGGCACTACGTCCTGTCCCCACCATAAGGGCTGTCGGTGTTGCAAGTCCCAAGGCACAAGGACAGGCGATAATCAAAACCGCCACTCCGTAGAGAAGAGAGGACACAAAGCTAGCTCCAAGCACGACCACACTATCCCTGAGCAAGACGAACCAAACCCAAAAGGTCATGATTCCTAAAATGACAACTACTGGGACAAAAATCCCTGAAATCTTATCCGTCAAGTCCTGAATCGGCGCACGACTTGTCTGAGCTTTCTTCACAAAATCCACAATCTGAGCCAAAACAGTCTCTGAGCCAACTTTTTCTGCTCTAAAGACAAGCGTTCCACTATGATTGATGGTTGAGCCAATGACAGTATCTCCAACTGTCTTGTCCACAGGCAGACTCTCACCTGTCACCATGGATTCGTCAATACTAGAGACACCTTCTACTACGACACCATCAACAGCAATCTTTTCACCGGGACGCACTCGAATCAGGTCGCCTACCTTGACTTGTTCCAAAGGAACTTGGACATAACTATCATCACTCAAGACTTCTGCGGTTTTAGCTTGCAAGTCCAGTAATTTCTCCACAGCTTGGGACGTATTTTTTCTCATTTTTTCCTCAAAAACTGCTCCCAAAAGAACGAAAAAGAGGATAAATCCAGCACTTTCGAAGTAAACAGGGAGACCAGCAAAGAGAGCAACTAGGCTATAGAAATAAGCCACTAGAGTTCCCAGCGCAACCAAGGTATCCATGTTGGCATTGTGCTTTTTAAAACTGGCCCAAGCACTCTGGATATATGGCTTACCTGCAACTAACATAATAGGCGTTGTTGCTAGAAAGGTTCCCCAATGCATGACTTGATGACTAATGCTACCTGTCAACATCCCAATCATGAGAATCACAAGAGGCACAGTAAAGATACTAGTAATCCAAAAACGTTGCAGGAGAGATAGAGATTTTCGAGTCTTCTCAACGACTGTATAGCTTCCCTTTTGCATCTTCATGCCACAAGAAAATTCATGTCGCCCTAATTCTTGAGGCGTAAAACGAATGACTTTCTCCTCATCTACGCCGATTGCTTCCAAGATACCTTCTTCTTCAAACAGAATTTCCTTATAACAGTTTGAAGGAGTAGCACGATGAAAGGTAATCTCAGCTGAAATTCCCTTTTGAAGCTGGATATGGGCTGGATGATAGCCTTTTTCAGCTCGGATACGGATTTTTTGAATGCCATTTTCTAAGTTTGCTTTCACAATTTCTGTCATAGTCTCCACCTACTCTACAATCATCTTGCCGTGCATCATGTTCATACCACAAGCAAAGCCAAACTCTCCAGCCTGTTCAGGCGTGATTTCCACTACATACTCTTCCCCCATTGGCAGGTTCGCATGTACACCAAAATCTGGAAAAACAATTTGATCCAGACATGGTGAAGGATCCTTGCGGTCAAAGACAATGCGTGCTGGCACTGATTTCTTGAGGACAATCAACTCAGGAGTATAGCCTCCCATGACTTCCACTCGAATCTCTTGGTATCCGTTTTTTTGCTGGGCTTTTTGTTCAGATTTTTCAGGCTTTTTGAAAAACCAAAACAAGATAAACGCGATAAGGGCAATACAAATAATGGTTACAATACTATTTAACATGACGTCTCCTTTACATACAATTACATCTTACTTCTGTTACAGCACTTGATTTCTTCTCTGAAATCACAGCTTCCAAGTCTTCCAAGTCAGTCTGAGTAAATTCACATTCTACAATCAAGTCAGCCAACAAATTCCTAATCCTACGGGAACAAACCTTGTCTTTGATATCTTGGACAAGTAAATCCCGACTTTGGTCTAGAGTTAAAAGGGCTGAATAAACAAAGGACTTGCCTTCTTTTTTCCGAGTCAGACACTCTTTCTCAACCAAACGAGCCAAAAGAGTTTGAATGGTTGACTTGGACCAGTCGAACCGCTCTGCCAAAACCCTAATCAAATCTGTACTGGTCTGCTCCCCCTGCATCCAAATAATCTTCATGACCTGCCATTCTGCATCTGAAATCTGCATTACCATACCTCCAAAATCTACATTTGTCAATTACACTCATCAGTATACTCTTAAAATCTACATTTGTCAATTATAGAAATAATATTTTCTTCGAAAAATAGAATTTTAATCATTTGAAAAACGATTTGCAGTCAAATATTACTATATAAACAATAAAAATATGCTATACTAAAGAAAAAAGAAAACAACCACTAGGGGTGCGTAAAGCTGAGATTAACGACTGTTAGATCCCTCTGACTCAATCTAGGTAATGCTAGCTGATGGAAGTGGAAATGATAATGGGGACTAGCAGTCTTCTATTGCCTTTCTAAAACAGACTAGCTTGTTCTTAAGAATACAAACTTCAGTTGGTTGGGAGGTTTTAGATGACTTATTTACCCGTTGCTTTGACCATTGCAGGGACTGACCCTAGTGGTGGTGCTGGCATTATGGCAGATTTAAAGTCATTCCAAGCGAGAGATGTCTATGGAATGGCTGTTGTAACCAGTCTTGTCGCTCAAAATACCAGAGGTGTTCAGCTAATCGAGCACGTTTCTCCTCAAATGTTGAAAGCCCAATTGGAGAGTGTCTTTTCTGATATTCCACCTCAGGCTGTAAAAACTGGAATGTTGGCTACTACTGAAATCATGGAAATCATCCAACCCTATCTTAAAAAACTGGATTGTCCCTATGTCCTTGATCCTGTTATGGTTGCTACAAGTGGAGATGCCTTGATTGACTCAAATGCTAGAGACTATCTCAAAACAAACTTACTACCTCTAGCAACTATTATTACGCCAAATCTTCCTGAAGCAGAAGAGATTGTTGGTTTTTCAATCCATGACCCCGAAGACATGCAGCGTGCTGGTCGCCTGATTTTAAAAGAATTTGGTCCTCAGTCTGTGGTTATCAAAGGCGGACATCTCAAAGGCGGACATCTCAAAGGTGGTGCTAAAGATTTCCTCTTTACCAAGAATGAACAATTTGTCTGGGAAAGCCCACGAATTCAAACCTGTCACACCCATGGTACTGGATGTACCTTTGCTGCAGTGATTACTGCTGAACTAGCCAAGGGCAAGAGTCTTTACCAGGCAGTTGATAAGGCCAAGGCCTTTATCACAAAAGCTATTCAAGATGCCCCTCAACTCGGTCATGGTTCTGGTCCAGTCAACCATACAACTTTTAAAGATTAAGAAAAAAACTCTCTAGTTCCCACTTTAAGGGAATTAGAGAGTTTTTATACTCTTCGAAAATCTCTTCAAACTACGTCAGCTTCCATCTGCAACTTCAAAACACTGTTTTGAGCTGACTTCGTCAGTCTTATCTAAAACCTCAAGGCAGTACTTTGAGCAACCTGCGACTAGCTTTCTAGTTTACTCTTTGATTTTCATTGAGTATTAATTAGGAAAGAATGTCATGCAACTTTGTTAAAAAGGCTTGCGTTTTTGCCTCAATATCTTCTGCTTACATCAAATCACGTACAACAGCTACACCAGCTATGCCAGTGCCCATAAGCTGATCAATATTCTCCGAAGTCAAGCCGCCAATAGCAACTATTGGAATGGCAACCGTTTGGCAAATTGTTTTCAAGGTTGAAATCAGGGTGATGGGTGCATTTTCCTTGGTGGTTGTCGGAAAAATGGCTCCTGTCCCCAAGTAATCTGCACCTGATTTCTCCGCTTCCAGAGCTCTTTTAACCGTTTTAGCGGTGACACCGAGGATTTTTTCAGGACCCAAGACTTGTCGGGCAACCGAAACTGGGAGTTCGTCATCTCCAATATGCAGACCAGCAGCATCAACCGCAAGACAAACATCCAACCGATCATCGATTATCAAGGGTACCTGATAAGCATCTGTTATTTCCTTGACTTGTTTTGCCAGTTGATAATATTGATTGGTTGTGAGATTTTTTTCTCGCAATTGGACTATGGTAACCCCTGAACGGCAGGCCGTCTCAACTTTTGCAAGAAAGCTTTCCACGGAATCTTGATAGCGATTGGTTACCAGATATAGTCTAAGTGCTTCTCTATTCATAAACCTCTCCTTTGATGGTATCTAGCCAATTTTCATCTCTTCTTAGGAGCGAAAGCTGATTGAGTACTTGGTAACGAAATTCTTCCAATCCCATTCCTTGAACAACTATTTTCTCAGCAGCGATATTGAGATAAGAGACTGCTAAGCAAGAAGCTTCAAAACCAGTCTTTCCTTGGCTGAGAAAAACGGCTGTTAAGGCTCCAACCAAATCTCCTGTCCCTGTTATCCAGTCTAATTCAGTACAGCCATTCTCCAGTACAGCGACCTGATTTTTCGAAACGATGAGGTCCTTGGGGCCAGTAACTAAGAATGACATACCAGGATAGGTCTGACACCAGTCTTTCAAGACTTGAAGCAAATCCTCCGTTTCTTGATCTTTAGCACTCGCATCGACCCCAACGCCGTGGTGCTTTAATCCAACAAGACTTCGAATTTCTGACATGTTTCCTTTAAGGACCGTAGGTCTATAGTCTAAAAGGTCTTTAACTAAGCTCTTACGAATGGATGAAGTCGTTACGCCAACCGCATCTACTACCATCGGGAGAGAAGATTGGTTTGCATACGAAGCTGCCATGCGGATTGCTTTCTCCTTCTCAGCTGACAAATGACCTAAATTGATGAAGAGAGCCTGACTTTGCTTAGTAAAATCAAGAACTTCACGGGAATCATCTGCCATGACAGGTTTGCATCCCAGAGCCAAAATCCCATTTGCCAGCATCTCACAAGAAATCTCATTGGTCATACAGTGAATGAGGGAACTAGAGCCTATAGGAAAGGGATTTGTAAATTCCTGCATCAGTCTATCCTTTCACTAAAGAAATATCCCTGCACTTTTTTAAAGAATTCCTGCTTGATTAAAAATCGAAAGGCAATAAAGGAAATCGCTGTACCAATCAAGGTTGCTCCGAAAAATCGAGGCGTGTAGATAAACCAGCTAAGCTTAGCAGCTGATCCTGTAAAGAGTACCATAACAGGATAGGAAACAATAGAACCAATAATACCTGTTCCCACAATTTCTCCCAAGGCAGAAAAGTAAAATTTTCGACCGTACTTATAAAAGAGACCTGCTAGAAGGGCTCCAAAAGTCGCTCCTGTGAGAGCTAAAGGCGGAATCCCTTGAGTCGTCATACGGATAAAGGCTGTCACTGTAGCCATAGCCAAGGCATAAACAGGTCCCATCATGATTCCCGCTAGAATATTGACTACACTGGACATCGGTGCCATTCCCTCAATCCGAAAGATAGGTGTAAGGACTACATCAAGGGCAATCATCATAGATAAAATGGTCAATTTGTGAACTTGTAGTTGGTGCTTTCTCATGTTTCTATTCTTCTCCTTTTTCTAAAGACTGTAAATCGCTCTTCCATGTCTGGTGTTGGTAAGCCATCTCCCAAAACTTGGCTTCCATATGAACACTGATGTGGAAGGCATCTAGCATTTTTTGCTTATCTGTCTCATCACTTTCTCGATAGAGCTGATTGACCAGTGCTCCCTCCTCTCTGATCTGTTGCTCTAACTCATCCGTAATATAAGTTTCAATCCATTGTTGATAGAGAGGATTTGGTGATGGTTTAAGATTAAGTGATTTGCCTATATCATGGTATAACCAAGGACAAGGAAGCAAGCTTGCAAAAGCTATGGCTAAGTTCGGTTCTGCAAATTGCCTATAAATATGAGAAATGTAATGATAACAGGTTGGAGCGATTGGATGTTGCTCCATTTCCTGGTCGTTGATTTCCAATTCCTTGAAAAATTGTTGGCGAATAAATAACTCACCCTCCACTAAACCCTGAGCATTTTGTTTCAAGAGTCTTTTCATCTCTTGGTTTGAAGTCTTATCAGCCAACAGATGATAGATTTCTGAGAAAGCCTTCAGATAGTAGGCATCCTGAATCAGGTAATAGCGGAAAATGGCAGGTTCTAAATTCCCCTCTTGTAATTGTAAAATAAAGGGATGATGAAAGGAAGCCTGCCAAGCTTTCTTGGATAATTCCATCGCAATATCTGTAAATTCCATAATAACTCCTTTATAAAAATAGACTGGTTTGAAGCAATAAAAAGAAAAGCAGGTAGATTAATTTTGTTTTTTTAGGAATATAAAAAGTCCGATAGCTATTCTTCAACTGTGCATGTTCGTCATATCCGTGAGCAGATAGAGCTCTCAGGTAAAGATGGCGCCACCTAAAGACTGTCATCAGAACCTTACTGTAAATCAAGGGCGACCAAAAATGTAGTTCTTGACCACGTAATAGGCAAGCTTCTTTGAGGGACTTGATTTCTTGCTGAATGAGAGGAAAGGAATTGAATACCACAATCAAGGCATAGGACCAAGAGCGTGATAGCCCCTTTTGAGCCAAGTACAAGAGAAGCTCTTTTAGTGAAATAGAGGAAACAAAGACAAGGCCGATACAAACTGTCACAAAAGCCCTCGTTCCAAGCATGACTGCCTGTGAAGCATCTCCGTGTAACTGAACTGCCCAGTAGTTGGCAAAAGATGGTAAAATGGCAAGTATGATCATCCAAGCTAACATTTTAAATCGACGGTAATAGAGCATAAAGAGAATACAAAATGCGACTACCGAAAGATTCAGAGCAATCGAAGGAATGAAAGATGTTTCCAAGGATAAAATCAGCAAGAAGAGACTGATAATCGGTGTCTGGGTTGCTACTTTGACCATACTATCTCACCTCCCCTTGGGTATTGCTACTCTGAGATGTAAGTGGTTTGGTAATGGTCACTTCTTTCACATGCCGAAGACCCTGACTAGTCATCTCAATCCAATAATCAACCACAGAAATCAAAGGGTCTAAACGATGACTAATGAGCAGAAAACTTCTTCCTTGGTTCCTCTCCTCCACAATCCACTTGCAAAAATAATGGCAGGCTCTATCATCCAAACCTGCAAAAGGTTCATCTAGCAAGATCACGGAAGCCTTACTGGTCAAGATGGTCAGGAGCTGAAGAATTTTTTGCTGACCACCACTTAATTGATAGGGACTCTTATCGACTGCCTGCTCCAAATCAAAATATCGTAAAGCTTGAAAAATCCGCTGATTTCTTTCAGAATCAGGTCCATCTAATTGAAGCTCCTCTCGCAGACTGACTCGGATAAACTGCTTCTCAGCTTCCTGAACAACACCCGTCAGATCACGGTACAAACTCTTTTTCTTTTTCAGGACTGTCCCCTTCCATGCAATGCGCCCCTTATACTTTTGAAATTGAAGAATAGACCGAAAGAGGGTTGATTTCCCGACACCATTGTCACCCAGGATACAGGAAATCCCTTGATAGAATGTGAAATCAGCAATTGAAAAGAGGGGGCGATTACCAAGCTCACCAGTCACACGGTTCATATGGAATAATTCCGGGCTAGCAGCAACTTCCTTTGAAGCAACCTGTGTCATCTCATAGGAAGGGATTTGAAACACTTCCCTTAGTTTTCCGTCTCTTAGCTCAACCATATAGTCGATATAGGCTTTATAGTCAGATAAATCATGGTCGCACAAAATGACTGTCTTCCCATCAAGAGCCAACTCTTTTAGAATCTCCAATATCTCGATTCTACTCTTGCGGTCAATGGAAGCGAAGGGCTCATCCAAGAGATAGACCCTAGGATTCATGGCAAAGAGGACAGCCAGCGCTGCTTTTTGCTTTTCCCCACCTGATAGGTGATGAATGGGACGGTGTAAGATTGCCTCGCAACGACATTGCTGGACAACCTCTGCTATTTTAGAATCAATTTCCTGAAGGTGATAGCCGATATTCTCCAAGGTGAAAATCAGCTCCTCAAACAAGTTCTCCATGGTAAATTGATGATTGGGATTTTGCAAGAGAATGCCAACCTTCTGGACACGTGCGATGATAGAAAGCTGACTGACCTCGCTCCCATCTATCAGGACTTGACCACTATAGGGAAGAGAACTGACTTGGGCAATCATTTGAAAGAGGCTGGATTTTCCTGAACCATTGCTCCCAACTAACAAGGTAAAGGCTTGCGCATGAAAAGTAAAATCAAACGGCTCAGAGAAGATTGGGGACTGAATCGCTCGTAGTTCCAGACCCATCTATGCTTTTCCTCCAGTTGCAAACTGATGATAGAGTTTGACAATGGCACGAACCAAGATGGTACAGAAGAAATAAACAGAAATAAAACGTACCACAAGCAAGGAAAGGACAAACGGAAGGGAAAAGGCGTAGTAACCTAACTTAATGTATTCATAGACAAAGCTAACAAGCGTAATCCCAATACTATTAGCAGTTAGAGAGAGCCAACTTTCATAGCGATTCTTAGTTACGATAAAACCAAATTCACTTCCCAAACCTTGAACCAAGCCAGACAAAAGAGCTCCTAGACCAAATTGGCTACCATAAAGGACTTCAGCAAGCGCAGCTAGCACTTCTCCAATCGTTGCACTTCCGACTCTCGGAACAAAGATGGCAGCAATGGGCGCAGCCATACACCAGAGACCGAAGAGGATTTCATTGGCAAAGGCCTGCAAACCAAGAGGTGTTAAGAGTAGACTGAGAATATTATACACATATCCTGAACCAACGAAAACCCCACCAAAAAAGATAGACAAGAAAGCAAGCAAGATAACATCTTTTAACTGCCATTTTTTCAACATAAAAAACTCCTTTTTTTAAAGAAAAGTGGGGCACTCAAGAAGACAGACCTAAATACTTTGTATAGCAGACTGAATTTAGAACAGTACACAAGAACACTAAAATATTTCTAGAAATTAATTTGAATTTTATAATTGATTTGTTCGCATCTTATTTCAATCTACTATATCATCTTCATCCAGTTTCGTAAAAGAAAAAACTCTAATTACAGATACGAATTAGAGTTCAGCTTACAAGATTAGACAGTTCTTTTCGACATACGAAAAAAACATTTCACATTTCCCTTCGCCAGTCTTAACTGTATCAGGTTCAATGGGTATCATCTCAGCCTAAAGCACCCCAAATGTCTTTATTATTTAATTATGTGATTATTATAACACACATTTTATACTAGTTCAAGAAATTGAACTGGAAATACAGCCTTGCACTCACAAAGACAGCAGATTTTTCTTTTGCAAAAAACAAATGACCTGTTTGATGAATTAGCCATTCAAGCTGAATCTGGACATAGCTTTTTAAAAAAGGAAAATCCTACTTACTTAGAATCCAAGGATAGATATCTATTGTTCACTCATTTCCCGAACAGTTTTTTCTATATTTTTTGCATACGATATTGCCGAAATGATTGAAACGCCATCCATATTGGTCTTTATAATGTCTTTAATATGTTTCGTCTGTATCCCACCAATTGCAACTAAAGGCATTTGTGGCAATAGTTTTCTCATCAATTCAAGACCTTCATAACCTATAGTACCACCAGCATCATCCTTTGACTGGGTACCAAATACAGGCCCAACACCTACATAATCTACATATTCAACTTTTGATTGTTGAAATTCTTCTTCGTTTCTTATAGAAAGACCAATTATTTTATCTGGCATCAATTTTCTAATTTCATCAACACCAATATCATCTTGACCTACATGTACGCCATCGGCGTCAATTTCCATTGCTAAATCTATATCGTCATTAACGATAAATGGAACATTGTATTTTTTACAAAGTTCTTTAATTTGGATAGCTAGCTCAAGTTTTTCTAAGCCTTCTAAAGCACCCTCACCTTTTTCTCGAAATTGAAATAAGGTTATACCACCTTTTAAGGCTTCCTCAACGACTGTATATAGATTTTTTCCTTGGCAAGTAGTCGTTCCACAAATAAAATATAGTTTTAGTAATTCTTTATGAAACATCTTACTTCACTCTTTTGAATTCCTTTACATCTTCATCTGTAATCTCGTATAAGGCATTTATAAATTCAACTTTAAATGTCCCAGGAAGATGTCCATTTGGATGTTTTTCTGCTATTTCTCCAGCGATATTGTAAACCAACATTGCTGTTTCTAATGATTTCAATTCTTGACCTTTTTCTAGTCCGATAAAGCTTGCTACTACAGCTCCTAATAAGCATCCTGTCCCAATGACTTTCGGCATCATAGCACTACCATTATGAATCGTTACCACTTCTCCATTAACAGCAATGGCATCCACTTCACCTGTTACTACTATTGGAATATTGAACTTCTCATTTGCTGCTAGAGCAATTTCGTCAATATTATCTACGCCCGCACTATCTACTCCTTTAGATGCCACATCTATTCCTACTAAAGAGGCAATCTCGCCAGCATTTCCTCTAATCGCTGCTAGTTTATAATTGTTGATTAGATCATCTGCTACTTTTTTTCTATATTCTCCTGCTCCACAGGCTACAGGATCTAAAACTGCTGGGACATTATATTTCTCCGCAATTTTCAGAGCAGCTTGGTATAATTTCCAATTTTCATCTGTCAATGTTCCTATGTTTATTAATAAACCACCAGCATACTTTAACAAATCCTCTAAATCTGCTGGAAACTCACTCATGGCTGGTGAGGCGCCCAGTGCTACTAATCCATTTGCTGTGAAATTTTTTACTACATCATTGGTTATACAAATGACCAATGGTGCTTTTTCTTTTAATAATTTTAAACTTGTCATATTGAAATCCTTCCTTTTCACTTTATACGATCTACTGATTTCGATTTATTTCTATCTTTCGTTAAGAATTTTTTTCATTTACATTGAATGATTTATACTCAATGAAAATCAAAGAGCAAACTAGGAGGCTAACCGCAGGTTGCTCAAAACACTGCTTTGAGCCTGTAGATAAGACTGACGAAGTCAGCTCAAAACACTGTTTTGAGGTTGTGGATAGAACTGACGTGGTTTGAAGAGATTTTCGAAGAGTCTTACCTCATCAAATTTGTAAATATCATGAGCCTTCTCTAGACATCGTAACCAATATCAAAAAAAGCTAATTCTAAAGCGACTGCTTGATTCCAGCGTTGCTGAAGTTCTGTCAAATCTTCTCGATTTTTACCGACACGATTGAGTTCGTCAACCAGAAATTGAACCCACTCTGCAAAGAAAGGACCTCTGTGGAGATTGATCCATTCCGAATGAATATAGACTTCAGGTAGAGCCAAATCTTTAGAACCCCAGTCTAAATAGAGACCTTCTGCAATGACCAGCATAACCAAAAGATGGGCATAGTCTGATGAAGCCACTGCCGAATACATTAGATCCTGAAAGGCTTTTGTTACAGGGTGCAAAGTCACTTCTAGATAGTCATTCTCTGCTACTTTTAACTCTTTAAAAGCCTTTTGGAAATAACCATCTTCATCTGCTTCAAGAAAGCCTAGTTGCTTGGCAAAACGAAGCTTGGATTCAAGTTTATCTGCGTGAGCTACGCAGGCACCCAGCATGGATAAGAAGGCATCAAAGAAGTGATAATCTTGAATCAGATAGTCCTTTAAGATCTTATTCTCAATTGTCCCCGCAAAAAGTTCCTTAACAAAACGATGATTGATTGCAGCCTGCCAATCCTTCTGACTGCTTTTTAATAATTCTCCAACAGTCAAACCTGGCTGAAATGCATAGTCTTGTGTTTCCATATTTACTTCTCCTCTCTTTACTTGTTAGTAATTAATAAAACACCAAGAAATATCAAGCAAAATCGTAATTCCACTTGATCCTTTTAAAGCACATCGAGAGCATTTGCAGAGAGCTAACTAAACAAGCCTATCCAGTTTATATAAACAAAAAACTCCAATTACAATCAAGAATTAGAGTTGACTTACAAGATTAGACCGTTCATTTCACCATACGAAAAAACTGTTCACATTTCCCTTCGCCAGTCTTAACTGTATCAGGTTCAATGGGTATCATCTCAGCTTAAAGCACCCCAAATGTCTCTATTATTTAATTACTGAACCAGTATAGCAAAAAATGAAAGCCCTAGCAAGATATTTGACCGAAAAATATCTTTATATATAATATATTGAAACTATAATAGTACACCTCTACTTCTAAAACATTGTTAGAAATCGATTTGACTGTCCTGATTGATTTGTCCTATTCTTATTTCATTTTATTATAGTTTTCGATAGCAATTTATTCTTCCAATACACGAAGAAAAACCTCCACATTCAGTGGAGGCAATCTGTTTTATCAATACAATTTTAAGTCACGAGGGTCAACTGGGAAGGTTGGGTTGTATGGATTGTGACGGAGCTTGAAGTGTTTGACATCTTCAATGGTCTGAGCTCCAGACAATTGCATAACTGTCTTCAATTCCGCATTCAAGTGTTCAAAGACTTGACGCACACCGACACTACCACCGAGAGCCAAGCCATAGATGACAGGGCGTCCAATAGCAACCAAGTCTGCTCCTGATGCCAAGGCTTTAAAGACGTGTTGACCACGACGAACACCAGAGTCAAAGACAATCGGCACACGTCTATCAACTGCTTCTGCCACTTCTTGAAGCGAGTCAAAGGCAGCTGGTCCACCGTCGATTTGACGACCACCGTGGTTGGTTACCCAGATACCAGAAGCTCCTGCAGCAAGCGAACGTTCAACGTCCTCACGGCATTGTGGTCCCTTGACATACACAGGAAGACCAGAGTATTCAGCGATAAATTCTACATCGCGTGGAGACAAGCGTTGTTTAGCTGATTTGTAAACAAAGTCCATTGATTTACCAGCACCTTCTGGCAGGTATTCTTCAACAATCGGCATGCCAACTGGGAAGACAAAACCATTACGCTTATCCACTTCACGATTCCCCCCTACAGTAGCATCTGCCGTCAAGACAATCGCTTTATAACCTTCAGCCTTCACACGGTCCATGATGTGGCGGTTGATACCGTCATCCTTACTAAAGTAAAATTGAAACCAATGAGGTGTCCCTTGAAGGGCTTCAGAAATCTCTGGAAGGTCAACAGTAGAGTAAGAACTGGTTGTATAAAGAGAACCAAACTCATGCACACCACGCGCAGTCGCCACTTCCCCCTGTTCATTTGCCAATTTATGGGCCGCAACAGGTGCCATAATGATTGGCGAAGATAGTTTTTCACCTGCAAATTCAATCTCTGTACTTGGATTTTCAACATCGCAAAGTGTATGAGGAACGATGAGTTTGTGGTTAAAGGCGCGGATATTCTCTCTTAAAGTGAAAGTATCTTCCGCCCCACTAGCGATATAGCCAAATGCTGCTTTAGGAATAACTTGTTGCGCCATTGGCTCCAAATCATAGGTATTGATAAAGTCTACATGACCTTCTGCATTGCTTGTTTTGTATGACATAAACTGTCCTCCTCGATTAAGTAAGCGTTTGCTTTTTACTATACAACTATAATAACTCTTTTTTCAATCATTTTCAAGAGTTTTGCTTAAAAACCATCTTATTTTTTCATACAATATACTAGCCCTACTTCCCTTAAACTCTAAACCTTAGTCTATATTAAGTGAATCGTTGAGATTTTTTGCTGCCAGGCATTTGAACTACTTTTTTATTTGCGGATTCTATCTACTAATACTATAAAAAAACAAGTGAATAAGACACCAGAACATCCTCTAATAGGACCTATGGACTTATATCAGTCCCATATATACTGTTTAAGCAAGATACTATCCTAGTTGACGCTAACTTCCTATCCCACTTATTAATTTTTTATTTATAGTGAATCTGAACAAATCAATTGGGGAATCCAAGTCAATTTCTAGTACTTTTTGAAAAGTTTCAGCGTACTATCGTAAAATGAAATAAAACATGCACAAATTGCTTAGGGAATTTAAACCAATTTCTAACAATGTCTTAGAAATCAAAGTGTACTATTTCAACTTCAATATACTACACTTCATTTTCTCCTTAAATTCAGTCTCTTTTTGAATCAAAAAATCCTCTGGTAAGAGCCAGAGGATAAGAATTTATTTCATTGTTGGGAAGAGCAATACATCACGGATAGTTGTTGTATCAGTGAGGAGCATGCAGAGACGGTCGATACCGATTCCCAAACCACCTGTTGGTGGCATACCGTATTCAAGAGCTTCAATGTAGTCATAGTCGATTCCTGTCGCTTCATCATCACCAAGTTCTTTGGCTTTAGCTTGGGCTTCAAAACGGCTAAGTTGGTCGATTGGGTCGTTCAACTCAGTAAAGGCATTACCGTACTCCTTAGTCATGATAAAGAGCTCGAAACGGTCAGTAAAGCGTTGGTCTTCAGGATTTTTCTTAGCGAGTGGAGATACAGCTACTGGATGTCCATAGACAAAGGTTGGTTGGATTAAAGTTTCTTCAACAAACTCTTCAAAGAAGGCATTGATGATGTGACCAACCTCAGTGTAGTGTTTCTCAACTGGAACTTTCTTCTCAGCAGCGATAGCTTTAGCTTCTTCCAAAGTCATGTCTTGCCAGAAATCGACACCAGTAATTTCTCTGATAGCATCCACCATATGAACACGCTTAAATGGTTCGTTAATCTTGATTTCAGTACCTTGGTAGTTGACTGGGCCATCGCCCTTAACTGATTTAGCAGCATGTTGGATAATGCCTTCCGTCAAGTCCATGATATCTTGGAAGTCTGCATAAGCTTGGTAAACTTCGATAGAAGTGAACTCAGGGTTATGAGTAGCATCCATTCCTTCGTTACGGAAGATACGGCCAATTTCATAGACACGTTCCATACCACCCACGATAAGGCGTTTTAAGTGAAGCTCAGTCGCGATACGAAGCACCATGTCAATGTTTTGGGCATTGTGGTGGGTGATAAATGGACGGGCAGCAGCACCACCGGCTTCATTATGAAGAACAGGTGTTTCCACTTCAAGGAATCCTTTTTGGTCAAGGTAACGACGGATTTCAGAGATGATTTTTGAACGAGTGACAAAGCGTTCAAAGCTTTCACGATTAGAAATCAAGTCAAGGTAACGTTTACGGTAAATTGTTTCAACGTCTGTCAAACCATGGAATTTCTCAGGAAGAGGACGAAGAGCCTTAGACAAGTGTGTGATGTGGGTTGCCTTGATAGAGAGTTCTCCCATATCCGTACGCATCACTTCACCTTCGACACCAAGGAAGTCACCAAGGTCTGCTTTTTTGAAGATTTCGTAGTTTTCTTCACCGACAGCATCCTTACGAACGTAGATCTGAATCTGGCCTTCGCGGTCTTGAAGGTGGGCAAAACCAACTTTTCCTTTACCACGTTTGGTTACCAAGCGTCCTGCGATAGTAGCTGTTTCGTTTTTATCGTGTAATTGTTCTTTATCGAGGTTGGCATATTTATCTTTTAATTCTTGTGAATTTGCAGTACGTTCAAAACGTTTTCCGAAAGGATCGATTCCTTGTTCGCGGAGCGCAGCCATTTTTTCACGGCGAACGATCTGCTGGTCATTTAGTTCTTCCATATGTTCTATAGACATGGGATCCTCCTAGTTTTACTCAAAATTGAATACGATGAGTCATTTTTTGCGATACTCCCATTTTATCATAAATAAGCAAGAAATTCACGGATAATCTTTAAAAACTAAAAAGAACCTGACGCTAAAATCACTGGAAAGAAGTGAAAGTATCTTCCGCCCCACTAGCGATATAGCCAAATGCTGCTTTAGGAATAACTTGTTGCGCCATTGGCTCCAAATCATAGGTATTGATGAAATCTACATGACCTTCTGCATTGCTTGTTTTGTATGACATAAAATGTCCTCCTTAATAAGTAAGCGTTTACTTTGTATATTATAAAAATATCTTAACTCTTTTTTCAAAACTTTTCAAATATTTTGTTTGGAAATTTCAGAAATTTTATGTCTATGGTAAAAAATCCTTATAACGGCAATAAAAAATAGATATTATCCAAAGAAGATTTTAAGTGCTACAATAACTGTATTATTTCTAGATGGGAGGTTCTATTTTTGGATTGGTCCATTGTTGAACAATATCTACCACTATATCAAAAGGCATTCTTTCTGACCTTGCATATTGCAGTTTGGGGAATTTTGGGATCCTTTCTGCTCGGTTTAATCGTTAGTATCATCCGACATTATCGAATCCCTGTTTTGGCGCAAGTAGCGACAGCCTACATTGAATTGTCACGTAATACGCCCCTTTTGATTCAACTCTTCTTTCTCTACTTCGGTCTTCCCCGAATCGGGATTGTCCTATCTTCAGAAGTCTGTGCAACGCTTGGGCTTGTCTTTTTAGGAGGTTCCTATATGGCAGAATCTTTCCGAAGTGGGCTGGAAGCCATCAGTCAAACCCAGCAGGAGATTGGCCTCGCTATTGGTCTGACACCTCTACAGGTCTTTCGCTATGTGGTTCTTCCGCAAGCAACAGCGGTGGCACTCCCCTCCTTTAGTGCCAATGTCATTTTCCTTATCAAGAAAACCTCTGTTTTCTCAGCAGTGGCTTTGGCCGACCTCATGTATGTCGCCAAGGATTTGATTGGTCTCTACTATGAGACAGACATTGCGCTAGCTATGTTGGTAGTTGCTTATCTGATCATGCTGCTACCCATCTCACTGGTCTTTAGCTGGATAGAAAGGAGGCTCCGCCATGCAGGATTCGGGAATCCAAGTACTCTTTCAGGGAAATAATCTCCTGAGAATCTTACAGGGATTGGGCGTTACGATTGAGATATCCATCCTGTCTGTCCTCTTATCCATGATGTTCGGAACAGTCATGGGAATCATCATGACCTCCCATTCTAGAATCATACGATTTTTAACACGATTGTATCTGGACTTTACCCGTATCATGCCCCAGCTGGTGCTACTCTTCATCGTTTACTTTGGCTTAGCTCGAAACTTTAATATCAATATCTCAGGTGAGACTTCAGCTATTATCGTTTTTACCCTCTGGGGAGCAGCTGAAATGGGAGACTTGGTACGTGGAGCTATCACTTCTCTCCCTAAACATCAGTTTGAAAGTGGACAGGCACTCGGCTTGACTAATGTTCAACTTTACTACCACATCATCATCCCACAAGTCTTAAGAAGACTGCTACCGCAGGCTATCAATCTTGTCACTCGGATGACTAAAACCACTTCATTAGTTGTTTTGATTGGGGTTGTGGAAGTGACCAAAGTTGGACAACAAATCATCGATAGCAATCGCCTGACCATCCCAACTGCTTCATTTTGGATTTATGGAACCATTCTAGTCTTATATTTCGCAGTTTGCTACCCTATTTCCAAACTATCCACTCACTTAGAAAAACATTGGAGAAACTAAATGTCTGAAACTATCTTAGAAATCAAGGAACTAAAAAAATCCTTCGGAGACAATCCCATCCTCCAAGGACTTTCTCTAGAAATCAAAAAAGGGGAAGTTGTTGTCATCCTAGGGCCATCTGGTTGTGGGAAAAGTACCCTCCTTCGTTGCCTCAACGGCTTAGAAAGTATTCAAGGTGGAGATATTCTTCTGGATGGTCAGTCTATCGTTGAAAATAAAAAAGATTTTCACCTAGTTCGCCAAAAGATTGGCATGGTCTTTTAAAGTTATGAACTCTTTCCCCATCTGGATGTCTTACAAAACCTCATCCTAGGCCCTATCAAAACTCAAGGATGGGACAAGAAAGAAGTAACGGAAGAAGCTTTGCAATTACTAGATCGTGTCGGTTTGCTGGATAAACAACATAGCTTTGCCCGTCAATTATCTGGTGGACAGAAGCAACGTGTTGCAATTGTCCGTGCCCTCCTAATGCATCCAGAAATCATCCTTTTTGACGAGGTGACTGCTTCGCTGGATCCAGAAATGGTGCGTGAGGTGCTGGAACTTATCAATGATTTGGCCCAAGAAGGCCGTACCATGATTTTAGTAACCCACGAAATGCAGTTTGCCCAAGCCATTGCTGACCGGATTATCTTCCTCGACCAAGGGAAAATCGCTGAAGAAGGAACAGCTCAAGCCTTCTTTACCAATCCGCAAACCAAACGAGCCCAGGAATTTTTAAACGTCTTTGACTTTAGCCAATTTGGCTCATATCTATAAAGGAGATTCTTATGAAACTATTCAAACCACTCTTAACTGTTTTAGCACTTGCCTTTGCCCTTATCTTTATCACTGCTTGTAGCTCAGGTGGAAACGCTGGTTCATCCTCTGGAAAAACAACTGCCAAAGCTCGCACTATCGATGAAATCAAAAAAAGCGGTGAACTGCGAATCGCCGTGTTTGGAGATAAAAAACCGTTTGGCTACGTTGACAATGATGGTTCTTACCAAGGCTACGATATTGAACTAGGGAACCAACTAGCTAAAGACCTTGGTGTCAAGGTTAAATACATTTCAGTCGATGCTGCCAACCGTGCGGAATACTTGATTTCAAACAAGGTAGATATTACTCTTGCTAACTTTACAGTAACTGACGAACGTAAGAAACAAGTTGATTTTGCCCTTCCATATATGAAAGTTTCTCTGGGTGTCGTATCACCTAAGACTGGTCTCATTACAGACGTCAAACAACTTGAAGGTAAAACCTTAATTGTCACAAAAGGAACGACTGCTGAGACTTATTTTGAAAAGAATCATCCAGAAATCAAACTCCAAAAATACGACCAATACAGTGACTCTTACCAAGCTCTTCTTGACGGACGTGGAGATGCCTTTTCAACTGACAATACGGAAGTTCTAGCTTGGGCGCTTGAAAATAAAGGATTTGAAGTAGGAATTACTTCCCTCGGTGATCCCGATACCATTGCGGCAGCAGTTCAAAAAGGCAACCAAGAATTGCTAGACTTCATCAATAAAGATATTGAAAAATTAGGCAAGGAAAACTTCTTCCACAAGGCCTATGAAAAAACACTTCACCCAACCTACGGTGACGCTGCTAAAGCAGATGACCTGGTTGTTGAAGGTGGAAAAGTTGATTAGTCATTAACTCTTAAAAAGGAACTGGATTTTAAGATCCAATCCCTTTTTAAGATTTTACCTATAACATCCTGAGTCTATCTAAGATGTTCAATCTGAACACAGTGTACATACTTTATCTTCTATTGCATATACTTTATCACATAAGATACGAATATCCTCTTCACTATGACTAGCAATCAAAATTGTTGTCCCTTTTTCACTAGAGAGCTTTCTAAACAATGTTCTCATATTTTCTACACTTGATTTATCCAAGGCATTCATAGGTTCATCTAGTAAAAGAATAGAGGGATTCTCCATAATTGCTTGAGCAATCCCTAGCTTTTTCCTCATACCTAGCGAATAAGTTTTAACTTTCTGGTCTTTTTGCTCATATAGACCAACTATTTTCAGTGTATCATTGATTTCCTGATTACCAACTACTCCTCGTATGCTTGCCAAATATTGTAAATTCTTAAAGCCACTATAATAATTTATAAAACCAGGTTCTTCAATCAAAGCTCCCAAATTAGCTGGAATTTTTCTCTCAGGAACAATATTTTCCCCATTGATTAACACTTCTCCATAAGACGGACTATATAAACCAGCTATTAATTTAAACAATACACTTTTCCCTGAGCCATTCGCACCAGTAATTCCTATAATTTCCCCCTGTTTACAACTAAAATTAAGGTTTTGAAAAACACATGTTTTTTTTAATTCCAACTGGATATTTTTTAATGTAATTATTTCATTCATTCTATAAACCTCCTCTTTTGACGAGTGAAATAGAAAATGCTTTGAAAAAGAAAGACTAAAAATAGCAACTGAAGAAATAAATCTCGTCCTATATCTCCATTCCCTCGATTCAAAATATAAAATAGATAATTAGTTCGATTTCCTACAAATAGACCACCAAACACAATCATGAGTAAAAAGAAACTAACGCAAGCAAAGTTCATTTGTACATTCGCTCCTAGTGCGTATAACATAAAGCAAAACAAGACTAACACACAAGCATTCAAAGAATCAACTATAAACAAAACTCCTATATCCCAGTTTGGTAACTGTAACATAAATTGAATCACTAGAACTTTTACCATGATTAAAATAAGTCCATAAAGAAAACAGGTCCAAATCTGATACCTAATCCAGAGCTTAATAGAAGAAAATCGAATCACTTCCAGAAAGAAATCGGATGCTCTTCTACGATATACAACTGCTAGAAAAAATGTATGAATAATAAACCAATGAAGCAACCATATAGATAAGACTAAAAAAGAGTTTTGACTCAGATTAGGCCCTTTTAAAATTTCTATAACAAGTCTATCATTTCCTTCTAACCAATACCATAATCCTAAACAAATCAATATCCAAAAAAGAACATAACCCCAAAAGTACTTGGTATAGATTATCTGATTCAACCTCCACATGTGACTACTTAACTTTCCCATTTCCAACTTTTACACTCTCCTCCAGTTTCTATGAACAGAAAATACAGTCAATGGAATTATGATAGATAGTAATGTAAGCCAATAAATCAATGCATACGGATTGGAATTTACCATATACTGAAAAATTGGTAATAATCCAATTATCCCATTGTTCAACTGATAAATCCAGAATAAGGATTCTACAAATAAAAAAGTAAACAGAAATACTAAGCTCATGTTTGATTTTTTAAACCAAGAAAAACTGCTAATAGTAAGTAAGGATAAAAAGAAATAGTATGCTATATAAGAGAAAAAAAATCCTATAAAGAAACTAGCATTGTTTGCAATACTTATACCATAAAATTCTCTTAAAAAATCAACCTCCTTTATCTCCAAAGAGAAGCTAAAACCATTACTAAATGCAATTAGAAAAATCAATAAAAATAAAGTCGCCGTCCAAATCCCCGTACTAAGAGCTGCTAATTTGAAACTAAAACTGGTAAAGTGCTTAATTGATTTCAGACGAATGCGACACTCCAACCTATTAAAATAGTTATTCATCAAATAAAAAAAGAACAATATATATGTGAACGGAAAGCAGTATACTCCAGTCGTCATATCTTGAAGTAAGACTAAGATCCATTCTAATACATTTGGATGGATTGAATATTGGCGACAGCGCAATAAATATACTGTACTAGATAAAACACAGGATAGCAGTAATATAAAATAAACCAATACTGCTAAGAAATCTTTTTTATAAAATTGAACAAATTGTTTCATTATACATAGTCCTCTGAATGTAGAAAAAATGTACCATAAACAACCAAACAACTAACAAATAAAATAAAAGCAAGATGCCCACTAACTAAGGAAAGACTGATATCTTTCTGATATCCCAAAGCTAATGTTGTCACAGGTTCTAAGTAAGATAGCCCTAAAATAGCCCAAAAAATACCACCAACCATCATATAGGCAACTGGGATGAAAATAGCTCCTATTTTTTTCTTCACTAGCAAAGCACTAGCTAGTCCAAAAATAGAGAACACAGCGCCCCAAACTCCATACCAGAGAGTCGTCACAAGACTATAGAGCAACTGATTGGAATCAAATAATTCTTTTAAGGCACCACTATAATCTCCAATATAAATTTCCTGATAAGGAGTCACTAAAAGATTAATTCCTAATAATAATAAATAGGGGAGAAAAAAGACTAGAAAAGAAGAAATAATTGCAGTACTACCCACAATAGCCAGATACTTCTTTTTAGAAATTCGACACAATTGTGCTGTTAGAAAATGACTCTCAGCATCCTCTATTATCTGACTAGAATAGGGCAGTGTACAGATAAGTGCAGCTACTAGGCTAATCGGTGAAAATCCTCGAATAGAAGAAGCGGCAAAAAAAATCGATAAACCTTCAATTTTATAAATACCATTGAAAGCAAGGAAATTTCCTAAACTCATGCAAAGAAGGGTCAAAAATAAAGACATATAAAATCGAGGTGATTGAACGACTCGTACAAGATTACAAATGAAAAATTCCATCCTTACTCCTCCTTATAATAAAAATAGGGTGTAGCATTCTTTTTTCATGCTACACCCACAATCAACCATCTTTAAGGCTTACTCTGACAAGTAAGTTAATAAGAATCTGGACTCCAAGAACCTGAAGTATGAATTCTTACATGATTTCTAAATTGTGGCGCCATAGCTAATCTAGTACCAGAACCAATATAATTGTCACCACCTCCATTATAGTACATGACAATCCTAGAGCCAGACCCCAATGAATATACCGGGGTAATATCTGACCCACTATAGGCGCTACGAATAGAGGTATTTAACCTTTTACCGCCACCAGTGCTGTCATTATTATTAATTCCAGCAGAGGCGTTTTCTTTCTCAAGCTCACTAGTTGTATCCGAACCCCAACGCGGCAACGTTAAATCATAATTTCCAATCTGTCTAGCTAAAACTGTAGGGAGAAACAAACTAGATGCAATTGTAACTACGCAAAAAAGGAATATATTTTTCTTCTTTTCATGACATCGTCCTCCTAAGAAGTGGTAAACAAGATAGTTGATTGATCAATTTGATACATATTACATTTTCATTATATCAATAAAAGAAAGCGTTGTCAATCATTTTATTTAAAATATTGTCATATTTTAAACAAAATGGTAAAAGAGGCTCGGTAGCCTCGTCTCTCTTTATCTTACTGACCTAACCTTCTTGCCAATTTTTTTGGTCTTCTTTAAAGCGTTTTAGAAGATCAAGGCCCTCTGGCGTGATGTAACCTTCTTCTTGGGCTAGATGGATAAGCTCGCTATAGTTTGAAAGCGTCACAAGTTTAACACCAGCATCTGCAAAGTTCTTATCTGCTTTTGGCAATTGGTAGCTGAAAATCGCTACAACTCCAAGCACATCTGCTCCTTCTCGCTTGGCTGCTGCTACAGCTTCAAGAACTGAACCACCCGTTGAAATAAGGTCTTCAACCACTACCATTTTTTGACCTTGAGCTACGCGACCTTCGATTTGATTACCAGCTCCATGGTCTTTTGGTTTGCTACGGATGTAGGCAAAAGGCAAGTCCATCTTATCAGCAATAATGGCTCCGTGTGGAATCCCTGCTGTTGCAGTTCCTGCAATCACTTCTACTTCAGGAAAGGCTTCTTTGATAGCATCCACAAAACCATTTTCAATTAGGGTACGAGTTTCTGGATAGGCTAGTGTCACACGATTATCAGTGTAAATCGGTGACTTGATACCAGATGCCCAAGTGAAGGGTTCCTCTGGTTTGAGGTAAACGGCTTGGATTTTCAAGAGGTGGCTAGCGATATCTTTAGCAAGTGTCATGGTATTCTCCTTTTATTTTTCTAATCTAGTTCTTTAATTCCAGTCCTGTGTCCATTCATCCTTGATGGCATGATAAGCTGCAACAGGATCCTCAGCTTGGGTAATGGGACGTCCCACTACGATATAGTCACTGCCGATTTGATAGGCATCAGCAGGTGTCATGACTCGTTTTTGATCTCCAACTGCAACACCAGCTGGACGAATCCCTGGTGTCAGACAGATAAAATCTGGATTGGTAGCCTGCTTGATGACTTGTACTTCCTGAGCCGAGCAAACAACACCATCCAAGCCAGCTTCAGCTGTCTTCTTGGCATAGTGAATCACAGACTCTTGCAGACTGGTTTGGATATTTTGAAACTCCTGCATCTGAGCTTCTGACGTTGATGTGAGCTGAGTTACAGCGATCAATTTAGCTTGACTTCCAAGACCTTCACGCGCAGCCTTCATCATCTCTACACCACCAGCCGCATGAACATTGGTCATATCCACACCAAGCTGAGATAGGATCTTCATTGCTGACTTGACTGTATTGGGAATGTCATGAAGTTTGAGATCCAAAAAGACACTATGACCCAAACCTTTTAAGTAGGACACAATCTCAGGCCCCGCTGCGTAATAAAGCTCCATCCCTACCTTGAGATAAAGGCTTTCTTCTGCTGGGAAAAGAGCTAAAAATTCCTTGACCACCTCAAAACTAGGAAAATCAAGAGCAATGATTGGACGATGTTCTCGCATAGGTTTCTCCTTTTACCTTTACTAGTGAGAGAGTCTGGCCAACAGAAGCCACGAAAAAAGGAACCTGCCAACAGCAAGGTTCCACGAAAAATGGGTAGTCTCCACCCTTTCACCGTCTAACCTTAGCTGCCTCTCTGGACTGCTTTAAAGGTTTTCTATTATTCTATTATTTCTACTAGCACTTGTCAAGTAAAAACATGGTCACTAAAGAACTATAAGAGAAAAGGTAAACCTAGCGACGCAATGAGCGCTGGGTCGTTTGATTTCAATTGCTCTCTTCCTCTTGTTTTTTCTGTTCTTCTTCCTGTTTTTTCTCGGCTTCCTTGGCCTCTTGTTTGGCTTTTTCCTCAGCTTCCATAATTAATTTATCCGCCACAGTGTAGCTGTAGATTCCAGCTTCCATGTCGACCACACTCGGTTCTGACAATTGAGGCTTAATCTTACTGTAATATGGCAGTTTCTTACTCATTTCAGATAGAGGAACCAAGACTTCGTCCGAATCATTCATGGTCAATCGAATTAAATCGGATGTCACCTTGCTTGGGGCTAATTCCACCTTTTGGATAGTCGCCTTGAGTTCTGGGCTAATTTGAGCAAGTTCTGAGACAAAAACCTTGATTTGTTCACTATCATTAAAGAGAACTGATAAATAAGTTTCTGGTAAACTGTTCAGACTCACAGAACTAGTCTCAAGCTGACCACTGGAAAGAATAGGATAATGATTTTCACCAGAAATATAGTAGGCCACAATATCATATTCCTTGACCTTAATAGTGAACTTAGTTGGAAATTGATAGACAAGTTGAGCTGATTCAACCCAATAGTTAGACTTAATCTGCTTTTCATATTTTGCCTTGTCTAGCAGAAGGTTAATCGTATAATCCGAATCCTGAATGCCTGAAGCCTGTCGAATATCATCAGCTGTAGTTTGCACCGTTCCCTCAACACGAATATCTTTCATGGTCGCATAAGGACTGAGCAAGTAGGCAGAGACAATCAATAAAAGCAGACTTGGAAATAAAATCGTGAAGGCTCGCAAGATATGGATACCAGGAATCTTTGCTTTGGCTGGTTTTTCCTTTGTAGCCTTTTTAGAAAGCTTTTTATCCTGTTCCTCCTTCTCTTTAGACTCTGGTTCTTCTTTCTCTTCTTTCTCTTTGTCAGCCTCTGAGGATGCTACTTTTTCTTCAGACTCTTCCTTAGCTGATTCTGAATCTTCCTGGTCTGTTTCACTCTCCTGGTCCTGTTTATCCTCTGACTTCTCAGATTCTTCTCCCATTCGAGCTTGTCTTTCCTTTTCCTTCTCCTCAGCTAGAGCCGCCTCTTCTTCAGCCTTCTTTTTTAGATATTCTTGGTTTCGTTTCTGCCATTCTGATAACTCTTTCAATTCTTCGAGGATTTCTTTGTCCTCATTTTTCTTATCTTTTGACATTTACTTTCCTTATGATAAATCTTTTTTCAACAATTGATAAAAATCTGCTAGAGATTTCAATTCCTTAGAAGCTTTCATCTTAGCTTGGTAATCTTCCTTGTGACTTAGTAAGTGAGAAAGCTTCTCTTCCAAACTATCCAAGGTCAAATCGCTTTCTTGAAGGTCTTCTGCATAGCCTTTCTTAACAAAGTAAGCTGCATTTTCAATCTGGTCACCACGACTAGCTTCACGACCAAGCGGCACAATGACATGCAATTTTGCTATCGCCAAGAGCTCAAAAATCGTATTGGCACCACCTCGTGTCACAACAATATCAGCCAATTCCATCAAGGGTTGATAGAGATCGGTCACATAGTCAACACGAAAAAGATTTTGCCTCAACTCATTCAGACTAGAATCTCCAGTTAGATTGATAATATTGTAGCGCTCTGTTAGTTCTTTCTTATGGTCTGTCACCAATTGGTTAAAGACACGAGCGCCTGCAGAACCGCCAACAAACAATACAGTTGGCAATTTGGGATTAAAGTGGGTTTGAATATCCACCAATTCATCTGGTTCTGGAGTGTTTTTGTCCGAAACCTTGGTCACCGCTCCCACATGCTCAACCTTAGCCAAACTCGAAGCTTGTTCAAAGGTTGAATACATCTTAGTCGCAAATTTATAGGCGATTTTATTGGCCAAGCCCATAGACAGGTCAGATTCGTGAATAAAGACAGGCACTCCTGACACACGCGCAGCGATAACAGGCGGTACTGAGACAAAGCCCCCCTTTGAAAAAAGGGTCTGTGGACGCAGTCGCAACATGATAAAGAGCGATTGGACAATTCCCCAACCAACTTTGAAGACGTCCAGCATATTTTGCCAAGAGAAATAGCGACGCAATTTTCCAGTCGCAATAGAATGGAAGGTGACATCCAAACCTGACTTAAGGATTTCTTGGTGTTCGATACCACGCTTGTCCCCGATATAGTGGACTTCCCAACCATCTTCGATGAACTTAGGCATTAACAAAAGATTGAGGGTAACGTGTCCAACCGTCCCCCCACCTGTAAAGACAATTTTTTTCATATTATTCTTTTAACTCCGCTACTGTGTCGATAAAGAGGTCGCCACGTACTTCAAAGTTAGCATACATATCCCAGCTGGCATTGGCAGGACTAAGAAGAACCACATCTCCTTGAGTCGCAAGTTCATAGGCCTTGCGGGTCGCATCTGCAATATCTGTCGCCTCCACATAAGCGACACCAGCCTTGTCTGCTGCCCGTTTGACACGTTCTGCAGATTGACCCAGGATGACCATCTTCTTGAGTCCAGTAATGTCTGGCACCAATTCGTCAAACTCATTGCCACGGTCCAAACCACCTGCAATCAAGACGACCTTGCTGTTGTCAAATCCTGACAAGGCTTTTTGAGTAGCCAAGATATTAGTTGATTTACTGTCGTTATAGAATTTAACACCCTTGATGTCATCCACAAACTGGAGACGGTGTTTGACACCACCGAAGGCTGAAAGAGTTTCCTTGATGGTTTGATTGTCCACACCACGAAGCTTGGCTACAGCAATAGTCGCAAGGGCATTTTCCACATTGTGGCTACCTGGAACACCGATTTCATTCGCTGCCATGACTACTTCACCACGGAAGTAGAGTTGACCATCTTCCAGATAAGCTCCATCAACCTTTTCAAGTGTTGAAAATGGTACAACAGTGGCTTCTGTCTTGGAAGTCAAGTCTTTTGCCAAGTCTTGATTAAAGTTCAAGACAAGGAAATCAGCTGCTGTCATCTTGTTCTGGATATTCCACTTGGCTGCTACATATTCCGAAAATGACCCATGGTAGTCGATATGAGTTGGCATGAGGTTGGTAATAACCGCAATCTCTGGATGGAATTCTTGAACACCCATGAGTTGGAAAGAAGAAAGTTCCATAACAAGCGTGTCCTTATCTGATGCTATTTGAGCAACCTGACTGGCAGGATAGCCGATATTCCCTGATAAAAGACCATGTTGCCCAGCAGCAGTCAAAACTTCCCCAATCATAGTCGTTGTGGTTGTCTTACCGTTCGATCCTGTGATACCAATAATCGGTGCTTCTGAAATCAAATAAGCCAATTCCACCTCAGTCAAGACTGGAATTCCCTTGGCCAAAGCCTTTTCAATCATGGGATTGCTGTAGGGGATACCTGGATTTTTTACCATGAGGGCAAACTCTTCATCCAAGAGTTCCAAAGGATGGCCACCTGTAATGACCTTGATCCCTTCTTCCAGCAAACATTGGGCAGCTGGATTGTCCTCGAATGGTTTCCCATCATTTACTGTCACAATGGCACCTAACTTGTCCAACAAACGAGCCGCAGATTCACCAGACTTGGCCAAACCTAAAACAAGAACTTTCTTATTTTTAAATTGATCTATTACTTTCATGTCTCGAACTCCATTTCTACTCCTACTATTTTACCATTTTTATGGAAATAAAAAAGCCACAAAGTGTGTTTGTGACTCTTTCTTCTAACTGAATCTTACCATATCATCTATGTGATAAATCGGTAACTCGAATGACCTGATCCACTTGCCCCCAAATCAGAGGATTGTGGGTCGCAATAATAATGGTCCGATTCGGATTTTTTAAAGATTCTAGGATGGAAAGTAATTCCTCAGAGTTTTTAGGGTCTAAGGAAGCGGTTGGTTCATCTGCGAGGATCAAAGGTGGATCCTTTAAAATTATCTTCGCTAGTGCAACACGTTGTGCTTCTCCTCCTGATAACTCAAATATAGGTTGCTTCAAATCCAAATAAGAGAGGTTTACACGATTTAGAGCTTGTTTCATCAAAGAGATTTTCTCTTTTTCCTTCAACTTTTTACCAACTAAACCCAGATCGAGATTCTCTTTGACAGTTTGGCTTTCAATTAAGCCAAAATCTTGAAATAAATATCCTAAGTAATCTCTAAAGAAAACAGAAGGCTTGATGTCCTTAAGAGAAGTACCATCATAGATGATTTGCCCTTTGTCATATGGCTCTAATCGTCCAATCATATTCAAGAGTGTTGTCTTACCACAGCCACTTGTACCGATTAAGGCATAAATTTTCCCACCTTCAAAATGAAGATTCGTATCTGAAAATAGCTGACGGCTTCCAAATTTTTTAGATATATTCTTTAGTTCAATCATCCTATTTTCCTTTCATAATTGTCATAGAAACACGAGATTCTTTCTGTGCTTGACGGTAAAGCGTCAAAACTGCACTAGCTAGAAAGACTAATAAAGTGAGTAAGCCAATTACCCAGTCTCTACTGCGTAAAATAAAGAAACTAGCACCAAATACAAAACTGGCAAATTGGCTAACCATATACTGAGCATGTGTTTCAAAAAATCGTAAACCTGAAATTCGTTTAATCAAAATATCTCGGCGGAATTGCTCGAAATATAGAAGATTGACAGAATAAAATAGTAACAAGGAACTAGCTATCCCCACAATAGCTCCTAAGATTAAAGTTGCTGTTTCAGTTTGAACTTCATTATAACGAGTTAGATAAACACTTCTTCCTTCTTTAAGATAGGATACTTGCTCATAAATTCCAGCTTTCTTCAAGAGTTCTAGCCCACTCTCATATCCTTTGATAAAGAGTTGTTTTCCAGCATTGATAGACCAACTAGATAAGGATATAAAACTATCACCTGTAGAAGTCGGCGTGAATACCACTAAAATCGGATCAGTCAAATACTGAGTGGATACGGGATTCTCACCGTTATTATAAACAAACCGCTTTTCTCCCATTGAAAGATAACTAACGTGCGCTTTCATCTCATAATCCAAAGGAGCACTTGCCTCCTCACCAGATTTTCCATAATAACTCAATCTTTCTTCAAAAACTTTCTTAAGTTCTGCTTCTCGAGAGCGCAAATGTTCTGGGAGCAAGAGGATAAACTCACCTTTTTGGAGATGGGCTAGCTTCTGTTTGGTCTCAGCATCTACCACGACCTTTTCCTTGTCCAAATAACTGGGACTAACATAGAGCGTATTAGCATCTGGACTATAGGTATCCAGTGTCTCTCCCTGTTCATTTTTTCCTTGTGGATTGGCAAAATGGAGCAGATTATCCTTTACATAAAGAGCTTGTTCTTCTTCGATTGCTTCCTTGGCAAAGGCATACCACTTGCTCTGATTTTCTGTATCTTTTCCTCTATCACCTAAGCCAAAAGAAATTTGATAATAGTCTGCTCTATCCTGCCATGCTTGTTTTGAAATTTCAAGTTCTTTCAATCGTTGGTAAGACGTCAAACCTGTCTTAACAGCGTAGCCTACTGTAAAAACAGCTACTAACTGACACAATAGGGTTAAAATCATCAGGCGTTTAAGGGGTAATCTCCCCTTAATAACGGGAACTAATGCTTTGTAATTCAAACTCATTAGATAAAGAAGCATTAGTAAAATTGAAATCGCCAATAAAAACAACAGATAGAAACTAATCCCAAAACCATAGGTGGCTAACAAGATAGGATAAAACAAACCTTGACTAAAAAGAACGACTCCCCCACCTAGGAAGGAAAGGAGGGCTGATAGAAGGAGCCATTTGATATCAGTCGATAAAGAATGCCCCATGATGGATAAGAGAGTCTGACCAGAAAAGAGTTTTATACCTGCTGCTCTCATTTCCTTAATCCGAGTGATAATCACTAAAGCAAAGAAAGATAAGCCAAATATTGCTAAACTAATTAAAATAAGGGGATTTAGTAATATTCGAAAAGCAAGAAAATAGGGCGGTATCTTTCGGTCAGCACTTGCTTTATAACCCAAATCTCCTAATTTATCGGCAAGCTTTTCTTTCGTCAAGGAGCCTGACAAAAGGAGATAACTATTTAGCGGATCACTACGTTCACGACTTTCTTGGCTAGCTTCTTGGAATTCTTTTGGTAAAGTTCCCTGACCATAAGTTGCATAAGTAAAGTGAGTCGTCCCATCCTTACTCGGCTCTACAATTCTTCTAGCTATTAAACTCTGTTCTGAGTTTGCAAAATTCTCCAATTCCTGTTCAAATACCTCACGCGTCGGTTCCTGAGTATCTTTTTTGACACGAAGTAAAGAAACGGAATCATAGCTTGCATATAAATATTGTGGCGCACGTAAGACAATAATCCAAGCAAGGAAGAAGCTGAGAAAAAAAGTTGATAATAATATGAATAGTTTCTTCATAGTAGACTCCTTGTAAACAAAATTCCCCCTGTAATTTCTTACAAGGGGAATTATCTAAGAAAACTAAATATTAGTCATAGTCATAGTAAAATGCTACTTGTTCTCCCCATTTAGTCCAAATCCATGCATAGGAGGTTTTTCCAGCAGGAGCTTCTCCTTTATCAGAATGACCATCCCATCTGCTCACGATGGATGAATAATGATATTTTTTACCATGATAGTAATTTGAAAAAGCCTAACCACCTCCTGAACCTTCTCCATATGTCCATACTCCTCCATCTGGATATTGTACAGCAGCTGATGCAGCTCCCAATAATGTAAAATTTGAAATAAGAGCTAGAGCAAGTAATCTATGTTTTTTCGTTTTCATTTTATTTTTTCTTTCAAAAAAAGCACACCTTGAGCAACAATGAAACAAAATAAATCCTCCTCTATCTTTTATTGAAACCGCTTTCTTATGTGATAAGAATAACTTTTTTATTATTTGTTGTCAAGGAAAAAATCGAATTTTTTAGATATTTTACTATATTACCTCTGTGAATAATATTATATAGTAGTTTTATTTCGAAATAATATGCAACCAGTACTAACCAAATATAAAATAGATGCCATTAACGAATTTTATTCAAGTTTTTCCCATTCATACTATACAAGTAAAAGAGATGGTGTTAACTAAAAAGCAATTCAAACTATTGTAAAATTCCTAGCAAAAAGAGAGCCGAAACTCTCTTTTTTATCTTCTTTTACTTTTTTTGACTGGCATGAGTGTGATGTCTCTAACACTAAAGTAAGCTAGGATCAACATGGCTATTGCTAGGAATATTTCTGTTGGTAATTGAAAAATTTTCAGAAAAGATAGAACCAATAAAATCAAGAGTGCCACTAAAATACATACCATAGCGACGATATTGACAGTCCCTTTAATGCTTTCTGGTGTCGCAAATACATAGAGTAGGAGCAGTAAAATTCCTAGGACTAAATAGACCATCTTTCTCTCTTTCTAGCTCTTATTCAGCTGATTTTTTCTTCTTGTTAGCTTTCTCACGCTCTGCTTTGTTAAGGATTTGTTTACGCAAACGGATAGACTCAGGCGTTACTTCCATGTACTCATCGTCGTTCAAGAACTCAAGAGACTCTTCAAGTGTCAAGATACGAGGCGTCTTGATAACAGCTGTTTGGTCCTTAGTAGCTGAACGAACGTTGGTCATTTGTTTTGCCTTCGTGATGTTAACTGTCAAGTCATTTTCACGAGAGTTTTCACCGATGATCATTCCTTCATAAACCTCAGTACCTGGGTTGACAAAGATCGTACCACGTTCTTCGATAGACATGATTGAGTAAGTTGTAGCCTTACCAGCATCGATAGAAACAAGGGCACCACGGTGACGTCCACCAATTTCCCCTGGAATCAATGGCAAGTATTGGTCGAAGGTATGGTTCATGATACCGTAACCACGAGTCATTGACAAGAACTCAGTTGAGTATCCAATCAAACCACGCGCTGGAACAAGGAAGACCAAACGAGTTTGACCATTACCAGTTGAAATCATATCCAACATTTCACCTTTACGTTCAGAAAGGCTTTGGATAACAGACCCTTGGTATTCTTCTGGAGTGTCGATTTGTACACGTTCAAATGGTTCACATTTAACACCGTCGATTTCTTTTACGATAACTTCTGGACGAGATACTTGAAGTTCATAGCCCTCACGACGCATTGTTTCGATAAGGATTGACAAGTGCAATTCTCCACGTCCTGAAACAGTCCATTTATCTGGTGAATCAGTTGGGTCAACACGAAGGGAAACGTCTGTTTGCAATTCTGCCTGCAAGCGTTCTTCCACCTTACGAGAGGTTACCCATTTACCTTCTTTACCAGCAAATGGTGAGTTGTTGACCAAGAAAGTCATTTGAAGAGTTGGCTCATCGATGTGTAGGATTGGAAGAGCTTCTACTGCATCTGTCGGAGTGATGGTTTCACCGACAAAGATGTCTTCCATACCTGAAACGGCAATCAAGTCACCCGCTTTGGCTTCTTGGATTTCACGACGTTCCAAACCAAAGAAACCGAAGAGTTTTGTAACACGGAAGTTTTTAGTTGTACCGTCAAGTTTAGAAAGGGTAACTTGGTCCCCAACCTTAACTGTACCACGGAAGACACGACCGATACCGATACGTCCAACGAAGTCATTGTAGTCCAAAAGCGACACTTGGAACTGCAAAGGCTCATCTGAGTTATCTACTGGAGCTGGGATATGGTCGATAATCGTGTCAAAGATTGGTGCCATAGTCGCTTCTTGGTCAGCTGGATCATCTGACAATGAAGAAGTTCCGTTGATCGCTGAAGCATAAACCACTGGGAAATCAAGCTGGTCGTCATCTGCACCAAGCTCGATGAAAAGTTCCAAGACTTCATCCACTACTTCTACTGGACGAGCTGATGGCTTATCGATTTTGTTAACAACCACGATTGGGACAAGGTCTTGTTCCAAGGCTTTTTTCAATACGAAACGAGTTTGTGGCATGGTTCCTTCATAGGCATCTACGACCAAGACAACACCGTCAACCATTTTCATGATACGCTCAACTTCTCCACCAAAGTCCGCGTGTCCTGGTGTGTCCATAATGTTGATACGAGTTCCGTTGTAAGCAACGGCAGTATTTTTAGCAAGGATGGTAATCCCACGCTCTTTTTCGATATCGTTTGAGTCCATAGCACGCTCTGCCAATTCAGTACGTGCATCAAGCGTTTCTGATTGTTTCAATAATTCGTCAACGAGGGTTGTTTTACCGTGGTCAACGTGGGCGATAATCGCAATGTTACGGATATCTTCTCTTAATTTTGTCATGATTTCCTCTATAATATTCAAAATTTATTTTCTAACTGAACGATTATACCATAATTTCAAATAAATAACATAACTCAAGCAAGTGTAAATGTTTTCACTCCGCTTTTCTTTTCACGTCAAGCCTTTTCAAAGCAAGCGACTTATGATAAGATAGGCACAGTATGCGTTTAGATAATTTATTAGCTCAAGAAAAAATCAGCCGAAAGGCCATGAAACAAGCACTCCTCAGAGGGGAAATTCTAGTCGATGGTTGCCCAGCCCGCTCCCTAGCTCAAAATATCGATACAGGACTACAAGAACTCCTTTTTCAGGATCGAATCATTCAAGGCTATGAACACACCTATCTTATGCTTCATAAACCTGCTGGTGTCGTTACAGCCAACAAAGACAAGGAACTTCCGACCGTCATGGACCTGCTTCCATCTGACATCCAGTCTGACAAGCTCTATGCCGTCGGCCGACTGGACCGAGATACAACAGGACTCCTTCTCTTGACCGATAACGGTCCCTTGGGCTTCCAACTCCTCCATCCCCAATATCATGTCGATAAGACTTATCAAGTTGAGGTTAATGGACTTCTAACACCTGACCATATCCAAGCCTTTCAAAAGGGAATTGTCTTTTTAGATGGTACTGTCTGTAAACCCGCAAAACTAGAGATTCTATCTGCAAGTCCCTCCATCAGTCAAGCCTCTATCACCATTTCAGAAGGAAAATTTCATCAAATCAAGAAAATGTTCCTCTCGGTTGGTGTTAAGGTGACTAGCCTCAAGAGAATCCAATTTGGGGACTTCACATTGAACCCAGATTTAGCAGAAGGTAACTACCGCCCTTTGAACCAAAAAGAGTTACAAATCATTAAAAACTATTTAGAGATGAGTCGATAAAACAAAAAAAGCTTTAAAACTAAAGCTTTTTTCTTTTATTTATCGAAAAATTAAGGCGATTGCTACAATCCAGTTAACTACAGAAATCACAATTCCTAAGATATTAAGAATCTTTTCTATTTTATAGTCTAATTGTGACTCTTTTTGGTATGAAATAGCCAAGACCAATCCTATGATACCCAAAATCAGGCCTACAATTGGAAATAACAAACCAAGAATAATCGACAAGATACCCACAAAAAGTGGATTTTTCTTCTTTTCTTTCATGTTCTAAGAACTCCTTAAATTTTATACAAATTAATTATACTATAAAACAATATCTTCATCCTATCATTCGACTAATTTGGAAATAAGGTTAGCTAGTCTTCACTTTCCCTTTCCAAGAATCCAAGCCATAAGAAAGGATATAAATCTCAGAAAAACCTTGTTTTTTCAAGTAAAGAGCTGCATTTGTAACTCGTTGCGCACGTTGGTTTTCGTAGAGAAGGACAGGTTTATCTTTACGAAGGGCTGCAAGACTAGTTTTCAACTGACTTGAAGGAATATTGCGTGCACCAAGGATATGTTTTCTGTGGAATTCTGCTGGGTCGCGCAAATCAATCAATTGACCCGTACGAATCAAGGCTTCAAACTCCTCATTGTCCACAATTTTAGCCGCACGGCGAATACGAAGATAGTTAAAGCCCATCCACGCCAACATTGCTAGTATAAGTGCCCACAAAATCCAAGTAACCATTAGTTCTTTTCTCCATTTTTCTCAATATAATCCAATTCTACCTTGTGCTCTCTGCGAAGAACTGCTTCTGCCTCTAGATAGTCTAATTTATCCATCAACCCTGCATCGTAAATCCGAGATAGTTCCAACTTCATCAGTTCAATATCATATAAGCGTTTTCCCATGTAAACAATAATACCAAATCGTTTGAGGAATTGCTGCACATCATAGAATGTTTTCATAAGACTCATTCTAGCAAAATTTTGTGTTTTTTTCAAGAAGAGACTCACACAATGCTCCTTATTTTCCTATCTTCTTTAGCGATTCTAAGGCAAGTATGGTACAATAAAAACATGAGAATTCAACAATTACATTATATTATCAAAATCGTCGAAACTGGCTCCATGAATGAGGCAGCCAAGCAACTCTTTATCACTCAGCCAAGTCTCTCCAATGCAGTGCGAGATTTGGAAAATGAAATGGGCATTGAGATCTTTATCCGCAATCCCAAGGGAATCACCTTGACCCGTGATGGGATGGAGTTTCTCTCTTATGCCCGTCAGGTTGTCGAGCAGACCCAGCTTCTGGAGGAACGCTATAAAAATCCTGTCGCCCACCGCGAACTCTTTAGCGTTTCGTCTCAACACTATGCCTTTGTGGTCAATGCCTTTGTCTCTTTGCTCAAGAAAAGCGATATGGAGAAATACGAACTCTTCCTTCGTGAAACTCGGACTTGGGAGATTATCGACGACGTCAAGAACTTCCGCAGTGAGGTCGGGGTCCTCTTCTTAAACAGTTACAACCGTGATGTTTTAACCAAGATGCTGGATGACAATCACCTGCTAGCCCACCATCTCTTCACAGCGCAACCGCATATCTTTGTCAGCAAGACCAACCCTCTGGCAAAGAAAGACAAGGTGAAACTGTCTGATTTGGAGAATTTCCCTTACCTCAGCTATGACCAAGGGACGCACAACTCCTTCTACTTTTCAGAAGAGATTCTTTCTCAAGAACACCACAAAAAATCCATTGTGGTCAGTGACCGTGCCACCCTCTTTAATCTCTTGATTGGTTTGGATGGTTATACCATTGCGACAGGGATTTTGAACAGCAACCTAAACGGAGACAATATTGTTTCTATCCCACTGGATATTGATGACCCGATTGAGCTGGTCTATATCCAGCATGAGAAAACCAGCCTATCTAAGATGGGCGAACGCTTTATCGACTATCTACTAGAAGAAGTTCAGTTTGATAGTTGAGAAATGATAAGAACCAATATGTAGGCTAGCAACAACCTGCACATTGGTTCTTTTTACTTATAATTAAAAGTTTCCCCTGCCAACTTATCAGCTAGCTTGGGAAAGAGAGTATAAAACTTATGGGCTAGGTTCAACAAAATCGGGAGATTGAGTTCTCGTTTATTTTTGCCTATAATCTTGACAATCTTTTTAGCCACTGCATCTGCCTCTAAGAGGAAGCGGTCAACCGATTTAAGATAAGTTCCATCTGGGTCAGCTTGGTCAAAAAATCCTGTTCGGATTGGACCTGGATTGACTGTTGTCACATAGACTCCATAGGGCATAAGTTCGAGTCGCAGAGCATTTGAAAAACCAATAGCCGCAAACTTGGTCGCTGAGTAAAGACTAGACTTGCCAGTAGCTATTAGACCTGCCATGCTGACGATGTTGATGATATGCCCTTTGCTGCTTTCCTTCATACGAGCCGCAAGGTGACGAGACAGATTCATCAGGGCAAAGGTATTGACCTCAAACATCTGGTGAATGTCTTTATCAGCAATTTGGTCAAATCCCTCAAAAATCCCGTAACCAGCGTTGTTAATCAAGACATCAATCTTGCCATAGCGGAGATAAAGATCAGTTACCAGAGCTTCTAGGGCTGAATCGTCGGTAATATCAATTTCAATCAATTCTGCATGGGAATAATTTCCGTAGAGTTGGGCTAATTTTTCCTTATTTCTACCAAGCAAGATGAGTTGGTCATTGGGCAGGAGTTTGACCATTTCTTGAGCTAGACCACCGCTAGCTCCGGTAATGAGAATAGTAGGCATACTTATCCTTTCTGTGACTGCTAGATTTCCACTTCTTCCAAGTCTTTGACCACATGGACATTTTCAAAAATTGTGGCAGCGTCTTTCTTGAGTTTGCTTATATCTTTTGAGAGGAAACGGGCACTGATATGGTTGAGTAGGAGGCGTTTGGCACCTGCTTCTACCGCTACTTGTGCAGCTTGCATATTAGTTGAGTGACCATGGTTACGAGCAATTTTTTCATCACCCTTGCCATAAGTGGACTCATGAACTAGGACATCTGCATTGACAGCCAGACGCACACTGGCATCCGTTTTTCGAGTGTCTCCTAAAATAGTGATAATCTTACCTGGACGTGGCGCTGAGATATAGTCTGCTGCCTTGATTTCAGTTCCGTCTTCCAAAACAAGATCCTGGCCGTTTTTGATTTTACCAAAAAGCGGGCCGAACGGAACACCAGCAGCCTTGAGTTTTTTAGCATCCAGCGTCCCTTCTAGATCCTTTTGCATGACACGATAGCCAACACAGAAAATAGTGTGGTCCAGCTCCTCTGCATACACAGTGAATTTATCGGTTTCAAGAATTTTACCCAGAGAATCTTGGTCAAACTCATGGAAATGAATGCGGTAGGGCAGACGAGAACCTGACACACGAAGGCTGGTTAAGACAAATGACTTGATTCCTTGAGGTCCGTAGATTTCCAAATCTGTCTGCTCTTCATTGGCCTGAAAGGCACGGCTAGAAAGGAAACCTGGCAAACCAAAAATGTGGTCTCCATGCAGATGGGTAATAAAGATTTTGCTGACCTTACGTGGTCGAATTGTGGTTTCCAGAATGCGATTTTGCGTACCTTCTCCACAGTCAAAGAGCCAAACTTCGTTAATCTCGTCCAAAAGTTTCAGGGCGAGACTTGAAACGTTGCGGGCTTTAGAGGGCTGACCAGCCCCCGTTCCTAAAAATTGAATATCCATTCGATACTTTCTAATTAATCAATATATAACATGGCTGTGCGGTTTTCCGATCGGAAATAGCGTTTGCCAGAAAAAGCAGCAGCTTCTTGCAATAAATCCTCTTGGCTGTAGCCTTTGAGACGTTTTCGACCATCAGCCAATCTTTCCAAATCAGTCAAAGCTGTGAGACTTTCTAGGTTGACAACTTCCTCGTCCTCGACAGGCTTCATGTAAATCTTACCAGACTCTTCAAAGACTAATTGATGGGGGAAAATTTGCGCAATTTCAAAGAGCAAGTCATCCGAGATTTTCTCCTCATTTTCAGAGAAAATCCGACCAAAGCCGTCACTCTCATAACAAAAACCAAAGGATTTACCAGACAGATTAAGCCGAATAAAAGACTTATTTTCTAGGGTGAAACTTGGCTCAGTATTGTAAAGATTCAGTTCCTGACTGAGTTCTGCAAAATAATCCGTCGCAGCCTGAGGACTTTTTTTCTGATAGAGTTCTGCAAAGTAGGCATTAACAACACTTGGCGGAGGTGTAATAAGTGTTAACTGCTCCTGCTCTGTCTTACCAGCTAGAAGCTGATCCAGATAGACCTTGTCCAGACTTGTATAACCTCCATACTTTAGAGCCAAAGTTTTAATATCAGTCATAAAATTCTTCTAACCTCCATTTATTTTTCTCGAAAATGTAGCCTGTAATCACTTCGCCGTCTTCCTGATAATCACGTTCTTCCAGAATTGCAACACTCTCTAAATCATGAATCTTGTAGGACTTTGAAAAAGGCACTCGCAGGGTAAATGCTTCAAAAATTTCCTTAATCTTATCTAGCAATAATGCTTGCAAGTTTTCACGACTGTCCTCAGACTTGGCAGAAATGAGGGTATATGGCGTTTGGGTAGGCATGAAATCCTCCACCAAATCCGCTTTATTATAAAGCGTCAAGTGAGGAATATCTTCCATGTCCAGGTCTTTCATGATGGAGAGAACCGTTTTTTCATGTTCCTCGTGGTAAGGATTGCTAGCATCGATAACATGAACCAGAAGGTCCACATGCTTGCTTTCTTCCAAGGTTGACTTGAAACTGGACACCAACTCTGTCGGCAAATCTTGGATAAAGCCAACGGTATCTGTCAAAGTTACTTGGAGGTTGCCTCCCAGATGAATACTCTTGGTTGTCGCATCCAGAGTCGCAAAGAGCTCATCTGCTTCATACTGGGTCTTACTGGTCAAGATGTTCATGATAGTTGATTTCCCAGCATTGGTATAACCAATCAAACCAATCTTAAAAGTGCTAGACTCCAAACGTTTTTCTCTGACAGTCGCACGATTTTTCTCAACCACCTTGAGCTGGCGCTCGATATCCGTGATTTGATTGCGAACGCTACGACGGTTCAGCTCCAGTTGGCTTTCACCAGGACCACGGGAACCAATTCCCCCTGCCTGACGGCTGAGCATAATCCCCTGACCAACCAAGCGAGGCAAGAGGTATTTGAGTTGGGCTAGGTGGACTTGGAGCTTCCCTTCATGGCTTCGAGCCCGCATGGCAAAGATATCCAAAATCAACTGCATACGGTCAATGACCTTAACACCGAGAACTTCCTCTAGATTGACATTCTGCCTTGGGGTCAGACGGTTGTTGACGATGACAGTAGTGATTTCTTCTGCATCCACCATAAGCGCAATCTCTTCCAACTTACCAGAGCCGACGAAGGTCTTGGAATCATATTTTTCACGTTTTTGTCTGTAGCTATCTACAACGACTGCCCCTGCCGTTTTCGCTAAACTAGCCAATTCTTCCATGGAGAGGTCAAAACTGTCCATACCCTGCAATTCCACACCAATCAGCAGGACTCGCTCCTCTTTTTTCTCCGTTTCAATCATCTAAAAACTCCTCTATCTGGCTTAAAATGCGGTCTTGTACACCAGATTCTCCAATCTGATAAAAGGTGACCTGCATGCGATTACGGAACCAGGTCAGCTGACGCTTGGCAAAACGACGGGTCGCCTGTTTGAGACTCTCACTAGCTTCCTCCAAGGTCTGCTCTCCACGGAAATAAGGAAAGAGTTCCTTATAGCCAATTCCTTTAGCAGCCTGTACATTAGGGGAATGGTCAAACAGCCACTTGGCCTCATCCAAAAGCCCAGCCTCAAACATCAAATCCACTCGGTGGTTGATACGCTCATAAAGTTGACTACGTTCATCATCCAAGCAGATAATCAGCGGTTCATACAAGGTCTCTTGATTTTCCAAATCCTGACCAAAATGGGCAATTTCTAAGGCACGCATAGCACGACGACGATTAAACTGGGGAATCTCAAGGCCTGCTTGATCCACCAAATGGGCTAATTCCTCATCTGAATATGGCTCCAAACTAGCTCGATAAGCTAAAATCTCCTCATGAGGAGTCTCCCCACCTAGGTGGTAACCTTCTAGCAAGCTCTGGATATAAAGTCCAGTCCCACCGGCGATAATGGCTAGCTTGCCACGGTTGTGAATACCCTCAATAGTCATCTTAGCTTCTGAAACAAAATCAAAAGCCGAGTAAGACTCGGTTATCTCTCTAACATCGATTAAATGATGAGGAACAGCTGCCTGCTCTTCTGGACTAGCCTTGGCCGTCCCAATATCAAGTCCTCGATAGACTTGCTGGCTATCTCCACTAACCACTTCGCCATTAAAACGCTTTGCAACTTCAATAGCTAGAGCCGTCTTTCCAACAGCAGTCGGTCCAACAATCACAATTATTTTTGTTTTCATCTTTTTTCCTTGAAAAATTCCCATTTTTTCGTTACTATTATTATAACACAAAAAGGTCAGTCAGAAAAATGTGACCTCTTGAGGAGGCTGGCTGATTGAGAATATAAAGGAGGAAGACTCATGGCTAAAGGATTCGCTAAAGGTCTTGTAACAGGTGTCGCAGGAACTGTCGCTGCCGTTGCAGGTGCAGTATACGCATTTAAAAAGAAAGTAATCGAACCAGAAGAGCAAAAAGCAGCTTTCATCGAAGAAAACCGTAAAAAAGCAGCTCGTCGCCGAGTATCGCGTTAAGAAACAAAAGAAGTTGGGATTATTCTCAACTTCTTTTTTCTATTCTTTTAAATAGCTAGGTCAAACTTCAACTGTGGCTTAACAGGGTCATAATCCACCAACTCAAAATCTTCTGCTTTGATATCAAAGAAATTAGTCCCATCAGGAACATTTAAAACCAAGCGTGGTTGGCAGTTTGACGGCTCCCGACGGAGCAATTCCTGAGCTTGTTCAAATTGATTATCATAGATATGGAGGTTGTTGATGAAGTAGAAGAACTTCCCAACCTTCCAGCCAAAATGTTTGGCAATCATCATCTGCAAAGCCACATACTGCATAGCGTTGATGTGGTGGGCCACCAGCATATCATTGGAGCGCTGGGTCAAGGTCGCATCCAGATAGATTTCCCCATCAACACGCCGAACATCAAACATGGTCTGAAAGGCGCACGGGAGCAGCCCATCTGTTTCTTCGAAAGCTTGGTAATCCCAGAGCGAAATAATATTGCGGCGGTTCCAAGGATTGGTTTCCAACTGTTTGAGAAGCTTATTGATAATGTCGTGTTTCTTAACAACGGCACCATAGCGCTCACCAATGGTTCCCGTGTCTCCAACTTCCCAGTCATTCCAGTAGTGAACATTGTACTTGTCATTAAGCACTTCTAAGCTATTTGACTGGTCTTGGTAAATCCAGAGAACTTCTTTGATGGCGGATTTGATTGCAATGGGACGCAAGGTTGTGATAGGAAATTCTCCTTTAGATAAGTCGTACTCGGAAAAGACACCAGTTACATACTTGGAATTAGCAACAGTCCCATCCTTGTACTTAGGACGAGCCTGCTCTGAGAAAACACCTTCCTTTAGAATGCGTTCAATATTCTCTTTAAAAATCGTATCTGCTTTTGTCATTTCGTTTCACCTCATTCATTGTCCTAACTAGTATAGCATAAAAAATAAAAGAGGAACATTACTAACTCTAGGTTAGCATTTTCCTCTCTCATTATCTTATTGCAATACAAGTGATGCTGCTCCGATAACTCCAGCGTCATTTCCTAGAGTTGCAAGAGCTAATTTAGTAGATGTGCGTACTTGTGGGAAACTATTTTCATCGTAAACTTTTTGAACACCTTGTAGAAGGAATTCTCCCGCAGCTGACACACCACCACCGATGACGATTGTTGATGGGTTTAGGATTGAACCAATGTTAGCACAAGCGATTCCCAAGTAACGTGAGAAGTTACGGTAAACAATCAAAGCAAGGTCGTCTCCTTCTTTTGCGAGATCAAAGACAGTCTTAGCAGTTACTTCTTCTCCGTTATCAATCAAGCGTTTCAAGGCTGCATCGCCTTCGTATTCATCGGCATAGCGACGAGTCAAATTGACAATTCCTGTTGCAGAAGCGACTGTCTCAAGACAGCCTTTTTTACCACAAGTACATGCAATTGGTTGGTCAAAATCAACAGTGATATGACCAAGTTCACCTGCTGCACCAGCAACACCATGAAGCAATTTGCCTTCTGCGACAATACCACCACCAACACCAGTACCGAGTGTCATAAAGACAACGTCTGGTTGGTTATCTCCAGCACCCATCCAGCGCTCACCAAGAGCTGCTACGTTGGCATCATTATCGATGAAAAATGGAATGCCCAAAGCTTTTTCAATCTTTTGTTTGATTGGTTGAAGGGTTTTCCAGTTCAAGTTGTAGGCACCGATAACAGTCCCTTTGTCACGGTCAACCACACCTGGTGATCCCATTCCAATGCCTTGGAAGTCCGCTGCTGCCAATCCAAGCAAGTCCAAACGATGTTGAATAGACTCAATCATATCATCAACGATATGACTTCCCTCATCCAAAATGTTGGTCTTGATTGACCATTTTCCTTGGATTTCTCCTGCTGTTGTTAAGATTGCAAATTTGATAGAAGTTCCACCAAGGTCAATCCCAATAATCTTTTGACTCATCATATTCTCCTTTTTCATTGTGTAGTAATTGAAAATGCTTACAGTACTAGTATATCAAAATCCATTCACTTATGCAAAGGTTTGCGTAAATGAATTATAAGGAATTTTTTCGCCTACCAGTATCTGTTAATCATCTAAATGATCAATGGCATATTGAGCTGCATCATTTGAAAATTTATCAAAATCAGAAGTTAATTGTCTATACATACGTTTTTTTGACATGTGGAATAACGAATTATAACTTTTTGCCTTTCCTAAAGCAGCAGAATATTCACTATTGCTATCATTACTAGAAGAAGCTGTACTTGCTTGAACTTCCTTCCAAACTCCGTCAGCGCCAACATAATAACGTCCACCATCAACCCATTCATTGACAGCCATTTTACCATCCGATTTTAGATAGTAATTTCCTTGCCATGTACTGTAAGCATAAGAACCATCTGATGTCAAATAATACCAAGCTTGATAGGTGGCATCATAAACCCATTCACCTTTAGCCATTTTACCATCTGATTTCAAATAGTAGTTTCCTTGCCATGCATTGCGAGCATATGAACCATCTGATTTCAAGTAATACCATGCTTGGTAAGAAGAATCATAAACCCACTCACCTTGTGCCATTTTACCGTTTGATTTAAGGTAATAAGCTCCTTGCCATGCATTTTTTGCATAAGAACCATCTGATTTCAAATAATACCAAGCTTGATAAGAAGAGTCATAAATCCATTCACTCTGTGCCATTTTACCATCAGCTTTCAGGTAATAGCTTCCCTGCCATGCATTTTTCACTAGATTTCCATTTCCATCAAAGTAGTACCAAGCGCCGTCCTGCTTAACCCAACCACTTGTTGTTGCTGAACTTGTGTTGATTTGAATAGCCGTTGACTGTTTTGCTTTAAAAGCACCCTTAGGAGCATTTTTCAATTCGCAAGCCACACCATCATGATCACGGTCTAACTTGGCAGAATAACCAGGTTCTCCCTCGTGAATATCCGAATAGCCATTCGCCCAAGCTTCCTTACAGCTCGAAAAATGGATGTTTTCTTCCGCCAAAACTGGTTGTGAAAACAAGGCTAAAATTGGCAACGTCACCAGACTCATTTTTAAAAATAGACGTTTATTCATTTCTTTCTCCCATAATTATGATATCGATTTCAATATTATTTTATCAAACTTATTTCAGCAATTCAAGGAAACTTCTGGTCTTTTCTACAAACTCCTTTGGTTTTGCCTTATTCAAGACATGAGGGCCATCAGGAATGATCTGAAACTGCGAATCTGTTAACAGTCTATGGAGAGCTTTCATAGAACTAAGACTCGGTTTATCTTTGCTGCCACAAATTAGTAAGGTTGGATAGGAGCAAGTCCCTGCTATATCCGTTAAATCAAGTGTCTTCAATTCCTCAGAAACTCCGACCATAAGAGTCTTGTCTGCTCCCTGTTTTTCAAATACTCTTTTGGGAAGTAGTTTAAAAATCAGCAACTGAAGATAAAATAGGATATTCCCTGCTAATTTAAGCGGGCATCCTGACAGAATCAAAGCTCGAAGATTTGGTAAATCGTAACTGGAAAGTTCTAGTGTCAGGGCAGCACCTAAGGACAATCCAATCAAAACAAAAGGTTCTGTCTCTTGAGCTAGGTGCTGATAAACTCGCTCTTTAGCTTGTTGATAGTTACTAACTCCAGAAGGAAATAACTCGATAGCCTCAGAAGGATAATCTGTCAGTAGATTCCGAACTTCTTTCCAAGACTCTGCTGACTGCCCTAACCCATGCAAAAATATCAATTTCATCTAGTTCTCCTCAAGGCTTAGTTCATACAAGCCTCTCACTGCATTACAGCCGTAAATAGCTTCTGCTTGGGCTAAATCTGCCAAGGTCAAGACTTTCTCTTCTACCTGTCCTGTTTCTAGCAAATACTGACGGTAAATTCCTGGCAAGATTCCAAGTCGGATAGGCGGTGTGTAGAGTTTTCCAGCGATTTTCAGAACCAAATTTCCTATAGAGGTTTCAAGCAGTTCTCCTGACTTATTGTGGTAAATCTTCTCTTGTTCTCCTAGGCTCAAATGCGGTCGGTGAGTGGTTTTAAAGTAGGTAAAGGATTGATTCAAAGCAGCTTCCTGAAGGCAGACTTGGGCCTGACAAAAGCTTGTACTGAGAGGGGTTAATACTTGACGATTGACTTCTATCTCTCCAGATTTGCTAAGGCTGATTCGCAAGCGGTAATCTCGATTAGCTTCACAATCCTGACACTCTTCCTCAATCTTGTGTCCCAAGCCTTCTGCATCAAAAGGAAAAGCAAAATAACGACTAGCTTTTCTCAGTCTTTCCAGATGTTGATCTTCAAACAGCAGGTTCTTCTGGCTGATTTCCCCTGTCGTAATCAGTTGGAAGCGAGCTTGTTTACGATAAAGAACTGCTGCCTTTTGATGAACCTCTCGGTATTCAGATTCCCATGTGCTATCCCAAGTAATCCCTCCGCCAACTCCATAAATGGCTTGACCTTTGTGAAGTTGAATGGTACGAATGGCCACATTAAAAATCCGTCGTCCATTTGGAAGCAAGAGACCAATCGTTCCACAGTAGACTCCACGCGGTTGAGGCTCCAAGTCCTTGATAATCTCCATTGTCGCAATTTTCGGTGCACCCGTTATGGAACCACAAGGAAAGAGTGAGCGGAAGATTTCAACAAGGTCCACATCCTCTCGCAACTGACTCTTGATGGTCGAAGTCATCTGCCAAACAGTTGAATACTGCTCTACCTGACACAGACGCTCCACGTGCTCGCTCCCAACTTCAGAAATACGGTTCATATCATTGCGCAAGAGGTCCACAATCATCATATTTTCAGAGCGATTTTTGGGATCCTGTTCCAACCAACTGGCCTGTTCAAGATCTTCTTGGTCAGTTACCCCACGCTGAGTCGTCCCCTTCATTGGTCGTGTTGTCAACTCGCGATCATTTTGCTCAAAAAAGAGCTCTGGGCTCATGGAAATCACTGCCATCTCGTCATGTTCCACATAGGCATTGTAGCCCGCCTCCTGCTCTACCACCATACGATTGTAGATGGCAAAAGGATTGGCATTTAACTTTTGCTTGAGTTGGACGGTGTAGTTGACCTGATAGGTGTCTCCCTGCCTCAAGTGATGGTGTATCTGGGCAATGGCCTTTTCATAGTCCTCTGCAGACGTTACTTCCTGCCAATTTGAGGGCAAATCAATATCCTCATAAGTCAGAGGAATAGGGGAGGTCTCTACCCTATCGTGAACAGTAAAGTAAAGCAAGTACTCGCCCAGTAGAGGAACCTTGTGAACTGCCAATTTCTCCTCAAAAGCAGGTGCAGCCTCGTAGCTGACATACCCCACCACATAATAACCTTGCTCTTGGTAGCTTTCCACTTGTGCTAGCAAATCTGCCACTTCTTCTACATTTCTCGTTTTCAACTCTTTAATAGGCTGGGTAAAGGTATATCTCTCCCCCAAAGTCCTAAAATCAATCACTGTTTTTCTATGCATATCTTAAGTATAGCATAAAATAAGAAAACCCTCATCCGCAAAGCAGATGAGAGATTTCAATTATTTAAAGATTGAAGTTTTAAAGCTATTTGTTTGTTGAAGAAGTTGTCTGAAAACTTGGAATTTGAAGTTTCTTGTTTCCCTCTCATCTAACTGATTTTTCTTCAAATCTCTTTCAACAGCCTGCTTAAATCCTTCTTGCAATTCTTCAAAGGTGCTATATGTTTTTTGATTGATAGTAACAGGACGAATACCTTTAGTTTTTAACTCTTCTACTACTTTCTTAAAATATCCCTTTTTAAATGCTTCCATAGTTAAAAATTCCCCTTTGGAAATCTTAGAAATAATAAAGTTATCACTAAGTCCAGCATGACCTTCATCTCTAGATGCTTGCTTAAATTTATTAGAAGCATATCCTAGAACACCTTCTTCAAAACCATAGTAGCCCCACATACGGAAAGTATTATGTTTAAACATCAAGGCACCTGGTGAACCTACACTATTCTTTCCTCCACCATAAATACCAGTCATATAATCTATCGCAATATAACTTGTTTCAAAATCAGCTGGATTATAGGTATTATTTCCTACAGCTCTGTCTGACATTAATCCTTGATCAACTAAATCATCAACACTAGAAACAGAAAGTTTTTCTTTCTCTTCAGCAGTCAACTGACGAACCGTATCATACTGAGCTGTTTGACTAACAACCTTAGGTTCAACTTTTTTAAACCATTTAGTAATAGCTTCTTTACCTTTAGAGATAACTGCATCTCCTTCCAAGTAGTCCACCATCATGAGAGTATCGTTATAATTTTTCATATAACTATCTAACTCTTTCCTATTTTCAAATTGAGTTGGGGAGGCATTATAAATTAGATCACCATCATTTTTTCTTTCAAATGCCATATTGAGACCAAGCGCCCCCCAACCCGGCTGACCTGGAACAGGAGACTGGAATAATCCCTGAGCATAAGCTTCAGGTCCCATATTTTCACGTCTACCATACCCTCCTAAATAAATCCAAGTATCATTAACGTGAGTCAATTCATGAGTAAAGACCGATATACCATACTCACTTAATACATCAAACACCTCATAATTAACCCGATTTCTTCCTCCAGCATGCGCACCATAACCATGGTAAGCATACCAACCTCCCATAGGACCACCTACAAGATTAAAGAATTCTCGAGCTGGGGCGTAATCTCTTCCTTTTCTATCTACAGCATTCTGGTCTACCCATTCACTTCCTGGGATGCTCAATCCTTCCCAAACAGCAGTAACATTCTCTTTAACCATTTTACCTTTGATATTATCAGGTAAAATCTTATACCAAGTATCAACATGGTTTCTATGAGCAGTTGCTACATATTTCACCCACTTATCAAAATCTTCATTTTTCCAATTAGGGCGTTTTTCACGGCTGACAAATGTCATAGTACTATAGTTCGATAAAATTGCTAAATGAGTATTCTTCAACGTTAAGAGAGGTAGGATATATCCTTGATAATACGGTGCGGTTAAATTATCGTAAACTCGATATTTGGCATCTTTAATCTCCTCTACTAAGGATGAACGTTCCTCAAATTGAATATAATCCTTAGTCGTTTCTTTAAACCATTCCCCTGTTGTTTGATAATTAGTCAACAAAGAGCGATTGTAGTCTAAATAAGTCACCAAATCCTTCTGCTTCGTTTCGCTAGCAAATAACTGCTTGAACGTTTCTGCATTTTCTGAACCTTTTAATCTATTTTCTCCAGATGATCCTAGTCGGATTAATCGATCTAATAGATCAATCTTTTCACCATGGAAAGTTGGTTTAAAGAGCATCAGTTTTTTAATATTATAGTCTGAGAATTTAACATCATAATAACGATTGATATAAGTCAAAGCAAGCAATATAGCCGTCTTATTATCCATGATTTTTTGTCGTAAAGCAGCGACAGCTCCACTAGATTCTCCATTGATGTGCAACCACTCATTTTCAAACATTGTTTTTACAAAGGTAGGCAATTGTGTTTTAACAGCATCTAATGACTCATCTAAGAATAATCTCTTAGTTCTATTCAATTTGTTAGCATTATCTTTATCAATACCTAGAACTTGGTAAGTAGACTCTGTATACAATTCTACTTTTTTCAATTCTTCAACAAGGTTATTTATCAGTGACGAATCTAGTGGATGTACTATATGTTCTGATGTATACACCACATTTAAATCTTCAACCTGATATTCCGGTAAATTAGTTATCGAAAACTTACCAGTAGAGGTTACCTTATATCGCTTCTGACTACCATCCTCAAAATGAAGCATGATAGTATCAATATCACTGCCATCTACAACGAACTCTGTTCCTTTCAACCCTACAATCGATTTGATTTTCTTAGTCTTCAATATTTCCTGTTCAGGAGTGAGAGCATTTCCTTCATGAACAATAAATTCTTTATTGTAATAAGGAGTAAATTTAGTCAAGTTCTGGTAAATTAATTGGTTTTGGGATTGATAATCCTGTATACTTTCAAATTGATCAGTATTTTTCCAACTTTCATTGAGTCTGTCTACCAAAAGACTTGAGTCGCTCATCAAGTTGGGAGCTGTAATATTATAAGAGGCAACCTTTTGCTTTGCTTCTTCCTCGGAAATACGCTTAAACTTAGAATCATTCCCTGAATCACCTGAGCTGATACCTTGAACACCAAAAATATTATTAATTTTTTGCATAAACCAATTATTATTTAAATCACCATCTGACCCAAATAATTCTTTTCCTTTGGTAACTTTTGCATAGCTGACAACCTTATCAATTGCTCCATAAGGCCAGACTGTTGCAGTAACTCCACCAGCTTGTCCACTGCGTTTAATTTCTAACGTCCCTTTAGCAACGGACTCAGTAAGTCTTCCCCAGATTCCCCAACCTCCACTAGCATTCAATGTTGTACCATTTACTGCAACAAGCATGCTAGAATTAGATGATCGATGTACCTCTATATCTGCATTTACATAGGCACGTTTAACACGAGATAAGATATTTCTACCTGCAATACCTGCTGTAATAGAATTACCACCTTTAGACTTAATCTTTCCTGTAAAGGATACATTTTCCATTTCGGAATTACCTTCAAGATTATTAACTAAACCAGCTACATGATCTCGACCCTCGAGATAACCTTCAACATTAACATTCTCAATTTTTGTCTTATCTTTGATTACTCTTGCAATTGTTGCTACGTTATCTCCTTGATTGCTATCTGGGAATACCATATTGACATGCTTGAAATCAATATCTTTCACGACTCCTGATTTTATAGTATCAAACAATGGATATTCTAAGTCAAAGATCGAGTGTCTAACATTATCATTTGTACCAAGTAGTTTTCCTTTAAATTCACCTTTGATATAAGATTTTCCATTTCCATCCGGTTTTACATTACGCGAGGAAATATCTCTCCCTAAAATAAACGTACCTGTAGGATTAGATGTCATAGCCGAAATCAAGTCTTTAAAATCATAATAAATATCACCATCATGAGGGATAACTCTCTCCATGTAATAGTCAAATCCCTTAGAAAGACTGCCATCTTTCTTACGAACTACTAATTCTGGTGTATCTGCATGAATTTTAAAGATTTTTTTATTTTCAACAATCTCTTCTTCTATAGAGCTAACGGCTAACACAGCATCCTTAGACGTCGATGATGTAACTTTTAAGTATAATTTACTCAAATCGGTCGGTTTATCAGACAAGTGTGTAACCTGACTTTCTTGACCATTTTCAAATTTCATCAGAGAGACTGTCTGGATATCTTTCAATTCTAGTTTCTTAAGATTCAGCTGAATTAGTTCTTCTGAAATACTCTCCGTCTCATCATCATTTCCTCTGTTATATACCATATCCGTAGATAGAGTGTATTCTTTGTAGTAATCTAGCTTTTCAAACAAAGCAGTTAAATGATTAGTTTTAAGATTTTCTTCTGTTAAAACAAAATCCTTAACAACTTCCTCTCCTTTTTTCAGAGTTGCAGTTATTGATTTTATTTGAGTATTTGCTGGATTTTCCAAAGTATACGTGACCATAACTTTTCGATCTATGTCTCTCTTTTCAATAGATAGAGTCAAACGTGGCTTTTCAGACAATTCAACCAATTTTTCAATAGTTGCAGTTAATTTTTCAACAGCTTCATTAACTTCACTTTGTTTAGACTCGTTAGTGTTTACAGATTTTGCTGCTGTAAGAACTGTTTCTAACTCTGCCCATGTTTGATTTGTATAGTTCTCTTTATTTTTCTTGGTAGCTGTATCGATAGCGCTTCCCAAAGCTGTTTTGTCAACAGATAAGTCAGCAAGGGCTGTTTTCAAACTTTTCTCTGCTTCGTTTATTTGTTCTTGGGTCGCTGTTCCGTTATCTTTTACTTCCTGAGCTTTATTTTTAGCTGTACTCAAAACAGTCCAAGATTCCATGCTGAAATCAGTTTCAGTTTTTCCCTGTGCAATCTTAAGTTGATTTTCGAGTTCAACTTTATCTATATTTAATCCAGAAATTGCTGTTTTAAGACTTGCAGTCTCAGAATTTACTTCACTTTGTTTAGCATCTGTATTAGCTGCAACTTTTTCAGCTTCTGTAACCCTAGTTTGGAGGTTTTGCCAACTTCTATCACTGTAATGTTCTTTTACCTTTGTTTTTGCATCTGCAATCGTATTGTTTAATTCAGTTTTATCAACGTTTAGAGCGTCAATAGCCGTTTTAAGTTTATTTGTCTCGCTATTTACCTCAGGCTGTTTTACAGGCTCTGAAGCATAGACACCTTTTGCAGTTTCTAAAACAGGTCCAAGAGCATTGTAACTTGCTGTAGAATAATCAGTAGGAGAAACTGAACTAGCTTTATCAATTTGATTATTTAACTCACTTTTATCAACTGGTTCTTTAGTACCAATACCCTTTATTTTATCTTCTGGTTTCGGTGTTTCCTCTACAGCCTTCTCTTCTTCAGGAACTTCTGGTTGCTTTTCTGGCTCAACTGGTGCCGTTGGTGCCTGTTCGTCTTCTCTTGGCGCGACTGGTTCACCTGCTTGTTCAACTTTTGATTCCTCAGCTGGTTTGTCTGATGGTTGACTTTCTGGCTTAACTGCTACTTTTTCCTCTGGTTTTGACTCAACTTCTCCACCTACTTCTTCAACTGGAGCTGGTTCTGCTGAATCTTCTTTCCCCTCTTCTACTTTAGGAAGGGTGTCGTCAGTAGGTTTTACCTCCGATTTTGGTTCTTCCTTTGGACTTTCTTCTGTTCTAGGTGCTTCTTCTTTTGGAGCTTCCTCTGTCTCTACTACTTGGTTTTCTGTCCTAGCTTGCTCCTGATTTGTTGTTGATTGAGGAGTCTCAACTTCGACTACAGTCACCTCTCCAGGTTTTGCTGAGGTTTCTTCTAAAACAGTGTCCAAGCCAAGCGTTTTGAGGATGTCACCTGATAGATAACCAACATAGCGATAGCCATCCATTTCAACAACACCCTCTCGACTAGCCAGCGCTAGGGTCGCAACTGGGTCTACAGCCCCTGCACTAGGAAGAACTACCAATCCCATAGCTCCAACTAGAAAGACGCTAGCAATTTTCTTTCTCTTGTAGATTAAAAGCAAGCTCCCAACAGTCAGCAAACCAAAAGCTGTCAAAACAGATGCTTCTGTCCCTGTTTGAGGCAACTGATCTTTTTGATACACCAAACCATATACAACTTCATTCCTGTCAGGCTTTCCTGTCTGAATTAAATCTTTAGCTTCTTGTGAAATAATCTCTTTATTTACATAGTGATAGGTGGCTGCGTCCACTACAGAAGGAGCCATCAAAAGGCTTCCAAGAAATACAGAGCCTACAACTCCCTTAATCTTACGAATTGAAAAACGGTCTTTTTTAAACACTTTTATCTCCTTTATTCATTCTCAAGACTTCCTAATAGCATCTTGCGGATAGTGCGCACGCGCACCTCCGATTAATTTTGGACGACTAGCCAGTGCCGTTACATGGGCATGACCAATCTCTCTCAAAATAGGGCGAATCGGAACCTGAACATGCTTGACATGCATGCCAATTGCAGTGTCTCCGATATCCAATCCAGCATGAGCCTTGATAAATTCAACCTCAACTGGATCCTGCATAAACTTAAAGGCTGCCAACTGCCCCGAACCTCCTGCATGAAGAGTAGGATGGACACTGACAATTTCCAGACCAAATTGCTCTGCCACCTGACGTTCAACAACGAGAGCCCGATTGACATGCTCACAACCTTGAACTGCTAAATGGATACCTCTACTACCTAGAATACCCAAGATAGTCTCCACTATCAGCTCACCAATCTCTTGACTGGATTCTTTCCCAATCTGACCACCTAGCACCTCACTAGAAGATAGACCTAAAACAAAAAGGGCTCCCTGCTTCAAATTGGTCTTTTCTAAAACATCTTCCACTACCTGACGTGTTTCTCTTTGAATCTGTGTCTCGTTCATCTCTGTTACCTCTGTTGTCACTCTTCTATCATACCGTTTTTTCTTGTTTTTAGCAAGATAGACAACCTAGAAAATTTGCCCAATTACGCATAAAACTCCCAGAATTGACTGGGAGTTAGCTAGTTTCTATTCTATTTATATATATTTCAACTTTCGTCCCTTTTTGGGGTCTAGAATCAATCTTCATCTGGTAATTGGCTCCAAAATGAAGTTTGAGCCGTTGATCGACATTTTGAAGACCAACTCCCCCACGTTTGAGTTGACTTTGACTACTATCACCAGCATCTTGGAAGCCAACGCCATCATCCTCAATACGGATGACCAATCCCGAATCCTGTTTCTGGACAGAAAGTTTAATATGGCCCTGACCTTCCTTTTCCTTAATGCCATGGTAAAGAGCATTTTCTACAAGGGGTTGTAGGACCAGCTTGGGTAAGACTAAATTATCAAAGGCAACATTTTCATTAATTTCATATTCCAGCTTATCTCCATAGCGTTGTTTCTGGATAAAGAGATACTGGCGGACATGATTGATTTCGTCAGAGAGACAAATCAAGTCCTTGCCTTGATTGAGCGCCAAGCGGAAATAGGTTGCCAAGGACTTGGTCACCTGCACCACTCGCTGACTATCATGAAATTCAGCCATCCAGATGATGGTGTCCAAAGTGTTATAGAGGAAATGTGGATTAATCTGGCTCGAAAGGGCTTGAAGTTGGTACTGACGGGTCGTTTCTTCCTGGCTACGAATAGCTACCATCAACTGATCAATCTGATCCAACATAGCATTAAATTGGCGAGTTACTTCTCTCAGTTCATAGGCACCAACTTCCTTGGCACGAAGATTTTGAGCACCAGAAGCAATTTCCAACATGGTTTCTCTCAAATCCTTCAAAGGAGCAATCCAGCGTTTAAGACTGAACCACACTAAGCAGAGACAGACAAGAAGAGATGTGACACTGGCCCCAAGCAAGGTCCACAAGAGCTGACTCCGAACCTGGTCTAACTTTTCCAATGATGACACGCCAAGCACCGTCCAATCAGTTCCTGCAATCTTCTCTTGACTGACGTAGGATTTGTGACCAGGAGTATAACCCTGACCTGTCTCGATGTAGGGTTTCATAGCCTCCATTTTGCTAGACGAACTATAAACTGTGTGTTGAGGATGGTAGACAAATTCATGGTTTTCATTGATAATGAAGGCAAAGCCCTGCTGCCCCAACTGGAGTTGATTGAGATAGGCTTCCAGAGTTTCATAAGAAATATCCAAACGAAGCACACCAAGATTGGCTCCCTTTGCATCAACAAGTTCTTGAGTGACAGAAATGACCCACTGACTATCTGATTTACGAGCTGGAGTCAAAACAGGCATAGCTCCCTGATGAATGGCCTTTTGGTACCAATCCTCAGCCATCATATCAGAGGAAGTTTTCATCTGCACACTGTCATCTGTAGAAATGACCTGACCAGATTTGGTCACCAGCACAACAGTTTTCAAGTCCTTATCTGACTTCAAGATGGTCAAAAACAAATCTCGGATTCCCTCGACCTTGTCTTGACTGGGATTCTCAGCATAGGCCAGAACATCCGTCTGCTGGGTCAAACCAGTCGAGGTGGTTTCTAGTTTTTTGATATAAGACTGAATAAAGTGGCTAGTCTGGCTGATGGTCGTTTGGCTGTTGCCCTCAATGGTGGCCTCAATGGCTGAAGAACTTGATTGATAGTAGAAAGTTCCAACCAGAGCTAGGAGAATGAGAAAGACCAGAAAGATGGAAATAACCATTCTAACTAAAAGAGAAGAACGCTTCATCGGTCTTCTCCCTTCTTAAACTGACGAGGTGTCACACCTGCAATCTGCTTAAAACGTTGGGTAAAATAGTTCATATCTTCAAAACCAACCTTCTCTGCGATCTCATAAATCTTCAGATCTGTAGTTAAAAGCAAGAGCTTGGCTTGTTTAACACGTTCTCTCACCAGATAATCCTGAAAAGGCAAGCCCAACTCTTTCTTAATCAAGGAACTCAGATAGGTCGGACTAAAACCTAAGTCACTGGCTAAAGACTTTAAACTAAATTGGCTATCAGCCAGATGAGACTGGATTTTCTGGGCCATGTTTCCTTCAAACCTATTAGTCAATAAATCTTGTAACTGCTCTTCTTTCTCTTCCTTGTCTAGTTTTTGTTTGATTTTCCCCAACATTTCCTCAATATCCTGACGAGAAAAGGGTTTGAGCAGGTAGTCGTCCACACCTAGTTTGACAGCAGACAAGGCATAATCAAAATCATCGTAACCTGTTAAAAAGACCAAATGAACCTGAGGATAGGTTTCTCGTACCAGACTGGCCAACTGGATGCCATTTAGATGAGGCATGTTGATATCGGTTAAAATGATATCTGGCACCTGCTTTTGGATCAATTCCCAAGCCTGCCTTCCATTTTCAGCCTGACCGATGATTTCCATATCGTAGGCTGCTACATTGACCAGTTTAGTCAAACCTTGTCTTACCAGATATTCATCTTCTACGATTAAGATTGTGTAGGTCATGCTTCTCTCCTTTGTCACTTACTAGTATCAGTATAGCAAAATTCTCCTCTAACTGCTTAGGAAAGACCTCTTATACTCAATAAAAATCAAAAAGTAAACTAGGAAGATAGCCACAGGTTTCTCAAAGTATAGCTTTGAGGTTGTAAATAAAACTGACGAAGTCAGCTCAAAGTATAGCTTTGAGGTTGTAGATAAAACTGACGAAGTCAGTAACCCTACATACGGTAAGGCGACGCTGACGTGGTTTGAAGAGATTTTCGAAGAGTATTAATCAACATAATCTAGTAAATAAGCGTAGCCTTTTTCTTCCATTTGGTCTTTGGGAATAAAGCGGATAGAGAGGCTATTGATACAGTAACGTAAGCCGCCCTTGTCCTGTGGACCATCCGTAAAGACATGCCCAAGGTGAGAATCTCCTACTCGGCTCCGCACTTCCATACGCGTCATATTGTAGGACTTATCTTCCTTGTAGGTGACAACATCTGGACTGATGGGTTGGGTAAAACTAGGCCAGCCACAACCAGACTCAAATTTGTCTTTTGATGAAAAGAGAGGTTCCCCAGTTGCTATATCCACATAGATACCGGATTCAAATTTATCCCAGTAACGGTTTGAGAAAGCTCGTTCTGTTTGATTTTCCTGGGTAACTGCATACTCCTCAGGTGACAGGGTCTTTTTCAATTCCTCATCACTTGGTTTTGGATATTTGCTGGCATCAATGACAGGATAGGCCGCCTGATTAACATTGATATGGCAGTAGCCATTTGGATTTTTCTTGAGATAGTCTTGATGGTAATCCTCAGCCACCACAAAATTCTTCAAGTTTTCCTTTTCAACTGCTAGAGGTTGATCGTATTTCTTAGCCACCTCATCAAAGACTTGGTTAATCACTTCCAAATCCTTGTCATCTGTGTAATAAACACCAGTACGGTACTGGGTCCCCACATCATTTCCTTGTTTATTTTTGCTGGTTGGATTGATAATGCGGAAATAGTGAAGCAGGATTTCCTTGAGAGAAATTTGCTTGGCATCATAGGTGACATGGACGGTTTCTGCATGACCTGTTTGGTTAATCAATTCGTACTTGGTTGTTTCTCCTCTACCATTTGCATAGCCTGAAACGGCATCCGTCACCCCGGGAACGCGTGAGAAATATTCCTCCACTCCCCAGAAACAACCTCCAGCTAGATAAATTTCGTGCAAGTCTGCGTCTTTACTAATTTCTGTTTTTTTCACTGCTTTTCCTCCTTGGCTAACTGCCGCCTTTTCAATTTGCGAGGCATCTGTCTGCCCTGCATTTCGTATCAATAGAACATAGAAACCGGTTATGGCTAGAAAAAATACTCCTAGCAACAAGAAGATTTTTAACTTATCATTCATAAGACGCCTCCTAGGCTAATTCCTTCAAAGTTTGCAAAATTGCATCTTTTTCCATGAATCCTGGATGTGTTTTGACCAGCTTGCCTTCTTTGTCTATAAAGGCTTGGGTTGGGTAAGAACGGACACCATAAGTTTCCAAAAGTTTGCCTGATGGGTCAACTAGAACTGGGAGATTTTTATAATCCAATCCCTTATACCAATTCTTAAAGTCCGCTTCAGATTGCTCTCCCTTATGTCCTGGTGACACTACTGTCAAGACCACATAGTCATCACCAGCTTCTTTAGCAATTTCATCCGTATCTGGAAGACTAGCCAGACAGATAGAACACCAAGAAGCCCAGAATTTGAGATAGACTTTCTTGCCCTTGTAATCAGATAAACGGTAGGTCTTGCCATCTACTCCCATCAATTCAAAATCAGCCACCTCTTTCCCTTTAGCTGCGCTTGTTTTACTAGCTGTCTGCTCCGTCTTCATTTCATCTTTCGTTTGGTGTTCACTAGTCACGGACTTGCCTGAACAAGCCGTCAAACAAAGGAGCGAACCTGCTCCAAGAACACATGTTTGCCATTTTTTCATATTGATATTCCTTTCCATTTTATTCAAATAATTGACTTAAAATTGAAGCATTTCCAAACAGAACCAAGAATCCCATCACAATAATGAGAAAACCACCCACTTTTTTGAGGATTCCGAGATAGGGATGAAGTTTTCGGAAATGTTTCAAAACATAACTAGAGGTCAGAGCTAGAAGCAAGAATGGTAGCGCCAAGCCCAGCGTATACACCAACATGAGACCAGCTCCCTGCCAAGCTCCTGAACCACCTGAAGCCGCCAAGGCCAAAACAGACCCCAGAACCGGCCCCACGCAAGGCGTCCAAGCAAAACTAAAGGTCAAGCCCAATAAAAATGCCTGACTATAGCCCTTACCATTTTGCCCCTGTCCTTGCAGTTGTAGCCTCTTTTCCTTATAAAGCCCCTTAAAGTGTAGAATCTCCATTTGGTGCAAACCAAGAAGGATAATAATTGCCCCAGTAAGATATTGGAACCAAGAAGCATAAAGCAAATCGCCTAAAAAACCAGCTCCATAGCCCAACAAAATAAATATAAAGGAAATTCCTGCTATAAAGGCCAGAGTTCGTAATAAACTAGTAACTGAGATTGAAAATTTGCCGCTAGAAGCCTGAGCACCATCCTTATCATCTAGTAACACTCCTGTATAGACCGGTAACAAAGGTAAGATACAAGGAGAAAAGAAGGATAGAATCCCTGCCAAAAAGACACTTAGAAAAAAGAAAATATGACCCATAAAGTTCCTCCTATCATTTTATTGATAGATTTATTATACTCCTTCCATTTTCGAAAAAACAGGGACAATGATAGGGGAAAATAGGAATTTAATCAGATGATTTAGAAATCTTGGACAAAAACTATACAAAAAACTGTCAAAGCACAAAAGCGCATAGTATCAAGATTCTATAAAGCCTTGATACTATGCGCTTTTGTAATGGATAAATAGTTAGTCTTTTTTAAAGACCGGATCTTTCAAACTCTGCATACTGGCATTGATCACCGCGCCTAGGATAACAATTTTAGCAATCAAGATAAACCAAAACATCATAACAACAAGAAGAACGGAACCTAAAATTCGGACATCCACCAAATGATGGACATAGTAATTGAGATAACTAGAGAACAGAGTTAGTAAACCTAAAATCACTAAGAGAACAAAGGCACTGCCTGGTAGGGTATAGCTAATTTTCCTGTTAGATAGATTGGGAAGAAAATAATAAAGCATGACCAAGATAGCAAAGAGGAGGGCGTAAATCAGAGGACCTGCCAACCCTTGTAAAGCCTGATAGATAATGCCATCTTTTGTCCAATAATGAGCAAGTAAAGCCAAAATCATCTGACCAAATAAGATCAAAAACAAGGCAAACGCAAAGAGGAGCTGCAAGCCAAAACTGACTAGGAGACTTAGCATCTGATGGGAAATAAGTCCACGACTCTTTTCGACGCCATAAGCCTTGTTAAAAGCTTTTTGCAAGAAATTCATAGATTTTGAAAAACTCCATAACGCCGATAAAACAGAAAAACTCAATAAACCTGTTGAAGGTTGCGTCAAGACTTCTCTGGCTATTTTTTCCACACCTTCATAGAGGCTTGGGGGCAGGACGTCTTTCATAAAGCCCAAAAATTCTCCCACAGGAATCTGAAAATAGGGGAGGATATTGACCACCACCAAAAGCAGGGGGAAAATCGAAATCAACCAATAGTAGGCTACTGCGACACTGGTCAACTCACTATCTGATGCTTGATAATAATGCAAAAAAGCTTTTAATAAAGGTTTGTCTATCAGCTCTTTCCACCACTTTTTCATGTCATACTCCTTCATTTATAATCTTATACTCAATGAAAATCAAAGAGCAAACTAGAAAGCTAGCCGCAAGCTGCTCAAAACACTGTTTTGAGGTTGTAGATAAGACTGACGAAGTCAGTCACATACATACGGTAAGGCGACGCTGACGTGGTTTGAAGAGATTTTCGAAGAGTATTAACTAATTTCTTCTTACCAATTCCACCATATCATACGGTAGGGTATTGGCAGCTTCCTTCAAGGAATAGTTCTCTAAGTTATTTACATTTTGTCGTAATTTCTTGGCATACTTAGTCGTAATCAATCGTTTTTCTTCGTATTCGAAAATCAACTTGCGCTCCAGATAATAGCCTCTCAGCATTTCATCGATATTGTTGGGTTTGACACGATTGATAACCCGTTCGACAAAGGCACCACTGCTGATAATAGCTGTTTCTCGAAGACGAGACTCCTGCATAAAACTAATCAAAGAGCGTCTGTAGACTCCCTTCAGGTTTTCCAAACTTTCAATAATCATCTCTGTATTGGCAAGATAGAGCTCTGCAATTTGGTCATAATCAAGAGCACGGAGACGGCTTTGCTCCTTGTTCTTCCAGCTACGGAAGGTCTTTCCGAGAGTAAAAACTTCATGAAGGAGAAAACGTAAAATCCGCAAAGAAACAAGGAAATAATAGGTCAGTCTTGAGGCAAGTTTACGATTGATTCCTTGTTCTATATTTTTCAGATAACGTTGGTAAACTCGGTAAGCACGATTGCTAATGTTCCCCTCTTCATAGGCCTGCTCCAAACCATCACTTTCAATACTAAGAATCAAGAGTTTCAAAGCAGCCCAATCTTCTTGATCATCCTGGTTTTCTTGGCTTAAAATGAGATTTTCAATACGTCCATGATAATTGTCAATAGCCGCATAGAGGGGAAGTTTATTTCTGGTGTCTTCCAACTCTTTTTCCAACTCTAGCGTTACTTCATTCAAAATGGCGATATGCATGAGATAATCCTTGCTTTCTTCCTCTTCATCAGAAAGATGAGGCAAGACCAAGAGACCTGTTAAAAAGCTGACAAGCGTCACACCTGCAACAAGGAAAAGCAAGAGAGGATACTCCTGTTCTAGATTACTTGGTATCAAGAGAATCGTAGCAATCGACACCGTTCCCTTAACACCTGAAAAGGTCAAGAGAAACATGTCCTTCATATACTTATTTAGCTTTTTCTTGAGGCGTCGGGTTCTATAGGCATAATAGCCATAGATCATAATAAAACGAATGACAAAGAGGACAAAGGTAAGGGCGATGAGAGATAGCAATAAAAGTAGAGGATTATAGATTGGATTGGTCAAGATAGGTTCTGCTATCATTTCCAACTCCATCCCTAAAATCACAAAGACAGAACCGTTGAGCATAAAGGTCACTGTATGCCAGACCGTCTCGGTCACCGTATCCACTTGGGCTTCGAGGAGCGTGATTTTCTTGAAGCGACTTGCCTTTAAAATTCCAGCAACTACGACGGCAATAATCCCTGAAACATGGACTTCTTCTGCCAGAAAGAAGGTCACTAGAGGCAAACTCAATTCTAATAAAAGTTCACTGGCAATATCCGTTGCGCGCACACTTAGCAAGAAGGTATGGAGGAAGCGGTTGGTCATGGCTGTTAAAAATCCAATTAAAAAACCGCCTAGGATTGAAAAGATGAGCGAACTGCTAGCTTGCCCCAGAGAAAAAGCTCCAGTTGTACAAGCTGTCAAAGCTACCTGAAAAGCCACCAAACCAGAAGCATCATTCAAGAGTCCTTCGCCCTTAAGAATATTGGACACGCGCTTAGGAAAGCTAAAACGCTCCGAAAGAGAGGCAAAGGCCACCAAGTCCGTAGGACCAAGGGCTGCACCAACAGCCAAGCAAGCTGCCAAGGGAAGGCTGAACCAAAGAAGATGGGCCAAGCCACCCAAACTCAGGGTCGAGATAAAAATCACTGGAAATATGAGATAAACAATGATTCGCCAGTGTTTTAAAATAGCCGTAACATCTGCTTCTTCAGCCTCTCGGAAAAGCAAGGGTCCGATAACCAGTGCCAAAAACAACTCCGTATTAAGGTGAAAGTCAGTATTGGGTAAAAAGAGACCAATCACAATTCCCAAAAGAATCTGCACCAAAGGGAGAGGCAAAAAGGGCAGGAGCTTATTGGTTGTACTTGAGACAATCAAAACCAGTAAAAATAGGATGAGGTAAATCAGTAATTCCACGCACGTCCTCCTTAATCTTTTTTACAACAGGATTCAAATATCTCCTTCTGCTCTTTGATTTTTTGGTCAATCTTGGAACAGTCTTTGTGCTCAATTTTTCTCTGGCACCGTTCCATTTCAAGAGCAACTAATTTTTTCTTGATTTTAAGCATTTTTTTGCTCATATGCGCTTGGTCTAGCACGCCCACCGCTCGTTCGTGGTGGGTTGATTCAACAAAATTCTGGCGCATGGCATCCAGCTTTTCGTGTAGGTATTGTTTATCCATGTCTGTATCTCTCTAATTTTTCAATCATCACTAAAAACGGCGGGTTGTTGACTTGGTTTAAAGTTCGGTAAATGGCAGCTGTGTACTCTTGTTGGTTCAACTGGATCACAAAATCCAAGACAGCATCTCTCTCGAGGTCGCCTCCTTCATGACCATAGTAAATCATAATAGCAATTCGTCCACCTTTGACAAGTAAGCCACATAGCTTTTCTAATGCCTCAATCGTTGTCTGCGGTCGGGTGATGACAGACTTATCAGCTGACGGCAAATAGCCCAAATTAAAAATCCCTGCCTTAGCTTTTGTCACAAACTGGTCCAGTGTCTCATGGCCTTGCAAGATTAACTGGGCATTTGTCAAGCCAGCCTGATGCAAACGCTCTTGGGTCTTTTCCAAGGCTTGCTTCTGAATATCAAAGGCATAGACTTGCTTGGCTAGCTTGGCTAAAAAAAGCGTGTCATGACCATTTCCCATAGTCGCATCCACTACGACATCCTCTTTTGTCACGACCTCAGCCAAAAAATCATGTGCCATCTCAAGTGGTCTTTTCATTTTCAAACTCCTGTTTTACAGCCTTGCATCCTTGAACACTTCCACGACGTCGCATCTCCATCTCAATGCTGTTGAGAGCTTCCCATTTATTGAGGCTCCACATAAGCCCAAGCAGCATATCCCTAGGCGCATCTCCTGTAATTCGATGGATGACGATATGTTTGGGAATAATTTCCAGTTGGTCACAGATGACCCTGACATATTCGTCCTGACTCATCAATTGTAAACGCCCCTCATGGTAATCTCGTTGCATACGAGTATTTGTCATAAGATGGAGCAAATGCAGTTTAATTCCTTGAATATCGTTATCCGTGACACAACGGCGGACATTTTCAACCATCATCTCATGGGTTTCACCAGGCAAACCATTGATCAAATGGGAAACAATCTCAATTTTTGGATACTTTCTCAAACGCTTGACCGTTTCCACCTACAATTCATAAGAATGCGCACGGTTAATCAGGTCAGAGGTTGCTTCATAAGTAGTTTGCAAGCCCAATTCAACCGTCACATGCATGCACTCCGATAACTCAGCCAAATATTCGATGGTTTCGTCTGGTAAACAGTCTGGGCGCGTTCCAATATTGATTCCTACCACACCTGGCTCATTGATAGCCTGTTCATAACGCTCTCGAATAACTTCCACCTTTTCATGGGTGTTGGTAAAATTTTGAAAATAAACCAGATACTTCTGAACATCTGGCCACTTACGATGCATAAAGTCAATTTCCTTATAAAATTGCTCACGGATAGGCGGAGCTGGGGGCTACAATAGTATCTCCAGAACCGGAAACCGTACAAAAAGTACAGCCTCCATGAGCCACAGTTCCATCACGATTGGGACAGTCAAATCCCGCATCAATAGGGACTTTAAAAGTCTTTTCTCCAAAGAGTTTTCGATAATAATCATTCAAGGTATTATAAGATTTTATAACTTTCATTATAACAAAAATCACCCACAATCTCAAAAGCCTGACTTTCCTATAAATTCCTCTGTTTCTCGTTTCCATTAGCCTTTTTTTATGATACAATATGGGTATGATTTTAATGAAATTAGCATCTATTTTATTATTGATACTGACCTTAGTCATCTGCATTATCCTAACCAAACTTTTTAGATTAAAAAAACTAGGACGAAACTTTGCGGATTTGGCTTTTCCAGTCTTGGTATTTGAGTATTACTTGATTACAGCTAAAACCTTTACCCATAATTTCCTCCCTAGACTGGGGCTAGCCCTCTCGATCCTAGCCATTATTCTCGTCTTTTTCTTCCTTTTGAAAAAACGCAGCTTTTACTATCCTAAATTCATCAAATTCTTCTGGCGTGCAGGATTCTTATTAACCCTTATCATGTATATAGAAATGATTGTTGAATTGTTCTTAATGAAATAGTCGAATCCCTAAGCATTTTCTAGGGATTTTTGCTTTCTCTACAAAATAGTATAGACAATAACACTATACAATTTTATACAAAGAAAAGAGTCTGGGACAATAGTCTCTTATATCCAAAAAGGCAACGGATTTGCCGTTGCTTTTTTTGCATGGTTACGATAGTCTTGGTAAAATAGAATTGCTTAATAAACCATTTAAAAAGGCTATCCCATGCATATTCACTATAACACAAATCAAACAACTTTACCACTAGAAATCAGTTCCTTCTTACCACAAGACCATCTCGTCTTTACTATTGAAAAAGTGGTGAATACCTTGGAGGAACGTCACTTCTACACCTCCTATCATGCCTTTGATCGCCCGTCTTATCACCCTAAAATGCTTGTATCTACTCTTCTATTTGCCTATTCAAAAGGGATTTTCTCTGGTCGAAAAATTGAAAAATGAAAGAGTTAGTGACCTTAGATTGTTTGTTTATTGACGGAACTAAGATTGAAGCCAATGCCAACAAGTATAGTTTTGTGTGGAAGAAAACGACAGAGAAATTCTCCGCCAAACTTCAAGAACAGATACAGGTCTATTTTCAAGAAGAAATCACTCCCCTTCTGATTAAATATGCCATGTTTGATAAGAAACAAAAGAGAGGGTATAAAGAGTCAGCTAAAAACTTAGCGAATTGGCACTATAATGACAAGGAGGATAGCTACACACATCCTGATGGCTGGTATTATCGTTTTCACCATACCAAACATCAGAAAACACAGACAGACTTTCAACAGGAAATCAAGGTTTACTACGCTGATGAACCTGAATCAGCCCCTCAAAAGGGACTGTATATGAACGAACGCTATCAAAACTTGAAAGCTAAAGAATGTCAGGCGCTTTTATCTCCCCAAGGTAGACAGATTTTCGCTCAACGCAAGATTGATGTGGAACCTGTCTTTGGGCAGATAAAGGCTTCTTTGGGTTACAAGAGATGTAATCTGAGGGGCAAGTGAGAATTGACATGGGATTGGTACTTATGGCCAATAACCTCCTAAAATACAATAAGAGAACGACTCAAAATTAAAAAGCTAGAGTTCCGCAATTGGAAATCTCTAGCTTTTTGTGGTTGAGAACTATTTTGTCCCAGACTCTTTATCTTCTATTTAGGACAAGAGTTTTTCTTTGGTCTTTAATGATAAAGAAGGTATCAAAATTTCTAGTCTTCTTTTTTACCTTTAGTAACTACTAATCCTGCACTCAAACCTAGAAGAGCTAAACCCGCTGCTACTGCTGCTTGGCTTGCCGCACTACCTGTATTTGGTAACTGGGCTTTATTAGTTTGACTAGCTTCACTTGAATCAATTGGTTTTGTATCTGCTTTTTCTGACACTTGTGGTTTTTTAGCTTCTTGAGCTACTGGTTTGGTTCCAACCAAGACGATGCGGTCTGTCGGAGCTTCTACCACTTCACGGAGTTTTTCTTCCTTACTTCCATCAGGATTAATCGCTGTAAAGATACGTTCTTTACCAGTTTTTCCTTCTTGTTCTACACGAGTTTCACCTAGATACAGTGTTGAATCTTTTTTCTCAACTGTCTTGTAGGCCAAATCTTTTTCAACAAATTCGAGTTTTGGAAGATCTTCTTGTACAGCAGCAACTGTCTTCTCAGAAACTGGTTTTTCCTTAGTCAACTGGATACGGTATTCCTTAACTTGTTTTCCACTTTCTGAAACGAGGCGAACAAGTACTGGAAGGCTATCTTCTCCACTATCTACCACAGTTGAAGCTACTTGATTATTTTCTTCAACTGAGACTTTTGGCCGTTGACCTTTATAGGTAATTTGATAGTCTTGACGATTTTCAGCGAAATCAGCAAGCTCTTTTCCATCTACAAGAATCTTCGATTGAGTGCTTTCTTGAGGCAATTCACTCGGTGCAAGGAAGGTCATCTCAATCATCGCAACACCGCTCTTATCTGCTTTACGCTCCATACGCCATCTCATGGCTTTGGCTTTGACAGCTTTAAAGGTAACGTTAATTTCATCACCGGCTTCAATGTCTTTATCCGCACGATAAGGCACAGCTTCCCAATTTTCTGGATTGTTGAATGGATGGTCTGCGTCGTAGGCTTGGTAGTTTGAATAGTAGGTTGGCACTTCAAACTCTGGACCGACATAGCGTTCTAAAACGAGTTTAGTTGGTGCATCCGTACCACTATCTGCAAAGAAGTGAAGTTTGGCTTGCGCAACAGTCCGTTCTACAATCTTACCATTTTCACGGAAGATCACACCCGCTGATACTTCTGGATTAGAAGATGGTGTTGGTGACCAGTTTGTCCAACGACGATTTTCTGAATGATCTCCGTCATTGAGATAGTCAACGCGGTCATGAGAGTTTTTGTCAATATCATTGGTTGCTGAAGCAAAGGCCTGGTTACTGTTTTCATCATAGTTAGGGTTATCTGAAAGAGCCTCACCAAGTTTGTCTGTCACTCGTACAGTGACCTCAGCAACAAGGTTACTACCAAGGACACGGCCTCGAACAGTAAATTGACCTGCTTTTGTCAGATTTTCCGCTGGAACTTCTTCCCATTCAACTGTCAGGTCTTTTGTTTCGTAGCCGTCTTTACCTGTGAAGTAAACTGGAACCTTAGTCGGCAATTCAAGTGCTTGACCTACTTGTAGCAAGCGAGCTTGTTTAACCGCAGCAACTGGTTTATGAGAAAGTAAGCTCTTATCCTTAGTGAAGTGCAGACGGTATTCTCCTAAGATGTCGCCATTTTCAGCTTTCGCGATGACACGAACTGGCTCACCTTCACGAACGCTTGGAACGACGGTAGCGAGACCATTGTTGCTAACACTTGCTGTGACCGCCGTAACTTTTCCATCTACAGACTCAAGGTAGTAGTCTGTCAAATCAGGGTTGAAGTTTGCTAAGTCTTTGCCGTCAACTTGGATTCTTGTTTGTCCTTGTTTGGCTGCCGCAACTTGTTTCGCAAAGATTTGTACCTCTGTGATAGACGTTCCACGCTTGTTATCTGCTTTAACCATGCGAATACGAATAGCATAGGTTTCAACTTTATCAAAGCTAAAGTGGTTCATTTCTCCAGCCTTGAGTTGAGCAGGGGCTTTTAGATTAGTAACTGGTTTCCAGTTGGCAGAATCATTAAAGACATGGTCCTCATTACCAACAAAACTAGGGTTTTTAGGAGCTGTTGGGACAGTCTTACCAACATAATACTCAATCACATAAGACTTCGGTGCACCAACTCCATGGTCTTCATGGAAGCCAACGCTTAAGTTATCAACTGAACGTTTGCTCAAAATACCTGAATCTCCGAATAGGACACCGACTGAAGCTTCTGGATTACTACGATTCCAGTTTGTCCAACGATTGGCTGGTTGGTTATTGTAGGAAATGAGCTTGTCATTAACATTTGAAACTGGGTCGCTTGGATTTGAGTCTGAAGCAAAGGCAAGTGGCAATTCTGAACCGGTCCATTGGTCAGAAATGTTTGCACCTTGCTCAGTTTGAGCAGATACGCGAACATGAAGTTTAGTTGTTAATTGCGTACCTTCTAAGCGACCATTAACTGTAAAGACACCTTCCTTAGCGTATTGCTCTGGACGAATCGCATCCCATGCAACCTTAGCTGATGAAACGTGACCATTTGAATCATATGTCCGAACGCTTTCTGGTAATTGTGGTGCTTCTGCGATTGGAGTTGTCACACTGACTTCTTCAACTGAAACGATACCTTCTACAGAGACTTTTGCACGCGCTTCAAGGTCAATTCCTTCAACTTTACCTAGTACTTCAAATGTTTGATAGGAGTCTAGCTTTTCTTTCGGAATAGCTTGCCAAGTGACTTTATGAGTTTTAGGGAAACCTTTGTCATACTCAACTGTTACTGTTGCTGGAAGACTTGGTTCCTGATGCAAATCTGTGACTACATTTACAGGACGGATAGATTGCGCAATCTTATTCTCAGTATTGGCTTGGATAGTGAGTTCAACTTGACCTGTAGCTCCCTCATATTCCGCTTTGAGAGTGACTGCTCCTGGCTTATGCAACTCAAGCATTCCTTTACGAATTGCGACTTCCCCTTCACCACCTGTAGAGAAGGTTACTTTATCAGCTGGTAATACAGCTTGCGTTCCATCTTGATAGTGAGCTCGAACCGACAATTTGACAGTTTGATCTTCTTTGAGACTGTCAGCTTTTTCCACTTGCAAGCTCAAGTGAGCAATTTTTGGCGCTTCTTCAAGGAATTGAATTGCATAGGTTTGAAGAGGGCCACCATCTTTAGGCTGAATAAAGATGCTCGCACGCATGCCGTTTGCTGCGCTTGCTTGAAGAACTGTAACAGCTGCATTTTTAGCACTTGCTGTGACTTCTGGCAACTTAGCTCCATAAGCAAGAGTGCGGTATTGCATTGGTTTTTGACTAGTAAGACCTGTGACAGCTTCACCACCAACCGTTACAGTTGGTACTGCAGGTGCCGCAGGATTGCCTTCTTCTACCACAAGGGTTGCATGAATTGGTTGACCTTCTAAATAACCGGTCGCTTTAATACGAGAACCTGGAATTGCTAACTTAGCTTTATCTTCTTCGGCAATCTCCCACTTGTCCACTTCATACTCTTCAACACTTCCATCAGTCAAAACATAGGAAACAGATTTGTCTACAGAATTCAAGTCAGTATTTGGAGCAATACGTTTCACAACTGGTAGCTCTGATTTAAGAGCAATCACTTCTACACGAGCTTCTACTTCTCGTCCGTCAGCCATACCTTTCACCGTTACAATACCAGGCTTGCTCACATCTACTGAAGACCAGGTTACAGGACGTTCTGCACGGCTACCATCACTGTATACAAACGGAACAGTGGTAGGCATTTCAGGTGCCTCTCCAATAATGGTCTGTACTTTTGGCACTTCTGTCCCCAAAACAGTCTTCTCTTGTCCTTCTTTCTTACCAGTAAAGACAGTGACTTGGTTCGATTTCAAGAGATCAGAGTGGGCAGTAAGGGTGAATTTCCCTGCTTGTTCAGTTGATTTGACAATGGCAACACCTTTACCATTAAATGCTTTACGAATCCAAGAACCATCTGCTTGCGCCTTATAGCGTTCACGACTGGCTTGTTCTCCGTTATCTACACCGACCAGTTGACCTTGGCCATGCAATTGGAAGCGAACCAGATTATTAGCAGTTGGAACCACATTCCCCTGGCTGTCAACAATTTCATAGTAGATGTAAGTCAAGTCTTTTCCATCTGCTGCAATCGCATGGTCTTCCTTAATAAGACGAACTGCCGCTGGCTTACCAGCAGTCGTAATCTTATCTCGAGCAATTTCCTTGCCAGATTCATCACGAGCAATTGCTTCCAAGGTACCCGGTTGATAGGCAACTTTCCATTCAAGATAAAGTTCATTAGCATTTGCACCTTCTTGGTAAGTCCGCCCATCGCTGGTTTGTTTTTTATTGAAAGTCTTAAGACCAAGAGATTTTCCATTCAAGAACAATTCTACACTAGAAGCATTCGAATAAGCACGAACTGGAATCTTACCTTCTGAGTCAGCTACTTTGGATGCTAATTCTTTGTTTTCCCAGTTCCAGTGAGGAAGAAGGTGTACCATCGGTTTCTTTTTAACAGAAACCCATTGGCTTTGGTAGAGGTAGAAGTCATGTTTTGGAATGCCGGCTGTATCTACGATACCAAAGTAAGAGCTCTTAACAGGAGTTTGATTTTGGTTGTGCCATGGTGTAGGTTCACCAATATAGTCCGTACCTGTCCAGATAAACTGTCCAGCATAGCCAGCGTTGTCACGGTCAAAAGTCCATGAAGCGGTTGCTGTTTTCCCCCAACCAACACGATCATTCCCATAGTCAGACTGTTCATAATTACGCTCAGGTCCATTGCTATGTTTCAATTCACGTTCAGGGCGATAGTAACTTCCACGTGTACGGGTAGCTGAAGATGTTTCTGATCCATAAATCAACCATTTTGGATGCTTAGCTCTAAGGGCTTTGTAATTATCTTCAGAATAGTTAAATCCAACAGCATCGAGTTCATCAGCAATTTTCTCATGCCCTCCGCTACCATTACCGAAACGGAATTTATCTGCTCCCATGGTAACATAGCGAGTCTTATCAACATCCTTGATAACCTTGACCAAACGTTTAACAGTTGCTAAAGAGTGGGCATCACCATTAGCTTCACCTATTTCATTACCAATTGACCACATGAAGATAGCAGGGTTGTTTTTGCCTCTTTCGACCATGGTACGTAGGTCAAAATCAGACCATTTTTCACCTTTTCGAGCTTCTGGGTGAGTGGCATCTTTTTCAAAGAAACGTCCATAGTCATAAGGTTTCTTGCCACCATACCAAGTATCAAAGGCCTCTTCCTGAACGAGTAAACCTAGTTCTGCTGCGATTTGCAAGGTTTGCTCACTAGCAGGGTTGTGGGTTGTACGGATGGAGTTAACTCCCATCTCCTTCATTTGTTTGAGACGGCGATATTCTGCTTTATAGTTTTCTTCTGCTCCAAGCGCCCCATGGTCGTGGTGCAAGGATACTCCATGGAATTTAATACGTTCACCATTCAAAGAGAAACCTTCATTTGGAGTCCAGTGATAGTAACGGTAACCAAACAAATCCTTCTTAGCATCAACCAATTGACCGTCACGGTAAACACGCGTAATCAATTCGTACAAGGCAGGTTTGTCATTTAAAACGGTCCAGAGTTTTGGTCTTTCAACTTCTAAAATCGCATCTAGGCTTGTTGATTCATGTGCTTTTAAGGTACGACTCGCTGTACGAACTAAGCCTGTTACAGCATGACCACCTCGTTCAACGATTTGATATTCGGCTACAAGTTCATGGTCTTTGTCGTCCGTATTGACGATTTTGCTGGTCACATGAGTTTCAACCTTGCCATGTTGTTGTTCTTCAAGTTTTGGTGTTAAAATAGTTGTCCCATTTTTCTCAACATGCACCTTATCTGTCACTTGTAAAGTCACATCACGATAGATACCACTTCCTGAATACCAACGGCTACTTGGCTGTTTGTTGACTGCATGGACAGCAATCACATTCTCACGACCATCTTTGTGAAGGTATTTGGTGATATCATATGAGAACTGGTTATAACCATTTGGATAATGCCCCACTAACTGACCATTGACATAAACTTGAGAATCCATGTAGACGCCATCAAAAGTAAGGCGAACATTTTTCTTGAGGTCTTTTTCATCTAGTTTGAAAGTCTTGCGATACCAAGCTTCCCCACCGTTGAGCTGTCCACCTTCATTTTGTGCAGGAGATTCATGATCGAAATCGTTAAAGATACTCCAGTCATACGGTAAATCTAATTTTTTCCACGTAGATACGTCTACATCAGGTTTAATGGCTTCCTTAGAATTTGCATTGAGTTTAAAATACCAATTTTGATTAAAATCCACTTTCCTGTCTTCAATCATTTGATTCACTTCTTCATTTGTTACAGCTTTAGCATCTTCCTTGAGCGGTTTTTCTTGATTTGAAGTTTGTGATTCTATCCTTGGAGCTTTTTCTTCCGGTTTAGCAGACACTTTTTCCTCTTTTGGAGTTACGGCTTCATCTTCTTTCTTCTCAGATGCAATAGCCTCAGTTGAACTAGGTTCACTTTGTTCTGTCCTTTCAACTACATTTTTAGTTTCCAAAGCTTTATCAGCCTTTTCTTCTACTATCATTTTTTCCTCTTTAGGTTTCTCAACAGTATGAGTAATAAGTGTTTCATCCGCATAAACTACAGATTCTCCAGCTATATTTCCTCCTAATAGAACTGCACAAGTCCCAATCATTACTGAGCAAGCTCCCACAGCAAACTTACGAATGCTATAAACTCTTTTCCGATTCCAATGGCCTTTCCCCATAAAACCCTCCTTATATTATATTTAGTGCAGTTAGCTACTACCAAAGCCCAAGTGGTATACATGGTATGACAACCTAGTTTCAACAATTTACACTCTGCGAAAATCCAATTCAAACTTCGTCAGTGTCGCCTTGCCGTAGATATGATTACTGACTTCGTCAGTTTCATCTACAACCTCAAAACCATGTTTTGAGCTGACTTCGTCAGTCTTATCTACAACCTCAAAACTGTGTTTTGAGCAACCTGTGGCTAGTTTCCTAGTTTGCTCTTTGATTTTCATTGAGTTTATATTTTATAGGAGCGCATTATTTTGCTTTTGCTGCGTACTCTTCGTTACGTTTGATCATTTGTTTTCTGTACCAAGCAAAGATACCGATATAGAATACAAGGAAGACTACTGCACCAAGGATTGCTTTGATATCACCAGTTGTAGTGTTACCAATTGTCCAACCAAGAAGTTTTTCGATTGGTCCTTCAAGAGTAGAGTGAGTAATCAATTGAGTTTGGCTCACACCTTCTGGGAAGGCACCTACACCTTTAGCAAGTTCTGTTGCAAATGGTGCAATAAGTGTACCTGAAAGAAGGAAGAGTGGCAACAAGAGTGTTCCGAAGATAATCATACGGAGCAATTTACCACGAGTTACAACCAAGAGAGCTGGAGTAACACCCATAGCGATGATACCTGCAAGTGGCAAGATACCATTTCCAACTTTTGAAAGAAGCACTGCTTCAATCAACATGATTGGTGCAAGTACGTTGGCACAAGCCCAGATTTCAGCACGACCAGCGATGAATGGCCAGTCAAGACCGATATTGAATTTACGTCCTTGAAGACGTTTAGTAGCAACGTTTGTAATACCTTGTGATAGTGGTTCTACGGCTGCGATGAACCATGAACCGATAAGTGAGAAGAGTTCCAAAGATACACCGGCAGTCAAACCAAGAGACAACCATCCTTTGATAACAAGACGCCATTTATCTGCATCTGCAACACCTGCAATTGGATGTGGAGTTCCCATAATACCGATAACGATACCAAGGATGAAACCGATGAAGAATTTAGATCCCCAGAAACCGATTTTCTTGTTCAATTTAGCAGCATCAAAGTCATATTTATCAAGGCCTGGGAAGAATTTTTCAAAAATCTTATCCAAAACCATGATAACTGGGTTCATCATGTAGTTCATGTGAGTTGATGTCATTGGTGATGAACTTGGGGCGTTAAGAAGGTCATCAAATGTAGGTTTCATCAAGTCAGAGTTGATAATTTTCAACACACCGACAAGGACGATAGCTGCTGTAGCAATAAAGAGTGAAACCCCTTGACTCACACCATTGTTATCAGCATACCATTTAATCAAGAGACCTGTGATAGACAAGTGCCAGATATCAAAGATATCAACGTCAAGTGTATCTGTTTTCTTCATAGCTAGCATCACTATGTTGACAATCAACATGATGAGCAAGAAGTATAGTGTCCAAGCAGAACCCCAAGTGATTGTAGCAAGTGGTGCCCAACCAACGTCGGTAATACTCAATTGGATACCAGTGTTTTCAACGAATTTTGCTAATGATGCTGAGAAAGCAGTGTTTAGCATACCGATGATAGCACCGATACCTGTAAGAGCGATGGCAAGTTTGATACCACCTTCAAGCGCTTTGGAGAATTTCACTCCAAAAAGTAAAGCCAATACTGTCAAAATGATTAACATGATGACAGGTCCACCCATTTCTAAGATGGGATTGAAAACCTTTCCGATTAGGTCAAAGATTGCATCCATAACAGTTCCTCCCTTTTTGATGTTATATGAATGTTAACAAATTAGAATTAGCTTAATCCGTGTTCTTTAATAGCTGCTTCAATATTGTCAAATACTGGAGCGCTCATTGCTGGGATACGGAATAAGATTGGCCCAGCTTCGATAACTGGGATACCTGGTTCAAAACCAAGGTCTGTTGCAGCGATTGGTGTAAAGATATCGTAACCTTTCATAAGGTCTTCGTTTACATCTTTCACCATGACTGCATCACAGTGAACATCATAACCACGGTTTGAAAGTTCTTCTTCTAGAGCACTTTTAATTTGGTGACTTGAGTTAACACCTGCACCGCAGGCAGCAAGAATTTTAATCATTTAGATTTCCTCCGATTTTATTTTTTAATAGACAAGATTAAGCGGTTGTTTCAGCAATGTAAGCATAAAGTTTTTCTGGTTCGGAAATTTTTGATAGGTCTTCAAGATGTCCATTTCCTGTGAAAAAGTCCATCAACTGAGCCAGAATATTTGTTTGACTTGAACTTGAGTTATTGATGATAAAGAAGAGCAAGGATACTTCTACTTCCTTATCAGGAGCTATCATATTGTGAAAAGTTACTGGTTTTTCTAATCGAACAACCACCACTTTCTCAGCTAGATTATGAACAATATCTGTATGAGGAATCGCTACATTTGGCAAGTCCTTTCCTAGAAATTCCATATCTAAACCAGTTGGAAATGACTTTTCACGCGTGATCAAGGCTTCACGATAAGTTGGAGTGACAATTTCTCGTTCTTCCAATAAAGTTGCAACCTGATCAAAGAGTTGTTCTTGATTATCCGCTTCTAAGCAAAACACAAGGTTTTTGTCAAAGAAATAATCTAATACCATAAGTTTTTCCCTTCTTTCCATTAACTTTATGCCATAAGTATAACACTATATGAAACCGTTGTCAATTACTTTCTGTTCTTTTTTGTCTCTTTTTTTATATTTTTGTTTTGTTTATAGTTTGTTATATAAAAATAAACACACAAACAAATACTCCAAGCATTTTTTCTGTTCTAATACTCAATGAAAATCAAAGAGTAAACTAGGAAGCTAGCCGCAGGTTGCTCAAAACACAGTTTTGAGGTTGTAGATAAGACTGACGAAGTCAGTGATCATATCGTAACCGTCCAATAGACTTCGTTATTGGGCGGTTACGAAAAACTTCCTTCCAAATAAAAAGGAATTAAGCAACCAAACGCTACTTAATTCCTTGAAATTGTCTCATCGCCTCTATTAGCCTTTAAATTTTGATAGACTCTATTTTCTAATCAATATGACCAATATTGTCAATACTAACCCTTTCAATCAATTCATTAGTTATCTAAACTAAGTCCATTAATAACTCCAAATAGTATCAATAGTGAAGTAAACTAAATAATTGAGTTATAAATGGCTGTTTTCACAAAACTATGTCATCACCTCACTATCTAATCTCAGTACATAAACCATTTTTTTCTATAGCTTTTATCTTAATCTTGATTTTTTTTCTTCAATCCAAGAAAAATTCCTACTATAAACATTATTCCGGCAGCTAATAGTGTCTGGGCTCCGCTTGCTGTTCCAGTTTTTGGCAACTTATTAGGATTGTTAGTAGTTGATTTACTACTGATATTGTTTTTATCAAGAACTGTAGCTGTAACATCCTTAGTTGAATCAGATTTTTGTGAATGATCTTCTCTTTGTAAATCCTCTTTTCTGTGACTTTCATTTAATTGACTATGGTTTACTTGTGGGTTATCTTTCTTTTTCGATACATCAAAAGTAGGTTTATTTTCTTCCTCCTTTTTCTCCTCTATTTTCTTGAATACAGGTTTTATAAAGGTATCTTTTGATAGATTAATAACATAGCCAGCGTCTTTTTTACCTTCGAAACCAGAAATTTCCCAACCATCAAATTGGTATCCTTTTTCTAATTCACCCTTATAAACAGGTAAAATAAAATCTTCTTCCGACACTATCGTTGAACTCATTTCTTTTCCATTTTGAATGGTCACAGTTACCCTATGAGGTTTTAATTCACTGACCTCTCCCGTATCTTTATTTAAAATGAATTCTTTTACGGTTGTATTTCTTGCAAAATCTTTTACAACAATCTTAATGTTTAGTGTCTTGTCTGTTATTTGTTTAATATCATCAAACGATGTATATTCTTTTCCATTTATATAAATATGTTGTTCTTGAATCTCACCATCGAATCCATTATTTCTTTTATCATTGATGTTAAAGACTACAGATTTTCCATCAGCATATTCGATACTAGTATTTCCCTTAGGATCAATGTTTACTTCGGGTTTAACATTATCATATAAAAACTGATAGTGGACTCCAACTGCTTTAGCATTCAAATCGCTATAGCCAGTTTGAAGATAAACATTTCCATCCATATCTGTTATCTTATCTGGAAATCCGTTTGCTTTATAGTCTTTCATTCCCCAGTCCATGATGTCACCGTCTTTAACATTCAGCTTAATATTAAAATCTCTAGTGTTATCAATGTGTAAATCTCCGTAGATTAAATAATTATCTACAACCGATTCATTAACTCTCAATTCCCAGTTAAAACCACCCTTATCAGAAATCTTACCTCTTAAATAAAATTCTGGATTTCGTACATAAATTTTATTAGATTTAGATGGATTAAAGTAGTTCTTATCCATTGAAAGGTTTACTGGTTTGGTATCAATAAATAACATGGAGCCATCTTCTTTTATAGCTTCTACATTGGACTTATCCTCTCCAGTGTATTCTTTATCATCCTTACCAAATAATACAAGTTTAGAAGAATCTGTCACAAGATTTCCGTCTTTATCGATAGCTTCCCCTTTATCGTTCATTTTAAATGTAAACACTTGATACCTTATAATGTTAAAGCCGTCCAAAGCCGACATTAATACAGCTTGGGTACTTCTTCCATCTTCAACATTTCTACTATCAGCATAAATTGTTGTTTCTGAAAGGACTCTTAGATTAGGATTGGCCTTTTGTATTTTTGCTATATCTTCCTTGCTATAGACTCCATTTCCTTCTAACATATCCGTTTTTCCAGGATTATAGGTAGTCACTTTTAGTGCATAGCCTTTTCTTAGAATGATGTTATCCTTTAACAGATATTGTTGTTTTTCTGAATCAGAATAGATTTTACCAGATTCCATTTTAGTTAAATTGTCTGGTTTGTTCTTTGAAAGATCTCCTTCTCCTAATTCGATTACATTCCCATAACTTGATACATAGGGATATTCTGCTTTAGTTTCCTTATTTTTTTCAGGCATTCTAATCTTAGTTTCAGCTTTTATTTGATTGTCATCTTTAACAAATAATCTCATATCTCCAGCAAAAGCTAATCCATCTACAATATCATTAATATTAGCGTATAAATCAAATATCATCGTTTTTGAATGTGAATCATACTTAGTCGCTTTGATTTCTATAAATTTATAGTTATTTCCATAATATACCTTGGCATTTTTAGAAACATTGCTTATCTTTCCAAGAATTTCAAAGTGTCCATCTTTAGATGGGCTTAGAACACCATAAATTTTTGATTTTATTTCGTCAAATTTTTCAGTTTCATATTCTAGAGCACTTTCATCTTCATAGGCAGTTATATTTCCTTTATCGTCATATTTATAATCAAGTTCTACTGTTCTTTTTCCACCAGTTACAAAGTCGTCTTCTTCCTTATATTTCTTTTTAATGAGTTTCTTTAGGTCTTTATTTTCAAACTCTCTAATTGTTGAAATAGTTTTATTTATTTCAAGGCTAGCTTCTCCCTCAACTGAACTTTTTTCATCTGGTTTTGAATCTTCATCCTTAGCTTGATTATTATTGGTATTTTCCTCTGGGCTCTTTGCATTTTTGAGTTTATCTTCAGAAATTTCACCAAGTTTTTCATATTTAGAAGCATCTTTGTCAGGATCTACTAGGTAATAAGAAATCATCCCCTTTTCATCAGCATGATTAGCAAATTTAATTCTATGAATCTTTGTGAAATTGCTAGAACCATCTAATGCAATGACTTCAATGATTTTTCCCCTTAAATCTCCCGCACCTTTAATTTCATAAATGGTATTTCCGTCTTTATCAAGTTTTCTATTTCTTCCTTGACCCTCACCTGCGTAAGTTACTTCAAGATTTTTTTCAACCTCTCCATCTTCATTAACAAGAGCGGCGCCAGCATACCAAACTTCGTTCGCAATCTCGTCAAATTTTTCAGGATGTTCTTTTTGATCTCTCGCAAATAGCGTTTCATTCTTATACTGATCTTTTACCTTATGATAAGTATCCTTTGTAATCAACTTAATTTTTTCAGGATTTGAAAAATCAACCGAAACAATCTTAGGGGCGGTGTTATCAATTTTTACAGGAATATAGGAAACCTGCCATGGGTAATCTTTAGTTAATCTATATTTAAATTTATAGAAATATTGACCTTCCGCAATCGGTTCAAATTGACCTCTTATCTTAGTAGCAGGATCTTGATTATCCTTACTTTCTGGTGCATTTTCTTCTCTACCTCTAGGATTATAGATGAGTCCATCCCACTTCAAGTCACCCCAAACTTTTAGTTTAGATGATTTGATTCCCTTTGCATCATTGCTTTTAGAATTTAAAATTCCTCTAATAAAGTGTTCTCTCGAAATGACTTTTAAGTCTCTTTGATTTTCTCCCTCTTTATTTGTATTTACTATTGAAATCAATCCTTCTTCTGCACTTCTTAATACAAGTGGAGAAGGTGTTAATCCTCTTTCAAGTTGAGCATCTTGAGGATTTCCATTTGAATCTAAAGGATAAATGTTAGCAATCTTAGAACCACTTGATGATGGAGCGTTGATCCCTTGGTTATTGAAAGCAAATAATTCTGGATTTTGATCCAGGGATGTTGTATTTTTATCTTTTCTATTTTGTATAACTCCTGCTGGATTAAATTTATCTATACCATGTTCTCCACCAATTCCCTTATTTAAGGTTCCTGGAATTTTCGGTTTACCATCATCATCATAACCTCCCAGTGTTTTTGATCTTGACCCTTCTTCCCAAGCCCATTTATCAAGGATTGGTTCGTGGTTCCAATTCCCAGCAAATCCCATTAGAGGCATCGACAAAGAAGGTTGGAAGTTTATTTTCTTCCCGTTGGAGTTTAGAGCTTCCATTTCTTCCACTGACTCAAAATGAATAAATGATTCTACAAATTTATTTTTGTTTTTGGCCTCTCCAACATTTATAACCGCATTCAAATCAAAGCTAGAATTTGCGCCTATAGTGAAAGTATCATGCTCAAATGTGATATTTGCTCCTTTGACTTTTTCTGGGTGAATTTCTGGAACAATTTGCTTACCATCTGGAGATTTTTCATCTTTATATGTTTCATCAAGTTTTAATCTGTCAGTTAGAGAATCTGTAGTTATCGCTGATGCTGAAACTTTAAAAGTCAAAGGTCTGTTTGATGTATTGTGAAGCTTGATTGTAAAGTATTTTTTATCACCTTTTATTTCTTTAAGAGAAATGGAACCATATGAGTTTACCAAACCTTTAGAATCAGTGTTTTTGAAAGTTGCTACAACTTCATTTCTCAAAGCATTGGCCACATTAATTAGGCCTGCTCCCTGTTGTCTAGGTGATGCAAAGTATTGACTTTTTTCTTTCCAAGAAGTTGCATCCATCATAGGTCGCGCAGTATTTTGTAGGGCAATTTTTGTAAGACTTGTAAGATCTATTTTGTCATCTCCCGTAAGATTTTTCAATACAGGTCTTTCAAGCATTTCCTTTAATTTCGGTCTAATCAAAACAGTAGAAGCTGCCACGATTGGAGTCGCCATACTAGTTCCTGACATATAGCCATAAGTTGATTTGCCATTAATAACATTAAGCGTGGATTTAATATTTTTACCAGGTGCTGAAACATCGGGTTTTAAAAGTAAATCTATTCTTGGCCCCCAAGATGTAGATCCTGCTGGAACGATGATATCTTCTTTATAGAGTTCTTTGTCTGTGTCAGGTGCAAACTTAAAGTCAATCTCTTTTTCGTCACCTACATTCGGTTTGTTGGAATTAAAACTTTCCATATCAATTGGATAGTATTGCTCCAATTTATCTTTAAAATCTTCTTTATTATTTCTTTTGACTTCAGTTTTTTTATTAGGATTAATCATGTTCCATAGCTTTACACCATCATCTCCTGAAATTGAAAACACTTGACTTTTAGTACCTTCATCCGCTTCATATCCCATAGCTGGAAGCTCTGTCCAATTATCTCTATTGTAGTAATTTACAGTATTTACAACCATAATGGCGCGTGCACCCTTATCCATAGCTTTTTTAAAAGCATTTTTTAAATCCTTTGTATAAATTCTATCCATTACTGCAATTTTGCCCCTAAGATCCAAACCTATCAAATCTTGGTCTTGCCCCTTGCCTATATATACAAATTTTAATTTACTAGGAGCTTTTGTTCCATCTTCATTTGTTGTGATTTTATTCTTATCGAAAAAGGCCCCTATATTTCTGTATTTAAAACTTTCTCCACCTATGTTAACTTTATCAAACTCAACTGTTTGATTTTTAGCAGAAGCGACCGCTATCGCATCCTCATGTGCTGCAGTTCGTGTTACATTTCCAGTGTCGGTCATTTTCAGATGATTATTTGCTACTAAATCCCATGAAGAACTTGAAGCAGAAGTCGCATAGTTACCCGTAGCGACAACCATTGGAATGCCTGCTTTTCTTAATGCCCTAATAGCTTGCCAATATTTCTCACCTACAAGACCTGTTCCTGTAAAACCAGATGATACCGAAACAACATCAACGTTGTGTTTGATAGAATCTTCAATAGCATGAAACATTGTTTCATCACCCGCAAACCCAGATCCTGCGTCAGAATACATTTTGTAAGAGAAAATTTGTGCATTAGGTGCAATTCCATCTATGCCGTTAAAGTTTTTGATATCTTGTTCAGTATCATTTCCAGCAAGAATCCCTGCAATATGCATCCCATGTGGGTCAAAATAATCCCTTCCATCATCATATTTTTCTACAGTGATTTTGCCACCATTATAATAATTGAACGCATGAGGGATTTTATCACTCAACCAATAATTTTTATCAGTTCCTTTTAAGTCTTCTTTTTTAAATCTCATTGAGGCTTTGGCATCATCATCGATTCTCATAGCCTTATGTCTATAATCTGTTCCAGTATCGATATTTGAAATGACCATACCTCTACCATCAAAATTTTTCCCAAACGGAGCATTGATAGACTTTAGGTAATCAATAGCTTCCTCAACTCCAATTTCCTTTCTGGCATGATTCATCATGGGTTGGACTTTTTGTGCCCTTTCAACCGATGTAATACCTTCTATTTGTTTAATTTTGTCCAAGTTATCTGGAGTTGTTTCTATGGCACTACCGTTAAAAATTCTATCATAAGTATATAAAACTTTTGTATTCTTAAGACTGGATAGTTCCTTGATTGCTTTTGCTCCAGATTCTTTATCTTTAAATTCAGCAATATAGACAACTTTATCTTCTTTTTTGGGATTTTCTGTGTTTTTATTCACAAATGAGTCCGTATGATCTCCTTGGGATTGATTGGAATCTTCTTTGATTCTTGCTTCTTCATTGCTAGTTTTAGTGTCTATCACAGGATTTTTACTAACAACTTCTTTTTCCTCAATAATTGTTGTTTTCTTTTCTTCAGTATCCTGTGAAGTTTCCATAGCACTATGGATATCTTCATGTTTCTCTTTATTTTCTGCTACTTTTTCTTTATCAGAGATGTTTAAAGCATCTTCAGAGTTAGATGTGTCTGCTAAGACTACCTCATTAGGGGCATAGGCTGCTAAAATAACTGCAGCTGTGGTTAATGACAATACTGTACTTTTTTTCATTTTAATTCCTTACATATTTATTTAACTTCCAATAGATAATAAACTTTAACTTTGCTAGCCTTTGTTATAAAAAGTTTTACTAAGTATTATCTAGGAAATAGAGTAGTACATTTATATATAATTGTTATCTCTCCATAAAAACAGTATATCATTTAAAAAAATTTAATTCAAGAAAAATTAACATGCATTAATTTATTTTTTAGCACACGTTAAAAAATAAGATTAGTACTCAATGAAAATCAAAGAGCAAACTAGGAAACTAGTCGCAGGTTGCTCAAAACACTGTTTTGAGGTTGTGGATAGAACTGACGAAGTCAGTAACCATACGCACGGCAAGGCGACGTTGACGTGGTTTGAAGAGATTTTCTAAGAGTATAAGTCCAAAACTTTCGTTAACCGGGATACATTATAAGCACATTCATACCATCAAAAATAGTAGCAATAAACTTGAACAACTACCAGAAACACGAAAACAGGCATAATTGATGAAATATCAGCGCTATTAAACAATATAAATAACCGCTAAGAATAAGGCTTAACGGTTATCTTCTACCTATCTATTTTTTCAACTCCTCAGTCGTTTATCTACCTATAACCTAGGCTTTACGAGTGCCTTGCTCTACCAACTGAGCTAAATCGGCGATTACACTTACAGTATGGCACTCTGAGAATAGATGTCAAGTAATATTATTCAAGCTTTTTAATCAAAATCTGACAAGGATTTTGCGGATTCCATAGTTGAGGAAAAATCTCTAACTTTTTAAAGCCAAGACCTCGATAAAAGTCATTTGTTCGATCATAATCTTTATTAGAACCTTCTGCCACTGTTTTGACCTGCAGATAACCAACTTTTTTACGAGCTTCACTCTCTAAAGTAGCAAGCAATTGGCTCCCAATTTTTCTACCTTGATAAGCTTTTTTACGCCGAGACAATCAATCTCTGCACAATCTTCACTCGAATAGGATAAGCTTACAAATCTAGTCAAATCACTCTCCTGATAGGCGATCCAAACTTGCAGTGTCGTGGTTCCTTCTATATAGGCTTGTGTGCTTTCTGGGATTCCAAACCATTCTGGCAAATCCTTCAAAACCTCAGCTACAACTGCCTTTTTTTGATTTTCATCCTTGACTTCTTCAATTACAAACATCATAAGTTTCTTTCTTGATTTTAGTCTTACTTTAGCTTTTACGAACCCGCACTTTCGTAGGAATCTAAGCCCTTATCCCAAAGTTTAAGGGAAATAACAAAGAAAACCAGAGAAATCAACATCAAACCTCCTACGTTAAAGAACACATCCTTTTCCTGTAAGAAATAGCTAGCTGGATAGTAGGCTGTAAAGGCGAAAGGCACGATAAAGCTAATCAACCAACGAAGAAGAGAATTGTAAATAGAAATCGGATACTTAGCAAAGTCATTGAACATATAGAAGATGTAAATCATGGCGCCTGACTGCTTAGTCCAAAAGGCGATACTGGCTGTTGCGATTTTAAGAGAAGTATAAATCAAGGTCGCAAAAGGAATACAAACTAGGAAAAGCAGGAATTTCGGAAGAGTCCAAACAATGCTGGTCACTGTTGTTCCCAATAAAATACCACCGACTAAGAGTTCACCCAAGGCATCAATCTGAAAGGTTTCAACTAGGATGTGAAAGAGAGGATTGATGGGACGAGTCAGATACTTGTCAAACTCTCCTTTTCGGACTAGGCGTTGCCCTAGTGCCCAGAGATTGTCAAAAAAGAGATGGTCCATTCCCTTGGGAATCAAGGAAAATCCATAAATGAAAGCTATCTCTTGAAAGGTCCAACCTTCTAGGAATGGAATATGTTGAAAGATGACATTGAGAAACAAGAGATTCAAGCCTTGAGCCAGAAAGACTCCCAAGACACCAACCACAAAATCCACCTTATATTCCATGATTTGTTTGATGTATTGTCTGATAAAAATCAGATGCATTCGTTGATATTTTTTCATACTAACCTCCTTGAATGGTGATAAAGGACTGGACCCGTTTCCAAATCAACTGAGACAATCCCACCATCACTAAGAGCCAGAAGAACTGCAAAAGGAGTGCCTGAAGAATCTGACTGGCATCGTATTTTCCAACAATGATCATAACTGGAGTATAAATCAAGGATGAAAAAGGCAAAAAGGAAAGAATATCTGAAACAACCTTTGGAAAGAATGCCAAGGGAATCAAACTCCCCGACATAAAAGCCACTATGGAAGTCTTAAGTAGGTTGGAACCCCAAAGATTTTTAAACACAAAGGCTGAAAATCCAAAGCAAATATTAAAGAAAAAGTTAATCAGATAGGCGAGCGTTAAGCTAAAAAGATAAAGGACAGTTAATCCTAGCACCTCTACAATACCTTGACCCGATATGATTTTCATCAAGACAATGACACTTAAAAATGGAAGGCCAACGCTGATAAAAATCAACCACTTGGAACCAAGCTCGGTGAAAAGATAGGAGGCCGCAAAATGCACTGGTCGCAACAAACGCATGATAATGGAGCCATCCTTGACCTCCTCCCCAATCATAAAGGACGAATCGGATCTAGTCAGAAGATTGGTCACAAAACTCATGATGATGTAGAGGGTGATATCCGCCATACTGAAGCCCTGAATCAAAGACTCTTGCGAAGAATCAAAGACAGCCTTCCAGAGATAAAAGGCCACAAAAGCCCCCATGACATCGCCAATCCGATAGAGAATAAAGTTGACTCGGTAAGTAATCAACTCCTGAACCCCTGCATTGATAAAGGGTTTATAACGTCTCCACAATTTGATCATCCTAGAGCTCCTTTCGGTAGAAGCGACGGATAATATCCTCAATATCCGTATCCACCATCTTCAAATCGCGGATTTCAAAATCAGACAGGGTTTGCTTGATAATGTCAGCTGACTGGTAGCGAGAACTATCAAATTCAATGTTGAGGCTGTTTCCTTGTCTATCAATGGTCATATCAGACAGACCTTCATAGTGAGAGACGAGATGACTTTGACCTGGTAGCAGTTCAAAAGAGAGAGTCTTCATCTTACCAAAGGTCTCCTTGAGTTGGCTCACCGTTCCATCAAAAATCTCTTGCCCCTTGTCAATCATGAAAATCCGATCACAAAGTTGCTCAATATCACTCAAATCGTGAGTGGTCAAAAGAATGGTAGTTTCTTCCTCTTGATTGATCTGAGTAATTGCCCGACGAATATTATCCTTAACCGAAACGTCCAAACCAATGGTCGGCTCATCTAAAAAAAGAACCTTGGGATTGTGGAGCAAGGAGGCCGCAATATCCGCCCGCATCCGTTGTCCCAGTGAAAGAGTCCGCACGGGATCCTTAATAAAGTCCTTCAAATCCAAGACTTCATTCAAAAAGTCCATGCGCTTATGAAAGAGCGAGTTTGGCACATCATAAATCTCTTTTAAGACAGTGTAGGTCTCTTGCAGAGCCAAATCCCACCATAGCTGGGTGCGTTGTCCAAAGACTACGCCAATATCTTTGACATAATCTTGCCGATTGTCCTGGGGAATCTTGCCGTTAATCCGACAAAAACCAGATGTTGGTTTCAAAATTCCTGTCAGCATTTTAATGGTTGTCGACTTCCCAGCACCATTTGCCCCGATAAATCCTAAAATCTGCCCTTTTGGAACCTCAAAGGTCAAATCCTTGACCGCTTCAAAGGTCTGCTTTTCAGGATGAATAAAGGAGCGCAAAGCCCCCTTCAAGCCCGGTTCCTTAACAGTCTTCACAAAATTTTTCTGAAGATGTTCCACTTCTATCATTGCCATATCTATCTCCCTATCGTAAGGAATAGCAACATTGTGTTTTTAACTACAAATATTCTAAATCCTTGCTTTCTACACCTTCTACATTTTATTACTACAAAAGGCTTTATACCAACCTATTATAGTCCAATAAAAAACGAAATGCAAGAGTTTGCCTATGGATTGTGAAATTAGGATTTCTCTCATAAAATAATACTTTTAATCAAAAATTCTGTTTAATAGTTTAAATTACCAACCTACTCATCTTCTCACCAGAGGGCGGTATTAACTTTGATCATAAAATCGGATACTCCCTCTATCCAGAAAATATGCTCAGAATGATTGTCTCTAAACAATACCTGCTCTTTTACCTCATTCATGAAAAAGAAGTCCATACCCTGAGAATTATCAACTCACGCATCGACTACCTAAACCAACTCGACCACCTCTTTCGTACATGTAGGAAACTATTTTCCTCACAAATAATCTCATTATAAAATCCAATAAATTTTTTTAGCTCACTTGAATATTTTCTTTGTATCGTTTTATCAGCTTCAATCTGATCTAGACTTGTTACCTTGGAACGACTTGAAATAACCTTTATAAAATAACACTTAAGGCTTTCATCATCTCGTATAAATTTTTCAATAGTGATATAAAAAGCTTTCATATTCTGTTTGTAATCAGATATCAATTGATTAATTTTATCATTCTGATGAAGATTCGATACCATAATATATAGCGGATTGAAATAAGATGAGAACAAATCGATTGGGAAAGTAAAATTAATTTCTATAAATGTTTTAGCAATTGTTTCGTACTATTTTAGATTCAGTCTACTATACATAAACTAACCTCCTCATTATTAGCAAGGATTCTACTGATTATAACCTAATTCTTAGACTACTTCAAGACTAACTGTCCAATAATAATCTACAGATAAATCATCCACTCTTAATAAAATTTTATTCAATCCATCTACTCATTCCCAAAAGGTTGCTGTATAATGCAAGACATTTTTCTTACTGATTTTACTTTTCCTTACCCTCAATTTAGTGAGCTAATAAATTATTCTTCTTCAAAAGGTTGAGATTTATCTAGTAACTCTAAAACATTAATGGTAGGTAGCAACATTGCTTCACTGCTATCAATTGCCGAAACTATTGAAACAATAGAACGTAAATAAGGATAAAGAATAGCAGTACCATTTACGTATAGAATATCGGTGATATTTTCATCTATATTTATTTCAAAATATCCTATTACAGTTACAGATATTTTTTTCATGGCATCTTTGTCAACTAAAGAAACACTAAGTTTTACGGCTCCATGGCTATAATCATCTGTATGACCAACCTTAACTATGGGATATAATATATCGAAGGTAAATGTGAACAAACTGATTAGGGAATTTAAACCAACTTCTAACAATGTGTTATACTCAATGAAAACCAAAGAGCAAACTAGGAAACTAGCCTCAGGTTGCTCAAAACACTGTTTTGAGGTTGTAGATGGAACTGACGTAGTCAGCTCAAAACACTGTTTTGAGGTTGTGGATAGAACTGACGTAGTCAGCTCAAAACACTGTTTTGAGGTTGTGGATAGAACTGACGAAGTCAGTAACCATACGCACGGCAAGGCGACGTTGACGTGGTTTGAAGAGATTTTCGAAGAGTATTAGAAAGCTCGATGGACTATTCCAGATTCATTCCACTAGATTTCGAAATCGAGTAGGGGATAATCTCTAGCCCCTCTCACACCACCGTACGTGCCGTTCGGCATACGGCGGTTCAACTAACTTTTAACGCATGTCGTTCAAGGTAATAATCCAAACACGAAACCAGTCCACGTTTTTCAAGGACTGGTTTTGATATAGCACGTTTAAGTACCGACTTCTGAGATACTAATTGATAGTGGTCGCCCCAGCCAGATACCTTATCCGCTATATAGGCCTTATTATCACGTTCCTGTTCGTAGAGCCACGATTTCGCTATCCCTTCCTCTGACGATTCTTATTTCCAGCGTCAGACTTAAAACGGTCTATCCCCAGACCGTTTTAATCCGCTACCTCACGATAGTCAGACTTGGGAATCGCTATTGGGTTCACCGGTAGTAGGTGCCCACCGAGGACTTACACCTCAGATATACGACATGCCCGTCGTACATCAAAAAAAGTTGAGACATAGTGTCTTCAACTTTTTTACATTACTTTAACTACTGATTAAAATGAGTTTACGTCAACTTTGATACCAACACCTTGAGTAGTTGTGATAGTCAAGTTTGTTACGTAAGTTCCTTTAGCTGTAGCTGGTTTTGCTTTTTGGATTGTTTCGTTGAAAGCTTTAAAGTTTTCAACCAATTTTTCAGCTTCAAATGATACTTTACCGATGATTGCTTGAACGTTACCTGCACGGTCAGCACGGTAAGTGATTTTACCACCTTTAGACTCTTCAACTGCTTTAGCAACATCCATTGTTACAGTACCAGTTTTAGGGTTTGGCATCAAGTTACGTGGTCCAAGGACACGTCCAAGACGTCCAACAAGAGCCATCATATCAGGTGTAGCGATAACTACGTCGAAGTCCAACCAACCGTCGTTGATTTTAGCAACAAGGTCATCTTCACCAACAAAGTCTGCACCAGCAGCTTTTGCTTCTTCAGCTTTTGCACCACGTGCGAAAACAAGAACACGTGAAGTTTTACCAGTACCGTTTGGCAATACCATTGCTCCACGGATTTGTTGGTCAGCTTTTTTAACGTCGATGTTCAAGTTGTAAGCAACTTCTACAGTTGCATCAAATTTTGCAAAGTTAGTTTCTTTTGCAAGTGCTACAGCTTCTTCTACACTGTATGCTTTTGTGCTGTCGATTTTCTCAAGAGCAGCACGAAGTTGTTTGCTTTTTTTAGCCATTTTCTATTCTCCTTGTAAGTGGTTCAATCGATTTTCATCTCCCACGTCACTTCTCGAAATGATGAAGTCTTGCGGGTTTTCAGTCTACTATTTTTCTCTTCCTACGGCCTTAAGCTCCCTTGCTGTACCCAAGTACAAGCCTCAGTCACTTGCCTAGTATGAAAAGCAACTAATAGACTGCTGTGAGATTTTCTACTGTGTTATTGATTAGTCAACAACAGTGAATCCCATAGAACGAGCAGTACCTTCGATCATACGCATTGCAGACTCTACGTTTGCTGCGTTCAAATCTGGCATCTTAGTTTCTGCAATTTCTTGTACTTGTGCACGAGTAACTGTAGCAACTTTAGTTTTATTAGGTGTACCTGATCCTTTTTCAACACCTGCAGCTTTTTTCAAAAGAACAGCAGCTGGTGGTGTTTTCGTAACGAAAGTAAATGATTTATCTTCGTAAACTGAGATAACAACTGGAATGATCATACCAGCTTGGTCAGCTGTACGAGCGTTGAACTCTTTTGTGAATCCCATGATGTTGATACCAGCTTGACCAAGAGCAGGTCCAACCGGTGGAGCTGGTGTAGCTTTACCAGCAGGGATTTGCAATTTTACAAGTTTTTCGACTTTTTTAGCCATTTTTAAATCCTCCTTTGTGGTTTTGGCGGTAATTAGAGATTTTTACCTCCCACAAGTATGTTTTTCACATACCCCTCCATTATACACTATTTATCTGGAATTGCAAGAGAAAAGTTTATTTTTTATACTCAATGAAAATCAAAGAGCAAACTAGGAAGCTAGCCGCAGGCTGCTCAAAGTACAGCTTTGAGATTGCAGATAAAACTGACGAAGTCAGCTCAAAACACTGTTTTGAGGTTGTGAATAGAACCGACGCAGTCAGTAGGTAAGGCGACGCTGACGTGGTTTGAAGAGATTTTCGAAGAGTATTAATCGACGTAGTCTCCGCCTTCAAAGCCATAGTACTCTTCCAAACTGAGGCCACTTGCAGCAATTTCTTTGGCTTCTTTTCCAACGTAGCGGAGATGCCATTCTTCTGCCATGTAGCCGGTCTCCTTTTCCTTGCCTTTGAGATAGCGGACAACAAAGCCATAGTCAGCCGCATGGTCCAAGAGCCACTGGGCTGCCTTTTCTTCAGTAACTAAATCACCATCTGTCCCAATAAGGTCAAAAGCAAGGCCTGTTTGGTGTTCACTATAACCTGGGCGTGCTGAGTAGCGATCCGCTGCTTCCTTACCATCTTGATTGACATAGTCTTGGTAGAGCTTAGCCTGAGTTTCATAACTTCTAAAACCACTGTAGTGATCGCTGATTGGGTAGCCAGCTGCTTGCATTGCTGCAATGAGTTTCAGCAACTCTGCCTTGGCTGTTGGATTTTCTCCTGGATTGTAGTCTTTTGACAAAGGATAGTGCTTATTAGCTATGACGATTTCATCGTATTTCCCTTGAATACTATAGTAGTCTCCCTTATTGACAACTTCTGCCTTTTTCTGACTAGATGCTTGAGATTTGCTACCTACAGTTCCTTCCGGTTGACTGCTTTGCTCCGTCTTTTGAGTATTTTCTTCAACTTTCGGTTTTTCTTGCGAACAAGCTGCAAGAGTCAATGCTAGTAAACCAGATAAAATGACATATCTTTTTTTCATTTCTTTCTTCCTCTCTCTTAGGCCAAATGCTTCTCCAATTCATGAGATAAGATTTTAATCATCTCTTCCAGCTCTGGCGATTGTACTTGGCAATCTTCTGCTGCCATTTCTTCCCAGGGCACCCACCAGACTGGGCCACGGCCATTCAATCCATGACCCTTCATATCACCTGTTCTTCGTGGAAAGAGATGCCAATGAGCGTGGGCATCACCATTTCCTAGGAGTTCAATATTCATCTTTTCAGCCTCAAATGCTTTGGCGACTGCTTCTTGGACCAAACTCATTTCCTCTAAAAAGCGAAATTTTACAGGATTCTCCATATGGTGGAGTTCTGTAACATGCTCTTTTGCTAAAAATAAGGTATAGCCCTTGAAGTATTGGTGATCCCCAATAACCACATAGCCTGTTTCTAGTTCTTTAACAAAGTAGGGATTTTCTCCAGCTTTGATGAGTTCGATTCTCTGACAGATTAAGCACATTCTATGATACCCCCTCGCTCTTAAGATAAGCATCAACCATAAGCTCAGTCGCTACTACTGAATCGATGTGGGTGCGCTCATAAGAGTGACTGGACTCAATACCAGCTCCAAGAAGTGCATGCTTGACCTCCGCGCCTGCTGACATCGCTGCTGAAGCATCCGAACCGTAAAATGGATAAATGTCGAGCTTAAATGGAATATCTTGCTCCTTCGCCAAAGCTACTAAGTGTTGACGGAAGTCATAGTGATAAGGACCAGAAGCATCCTTGACACAGATAGATACTGTGTACTCATCCGTCTGTTGGTCATCCCCCATTGCACCCATATCGACAGCCAGGTACTCTACCACCTCTTTTGGAATATTTGAATTGGCACCATGGCCCACCTCTTCAAAGACTGAAAAGGCAAAATGTGTCGTCATCGGCAAGTCGATTCTCTCTTCTTTATAAACTCGAAGGAGATTGAGCAGAATTGCTGCGCTGACTTTGTCGTCCAAGTGACGGGACTTGATAAAACCAGCCTCTGTCACGACAGTACGTGGATCAAAGCTGATAAAATCACCGACCTCGATGCCCAAGGCACGCGTTTCTTTTTCATTGGTCACTTTTTCATCCAAACGCACTTCCATATTGTCCTGAGTGCGTTCAGCAGTTCCTGCATCTTTGTAGACATGGCAAGATGTCTGGTGGATGAGGATCGTTCCAGATACCGTTTTACCTGTACTAGCTACATGAACAGTACAGTTTTCTCCCTCAATCATGTTCCAAGGAAAACCACCGATACGGTCCAATTTGAGACGACCATCTGGTTTGACAGCACGAACAATAGCACCCAGCGTGTCCACATGGGCAGTCACATAGCGATGTTGCTCATCATTTTGACCTTTGATGGTCACATTGACACCACCCTTGGCTGTGCGAACTGGCTGGTAACCAAAACCTTCTAGAGTCTTGACTAAATAATTCGAAATTTCACGAGTGAAGCCCGTTGGCGATGCGATGGCTGTCAGTTCTTTGATATATTCTACTGTTTGATTCATTTCTTCACCTCTTTCGCTACCTATTATAACACATTTATCATCGGATAAAAAAAGAAAATCACTCCTGTAGACTTGGCTACAAAAGTGATTTAAGTGATTATTCCATTTCAAAAACATCGCTTTCTTGCTTGTTTGGTAGAACCAATGAGAGCAAGATTCCAACAATGGCTGGCACCAACCATGGGAGAGATGCCTTGGCAAAAGGAAGAACGCTAACAAGATTTGCAAGAAACTCAACCTTAAACGAGCTTCCTAGTACGCTTGCAATGGCAATAACTGTAACCACAGCAATTGTCAACTGCATACCTGGTTTTGAAAGGGCAACAAATTTGTTGACAATGACAATCATAACGATAGCAATCGTGATTGGGTACAAGATAACCAGTACTGGAATTGAGTACTTGATAATCGCATCAAGACCCAAATTGGCAATAGCAAATCCAATCAAGGTAAAGGCTGTCGCATAAACCTTGTAGCTGATTTGTGGGAAGCGCTCATTAAAGAACTCAGCTGTTGACACAATCAAACCAACAGTCGTTGTGAAGCAGGTTACGGTAACCATAGCTGCAAGGAAGAGTTGAGCTGTTGAGCCAAAGATTTCTTGAGTGGCTTGTGACAAGATGTAAACACCTGGTGTTCCACCCTTCATCGCTTCAGCTGGTACTGGGAAATGATTTCCAAGAAAACCTAAACCGATGTAAAGAGCGCTGAAGGCAAGGGCAACAACGATACCAACAACCCAAATAGTTGAAATGTATTCTTTCTTACTTGAAAATCCAAGTTGTTTCAAGGTTTGAACTGCGATTACGCTAAAGGCCACTGAGGCAAGGGCGTCCAAGGTATTATAACCTTCTAGGAAACCTGTACCAAAGGCAGAAGCTTGATAAGCAGCTGAAGCAGCTTGAGGACTTGTTCCACCATATTTGATAGCTCCCAGAACGACCAAGATAACAATCAAAATTGCAAAGACTGGCGTTAAAATACGTCCAATGCGGTCTAAGATTTTTGATGGATTAAGCGAAATCAAATAGGCTGCCGCAAAATACAGAACCGTAAATACAATCAAGCCAAGTCCTTTATTTGCATCCGACAAAAGGGGGCTAATCCCTACTTCGTAAGCTGTTGTAGCAGTACGTGGGGTAGCAAAGAATGGACCGATTGACAAGTAAAGAACTGAGAGGTAAAGAGTCGCAAACCAAGGCGCTATCTTCGTTGAAATCTCGTAGATATATCCTTTAGGATTTAGCGTTCCAATAATAAGGGTCAAGACGGCGATACCAACGCCTGAAAAGACAAAACCTGCGATGGCAGGAAGAAAATGTTCTCCAGATAGAGCACCTAGAGAAGGCGGAAAAATCAAGTTCCCCGCACCAAAAAATATTCCAAACAGGAGCAAACCTGTTAGGGTACCTTTTTTAGCCATAAAAATCTCCTTCATATTTATAAAATACTGACCTAGTATACCACGATTAGGAGTCTGAAAAAAGCATCACGAGGCAAATATTAAATGTTTTCAATTTTCTTAAAAATAAGAATTATCTAAAAATAAAACTCTCCTACCCAGTCCACACCAAGTAGGAGAAATGCAAAATTTTAAAGTTCTTCAAAGGCTAACATGCCACCCTGGACATTGATAACATTATAACCTTGTTCTAATAGGAATTGGCAAGCACGAGCCGATCTCATTCCAGATTTGCAAATAATATAATGCAAGCGATCTTTGTCCAATTAATCATAACTATCAGCCAATTGACTAAGCGGTAGGTTGTGGGCACCTTCTAAATGAAGAGCTGCAAACTCATCCACTTCTCTCACATCCACTAGAGAAAGCTGGTCGTTTTGGTAAAGCTGGTAAAATGCGTCAAAGGCTATTTCTTTCATTCTTTTTCTTCTAATACTCTTCGAAAATCTCTTCAAACCACGTCAGCGTCGCCTTACCGTGCGTATGTTACCGACTTCGTCAGTTTTATCTGCAACTTCAAATCTGTACTTTGAGCAGCCTACGACTAGCTTCCTAGTTTGCTCTTTGATTTTCATTGACTATAAAATGGTTTTAATTCTTTTTTTCAAATCTGGCACTACTTCTGCCTCAAACCAAGGATTTTTGGCCATCCAGATTTGATTTCGTGGTGATGGGTGAACTAGCGGAAAATAGGCTGGCAGATAGTCTTTATAGTGTTTCACCCTCTCCGTTACCTTCCCACTGATTTTCTCCTGTAAATAGTAGGCTTGGGCATATTGCCCAATCAAGAGGGTTAACTGAATATCAGGCAATTCCTGTAAGAGCTGCGGATGCCATTTTTCTGCAAAACCTGTACGAGGCGGAAGATCACCCGACTTGCCATGTCCTGGAAAGTAGAAATCCATAGGCAAAACAGCAAAATAACCTGAATTGTAAAAGGTATCTTCATCCACACCTAGCCAGTCCCGCAAGCGGTCACCACTTTTATCTTTCCAGTAAAGGCCTGCTTCTTGAGTTTTAAGTCCCGGAGCCTGACCGATGATATTGATGCGAGCAGTTTTTGGCGCTGCAAAGAGAGGCTCAATGCCACGCTCTGTATAGCTGGCATTCTGCGAATCCGCCATGATAGCCTGTTTGATTCTTTCGATTTGAGACATCTACTTTCCCTCCAAAAAGAAGTCCAAGCATAAGATCTCAGACTTCTATCGTTTTATTTGATCAATTCGTAAATAGCTTCGGCATAAATTGCTGCTGCTCGGAAGAGATCGTCCAAGGCAATAAATTCATTGGCTTGGTGCATGGTATCAATTGAGTCTGGGAACATAGCACCATAGGCAACTCCGCGCTCTAACAAGCGACCAAAGGTTCCACCACCGATGACTTGTTCATGACCTTGTAGGCCTGTTTGTTTTTCATAGACATTCAACAAGGTTTGCACAAGTGGATCTTCCATTGGCACATAGTGAGGGGTATGACCATGTTCTGATAGACTGACAGAAGCAACTGGCAAGTTTTCTAGGATTGATTTGATTTGTTCTGGACTTGTTCCTTTTGGATAGCGGATGTTAAGGGCAATGGTATTATCAGCACTTGTTTCATCGAAGCGGAAGACTCCGGCATTCATAGAAAGAGCACCCATCTTTTCATCCACATGAGCAATCTTGAGATTTTCACCCTCATGATCGTTCAAGAGAATTTTACCTGCGATGTCAAGGTAGTCTTTGGCTGGACCAGCAAAGCCAAACTGGCTGAGGAAGAGGGCAAGGTAAGTTGCGCCATTGACACCTGAAGCAGGCATAGCACCGTGGGCTGATTTACCAATGATCGTCACCTTGTATTTGCCAGCTTCTTCTTGGAGTTCTCCTCTAAGTTTGTGTTCTGCAACAAAGGCATCTAGTTTAGCTTGCAAGTCAGCCAAATCACCTGAAACGACTGCTGTTGCTGATTCTGGTACCATATTTTCACGTAAACCACCTGTAAAGCTGTGAAGACGGGCAGCACCTGTATTTTCTCCTGCAAAGTGGAGGTATTCCGTGATATTTCCTTTTTCACCATTGATGATTGGAAATTCAGCATCTGGTGAGAAACCGAAATCTGGTTTGGCAAGTCCTACGTGCTCAAAGTAGTAGTCCATGTCTGCCCAGCCTGATTCTTCGTCTGTTCCAACGATGAAGCGAACTTTCTTAGAAGTTGGAAGACCCAATTCTTTGATGATTTTCAAACCATAGTAACAAGCTGTTGTAGGACCCTTATCGTCCGAAGCCCCGCGCGCATAAAGGCGACCATCTTTGATAGTTGGTGTGTAAGGATCTGTATCCCAACCGCTACCAGCTGGAACCACGTCCATATGGGCAAAGATTCCGAGAACTTCTTCTCCATCACCAAACTCAAAATGTCCTGCGTAGTTATCGACATTCTTAGTTGGATAACCATCACGGTCTGCGATTTCAAGGAATTTTTCCAAGGCTTTTACTGGACCAGGTCCAAATGGATGTTGGGCATCAGCCTTGCTATCATCACGTTCTGAGTTGATTTCCAAAAGGCTAAACAAGTCAGCCAAGAGGTCTTCTTTGCGTTTTTCTACTTCTGCTGTAAAATCAATTGCTATCATTTTTTCTTCTTCCTATCTTTTTTCGATGATTTCATCTACTGGCAAGCGGTAGCTTGGTTCCAATTTGTCGTCTGTGTAACCCACTGTGATCAAGAGTTCTGGGCGGAAACGGTCTTCAATTTCCAAAACCTCATTGACTTTTGATTTGTCAAAACCAAGGATAATATTGGAACCAATTCCTTGGTCTGTAAGAGCGAGAACCAAGTTCATAGCAACCAAACCTGCATTGAGTGCTAGGTAGTCGCTGACTTGTTGTTCATTGTAGCGTGCAAATTCAGCTGGCAAATTTTTCATGAAGTATTGAAGTTGTTCTTCTGAGAAATTGTTAGCACCACCAACTCGGGCAATCTTACGAGCGCGTTTGGCAAGGTCTGTATCTGTAAATAGGGCAATGGTTACAGGTGCTGATGATACCTGCTCAAAGTTTGAACCATAAGCCAACTTTGCCAGTTCAGCATTTTTCTCACGAACAACTACAAATTTCCAAGGCTGGCTGTTGTGGGCGCTTGGCGCCAAGGTTGCAATTTCGATAGCCGTACGCACATCTTTTGGATCAACAGGCTTATCAGTGAAATGCTTGGTCGCATGACGTTTTTTATTTAATTCAAGAAATTTCATAATCGATTTCCTTTTCTAATTCTACTGCTTCCATTCTACCATAATTTGAAAGAGCTTGCAGGGATTTTTCATGATTAAGTTTTTCTATCACAGACATAAAAGATATATATTGGTTTATCAGGAAAGTTTCTGATAAACTAGCAAGTACTTTACATTTGAATGGAGACAGTATGAAAAAATTTAGCCTATTACTAGCTATCCTACCATTTTTGGTTGCCTGTGGGAATCAAGCTACACCCAAAGAGACTAGCGCTCAAAAGACAATCGTCCTTGCTACAGCTGGCGACGTGCCACCATTTGACTACGAAGATAAAGGCAATCTGACAGGCTTCGATATCGAAGTTCTAAAGGCAGTAGATGAAAAACTCAGCGACTACGAGATTCAATTTCAAAGAACCGCCTGGGAAAGTATCTTCCCAGGACTTGATTCTGGTCACTATCAGGCTGCGGCCAATAATTTGAGTTACACAAAAGAGCGTGCTGAAAAATACCTTTACTCGCTTCCGATTTCCAACAATCCCCTCGTCCTTGTCAGCAACAAGAAAAATCCTTTGACTTCTCTTGACCAGATCGCTGGTAAAACAACACAAGAGGATACCGGAACTTCTAACGCTCAATTCATCAATAACTGGAATCAGAAACACACTGATAATCCCGCTACAATTAATTTTTCTGGTGAGGATATTGGTAAACGAATCCTAGACCTTGCTAACGGAGAGTTTGATTTCCTAGTTTTTGACAAGGTATCCGTTCAAAAGATTATCAAGGACCGTGGTTTAGACCTCTCAGTCGTTGATTTACCTTCTGCAGATAGCCCCAGCAATTATATCATTTTCTCAAGCGACCAAAAAGAGTTTAAAGAGCAATTTGATAAAGCGCTCAAAGAACTCTATCAAGACGGAACCCTTGAAAAACTCAGCAATACCTATCTAGGTGGTTCTTACCTCCCAGATCAATCTCAGTTACAATAACACTCTTCGAAAATCTCTTCAAACCACGTCAGCTTTATCTGCAACCTCAAAGCTGTGCTTTGAGCAACCTACGGCTAGCTTCCTAGTTTGCTCTTTGATTTTCATATTGAGTATAAGATATATTAAAAGCGATGGGATCAGCCAATCGCTTTTTTAGTTTGCATTGGTTATTTTAGGAAACTCTTACAAAAAATCAAAAAAATTCTTCACATCCTCTACATACCTATGCTTTTCTATTAAGCTTGCTAATAGTTCCAGATTGTGCCTCTGATAGTTATCTTCACGACGTAGTTCTTCATACATTTCGATAAAGGGAAACCCCTTGGATTTGGCAAATTCTAACTCAGCCTCGTAATCATAAGCGACTTTACGAAATAGGATATTTACCAATTCCCCATCTTCAACCTCTATCACGGCATACTGGGCACGGTGATTTTTTAACGCCTCCCAATTAAAATAGGGCATGCCAATCGACCCTGGATTGATGATTTGTTGCCCTTGACTACCATAACGAAGCAACTACTTGTGAACATGACCATAAACTGCCACGTCCGTTTCCGCATCTAGCAGTTGGTCAAATTTCTCTGTATCATTCTCAACTAGCAAGTCACCACCATAGTTTTTGTCAGGTAAATTATGAGAGATAGAAAAGCGCAATCCGTCAATTTCTTTCTTTTCCAGCAAAGGCAAGCTTCGTAGCCAGACAATCGTTGCAGGATCCATTCGCTCCATCAAATACTGTGTCATACGCAAGAGCTGAACTTCCTGTGGGTCTTCTAAGCCATATTGCCCATCTAAAGCCTCAAGGACACAATCATCCCAATTGCCTCGAACACTTGCCGTGATAGGAAGGTCCTTTAACAGAGCGACCAAGTCATTTGCACCTGGACCAGGGAGGAAAATGTCTCCCATGAGCCAATATTCACTGGCTCCTTGAGTTTTAGCATCTGCAATCACTGCTTCTAGCGCCGTCGCATTGCCATGAACATCTGATAAAATTGCGATTTTATGGTTTATTGTGGTTTCCTTCCGTTTGGTAATCTACTCTTTCTTCCGCCACTTGAAGCAAGATTTCTGTTTCCTGCGGGTTCAACTTGGTTTGCACAGCCTCTGCTACTGCTCTTGGTACTCCAACTTCGACAATCTCATCCACACTGGCTTCCTTGATTTTGGTCAGAGACTTGAAGTGCCTCATGAGATTTTGCTTGCGTTTAGGTCCCAGACCATCAATCCCATCCAATTGAGATGAGAAAGAATTTTTGGAGCGCAGTTGGCGGTGGAAGGTAATGGCAAAGCGGTGGACCTCATCTTGAATGCGTTGGAGGAGGAAAAATTCCTGAGAATTGCGAGACAAGTCCACCACTTCCAGCGGATCTCCAAAGAGCAATTCATGGGTTTGGTGCTTATCATTCTTTTGCAGACCTGCAATTGGAATATCCAAGCCCAGTTCTTCTTGGATGACTTGCTTAGCAATATTGACTTGACCTTGCCCCCCATCAATCACAATCAAATCTGGAGGAGTCAAAGCCTCACGCTGTACTCGACCATAGCGTCTGCGAATGACCTCTCGCATACTGGCATAGTCGTCTGGCCCGACTACGGTCTTGATTTTATACTTACGGTAATCCTTCTTACTAGGCTTGCCGTTGACAAAGACCACCATGGCTGAAACAGGACTAGTTCCCATGATGTTGGAGTTATCGAAGGACTCGATGCGAACTGGGGTTGGGATTTGAAGCAAGCGTCCTAGATTTTCAATAGCTCCTTGGGTCTTCTCGACAGATTTCTCTAGCAGGTTGAACTTCTGCTCTAGGCTAACACGGGCATTTTTTATAGCTAAATTGACCAGCTGTTTTTTCTCTCCACGTTGGGGTTTGAGAATCTTGGTATCCACCAAAGCCTTGACAGCTTCTTCGTCAATATCCTGCGGAATCAGTACCTCATTGGGAACTAGGTGAGATTTTTCTTGATAGAATTGTCCCACATAGGTTAAGAAATCCTCATCTGGATCATTGAAGTAGGGGAAGAGATTGACATCGCGCTCGATGAGCTTGCCCTGACGAACAAAGAAAACCTGCACACACATCCAGCCCTTATCCACATAGTAGCCAAAGACATCGCGATTTTGGAGATCCTTAGCCATGACCCGTTGCTTGGTTCGAAGCGTTCCAATAGCCTGAATCAGGTCACGGTATTCCGCCGCACGTTCAAACTCCATAGTCTGGGCTGCCGCTGCCATTTTGCCCTTTAGCTCATCAATGATTTTGTTATCCTGCCCTTTCAGAAAATCAGAAACCTCCTGGGCCATAGACTTGAAATAAGCCTCATCCTTCTTACAGATGGTGTGGGCCATGCATTGACCGATATGGTAATAAAAACAGACCTTAGAGGGCGGGTTGGTACACTTACGAAAAGGGAATATCCGATCCAGCAACCGCTTGATTTCATTGGCTGCCCCCACATCGGGATAAGGTCCAAAATAAAGACCTCCGTCCTTTTTGACCTGACGAGTGATAATCAAGCGTGGATAGCGCTCATTGGTGATTTTGATGAAAGGATAGGACTTATCATCCTTGAGCATGATATTGTACTTGGGCTTGTTTTCCTTGATCAGGTTGATTTCTAGGAGAAGTGCCTCAATATTAGACTCCGTAACAATAAATTCAAAATCCACAATTTCAGACACCAGAGCCTCTGTCTTGGTATCATGACTTCCACGAAAATAGGACCGTACTCGATTACGCAGATTTTTAGCCTTTCCTACATAGATAATGGTGCCATTTTTATCCTTATGAATGTAGCAACCAGGGCTGGTCGGCAAGAGCTCTAGTTTTGATTTAATCAAGTTGTTCATAGTTCCATTATAGCAAAAAAAGTAGGGAAAGATAGTACCCTACTCACTAGTCTCATATATTTTTCGGAGGTTTGCAACATCCTCTTCCTGGATACCATAAAAGGAACCTGCTGGTTGCATGACAGACTTCTCATCTGTATGGTCCAAGCCAATCGCATGACCTAACTCATGTTCTGCCGTATGGACAAGGCGTTCATAGGAATAGCCATAGTATGGATTGGACAAATAATAATGATTCAACCGCACCGTTACGGACAAGAATTGCCCTGTTAAGAGATTAGTTTGACTTTCCGCCTCTCCTGCCACAGGAGTGCCTCCGTCGTTCATCTCCGTAGCCGTAATATCCGCCTTACTAGACTCAGTCACGAGTTCAAAGTTAAAAGCACCAGTTTGATTCCAGTTCTGGATTGCTTCTAAATAAGCCTCTTGAAAGCGTGAATCCATCTGCGGATCCAGGTAAATACGAGCAGAGGCCTGTGGCCACCTTCCTTCAGAATGCTGGTGACTATCTGTCTGGCTTAACTTAGGCAGTTGCCCTGTTTTCTCCCATTGGTCAATACTTTGTTGACCAATTTTTACTGACCGTTCTGCTTGCTTTAGCGCTCCTTGAAAATCCCCGTTCAGATACCAGAGAAGTCCGAAAGCAAGCACACATAAGAGCACAACTATCCAAACCAGACGCCAAAACAAACGCCACACAAAAGAAAAGAAAGCCCCTATCAAACGAAAAAGCCAGCGCATGTCTCTCCACCTTTCTAGCAAATAAGAATTATTTTACTAAAAGAAGCTAAAAGAAATCTAAATACTGACTTTTTCATCTTAACGTCCTACTATTTTTTTGAGTAACTGGATAGCTTTGTATTTTAAAGGAGATGGATGGTAACGGAAAGTACCTGCTTTGCGTACAATATAGCCATTAAAATTCTGTTTAAAACGCAAAACACCATCACTTCCATCAAAAATCCCTTGAATGCCTAGGAAGTTGTATTTAGGTATTCCACGTTTTATGCTTTCCAACATAACATATTTTTGAAGCAGTGCAGGGGCATAGAACTTATTAAACTCAGTGTAGGAACCACTAAAGAGATAAGTCGTTTCCTGAGGCATATAAACAAATAAACTCCCAGCTAAAACAATATCTTCTTCTCCATATTTTTCAATCAAGTCTCGCGCTTCTGCTTTTCGAACTTCAAACGTTTCAAATTGACTAGAATATTCTCTCAGTTGATTTTGTTTTTTCTCAGAATGAGGATTTTTACTCAAATCAAGTCGCAACTTGTCCAAGTTTTCTTCTAGTTTATTTTGTTCACCTTGCAATTTGCTCATATAGTCCGAAAAATTTAAGCTTGCTATGAGAAACTCCGCTTGTTCTCCAAAAGTATCATAAAAATGCTCATAATATTCTAAACTTTTATCACTATATTCTCTACGTTCAGAGGTTTCTTTTGTTATATTCTTAAAAATCGATAGTTCTTCACGTTTTAACTTTTTCAACCGAATGCCAAAGGTTTCAGCCTTTTTCACCAAGGGTTTACCCTTTTTGCTAAAACTTTTAAGCAAACTCTTTTCAGTTAATTCAGTTAAATCTTTATAGTATAACCAATCTGGTTCTCCACCTGGGTAACCTGTTGTTAAGCCATCAAATTGATAACCTAAATCAGTCAAACCTTGAATAATACTTTTTTTCTCAGCATCTATTGGATTACCTTGGCTATCAAAAGTTTGATAAGTTTCATAAGGTTTTACAAGCAACTCTAATACACCATTTTGCTTGGCATATTCTTTTAACTCTGCATAAAAAACTGGAAGAGCATCTTGTTGGGTATAAATCGGCCCCGAATTGAGTTCCATATGCAGACCACCCAGCATGGGCAAGCTATAAACCAGAGCTGCAACTTGAATTTCTCCTTCTTGTTTCAAAGCAAGATAAACAATTCGAGCCCCTCTTTTTTCTAGCAAATCCCCCATCTGGACAGATTGCATAAAGGAACGAGAAGAAACCTGATCAGAATAAGTCTGAAACTCTTCTTTCGTGAGTGTTGTTAGTGCCATATACTTACTTTCTATGTTTTTTTCTTAATGTTTTACGGAAATCAAGAGCAAGTCTTAACAGAGGATAGAGAGGATGAGTGGGCATTGTAAATTCACCCAAGTATTCTTCAATCGTTGGATTAAATTTTTCCTTAAAATGATAAAGTCCACCATTGAGAGAGTTTTCAACACCACCTAAATTTTGCCAGACCATACCTCGCTCAAAGGCATAGCGAGCCGTTTCATACCATGTTAAAATTGGTGCATTGTAACGTTTAAAATCATCATCCATACCAGCATATATATTGACAGAGGTAGTACCAAATTCCAAACTCAAAGTAGCCGCTAAAGGAACTCTCGCTTGACCTACATCTATATATTCCTGCAAGAAGGTCAATTCCTCTAACAAACGTTCTTTTTCCTTCTTCTGCGCTTCTACTTTTGAAGTTCGAGTCGACTCAGTAAAGGTCTCTTCCAAGGCTCTATTTTTCGCTAACTGTTCTTCTAACTCTTGCGAACGTTTAGAAACATCCAAGGTGGCCAAGGTGATATAGGCCTTGTCCTTAAAATTATCTAACAATTTTTTATAATAGGCTTCATTCCTCAAATGAATCTCTTTTCGCTTCTCAGTTTTTTTCATCAACTCCGAAAATGAATCTAATAGTTCCAGTCCACCATATTGAATCTCAAGCCCTTTGTTTCGTGCTGTTCGAATAGCCTGTTTTGTTGACTTGGAAAGTTTATCTTCTTCAAAATTTTCCTTGTATATTTTCGCCTGAATACGAGGTTGAATGGTGTCTCCCATTTCCTCCGTTTTTCCTGACCACCTTACTCCCATTTGTTGCAAACTATCAATAATAGCCAGATTTTCAGGAAATTCTGTCTTTTCCTGATTGATTAAACTTTGAGATAGGCAAATACTTGGGTCAAAAGTCACAAAAATCGCTCTCTTACTGCGAGCATAGGACTTAATAGACTGAATGGCAAAATTCAAGAGTTCTTTATCCCCATAATCCAATATAGGTCCTCTTGGGATGTAAAACATTTTATAGCCTAGCGGAAGAGTTCTAATCAAAATACTAGCTGTCGCCAGTAATTTTTCTTCCCTGTAAACACCAAACTTCTCATGTTGCCAATTAGACTTAACTTCCTCCCAAGCACTACTTTGTAATACATTGGCTAATTCATGTTCTTTGACAAACTGATCATATTCTAATGTGGGAATGCCAATTTGATAACGGTACATTTCCTACTCTCTTTCCTCCAGTATTTTATTACTATTCTACTACTTTCGTTTGAAAAGTCTAGTGAAAACATATTTTATTTTAGTTCTACTCCCCCTATGCTGAAGTTCAAACTAAGTCAGTCTCTCTTCTAATTTGAAATCAATTGGTAGGGTTGTTAAAAAAACTTCCAATTGTTTTTCCCAGTAGTACCACTCGTGAGTTCCAGCACTATGGCTATAGGTCACATCAAAACCTAGTTTTTTGAGATTTTTCACTGCGAGATTATTGGCTTCGTACAAGAAATCCTGTTCGCCACACCACGCCCAAAGTTTGGTCTTTTTATCCGATTTTTTAGCCAGACTTTCAAGAGAATAGGGACTAGTTATCCAGTCTCTAATCTCTCCAAAAACACCTCTCCAGTAGGCTGGACTTCCCAGATTTTGACTTTCAGGAGAAAAGTTTTGAAAGCTGAGGGCACCTGAAAAACTAGCTGCATGAGAAAAACGATTTGTCGCAAGAGCCAGTTTGAAGCAGCCGTAGCCTCCCATAGAAAGACCAGCTATAAAGGTCTTTTCACGCTTGCTAGTCATATTAGGGAAGAAGCGTTTCAGAACCTGTGGCAATTCCTCTGCTAGAGCCGTGTAGTAGTCAAAACCATACTGGGTATCGGTGTACCAACCATTGCTGGTATTGGGCATAACAACGATGAGATTAGTTCCTCGAAGCAAGCGTTCTACATTGGTCCGCTTAAGCCAACTATTATGATTTCCAGACATCCCGTGCAAAAGGTACAAGACGGGAATATCTTCACACTCTGGTTCTTCCACTCGATTGGCATCAGGGTAGAGGACATTCACCCCCCACTCCATATCCAATACTTGTGAGTAATACTCGATTTTCATTACTGCCATGATTTTCTCCTTCTATTTTTCTATAAGAAAAAGCCGAAACTCGACTTTCTCTCTGTTTATTTCAACGATTATTTTGCTTCCATGACTACTGGTAAAATAGCTGGACGACGCTTGGTTTGGTCAAAGAGATACTTGGTCAAATTATCTCGAACCTTCCCTTTAAGATCTGCCCAGTCAAAGTCATCTCCTTGAAGATAATCTTCTACCGTTTGGTTAATCAATTCTGAACTTTCACGGAGAATATCGCGACTCTTCTTGAGATAAACAAATCCACGCGTGTGAACACGAGCTCTAGCCACAATTTTCTTCTCACGACGGTTGACTGTAATAGCCACGATGAAAATTCCATCCTCTGACAAGACCTTACGGTCACGAAGAACAACATTTCCAACATCACCAATGGCATTCCCATCAATTAAGATATCTCCTGCTGAAACCGATCCAGCTGGAACAAAGTCTCCATTCTCGTAAGCCATGGTCGTCCCCTTTTTAGGAATGAAGATGCGTTCTGGCAACATCCCAACTGCCATGGCAGCCTTAGCGTGAGCATCCAACTCACGATACTCCCCTTGGACAGGGAAGAGGTACTTAGGTTGCAAAAGATTGATCATCAGCTGCAAATCACGCACATTTCCGTGCCCTGATACATGTAAACTTTGGGTAATCAATTTGACAACCCCACCTGCCTGATAAATCATATTTTCCACACGCGCAACAAAGGCTTCTTTAGCAATAGACGGAGCCGTAGCAATATAGACCAGGTCCCCATCCTTGATTTCTACATAACGATGGCGACCAATCGACATCTTACGAAGTCCATTGATAGGTTCACCCATACGACCTGTCTCAAGAATAATCAACTCATGGTCTTCAAAGCGAGACATATCTTTAGGCTTAATCAAGAGAATTTCGTTGGCTAAAGACAACTTCTTAAGACGAATCGCTGTACGGACGATATTTTCAATATCAAATCCTGTCAAGACGATACGTCGACCTGTTTTATCCGCAGCGTCAAAAATCTGCTGAATACGAGAAAGATTACTGGAAACAGCTGCAACGATGATACGACCTTCCCAGTCAGCAATAGTTTGGGTAATTTCATCCCTAACTTCACTTTCACTAGCCACCTGAATATTGCTGTCTGCATTGGCCGAATCACTGAGGAGAGCCAGGACGCCGTCACGACCAATCTCTGCCAAACGAGCAAAATCAGTTGCATAAGATTCACTAGCCGTTTGGTCAAATTTGAAGTCACCTGTATAAACGATGCTTCCTTCCGATGTCTTCAAGACAATTCCCAGACTCTCTGGAACGGAGTAAGTCGTAGAGAAGAAGGAAACCACTGTCCCACCAAAATCAATCTCCGTATTCTCATCAATGACATGGAAATCATTAAATTTCTTAACGGCATCATTTCCTTTGACAAAGAGCTTTGCCAACTCAATGGTCAACTCAGACCCAAATACAGGAACTTTAGCCTCTGCCAAGAGATAAGGTAGAGCACCAATGGCATCCGCATGCCCGTGGGTCAAGAAAACCCCAGCAATACGGTCGCTATTTTCAAAAAGGTAATCCATGTTTGGAATCACCACATCGACCCCTAATTGTTCATTTTCAGGATATTTTAACCCTACATTCAAAACAAAAATGGACTCTCCAATTTCAGCAATGTACATATTTTTTCCATTCTCACGCACACCACCAAGTGTTGTTAAACCGATATTACTCATTTTTCCTCCAAAATCTTAGTTTATCTTGATTATAGGGCAACTCTACCCTCTTATTCTAAAAGTTCTGATACTTTCAGCCGAATCTTTTCCTACCATTATACCATTTTTTTGATGATTTTCAAAATGAAGGTCTGTTTTCAAAAAAGAGTTGATTTCCCAACTCTTTCCTAACTTCTACTCTTTTTCCATCAAAAAATCATAAATTTCTTGCACCGTACCCAGCGCCATCATTTCTTGGTCTTTAACGGTTTGTTTGAGATTTTGGTAAATTTGACTTTCTCCTATCTCCCGCTTTGGCGCCTCTTTATTGACTGTCATCACACCATCTTTTATCGTCACAAAGCCTAGTTCTTCAAATACTTGAATCATCTTGACCAGCAAGATTTGTTGAATATTAAGATATGCAGCCAAATCTTTCAGCTTGTAGCGAATATCAAACTCTGGGAACTGGTAAATAGTCTTGTACAATTTAGCAAACTGATCTCTAGTCCCATAACCTGTCAGATAATAGGTCTTGTCAATATCATTTTTGAAATAGACAGCAGAGAAATGCTGTTCCTGAAAAATGGTCTTCAGCTGAGTAATATCCTCTGGAATGTTTTTTACGACAACAGCTTCACTAGCCGCAAGATTTGGCAGTTCTCCAGGAAAATCCAAGACTGGAACACCTTCTGGCAAGACTGCATTTTTTCCACGAATGTTAAAAAGTTGAACACCTTCCACTCGCGCATCCACCATCATCAACTGGAGGGCAGTTTGGCCATTCCATTGGTTGACAGACAATTTAACCGCTAACTCTAGATTCTTGGTTTGAGAAAACTCTGTCGCCCATCTGCCTTGACCAAAGGCTACCACTTCAAAACTCGCCTCACCCTTGGAAATTTTCAGCTTTAGATGGGCATTACCTGCCCCCATAGTACGAGCACTTTCGACCTGAAAATTCTTGATATAAAAAATAGGTTTCTGATTATCCATTCCAAAAGGAGCTAAACGTTCAAAACTTTTGACCGTTTCCAAGCTAAGTGCCTCCAAATCCAACTCTTCATCTAGGTTTAACTTATTCTTGCCACCAGCATCTGCACCTTTTTCACGAACATAATCTTCCAAAACCTGAGATAAATCTGAGAGTTGCTCAACTTCCAGCGTCATACCCGCTGCACCTGCATGACCTCCAAAGGCGATGAAGAGGTCTCGATGGGGATCCAGAGCTTCAAAAATATCGACCGCTTCCACACTACGAGCACTGCCCTTGGCACGACCGTCTTCTATATTAAGAACAATGACTGTCTGTCCCAATTCTTCCAATAAACGACCAGCCACGATTCCTAGAACCCCAGAATTCCAGCCTTCCTTGGCCAAGACCTGAACCTTCTTCTCAGGATCCACCATGGTCTTGGCTTCTTCATAGATAGACTGAACGATTTCCTTGCGCTCTTCGTTTTTCTGGTGAATCATAAGGGCAATCTCATGCGCTTCCTCATCATCAAATCCAGTCAACAAATCAATGGCAGGATTGGGATCATCCAAGCGACCCAAGGCATTCAAACGAGGAGCAATCTGGAAACCAACCGTTTCTTCTGTTACTTCGTTGGCAGCAATCCCAGCCATGTCCAGCATTTCTTGCAGACCAATGCGCTGGGTATGACCCAACATTTCCAGACCATATTGAACTAAGATACGATTTTCATCCGTCAGACTCACCATATCTGCAATAGTTCCAATAGCGACCAAATCAAGCAATTCCACTTGCACTTCTTCTAACAGGGCACAAGCCAACTTGAAAGCAACTCCACAACCAGCCAAATATTTAAAAGGATAATCCGCATCTGGATGTTCAGGATGGACAATAGCATAAGCATCTGGCAGGGTTTCAGGCATGGAATGATGGTCTGTCACAATGACATCTACTCCCATAGACTGAGCCAATGCAATAGCCTCATGACCAGCAACCCCATTGTCCACCGTCACAATCAAGGAAATCCCTTCTTGCTCGATAAAGTATTTATAAACACTAGCATTAGGGCCATAGCCATCGGTAAAACGATTTGGCAGGTAAACTCGGCACTCAGCACCAAGTTGTTCCAAACTTTCCTTCACAATAGAAGCCGAAGTCATGCCATCCGCATCATAGTCTCCATAAACAAGAATATTTTCCCCTTCTTCAATAGCCTGACGAATCCGCTCCACTGCCTTGTCCATATCATGGAGCAGATAAGCATCATGTAAGTCCTCCAAGGAAGGTTCTAAAAACTTCTTCAGACTTTCTTGGTTCTGAATCCCTCTCTCAAACAATAACCGAGCCACCTCAGGACCCAGTCCAGCCTTCTTGGCTATCTTTGTAAAATCCGCATCTTCTACCTGCAGGGCAAACTGCCATTCATAAGTAGGTGTTATCAAAAAGACATCCACTCTTTCTAAGAATTCTATTGCTTCATTATAACATGATTTAGACGTTTTCTCTATCCAGATTGCTTTTTTATAACATTTTATAGTATATTGAAACTAGAATAGTACACCTCTACTTCTAAAATATTGTTAGAAATCGATTTGACTGTCCCGATCGATTTTTCCTGTTCTTATTTCACTATAGTGAATTTTTTCAGATATGGTTTGACAAGAACATTCTTTTATTGTAGAACCGTGTTATAAAATATAACACAATAGAGATCTCTCATGGCTTTAGTAGAATTTAAAAACGTCGAAAAATATTACGGAGACTACCACGCATTCCGCAACATCAATCTCCGTTTTGAAAAAGGACAAGTTGTTGTCCTGCTTGGACCTTCTGGCTCTGGGAAGTCCACTCTTATCCGTACGATCAATGGTTTAGAGACTGTTGACAAAGGAAGTCTCCTAGTCAATGGGCACCAAGTTGCTGGTGCCAGCCAGAAAGATTTGGTACCTCTTCGCAAGGAAGTCGGCATGGTTTTTCAACATTTTAACCTTTATCCACACAAAGCTGTGTTAGAAAACGTAACGCTTGCACCCATTGAAGTTCTAGGAATTGATAAAAAAGAAGCTGAAAAAACCGCCCAAAAATATCTGGAATTTGTAAATATATGGGACAAGAAAGATTCCTATCCCGCCATGCTATCTGGTGGACAAAAACAGCGGATCGCCATCGCTCGTGGTCTTGCTATGCATCCGGAACTCCTCCTCTTTGATGAACCAACATCTGCTCTTGATCCTGAGACTATCGGAGATGTTCTAGCAGTTATGCAGAAACTGGCGCATGATGGGATGAACATGATCATCGTTACCCACGAAATGGGCTTTGCTCGAGAGGTTGCGGACCGCATTATCTTTATGGCCGACGGAGAAGTTTTAGTAGATACGACAGATGTCGATAACTTTTTTGACAATCCAAGCGAACCTCGTGCCCAACAATTCCTCAGCAAAATTATCAACCACGAAAGTGACAAAGTCAAATAAGGAGGCGCCTATGAAAAAAAATTCTTTTTATCAGCATTATTGATTAGCCTTTTCGGCCTTGCTGCTGCCAAACCAGTCCAGGCTGATACAAGTATCGCAGACATTCAAAAAAGAGGCGAACTGGTTGTCGGTGTCAAACAAGACGTTCCCAATTTTGGTTACAAAGATCCCAAGACCGGTACTTATTCTGGTATCGAAACCGACTTGGCCAAGATGGTAGCTGATGAACTCAAGGTCAAGATTCGCTATGTGCCGGTTACAGCACAAACCCGCGGCCCCCTTCTAGACAATGAACAGGTCGATATGGATATCGCGACCTTTACCATCACGGACGAACGCAAAAAACTCTACAACTTTACCAGTCCCTACTACACAGACGCTTCTGGATTTTTGGTCAATAAATCTGCCAAAATCAAAAAGATTGAGGACCTAAACGGCAAAACCATCGGAGTCGCCCAAGGTTCTATCACCCAACGCCTGATTACTGAACTGGGTAAAAAGAAAGGTCTGAAGTTTAAATTCGTCGAACTTGGTTCCTACCCAGAATTGATTACTTCCCTGCACGCTCATCGTATCGATACCTTTTCCGTTGACCGCTCTATTCTATCTGGCTACACTAGTAAACGGACAGCACTACTAGATGATAGTTTCAAGCCATCTGACTACGGTATTGTTACCAAGAAATCAAATACAGAGCTCAACGACTATCTTGATAACTTGGTTACTAAATGGAGCAAGGATGGTAGTTTGCAGAAACTTTATGACCGTTACAAGCTCAAACCATCTAGCCATACTGCAGATTAAGGAGGACACCCCATGACAGATTTATCATCTTGGACAGCCTATTTTCAGGATTTTGGACAATTTTTCAATGGTTTCCTCTTCACCCTTGCCCTAGCGGTTGGTTCCTTTATCCTCGCTATGGTTTTGGGCATCTTCTTTGGTGCCATGTCAACCAGTAAACGTCCAATTTTACGCATTTTAGCTCGCATCTTTGTTGAATTTTACCAAAATACTCCCCTCTTGGTGCAGTTTGTTATTGTTTTTTATGGCCTACCTCTTATCAGTGACCATATCATCATGATTCCATTTTATTGGACAGCCGTTCTCTGCGTGGGACTCTATCACGGCGCTTATATCGCTGAGGTTATTCGTTCAGGGATTCAGTCTATTCCTAGTGGTCAGATGGAGGCCGCCTTGTCGCAAGGTTTTACCTATATCAGTGCCATGCGCTTGATTATCTTGCCTCAGGCCTTCCGCATCATTCTCCCTCCATTGACCAACCAAATTGTTAACCTCATCAAGAACACCTCTACTGTAGCTATCATCTCTGGAGTAGACTTGATGTTTGTGACTAAGTCTTGGTCGGCTCTCAACGGAAACTATATCCCAGGCTTTTTAGGTGCTGCTCTTCTCTACTTTGCCCTATGCTTCCCTGTTGCCCAGTTTGGTCGCAAGATGGAGCAAGCCAACAAAAAAGCCTATTCACTTTAGGAGGTTACTATGGAATCTATTTTAGAAGTTTTAACCCCAGATAACCTAGTCTTTATCTTTAAAGGATTTGGCTTGACCCTCTATATTTCTCTGATTGCCATCATCCTCTCTACTATCATCGGTACGGTGCTAGCTGTCATGAGAAATGGCAAAAATCCTGTCTTGCGAATCATCTCCAGTATTTATATCGAGTTTGTGCGCAACGTTCCCAACCTTCTCTGGATTTTTACTATCTTTTTGGTGTTCAAAATGAAATCCACACCAGCAGGTATTACAGCCTTTACTCTCTTTACATCAGCAGCCTTGGTTGAGATTATTCGAGGCGGTCTCAATGCCGTAGACAAGGGACAATACGAAGTAGGAATGTCACAAGGCTTCACCTCAGCCCAAATCCTCTACTACATCATTCTCCCACAAGCCATCCGCAAAATGCTACCAGCCATCATTTCTCAGTTTGTTACCGTGATTAAGGATACCAGTCTCCTCTACTCTGTTATCGCCCTACAAGAACTCTTTGGAGCCAGCCAAATTCTCATGGGCCGTTATTTCGAACCAGAGCAGGTCTTCAGTCTTTACATCCTGATTGCCCTCATCTACTTCAGCTTTAACCTAGCAATTTCTAGCCTGTCTCATATGCTAGCCAAACGTTGGCAACAAGCTGCAGAATAATACTCTTCGAAAATCTCTTCAAACCACGTCAGCTTCACCTTGCCGTATATATGTTACTGACTTCGTCAGTTCTATCCACAACCTCAAAACGGTGTTTTGAGCAGCCTGCGGCTAGCTTCCTAGTTTGCTCTTTGATTTTCATTAAGTATAAACAGCCACTCTCCAGTTCAATTGGAGAGTTTTTTGATGAGAGTAGATATTTATAGACCTCAATTTGACACCATATATTTTCTATGATAAAATGTAACAAATTTATTTACAACAAATCGAAATCTAAATGAAATGGAATTTTCTATGAAATCAGTCAAAGGACTACTCTTTATCATAGCTAGTTTTATCTTGACTCTTTTGACTTGGATGAACACTTCTCCCCAATTCATGATTCCAGGACTAGCTTTAACAAGCCTATCTCTGACTTTTATCCTAGCCACTCGTCTCCCACTACTAGAAAGCTGGTTTCACGGTTTGGAGAAGGTCTACACCGTCCACAAATTCACAGCCTTTCTCTCAATCATCCTACTAATCTTTCATAACTTTAGTATGGGCGGTTTGTGGGGCTCTCGCTTAGCTGCTCAGTTTGGCAATCTTGCCATCTATATCTTTGCCAGCATCATCCTTGTCGCCTATTTAGGCAAATACATCCAATACGAAGCTTGGCGATGGATTCACCGCCTGGTTTACCTAGCCTATATTTTAGGACTCTTTCACATCTACATGATAATGGGCAATCGTCTCCTTACATTTAATCTTCTAAGTTTTCTTGTTGGTAGCTATGCCCTTTTAGGCTTACTAGCTGGTTTTTATATCATTTTTCTATATCAAAAGATTTCCTTCCCCTATCTAGGGAAAATTATCCATCTCAAACGCTTAAATCACGATACTAGAGAAATTCAAATCCATCTTAGCAGACCTTTCAACTATCAATCAGGACAATTTGCCTTTCTAAAGATTTTCCAAGAAGGCTTTGAAAGTGCTCCGCATCCCTTTTCTATCTCAGGAGGTCATGGTCAAACTCTTTACTTTACTGTTAAAAATTCAGGCGACCATACCAATAATATCTATGATAATCTTCAAGCCGGCAGCAAAGTAACCCTAGACAGAGCTTACGGACACATGATCATAGAAGAAGGACGAGAAAATCAGGTTTGGATTGCTGGAGGTATTGGGATCACCCCCTTCATCTCTTACATCCGTGAACATCCTATTTTAGATAAACAGGTTCACTTCTACTATAGCTTCCGTGGAGATGAAAATGCAGTCTACCTAGATTTACTCCGTAACTATGCTCAGAAAAATCCTAATTTTGAACTCCATCTAATCGACAGTACGAAAGACGGCTATCTTAATTTTGAACAAAAAGAAGTGCCCGAACATGCAACCGTCTATATGTGTGGTCCTATTTCTATGATGAAGGCACTTGCCAAACAGATTAAGAAACAAAATCCAAAAACAGAGCTTATTTACGAAGGATTCAAGTTCAAATAAGTAATCATACTCTCCTGGGATTTCCCAGGAGAGTTTTTTATAGCCAAATGAAATAAGACCTGAACGATGGAATTTTGGCATTCAAATCAATTGATAAGAATATTTTATAGTGGAGTGAAATAGGATACGAACAAATTGATTAGGAAAATCAAATGAATTTATAGAAATCTTTTAGCAGTTATGTTGTCCTATTCTAGTTTCAAAACGCTATAGAAGCAGCATTGTGCTAGTCTAGATTCAGTTTACTATACTAAAACGAGTAGCTTGAAATCAAAAAACCCACCCTCACAGGCAGGTTTTATCTGTATTATTCAGCTAGATTATGCTTTACCTTCTGAACCGAATACGTCGATACGTTCTTCAACCGATGCTTGGATAGCTTTTACACCGTCAGCCAAGAATTTACGTGGGTCGAAGAGTTTTTTCTTGTCGTATTCTGCTTCGTTTGCTTCGTAGTCACGAGCAAATTTACGAGTTGCGTTAGCGAATGCGATTTGGCATTCTGTGTTAACGTTAACTTTGGCAACACCAAGTTTGATAGCTGCTTGGATTTGCTCATCAGGAATACCTGATCCACCGTGCAATACGATTGGGAATCCTGGAAGAGCTTCTGTCAATTTTTGCAAGTGGTCAAGGTCAAGACCTTCCCAGTTTACTGGGTAAGGGCCGTGGATGTTACCGATACCAGCTGCCAAGAAGTCGATACCAGTTTCAACCATTGCTTTAGCGTCTTCGATTGGAGCCAATTCACCTTTACCGATGATTCCGTCTTCTTCACCACCGATAGTACCAACTTCAGCTTCTACTGAGATACCTTTAGCGTGTGCTTTTTCAACAACTTCTTTAGCCAATTTAAGGTTTTCTTCAACTGGAAGGTGTGAACCGTCAAACATGATTGAAGTATAACCAACTTCGATACACTCAAGTGCATCTTCGTAGTGACCGTGGTCAAGGTGGATAGCTACTGGTACAGTGATACCCATTGATTCAACAAGGTTAGCGATCAAGTTGCGAGCAACTTTGTAACCACCCATGTATTTAGCAGCACCCATTGAAGTTTGGATCAAAACTGGAGCTTTTTTAGCTTCTGCTGCGCGCAAGATAGCTTGAGTCCACTCAAGGTTGTTTGTGTTAAATCCACCAACTGCATAACCGTTGTCACGGGCTGCTTGGACAAATTTTTCTGCTGAAACGATTGCCATTTTATCAGGCCTCCTGTATATTTTTATGGGTCATCCCATTTACATTGTTCATTTTATCACTTTTTGCCAAAAAAATCTAGTTTTTCCCGCAGTTTCGATTGATTTTCTTCTAACTCCATCTATGTAAACCCTTTCTCTCCCTAGTCTTGGACGACTTTTGGAAAATCTATAAAGAAGGTTAAACGATTCTCCTCCATCTCGAAACGATAAGCTAATTTTTCATGTTCTAATAGACTCTTAACCACAAAGAGCCCCATACCAGACCCCTTGACCTTGCGACTGGCATTGTCAGAAAAAGACTGGGCTAGTTTTTCTTGTTCCTCTGAGCTACAGCTATTTTCGATAAAAAGTTCTCCTTCTCTTTCTCCAATTCGAACTAAGCCACCTGGAACAGAGTGCTTAATGGCATTGCTGATGAGATTAGAAAGAATCAACTTCATAACTGATGGGTTTAGATAAGCCTGCTGATGGGTCAAACTATTGTCTATCTGGAGCTCTCTTTCCTTGGCTAGCAAGGCATAATCTTTGACCAGATTTTGCGTCATCTGGAGGAGGTCAATTGTTTCCCTATCATCTCGCAATTCCTGCACAGAAGAGAGGGAAAGTATCTGCAGAACATGGTGATTGAGTTCATCCACAATCCCCAAGGCAACTCCCAGATACTGGTCTCTATCCTTATAACGACCGATATTCTCTCTCATATTTTCGATTAGGATTTTCAAACTAGCCAGCGGTGTTTTCAATTCATGAGAAGCTCCTCGTAGGAATTCGACCTTCATCTTCTCCAGCTGGAGAATGGCTTCATTCTTTTCATGCAAGTCCGCAATAACAGTCAAGAGATGCTGGTAGAGGCTATTGATTTGTTCCTTGAGATTACCTATCTCATCCTTAGAATCCACGCGCAATCGCACTTGGGAATCCAGGTCCATCATCCGACGGGTCACCCGCTTGATTTCCAAAATCGGTGCAACAATAGTCCGAGCGTAGATGTAGGCCACCAAGAGGGAAATCAGAAAGGAGGCCAGCAAGGTATAGGGAAGAAACTGGAGACTGATTTGCTCTGCTTCCTTTTGTAAATCCATGGAAGCTAGAAACTGGAGAATCATAGTACCACCGTCTTGCGTTTTCACCTCGCGCTCCTCAATAAAGAGAGAGGTTGTCTGGCGGTCTGTGTCCAGAGGAAGACTGTCCTTGACTTCTAACTTGTCCTCGGTCATCTCACCTTTGACGGTCCCCTTGATATCACTAGTCTGGGAATACAAGTCTAACACTTGCTCGATACTCTGCCTATCTTTCCCTTCTAGGGACTGGGCAATGGCTGTTGCCTTTTGACCAATGGTTTCCTGACGATGACTCAGATAAGTCGAAGGAAAAAGAAAATAAATAGCTAAATGAAGGCAGATAACCAGAACACTAAATATCGAGAAGGTATAGATAAATATCTTTGCAAATAAACCTGTTCGTTTCATTTTCGCTCCAATTTATAACCAACATTGCGCACAGTGAGGATACAATCCAAGTCTAGCTTTTTCCGCAATTCCTTGATATAAACATCAATAACACGGTCAAAGGGAACCTCATCTGTCGCTTTCCAGACGGCATCGATAATCTGAGACCGAGTCAAGGCCCGGCCTTCATTTTTCACTAGATAGTCCAGAATTTCCAACTCTTTGGCATTGATAGGCACTTCTTGACCTGCGAGGCTTGCACTGTAGCTTTCAAAGTCCACCTTGGTATCCTTGTAAGAAAAGATTCGTCCTGTATCGTAGTAGCGCTTGAAAATCGCGTCCACCCTCACTTTTAAGAGGGAGAGGGAGAAAGGTTTTTCCAGATAGCCATCTGCCAAAGAGGCAAAGGCACTCATCTTGTATTCCTCATCCTGAAAAGCTGTCAACATCAAGACAGGAACCTGACTGGTTTTACGAATCTCAGCTAGAACTTCTAAGCCGTTAAGCTTGGGCATCTGGATATCCAGTAAAACCAGGGCCACCTCATAGCTAGAAAATTGCTCCAGAGCTTCCTGACCGTCCGCTGCCTCAATAGTTTCATAGCCACAATCCGTCAAATAATCACTGACCCCCTCACGGATCATCTCTTCATCTTCTACAATTAAAATTTTCATACTTTAACTGCTCTCTATTTTTTATTTTTCTTAGAATAAATACCTACTCTATTTTCTATTATAGTCTCTTGCTGGCCTTTTGTCTGTAAGTAACTGATCACTAGATAAAACGTTGTGAAATTCCTTTCTCATAAATTCCATAGCTTTAGTATATTATATTTAAGCAATAAAGTACAAAGAAAACAACTGAAAGCAATGATTTTCACCACTGCTTTCGGATTTATTTTGAATTGTTAAATAGCCATTCCTATCCACTATTCTTGAATAGAAACACAAGATGCAATCTTTATTCCAGACTCATTTTTTCAAATTTATTCACCATCCAGCAAGAGCTCTTTTGGTTGTTTTCTAAGGAGATTGCTTGAAGCAAGCGCCATAACGAGAACCACTAGAACCAAGGCAAGGACAAAAATGATGATAAAGTCTGATGTCTGAATAGAAATGTCTAGGCTCGACAAGGTCTTGCTAAAGCCATCTACTTCTGCACCACCACCAAGGTTAGAGGCTTGAGCCGCCTTACTAGCCTGTTTGGCAACACCTGAAGTCACATTGGCAAGGACAGTGTTTCCAATTGCACGGGCAGTGTAATTAGCTAGGAAGTAAGCAGAAACTAGAGCAGGGATAGCAATCAAGATAGATTCGGTGATGAATTGACCCAAGATACTTGCCTGCTTGAGGCCGATAGAGAGGAGAATTCCCACTTCCTTGCGACGGGCGTTGATCCAAAGGCTGAGCAAGAGGGCAAGGAGGAGAACTGAGAAGCTCAAGCTACCCCAGAAGAGGAGGTTGGCCATCTTGTACATACCAGAGATAGATTGCTCAAGAGCTGGGTAGTTAGAGGAGCTCTTGACGAGTGTGTAGCTCTTCCAGTTGATACCACTGATGCCATTCAACTCTTTCATAACATCATCCAAGTTCTTGTCTGCTGTTACAAAGAAGGTTGCGTCCCCATAAATGGCTGTGTCTTCTGTGTATCCATAAAGTTTTGCAGCAGTGTGAATGTCTGTAATAGCTGTGTTTTCGTAAAGTTCTTGTGAGTAGGTTACTGCTGACTTATTATGACCATCAAAGAGTCCCTTGATTGTCACTTCAACTGTTTCCTTGGCTCCTTTTTCATTATCTGCATCGTAGATATTAGAGTCCAGTTTAACCTTGTCCCCTACTTTCCAGCCGTGTTTGGCTGCCAAGTCCTTGTGCAAGAGGATTTTATCCTTGTCGTCGTTGGTTAAGTGCTCTCCTTCGACTAGTTTATAAGAACCAGAGACAAACTTGTCTTCTTTAGAGGAGTCATTGACACCTGTAATCATCAAGCTACTTCCAAAACGTTTGGCACGATCAGCAGTGAGATTCTTCTTGGTTTCTGGCGTTTCAATCAGGTCATATCCAGTCAAATCTCCGATAGCGTTGATACGTTTGACATAAGACTCAATGGCCTTGTTTTCGGTGATTTTTTTGATGTCTTCACCCTTGATATTCCCAGCACCGCGAGGCGTTCCTTGGTTGACGCGACGATTGATTTGCATGGAGAAGCTATTGGTGATATTTTTAAAGGTCTCCTGAGAAGCCTTGGCAGTAGCTCCCTTGATTGACAAGCCGACCAAACTCAAGCTCGCCATGAGGAGAATAATCAGGAAGATGACAATCGATTTGAAAAACTTCCTTGTAACATAGGCAAATGCGTTGTGTAACATAGATTCCCTTTCTAGATTTTGTTTTAATCATTCTATTAAAGTAAGCTCAAATTATTTACTAGTATTGCGCGTTTCAGTCAGTTTCTTATCCTTTAATTCAAGTGTAATATCTGACGCTTGTGCCACTTCTTTACTGTGAGTTACGACAATCACACATTTACCTGTTTTCTGGGCAAGTGATTTGAGTAGTTCGACAATATCTCCAGCAGTTTTAGGATCCAGATTTCCTGTTGGCTCATCAGCTAGAATAACTGGAGCTTCTGAGACCAAACTGCGAGCAATGGCAACACGTTGCTGTTGACCACCTGATAACTGGAGAACATTCCGCTTGATCTGACTTTCATCCAAACCAAGCTCAAGAAGTGTATCCTTGCTTGCCTTTTTGTTGACCAATTGGATATTTTCCAGCGGAGAAAGATAATCTATCAAGTTATAATTTTGAAAGACCAGGGAAATATGGTGCATGCGATGGTAAGAATAGCCCTTCTTACGAATATCCTCTCCTTGAAAAAGGATAGAACCTTCAACAGGACTATCTAGACCAGCAAGTAGGGACAAGAGTGTGGATTTTCCTGCTCCTGACTCCCCAATAATACTGTAAAATTTTCCGGGTTCAAAATTATAATTGATCTGATATAGGACTGCTTCAGCAGTATTCTTATAACGGTAGGTAACATCTTGTAATTGTAATAAAGTCATGATTTCTCCTTCTTAACTAATAGATGATAAAATTTCTTTCGGTGATTTTCTAAATAAGAATAGGAAACAAAGGGCTACAGATAAGCAACTAAGCAGAACTAGAAAAACATAGGATTCTGCAAAAGATAAGATGCTAGTTGATAAACTGCTTGCTTTGGCTAGTGTATCTTGTAAGCTTGCCTGATCTCCACTTGCTAGTAGAGTTTGGAGTAGGTAAGTTGTGATTGCGTTTCCTGCAACAAATGCTGGAAGCAAAGCTCCAAGAGATACCAAAACTACCTCTAAACAGAATTGTAGGAAGATCGAGCTCTTGCCTTTTCCAAGTGCAAGTAAAATCCCCACTTCATAGACCCGTTCTCTCAACCAGAGAGACAAAACCAGAATTAAGGCTCCAGCTCCTGCTATCAACATCCCATAAAGGAAGATGGTCAGGAAGGTTTGGAAAGTTGCAACTGAGTCTTTGATTTGTTCAAAAGCCTTGTTTTCCTTTTCGACTTGGTAGCCTTGATTTTCCAAGGCCAAGTTTTCTACCTGCTTCATGAGTCCGTCCATTTCCTTAGGATTTTCTACATAGAAGCGTGCTGCACTGACTTGAGCTTCACTATTGCCCAAAAGGGTTTGGCTACTTTCATAGTCTGTAAAGACTTGATTTTCACTGAAGTCAGAAGACAAGCCTGTGAATTTCTCTTGTTTTTTACCAGAAAAGATGCCAATAATCTCAAACTCTACTGTTTGTCCTTTTCCAGATTCAGACTGACCAGCATCCAAGCCAATCTTGTCATGAAGTGAAAGACCGTTCTTCTTAGCCAATTCTTCGTGGATAAGGATTTTCTTGGAATCCCCTTTTTGAAGGTGTCGCCCTTCTTTTAGATTGAAAGCCGAACTGGTAAAGGTTACATCCTTGGATGAATCCTCAAGAGCCGTTAAGCTAACCAAGTTATTGTCTGCAGCTGATAAATCATCACGCTCCACGCTCTGCTCGCCAGTCACTGCTTCCTTGTCTTTTAGTTTTGCGACCGTCTCAAGTTCAGGAGAGACATTTTCCAGCCCCTTAATCTTGCTTACAGATGCTAGGTCTGACAACTTGAATGTCTGACCATTCTCTATCTTCTTAATAGAAAAAGATGTATTGAGTGATTTATAAAGATTGCTTTCTACTGTTTTGTTGGACTTCATCAGAGTCAAACAGGCTGAAATTCCGGCCAATAAGACCAATAAAATCAGAAATAAAATAAAACTTCTCAGTCGCTTTCTGCTGACATAAGCCCAAGATCTTTGGATTGGATTCATTTGTCACCTCCATATTTGTAAGACTATTATAAAACCCAAATATGAAATGTTTATGAAATACGAAAAAAAAATATCGAGTAGGGGATAATCTCTAGCCCCTCTCACACCACCGTACGTGCCGTTCGGCATACGGCGGTTCAACTAACTTTTAACGCATGTCGTTCAAGGTAATAATCCAAACACGAAACCAGTCCACGTTTTCCAAGGACTGGTTTTGATATAGCACGTTTAAGTACCGACTTCTGAGATACTATAGTAGATTGAAACTAGAATAATATACCTCTACTTCTAAAATATTGTTAGAAATCGATTTGACTTCCCTGATCGATTCGTCCTATTCTTATTTCATTTTAATATAATTGATAGTGGTCGCCCCAGCCAGATACCTTATCTGCTATCCATTTAGGAACCCCTAACTTAAGCAATCCCCATAATCGTCTCGATTTCTTCTTCCATTGCTTCCAGATAATCACTCGTAGGCGAGTACGCAAGCGCTCATCTATGCTAGTGACTATACTTTTCATATTTATAATTCATTCCTTTCGTTTCACTCAAGGCACAACACAGAATGAAAAAGTGTTGTGATCTTTATTTTGTTTTATAATAATAGTGAGAAAGCCTATCACTACTACAAATCACGGGGAGGTGAATAAGTGAGTGGTACAGCCACTACCTCGCATATTTTGTCACATCATTTAACGGTACATAATAAGTTGTACCATCTGAATAAGTTGCTACAATATCATTTGCATGCTCTCCTTCACCTTTAGCAAAGGTTGGAGCTCCTGCTGGATGATTTTTATTTGCCTCTTTCAATTTTTCAATAATGGCATTTTTTCTGTATCTTTTATATTATCAGGATTTTTCACTAAGATTTTGTCTGGATATGTCGGTTTAGCAGAAACAATTTTTACTGTTACTTCTTTTTTATTCGAAGCACTTGTCCAGTTTCCAGCATTATCTTTAGCATTTAATTTTACAGTAATTCCTGAACTAGGAACTTCAGTAGCAGGTTGATTATCAACATTATTCAACTTTAATTTCAAAAGAGCTGTTGCATCAGACGTTTTATCAATCGTTATATATAATGATGAATTGTTATTATAAACAGTTCCTTCATATTTAGCTGTTTGTGAGCTACTTGAAACAGAACTGAAATTATACCCACTACCTCCCTGATTATCTTCAATGCTTACGTCTAAATGAACTTCCCCACTATTATTTGGCTTAGCAACAACTGTTATAGTAAAATAACATAAAATTTGCATAAATAGATTAGGGAAATCAAAGCAGCTTCTAGGAATGTTTTAGCAGTCACAGTGTACTTTCCCAGCATCAAGCCACTATAACTCTGCACATAAAAATGGAGAAGATGGCAATCCTCTTCTCCAAATATTAACTTCTTTACAAACCAACTATAGTTGACAAAGAACCTAAAATCAATTGATAACACAAGGTCAGGTCGGTCAACTCTTTCAACTGAAGCCCTGTCAACTCTTCCCATTTATCAATCTTGTATTGGAGAGAATTGCGGTGCAGATAGAGTTGCTGGGCTGTTTTAGTGAGAACAGCACTATTTTCCCAAAGAGAGAGAATGATTTCCTGAATCTGATCTTGATCCAAAATCATCTGGTGTAGACATTCCTTGATTGGCTTCAAGTCCACGAGTCTTTCTCCCATACTCCAAAGATAGAGCTGAGAAAAAGTATGAACACCTTGGTGACCCTGACGCCACCATGTCTTGAACAAATCCCGCTCAGCTTTGATTAAGTCTGATAGGGCTTGATGTCCCGTCTGAGACCAAACCTGACCCAACATGATAGAAAGACGAAGTCCAAAGTCATACTCAACCGCTTCAATCGTATCACTTAAAATATCTCTTACAGAAGTGTATTTGTCTTGTTGAAGCACGAAAACATAATCCTGAGCTCCGACCTGTAGCACTGTCTGACAATTCGGAAAAAGAGTCCGCATCATATCTAGCCAAGAAGCCAGATTTTCCTGCTGAAAATAAGAAAGATGGCAATAAACCAACTGAATCTTTTTAAAAACTTGCGGTGCCTGTCCCTTGCCCTCAACCAGATAGGAATACCAAGGGTTTAGCGAACGAGCCTGCTCCTGCTGGGTCAAAAGGGCAACCAACTGCTTTTCACGCTCGCTGAGCCCAGCTTCCTCCAGCAAAATCCACTGCTGAGAAGCTAAAGGGAGCGTGAGATAGCCCTCTTTCTCTACTGGTTGGTCTGAAATCCGAGCCTCAGGAAACCAGTCTTGTAGTTCTTTTGCCCTCATGTTCTAGCCCTCCACTTTTTGGATGCACCATGAAACCAAACTCTCAAGACGTTCCAGATTCTCAGTCATATGGAGATAGCCCATAACCGCTTCAAATCCCGTGGACATACGATAAGTCACGACATCTGCATTTTTAGCCTTTGTGTGGCTATTGGTATTGCGGCCACGTTTGTAGATTTCTTCTTCTTTTTCCGTTAGGACCTGCTCCTCCAACATGAGAGCAATCAGGCGAGCCTGAGCCTTGGCTGACACGTACTTAGTTGCTTCTTGATGGAGTTTATTGGGTTTGGTCATACCTTTGAGGATGAGGTGACGGCGAATATACATAGAATACACCGCATCCCCCTCAAAGGCTAGCGCAATCCCGTTAATGAGATTGACATCAATCACGTGTCCACCTCACTCCATCCTTGGTATCAAGGAGCTTAATTCCTTGAGTAACCAATTGGTCACGGATTTGGTCTGCTGTCGCAAAGTCACGATTGGCACGCGCCTCTTGGCGTTTTTGAATCAAGTCTTCAATCTCTGCATCCAAAACTTCCTCAACAAAGACAATTCCAAAAATTTCTAACATATCTGCAAGAGCTTGCTTGACACTTGCATCATAGTTCCCTGAGTTGATCCATTTGGCCATTTCAAAGACAACTGTGATACCGTTGGCAGCATTAAAATCTTCATCCATAGCTGCTACAAACTTATCTTTAAAGTTTTGTAACTCTTGGGCATCCACGTTTCCTGTAAATGGTTGTTCGTAAGTATTCTTCAGATACTTGAGATTGGTCTCGGCATCGCGAACTGCCTTTTCCGTGAAGTTGATAGGCTTACGGTAGTGCTGGGTCGCAAAGAAGAAACGAAGTACTTGCCCATCAAGAGTTTTAAGGGCATCGTGTACCGTAATGAAGTTACCCAAGGACTTAGACATTTTGACATTGTCGATATTGACAAAGCCATTGTGCATCCAGTAGTTAGCAAAAGCCTTGCCTGTTTTAGCTTCAGATTGGGCAATTTCATTGGTGTGGTGTGGAAACTCTAGGTCAGCTCCACCACCGTGGATATCAATGGTATCACCTAAAATCTCTGTCGACATGACTGAACACTCAATATGCCAACCCGGACGTCCAGGTCCCCAAGGACTATCCCAAGAAATCTCACCTGGTTTGGAAGATTTCCATAGAGCAAAATCTACAGGATTTTCCTTACGAGCCGTTTCTTCATCGGTACGACCTGAAGCACCTAGCTCCAAATCTTCCAAGGTTTTATTAGCCAATTTAGCATAGTTGTGGGATTTTTCTACACGGAAATAGACATCCCCTTGACTCTCATAGGCAAAGCCTTTCTCGATCAAGTCTTCCACAAAACGGATGATGTCTGCCATAAACTCCACTACACGCGGATGGCGAGTCGCAGGTTTCACGCCTAAGGCCGTCACATCCTCACGAAAGGCAGCGATGTACTTATCCGCAATCTCCTGAGGCGTGATGCCTTCTTCCCTGGCACGGTTGATGATCTTATCATCCACATCTGTAAAATTGGAAATATAGGCAACCTTATACCCACGGTACTCAAAATAGCGACGAATCGTATCAAAAGCTACCGTCGAACGGGCGTTTCCCACGTGGATATAGTTGTACACCGTTGGCCCACAAACATACATCTTGATCTTGCCGTCCTCAATCGGGACAAATTCTCGCAAATCACGAGACATGGTGTCATAGATTTTAATCATAAATCATAATCAAGAAAGCTGAAATCCAAGAACAATTAGTTTCATCACTAAAAGTTCAAGTAAATTTCAGTCCGAATATCTCTACACTTCGGAATCCCTTGCTCCTTTCTCATTCAGATAAACCACCTGAGTCTGTTTGACAAAGCCAATTTTTTCATACAAACGTTTGGCACCTACATTGCTATCTTCCACTGCAATCTGAAATTCCTTGTCATTTTGCTCAATTAGTTGGTTGACGAGGGATTTTGCTAAGTAGCTTCCATAGCCTTTCCCACGTTCAGGTTCCGATATTGCTAAACCGTAGAAGTAATTCGTATTAGTCGATAAATCTACCGTGCAAGTCCCAATAACCTGACCGTCTTTTAACAAAATATATAAGCGACTTTCTGGATCCTTCAGAGCTTCAGCGACATATCTATCCACAACTTCTCTCGATTCATGTTCCTCTGAAAATGCCTGAAATTTTAATTGACTAATTTGATCCTGATACGAACTATCTGCTAACAAAACTTCAAGATGGGAAACATTTGCTAACGGATAAGGTCTTCTATCCTTACCTAACCAAGTTTCTGTCTCTTCATCCTCGATTAGTCCCCAGTTACTGGCAAAGTCAGGATGATTCTCTAAAAAAATACGTTCTGTCTGAAAAGTGACTGACCGAATGGGGAAAGAAGCTGTTTCTCTCTCAAAACTAGTAAACAATGCACGCGCAATCCCCTGACGGCGATGACCTGGATGAACCAGTATCGTCACTTCTACATCTTGGTCATCTGCATAGACAGTTAATAAACCAACAAGTTCGCCTTTTTCATAATAAAGGAAAAAGGCGGGCATGTTTGGGTCAAAATTAAGCATGTTAGAGAGATAGGGATCGCGATAGGTACCGTCATAGTTTTGGCAACAGTTAATTACTTTTTTCGCCTCAGATAGCTCTTCTTGGCTTAACTTGTTTCTTGCTTGAATCATATAGGTATCCTCTACAAACCAGACGATCTGGGACTGGCATCTTTAGCCTGCTCGAGTTTATTGACATAATACTCCCGTTTTTCTTCGACTTCGTGAATAACAGGCTCATCTTTCTTACCATGAAGACGGACAATCTTGGCCGGAATACCGACAACCGTCACATCACTAGGTACATCTGCTACGACAACTGCTGCAGCACCGACCTTGGCATTTTCACCAATTTCCACAGGCCCGATAACTTGGGCATGGGCTGATATGAGGGCTCCCTTTCGTACAGTCGGATGACGTTTGCCACAGTCTTTCCCTGTTCCCCCGAGAGTCACTCCGTGATAGAGAAGAACGCCTTTTTCAACAATCGCTGTCTCTCCAATCACCAGACCAGAACCATGGTCAATAAAGACACCTGAATCAATCTGGGCTCCTGGATGAATCTCAATCTGAGTCCAAAAGCGCCAAAACTGACTGTGCATACGAGCTAAGAGTTTGAAGTCGTACTTCCAGAGAAAATGCGAGAGACGGTGGGCCGCCAAGGCCTTGACACCTGGATAAGTCAGCAAAACCTCCAAAGTGGTGCGGGCCGCTGGATCATTTTCTTTTACGATATCAATGGTTTCGCGCCACCACCCCATACATTTCTCCTTTTCTTACTCTGAATCTTTTGGTGTTTCTGTAAATTCTTTCTTAGGTTTGTGATCCTTGTGATGACGTGGGCGGTGAGGGCGCTCAGACTTTTCACCTTTTTCATCATGCTCAGGTTTTGGCGGACGAGGTAGAAGAGCCTTCATAGAGGCATCGATACGGCCTTTTTCATCAATCTTGATAACCTTAACATCAACTTCATCCCCGATTTCTACCAAATCCTCTACACGATTGGTACGAGTCCAAGCCATCTCAGAGATATGAACAAGGGCATCTGTCTTATCAAAGAGGTTAATAAAGGCACCAAATTTCTCGATACGAACGACTTTAGCACGGTAAACTTCATCCACTTTGGCTTCACGAACCAAACCAGCAATAATTTCTTTGGCACGGTTAATAGCATCTTGGTCACTAGAGTAGATAGACACATTTCCTTCTTCGTCTATATCAATCTTAACACCTGTTTCAGCGATAATCTTGTCGATGGTTTCTCCACCCTTACCGATGACAATCTTAATCTTGTCCACATCAATCTTGATCGTATCAATTTTCGGAGCAGTTGGAGCCAATTCTAGACGAACTTCTGGAATGGTTGCTTCAATGACATCAAGGATTTCAAAACGCGCTTTCTTGGCTTGAGCAAGAGCCTCCGTCAAGATTTCTGCAGTAATCCCTTGAATCTTGATATCCATTTGAAGGGCTGTAATCCCATCACGAGTACCTGCAACCTTGAAGTCCATATCTCCAAAATGATCTTCCAAACCTTGGATATCTGTCAATACTGTGTAGTTATTTCCATCTGAGATAAGTCCCATAGCAATACCAGCGACTGGCGCCTTGATTGGCACACCACCAGCCATAAGGGCAAGAGTTCCCGCACAGATAGAAGCTTGAGATGAAGAACCGTTTGATTCCAAAACTTCTGCTACTAGACGGATAGCGTATGGGAATTCTTCCAAGCTTGGCAAGACTTGAGCAAGAGCACGCTCACCAAGAGCACCGTGACCGATTTCACGACGACCTGGCGCACCGTAACGACCTGTTTCCCCTACAGAATATTGAGGGAAGTTATAGTGGTGCATAAAGCGTTTCTTGTACTCTGGATCCAAACCATCAATGATTTGAGTTTCTCCCATCGGAGCCAAGGTCAAGACTGAAAGAGCTTGAGTTTGCCCACGAGTAAAGAGACCTGAACCATGTACACGAGGAAGGAAGTCAACAACCGCATCCAAAGGACGGATTTCATCGACCTTACGACCATCAGGACGCACCTTGTCTTCTGTAATTAAACGTCGCACTTCTGCGTGTTCCATTTGTTCCAAGATTTCAGCCACATCACGCATAATACGGTCAAATTCTTCGTGGTCCGCATATTTTTCCTCGTAAACAGCAGTCACTTGGTCTTTCACTGCTTGAGTTGCAGCTTCACGGGCCAATTTCTCTTCTACTTGAACTGCCTTTTGGAGGTCACTGTTGTAGGCTGCAATGATTTCAGCTTGCAATTCAGCATCCACGTGAAGCAATTCCACTTCTGCTTTTTCTTTACCGACAGCAGCAACGATTTCTTCTTGGAAGGCAATCAATTCTTTGACAGCTTCGTGCCCTTTAAGAAGCGCTTCCAACATGATTTCTTCTGACAATTCTTTGGCACCAGACTCTACCATGTTGATAGCGTGCTTGGTTCCAGCTACTGTCAATTCAAGAAGAGATTGCTCTGCTTGTTCTTGACTTGGGTTGATGATGATTTGGCCATCTACATATCCCACTTGTACCCCAGCAATTGGTCCGTCAAATGGAATATCTGAAATAGACAGTGCCAAAGATGAACCAAACATAGCAGCCATTGGTGCAGATGCATTTTCATCATAAGAAAGCACTGTATTGATGACTTGGACTTCATTACGGAAACCTTCCGCAAACATAGGACGAATCGGACGGTCAATCAAACGCGCTGTCAAGGTCGCATCTGTTGAAGGACGTCCTTCACGTTTCATAAAGCCACCAGGAAACTTCCCAGCCGCATACATTTTTTCTTCGTAGTTGACTTGGAGTGGGAAGAAATCCCCAGTTGCCATTTTCTTAGACATAACGGCAGCAGTCAAGACAGTTGACTCACCGTAACGTACGACAACAGAGCCATTTGCTTGCTTAGCAACCTGACCAGTTTCTACAATTAACTCACGACCCGCAAAAGTCGTTTGAAACACTTGTTTTGCCATTTTAATCCCCTTTGGATTGATGAAATTATACGCCTTGCCTACAAAGATCAAGATACCAAGGACGTCAAAAGCAAAGTAAAAATAGGAAACTGACGAAGTCTTCGATGAAGACAAGACAGTTTATCTTTTTTACACAGCTTTTCGGCCGTGTTCAATTACACAAGATATTTTGGACGGTTCGGCTTGCCGAACATTTCTGTAGAAAAATAGGAAGGTGACGTCGCACTCGACGAGTGCTAGGAAGCTTATCTTTTTTCCTAAGAAATGAGACCAAAATTCAAGTCATCAAGATACCAAGCCGTCAAGCAACTCAAAGGAAAATAGGAAATCGAACGACGGAGCGACTGCTCCTAGGGAGATTTATCTTTTTCCACAGAGTTGTAGGCAAGTTCAGTTTTCAAGATACATCATTAGAAAGGTTTAATACTAAAGTATCTAAAGCTTTCACGCTAATCGCTATCGGGCGATTAGCTAAATGCTTTACTAACTCTCTCGTCAAATAACATCGATTTGACTCACTCGTGTCGTTAAATCTTACAGTTTAAATGCATTGTATTATTTAATACCTTCATCTTTGTATCAAGTACGTACAGAATTTATTTTATCATATTTTTCTTAAAAAGTGAGGTCTTTACCATTAAAAAGGAACCATTCCCCTCACCTGAGAAGAATGGTTTGCTTTTATTATCCTAGAGACTGGTGATTAAACAAGGCATGGGTTGCTTGATGGATGTATTTTGCTGTATCAGCATTATTCATCGTATAGAGATGCACACCGGCAACATCCTGAGTTACCAAGTCCACGATTTGGTCCACTGCATAGGCAAGTCCTGCTGCTCTGAGCGACTCAGGGTCATGCTCATACTTGTCTAAGATGGCTTTAAATTTGCGTGGAAGATGGATATTCTCACAAGTCTTCAAGAGTCGGAGAGCCTGATTTCGATTCAGAATTGGCATAATTCCTGCATGAATGGGAACATCAATCCCAGCCAAGATGCACTTGTCCTGAAAATCATAGAAGCGCTCATTGTCAAAGAAGAGCTGAGTTACGAGGCTCGAACAGCCTGCATCCACTTTCTTCTTAAGATTTTGAATATCTGAAATCTGATTTGGCGAATCTGGATGCCCTTCTGGATAGCAAGCTCCAATAATATCAAAGTGAGGGGTTTGTTCCTTGATAAACTCAATCAAGTCGGTTGCATAGCGGAAATCCTTTTGTGGTTCCACGTCTGGAATAATATCCCCACGAAGAGCCAAGATTTTCTGCACCCCAACTTTGTCCAAGTCAGCAATAGTTTCAGCAACCTTGTCCTTAGTTAGATAAATAGCTGGCAAGTGGGCAATGGTCGGAATCGCCAAATCATTTTGGATAAAGTCAGCCAAACGAACCGTCGTTTCCTTGATATTAAATTTATTATTGCTGGCAGTTACACTGATAAAATGGGGAGCCAACTCCTGCATATCCTGCAAGGCTGAAATAATGTTATCATTACCCACGGCTGGGTTTGGAGGGAACACTTCAAATGAGAGTGACGGTGTTTGGCGTGACATATGTAATAACCTTTTCTAGTTGATTTCTTTTTGAACAACCACTGTATGGAGAGAAATCCAATCTTACAATTTCTCACGCGCAGCTTTAGCTGCTTCAACAAGGCGGATCAAGCTTTCTTTTGTTTCTGGGATACCACGTGTTTTCAAACCACAGTCAGGGTTGATCCAAACTTTCTTGCTTGGCACTTTAGCAAGGATGGCTTCGATTGTGTTGTCGATTTCGCCTTCATTTGGTACACGAGGTGAGTGGATATCGTAAACCCCAGGTCCCACTTCTGTTTGGAAGTTTTTCGCTTTGAGTTCGTCCAAGATTTCAAGGTTTGAACGGCTAGCTTCAAAGGAAATAACGTCTGCATCCATGTTATCGATAGCTGGGATGATATCTGTAAATTCTGAGTAACACATGTGAGTGTGGATTTGTGTGTCTGGCGCTACTGTTGAGTGTACCAAGCGGAAGGCAGGAATAGCCCAGTCAAGGTAGTCTTCGTACCAGTCGCTACGGCGGAGTGGCAATTTTTCACGAAGAGCAGCCTCGTCGATTTGGATGATTTTCACACCAGCAGCTTCAAGGTCAAGTACTTCATCCTTGATAGCAAGGGCGATTTGGAGAGTTGAATCCTTGATAGAGATGTCTTCACGTGGGAATGACCAGTTAAGGATGGTAACAGGTCCAGTCAACATACCTTTAACAGGTTTGTTTGTACGACTTTGTGCATAGCTAGACCATTTAACAGTGATAGGGTTAAGACGAGTGACATCACCCCAGATGATTGGTGGTTTTACCCCACGCATACCGTATGATTGTACCCATCCATTTTTAGAGAAGAGGTATCCTGACAAGTTTTGACCGAAGTACTCAACCATGTCATTACGCTCAAATTCACCGTGAACAAGGACATCAAAGTCAATATCTTCTTGCCACTTGATCCATTCGTCAATCGTTTCAGCAAGGAAAGCGTCGTACTCTTTTTGAGACAATTCACCTTTACGGTAAGCCAAACGTTTGGCACGAACTTCTTTTGTTTGAGGGAATGAACCAATCGTTGTTGTTGGAAGAGCTGGAAGTTTAAAAGCTTCTTCTTGGATAGCTTCACGTTCTGCAAAGGCTGGCAAACGAGTGTAGTCTGCGTCTGTCAAGCCAGCGATACGCGCACGAAGTTCAGCATTTTCACCAACACGCTCAGTCGCAAAGAGTTCTTTGTTGGCTGCAAGAGCTTCTGAACCTTGACCATTGCGGATAGCATCCAAGTCACGGATTTCATCCAATTTTTCAACTGCAAAGGCAAAGTGGTTCAAGAGTGCTGGTTCAAATTCTTCATTAGCAGTTGTAAATGGCGCATGAAGAAGTGAGCAAGAGCTTGTCAAAACGATGTTTTCAGCTGGGATTTGCTCAAGAACAGCCAAGCTCTTTTCGTAGTTGTTACGCCAGATGTTTTTACCATTGACAATACCTGCATAGAGAGTCTTGTCAGCTGGGAAGCCACCTTTAACGAGTTCAAGAGTTTTCTTACCTTCAACAAAGTCAAGACCGATAGCATCTACTGGTAAGTTTACAAGGTCAGCGTATACGTCACGAACATCACCGAAATAAGTTTGAAGCAAGACTTCAAGACCTTTTTTGTCAGCCAAGAGTTTGTTGTAAAGGTTCAAGAAGAGAGCTTTTTCTTCAGCTGTCAAGTCTTTTACAAGAGCCGCTTCACCCAATTGGATGCAAGTCGCACCAAGTTCAGCCAATTTAGCAAAAACTTCTTGGTAAGCAGCCACTAAGCTATCTACGAAGTCGTCTGCTTTCACGCCTTCTTCAAAGTCTGACAATTGAAGGAAAGTGAAGGGACCTACAAGAACTGGACGAGTGTCCAATCCAAGTTCTTTTGCTTCTTGGAACTCATCGAAAATCTTGTGACCAGCCAATTTCACTTGAGTGTCTTTTTCAAATTTAGGAACGATGTAGTGGTAGTTAGTGTTGAACCATTTCTTCATTGGAAGGGCGCGAACGTCCCCTTTTTCTCCCTGGTAACCACGTCCCAAAGCGAAGTAGCGCTCAAGGTCAGACAAGTCCAAGTTTTGAACTGAGGCAGGCACTACGTTGAAAAGGAAAGCCGCATCTAGGAAGTTGTCATAGTGAGAAAAGTCATTTGATGGGATTTCAGTGATGCCTTTTTCTTTGACGATGTTCCAGTGTTTAGCACGCAAGTCTTTTGCGGCTGCAAGGAGTTCTTCTTCTGAGATTTCTTTTCTAAAGTATTTTTCAGTTGTAAATTTTAATTCGCGGAATTCGCCCAAACGAGGGAAACCGATGATTGTAGTTGACATGATGTGTCCTCCAAAATTTGTTGTTGAAACTATCTTAACAGAAAAGAAAGCGTCTGTATAATTGTAAAAAATTAGGGTTTGATATAGTTTGAAACTATATATCTGTTTCGGACAAAAGAAAAAGACTTGAAGCAAACGTCTCAAATCCTTTGTATAGCTTGTTTTATAGCTTTATTTCAGTTAGACGGTTCAAACGCGTTATTAGTAATTCTTATAAGTGACTATGGCTTGTTATTAGAAAAGACTATAACTGATTCTAGTCAACTTTTTCCCTGTTCAAGTGGGACGACTGCTAGTGTCTTTCCTAAACTGGCTAGGACTTTTAAGACTGTATCCAACTGAGGACTAGTCTTTCCTGTCTCCATCCTAGCTATGACAGGCTGGCTTATTCCACTGACTTCTTCCAGCTTTTTCTGACTGATTCCTTGTTCATACCTAGCCTCAATCAACTCGCTCATGATAGCCACTCGCATATCACTTTCAAGGATTTCCTCCTTGCTAAAGAGCTCAGATGGACATCCTTCCAATTACTCCCAATAGCACTATTCTTCATCACTTAACCCTCTTTTTTTTACGTCTATGTATTTTTAAAAAAATGAGCGAATTATGATTCGATAGATTGACCAGTGGGTTTAAAGTTGGTGCTAGCCTATTTCTTAAGCGATTTTCCTTTTCTAGGATAAAGCATATCCTGCTTGCTTAACCCCAATTTTCCACGATGAATCCAATAGTAAATGGTTGAAATTCCCACGTTAACCCCTTTAACCATAACCATCATTTCAGGCGAAAATTTTTGGTTATGTATAGTGGAGAATCTTTTCCTTTAGTTTCTTAAGACTGTTGAGCGTAGTCGGCAGAATAAATCTCTTTGAAGCGCCCTTTTCCAAGACATTGTCGGACTGTCCCACGCTTTATTTCAGTGTGGATAGTTTGAGGAGCTTTTCCAAGTAGAGAGGCAATTTCTCTATTTGATTTTCCTTCTTTTTTCCATCGTTCGATTAAGCGACGGCTATCGATTGTCAAATGTTTGCCTTTTGTAGTATAATTGTCTTGCATTTCTGTGCCTTTTAATCATTTCAATCTTAAATTGGACTTTTTTTACTTGGGTTGTACTTAATCTATAAGGAAGACAATAAAAAGAATATCAATCAAGTAAAGTCACAAAGTCACATTAGCTCCGAGCAACCATTGCAAATTGAGGTACTCACACAATGATTAAAACATTTCTCTCTGCCCTTTCGGTCATTCTCTTTGTTATCCCTATCATAGCTTATTCTTTTTTTCCATCTTCTAATCTTAATATTTGGCTATCTACCAGACCTATCTTGGCACAGATTTATGCCTTCCCCTTAGCTACTGCAACTATGGCTTCTATTTTAAGTTTCGTATTTTTTTCCCTATCTTTTTACAAGAAAAATAAACAAATACGGTTTTACTCTGGCATTTTGCTCTTACTATCGCTCATATTACTATTATTTGGAACAGATAAAACCCTTTCTTCTGCATCAAATAAGACTAAAACCTTAAAATTAGTAACTTGGAACGTCGCTAATCAAATAGAAGCACAACATATTGAGCGAATTTTTAGCCATTTTGATGCCGATATGGCTATATTCCCTGAACTAGCTACCAATATCAGAGGTGAGCAAGAAAACCAGAGAATCAAACTATTGTTTCATCAAGTTGGACTTTCTATGGCCAACTATGATATTTTCACTTCTCCACCTACCAATAGTGGAATAGCTCCTGTGACTGTGATTGTCAAGAAAAGTTATGGTTTCTATACAGAAACTAAAACTTTTCATACAACACGGTTCGGGACAATTGTATTACATTCGAGAAAACAAAATATACCAGATATCATTGCCTTGCATACTGCTCCTCCTCTGCCAGGTTTAATGGAAATCTGGAAGCAAGACTTAAACATCATTCATAATCAATTGGCTTCAAAATATCCAAAGGCTATTATTGCAGGTGATTTTAATGCAACTATGCGTCATGGAGCACTTGCAAAAATAAGCTCTCATAGGGACGCATTGAATGCACTTCCACCTTTTGAAAGAGGAACTTGGAATAGCCAAAGTCCAAAACTTTTTAATGCAACGATAGATCATATCTTATTGCCTAAAAACCACTACTATGTTAGAGATTTAGACATTGTAAGTTTTCAAAACTCTGATCATAGATGTATTTTTACAGAAATCACATTTTAATTATTTTATATAAAATCACCCCTCTAGTGTTCATAAACTAGAGGGGGAATTTGTATCCTACTATCGTTTAACGCACTTCTGCATTCACTTTTTCTTCGAGCGATGCTTGGATTTTTTCCATATAGCGTGCGACTTCTTCGTCCGTTAAGCTATCTTCTGGATTTTGGAAGGTCAAGCTATAAGCCATTGACTTCATACCAAGTCCCAATTTCTCACCTGAGAAGACGTCAAAGAGTTTGATATCTGTCAAACGTTTCACGCCGGCAGCTTGGATAGCATCTACAACTTCTTGATGAGTCACTTCTGCCTTGAGGAGAAGGGCAACGTCACGGCTGACTGCTGGGAATTTCGTGATTTCCACAAATGGAACAGCAGGTTGGAGCGCCCCTTCGATGGCTGAAAGGTTAAGCTCAGCTACATACGTTTCTGGAATATCGTAAGCCTTGGCAGTGACTGGATGCACTTGGCCAAGGAAACCAAGAACTTGGTCACCGAGTGAAATCACGGCTGTACGACCTGGATGAAGGCTGGCAATCTCAGCTGTTGCTGTATAGATTACTTGGAGTCCCAAACGAGTAAATAGGGCTTCAAGGATTCCCTTAGCATAGAAGAAATCAACTGGAACTGCTGCTGTTTGGAAATCTTTTTCAGCAACCAAGCCTGTCAAGGCAAAGGCAAAACTGTTGATTTCATTTGGAAGTTCTTCTTTTGGATTACCTGTTTGTTCAAAGACTTTTCCAATCTCGTAAAGGGCCAAGTTTTTATTCTTACGAGCCACGTTGTAGGCAACGGTATCAAGGATACCTGAAATCATATTTTGACGGAGGACTGAACGATCCACAGTCATTGGCCACATGAGTTCAGTAAGGTTACTTGGTTGAGCCGTAAACTCAACTGCTTTTTCAGGAGTTGTCAGAGCATAGGTGATGATTTCTGTCAAACCTGCTCCTTCAGCAATAGTACGAACTTGACGGCGGAGTTTTTGTGTGGCTGTCAATTCACCTGCTGTACCATCGTCTTTTGGTAGACTAGTTGGCAAGCGGTCATAACCATAGATACGAGCAATTTCTTCAAAAAGGTCAGCTTCGATTGTGATATCCCAACGACGACGTGGGACTCTGACTGTAAAGCTGTCTGCATTTCCAGAAAGACCAAAGCCAAGACGACGGAAGACGTCTTCTACATCAGCATAAGACAGCTCAGTTCCGAGGACACGGTTAACATCAGCAAGGGTTGAAGAAACTTCTACATCTGAAGTATCAAGCTCACCCGCTGAAACGATGCCCTTACGCACCGTCGCACCTGCAAGTTCCGCAATCAGGCTAGCTGCCGCATCAAGGGCTTCATTAACTGTTGCCACATTAATTCCTTTTTCAAAGCGAGAAGATGACTCAGAACGAAGGTTCAGGCGACCACTTGTCTTACGGATAGATTTGCCATTGAAAACAGCAGCTTCAAGGACAACACGACTAGATTTTTCAGAGATTTCTGTTGCTTGACCACCCATGACACCTGCAAGGGCTACTGGCTTGTCTGCGACAGTGATGACTAGGTCATTCACGTCCAAGTCACGTTCTTCACCGTCCAAGGTCACCAATTTTTCACCAGCACGCGCTTCACGCACACGGATGTCAGTCCCTTCAAAGTTATCCAAGTCAAAGGCATGCATTGGTTGACCAAAATAGAGCAGGATGTAGTTGGTCACGTCCACTACGTTATTGATGGGACGGATGCCTTCGTTCATGAGAAGGTTTTGCAACCATTGTGGACTTGGTGCGATGGTCACATTGTCCAAGATACGAGCTGCATAGTAAGGCGCCTTGTCTGTCTCAATGCTGACAGAAAGGGCATCTGCCGCAGCTTCATTAGTTTCTGTTAGAGTAAATTCTTTAAAGTTGACTGCCTTGTCATAGATGGCTGCCACTTCGTGAGCCACTCCACACATAGAAAGGGCATCTGCACGGTTTGGTGTGATGGAAAGTTCGATGATTTCATCATCCAAGTCTAGGTAAGAAAAGACTTCCTCACCTGGCACGGCATCTTCAGGCAAGATTTGGATGCCATCTGCGAATTCCTTAGGCACAACTGAGTCAGAAATCCCCAATTCACCAAGTGAACAGATCATTCCAAGTGACTCCAAACCACGGATTTTTCCTTTTTTGATTTTGTAGTTATCAGCGATACGAGCTCCTGGAAGAGCCACCATGACCTTGATCCCAGCACGCACATTTGGGGCACCACAAACGATCTGACGGGCTTCTTCTTCGCCAACGTTAACCTGACAAACATGGAGGTGAGTCTCTGGCACATCTTCGCAAGACAAGACCTCACCGACAACAATTTTTGAGAGATCAGCAGCTGGTAATTCGACACCCTCTACCTCGATCCCTGTGGTTGACATTTTTTCAGCCAACTCTTGTGATGGCACATCAATGTCCACCAATTCTTTTAACCATTTATAAGATACAAGCATAATTTAGTTCTCCAGAATGACAGTTGTCACTCTAGTTCTTTTCCTTTCCTATCATTTCAATAGAAGAATCCTCTTCTTACCTTAATTTCTTTCTCAGTAACCAATCCGTATCTACTTTTTGACCAACCATAAAATGATGTTGGCTAAATTTTTCAAAACCATATCGATTATAAAACGCTTGAGCTTTTGTATTATGCTCCCAAACACCTAACCAAGCCCAAGAAAAACTATTTTTTGTAGCAAGTTCAAGTGCGAATTCAAACAGTTGCTTACCTAGTCCAAATCCTTGGAATTTTTGTAGCACATAGAGGCGTTGAATTTCAAAAGCGTCCTCTAATTCTCTCTCAGTTTGAGCACTTCCCCAGTTGACTTTGAGAAAACCAGCTATCTCCTCCTCATGCATAATGAAATAGGTTTCAGAGTCAGGATTTCCCAACTCAGTTGACAAAGTTTTTAGACTATAAGCCTCTTCAAAGTATTCCTGTAACTGCTCTTCCGTATTATCATACGCAAAGGTTTCACGAAAGGTTTGTTTGGCAATTTTAGCCAACACCTCAACATCTGCCATTTCTACTTTTCTAATCATTATTTAAACTGTTCTGAGAAGCGGACATCTCCTTGGTAGAATCCACGGATATCGTTGATTCCATAACGGAGCATAGCTACACGCTCTTGTCCAAGACCAAAGGCAAAGCCAGAGTATACAGTCGCATCGATACCACTCATTTCAAGGACACGTGGGTGAACCATACCGGCCCCCATAATTTCGATCCAACCTGTTTTCTTACATACATTACAGCCTTCTCCACCACACTTGAAGCAAGAAACATCCACCTCAACAGATGGCTCTGTGAATGGGAAGTAAGATGGACGCAAACGAATTTGACGCTCTTCACCAAACATTTTTTGGACAATCAACTGAAGCGTTCCTTGAAGATCAGCCATAGAGATATTTTTCCCAACTACCAAGCCTTCGATTTGGTGGAATTGGTGACTGTGGGTCGCATCGTCCGTATCGCGACGGAAGACACGCCCTGGCGAGATCATCTTCAAAGGACCTTTAGAAAAATCATGGGCATCCATAGCACGCGCCTGAACTGGAGACGTGTGGGTACGGAGCAAGATTTCTTCAGTGATATAGAAAGTATCCTGCATATCACGAGCTGGGTGGTCTTTTGGAAGGTTCATACGTTCAAAGTTATAGTAGTCTTGCTCCACTTCAAAACCATCCACGACTTGATAACCCATACCGATGAAGATATCTTCGATTTCTTCACTGGTTTGTGTCAAAACGTGACGGTGACCAGTCGCAACTGGACGACCTGGAAGCGTCACATCGATACTCTCGCTAGCCAGTTGAGCCGCGACTTTCTTTTCTTCCAAGAGCTTAGCTGTTTCTTCAAAAGCAGCAGTCAAGACATCACGAGCTTCATTGACGTGTTTCCCGATGATTGGACGCATCTCAGCAGAAACATCTTTCATCCCTTTGAGGATTTCAGTGAGCGAACCCTTTTTACCAAGGACAGAGACACGCAAATCTTGCATCTCTTTTTCATTTCCAGCAGTAATCTGCTTCAAGCTAGCCAGCGTTTCTTCGCGAAGCGCTTTTAATTGTTCTTCAATAGTTGACATATTTCCTCCATCAGTCTCTCGTAGATAAAAAGAAAACCACATGCCAAAAACTCCACTCGGAGCGTTGACACGCGGTACCATCCGTTTTCATCTGACAAGTCAGACCTTCATTTCTAAATCCATGCGCAAGTGAATTCACCCAGCTTTCATATAGAGAGCTTGCAGTCACGGCTCTCCTCCCTGATATACTTCCCTTGGGCTACTAGTCTTTCAGATTCCTATTCAATTACTACTTAGTTTATCAGATTTTTACCATTCTTGCAAGACCTATCTTACTTCTGCTTGTTAGCTTATTCTTATCTAACTTTATAGCGGATTGAAATAAGATGAGAACAAATCGATTGGGAAAGTAAAATTAATTTCTATAAATGTTTTAGCAATTATTTCGTACTATTTTAGATTCAGTCTACTATATATAACCAATCTATCCTAAGTTAACTATTTATAATCGGCTCTCTGTAACAAAATTAAATTAATTAATCCCCCTATAAAATAAAGAGGTTTAGAATTTGATGTCTTCCAAACCTCTTTATTTCATATTTAATGAGATGCTGCCTTAACCGTGATAATATCTAATCATCAATAAACAAACTATTTGAATAAGGATTCTCCATTTGATTCAATCACTCCTTTATACCAAGTAAAGGACATTTTCTTATATCGATTGAATGTGCCATTTCCATCATCATTTCGATCAACATAAATGAGACCGTACCTCTTAGAAAGCTGTGCAGTGGACATAGAAACGCAGTCAATACATCCCCAAGACGTATAGCCCATAATTTCCACACCATCTTGTAGAGCTTCAGCTACTTGCAATAAATGTTCTTTCATATACTGAATTCTATAATCATCTTGGACTGTTAAGTTATTAAATTCATCTTTTATTAGTTGATCTTTAGCACCTAATCCGTTTTCCACTATAAATAATGGAATTTGATAACGGTCATAATATCTATTTAAAATTATACGTAGTCCAATTGGATCAATTTGCCATCCCCACTCAGAAGACTCTAAATAAGGATTTACTAAGCCACCAATAATATTCCCTTCTCCTGAATTATACTGTGTTGGAAGAGCAGATTGAGTCACACTCATGTAATAGCTAAAGGATAAAAAATCTACGGTATAATTTTTTAATAACTCTGCATCTTCAGCTGCAAACTCTATGTTAATGTCATGTTCCTTAAAATATCTTTTTGCATAATTCGGATAATAACCTCTAACATGCACATCTGAAAATAGATAATTTAGATTCTCATACTCATGAGTCGCCCATACATCTTTTGGATTTGGAGTCATTGGATAAGCTGGCATAGCTAATACCATACATCCCACCTTAAACTCTGAATTAATCTCACGAGCAATTTTTGTAACCAAACTTGAGGCGACTAATTCATGATGTATAGCTTGATATAATTCTTGTTTCGAAAGATTCTCCTTAGGTATATCTATTCCTCCACTAGTAAATGGTAATTCCAAAACAGAGTTTACTTCGTTAAATGTAAGCCAATATTTAACTTTATCTTTATACCTTTCTAAAACTGTTCGAGCAAATTTTTCATAAAAATGAATCATTCTCCTATCAACCCATCCATGATATTTTCTTGCTAAATATAATGGAGTCTCATAGTGTGAAAGAGTTACAAGTGGCTCTATCCCGTGAGCATGTAGTTCATCAAACAATTCATCATAATATTTCAAACCAGCTTCGTTAGGTTCTTCTTCATCTCCTTTTGGAAAAATTCTACTCCATGCAATAGAAGTACGAAAAACATTAAAGCCCATTTCAGAAAACAAGGATATATCTTCCTTATATTTATGATAAAAATCAATACCTAACAATTTTAAGTTATCTTCTGTAGGATTTTCTGTTGCTTCTCCTAATCCACCTTTGGGTAACACATCCTGAACTGATAAGCCCTTACCATCTTCATTATATGCTCCCTCTACTTGATTAGCTGCAACAGCTCCACCCCAAAGAAAATCATCTGGAAAAATGGTCATAACTTTCCTCCATTATAATATTACCAGTAATTCCTTAGAATGCTCGATTGTCTGATTATTAGGTAATACTAATACATCTAGAAAATCATTGGTATTCGTTACAATTACTGGTGTAACTGTTTCGTAGCCTTTAGTCTTGATTAAATTCAAGTCCATTTCAAAAATCAACTGATTTTTGAAAACTCTGTCTCCTTCTTCTACATGACTAATAAAACCTTGACCTTTTAGCTCAACAGTATCTAATCCAATATGAATTAGTAACTCAACACCCTCATCACTCTTCAATCCAATTGCGTGCTTAGTCGGAAAAATATTTGTAATTTTCCCATCAAATGGTGCATAAACCTTACCTTCACTTGGGATAATCGCTACTCCGTCTCCAATTAGTTTATCTGAAAATGTTTTATCCTGGACATCGCTTAACGGAATGATTTCTCCTGATATAGGAGAAAATATCATTTTTTTATTTGAAACTCCAACTTCAACTTCTAAATTGCTAGAACTCTCTTCTTCATCGATTCCAAATATATAAGCTAATACAAAGGTAATAACAACCGAAATGACTGCCACAATTAAAGCATTTACAATATTTGATGGCACATCAGAATAAATAAATTGAGGCAACGCTATCAAAGATGGGACAGCAAATAGATATGCTTTAACACTAGTAAGACCTGCAAATAATCCCGCTAATCCACCACCAATCATAGCTGCATAAAGCGGTTTTTTATATTTTAAAGTCACACCATATAATGCAGGTTCGGTAATCCCTGCAAGTAAGGCTGAGAAACCTGCTGCAAAAGCAATTTGTTTTGTATTATTATTTTTACTCTTTAATGCAACAGCCATCGAAGCAGCCCCTTGAGCTAAGTTTGACCCTAACATTGCTGGAAGAATTAATACGTCTGGAGTAGCAATAGATGCCGCCAAAAAAATAGGTGCAAAAGCCCAATGCATTCCAGTCATAACAATAAATGGCATAATAGCACCAAGAATAGCTAATGTAAGCCATCCAGCTACACCATACATTTGCCCAACTAGATTTGATAATCCTTCACCAACAATTACTCCAATAGGTCCGACTACAACTAAGGCAATACAGCTTGATACTAATAATACTAGCGTAGGTTGCAAAAAACTCTTAGTAATAGCTGGTGTTAATTTAGCAATTATTTTTTCAATATATTTCATCAACCAAACCATAATAAGAATTGGAACGACTGATGAACCATAACTAGCTGGTGTCACAGGTGCACCAAATAAACTAAGAGGATTCCCTGATTGCACCATTTGAACAAAATTTGGATGGAGAAGTACACCTGCTACAGACATAGCTAATGTAGATGTTACTTTTAATTTTTGTGATGCAGAATAAGCTAATAACAGCGGTAAGAAATAATATGGAGCATCCCCAAAAAATGTCAAAAAAGCAATAGTCTGAGAATCTGATTGCAATATACCAAGCATTGGTAAAATGATTACCAAGACTTTCAACATACCTCCCCCTAACATTGCTGGAATGATTGGAGTCATGGAACCAGCGATATACTCAATGATTCTTTCTAAAATATTCCCTTTGTGCCCTTGAACAACTGAATCGGATTCAAAATTGCCAAGTTTAACGAATTCTTTATAATAATTAGCTACATCATTACCAAGTATAATTTGATATTGTCCATTCTTTTTCATAATACCTATTACACCTGGTATCTTCTTCACATCATCATCATTGACTAAATTTTCATCTTTTAATTCTAATCTTAAACGTGTTACACAATGGGTAACTCTATTGACATTTTTTTCACCTCCAATTACATCGAGGATTTTTTGTACCGTATCTTTATAACTCATGGTATTCTCCTATTCTATTAATCTAAATTTTTTGTTAAGCGACGAATATGAGCCATCAAATAAACTAATTCACTAGAAGTCAGCAAATAATTGTACTCCGTTTGTATAAACATTGCCACCTGTTCACCACATTCATATTCTCTAGGATATTTATTTTTCATTAATGCTAACAAGTCTTCATCATCATCGTCACAATAAGTTGTATTTTCAACCAAGCGATGGGCAAATAATTTTATATGAGTTATGAATCTATAATAATCAATAGAATCTTGGTTAAACTCAGTACAATAGAAATCTTGAATGATTTTCTCAATTCCCATAATTATTTCAGTGATTTTATACGACTCTTGAAAATTATTTTCTAAATTAGCATTAACAAAATGTAGCGCTATGAATGCAGCTTCGTCAATTGGAAGTTCAATACCTAACTCTTTTTTTATTATTTGTAAAGCCTTTTTCCCAAGCTCAAATTCTTCTTTATAATATTTCGAGATTTCCCAGCGTAGGGGATTCGAAATAATAACTCCTTCTTTATAACGTTCTATACTCGAAGAAATATGATCCGTTAGATTTATATAGATAATCTCATCAAAATTATTACCCAATGTTATTTTACCTAGGTTAATTATTTTTTCGGTGATGTACACCAACTCCAAAGGAACGTTAATAAACATCTCTGTAAAACGGGTCATATTATCTCTATTTTTGAGAAAAAAACTTTTCTCAATATCAATTGGATTTACTTTATCTCCAATTTTTCTTCCAAAAGCTATTCCCCTTCCAAAAAGAAGAATATCGATATCTTTTTTACTTTGCGCAATTACGGCATTGTGGTTTAGTATTCGTTTTATGATCATAAAATTTCCCTTTTAAAATAAAAGGAACCTACTTAAAAAACATCAAGAAACTTCTTCTGATGTGATTAAATAGGTTCCTGCTCACTTGTATTAGTGATAACATCCTTTTATTTCAATTTTTAATGGTGACATGAAGCTTAAATAATTAATAACTCTGTAACCGTTTTTATTTTATGATATTTCAATCTATTTGTCAAGTACTTATAGAAATTTTTTTATTTTGTGTGCTTCGAATGTGACAATGGCAACAGTCTCACTAAAAAACGAAAGTCATACATAGAAATTTTTAAAAATTTTCTCTATCGTAAACCTGCCACTAGTTCAGAAGCTATACTAGCTGATTCCAAACGTAGTATGGTCATTTCATCTACCTTCCCTAATAATGGCATTGCACCATACCAAACAATAGTCTTATTCACCAAAAGAATAGGCGTTACTATTTTTGATTGAGTAAAAGACACTTTAATTTTCTGGCTCTTCAACTGGTCTAGCCATGCTTTATTTGCAACCGTCTCTGGTATACATATCTCAATTTGACTAATCCTAAATTCTTTTAGAAAATTCATCAGTTTTGTCTGGTGCACATAAGGTAAAATAAGCAGACATTCCTGTCTTTCCCCTGCTAAGTCCTCTCTCAACACCTTCTCATATCTACTATCAACATAAACGAATTGTTTCTCCTCACCCTCGATGACACGATAATCCATCTTTCGATAAGCTACTTGTCGTTTCTGAAACATCTTTTCTAAATAAGGAACATGAATATCCACATAATCGAAAATACGCACCAAAGACTTATCCTTGTAGTTTCTATGAATCCGACCTGCATACTGAATTAAATTATTTTTCCAAGAAAAGGGTGCTGCCAAGATAAGCGTGTCCAACTGAGGTAAGTCAAAACCTTCGCCAATGTATTTTCCAGTAGACAACAAAACAAACCCTTTATCTAACTGTTCTAACGTCTCCAGTAAACTCGTTCTTTCTCGGACTTTGGTTTTTCCGCTAATAATGTAACAGTCATCAACCTCTTTCTCTTTCAATAACTTTTCAAAGACATCTATCTGTTGAATTCGATTAACTAAAACCAAGATATTCCGTCCTTCTGCCACTTGGGCTAGAATATCCTTGAGAATCAACTGATTCCTCGCTGAGTCAGTAGCAATCCAATCACTAAGCTGTATAAAATTACTTGCTTTGGTCTTTTCAATCTCCAAATGACCAAAAGAAGTGAATCTTAATTGCAATTGCCGTTTAAAATCCGTTTCCCTCTTATCAGCAGTATGGAGTATCTCACCAATTCTCTGAAAAACAATAGGCTCATGACCATTCTTACGCTCAGGCGTAGCCGTCAAACCGTAAAGATACTTCCCTCTAAACTGAGCAACAACTTTTTCAAACATCAAGGCAGAGACATGATGACACTCATCCACAATCATCATCTCATACTCATCCAAAAGACTTTGACTATTTTCCAACTTAAATAGAGATTGAATCATAACGACATCAACCAGTTTACTCAGCCATTTCTTAGTCCCACCGTACTGTCCAACATAGCCGATTACCTTTTCACGACCTGATGCCGTATAACGGATAGCCTCCTCCTCTTCGAAAGTCAAAAAGCAGTTTAAGCGATCTAGCCATTGGTCTAAGAGTTGCTTATTATGGACTAGAATAATTGTTTTTGTTTTCCGTTCAGAGATAAGAGCAGCACCTAAAACGGTCTTCCCAAAACCAGTCTCCGCATGAAGTAAACCATTTTCTTTAGAAGTCATATCTGACAGGGCTAACTCTTGCTCAAAAGTGAGTTCTCCCTTAAATTCCACGCTAATAGACCTTTGTACCTTTCTCCTATCTTCCACAGATACCTGCTTAAATTTATCTTGCAATGGATACAGCAAACCTCTTGGCAACCATAAATAATGATCGGATTCTCCAAATAAATACATTCTCTCAGGAATTTGATAGGTTGGCTGTCGCATAGCCTGCTTTAAATAAAATTCGGGATTAGAAAATGAAGCCATATTTTTCAAGAAAAACAGTGTCTTGGGTGTCACAGACGATTTTTCAAGTTGGATCATATTGGATAAGACGATCTTCAACTCCTTGTCCAATTCTTGCTTGCCTAACTCTTCTTGGATTAACAGTGCCACTTTAGCAGTTGAAACCCTCTGAATTTCTTGTAGATACCTCCATTGGTCTTCATAAGGCTGAAACTGTTCATCCACAAAGACCGTTCGCCCTTGATGGTAAGCTTCTCCTTGAAAAGGCAAGGCAATCAAATTTCCAAATCCCCCCTTAGGAAGGACATCCTGATTTGGAAACATGCGATCAAAAGAATCAAAGGACAGTTGCATACTTTCCTGCATTGCCAGTTCTATCAGTTTCTTTCCAAACAAGCGAGCCTCTCGACTCGGAATCGCTTCCTCAAAGAAGAACCAAATATGGAGTCCGTGACCCGAACGAGAAATCTCTAAATGGGCTTCCATCTGGCGTTCCCTGGCTATTCTTCGAATGGTTAAACCAGCTTCTTTCCAATCTCCTTCATCAAAATCCAGTACCAAAAAATGACAGCTATCATCTAAGTGCATAGGAAAGATACCGATAGCTGTCTCCCCACGAAAATGAGATTTCAAAACGGAATCCGTCAATGTCTGGAAACTCCGTTTTTCAGGTAGCAACTGCTTCCAACCATAATCATAGGAAGGAAAATACTGAATTTTCCCTTGATCATTGATAAAACTCTTAGCATAAACATCATAACGGCCAGCAAACACAGAGGTAAACAATTGTAATTTTTCTTGCGTCGTCAAGCGACTACTTTGAAGTTGGAACATCTCCTCGAACTGAGAGCGTTCCATAACAAACTGACTCTTGTCTTTAAGACGTTTACACAAGAAAAACTCACTATCCCCATTAAAAGAAGAAAAGACATCAAGTACTTCTACCACAATTCCATCCAAAGACACAAAAACAGCCATAAGAGTCACCTCCTTGATTCCTATAGGCTGATTATAACAAGAATAGCTGAAATTGTACACGAAAATAAAATCCTAATAGTACTCATTTTGTATGTGGCTAATATTCCGTCTCGCTCCGGAATGTACGAGGTAAATAGAGTTTAAACGAGCAGTCTATAAAATTCAAAAAACGCATCATATCAGGTGTACATGAACTACACCCCAAAAGTTAGACAGAAAAAATCTAACTTTTGGGGTGTTTTTATTATGAAATTAAGTTATGATGATAAAGTTCAGATCTATGAACTTAGAAAACAAGGATATAGCTTAGAGAAGCTTTCAAATAAATTTGGGATAAACAATTCTAATCTTAGGTACATGATTAAATTGATTGATCGTTACGGAATAGAGTTCGTCAAAAAAGGAAAAAATCGTTACTATTCTCCTGATTTAAAACAAGAAATGATTAATAAAGTCTGACATGAAGGCTAGACTAAAGATAGAGTTTCTCTTGAATACGGTCTCCCAAGTCGTACGATACTTCTTAACTGGCTAGCACAATACAGGAAAAACGGGTATACTATTGTTGAGAAAACAAGAGGGAGAGTACCTGAGAGCGGAGAATGCCATCCTAAAAAAGTTAAGAGAACTCCGATTGAAGGAGGAAAAAGAGAAAGAAGAAAGACAGAAATTGTTCAAGAATTAATGACTGAGTTTTCGTTAGATCTTCTTCTAAAAGCCATTAAACTAGCTCGTTCGACCTACTACTATCACTTGAAACAGCTAGATAAAACAGATAAGGACCAAGAGCTTAAAGCTGAAATTCAATCCATTTTTATCGAACACAAGGGAAATTATGCTTATCGTCGGATTTATTTAGAACTAAGAAATCGTGGTTATCTGGTAAATCATAAAAGAGTTCAAGGCTTGATAAAAGTACTCAATTTACAAGCTAAAATGCGACAGAAACGAAAATATTCTTCTCATAAAGGAGACGTTGGTAAGAAAGCAGAGAATCTCATTCAAGGCCAATTTGAAGGCTCTAAAACAATGGAAAAGTGCTACACAGATGTGACAGAATTTGCCATTCCAGCAAGTACTCAAAAGCTTTACTTATTACCAGTTTTAGATGGCTTTAACAGCGAAATTATTGCTTTTAATCTTTCTTGTTCGTCTAATTTAGAACAAGTACAAACAATGTTGGAACAGGCATTCACAGAGAAGCACTATGGTGGAGTCCTTCTTTGGGATTCTGAAATCGGAAATGTTTTATGGCTATGAGAAAACATTTAAATCACTTAATCAATTGGAACAAGCCATTATAGACTATATTGATTATTACAACAACAAGAGAATTAAGGTAAAACTAAAAGGACTTAGTCCTGTGCAGTACAGAACTAAATCCTTTGGATAAATTATTTGTCTAACTTTTTGGGGTCAGTACACCTAAAACTTTGATGATATACGTTTTCTTGTGAGAATATTTACTTCATTTTTGCCTAAAATTCAATGTTTACTCAGTATTTGGATTATGAAAAATCGAGGTCTAAATCTAGATACATTTTTTCTGAAGACAAATCATTTTGACCACCGAGCAAGAGATTTTCAAAAAAAGCTGTTAAAAACTCAGAACGTCGCTGTAAAATCTTTGCATTATCTAATACCAAGGCATCACGAAAATATTTGGAATGTTGCTGAAATGGTGTATTATCAATATCAAAACCAAACTCACGAAGATACTGAATCAAAAAGACCGTTACTGTCCGAGTGTTTCCTTCGCGAAATGGATGAATCTGCCAGATTCCTGAAATAAAATGCTGGATTTGTTTAACCACATCCGCCTGAGTTAGTGTCGCATATGCAACTTGTTTTTCCTGATTAAAATCATAATCTAAGGTCATTTGAATCATGGAGTAATCAGAGTACACAACACTTTCACCATTCAAAACAGGTTCATTCTTTGTGATATTGGTCTGACGAAATTGCCCCACCGGAATAGAGGGTTCAAATATATCTTGAAACAACTCCTTATGAATAGCAAGTAAGGTCGCAGGACTAAAGCTAAAGCCTCTTCGAGACAATAGTTCTACAATACGTAGAGAAACCAAGTCTGCCTCTTCCGTACTTGCATCAATAGTATGGTGATAAGCCGTTGCATCCTCATAAACCTGCTCATAAGTCAGTTCTCCCCGGGACTGTTTCTCAGCCAAAGATTCCATATACGCTGATGGCACTAGATTGTCAACTTTCTGCAGACCAAAACCTATCCGCCATAAATCACGCTTCGCTTCATAAGACAAGTTTGGATTGTCAATGTTGTAAGTTGGTTGCATAGAAATATCCTTTCAATTGTTTTTCTTCATTACCAGTAAATCACGAAATTGGTTGGAAACTGGCTTAAACTATAAAAAGTCCTCACAATAGGTTCTATGATATATATATATATATATATATATATACTTCATGTAAATAATAAAAGAGTTATAATCAGCACTACTGATAAATTCAATACCGATTTCGCCATCTTAAAACTTAGTCAAACGAATACCGTTGATTTCCAGTTCATTAAGTCGTTGACCTGTCAAGACTTCTCGTTCCTTCAACTGGAAAAGTTAAGGGGGAACTAATACAAATCCTCTACGCTTCTATATTCAATGATTTCATTTTTGATAATATTCTTTTTAAACTCAAAATGTTTTAAAGGATTATCGATTAACACTAACTTTGGAATATCATCTAGATTTGTGACCAAGGATAAAATAAAATCCGATTGAAACTCCTTGACTTTTTCAAATTCTTTTGCAGTTAAACGCACACGCCCCTTAGATTTTCGGATACCTTTTACTTCGGCAAGGTAAGAATACTCTTGGACATCTACCTGAAAGTCATATCCATCACCATAAAGACGGGCATCGGTTAACTGTCCACCTTGGAATTTTTCTTCTTTATCAAAATGAAGGATAAAATAATTCTCAGCCTCCATTCCCGTTTCCTGTAGACGTTTGAATTTAGTTCGAACTATTGGTTTTTCAACGATGGTTATGCCTGTTTTCTTCCCTTCACTGGCAAGTAACATTTTAACTATTTCAGCATAACTATGAACATCTTCATTTCCAAACATCATATCAATTAAATCTTTACGAAAACGATAAACTTCAGCTTTCTGCCACCAACCTTTTCGATTATTGTCAAAATAAGGATCAAATAAATCCATTCTATTTTTTACAACTCCAGTTGTTTCAGCAATTCCCAGAGAAACCACATAGCGATAAAACTCCGACTTGCTAGAGCATTGAAATTCTTTTATAAAAAGCTTGTCAAACTTGGCAAGACCGTAGCCAATTAAATTTAACAATTCATAATGAGGGTGTTTGGACATCACTTTCTCCATCAATAGATATTGATTTCATTATACCAAAAAACACGGCTCATCACCGTGTTTCTGTGTTTATTTCACCAACTTCTTCATCTCATCAATACGTGCTACGGTCACATCATACTTGGCTTGGTAGTCGGCTTGTTTGTCTTTTTCTTTTTGGACAACTTCTGGTTTAGCGTTGGCGACGAAGCGTTCGTTGCTGAGTTTTTTGCCAACCATGTCGAGTTCTTTCTGCCATTTGGCAAGTTCTTTTTCCAGACGTGCCAATTCTTCTTCGACATTCAAGAGGTCTACCAGTGGCAAGAAGATTTCGGCTCCTGTGATGACACTCGACATAGCCAGTTCAGGTGCAGGGATGGTTGATGCGATTTCCAAATGTTCTGGATTTGTAAAGCGCTTGATGTAGTTGACATTGCTGTTAAAGAAGGCTTCCAAGTCACTATCGCTAGTCTTAACAAGGATTGTGATAGGTTTGCTTGGTGCTACATTTACTTCCGCACGCGCATTCCGAACAGCACGAATCAAGTTTTTGAGACTTTCCACACCAGTGTGGGCAGCAAGGTCTTCAAAGGCTGGGTTGACAGTTGGGTATGCTGCTGTCACGATAGAGCCTTCAGCGTACTGACCAAAGATTTCTTCTGTCACGAACGGCATGATTGGGTGAAGGAGACGAAGGATTTTATCCAGCGTATAGAGGAGAACAGATCGAGTAATTACCTTATCGTCTTCATTGTCGCTGTAAAGAACTTCCTTGGTCAACTCAACATACCAGTTGGCAAATTCTTCCCAAATGAAGTTGTAAAGGATATGACCAGCCACACCAAACTCAAACTTATCAAAGTTTTCAGTAACTTTTGCAATGGTTTCGTTGAGATTGTGGAGAATCCAGCGGTCCGTCACATTACCAGCCTCACCTGTTGCAACTTTTGTGACATTGTCATGCGCCACATCCAGCGTCAAACCTCCATTGTTCATGAGGATATAGCGAGAAATGTTCCAAATCTTGTTAATAAAGTTCCATGAAGCATCCATTTTCTCGTAAGAGAAACGAACGTCTTGACCAGGAGCTGAGCCGTTTGACAAGAACCAACGAAGACTATCTGTACCATATTTATCAATAACATCCATTGGGTCAATGCCATTTCCAAGAGATTTAGACATCTTACGTCCTTCTTCATCACGAATTAGACCATGGATAAGGACGTTTTGGAATGGTTGACGGCCTGTGAATTCCAATGACTGGAAGATCATACGAGACACCCAGAAGAAGATGATGTCGTAACCTGTTACCAAGGTTGAAGTTGGGAAATAACGTTTAAAGTCTTCTGAGTCGACTTCAGGCCAGCCCATGGTTGAAAATGGCCAGAGGGCAGAACTGAACCAAGTATCCAAGACGTCTTCGTCCTGAGTCCATCCGTCACCTTCTGGAGCTTCTTCGCCGACATACATTTCACCATCAGCATTGTACCAGGCAGGGATTTGGTGACCCCACCAAAGCTGACGAGAGATAACCCAGTCGTGGACATTTTCCATCCATTGAAGGAAGGTATCGTTGAAACGAGGTGGGTAGAATTCGACCTTGTCCTCTGTGTCTTGGTTGGCAATGGCGTTCTTAGCCAATTGGTCCATCTTGACGAACCATTGAGTAGACAAGCGTGGCTCAACTACGACACCTGTCCGTTCTGAGTGACCGACTGAATGGACACGTTTTTCGATTTTGACAAGGGCACCGATTTCTTCCAACTTAGCAACGACTGCCTTACGAGCTTCAAAACGATCCATGCCTGAAAATTCAAAGGCAAGCTCATTCATAGTTCCGTCGTCGTTCATGACGTTGACTTGTGGCAAGTTATGACGTTGGCCAACCAAGAAGTCATTTGGATCGTGGGCAGGTGTGATTTTCACGACACCAGTACCAAACTCAGGATCTGCGTGCTCATCTCCAACGATTGGGATGAGTTTATTAGCGATTGGAAGGATGACGTTTTTACCAATCAAGTCCTTGTAGCGCGGGTCTTCTGGATTAACCGCAACCGCAACGTCCCCAAACATAGTCTCAGGACGAGTTGTAGCAACTTCAAGGGCGCGTGAACCATCTTCCAGCATGTAGTTCATGTGGTAGAAGGCACCTTCGACATCCTTGTGAATCACCTCAATATCAGAAAGGGCTGTGCGAGCTGCTGGGTCCCAGTTGATGATAAACTCACCACGGTAGATCCAGCCTTTCTTGTAAAGGTCCACAAAGACCTTACGAACAGCTTTTGACAAACCTTCGTCAAGAGTGAAACGCTCACGAGAGTAGTCTACAGAGAGCCCCATCTTGCCCCATTGTTCCTTGATAGTAGTGGCATATTCGTCTTTCCATTCCCAGACTTTCGTCAAGAAAGACTCACGACCAAGGTCATAGCGGGAAATGCCCTCACCACGCAAGCGCTCCTCTACCTTAGCCTGAGTGGCAATCCCTGCGTGGTCCATCCCAGGAAGCCAAAGGGTATCAAAACCTTGCATGCGTTTTTGACGGATGATAATATCTTGCAAAGTTGTATCCCAAGCGTGACCAAGGTGAAGTTTACCTGTAACGTTTGGTGGTGGAATAACGATTGAATAAGGCTTAGCCTTTTGATCGCCTGAAGGCTTGAAAACATCAGCATCAAGCCATTTTTGGTAACGACCAGCCTCAACCTCGGCTGGATTGTATTTAGATGAAAGTTCTTTAGACATGTGTGTGTCCTTTCTCTATTTTGTTTATTTTATTTTGAATTTGCTTAGCAGCTTCTTCTGCAGACAAATTCGTATTATTTATTTTAAAGTAGTGGTGCAACTCATTCGGTTGATATTGGGAATTTAATTGAAGTGTTTCAGCGGTCTCTAAAATTTCTCTTTCAGATACCTCAATATGTCGTTTTAAGGGTTTGTGCTTTAATCGATTCTCCGTTCGATTTCGACGTATGCACTCTTCAAGACTTGTTTCCAACTCAACAAAAAGAATCTCTTGATGATAATCATCCAACAAATTCTGAATTTGCTTTAAATATATCAGATGATACTGATTTGAAAAATCAATTACATCTGTTAAAATTACTGATCGCTGATTTCTTGCACTTGCTCCAAGGAATGAAAAAGTGATTCCACGAACAAATTCCCACATTTCCTCTGTATAGTCCTGATAGATTTCTAGTGCAAAATCAATGGCTTGATGGTTATAAAATAGGGTAGCATCCGTCAGTCGAGATAATTCTTGACCAATGGTCATTTTTCCTGATGCTGGAGCACCAATGATGAAAAGATGCATCAAATCACCCCCCACTCACTCTTCAGCAAGGCATATCTCAAATCATCACAGCAGTTGCCTTGAGCATCTTTACGGTCTCTTATGCGAGCTTCGAGGGTAAAGCCAAGCTTTTCCGCGACTCGTTGACTTTGAAGGTTATATCCAAAGCAAGTTAGTTCAATCTTGTGAAGACCCAAATCTTTAAAGGCTAAGTCAATCAAGGCACGCGCAGCTTCTGGCACATAACCTCGCCCCCAATAGTCTGAGTGTAAGGTATAGCCGATTTCCATCACATCATCTTCATGGCGATGGTTGAAATAGATAGAGCCAACGATCTTATCCGTTCCTTTGACGACAATCCCGTAGCCTGCTGGGAGATTTTCCTTTTGATTACGCTCCGGAAGAATGTGCTCCAGATAATAAATCTCATCTTCCAAGGTCTTGACTGGAGGAAAACCTGCTGGATAGGCGACCTCTGGCAAACTAGCATAGTCAAAGATATCCTCAGCATCCGCCACAGTACGGACTCGTAAAACGAGACGTTCTGTTTCGATTTTATCTGGCAGCTCAGTTCTTGCCATCCTTCTTCCTCGCTTTTTTGATGAAACTGCCCTTCATATCTACACGCTTGTCCAGATAGCGATAAACGCGCTGATATCCATCTCCCATGAAATAGGTTGGGGCAAACAGTTGATTTTTAAAATGTCCCTTTTCATCCAGGAGTTCTGGGGCAACAAGTCGCTCAAGAATCTTGGCAAAGATGTGGCAAATACCGTCTTCCTCAACAATCCTATCTACCCGACAATCTAAAACAAGTGGACAGGCGTCTAAAATAGGAGTCTGAGTTCGTTCAGAAATTTCATAATGCACTCCCAAACGTTCCAATTTCTCCTGATGACTGATAAAACCAGCCTGCTCCATCGCAAGCATAGAAGTTTCATCAGAAATATTCACAGTAAATTTTTGATACTGTTTGATCTGCTCTGCGGCATTCTCTCTCGCAACGACTCCAATCACAACCCAATCTCCTAGACTATAAGAGGAACTACAGGTCGTGATGTTATAGCCAAAATTCTAATCTTGATATCCTAAAATAAAAACAGGAAAACCATAATATAGTTTACTTGTGTTAAAAGATTGCTTCATAACAACCCCCTTTGACTAAGACGTAAAAGAAAAGCCCTGCCATCTACATGACAGGGACGAATGTGTTTATCCGCGGTACCACCCAATTTCGGGCAGTTGCCCGCAACTCTCGTCTTTAAAGCAAAAAGACACTTTTATTTCAATTTTTCATCCATTAGCAACCAGTTTTGACACATTTGTGGACTTCTCAGCGCCGCCACTTTCTGTAAAATGTGGGATTCAAAACACCTCTAATGGCTCTATTGTAGCAAGTTTTTCTCGGAAATGCAAGGCTCAAGAAAAATTACTTGAACTTGATGCCATTTTCTTTCAATTTCTTGATGGTAGCTGGGCCGATTCCTTTCAAGGCAAGGAGTTCTTTTTCAGTCCAGTTTTTGAAATCTGAAGCAGACTTGATTCCTTCATCATAGAAAGTCTTGGCACGATCAAGTGGAAGTCCCCCCAAGTTTGCTGCAAAATCTTCTACAGAATTAGCTACTTTTTGAGCTTGCTCTTTGGTAGCTTCTACTGCTTGTTCAACTTTTTTAGAAACAGCCTTACCAGCTGCGCTTGCTGGCTGTTCTGCACGCTTCACGACTTTTTTTGTCTCATCTACAACCTTAGTCACAGTACTTGAAAAGGCACCTGCGCGACGGAGGCCATTTCGTAATTGTTTTTTACGATTGAGTTTCTTTGACATGATAAAATCCTTTCAATAAAAAATCCCTGCTCTGACAAGGATTTAACATAAACATTCTATCAAGATTTTAGTGAAAAATCAAGAATCTTTCTCGTTTAATAATTTCGCTCACCAAACAAGCCTTCTGGCAAATCATGGAATCCCTTGCCTGCTTTGAAGTTTTCAAACTTACCAAGCAAGAACTGATAAGCATCCAAGCGACTCTCGTAGCGAATCATGGCATCTTTGGCACGCTCGTCCTGGTCTTCTTCGTAAACTTTTTGACTTTCCTTGTGCGCCATGTCGTTAATCATGATTTGGGTATTGACCCAAGCTTCAAATTCCTTCATAAATTCTTGTTCGTAACTCATTTTTTCTCCTTATTCTAATCCACGAAAATAGTCCGTATCAATCTCACGGTAGGGCTGGATATCCTGAACATACTCCAACACTCCTTGGAATTCTCCGTCTTCATCGTGTACTGCAGCATAGGTGATGTGGACAAACTTACCTCGCGACTCAGACTTGAACCACATTTCATACTTGTCCTTGGTCCCCTCACGAAGCCCCTTCATGATAGTTTTGACCTTGTCCAAGTACTTAGGCGGATGGCAGAGTTCGACATTGCGCCCGACTTGAGACGGCGTCCGTTTGAAAATCATCTCATCAGCTGGCGTATTGTCATTGTAATACTGGAAAATATCATCTTTATTGACAAAGGTAATCTCCATAGGGAGGTGATTGAGGATGAGATTGGCCTGCTCGACTGAAAGATAGCCATTACCAAAAGCCTGTTGACTATGGCGGTCCAGCACAGCTTCCTTTTCCTTAGGGGTAAAGGTAATGGTAAAATGGCCTTCTGGCGTATCTATGACTTGTTGAACTTGACCTTCTGCCGTATCTAGCTGTACAGGCTCCTCTGCAATCTTTTCCTCAATAAAGCTCTGTCGTTCTGGCACCCATTTCTCTGACGGACTGATGATGGCATAGCCATAGGCATCGCTCTCCTCCGCAATCTGAAGCCAGTCATCCTGAGTAAAAGACTCAAGGAGAATCATGAGGAGGATGGACTCTTCCTTGAAAATCATACTTTCAAACTCTGTCGCAAAAGCTTCAAAAGCTTCCTTTACACTGCTAATTGACACTTCTGGTAGTGACTTGGCTGTCGTTAGAGCTGTTTGAAAGAGTTCCCTAATCTGATCATCCACTCCCCACATAACTTTGGGAGGTGAATCGTGTCCATAGCGCTCCATGATAGGAAAGAAGAGTTCTTCCTTACGTTGGTAATGGATGTCAAATTGACCCACAAGTCCCATCTGACGCACCAAACCCTTACGCATCTCCGCCAGCATTTCCTCGTCTTCCATATACTCATAGGTATCTAACAATCTACGAATGCGAATCAAGGCCGCACGGAGAGCCAGATTTTCTTCTTTGAAGACACGAACTGGGTGACCTGGATGCTCAGTATCTGAAACTTCGACACCTTTGATAGCATTTTTAAAAAGATTGGCATGGACATCACAGAGTTCCATAACATCTTCAAAGGTGACACCTGAGTCTGAGTTCATCAGCTCGTGCTCCATAAGGGAAATCTCGATGGCTGAGACACCCGCAAAGGTCGCATCAAAGCGCTCTTGAACCGACTCAGGAGAGGCGCCATTGTGCAATTCTAACAAAATATCCCGTAGGACATGAATCCGTTCATCTGCCATTAGTCTAATCCAATCACTTCGTAGCCATTCGCTTCCAGTGTGCGTACAATCTTGTCCATAGGAGTTCCTGCTAGCTTAGAACCCTGTTTAAGTGATACTTTACGACCAACTGTATTGCGCATTAAGGGATTGGCAAGGGGTTTAAAACCCAACTCCACTAGAATTTCCAAGACTTCTGGATGCTTGTCCACCACTTCTGCAACAGGAATTGACACATCGATGATATTGTCCATGACGACCTCCATTGTATGTTCTAATACTCAATGAAAATCAAAGAGCAAACTAGGAAGCTAGCCGCAGGTTGCTCAAAACAGTGCTTTGAGGTTGTAGATAGAACTGACGAAGTCAGCTCAAAACACCGTTTTGAGGTTGTGGATAGAACTGACGAAGTCAGTAACATATATACTGCAAGGTGAAGCTGACGTGGTTTGAAGAGATTTTCGAAGAGTATAAAATGATTTTACTGCTTATATTATACCATATGGAAAGAGAATAAAAAACTAGCAGTGGAGTTCCTGCTAGTTCTCTGCGACTTGGATTACCATCTAGATAAGTTTAAAGAGCCAATCCAATATCTTAAACACTATCTTGTAAAACAGCAATTGGACTGCAAAAGAGATGATCATCCAAAAGAATTTCACAATCCCAATAATCGGTTTGATAAAAATAATGGCAAGAAGTCCCCAGAAAAATTTCATTTTTTATCCTCTGGCTTAATGAGCCACCGAGCCGTATCCATTAGCTTATCTGCAATAAAGAGTTTTCCCAGACCAACAACGACATGGTCATCTTTCTTTATCGTTTTCATCACTTTTACACCTTGCACGGTCAAAAAGTAATTACCATAAATTTTAGCAAAAACTTTGATAGGATTCATATTATTCTCCTTTGATGATTTCAGCCTCTTTTCGGATTGTTTCAACATCTTCTTGATATTGAACTTCACTATAGTTGACTAGCTTGGATAATTCTTTCTGCAAGCTTTCCCCCATTGGTTTCATAGTTGCAAAGGTTAAACCACCTGAAATGATACCACCCAAGATAGGAATAAATTTCCCTATTCCTTTGGCCAGCCTCCCTTGGTAAGATTCACACCAAATATTTTTAAGACTTTTTTCAAAATAGGGTACCAAAGCGTCTTTGTTAAAGCTTTATTAGGCACTGTTTTCATTACCTGTTTGGCAATTGTTATACCACCAGCACGTAGCAAAGCAGCGGTTCCATTCACCCCTAACATTACGCCTAGATAAAGCAAGAGGGTATTTTGAGCATCTTCACTTAACTCCTCACGTGAAGTCCAAAGAGCCTCATAACCATAAATATAACCTAATTCTTGAGCCAATTTCAGAGAGAAAGCATAAAATTGAGCCACATCAGCTGGAATGGTAATTGCCATAGCAAGCCCTCCAGGTAATCCTGCCAAAACAGAAGTCCCACTCGCTAATAATACATTGTCCCGAATACAAGCATTAGCTACACGATCTAATATTTCTTGAGATAGAAGAGTCGTTGGACCTTGTTCCAATAAGGTAGGAATATCTTTTGGATCCAATTCTTTGGAAAACTTATCCACTAAAAATTTCAAACGATCAACCTTAACAACAGGTAGTTTCACCACTTGTTGCAATACTTGCATAGCTAAGTCTTGTTCAGCCATATACAAACTCCTTATTTCTTTTTTGCACCTTATCATATTATATTTCCTACAAAAAAAGCATTTTCTAATTAGATAACATTAAAAAATACAGAACCCCTTTTTTATATTAAAATGAAACAAGAACAGGACAAATCGATCAGGACAGTCAAATCGATTTCTAATAATATTTTAGAAGTAGAGGCGTACTATTCTAGTTTCAATCTATTATAAAAGAATATTTTTCCATTTCAAATTCAACCTATTTTCCTCCACCAAAAAAGAGGGGCAACCCCTCTTCTTTAGTTCTTATCCAGATTGCGTAGCATCTCGTCAATCTTGTTTCCATACTCGATGGACTCGTCTTTGACGAAGGTCAAATCTGGGATTTTGTACAATTTCAAATTGCGACCAAGTTCACGTTTGATGGTACCAGTTGCTTTTTCAAGCCCGATTTGGGCTTTTTGGTTATCCGAAGCAAGGTTACTCAAAATGGTGTAATAAACCTTGGCAACAGACAAGTCACCCAGCATCTGAACATCTGTGATGGTCACACCTTGGACACGTGGATCACGGACTTTCTTTTGCAAAATCTCATTGACTTCACGCTTGATTTCCATGCCCACACGATCTGTACGGAAATGATTTGCCATGATATTCCTTTCTCTACTTTGAACCAAAAGCTAGGCCAGCAGACCTAGCTATTTTAAACTTCTTGATTTTCAGTTTAAATTGAAACGAAGTTCAATTTGAAGTCATCTGCTTCTTTCGCCGTGGTGAAAGTGATGGAACTGATTTATCAGTCCCATCACAGGGGATTTTTGAGACCCTAGGCTCAAAAATAAGCAATGAAACCATCGGTTTGCTTGCGTCCCTCACCACCTAAGAAAGGAGCAAAAAATCTTATCTCTTGATTTCTTCCATGACATACGCCTCAATCACATCATCCATCTTAATATCATTGTAGCCGTCGATCATCAATCCACCTTCACGGCCGTTTGTAACTTCCTTAACGTCGTCTTTATAGTGTTTCAAGCTTGCGAGTTCACCATCATAGATAACGACACCATCACGGATAACACGGACTTTAGAGTCACGGGCAACCTTACCGTTGATAACCATAAATCCACCGATAGTTCCCACTTTAGACACCTTGAAGGTTTCACGGATAACCGCTTCACCAATAACTTTTTCTTCAAATTCTGGATCAAGCATCCCTTTCATAGCTTCTTCCATCTCTTCGATAACCTTGTAGATAATGCTGTGAAGACGGATTTCCACATCGTCAGCTTCTGCTTGTTGACGAGCTTGTGGTGTAGGGCGTACGTTGAAACCAACGATAAAGGCATTTGAAGCTTCGGCAAGGGTCACGTCTGATTCGTTGATAGCACCGACCGCTGAGTGGACGATAGTCACTTTGACACCTTCCACGTCAATCTTTTGAAGTGAGGCAGAAAGGGCTTCAACAGAACCTTGTACATCAGCCTTGATGATAACATTAACAGATTTGAGTTCCCCAGCTTTAAGGGTATCAAAGAGGTTTTCAAGGCTAACACGTTGGGTAGCTTGACGTTGTTTCATGAGGGCACGTTTGGCACGCTCTTCACCTGCTGCACGCGCAGATTTTTCATCCTCGTAAACGGCAAAGTGGTCACCCGCCATCGGTGCTTCGTTCAAACCTGTGATAGAGACTGGTGTTGATGGTCCAGCAACTTTAACACGACGACCAAGATCGTTGGTCATAGCACGGACACGACCAAAGGTATTTCCGACAACGATTGGGTCTTGAACATTCAAGGTACCTTGTTGTACAAGAAGGGTTGCGACCGCACCTTTTCCTTTATCCAAGCGCGCTTCGATAACCGTACCGATTGCACGCACTGTTGGGTCTGCCTTGAGTTCTTGGATTTCAGCTACAAGAAGGACTGTTTCCAACAATTCTTCGATATTTTGGTTGAATTTAGCTGAGATTTCAACAAATTCAGAATCTCCACCCCAAGCGGTTGACATCACACCATGCTCTGCCAATTCACCGATAACGCGTTCTGGGTTAGCACCTGGTTTATCAATCTTGTTAATGGCTACGATGATTGGAACGTTAGCTGCTTTTGAGTGGTTGATGGCTTCAATAGTCTGAGGCATAACCCCGTCATCTGCCGCTACGACCAAGATCGTAATATCGGTAACAGAAGCACCACGCGCACGCATTGATGTAAAGGCCGCGTGTCCTGGTGTATCAAGGAAGGTAATCTTCTTACCATTTTCCACGATTTGGTAGGCACCGATATGCTGAGTAATACCACCTGCTTCACCTGTCGCAACACGTGAGTTACGAAGAGTATCCAAAAGGGTTGTTTTACCGTGGTCAACGTGTCCCATGATAGTAACAACTGGTGGACGCTCAACCAATTCATCTTCATTGAGATAACCATCTTCGACAAAGAAACGTTCGATGTCAGCATTATCCACTTCAACCTTTTGTTTGGCTTCGATACCGTAATCCACCATGAGGAGTTCAATTGTTTCCCCATCCAAGGATTGGTTTTGTGTGGCCATGACACCCATCATGAAAAGTTTCTTAACGATTTCAGCTGGTTCACGTTTGATACGTTTTGCGATTTCCGCAACGGTCATACCATCTGTATATTCAAATTCTGTTGGCAATTCATGGAATTTACGCTCCGTAACAGGTTTTGGAGTCTGATTACGGTTGTTCTTGTTATTGCCTTTTTTGTTCTTTTTGTTGTTATTCCAGTTACTATTCTTTTGATTTCTCACTTGATTTTGACTACTTCGATTCTTTTGTTGTTTTCTAGGACCATCTTCTTCATGATCATAATCGTCACGATTTTTGTCTGGTCGAGCTTGTTTTTTACGACGTGTATCCACTGCAGGTTCTTTTTTCTCAGGGACGACTTCAACCACTGCTTGAACTTGCTGTGCTTGTTCAGCTAACTTAGCCGCTTCTTCAAAGATTTCCTCTGGTTCCTTGCGTTTGTTAGCTTGAGCCAAGGCTTCTTTAGCAGCCTGATACTGCTTGAAGCGTTCCTCACTTGAACGAGCGTACTCTGCATTTTGCTCTGCTTTTAGGGCTGCTGCACGGGCTTTAAAGTCAATACGTGGAGCCGCTTGATTTGAACGTTTATCCTCTTGCTGACGGCGCTCATTTCTACGTTTTTGCTGACCTTGCTGCTTCTTAGCTTGGTCATTAAAGCGACGATTGTCGCGGTTGCTTTGACCTTGTTTTCCACCATTACGGCCATCGTTTTTCTGACGGTTTCCGTTTTGTTGTTGGTCACGGTTATTGCCCTTATTTTGCTTGCGTCGTTCTGCCTGCTCTTTAGCACGGGCTTCACGCTCAGCCTTGAAATTACGGCTTTGCGGTTTCGCTGCTACTTTTTCTGTTTTCGGAGCAACTGGCTCAGCCGGTTTTGCCTCTTCCTTAGCTACAGCTGGTTTAGCTGGCTCAGATTTTTCGGTTTTCTTTTCTGCACTTACTTTTGGTGCTGCAGGTTTTGCTTCTACTTTCGGAGCAGCTGCAGGCTTAAAGCTGGCAGCAATTTTTGCAGCGACAGCTTCTTCCACACTTGATGAGTGGCTTTTCACATCCAAGCCCAACTCTTTTGCACGCGCTACAACTTCTTTACTTTCTTTTCCAAGTTCTTTTGCGATTTCGTACAATCTTTTCTTAGACAAATCATGTCCTCCTCTTCTATTCCATAAGAGACCTCATTTTCTTTGTAAATCCAGCATCTGTTACAGCCAAAACCTTTCTCGATTTCCCGACTGCTATGCTTAATTCCAGTGTTGAAAACACGGTTACAATTTCTACTTGATAATAATGACTTTTATCTTGAATCTTCTTGGCCAGATTGGGTCCAGCATCATGAGCTAGAAAGACCAACTTGGCCTTGCCGTCTTGAATGGCCTTGACCACCAATTCTTCACCCGATATGATGCGCCCTGCTCGCTGAGCAAGCCCCAAGAGATTACTTATCTTTTGCTTATTCAAGTCCCAACTCTCTTCTTTTCACTTTGTGATCCACATAAGCGATCAACTCGTCATAAAAGCTTTCTTCCACTTCCATGCTAAAGCTGCGGTTAAAGACCTTCTTCTTTTTCGCCTCTAGGGCTTCTGCATTGTCTAGTTTGATATAAGCGCCGCGGCCATTGGCCTTGCCCGTAGGATCAATAAAGACTTGTCCTTCCTTGTTCTTGACAATGCGGAGCAAATCACGCTTATCAATCACTTCGTTAGACACAACAGACTTGCGCAAAGGGATTTTTCTTGTTTTCATCTTTCCCTCCTCTAGCAGCTTTTATTCTTCTACAGTATCGTTTTCTACTTCCAACTCTACTGAAGCAGCGTCTTCCATGGCTTCAAATTCGCTAGCAGACTTGATATCGATACGGTAACCAGTCAAGTGAGCCGCCAAGCGCACGTTTTGTCCACGACGACCAATGGCAAGAGAAAGCTTGTTATCTGGAACAACCACCAAGGCACGTTTGCTGTCGTTTTCATCAAAGATAACTTGGTCAACCTCAGCAGGAGCGATGGCATTGTAGATAAATTCAGCTGGATCTGCTACCCACTCGATAACATCGATATTTTCTTCGATTGGTACCATGCGGTCATTTTTAGCATCGTAACGAGCTGGGTGGAATTTGCTAGTAATCTTCTTGATATTAGCACCACCACGTCCAACGATTGTACCGATAGCATCCACGTTTGGATTGTGGCTACGAACAGCAACCTTCGTACGGTCACCTGCTTCACGAGCCACGCTCATGATTTCAACAGTTCCATCATAAACTTCTGGAATTTCTTGCTCCATCAAACGTTTGATCATTTCTGGATGGCTACGGCTAACAAAGACGTTCACACCACGAGGGTTGTCTTCAACCTTGTAAACATAAACTTCGATACGATCATGAGAAGCAAAAACTTCTCCAGGAATTTGGTCTTGTTTTGACAATTGGGCTTCGATGCTACCAAGGTTGACATAGATAAAGCGATTGTCAAAGCGTTCTACTGTACCAGACATGATTTCTTGCTCATGTTCTTTGTAAGTATTGTAAGTGATGGCACGTGTTTGCTTGCGCATTTTTTCCATGATGGTTTGTTTGGCAGATTGGGCTGCTACACGACCAAACTCAGCTGGTGCTTCTTCAAACTTGATTTTGTCTCCAAGTTCATAAGCTGAATTAATGGCAAGAGCATCTTTCAAGCTGATTTCCAAACGGCTATCAAATACTTCATCAACAACTTCACGGACAGTATAAACTGTAAAGTCACCTGTTTTTTCGTTGAAGTCAATAGCTACGCTGTCTGACTGACCATAGCGTCTGCGATAAGCGGAACGAAGCGACTCTACTACTGCGTCGATGATATCTTCTTTTTTGATTCCCTTGTCTTCTTCCAAAATGCGGAAGGCCTCTAGCATTTCTTTACTCATGTTTTCTTCACTTTTGAATCCTCAAAAGCTATCCTTTCTTTTTCTATAATTTAACTGCTAAACGTGCTTTTGATACTAAACTGTATGGAATTTGGACGGTTTTCTTACGCGTCTTGTCCATATATTCCATAGTCAACTCGTCCTCTTCGAAGGCCAACAAGGTTCCTTCAAAGACCTTTTGCTTATCGATGGCTTGGTAGAGCCCGACATGGATGTATTTTCCAACCGCTCCAGCGACGGCATCCTTGGTTTTCAAAGGACGTTCCAAACCTGGACTGGTAATTTCTAGGAAATATTGTTCTGGGAAGGGATCTGGCTTGATGGTGTCTAGGACAGGACTGATCATTTCTGTCAAGTCTGCCGTGTCGTTCAAGGTAATTCCTTCGGGTTTATCTACAAAAATACTGAGAATCATGTCACTGCCAATCTTTCCATACTCGATATCCACGAGTTCAAAAGGAGCTTCTATGACAGGTTCTACAACTTCTCTGACTAATTCTACGATTGTTGCGATTGCGTCCACCTCCTCATAAGCAAGAGGCGAAGATATTTCCCCGCCTCACTTTTCATATTCTTACTATCAGTATAGCACGTTTGCCAACTTATGTAAAGCAAAAGCACTTGTACAGCCTAATTTTAGGTTATCTCTTAAAATTCTGCCTCAACTCGGTAGATAACTTGCCCCTTGTTTGAGAATTTTTGCTCGTATTCTGTCATGACATTGCCTTCAAAATCACTGGCATGCAAATCTAGCCAGACACCATTGAGTTTCATGCCATATTGAGAAAAGCTCACTAAACTGTACTCAAACAAGCCACGGTTATCCGTCTTGAAATGAATTTCTCCATTTTCAGGCAAGATACGTTTGAAGGTATCCAAAAAGGTCTTGTAGGTCAAACGACGCTTTTCATGGCGTTTTTTCGGCCATGGATCTGAAAAGTTCAGATACAAGCGATCAATCTCACCGTCTTCAAAGTAGTCAGTCAAGTCAGAACCATCTACCCACAAGAGCTTGATGTTAGACACTCCAGCTTCAAGCACCTTGTCCAAAGCGTAGCTCAAAACAGACTTTTGAATATCAATCCCGATATAGTTGATGTCAGGGTTTTGCTTGGCCATACCTGAAACAAAGGCACCCTTTCCACTTCCAACTTCCACATGAATGGGATTATCATTGCCAAACAAGTCCCGCCATTTTGCCTTGGCTTCCAAGGGATTGAGGACCACATACTGGGGATTTGCCTCTAGTAATTCTGTTGCCCCTTTACGATTTCTAACTCTCATCTTCTCTTTCCATACTTGTCTCGGAAATGACGCAAACCATGAATCTCCCGATTGACATTTTCTAAATCTTGGTTCATATAATACTTGGAAATCTGACTCAAATAAGACAATTGACCATACCAATACAATTTACTTAATACCGTTTGATTGTACTTGTAACCGTAGTAGGTCAACCATTCCTTCCACTGATGTTCTGAAATATAATGGCAGAGCATATGGGCCACATCAAACATGCGATCGGTCAAGCGAACCGAATCCCAATCTACTAAATAAATCAAGCCACTATCTGTCTCAATCCAATTACTATGTCGTACATCTCCATGAACAATGGTCGCATGGTCCTCTCTAAATCCTGGAATAGTCTGACGTAAATCAGCCATCACTTCACTGATAAAATGATTTTTACGCAAAGCATCTGGAGCCGTTTCTTGCCAAGACTGTAGTAAATCTACAGGTGTTTCCATGGCATAGCCCAAACGACTCAATTGTGTCATCAACGGACGTGAGCGATGAAGACGGGTTAAAATATTGACGATTTGCTTACGATTCATATCATAGGGGGTCAATATCTTGCCTGTCAACCATTCTTGAGCACACATATCACGCCCATCTGCCAAACGACGACTCCATAATAATTGTGGAGCAATTTGTTCTCTAGCTAGACCAGGTAGGATTGGAGAGGTGTTCATTTTTACAAAGATGCGCTTCCCATCAGGATAGCTACCCATATAAGCCTTGCCACTTTTCCCAGGTATGGGAGTCAGTGTTAGCTCATTATCACCCAAATCCATTTCTTTCCTCCGTATAAAGTTTCCTTACTATTCTACTAGTTTTTGGCCTATTCGTCAACCACTCTAACCCGATTCTCAAAGAAAAGCCTCTGGAGTGGTTTGGGTTATCATTATAGAAAGAAAAAGGTAAGCACAATCTCCTACTTACCTTTTCATGATTTTTATAAATAATATAAGAGTGGCCAACTGTTGTAAAGCATATGGACTAGAGTAGAAACCCATAAGTTTTGGCTCTTTTTATAAGCAAGGCCCAGCAACAAGCCCCCAAGTAGATAAAAAATAAACGAAGGGACATTAGAAGGTCCATGCATGAAAGAAAAGAGAGAGGAAGTTAGCACAAGCCCTAACCAAGAATTGTCAAAAACCGCACCTTGAAGAAGTCCTCTGAAAATGAGTTCCTCCTGGATGGGGCCAAAAACTGAGGTAGTCAAAATCAAAGACAGGGAAATTCCTCTGCTGACTTCCGCCAAGTGTTGGACCCCTGAGCCAGAAGAAACAGCGAAGAAATGAATATAAACCAGCGTCTCAAGTACACTTAGAAGAAAGATTGCAATGAAAAGCAAAAGTTGTTTCTTGCTTAACATCCCAAAAGAAATCATTTCAAACTTTCTAGCATAAGCAACACTCAGCGAGGTTACAAGAAGACTTACAAGAATCAATGCAGATTCATTTTGAAAAAAATCCCCATGGTTAATCGTATAAGGAACTATAATGACAATTATTAGTACTAAAAATCCAAAACACAAGGCATGAAATTTATCAAAAAACTCCATAAAATTATCCTCCTCAACAAACAGACTTCCTACACGTCATTCTTTAGTTCTAGCCTTTCCAAAACAAACCATTTTATACTCTTCGAAAATCAAATTCAAACCACGTCAACGTCGCCTTGCCGTACTCAAGTACAGCCTGCGGCTAGTTTCCTAGTTTGCTCTTTGATTTTCATTGAGTATTAGTAACCAAAATCCGACCACATAGCCAGCCCCTATGAATATAGCCATTAAAGCTAGCATGGAATTTAGGAAATTAAAAACCACCGCAGATACAAAGGTTAGCACAAAAACATTAAAAGCAATGGTGTCAGAAGCCAAGACTAGAATATAGGGTGTCAACCGATCTAAAGTTTTGGAATCTAGGAAAAATAAGTGTTTATACATGATGACCTCCTCTATGGCTGAAAAGCAAGCCTTTTGTTTTTTTACCCCAAGACCCTATGTAGAAAAGTGAGCAAAAACGGGAAGGTCGCTACAATATTATTGATCACATGCACCGCATAGGATGGATAAATGCTCTTGGTATAGCGGGTCAAACCAGCAAAGATGATTCCAACTGTTGCAAAGACGAAGATATCTAACAGACTAGGCAGGCTTGAAAAATGAGGGAGAGCAAATAAAATAGAAGGAAGAAGCAAATCAAGACCAAATCGCGAATGCTTAAAGAAAGCATGTTGCAGTAATCCTCTATAGATTAACTCTTCCATCAGTGGAACCAGAAAGAACAGGGCTATATAAATACCTAGCTCTGCAAAGTTAGTCCCACTATAACCAATCAATACAGCCCAACCTTCCGCAGTTGACTGAACATGTTTAGCTGTCTGAACGTTAAAAGAGATCTGGAACACTACCACTAATACTGTCAAAATCGAATACCAAAGCCATTTTTTTCTTGGAATGCGGAAGAGATAACCATGGCCTGTCTTAACAAGAACCACAATCATGACTCCAATAAAAAGTAAACTCAAGATATTTTGAATCCAGACGAAATTACCAATCTGGGAAGAAAATTGCCAATAATTTTGGACGATAAGCGTCAGCTGAGAAAGACCAAATACGAAAAATAAGTAAGAGAAGACTGCACTTATTTTGAATAGAAGTTGATACTTTTTCATAGAAATCCTCCCTACTATGACCTCACCTTGTCAGGCTCTACTGCTGTAAGATTAAGAAGACAGTTTGTTTTTTTTAAGGCTAACCTGACTACTAGATAATAGATACATTAAGGCATTAAAGACAATGAAAATATGTCCATAGAATAAAATCAACCTCGCATCCAAACCAAGATAAAGTTTGATTATCAAAAAGATGAGCAAAAGAATTTGAAACCATAAGGTTTTTCCAAAAATAAATTTAAAGCGATTTCGAATATCTACTTCCTTGATTTTTACCGCCACCCCTTTATTAGCAAGAAGGAAAACTCCTGCTTCAAACAAACCACTGTAAAGAACAAGCCACCCAATAGATACGATAGAGATTTGTAAAAATGTCCCTAAAAGAATATCCAACACACTACTCAAGAAAATAACAAAAAATAATCTGTATTTCATATTAAATACCTCCATTCATTTATTTCACTAACAATTTAATAGAGCCTTCTACTCAAATATCCTGTCAGAAAAGGATAGAAAGCTACTTTTTATAATACTTCAAGCCCCACATGAGCAGAAGCGTGATAAACAAGCAGAGAATACACCTATATAAACGATTAGTTGTTGATAGAATTCTGTTTCTGAAATACCTCTATACAAACAAATGACAAACATAAAATCTGCCAAGCCGATAAACATAAGTTGATTGGTTCTAGGACTAACCAAATCATCATTTACTTATATTTAAGAGTATCTCTTTTATGTTAGTGTATGTTAACACTAAAAAACAAGTTAGGCCAATAATATTTAAAATGAACAATAACGGGGTTAAGTCTCTAAAAAAATTATCTACTGACACTACAAGAAATACTATACATATTATAGTCGAAACTATCTTTTTCTTATCCATAATTATTTACTCCTTTCCTAACAAATCCAGCTTATCAATCAAGAGCGATTTTTAACATAATGTAGCAGCACCCGTTGCAACTTTGACAAGTTTAGTATATCATTGTTTTTTAAAATTTTTCATCCAAATCTTGAATTGTCATCGAAACATCTTGAATTGTTAAAAAATTTAAAAAGTAAGCATTAAAAACATACTTTCCTCTTTATATTGTATTGATACCAACTTGTTTGTAGACTTTTCATCCTGCTATCACATATCATTTTGACAGGCGAAACAATATTAAAGAAACTCCCCTGTAAATTAAGCTAGCAAATACAGGGGAGAAATTTATTTTTTAGAGAGTACTATCCGTATCCTTTTTGGAAGATTTTGAAAATATTTTTCTAATTAAGTCATCCATATAAGGACCAAATATACCAACTACTAAACCAATAATAAAACTTTTAAAATCCATAATTACCACCAACATATTGCTGCATAGGCTACACCTCCAAGTATAGCTCCACCTGCAGCACCAGTTACACCTATTCCTATAGCAAATGGTCCCAATAGAAATGTCAAACCGTTGTTGCACACCCATCAATTGCGCCATATGCAACCCCTGCTGCACAACTAATTTTTCTTCCCCAATCAATATCTCCACCTTCAACGCAAGCAAGCATTTCATTATCCATAACTGCAAATTGTGACATCATTTTTGTATCCATATAGTATATCACTTTTCAGTTACGGAACAAGTTTAATATAAAAATTATCAAAAAAACATAGGCAATAAAGAGAAAAATTAATTTATCATAGATTAGAAATAATATGACAAAACAATTCAATGATGTTAATTCAATAGTCTTTTGTTTTTTATCGGAGATACTTATGGATAGATAAATAAGATAGGTTTGAAAAGCGAAGAGAATAATAAAGAATATAGCCTTCATAAAATTTAGCTTTCATTTTTATGATGTAGCGGTATAGGCTAAATATCCACAAACCACTGCTCCTCCAATTCCTCCTATTGCAGCGCCCCATGGTCCTAGAAGTCTCCCATATTTCACTCCACCCGCTGCACAACCTAAAGCAGCAACTACAGCTGCTCCTCCGGAATTACCTCCATAAACCTCACTCAGCATTGTTTCATTTATATTACAATAAGTATTCATACAAGTCTCCTTTTATTAAAATCCACCCGTTGCCCCTGTTACTCCTGCCCAAAGATCCACACCAAATTTAGCTCCTATGTATCCACATGCTCCCATAAATGGTGCTCCAACACCACTCGCAGCACAAATAGCTGTCCCTAGCCCCCAGCCACCAAAAGCAGCACCACCACCTTCTAAGACATTAGTTTGCCAATTATTCTTGCCTCCTTCAATACTAGATAACATAGTTATATCCATTTCATGAAATTGTTCCATAATTTTTGTATCCATGACAAATACTCTTTTTTATTTTTAATTTTTGTCTTGTTGTAACTTTGACAAGTTTAGTATATCATCGTTTTTTAAAATTTTTCATCCAGATCTTGAATAGTCATCGAAACGTCTTGAATTGCAAAAATTACATTAGACTTCCTGCAAAACTAGAATCCTAGTTCATGATTGATAATACCAGCACTCAAATTCATTCGTAATCCGAAGCGTTTACGATGATTTCGATAGGTTGTTGAAAACATTTTAAACGTTTTTACTTTGGCAAAGATGTTCTCAACCTTGCTTCTCTCCTTAGATAGCGCATGGTTACAGGCTTTATCTTCAACTGTTAGCGGCTTGAGTTTGCTGGATTTACGTGGAGTTTGTGCTTGAGGATATATCTTCATGAGCCCTTGATAACCACTGTCAGCCAAGATTTTACCAGCTTGTCCGATATTTCTGCGACTCATTTTGAACAACTTCATATCATGACAATAGTTCACAGTGATATCCAAAGAAACAATTCTCCCTTGACTTGTGACAATCGCTTGAGCCTTCATAGCGTGAAATTTCTTTTTACCAGAATGATTCGCTAATTGTTTTTTTAGGGCGATTGATTTTTACTTCCGTCGCATCAATCATTACCGTGTCCTCAGAACTGAGAGGAGTTCTTGAAATCGTAAAACCACTTTGAACAAGAGTTACTTCAACCCATTGGCTCCGACGGATTAAGTTGCTTTCGTGGATACCAAAATCAGCCGCAATTTCTTCATAAGTGCGGTATTCTCGCACATATTGAAGAGTGGCCATAAGAAGGTCTTCTAGGCTTAATTTAGGTTTTCGTCCACCTTTTGCGTGTTTAAGTTGATAAGCTGTTTTTAATACAGCTAGCATCTCTTCAAAAGTCGTGCGCTGAACACCAACAAGACGCTTAAATCGTACATCAGTTAGTTGTTTACTTGCTTCATAATTCATAGAACTATAGTAAAATGAAATAAGAACAGGATAAATCGATCAGGACAGTCAAATCGATTTCTAACAATGATTTAGAAGTAGAGGCGTACTATTCTAGTTTCAATATACTATACTATACCATATTTTGTTTCGCAGGGAATCTATTATAAAAGGGTAAGTATTGCAAAAACACTTACCCTTTTCTTTTATACTTCATTAAGCTCTACTTTTTATAATACTTCAAGCCCCACATGAGCAGAAGCATGATGATTAAGCAGAGAACAGCGCCAATATAAGCGATTATTTGTTGGTAGGATTCTCCTGCTGTGATACCTCTATACAAACAAATAATAGACATAAAACCTGTCAAGCCGATGAACATAAGTTGATTGGTTCTAGGACTAACCAAATCATCATCTTCAAACTCTCTTATCCTCATTTCCCTAGTGAGATAAACAGTAACCAAAATAGAAGCCAAGTTAATAACTACTAAAAGAAATTGGAAAACTACGGAAAAATTTAAAAACTGACGAGATAGAAATAGATAAGTAGAAACAAGCAAGGGCAACTGACCTAAGAACAATCTCGCAAGGAAGATGTTCCGTTTTTTAGCAAGAAAAGTTTTCATTTCTTTTCTCCTTTCTTTTTATTGATAGCAAAATAGATCATAACTGCAATCACATAGGCTATGGTATAAAATAGCTGATACCAAGCACTCTCCCTAAGCGGATATAGAAAGATGGACATGATTAGATACAGAACGAAAATAATCAGTATTTTTTTCTTCATAAGATTTCCTCCTAAATGTGCGATTTATCTTAGTTGAGCAAGAACATTTACACTGCTAGTATAGCACTTATTTTGACCTTGGATCACTCAAATCATAAATGGTCATCAAAACCTCTTGAATTGTAAAAATTAAAAAAGCAAGCATGAAAAACATACTTTCCTCTTTATATTGTATTGATACCAACTTGTTTGTAGACTTTTCATCCTGCTATCACATATCATTTTGACAGGCGAAACAATATTAAAGAAACTCCCCTGTAAATTAAGCTAGCAAATACAGGGGAGAAATTTATTTTTTAGAGAGTACTATCCGTATCCTTTTTGGAAGATTTTGAAAATATTTTTCTAATTAAGTCATCCATATAAGGACCAAATATACCAACTACTAAACCAATAATAAAACTTTTAAAATCCATAATTACCACCAACATGTCGCTGCATAGGCCACACCTCCAAGTATAGCTCCTCCCACAGCACCAGTTGCTGCACCTTGCCATGTTCTTGTTTTAATTCCTAGCTGAAGACCTCGTGCTGCTCCTCCTCCAACACCTGCTTTGGCAAAATCTCCCCAATTGCATCCGCCACCTTCAACGCAAGCAAGCATTTCAGTATCCATAACAGAAAATTGTGACATCATTTTTGTATCCATGACAAATACTCCTTTTTTAAAAAACTAAAATAAATCAGAATAGAATCCTCATAATTTTACTATAAGCCTTACCAACTTAGTCCCAATTTATCACCAACCATACCTCCTAAGCATGTTAATCCACCCCCAATTGCACCAATGTGTGCTCCAACAAATGCACCAGCAAGTCCAGCTACTCCTAAAGTGGCCAAACCTGCTCCAGTTCCACCAGTTATAATTCCCGTAGTGACTCCTGTAATCAGTGCATTTTGACAATCAGTGGAGCTATACCCCCCTTCAACTTTCGCAAGCATTTCAGTATCCATAACCTCTAACTGTGACAACATTTTTGTATTCATGATGAATACCTCCTTTTTATTTTCAATTTGTTACCAAAGTCTTAAATTCAATAAACAAATAGATTTTTTATAGTATCTTTTTGATTTTCTTAAAAAAGTATATACGTCTACTATCTTCTTAAAGGTAGCAGTACCTATTTTTTAGTCTAAGATTTCAATAATCTTGAGTATCTAAAATATCTTAATTTCGTTATTCTCCTTGCAATAAAAAGTTTTACTATACTATTTATTAACTTGCAGAAAGCAAAAAATATTAGTAAATAATAGTTTATAGTTAAGTTTTTTATTCCTACCAATCCATCAACTAAGTAAAGCATCAACGATTACATAAACGATTGATAATATAATTAAAATTTTGCTAACTATCTTATTCTCATCATTCTTAGATAACTTTGATATTTTGTAAGTAAGTAAATAAGACAGTAAATTAATAGCGATAATAATACTATATTTAAGAATCATAATCTTACAAAGAGGACATAATTCCTGAACCTACACAAATAAGTGTTGCTGCTCCCCCAGTTATCGGACCAGTCGCAGCAGCTAATAGTACTGCTCCAATACAACCACCGATTGCAGATCCTAAATTGCCTCTTCCTCCACTAACTATTTCGAGTTCTTCATTATCCATAACAGAAAATTGTTCCATCATTTTTGTATTCATGACAAATACTCCTTTTTTCTTTTTTTATTTTTGTCTTGTTGTAACTTTGATAAGTTTAGTATATCATCGTTTTTTAAAATTTTTCATCCAGATCTTGAATTGTCATCGAAACGTCTTGAATTAGCTTTTTTATTTCAAGCCACCTCTAAATGTTTAAAAAAAATAATTTCTAATCACTTTTTTACCATTCAGGAAGTTTTAATGACTATTCAAGATTTCATAAAATATGAACTTAGTTTTATGACATAATAGACCTATCCACTATATGAAAGGAATTGCCAATGACTTCTTATAAACGTACATTTGTTCCTCAAGTAGATGCGAGAGACTGTGGTGGCGCTGCCTTAGCCTCGATTGCTAAATTCTATGGTTCAGATTTTTCTCTAGCTCACTTGAGAGAACTTGCAAAGACCAATAAAGAAGGGACGACTGCTCTTGGCATTGTAAAAGCCGCTGATGAAATGGGCTTTGAAACAAGACCTGTTCAAGCAGATAAAACGCTCTTTGACATGAGTGATGTCCCCTATCCATTTATCGTTCACGTTAACAAAGAAGGAAAACTCCAACATTACTATGTTGTCTATCAAACAAAGAAAGACTATCTGATTATTGGTGATCCTGACCCTTCTGTAAAAATCACTAAAATGTCAAAAGAACGCTTTTTCTATGAATGGACTGGAGTAGCTATTTTTCTAGCTACCAAACCCAGCTATCAACCCCATAAAGATAAAAAGAATGGTCTACTAAGCAAGCTTCCTTCCTCTGATTTTCAAACAAAAATCTCTCATTGCTTACATTGTTCTCTCAAGCTTATTGGTCACTATTATCAATATAGGTGGTTCTTACTATCTCCAAGGAATCTTGGATGAATACATTCCAAATCAGATGAAATCAACTTTAGGAATCATCTCAGTTGGTCTGGTTATCACCTATATCCTCCAACAAGTCATGAGCTTCTCCAGAGATTATCTCCTAACCGTTCTGAGTCAGAGATTAAGTATTGATGGGATTTTATCCTATATTCGCCATATTTTTGAACTTCCCATGTCTTTCTTTGCGACACGTCGTACAGGAGAAATCATTTCACGGTTCACAGATGCTAACTCTATTATAGATGCCTTGGCTTCTACCATTCTTTCTCTTTTTCTGGATGTTTCTATTCTGATTCTTGTAGAGGGAGTCTTGCTGGCACAAAACCCTAATCTCTTCCTTCTTTCTCTTATTTCCATTCCTATATACATGTTCATCATCTTTTCTTTTATGAAGCCTTTCGAAAAAATGAACCATGATGTCATGCAAAGTAATTCTATGGTTAGCTCTGCCATTATCGAAGATATCAACGGGATTGAAACTATAAAGTCGCTCACGAGTGAAGAAAATCGCTATCAAAATATAGACAGCGAATTTGTAGATTATTTGGAAAAATCCTTTAAGCTCAGTAAATATTCTATTTTACAAACGAGTTTAAAGCAGGGGAACAAAATTAGTTCTGAATATCCTTATCCTATGGTTTGGCGCTCAATTAGTCATGTCGAGTAAAATTTCTATCGGTCAGCTGATTACCTTTAACACACTTCTTTCTTACTTTACAACTCCTATGGAAAATATTATCAACCTCCAAACCAAACTCCAATCTGCGAAGGTCGCTAATAACCGTTTGAACGAAGTCTATCTAGTCGAATCTGAATTTCAAGTTCAAGAAAACCCTGTTCATTCACATTTTTTGATGGGCGATATTGAATTTGATGACCTTTCTTATAAGTATGGTTTTGGACGAGATACCTTAACAGATATTAATCTCACGATTAAACAAGGAGATAAGGTTAGCCTAGTTGGAGTTAGTGGTTCTGGTAAAACAACTTTAGCCAAAATGATTGTCAATTTCTTTGAACCCTACAAAGGGCATATTTCCATCAATCATCAGGATATTAAAAACATTGATAAAAAAGTCTTGCGCCGTCATATTAATTACCTACCCCAACAAGCCTATATCTTTAATGGCTCTATTTTGGAAAACTTAACCTTGGGCGGTAATCATATGATTAGTCAAGAAGATATTCTAAAAGCTTGTGAAGTAGCTGAAATCCGTCAAGACATTGAAGGCTATCAAACTCAGCTCTCTGATGGAGCTGGTCTATCAGGAGGACAAAAGCAACGAATAGCCCTCGCTCGTGCTCTTTTAACTAAATCTCCTGTTTTAATACTAGACGAAGCTACTAGCGGTCTTGATGTCTTGACTGAGAAAAAGGTTATAGATAATCTTATGTCTCTAACTGATAAAACCATTCTCTTTGTAGCCCATCGTCTCAGTATAGCCGAACGAACCAACCGTGTCATTGTTCTTGACCAGGGGAAAATCATTGAAGTTGGTAGTCACCAAGAGTTAATGCAGGCGCAAGGTTTCTACCATCATCTATTCAATAAATAAGGAGAATGTCATGAATCCTAATCTTTTTAGAAGCGTCGAGTTTTATCAGAGACGTTACCATAACTATGCGACAGTGTTAATTATACCTCTTTCATTACTATTTACTTTCATCTTGATTTTCTCCCTTGTTGCCACAAAAGAAATTACTGTTACTTCCCAAGGAGAAATCGCCCCTACAAGTGTCATTGCCTCCATTCAGTCAACCAGTGATAATCCTATCCTAGCTAATCATTTAGTGGCAAATCAAGTAGTTGAAAAAGGGGACTTACTCATCAAATACTCTGAAACAATGGAAGAAAGTCAGAAAACTGCCTTAGCAACTCAATTACAAAGACTTGAGAAGCAAAAAGAAGGACTTGGAATTTTGAAACAAAGCTTAGAAACAACGACTGATCTTTTTTCTGGCGAGGATGAATTTGGCTACCATAATACCTTTATGAATTTTACTAAACAATCCCATGATATTGAACTGGGTATCACAAAGACTAACACCGAAGTTTCAAATCAAGCTAATCTTTCCAATAGCAGTTCATCAGCTATTGAACAAGAAATTACAAAAGTTCAACAACAAATTGGAGAATATCAAGAGTTGAGAGATGCTATCATAAATAACAGAGCACGCTTACCAACTGGCAATCCGCACCAGTCAATTTTGAATCGTTATCTTGTAGCCTCACAAGGACAAACACAAGGAACTGCAGAGGAGCCATTTTTATCTCAAATTAATCAAAGTATTGCAGGTCTTGAATCATCTATCGCAAGCCTCAAAATTCAGCAAGCTGGTATCGGAAGTGTAGCAACTTATGATAACAGTTTAGCAACCAAAATTGAAGTACTCCGCACTCAGTTTTTACAGACAGCCTCACAGCAACAACTAACTGTGGAGAATCAATTAACAGAATTAAAAGTACAACTAGATCAAGCCACACAGCGTTTGGAAAACAATACCTTAACCTCCCCAAGTAAAGGTATCGTTCATCTGAACAGCGAATTTGAAGGTAAAAATAGAATTCCAACTGGTACAGAAATTGCTCAAATATTCCCTGTCATCACAGATACAAGAGAAGTACTAATCACTTACTACGTATCTTCTGACTATCTACCTCTACTAGATAAAGGACAAACTGTAAGATTAAAGCTGGAGAAGATTGGAAATCACGGCACCACCATCATCGGCCAACTTCAGACAATTGATCAAACTCCTACCAGAACAGAGCAAGGAAATCTCTTTAAACCCCAATTATTCACCCCAAATCTAAAAACCATCCAGAATCCTTGCCTTAGCTTAGATCCTGGATGGTTTCTTTTTCACCCAATGGGTGTTTTTTACTAGACAAAAAAGAGTTTCCCCTTTATGGTATAAGTGTAGAAAAAAACACAAAAAGAAAGGAAACTCATATGAACAGTTTACCAAATCATCACTTCCAAAACAAGTCTTTTTACCAACTATCTTTCGATGGAGGTCATTTAACCCAGTATGGTGGTCTTATCTTTTTTCAGGAACTTTTTTCCCAGTTGAAACTAAAAGAGCGGATTTCTAAGTATTTAGTAACGAATGACCAACGCCGCTACTGTCGTTATTCGGATTCAGATATCCTTGTCCAGTTCCTCTTTCAACTGTTAACAGGCTATGGAACGGACTATGCTTGTAAAGAATTGTCAGCTGATGCCTACTTTCCAAAATTGTTGGAAGGAGGGCAGCTTGCTTCACAGCCAACCTTATCCCGTTTTCTTTCCAGAACTGACGAGGAAACAGTCCATAGTTTGCGATGCCTCAACCTTGAATTGGTCGAATTCTTTTTACAGTTTCACCAGCTAAACCAACTCATTGTAGATATCGATTCTACCCATTTCACAACTTATGGCAAGCAAGAAGGTGTTGCTTATAACGCCCACTATCGTGCTCATGGCTATCATCCTCTTTATGCTTTCGAGGGGAAGACAGGTTATTGTTTCAATGCCCAGCTTCGTCCTGGTAATCGTTATTGTTCTGAAGAGGCAGACAGCTTTATCACACCTGTTTTAGAACGGTTTAATCAACTTCTCTTTCGAATGGATAGTGGCTTTGCGACCCCAAAATTATACGATTTAATTGAAAAAACAGGGCAATACTACCTCATAAAACTCAAGAAAAATACTGTTCTGAGCCGTCTTGGAGACCTTTCCCTCCCTTGCCCACAGGATGAGGACTTAACCATCTTGCCCCACTCCGTCTACTCAGAAACTCTCTATCAAGCAGGATCTTGGTCGCACAAGCGTCGTGTCTGCCAGTTCTCTGAACGAAAAGAAGGAAACTTGTTCTACGATGTTATTTCTCTCGTTACAAATATGACGAGTGGAACAAGCCAAGACCAGTTTCAGCTTTATCGTGGACGTGGTCAAGCCGAGAATTTCATCAAGGAGATGAAGGAGGGATTTTTTGGCGATAAAATGGATAGTTCAACCTTAATCAAAAACGAAGTTCGTATGATGATGAGCTGTATCGCCTACAATCTCTATCTTTTTCTCAAACATCTAGCTGGAGGTGACTTCCAAACTTTAACAATCAAACGCTTCCGCCATCTTTTTCTTCACGTGGTAGGAAAATGTGTTCGAACAGGACGCAAGCAGCTCCTCAAATTGTCTAGTCTCTATGCCTATTCCGAATTGTTTTCAGCACTTTATTCTAGGATTAGAAAAGTCAACCTGAATCTTCCTGTTCCTTATGAACCACCTAGAAGAAAAGCGTCGTTAATGATGCATTAAAGAACAGTCGAGATGAAAAAATCGTGTGACGCACCAAGGGAGGAGTCTGCCCTTTTGAGGAAATCTAGCGAGGAAAAACGATACTGGAACAGCAGAAAGTAAAACTGACCTCATGAGGAGGAAGAAAGTGGCTCATGAGGTCAGGGGTTTTGTAAGTTACATCTAGTTGAGAGAGGTATGAATGATTTGGGTTAAATTAACCGCTCTTGCAAAACTATCTAACGAGGATAGTAAACTCATCCAATATGGCTTACAAGGTCGCGTCACTAGTGTAACTACAAAGAAAACATATTTTGATTATTTCAAAGATAAAATTTTAACACATTCTGATTAATTTTCAGATAACACTCTATAACTATTTATTATCTTATCAAAAAGGAGAATCATAACATGGATAAGAAACAAAACCTAACTTCATTTCAAGAACTAACAACTACCGAACTCAACCAAATTACAGGTGGAGGATTGTGGGAAGATTTATTATATAACATTAATAGATATGCTCATTACATCACACAAGAACTTCATCATCCAATACAACTATAAAAAAATAAGACCGAGAAACAAGTACTCTCGGTCTTATTTTTCATCATTCTGTATGTATCACAGTAAGTACCTGACGAAAGACTTGATTTTGACAGGTGGTATTTAGACTGGTATTAGGATGGCTTTCCACAATCTTCATGACGGTATAGAGACCAACTCCTCTCTCCTCCCCTTTAGAACTGGCTCCAAAGGAGAAGATTTCAGAAATATCGATGCCCTCTTCTTTGATGGAGTTTTCGATGATAAAGGTCTCCTGTGCTCCATTTTTTAAAAAGGCGATTGAAACATGAGGTTGACTAGCTTCCACACTGGCTTCAATAGCATTGTCACAAAGGATAGACACAATGGTTAGAAAATCAAGTAGACTCATCCCCTCGACCTGAATCTCCTCAGGAACTTCGACATTAAAGACAATGTTCTTATCTCTGGCTTTTAAAAATTTCCCTGCTAGAAGACTTTTGAGGGCTTTATCACGAATATTTACCAATCTGCCCAGGTCATATTTATTGTTCTGCAATTTCTGACTGGAATCCTTTAAGACGGAGCCATAGACCTCTTTTATCTGCTCCATATCCTCCTCTTCAATGCCCAGACGTAAGCTAGTCAAGAGGTTGGTATAATCATGACGAAAGCTCCGTACTTCCTTGTAAAGCTCCTCTATATGCCGACTATAGCGTTCCATATCTCTATAGCGCAGGGCCTGCTCTTGTTCCAATCTCTCATAGAGTTTTTCCTTCAAATAGGTATCCAATTTCTTGATAACCCCCATAAAAAAGAGTAGGTAAAAGACTAGGATGAGATGGCGAACAGTCTTTGATTGAATACTTTGTTCATATTCAAAAAAAGACAGACTTTCCATGACTAGATAGTAGCCACCCATTATCCAGTTAATCTGAGTCAGGGACTTTTGAAAGGCTTTATCGAGAATCTCCTTTCTCAAGCTAGTAAAATCGTAGTCCAACCATTTCAAAAAAGCTAGAGAAATGAAGAAATTGAAAATTATTATACATAACCCAGTAAATGAGTAGCCATCATATACTTGCCCTTGTCCCAAAAATGGAAGCACAAAATAGGAGACTCCTCTATAAAAGAGATTCACCAATATCATTGGAAAGAGACCATAAAAGAAAAGGAGTTTTTTAGGAAGCCCTCTCAATAATAAGAAAGATAAGCCTATGCCGTACAAGGGGTCCATAAAATAAGATAGGTAAACATTTCCTACTATATAGCTAATCATCACAAAAACAAAGGCCAACAGTATCTTAAAAAGAAAGGCCTTAAAAATCCTCTCGAAAGTAAGATCAATTCCATCCACCTTAAAGAAGATGACAATTTCTAGTCCATTAGTAACAAGTGTATACAACAATATCCAAGCAATGTTCATAAATTCTCCTAGCTCAGTGTAATTTATTGATGGCCTCAGACACTTCCCTGACCTTATAACGGGCGATTAGACAACTTCCACCATTGGGAAAGAAAAGCAGTTTTTCTTTCTTATCCAAATGCACCACATTTGCAGGATTGATGAGAAAAGAGCGGTGGCACTGCAAGAGACGGGACTCCTGCTTGAAAACCTCCTCTAAACTCGCTGTAAATTCCAGCCTGTCTGTCTTGGTATAGAGAATAACACGATGGGCTCTGGGCGACGTTTCGAGATAGTAAACCTCTTTAAAAGGATACTGAAATTGGGCAAATTTTGATTTAAAGTAAAAGCAATCTTCCGCCAGACTTTTACTATCTTGACTATTGGCATAGAGGAGGGCTGTCTCGATCCGAGATTCAAACTCCTCTGCTGACAAGGCCTTATCAATGTAGTCCAAAGCAGACACTTGGTAGCGAAAAGACAGGGGCATAAACTCCGAGTGAGTCGTCACAAAGACAATCAGGGCATAAGGATCCCGATCCCGAATCTTTCTAGCCACTTCCAGTCCCTTCATCTCTTCATTTCGAATCTCAATATCCAAAAAGAATAGCTGATGGGCCCCCTTCTCATGCACTTCAGCCAGCAGTTGGTCCGGCTTGCCAAATACCTCAAAAGAGCTAGGAATGATATGATGTGCTTTCAAAAGTTTCTCAATCGTCGTTTCAATTCTAGTCTGTTGGGAAAAATCATCTTCTAAAACAAATATTCTCATCTTCTTACTCTCCCTCTTTCAACCATTTTTGACGAATTTCTCTATAGCGACGTCTGGCATACTTGACAGCGTATTGACCTTCTTCTCCGAGAAAAAGGATTCTTTCTTGAAAATCAATCGATTTTAATTTATCAAGATTAACCAAACAATTTCGATGACATCTCATCAAGGTTTCCCCACATTGGTTCTCAAGATTACTTAAATTTTGAAGCATATTAAAACTAGCTTTTTCTATAACAATCTGTACGGTATGGCTTTAGTTGGATGTGTTTGGATATAGTAGATATCGTCGACGTTTACTTTATAGACTGTTTTCTGCGTCTGAATAATCATATGTTTCATTGGATTCTCCTCCTAAGAAAAGAATAACAGAAAAGTTCTAGCCCAAGCCCACCCAATCCTAAACAGTCTTTGAAAGCTCCTAAAAGGATTATTTTTCTACAACATCATGATGAGCTTACAACTATTTTATCATAAAATTCACTCAGCGCAATTCAAGACATTTCAATGACAATTAAAGATTTGAATAAAAAAAAGAATTAAAAGTGATAAACTAACAGTATCAAAACACAGTTGCCAGAAGTAAGACTGGCACCCAGATTAAAGGAGGCATTCCCATGACAGATACAGACCCCATCAAAAGAGCTCATACTTTGATTACTGACTTAAACAAAGCCTACCAAGCATGCAAACAGGCAAGCGCTGACGACGTCCGCTTTCAGGAGCAATTAAACTCTATTCTTGGTTTTCTAGCCAAGGCTGAAACAGTGGATAATCGATTCTTGATTGAACTAGAAAAATTTTACCAGACTTCCAGTCTTCTCATGGGACTCAGCGCTCTTGATCCAGATGCTCCAACTCGCGCCGCTTGGCGGGCCTATGACCGCTTCCACTTTGACCAAGTCAAGACCAAGTTAATACTCAATGAAAATCAAAGAGCAAACTAGGAAGCTAGCCGCAAGCTGTACTTGAGTACGGTAAGGCGACGCTGACGTGGTTTGAAGAGATTTTCGAAGAGTATAAGTCTCTACGGACCAACCATTATCCTGTAGTAACAAAAAAGAAGCTGAGACAAACTGAACTCAACTTCTTTTTTAGTGTCGTATCAGCAATGTTAGTCCTGCATCTGACGTTTTACCTGATAAGGCAAATACAAGACTAGTAAAACCAAACCAGCTCCTAGTAAGGCTAGAAGGGCTAGTTTTTCTTGGAAGGTAATCAGCCCAACAACTAATTCCACAAGTAAAACAAAACTGATCAATCCTCGAACTACCTCCTGTAAGCCTTTTTCCTTTTGCCCCTTGTCCAGCGGAAAGAGTTGGGTCAAATACTGGTAGTCAAAGGCATGATAGAGGGCCAGCAACTGGAAGAGCAAGAGGTAGTTAAAGAGAACTACCACTGCTGTCGCAATCCAAGCTTGCTCGATAAAAACCTGCGCCAGCAAGGAAAGCAAGAGAAGACGAAGACTGAGAGCAAAGAGGTCGCCATTTCGCAGATAAGAACGCAGATAGAGATTTTGCCAAATCTTTCCAGGCACCTTCTGAACAGCCTTTAAGATAAAGTCCAGATAGGCACGACGCTTAACGCTGTTTGAAATTCCCTTGACCTGCGTAAAGAGGGCAAAGAAACGAAGCAAGACTTGCTTACGCTTGCTTTCTTGAGAAATAACATAGTCCCAGTCCAGTCCAGTTTCAGTGAAAAATTTGCTGGCCTTTTGACGAAAGTGGAAATATTTTCCTACCCCCAATAAAAGCACATAGAGCAGAAAAACTGGCAAGCCATAACCCATTGCTAAAAATAAAGGTGCAAATAACAGCAAGAAAAGGGTCTGTACAAAGAGCCAAAAGACTAGGGAAATGCCAGTTTGACGCTTGAGATGGAGCTTGATTTCCTCTTCTCCAACTAAGAGAAAGAGCTTGTCTGGAGCCTCCATATAGGTGGCAATTCCTCCCCAAAGTAAAAGTAAAACAGACGTAATTCCTACAAACAAAAGGATAGGCCAATGATTTTCAGGAAAATGTTGTAAGAGTTGACTGTACTGGTAGGCTAGAAAACCCAACAGGACAAGCAGGAACAAGACAAAGTGGTCATTGAGCACATAGCGCAGATAACCAAGACACTCCTTACGAAAGGCCTGCTTTCTCTTTAAAAACAAGTCTTTCATAGATCCTCCTCTTTGGTCAAAGCCAAGTAAATATCATTCAAACTAGCCTCAGGCATATCAAAGGCTTCACGTAGTTGCAGGAGATTGCCTTTGGCACGCACCTCTCCCTTGTGAAGAATGACAAAGGCATCACACATCTTCTCCGCCGAATCCAGCACGTGGGTACTCATGAGAATAGACTTGCCCTTTTGCTTCTCCACTTCCAAAAGCTGAATCAAATCAGAAATAGCCAGCGGATCAAGACCAAGGAAAGGCTCATCCACGATGAAAAGACTTGGATCCACCACAAAAGCACAGATAATCATGACCTTCTGCTTCATCCCTTTTGAAAAATGAACAGGGAACCAGTCTAATTTCTGTTCCAAACGGAACATTTTTAACAAGGGCTCTACTCGTTCGAAAGCCACTTTTTGCTCAATACCGTAAGCCATAGCAACCGTTTCGATATGCTCTCTGAGGGTCAATTCCTCATACAGACTAGGCGTCTCAGGAATGTAGCCAATCTGCTTGCGGTAGCTAGTCGCATCTCCTTGCAGAGTCAGGCCATTGATATTGATGGAGCCACTATAAGGTGCCAACAGACCGATAATCTCATTGATCGTCGTTGATTTCCCAGCACCATTGAGACCAATCAAACCGACCAACTGCCCACTTTCAACAGTAAAGGACACATCTTTCAAAACAGGAACATGAACATAGCCACCTGTCAGGTTTTTAATTTCTAACATATTTTCTCCAAATCTGGTATAATGTAGCTATATTATATCAAAATTCAGTACAGTAGAGGTAGATTTTATGTCAGATTGCATTTTTTGTAAAATCATCGCAGGGGAAATTCCTGCTTCAAAAGTATATGAAGATGAGCAGGTCCTTGCCTTTCTTGATATCTCTCAAGTAACACTAGGACACACCTTGGTCGTGCCAAAAGAACACTATCGCAATCTTTTGGAGATGGATGCTACGAGCGCCAGCCAACTCTTTGCCCAAGTACCAAAAGTAGCTCAAAAAGTCATGAAAGTCACTAAGGCTGCTGGTATGAATATCATTTCCAACTGTGAAGAAGTCGCTGGTCAAACAGTTTTTCATACTCACGTTCACCTTGTGCCTCGCTACAGTGCTGACGATGACCTCAAGATTGATTTTATCGCCCACGAACCAGACTTTGACAAACTTGCTCAAGTCGCTGAAACCATCAAAAACGCTTAAGGAGTTGCTATGAAATTATCCAACCTACTGCTATTTGCAGGAGCTGCAGCCGGAAGTTATCTGGTTACAAAAAATCGCCAAACCATCACAGATGAAGTCTTGAATACCACTGACCGCGTTCAAGCTATCAAGGACGATGTGGATATTATCCAAAACAGCCTGCAAATCATTAACCAGCAAAAAGAACTTATCAAGGAATACCAAGAAGACTTGACTTACAAGTTTAAGGTCTTGGAAAAGGATATCCAGACTAGACTAGCTGTGATAAAAGAAATGCAGGGAACTGAAGATAAGTAAAAAGAGCCCCCCGGCTCTTTTTTAAAACGTAAACAAGTTATAGTGAATTGAATTTAGAATAGCACATCATAGTTTCTAAAGCATTGTTAGAGATTACTTTAAAATCCTCTTATCAATTTGTTCATATTCTATTTCAATCTATTATATATATCCCATCAACTATGCATCATAATTTAGGTAATTCATACTCAATAAAAATCAAAAAGCAAACTAGAAAGCTAGGCACAGACTGCTCAAAACACCGTTTTAAGGTTGTGGATAGAACTGACGAAGTCAGCTCAAAACACTGTTTTGAGGTTGTGGATAGAACTGACGAAGTCAGTAACCATACCCATGGCAAGCCGACGCTGACGTGGTTTGAAGAAATTTTTGAAGAGTATTATTCTCCATCAAAGGCATCTTTAATATGGTCAAAGAAGCCTTTTTTCTTTGGATTTACTTTCAAGTCACCAGCAGCCGCGAATTCTTTCAAGGCTACTTTTTGGCGGTCGTTCAAGCCTGTCGGTGTTACGACATTAACAGTAACGTATTGGTCACCAACTGCACCGCCACGAAGGCTCGGTGCCCCCTTACTACGTAGGCGGAATTTCTTACCAGTCTGAGTTCCCTCTGGAATAACCAATTCAACATCACCGTGAACAGTTGGAATATCTACTGTATCACCAAGAGCCGCTTGGACAAAGTTGAGGTTGAGATTGTAGAAGATAGTCGTTCCTTCACGTTCAAACTTGTCGCTAGCTTCTACAGAAACTACTACATACAAGTCACCATAAGGTCCACCGTTAAAGCCTGCTTCACCTTGACCAGCGAGGCGAATTTGTTGACCTGTTTCCACACCAGCAGGGATTTTCACATGTACGCTATGAGCTTGTTTCTCATGACCTGTTCCATGACAGGTTGTACATGGATATTTGATTTCTTTTCCTCGACCGTGACAGACATCACAGGTTACTTGGCGACGCATCATACCAAGAGGAGTCTGCGTATCGACGTTAATGACACCAGCGCCATGACAGCGTCCACAAGTGACTGGACTTGTCCCTGGCTTAGCACCAGAGCCATTACATGTACGACAGCCAGCTTCACGATGATACTTAACTTCCTTCTCAGTTCCGAAGATAGCTTCTTCAAAGGTCAAATTGACACGATACTGGAGATCATCTCCTTGGCGAGGAGCGTTTGGATTGCGCGAAGAACCACCTCCGCCGAAGAAACTTGAGAAAATATCCTCAAAACCACCGAAGCCACCTGCCCCATTGAAACCGCCGAAACCACCAGCTCCACCAAAACCACCATTGGCGCCTGCAGTACCATACTGGTCATAGGCAGCACGTTTTTGGTCGTCACTCAAAGTCTCATAGGCTTCTTGAACTTCCTTGTACTTGTCCTCAGCACCAGGCTCCTTGTTGATATCTGGGTGATATTTTTTGGAAAGCTTACGATAAGCCTTTTTGATTTCGTCTGCCGAAGCGTTTTTGGATACCCCCAGACGATCATAAAATTCAGTATTGTTCATAATTCAAGATACAAAGGGCGTCAAACGGACACAGCCATCTAGGAGTTTTGACGACGGACGCTTACGTCCTAGAAAAAACTATCTTTTTGGCACAGTCCGTAGCCCGTGTTCAGTTACGAACACCCTTATTCCTTTCTATTGATGTTCTGAATCGAACCACCATTTAGGTCGGATTCAATTCCTTTCTTTTATATTTAGTAAGAAATTCTGAAACCCGTGTTCAGTTACGAACACTCTTTGTTCCTTTCTATTGATGAGACAAAACCCAAACAAATGAGATTCCGTCCCTTTTTATCGAAAAACAGAGGCTGGGTTGCAACCTCTGCAAATAAGTAAATTAACTTTATTTTGATTTTAAATATCCTATAAGTACAGAAATATTTATATATTTTTGTCTCTTCTTAGTATTTGCCTATATAATTCCAATTGATCATAAGAAATACAACTACTGTCCAAATCATACCAATTATGAACGGTATTACAAATTTATATGTTTGTATTTCTAATGATATCATAGCTGATACCAGCGCCGATACAAATGCAGACAACAATACTGAGGTAACAAAATTCCTTACCGCTTCATCATTTTTGATACAACTATCATGTTCAGCTAATATAATTTCTCTATATCTAGCTAAATATTCTATTGGAATATTATCAATAAAATCTTTTGATGTTCTATAGTTATCAGCTTGATTACAAAAATCATTATAAACTTTTCGTGTATTTTTTAGATACTCTTCATCCAATACACTCGTCTTACTTTTCCGTAAACTCTCCGTCTACGACGTCATCGCCTGCGTTTCCTGTTGCTTGTGCGCCTTCTGCTCCTTCTTGAGCTTGTTGCGCTGCTGCGGCTTGTTCGTAGAGTTTAACAGCAAGTCCTTGAGCTTTTTCGTTCAATGCTTCAAGTTTCGCTTTCATGTCGTCCAAGTTGTTGTCTTCTTGAGCTTTCTTAAGGTCATCAAGGGCAGCTTGGGCAGCGTCACGTTCTGCGTCGAAGCCTTTACCTTCAGTTTCCTTGATTGTCTTTTCAGTCGCAAAGATTGCTTGGTCTACTTCATTACGAAGGTCTACTTCTTCTTTACGTTTCTTATCGGCTTCAGCGTTTGCTTCTGCATCTTTCATCATGCGGTCGATTTCTTCGTCAGTCAAACCTGAGTTCGATTGGATGACAATAGTTTGTTCTTTTTGAGTTCCAAGGTCTTTGGCCTTAACAGACACGATACCGTTCTTGTCGATATCAAATGTTACTTCGATTTGAGGAATTCCACGAGGTGCAGCTGGGATATCAGTCAATTGGAAGCGTCCAAGAGTCTTGTTATCTGCTGCCATTGGGCGTTCACCTTGAAGAACGTGGATATCAACGGCTGGTTGGTTGTCTGCTGCTGTTGAGAAGACTTGTGATTTAGATGTTGGGATTGTAGTGTTGCGATCGATAAGTTTTGTAAATACTCCACCCATTGTTTCGATACCAAGTGACAATGGCGTTACATCAAGAAGGACAACGTCCTTGACATCACCAGTAATCACACCACCTTGGATAGCCGCACCCATAGCAACTACTTCATCAGGGTTTACTGATTTGTTTGGTTCTTTACCAGTTTCAGCTTTAACAGCTTCAACAACGGCAGGGATACGAGTTGAACCACCAACAAGGATAACTTCGTCGATTTCTGACAAGCTCAAACCTGCATCTGAAAGGGCTTGACGAACTGGAACTTTTGTACGTTCAACAAGGTCACGAGTCAAATCGTCAAATTTCGCACGAGTCAAAGTCATTTCCAAGTGAAGAGGTCCAGCCTCACCTGCAGTGATAAATGGCAAGCTGATTTGTGTTGAAGTTACACCAGAAAGGTCTTTCTTCGCTTTTTCAGCCGCATCTTTCAAACGTTGCATTGCCATCTTGTCAGTAGACAAGTCGATACCGTTTTCTTTCTTGAATTCTGCTACCAAGTGGTCAATGATTTTTTGGTCAAAGTCGTCACCACCAAGTTTGTTGTCCCCTGCAGTTGACAATACGTCGAAGACACCGTCACCCAATTCAAGGATAGAGACGTCGAATGTACCACCACCAAGGTCAAATACCAAGATTTTTTCTTCTTTGTCAGTCTTGTCCAAACCATAAGCAAGAGCTGCTGCAGTTGGTTCGTTAACAATACGTTCTACTTCAAGACCAGCAATTTTACCAGCGTCTTTTGTTGCTTGACGTTGAGCGTCGTTGAAGTAAGCCGGAACTGTGATAACAGCTTTGGTTACTTTCTCACCAAGGTAGTCTTCAGCGTAGCCTTTCAAGTATTGAAGGATCATAGCTGAGATTTCTTGTGGAGTGTATTCTTTTCCATTTGCAGAAACTTTTTCAGAAGTTCCCATCTTAGATTTGATAGAGATAACTGTATCTGGGTTTGTGACTGCTTGACGTTTTGCAGCATCACCAACGATGATTTCTCCGTTTTTGAATGAGACTACAGATGGAGTTGTGCGGTTTCCTTCTGGGTTTGCGATGATTTTGCTTTCAGTTCCTTCAAGAACTGCAACTGCTGAGTTTGTTGTACCTAAGTCAATACCGATAATTTTAGACATGTGTTTTTCTCCTTGTTAGTTAATTTTCTATTTTTCTTTTTGATACTCTTCTTAAGTGGCGACGCCGTCAGAGCTTGACTTCGTCAATCTCTTTGACTAAACTTTGAGCCTAAGGTCTCAAAATTTGCGCAAATAGCGCCACGGCGAAGAGTATCGTCTTTGGTTCGCTTCGCTCACTATTACAAAGCCAAACATATTTTATCTTTCTTCATAGTTTATTGTCGTTTCGGACAAGTTTTCTATTATGTAAATTGCGACACGAGGAGTCGAAATCGATTTTATTTCGACGACGAGTTAGTAAGGAAGCTAGGCAAACGCCATAGCGATTGCCGTTTTCTGACGAGTTGCTTTAGCTACCGTCAGAATTGCCGAATCGAACACTTCGTCAATCTCCTATTTTTACTGCGAGCTTTTTACGAGCTTTGTATCTTAGTTATACACCACTACCATTGCTGGGCGTAGGATGCGGTCATGGAGTTTGTAGCCTTTTTGAAAGACTTGGGCGATGGTATCTACTGGGTGTTCATCGTCTGCTGGGAGAGTTTGGATGGCCATATGGTAGTTATGGTCAAATTCGCCATCTGCTGCGATTTCTTCAATTCCTTCTTCTTTCAAAGCGTGAATCAAGCTTTCTTGCACCATCCCCAAGCCCTTCTTCACATCATCTGTCAAACCTTCAACTGCAAGTGCACGCTCAAGGTTGTCAAGAGATGGTAAGATTGCTTTTGCCAAGTCCTGGCTACGATAACGTTGCAAGTTTTGACGTTCTTCATTGGCACGGCGTTGGATATTTTGCATTTCTGCATGAGCGCGAAGATATTTGTTTTCGAACTCATCTGCACGTTCATTTGCCAAGTCCAACTCAGACTTTTCAGGAGTTGTTTCTTCAGCTGTTTCCACAACTTCCTCTTCTTGAACTTCTTCTACTTCTTCATTTTTTATATCTTGGGCCATGTTCGCCTCCTTTAATGATTTCAATCTTAATGTACTTCGTAATGATTACTGCTGAGGTAGCGGTAAAAATCTGTCAACTTCATGGTCAAAACACGGTTGACCACATTGACTTGATTGATTAGCTGTTGGTAATCCAGATTAACTGGACCGATAATGGCTAGAATTCCAACTCCCCGATAAGGAATGAGGAACTTACTACTGATTACCGCTAGGTCAGCTAAACAGGACTCTTGACCGTCTGCAACACGAACATTTTGCATCTGATCCTCACGCAACCCCTCACGAATCTCCAAGGCCACCTTTTGCGGTTGGTCAAAGAACTGATAGGCTGCTAGATTGGCAAAATTCAAGAGATGGACCTTGCCCGCCATCACAATGTTTTCGTTGAACATTTCCTTAAAGATGTGTTCAAAGAGATCGATGACATTATCCGTTGTTGTAAAGTAACGCTGGATAATCTGCGGAATCTCCGTCCGAATCTTGTAGTGAATATCTAAAACGGTGTGACCGAGGAAACGTTCCTGAATGATGCTCTTCAGTTTCAGCAAATCCTCCTGCAAGAAGTTCCTTGGAATCAGAAACTGACTAGTAACCGTTCGCGACTCGTCTAGGGTAAATACCGCCAAGGCTGTATGTTGCCCCAAAACAACGATATCAAAGGCTGTCAAACGTTGCCTGCTCGGCTCAACATCCAGTGCCACTACCGTACAGCCACTCAGGTCTGTTAGTAAGTTAGCAGCCTCTTGCAGAATATCCTCCAATTTGAAGAATTCCTGATCAAAGGCTTTGACAATCTCATATACCTCATTTTCAGCCAGCCGGTCAAAATCCAGTGAGTGTTTCACATAGTACTGAAAACCAGCAACACTTGGCATCCGACCGCTTGAAGTATGAGCCTTCTCAAGCAACCCTTGTTTTTCTAGTTCCGCCATGTCATTACGAATGGTTGCACTGCTAGAGTTAATAGACTCTTGCAAGGCTTTTGATCCGACAGGTTCGTGCGTTTTGGTAAAGATGTCAATAATCAGATTTAAAATATCCTGCTGACGCTCTGTAACCATCTCATCACTCCTCTCTGTCTGATCAATTAGCACTCAATGCATCCAAGTGCTAACTTATGATTCTATTATACACCCTTAGAAGAGAATGTCAAGACAAAAACTCAAAAAATTAGCACTCTTTTATCAAGAGTGCTAAAAATCAATCTGAAGACCTAGAACCTTGCTATTCATCTACTCGGTATTTCCTTTTTAGTCTGAAATAACCATGAATTAGATAAGAAATCAGAAAAGCATATAAAACAAAAATAAGAAAGAAAGACATAGAAAGATCCTCTCTAAACAAACTCGTACAAACAACAAGACCACCTAAGAAAGTAGTTGTACAGGAACGAAGTCTAGATCGCATAACTTCCCATTTGAGCCCCTTACTCATATAGACTTGATCCTCTGGAAGTAAATCAGAAGACGATTTACGAAGAATCGAACAAGAACCTGCTCCTATCAATTCCCAACCTCTATCTCTAAAATCTTGCAGTTCACGCTTATGCTCTTTAAGAAATCTAGAATCATAGATACGATAGATAACATCGTCCGGTTGACCTTGCTCAAAATAGAACAAACCAAAACGACTAGTTCTATACCTCCAACCTTTCAAATGCATCTCATGTAAATATTCTTCTTTCTTGTCCAAATCAACAATGGTGAAAATCCGAAATTCTACTCTGCTATTCATTGTCTTACCCCAAAATTAGAAAACATGCCTAGCGTTATTTATTAGATAATTCTTTCCACTTTTGACTCAATCTCCAAAAAATATAAGAAATCTGAATCGCAAAAACTATCAATAAAACCCAATCTATTATGAAAATCAAAAACACTTCCCAACTGAAAGAACTACCTCCAGTGACAAACTTTGAGAAAAACGGTAGTAGAGCTAAAAAGAGAAGCAAAATAGGAAGCATCCGCATTGTTAAAATCCTTTTGGCATAAAAAAATCTTTATTTAAACGAAAATATTATGGCAAAATTTACGCCAGTTTTTGAACGGCTGATGTAGATATTTTATACTTTCAAAATGTTTAAATGTGATTATTTATTTTTGAAAAATAGCTCACCAGCCCGACTGAAAGTGCTTATAGAATGATAATAAGTCGCCTGCCGAAAACAGCGAAAAATAGCGGTGTTATGCGGAGATAATCTGACGCGATGCGAAAGTATATTGCATACTTATTTTCAACAATTTAGCAGAGTATTTTTATAAGTGTGATATAATAGAAGTATAATTTGTTCTGATAGTTTATTTTATGGAGAAGTAGATTTTTAGAATGCGGAGGGTTCAATATGGTTGAGTTTATAAAGTCTAAGAAAGAAATGAGTGAGGAGGATATTAAAGCAAATTTCATCACTCCTGCTATTGTATCCAAAGGATGGAAAAATGGTGAGCATATCGCTTACGAAGAATACTTCACTGATGGTCGAATTGAAGTTAGAGGAGATAAGGCTCGTCGTAAAGAAGGAAAAAAATCAGACTATTCACTGTATTACCAATTTGGAACTCGAATTGCAATTGTTGAGGCAAAGGATAATAAACACAGCGTTCGAGCAGGATTACAACAAGCTATTGAATATGGAGAGATTTTAGATGTTCCATTTGTTTATTCTTCGAATGGTGATGGCTTTATTGAACACGACCGTATCACGAGAGAAGAACGTGAGCTGGAGTTAGACGAATTCCCTACTCGTGAAGAATTATTTTCTCGTATGACGAAGGAAAAAGGATTGACGTACGAAATTACAGAAGCTATCTCAACTCCATACTATACAGACGCCTTCTCAATGAAAACGCCACGCTATTATCAGCAAATAGCTATCAACCGTACTATTGAAACAGTTGCCAGAGGACAAAAACGAGTAATGTTTGTGATGGCAACAGGAACGGGGAAAACGTTCATGGCTTTTCAAATTATTCATCGCCTTCGAAAAGCTGGTTTGGCTAAACGAGTTTTATTCTTAGCGGATAGAAACATCTTAGTAGACCAAACGATGGCTGAAGACTTTAAGCCATTCGAAAAGGTAATGACGAAAATTACACCAAAACTTTTGACTGCTCCTGAAAAATTAAATTCTTTTGAAATTTATCTAGGGCTTTATCAGCAACTAACTGGTGAAGATGGAACTGAAACACATTATCAAAAATTTGACAAAGACTTCTTTGATTTAATCGTAATTGATGAAGCGCACCGTGGTTCAGCTAAGGAAAACAGTAACTGGCGTAAGATAATTGATTATTTCAGTTCTGCGACACAGATTGGGATGACCGCTACTCCTAAAGAAACCAAGAATGCTTCCAATACGGAATACTTTGGTGAGCCAATCTATACTTATAGTTTAAAACAGGGAATCGAGGATGGTTTTTTGGCTCCATATCGTGTTATGAGGGTTAATTTAGATGTGGATGTGGATGGTTATCGTCCAGAAACTGGAAAAGTTGATGCTAACGGACAATTAATAGAAGATAGGTACTACAGCAGGAAAGATTTTGATAAAACCATTGTCATTGATGATAGAACGCAAAGAGTTGCCAAGTTTGTTTCTGATTATATGAAGCAAAGCAATGCACGATTTGATAAAACAATTGTTTTTTGTGTTGATATTGACCATGCCGAGCGAATGCGTGCTGCACTTGTAAAAGAGAATCTAGACTTAGTCCAAGAAGACTATCGTTATGTCATGCAAGTAACTGGTGACAACGCTGAAGGAAAAGCTCAACTGGATAACTTTATGGATGTCAATTCTAATTTTCCCGCTATTGTAACAACGTCTAAATTATTAACGACAGGAGTTAATGCTAAAACATGTCGTTTGATTGTTTTAGACTCTAATATCCAATCCATGACTGAATTTAAACAAATTATTGGTCGTGGCACACGTCTTTATCCTCAAAAGGGGAAAGAATTTTTTACGATTATTGATTTTCGAAATGTTACCAATTTGTTTGCTGACCCTGATTTTGATGGTGAGCCAGTGAAGGTGCTGGAAACAGGTGCGAAAACAGTCAGTGGTTCTACGCCCGGTTTCGTAGATGAGGAAGGTGACCCAGTAGAAAAATATATCGTTACAGACAAGCAGGTTACCATTCTTAATTCTACTGTTCAAGTATTGGATGAAAACGGGAAACTGATTACCGAAAGCCTGACCGACTACACTCGGAAGAATATCTTAGGTAGCTACGCCACTTTGAACGATTTTATCACAGTTTGGCATACGGCGGATAAAAAGAAGCTTATCTTAGACGAACTTTATAAAAAAGGAGTTTATCTAGATGCTATTCGAGAGTCGGAGGGAATATCAGAACAAGAAATCGATGATTTTGATTTACTTCTAAAACTTGCCTATGGTCAAAAAGAATTAACCAAAACGGAACGTATCAATAAACTCAAACAAAGCGGATATTTATATAAATATAGTGAGGAAGCGCGTGCTGTTTTGGAAATTTTACTGAACAAATACATGGATAAAGGTATTGGAGAACTCGAAAGCATTGAAACATTAAAACTTCCAGAATTTCAGATATATGGTGGAACCTTCAAAATCATCAATACTTATTTTGGAGATAAAAAACGATATTTACAAGCAATTAAAGAATTGGAGCAAGAGCTATTTACAGTAGCTTAATGAAAGGAAAGTATGTCAATTACATCATTTGTAAAAAGAATTCAAGATATCACTCGAAACGATGCTGGTGTTAATGGTGATGCTCAACGTATTGAGCAAATGTCTTGGTTATTATTCTTAAAAATTTATGATAGCCGTGAAATGGTTTGGGAATTAGAAGAAGACGAGTATGAGTCAATTATCCCAGAGGAATTAAAATGGCGAAATTGGGCTCATGCTCAAAATGGGGAACGGGTATTGACAGGCGATGAATTACTTGATTTTGTCAATAACAAGTTATTCAAAGAGTTGAAAGAGCTTGAAATAACTTCAATTATGCCTATTCGAAAAACGATTGTTAAATCAGCTTTTGAAGATGCGAACAACTATATGAAAAATGGCGTCTTGTTACGCCAAGTCATCAATGTTATTGATGAAGTTGATTTCAATAGCCCTGAAGATCGTCATTCGTTTAATGATATTTACGAAAAAATTCTTAAAGATATTCAAAATGCTGGGAACTCAGGAGAATTTTATACGCCACGTGCAGCGACTGATTTTATTGCCGAAGTTCTTAACCCAAAACTTGGAGAATCAATGGCAGACCTTGCTTGCGGAACAGGAGGCTTCTTGACTTCGACTCTGAACCGTTTAAGTAGTCAACGTAAAACTAGTGAAGATACCAAAAAATATAATACAGCTGTTTTTGGTATTGAAAAGAAAGCATTTCCTCATCTTTTAGCAGTTACAAATCTGTTTCTTCACGAAATTGATGACCCTAAAATTGTTCATGGAAATACTTTGGAGAAAAATGTTCGTGAATATACGGATGATGAAAAATTTGACATTATTATGATGAATCCACCTTTTGGAGGGTCAGAATTAGAAACAATAAAAAATAACTTTCCAGCAGAATTACGGAGTTCTGAAACAGCTGATTTATTTATGGCTGTCATTATGTATCGTTTGAAAGAAAATGGTCGTGTTGGAGTTATTTTACCTGATGGTTTTCTATTTGGTGAAGGTGTAAAAACTCGCTTGAAACAAAAACTGGTAGATGAGTTCAACTTGCATACGATTATTAGGTTGCCTCATAGTGTCTTTGCACCGTATACAGGAATCCATACGAACATTCTTTTCTTTGATAAAACAAAGAAAACAGAAGAAACTTGGTTTTATCGTTTAGATATGCCAGATGGTTATAAAAATTTCTCGAAAACTAAGCCGATGAAGTCAGAACACTTCAATCCTGTTCGTGACTGGTGGGAAAATCGTGAAGAGATTCTGGAAGGTAAGTTCTACAAATCTAAATCATTTACACCTAGTGAATTGGCTGAGTTGAATTATAATTTAGACCAGTGTGGCTTTCCAAAAGAGGAAGAGGAAATCTTAAATCCCTTTGAGTTGATTCAGAATTATCAAGCGGAAAGAGCAACTTTAAATCATAAGATTGATAATGTATTAGCTGATATTTTGCAGTTGTTGGAGGACAAATAATGACACCAGAACAACTTAAAGCAAGTATTCTCCAAAGAGCGATGGAAGGGAAATTAGTGCCGCAAAATCCCAATGACGAACCTGCAAGTGAATTATTAAAGAGAATTAAAGCTGAAAAAGAAAAACTTATCAGTGAAGGAAAAATCAAACGAGATAAAAAGGAAACTGAGATATTTCGTGGTGATGATGGGAAACATTATGGGAAGTTTGCTGATGGAAGTACTCAAGAAATTGATGTTCCTTATGATATTCCTGATACTTGGGAGTGGGTGAGGTTTTCTACATTGGTTGAAATTGTCAGAGGTGGCTCTCCACGACCAATCAAAGATTATCTTACTTCTGAAGTAGATGGAATAAATTGGATAAAAATAGGTGATACTGAAAAGGGTGAAAAGTATATAAATAATGTTAAAGAAAAAATCAAAAAATCAGGACTTAACAAAACTAGATTTGTAAAAAAAGGTACATTTTTGTTAACTAATTCTATGAGTTTTGGTAGACCTTATATTTTGAATGTTGATGGTGCAATACACGATGGATGGTTGGCTATTTCGAACTATGAAAACTCATTAAATAAAGATTACCTATTCTATATTCTTTCATCAAATGTAGTTTATTCTCAATTTCTATCTCTAATTAGTGGAGCTGTTGTGAAAAACTTGAATAGTGATAAAGTTGCTTCTATTCTTATCCCTCTCCCCCCACTATCCGAACAACAACGCATAATAGAAACAATCGAATCAGCTTTAGAAAAAGTAGATGAATATGCTGAAAGTTATAATAGACT